>Ga0208789_1000052_pt1 | contig 204600 bp, 169 predicted proteins | sample Methanotroph_Enr_FD_187368 | JGI IMG/M metagenome (GOLD analysis project Ga0208789, IMG submission 187368) | Enriched soil microbial communities from Old Woman Creek wetland in Ohio, USA - Methanotroph_Enrichment_5 (SPAdes) (version 2) | ecosystem: Environmental > Terrestrial > Soil > Wetlands...
TATTGTATGTTCCTGCGCTGTAAGTATCGGCAGGGAAAGTGACCTTGCCATCAGCGTCAGTAGTTGCAGTGCGCGGACCTGTAGCAGTTCCATTAACGGTGAAGTTAAAAATTGTACTCACACTTGGCAGCAAACCTGTAGCAGAGAATGAAACCTGTTCGTATTCACAGACTGGTGAAGAAGCCGAAGTGGTCACGCTTTCCAGTGTAGGTGTTGGCTTCACTGTAACCTCAACGCTTCCATTCATATCCAAAATGCAGCCACTTAAAGTATTAGTTGCCTTAGCGGTGTAAGTAGGGTTATCAGCCGTAGGTTCTGGTATGTTCCAGCTAATTGCTGCACCAGTTCCTGTGATCACATCACCTACCAATACATCATTGCGGTACAAACGATACTCATAATTCGTTCCGCTTTGGGTTCCACTCAAAGTAAGCGCTGCGTTTTGTCCGGCACAGGTGGCTGAGGTATTCGATAATTCAAAAGCTTGAAGCTTAAAAATTTCAGTGGTTAAACTTTCGTTTTTCCAAGGTTCGTAAGTCACATAATCAGTCACTCCATCGCCTGTTCCGCAAGGATTTGTGGAGACAGTTGGCCCTGTTATATTGCCCCACCAGTTGTTACTGGCATCCACAATATAATTTCCATTCGACGGCGAAGCATCCATTCCGGAGCCGTTTCCTGAAATTTTGTTGTCGTTAATTACATTTCCGGTACAGTAGACTTCCCCAGCATTGGCAACGATTTCAAACCCTTTCATGTTATCGGTAATGATATTGCCGGTTATCGTATTATTCTGGGCGTTCCTTAAACGGATTGCTACAGCTGAATGAGTTCCTGGCTGAATCGCAAAATGTTTGATAGTATTGCCGGTAATCGAGTTGCCATCAGATTTCCATACATGAATACCATAGGATCCACCGTCAATGATATTGCCTGTTACAAAATTTCCATCGCAACTTTCCCCAAGATTAAGTGATTCGCCACCAGCGGTGTTTGTGATTGAATTCTTCAGGATATGATTGCCCGTTGAACCTGTGGAAACACCTCCGCCAAAAGCAGATTCATTATCGAGATAGATACCACCGGAAGTATTGCCCGAGATGATATTTGATTCAATAGTATTATCGGTAGAAGCGCCCAGCAGGATGCTCCAGTCGCCATTGGCCGTTAAGGTGTTTGACTTGATCGTATTGCCCGAGCCAAATGCTAAAGCGATACCCTTAACACTGGTTGTCAGGGTGTTGTTTTGAACGAAACAGCCAGTAACTCCGGTACCTGTTCCAACACCGGTAATGGTTCCAAGCAGGATGCCTGCATCATTTGCTGTGTTTCCGGAATTCCGTACGTTAAAGCCCTCGAATGTTACATTGTTAGCCGCAATGTGTACAACTATGCCTGTGCCTCCGCCATCGATAACCGGTACCGCTGAAGCGGCGTTCTTAACAACCAAGCCGGCAACATTAATTGTAACTTTCTCATTATATATACCTGTACCAACTTCAATTATTTGGTTGGTGGCGGCATCATTTATTGCATCCTGAATGTTGCAATACCAGGTTCCCTGGGTTACGTTATTTACGGCAAGTGTTCCTGATCCGTCAACTCCGGTTGATGTTGTCCACCAAGGCATAAAGTCAACTTTTGATGAAACTGCATTTCCAAGTCCGCAGGTGTTGTTTGGATTGTTTAAAGGCCCTGAAGCATCGCCCCAATAGTTGTTGATGGCTATTGCGGCCGGATCGGTAGTCTTATAATTTGTTGCCATACCCAACTCGATATTCCCGGAAATAATATTTCCAGATATGGTGTTAGGTGCAAAAGCAAATGAATCACTGCGTCGAACCAAGAGACCTTTTTTATTCCCGGTAATGGTATTTCCGGTAATGATATTGTTGCTTGAACCCATCATTTCCAATCCATTGGCAAGTGCATTGCCAGTAATGGTATTGTTTGTCAATGTGTTTCCGCTTGATTTCCATAAATAGACTCCATTGGCCTCGAAATCGTCAGGGTATATTCCTTCTGTTGTACCGGTGGTTCCACTAATGGTGTTCGCTGTAATTATGTTGCCATTGCTGCCATTATCAACATAGATTCCATCCCGGCCATTGGCTGTGATTGTGTTTCCTGAAATCGTATTTGTAGAGGAAGTACTAGTTGAGAATACACCTACAAAGATTCCATAGCGAGCATTGTTGCTGATCAGGTTAGACTCTATCGTATTGGTGTTTGAGCCCGTAAGTGCGATCCCGTTTACATTATTGATGATTGTATTGTTGATCAGGGTACAACCAGTTACTCCAGCCAAAACGATACCTGCGTCATTATCCAGATCAGTTCCTGAATGCTGGATCGTAATCCCTTCAATGCGTACATTGTTTGCCGTAATAGTTAGCACAGTACCTGTGCCTCCTCCATCAATAATTGGTGAAGATGATTTAATCAGGGTAAGGTTTGCTTTGTCGATTACCAGATGTTCGTAGAAGATGCCTGTTCCTATCTTGATCACATCGCCGGGTGAAGCCCCGTTAATGGCAGCCTGAATGGTGCAGTACCATTTGTCTTGGGTAAAGTTGTGAACACCCGTGGAGTTAACAGTAACTGTTGTTGTACATGTGCCTGTGTTGTTGCATGCATCGGTGGTCGACCAAGTAATTACAGTAGAACCAACCGGATAAGGATCAGTCAATGCCAATCCATCGGCACGTGTTCCTATTACAGACAGGTTTGCTGAACTTGTGCAATTATCGCTTGCTGTTGGGGTGGTGGGTGTAAAGCTGCTATAGTTGCATGAACCGTTTGGAGCGGTTAAGGTGACTATTGGGGTGCAGTTGATTACCGGATTGTCGTTATCGACGGTGTAGCTGATAACCTGGGCAACTGAGATATGATTGTTGGCACCGTCTGTAGCAGTCCATGTTCTGGTATCGGACTGGCTGCAAGCAGTTCCGTTATGAGCATTTGTAACTACCACAGAAGGCGTTCCGCAGTTGTCGGCAAAAGTAGGGGCAGTGAAAGCCGCTTCGATAGCCGAAGCTGTTGGGTTGAACCCGATGTTTGCATCGTCACCCTGGGCAGTTGCTACGGTTGGGGCAAGAATATCAACAATCCATGTGTACGTAACCACTTTTTCGACTGCTGCATTGGTACAAGCATCGGTAAAGTTAGCTTTCCAAGTCTGTGATTTAGCACAGCCAGTTCCTTCAACTCCAATAGTTGTAACGACAATGTCGCCTGGGCTGCAAGCTTCGGTTAAAGTGAATTCGGGAGCAGCAATAGCTTCGCTGGTTGGGTTACAACCTTTGTCCCCGCTTTCAGATGTGGTTGAAATTACCGGAAGGACCACATCTTCAGTCCATGTATAGGTAACAGTCTTTACATCGGTATTGGCTGAGCCATCGATGGCTGTTACCGTGAAGATTTGCGATTTACTACAGGTACCGGTTATCGATCCTGCTTCAGCGATAATTGTTGGTGTTTCACAATTGTCGGTTGCCGATGATGCTGCGATAACATTTGCCACTGTAGGCAGTGTCGTTGGGTTACAACCTAAGACCAAACCTGTGGTTGGAACTGTTAAGACTGGTTTTTCGTTATCATTAACCGTTACATTAAAACTACAGGTCGTGGCATTATTCGTGCCATCTGTTGCAGATAATGTAACAGTGGTGGTCCCTTTTTGGAAAGTAATAGCCGGACTATTACTTCCATCGTTAATTGGACCTGTAGCTGTTGGATTGCCACTGATATTGCCACTGAAATCAGCGCTCCAGGTGGTCGATGTGCAATTATCAGTTACAGGATCGTTTATCGTATAAGTTGCAGAACATGAGCCAACCGTTGTTGTTAATGTCTGATTGCCGGGGCAGCTAACTACGGGCGCCTGGTTGTCGTTAATGGTTACTGAAAATGAAACAGTTGAAGCTTCATTTGTACCGTCTGTTCCTGTAAGGGTAACATTAGTAACACCTTTGTTGAAGGTAAGCGTGCCGCTACCAGAGCCGTCATTTATTGTATTTCCTCCTGAGCTTAAAGTGGTTGCTCCTGTGGTACTGTAACCCCATTTTGAACCTGTACAATTATCGGTTATCGGATCGGCAATTGTATAATTTGCGGTACATAAATCCGTAGCAGTGTTTAATGCTTGGTTGCCCGGGTTGGCCAAAGTTGGAGCCTGGTTGTCTGTAACAGTTACCTTAAAACTACCAGTTGCAGTAGTACCCCAGGCATTAGTATATTCAAAGGTATTGGTTGTTTCGCCAACAGGGAAAATTGACCCACTGACTAAACCGGCTGTTTGTTGAAGAGATATTGGTAATTCAAGAATGTACCGCCTTGTTTGAGCACAGTTCACATCATTCCATAAACCGTTGGAATATAACTCTGTATAATCTTCAGTTCGAGCATAACTGTCACAAGCATCAAAGCCACCACTATTGTTTGGTTCCCTGCTAGCCCAGTTGGTAAACGTATTACTTTCGCCTGATGACCAAACAAAATTATTTTCAGTAACCTGGTCGGTAAATCCAATATAAATACTATTTCCATCTGCAATTGAAGCCACATAGCTATTTTCAGCAGCATCAGCAATCGATGCTAGATGACCTCCTGCGGCAACACAAGCAGTCTCGGCATTAGTCCATGTGGCTGCAGCGGTTGATAAAGCATAATAATGCCCGTTGGCTGAGTTATATTGAAGAGCGCCAAATCCGCTGGGTGCAGATGGCGTTCTGCAATCGGACCATGTTGGCTGGCTATAGGTAACACTAGCTCCGCAGGTTCCGCTTGTCACATTTTGAGTAATATCGGAAATACCTGTAATGGTTGGGGCTGCATTACATCCTGTTAATGTTGCATTGTCAATATAGAAATTTCTGGAGGTTTGGTTTGAAGCATTTGTTTTATAAATTCTAATACTTACTGTACCATTATTGTTACAACTACTTGGCAACGTAACTGTTTTTGTGACCATTGTAGTTGTTGGGGTATATGACGATCCTGTAATTGTCGTAAAATTAGTTCCATCTGCACTTACCCTAACATCGAAAGTTCCAATGTCAGTGTTGTTTGTCCTGCTGCAATACGAAAAAGATAAGGAATAGTAACCTGAAGTGTTAACAGAAAATTGATAATAATCTCCGGCAGCCCAGGTATTACCATAATATGAATAGCTACCAGCACAAACGTTAGAATTACTATACTGTAAGCTTGCTACACCATTTGAAGAAAATGTAGGTGTTCCAACCGCATTATCTGTCGTTACTGTAGTCGTATTTTCAAAACCGAATTGAAAAATTGTGGTTTGTCCGAAGGCCATACCTTGCATGACCAGCAGCAAAATGAGGCTAATTAAGAGCCTTGCTGCGCCAAAGCGCCAACTGTTTTTGTTCAGTTGTTCCGTGTTCGTTTTCCGAACATCGGGTGTTGTTCTTGTTCTGCCCGTGAGATGTTGGGCAATTTCGGCAAAGTAAAGATTTTTCATATGTTTCGATTTTTGGTTAAAAGCAAGGTAGTTCAAACCGGCAGGGTGGCCGATGTCGTTGGAATTAAGTAAAAAGTGTTCCATATAGTGCAGTTTTTGGTGATTAGTTAGCTAGTAAGTGGTTGTATATGTTGGGTTTAATAGAGTGAAAAAATGTAATTTTTATTGTTTGCGAAGATCATTTTGCTTATCACACAATCATCCCTTCGCATCTAAAGTTATGAACATCAACCTAAATAATTGATCGTTTTTGTTCATTAAAATGAAGCCAATTATCAAAATAGTCTTTCTGATGATCAAACTATATCTATTGATTATTTAATGTTTAAATATCTGAAATAGAGATAATTATTATCAACTATAAATCCATTTTTTTGGATATAAACATAGCAATCCTACTGGTTAGTCACATCGGGATGGGTTCTAACACAACATAACGGAATAATTAATCTTAATAGATTTTCGAAATCGCAATCAAATCGAAAAATGAAGCAACATGTAGATGCACTTCCAAATTAACAGTTCAAACTTTTGAGATTTAAAATCTTATTTCTTGATTTATGATTTTGCTTGTGTAATTATTGCACTCGGGAAGAATAATCGACTGTTTCCGGAAGCAAATGATGAGCGATTGTCAAAACCGAATTTCTGATGATCGATTCAATATCTATTGAGTATTGAATCAAAAATGTCTGAAATGCCGATATCTACCGGTATTTATTGAATTTTGATGTTCATGAGTTTGGGGATTTGACAAAGTAAAACCAACTGTTACCCACATTTTGTATTAGGAAACACTAAATTTTAAGGTAACATCTAAAAAGTTTGAAGAACCAAAATCAACTTTTGATGGGAGGATAAATATTTCATATTCTCCGACTTCAACTTTTCATATCAATTTAAATAATATGGTGATTTTATCGCCTTATAAAGTTCCACCATTAAAACGCAGAAGACAATACGTAAATTCACTCAAAAATGAGCTGTATGAATATGGGTAATTTTACTTATTGACATTGATGATTATCAATAGAATAGGGCTGGAAATGAGTAAGTTATTTATCGATAAAGATTAAGGCGCCTGTCCAAAGAATTCAGGTGTTCCGGAATTGAGTATGTTAAATTTATCTGGAGATGTATTGTAAAAATAATACGAAATTAAAAATGAGGCAATTTTAGACTTCAATCAAATTATGTCGGAGTGCATAAATAATGACTTCAATAATGTTCTTCGAATTGGTTTTTTCCATCAGGTTTGCCCGGTGTTTTTCAACTGTACGATCCGAAATCGAGAGCTTATCGGCAATCAGTTTGGTTGGCAGTCCTTCCATCGAAAGGTATAACACTTCAGTTTCGCGCTTCGAAAAGAAGCCTTGCGATTGTTCGGTTTGCTTTTGACAGCTCTCTGGAAGCTGTTTCCCGGGTAAGCCGTTCGCAACAACATTTTCATTTTTCAAAACCCTTAGAACGTCGGAATCAAATTCTTCGTTATTTTTTTCGTTTTTAAACAGGGTAACCAGTCCAACCATCAAAGAATAACCAGAATACTTCTCGTAGACCGAAACAAATAACTTAGCCTCAATCTTTTTTTGATTCGCTGTTTTTAGAAAAACTGTTTCACTGAATGAATTCAATAAGCCTTTCGAGCATCGGTGAATCCGATCCTCAATGGCACGAAATGAAACCGGATCAATGACATTTTCGATTGAATATGAGGTCATGCTTTCACCTTCCATGCCAAAAAATTGAATAAGAGCCGGATTTGCATCAAAGATGACATGCTCATCAAACAAAAAAATTCCGTCTGGGGATAACTGAAACAACGCTTTAAACTCGTGCTTGCCTACTTCCTTCAATCTTTTGAATTTGCTTATCTTCTTTTCAATGGAAAGTACAAAAGAATCAGTATTAAATGGCTTAACAAAATAATCATCGGCGCCTAGATCGAGCCCAAAGCGGATGTCCTGAAGCTCAGAATTCCCACTTACAAATATGAATGGAATCTGGTCAATCAGCGAACTTTCTTTTAAAACATTATAAACCTGATAACCATCAAAAGTACTCATATTGATATCGCACAAAATCAGATCCGGGTTGTATTCAAAAGCTTTCTGAATGCCTAACGCACCATTATTTGCAATGCAAACATCGTATTTTTTCGATGTAAGTATATTCTGAATTATTTTTAACTGGATCTGGTCGTCGTCAATGACCAGCACTTTATCTGGGGATTTCATTGGTAAGCGCAATTTTGATAGCCAAACAATAATAATATATGAGGGAAGGCGCAAGAATCCAGTTCAGTTCTGCGGAAAGCTGTCACGTTCATAAGGATAGAATTTTAGTTTTTTTAAAGTTATAACAAAAGAACGATTATTCAACACCTTAATGCTGAATAATATATTAAATCTAAAACAGCATCTTTTGATGCCAATTTTTCCTGTGAAACATGAATAATTACTTCCTAAGACGATTCGTTCCCCCTCCTGACAAGCCGAATGACGGATAAGGGCTTGCTTCATTTTGTAAGGATGGACTTCGACGTGAGCGTTCGACTGAGCTCACGCCGAAGTCTCAGTCGAACGTATTTATTCCGTCCACACCGATAATCACAGTCACTCCCTTGAGAGCCGTGAGCTTGGGTCATTTGAATTTGTGGGTACAGGGTAGTTACTGGGGAGTCAGGTTTCAGAATCCTAGACCCCGAAGCAAATATTGGATGACGTCAAATGAGCAGGATGACTATCAGAAAAGCCGTCTCCGGAAATTCCGATGACGGCTTTTGTATGTGATTTTTGCGACTAATCCGATGAGCTCCAGTCATCAGATCAGTAATCGTGAAGAGTTGATTATTTGTATTTTTCTTCGCGCAGGGCTTTGATTTTTTCGTCGGTAAGGTAATCCTCAAAATCCATGTATTTATCGATGGCCCCGTGTGGAGTCAGGTCAATAACACGAGAACAAACCGATTCGATAAACTCATGGTCATGGCCAGTCATTAGCACTTGTCCCGGATAAGCTTTCATGTTGTTGTTGAAGGCCTGAATCGACTCCATATCCAAATGGTTGGTTGGGTGATCCAAAATAACCGTATTGGGATGGGCGAGCATCATACGGGCGATCATGCAGCGCATTTTTTCGCCTCCGGAAAGCACTTTAGCGCTTTTCTGCAAGTCGTCGCCCGAGAACAACATTTTGCCGAGATACTGGCGAAGGAAGTTTTCGCTGGTATCGGTGGAGTAGTTTCCCAGCCATTCGTAAAGCGTTTCGTTCTTGGTAAAGAAACCAGTCACATCGTTGGGCAGGTAAGCCGTCGAGATGGTCACGCCCCAGTCGAATGTACCGGTTGTTGGCTCAATCAGATTGTTGATAATGTTGAAAAAAGCAGTAATGGCGCGGTTTTCCTTGGCCAGGAACACCACTTTGTCGCCGCGTTCGATGGTGAACGAAATATCTTTAAACAGCACTTCGCCGTCCTGGACGTATGACAGGTTTTCGACGTTTAGCACACGGTCGCCGGTGGCACGCTCCTGTTGGAAAATGATTCCCGGATAGCGGCGCGTTGAAGGTTCAATCTCTTCGATCTTCAGCTTTTCGATCATTTTTTTGCGGCTGGTCGTTTGTTTCGACTTAGCTACGTTGGCGCTGAAACGCTGAATAAATTCCTGAAGTTCTTTCTTTTTTTCTTCGGCTTTTTTGTTGGCATTGGCTGCCTGACGCAAAGCAAGCTGGCTCGATTCGTACCAGAAGGTATAGTTTCCAGAGAAAGTCCGGATCTTTCCGAAGTCAATGTCGACCACATCGGTACAAACATTATCTAAAAAGTGACGGTCATGCGAAACAACGATTACTGTATTCTGGCAGTTGGCCAAGTAATTCTCCAACCAAAGCACGGTTTCAAGGTCAAGGTCGTTGGTAGGTTCATCGAGTAACAGGTTGTCAGGATTTCCAAACAGCGCCTGGGCAAGCAGAACGCGTACTTTTTCCTTACCGTTCAGGTCTTTCATTAAGGTGTAATGCATATCTTCCTTGATACCTAAACCACTCAGCAAACCGGCAGCGTCGCTTTCGGCATTCCAGCCATTCATGGTGGCAAAATCGTCTTCGAGCTTGGCAGCCAGATGTCCGTCTTCTTCAGTAAAATCAGCTTTGGCATACAACGCATCTTTTTCTTTCATGATGCGGATCAGTTCGCTGTGACCCATCAAAACAGTGTCCAAAACGGTGTATTCGTCGAAGGCATTGTGATTCTGATTCAACACCGAAAGCCGTTCGCCGGTACCCATCAGGACAGATCCCCTGGTTGCATCCAATTCACCGGAGATAATCCGCAAAAAGGTTGATTTTCCAGCGCCGTTTGCGCCAATTACACCGTAACAGTTACCCGGTGTGAACTTTAAATTTACATCCGAAAACAAAGGCTTTTTCCCGAACTGAATTGCCAAATTTGAAACCGTAATCATTCGCTAAGTATTTTTATTTTTCCTGAATTTCAGGCGTGCAAAGGTAATATTATCTGTGTTTTGATGGAATATTCCGAGTTAATAAATTCTTAAAGATCATAGGATTGGATCGTATTGTCATTTGGTTGTCAATTGCTTCGCGTCATTTGTTGTAAAGTCTCCTTTAACTACAAGTGAATGACCATTTAATGACTACTTACAATCAAAATATTAATTTTCAGATGTCAATCCCCGTTGTCTGATCACTTCATAAATTAACAATCCTGAAGCCACTGAAACATTGAGCGATTCGATTTTTCCGAGGATTGGTATTTTGACCTGCTCATCGGCCAAAGCCAACAGGCGCTGATCGATACCGGTATCTTCAGAACCCATAATGAATGCGATGGGGCCTGTCAAGTTTACGTTGGTGTAAATCGCCGTTGCTTTTTCGGTAGCGGCTACCAGTTTTAATCCTGATTCTTTCAGGAACGAAACGGTTTCTTTCAGGCTGCGGGTGCGGCAAACCGGAATTAAATGTAGCGCTCCTGCCGAGGTCTTCACGGCGTCAGCATTGATTCGGGCCGAACCTTTATCCGGAATAACGATGGCATTTACGCCTGCACATTCTGCGGAACGGACAATGGCGCCAAAGTTACGTACGTCGGTTACCTGATCGAGTACCAGCACAAACGGAGTTTCGCCGGCTTCGTAAATGGCTGGGATGATATCTTCGATCCGTTGTAAAGCCACCGGCGACACAAAAGCGAGAACGCCCTGGTGATTTTTACGCGAAATGCGGTTGATCTTTTCAATCGGGACGTACTGAAAGGCAATTTGGCGAATGCGGATCAGGTCGAACAGTTCCTTAAATAAATCGCCAACCAACCCTTTTTTGATCAGTACTTTATCTATTTCTTTGCCAGCCTGAATGGCTTCAATGACGGCACGGATTCCAAATACCAGATCGTCGGCAGGTTTATCTTCTCGTTTGAACATTTGTTATTTATTAATGAATTATTCAATTTGAAAATGTGACAATTCGGTAATGAAAAAGCATTTTCTCAATTGGCAAATTGTCAAATTATTTAATTGTCGAATTGTGTTTACCACGTTTTCTTTGCCGTCAACTCGTCCAGTTGCTCGTGCAAAATTTCCCATTCGTACATTTTATTCTCCAGATCCTTTTTCATCCGGTCGTATTTTTTGAAAATCTCCGGATCGGAGCCATTGGTTTCGGCCAGTGTTTTGTCCATCTCTGCTATCTTTTGTTCCAGACCGGCAATGTCCTGTTCGTTTTTTTCGATGCTTTTTTCGAACTTATTGATGTTTTTGTTGATTTCCTTGCGTTCATCAAAGCTTACCTTTTCGGCTTCTTCAATCTTTTGGTTTTTAACTTCTTGATTCAAAGGTAAGTCCTTTTTCTCCAATTCCTTCATCGAATCTATTTTCTTCCGGCGAAGGAATTCGTAAATACCACCAAGGTGTTGTTTTACCTTTTTATCCTTGAATTCGTACACACAATTCACCAGTCCATCTAGGAATTCACGGTCGTGCGATACAACGATTATCGTTCCATCGTAGTCAATCAAAGCTTGTTTCAGGATCTCTTTCGAGCGCATATCCAAGTGGTTTGTAGGCTCATCCAAAACCAACAAATTCACTGGTTCGAGCATCAGCTTCACCATGGCCAGCCGCGAGCGTTCACCCCCGGAAAGCACCTTGACTTTTTTATCGACATCTTCCCCCGAAAACATGAACCCACCCAGGATATTGCGGATTTTGGTGCGGATTTCGCCAACAGCAATGCGGTCGATGGTATCAAAAACGGTCAATTCCGGGTCGAGCAAATTGGCTTGGTTTTGGGCGTAATATCCAATCTTTACGTTGTGCCCCAATTTCATCTCGCCTTGGTATTCCAGCTCGCTCATGATAACACGGGCCAGTGTGGTTTTTCCTTCGCCATTTTTGCCGACAAAAGCCACTTTCTCGCCGCGTTCAATGGTCAAATCAATTTCTTTCAGGACATTGAGTTTTCCGTAGTTTTTTGTCAGTTCCCTGATTTCGGCAACCACCGTACCGGAGCGCAAGGCAGGCGGAAATTTGATGCGCAAAGCTGAATTGTCTTCATCGTCAACTTCGAGCCGTTCAAGCCGATCCAAAGCTTTAATGCGCGATTGCACCTGAACCGCTTTGGTCGCCTTATAGCGGAAACGGGCAATAAATTCTTCGGTATCAGCAATCATTTTCTGTTGATTGATGTATGCCGCCATTTGTGTTTCCTTCAGCTCTTTGCGGAGAATCAGGTATTTGGAATAATTGGATTTGAAATCGTAAATACGTCCAAGGGTAATTTCGACAGTCCGGTTGGTTATTGCATCCAGAAAAGCCCGGTCATGTGAAACCAGCACCACTGCCCCGTTGTATGTTTTCAGGAAATCTTCGAGCCACTGAATCGATTCAATATCAAGGTGGTTCGTTGGCTCATCGAGCAGAAACACATCGGGGCGCTTTAGCAGGATTTTGGCCAGCTCAACGCGCATCCGCCAACCACCGCTGAATTCTGAAGTCTGACGGGTGAAATCCTTTCGTGTGAATCCAAGCCCCATCAAGGTGCGTTCAACTTCGGCTTCGAAATTATTTCCGCCAAGCATGTGGAACCGTTCGTTGAATTCGGTGACATGATCCAATAAACGATGGTATTCTTCTGATTCGTAATCGGTACGTGTAGAAATCTGGTGGTTGAGATTTTCGATGCGGCGTTCCAAATCCAGGATTTCTTCGAATGAGGTCACTGCTTCCTCGAAAACCGTCCGTCCGTCGAAAACCTCCATGTGCTGCGGCAAATATCCTAAACGAACATCAGACGGAACCGACACCACACCCTCGTTGGGTTGTTGGTGTCCGGCCAGAATCTTGAGTAGGGTAGACTTTCCTGCCCCGTTTTTCCCTACCAACCCGATGCGGTCTTTGGGACTGACCAGCAATGAAATCCCTTTGAAAAGCTCGAACCCACCAAAACTAACAACCAATTGATCAACCGAAATCATAAATCCTAAAATTGAGGGTGCAAAGATAATAGAAACATCGGGAAACGCTTCGCCAAAAGATCGGCTTTCTGTCCGTCAGTTGAAGCAGACGGTAAAGGATAATAGTAAATTGATGATCAATCGCTCAATAGTTGGATCAATTTTCACTATTAATCCATAAAGATGAATAGAACGTGCTATCCTTTGCTGTTCACTCTTTAGTGAACGGTCATGAATGATCTTGTGCTTATTTAATCGAGACCTCAATCTTAAATTGCGGCACTTTCAATTCCTGCGGAAGGTTCTTTAAATCGGCGGTCGAAACCTGAACCGATTCAGCAGGTATGCCCTGGGTTACCGTCAGAAAATCGTTCACTAACCGATTTCTTTCTGTGAGGATAGCTTGGAATCTACTTTCAATTCGCCCTGCATCAACTATTTTTTCACAAGCTTTTTCGATTCCGAGTGAATCAACTGCCGGAACAGTTTTCCGGATAAATGCCAGCAGGTTGGCATCGTCATTTTTAATTTCACCGGCTTTTAATTTTGGCGTAGTCGCATCAGTGGTTTGGGCTGCAAGGTATTCACTTTTGGTTAGTTGAACTGCAATTCCGCTTTTTTCTTTCTCCGGATCAGTAGTTTGGGTCAGGGTTAAAACTAAATCAGGCTTCTTTTTCAGGATACCAGCCAAGTGTGATAATTCATCGCGCTGTGCCTTATCGAGCGAATCCTGAGCAAAAGTAAAAGGTAGTTTGTCCAATGATTCAGGATTTGTTCCGGCCAATCCACCCAATGCTTTAAACGGCGAAAGCGCAGTTTTTACCATCAGGTTGGCAAAGGTTTTCCATATAATTTTACCCAGTTTAAACTTTGGCTCCGAGGGGTTTCCTTCCACTGGTATGTCGAAAGCAATTAAATCGTTGGCGTCTTTCATGAGGTACAATCCAAGACGGACAGGCACTTTCATGGCTGTTGTATCTTTCGTTCGTTTGCCGAATTCAAGTTCTTCGACTTTCACTTTATTGGTATTTTTCAGCATCGTTGTCGACATTTTCAACCCAAGTTCATAATTGAACCATCCTTGTTTGATAGGCGATGCAACGTAATATTCTGTATAGGGCGAAAAGCTCATCAAATCCATCCGTTTTACTTTGGCATCCATCTCCAGTTTCATCATGTCAACCATACTCCACACTGTTTTTCCAGAAAGTTCGCCCCTGTTGTTCAGTTTGGTGCTGAATTCAACCGGTATCCGGTCGGCGCTTTCAGTCAGTCCCAACATCGTCATATTTAAGTTATTCAGTTCGTATGAAAAAGGCCGGTTCAGCGTTTTATCCGAAATAGCAACCAATCCGTTATTTACCTGGATGGTATCAATGCTGTAGGTAACCGGTGTTGATTCAGCAGTGGTTGTTTTTTTTGGGGCAGCCGAACTAATGGAATCGTTTCTGAAATAGGGTAGGAGTAACCGTTCCAGATTCGTCATTTTCTTTTCGCGAACGACCAATAAATGTGGCTCATTGGCTTCAATTTTTCCAAACCCGAAGTGAAATGTTTTCAGGTTAATATCTTTTAAGCTGGCGGTGATTTTAGGTGATGAAATGATTTCTTCCGACTGTCCGTCAATAACTGATAATGCGGTAACCGTACCTTTCCCAGTCACCGAAATATTGATGACTTCATTCATGTCGCCTACTATTTTTAGGTTCGATGTAAGTAGCCCATTCAATGATTTAACATCAAAATAATCAGTCATGTAGCCAGTAATCGGCTGTATCTGGATATCCTGGGTTGTGAGGTCGATTTGGTATTTTTTATTCACGTTATCAACGGTGGCCTGGATGTTTACCTTTCCATTTTTGCCCATCATAAAATCTACACCCAGATTCGATTTCTCGTTATTCCACGAAATCAGCGGCAGCTTCAGGTTTAGATTATCCATTTCTACCTGATTTTTCTTGTGAAGGTCATTGTATCTGACTTTCCCATTGACCAATTGAATATTCTGGATTGTAAACTTGAGTATCTTATTTTGTGTGGTGTCTTTTACTGCCAAGCTATCTTCTTTCGGCATCAGGCTGTCGAAGTTAAACTGTTCGCCATCCTGAATGACCTGAATCCGTGGATTGACTAACCTGATTTCGGAAACCGAATATTCACTTGATAGCAAAGTCCATGGATTGAGATTGATATAAAATTCATTGAAGGATGCAAAACTGTCGGTTTGATTGGCCTCGAACAAAACCAGATCTTTTACCTGAACAGCTACTTTGGCGTAGTTGAAATGCATTTCACCAATGGTCAGTTTTCGACCAATCAACTTCTCACTGTTTTTGACCAAATAGTCTTTGGTAATCGTTGATAGAAAAAACAAAATTGCAACGATCAGTAAAGCGAAAATTCCCAGAACAAAGTATCTTTTTTTAACTCGTGCCATGGCTTTTATGTTTGATGCAAATATAAAAAGGGTTTGCTGAAATTGGATAATAATGTCTGATTATTAATCCTTAAAATTCAGCAAACCCTTTTCGGAAAAAAGACATTGGTCATTAGAAAAACATTCATTCCTAATGACCAATGATTAATGATTTTTATGATTGTTGTATTACGGCAAACGAACAAATTGTTTTTCCAGGTTCCAACCTTCAATCCGGATTTCCTGATTTTTGCTTTTTAGTTTATTTGTTGGAGCACTGACGGTTAGAGTGATGGATTCGCCCGGAGCCAGTGAAAAATAATTGGCCGACCAGAAAGAGGGGAGAATTTCCTCGCCATCGTTCGTCAGCTGTGGATGGATGAAAAATGCCAGCAGCTTCGAGCTGTTGGTCAGTTTAACAGTCCATTTGGTTTCAGATTTCAGCTGTTCAGATTTCAAAACAGTTGTCTGCACCTGCGTTTTAGGCATGTTGCTCAACGCTTTGAAATTATTATCAACTTCAAGCCAGTAGGTGTTGTGCGAAATTACTTTTCCGGAGGCATCCTTCAGGTTTAAAACTACAAAGTTTACCTCTTTTGCATCGGCCAAAACTTTCGATAATGAGAATGGTTCTTTGACATCGGTTGCCGAAAGGCTTACCTTTTCTTCCTGATGGTAAATCAATTTCGAATCAATACCAAAGACATCAGCCTGAACGGTCAGGTTTGAATTTGCGTGATAGGTACGATTGATCACAGTGACATTGTAATCTAGCAAGTTTAGCTGAACGTGAACTGGTTCGCAGGCGTTTTGCTCGAAATAATAACCGGCATTGGGCTCCAGATACCAGTCGTAAATTTGCCAGATGACGCTCGGAAATGCTGCGTTTATTTTCCAAAGCATTACTCCACCAATTTCGTTCAGTTTATGACCTGCCGACTCAAAAATTCCCTGGTATCCGGTGGCATTCATCAATTGCATTTTATCCGAAAAATCTACCATCGAAGTTGGTGCACTGTAACGCTCAACCATTGTTTCGTAGTATTTGTCGTATTTGCCGTTTCCGGTAGCTGCATCGTGATAACCCCAGGTATTATTCAACGGAAATGGGAGTGTTTTATCCCAAACCAGGTTTGGAATTATTTTTTTCAGGCTGTTGTAGGTAGGTTGAGACGGAATGCCGGTTTCGTCTTTGAATACCCAGTCTTTGGCATCGTCGGCCAAACGGTAATATTGCTTCGAATCCTGCCAGGTATAAGGACCACCACTGTATACGCCTGAAGCCAGGTTGTCGGGCCATGAACCATTCCATCCGGCAGGAAGTTTAGCGAATCCTGATGAACTTGGAATGAAAGGGCGGGTACCATCGAGCGTGATGACTTTATCTCTCATGATGTCGAATAAATCTTTACGGATATGTCCTTCATTTCCGCCAGTCCAAACCAAGAGACTTGGGTGATTGCGTATCCGTTTGATGGTGCTGATCACATTGCTAACGAATACGTTGCCTTCGGTCGGATTGTCAAGCGAACCTTTGAATTCGCCATGCGTGTCGCCGGTTACCCAGAAATCGGACCAAACCATTAAGCCGTTGCGGTCGGCCAAATCGAAGAATACATCCGGTGGAGTTACCCCACCACCCCAGATACGAACCAGGTTGATGTTGGCATTCCGGCAAAGTTTTAATTCGGCATCATACCTGACCGAGTCGCGGTTTAGCATCATGTCGGGTACCCAAGCACCACCAACCAGTTGAACGCGGTTGCCATTCACGTAAAAATCGCGACGAAGCATTTTGCCGGGAACTTCCACTGCTTTTGAACTAACAGTGCGGATTCCAAATACAAATGTGGTATCATCCGAAAGTACACCGTTAGCTTCATACTTTAATTGAATACGATAAAGGTTAGCTTTTCCGTAGCCAACTGGCCACCATAAATATGGTTGTTTGATGTTGAGTTGAGCTGTATTTGCAGCATTCAGGTCAACGTCAGTGCTAGATCCGGCTGCGATAGTTACATCTTTGGAGAACTGAACAGCTGGTCCGGTAAAGTTTTCAGGACGAATATCTACTTTTAAAATTCCCTTTGATGATCCGCTTCCGTGGTTCGCCAAAGCCAGTTTTAAGGTCAATTTAGCCACCGAAGTGTCCGGAAGATTCGGCAAGTCGGTGATCAGTTGTGGCTGTTTAATGGTCACATCGCCCGAAGTGCGCAGTATGACCGGCTGCCAGATCCCAATGTTACGGTCGCGAACCGGAGGTACCCAGTCCCAACCCACCGAACAAAGCATGGTTACATTTTTGCCAATATCGCCAGTTGGCCCGCCATTCAGGAAAAAGTCGTCCATCGCTTTTAATTGTTCAGTGTCAGGTAGTCCTGGTACATCGAGCGGATAAATTTTAACAGCCAGCCCGTTTTCTTTTCCGGACTGAATGAGTTTGCTGATATCGAAACTATATTCGGCAAACATACCAGCCATTTGAGTCGAGTCGGCGATTTGTTTTCCGTTCACCCAAACGGCAGCCCGGTAATTAATCCCTTTGAAAATCAACTGGAAATGACGTCCCTGATCGGTTGCCGGAACTTTAAACGTTGTGCGGTACCAGTAAGGTTTTTTCCATGGATTGGCCACGTTTGGGATATGGCTGTACTGTTCGAGATTGTACCTTTTGTTGAATTCATCCGAAGCATCGGGAATCAGCATGTTGTTCATTCCTGAATAGGGATCAGGATAAACACGGTTGGCAACAAGCCCTGTTAAAACGGTTGAAGGAACGTTCACCGGAAACCAATAGACCTTGGATTGATATTCGGCTGAAGATAATTTTTCGCCTGAATCACTTATTAATTCAGACGATTGCAACTCAAACCTGACCAGTTTTTCCTGCTTGATGCTTTTGTTCTGGGCATTCGAGAATTGTACGACTGCTAAAAGCAGAAAGGATAAAAAGACAATGAATTTCATTTGATAAATTATTTTAGAACTGTGATTATTACTTCTTTCCTGAATTGCTGACAAACGCAATGTGCTTGCTGTCGGGCGACCAGGAAGGTACATTGATGGTACCTTGTCCGCCGTAAAGGTAAGCAATTACTTTAGGCGCGCCTCCCGAAACAGGCATCAATCGCAACATAACCCTTTTGTATGAAGGATGTGAATTGAATTCGATATCAGCTTCAAACGTGATGAAAGCGATCCATTTGCCGTCAGGAGAAATGTGCGGGAACCAGTTATTGTACTGGTCGAAAGTGAGTTGTTCTTTCTCGGTTCCATCTGGTTTCATTCTCCATAACTGCATGGAACCCGACTGGCTGCCATTGTAATAAATGTACTTGCCATCGGGCGAATATTCGCAACCGTCAACGTGTTCTTTGTCCTTGTTGCTGGTCAAAGCTACTTCATTTCCTCCTTTAATCGAATTTTTATAAATGTTATAAATTTTACTTCCGTTGCGCTGAGCCACATAAACTACCTCTTTATTGTTGGGCGCCCAGCCATGCAGGTAGGAAGGAGTGTCTTCGGTGACCAGTTGCGGGGTTCCGCCTTCAATCGGCAAAACATAAACAGTAGAACCGCCTCCATTCAAGCCATCGCGGTGACTGCTGATTCCAAGCAGTTTCCCATCGAACGAAATGACATGATCATTGTTGCTACGGTTGATGTTTCCCATATTCAGTTTTTCCGGTTCGCCACCCTCTATCGGCATTTTATAGATATTTCCGTCCATGTTGAAAAGTAACTTCTTGCCATCGGGCATCCAGTTTGGCGCTTCAAAACGGCCATTTTTTTCCATAATTACTTTTCGTTTGAGGTCGAACACATTCATTGTTTCCATGCGGCAACCAATCCATCCATCTTTATTTGGATTATACGAAGCGGCAACAGGCTGGTCGATCCGTACATTCCAGATTTTAGCGGTTTCAACTACTTCCGGATTGTGTGAACAGATAAACAAACCGGCAAGTACTTCGTCCGGAAGGCCTTCCATCACCTGGCTGCCGATTAATTGCAATGGTTCGCCCGGATGAGCAGCCTTGAAAATAATTGTCTGGCCTGAACGCTCCACCTGAAGGATGGAGTAGTTTGGTTTGGGTGCGAAAATTTCATCTTCCGGATCGCGCATAAATGCACCGCGAAGAACGCGCCACTGTAAAACCGTCAATCCATCGCCATGCAAAACAGCTGAAGAATGAACAGCGTTGGCATCTTCAGAGGCGCGAACCATCCATCCAATTTTACGGTGAGGATCTTTTCCTGCACCTTCAAATGCAAAGTTGGCAGTTAGGATGAAATCACCTTTCAGTTTGTTGTACAGGTAGTTAAATTCATCTCGTTCGAACCAGATGTTGTATCCTGAACCACTTATGGTATAGGTTTGGGTACTTTCGTCATACGAAGCTGAACCTGTCAGTTTTGGCGAGCCAATATCTTTTCCTGATTGAAAAATACCAATAGGTTTCTGGGCAAATGAACTGATAGCCAACATGCAGATAAGTAAAATCAATAATTGTTTCATAATGCGTAGATTTGGTTTATTGTCTGGGTTAATTCGACCCGAAGATAAAAATTCCGGATTAAAAAGTGGAAGTCATTTTGTTTTTTCTACACTAAGATTGAAGGAGGAATAGCTACAATACCATGAGAGCGAAAAAATTGCTAATAAATTAGCTCACAACTATTAAAACCTGATACCATAGTGGCTTCGTAGCAAAAACGAATTTTCACTATCTTGTTCTTATCCCGAATTAATTACTTTTGCTGAAAATTTGAAAATCATGGGAAGAGGCCGAAAAGAAAAGCCGTTTTTGGAAGGTGTTTTAATTACCGATATCGGTGCTGAAGGAAAAGCAATCGGACGAGTGAACGATGTGGTGGTGTTTACCACCCATGTTATTCCGGGCGATGTAGTTGATTTACAAGTGACTAAGAAACGGACTAAATTCATGGAAGCCCGGGTAACCCGGGTAATTACAGAATCTCCCGACCGAGTTCCGGCTTTTTGCGAACATTTTGAAGTTTGTGGTGGTTGCAAATGGCAGTTTCTTCCTTATGAAAAGCAGCTTTTTTACAAACAAAAACAAGTTGCCGATCAACTGCGCCGCATTGGACGCATCGAACTTCCTGAAATTACCCCGATTCTGGGATCAGCAAAAACCACTTTTTATCGCAATAAACTCGAATTCGGATTTTCCAATAGACGTTGGCTGACCTACGAAGAAATTGGAACCGAAGGCGACGATATGAACAAAAATGCGCTAGGATTTCATATCCCGGGACTGTTCGATAAAATCATCAACATCAACAAATGCTGGTTGCAGGGCGATCCATCGAACGAAATCAGAAATTTCGTTAAGCGTTATGCTGACGAAAATGGATTGGAATTTTTTGACCGCAAAATTCAATCTGGTTTGCTCCGGAACATCATTGTACGAACCTCGACTACAGGCGATTTGATGCTGATTGTTTGTTTTTACCGCGAAGAAACAGAAAACCGCATTAAACTGATGGATGCCATTGCTGCTGAATTTCCCCAGATTACTTCACTGATGTATGTGATCAATGGAAAAGGCAACGATACGATTACCGATCAGGAAATATTGGTTCACAAAGGAAACGATCATATTCTGGAAGAGATGGAAGGCCTGAAATTCAAGATTGGGCCCAAAAGTTTTTACCAGACCAACTCAGAACAAGCTTACGAATTGTACAAGGTGGCCCGCGAATTTGCCGGATTGAAAGGCGACGAAGTGGTTTACGATTTATATACAGGAACCGGAACCATTGCCAATTTTATTGCCCGTAATGTGCAAAAGGTAGTTGGCATCGAGTATGTTCCTGAAGCCATTTTGGATGCTCATGTGAATTCGGAGTTGAACGGAATCAGCAATACCAGGTTTTTTGCCGGTGATATGAAGAAAATACTGACGAGCGATTTTATTGCTAAAAATGGTAAGCCAGATGTAATTATCACTGACCCGCCGCGAGCCGGAATGGATGAAGATGTGGTGAAAACCATTCTGGAAGCCGCTCCTGAAAAAGTGGTGTATGTAAGCTGCAATCCGGCTACCCAGGCCCGCGACTTGGCTTTAATGGATGAAGCGTACAAAGTAACCCGAATTCAGCCGGTGGACATGTTCCCGCATACGCACCATGTTGAGAATGTGGTGTTGCTGAAGAAGAGATAGTATGTTTTACCACAGATTACACCGATATTATTCTCTGTGATAATTCGGTGTAATCCTTGGTGAATTTCTTTTAATTCAGCGATTTTAAATTTAGCAAAGCCTCTGGAGCATATTGGTGCAGGCTTTTGGTGATTTCGCAATTCTCCAGCTTTTCGCAATTGGCGCAGGTTTCAAACCCCTTTGAATTCGCACAATTCCTGATTTCACATTCGGCGCAATGGGCAAATTTCACCCCGGCTTCACGGCATCCGGTACAGTTGATCATTTCGGGTGTAATGTCGGCACCGAACTGAACTTTCCACTTTTCGGCGGTTTGGGTACGTAGTTCATTATCATCGGCTAAGGTGGCTATTTGTGCATCGCAACCGGCACAGTCTAATCCACAGCAAGAAATTAATTTTTCCATAGGTTTTTCAATTAAAGGTTGTTGATGTTCAAATGTACAAAAGAAAAGCGAAAGAATTTTGTTGGTTTTTCTTGACGATAGTATCAGATGATACTATCATTAAGCAAGCTATCAGCCTGTTTTGCAATACCGGATTAATGCAATTAATCAGATGACTTGAGTTCATCGAATCATTTAATTAGATCACCCGTTTACTTTTTCCAACGCTTTTTGCACAATCTCTAAATCACTTACACCCCGGAATCCGCTAAAACCAACTGCTAATTTGGTCCCGTCACGAAGAGTGATCGGTTGGCCACCTTCATAGCCAATTAAATCGGGCAGGCTGATGCCAAACGTATGATAATCGATTTGGTCGGTAAAAATCATCCGTTCGTATTCATTGGTTTTAATACCGGTAATCCAAACCTGGTTCGCTTTTGTCCATGCAATCCGAAATGAATCGCGGCCTCTGAGCTTGTCGGTCCCAAATACCTTTCCATAAATCTGGTTATCCTCGTCGATGATGCAAAGCGATGCTACACCATTTGATTTGGCATAATCTTCTGGAATTGACATGTAGACAGGAACAAGCTCTTCGATATTTGACATTAGTTTTTCAATTTCGGTGCGTGGCATATTGATCTCTTTAAAATATTGAATTTGGAGGGTTGTTAAAATAATGGACTAAAGGTAAACAATAATCGGTGTTTAGTTATCTTTGGAAGATCAACCTAAACCAATATTTCATGAAACGAGCCATCCCGATTAATCGGGAAAGAGTAGAATGACTATCTATGGCGAGTTCCATGTGGCAATTAAAAAACAAATTATAAACACATGAAATCGATCCAATTTTTTGGCCTTTTGTTGCTTGCAATACTTTCTTTCCAAACACAGGCTCAGCAAAGCCAAATCTCTAATTTGCAATGTGAACATCTTATTAATCCTATCGGAATAGATGTCTCTGCGCCTCGTTTGCATTGGCAAATGTTAGACAATCGCGAAGGCGCTCGGCAATCGGCTTATCAGGTGGTTGTAGGAACCGATTCTGTTCAGGTTGCCAGCGGAAAAGGAAATTGCTGGGATACCGGAAAAGTTTCGGACTCGAACATGTTGGTTTCCTATCAGGGAAAAACGCTGCAGCCGTTTATCAAATATTATTGGACGGTGATTTTGTGGGATAAAGATCAGCAAAGATTAGGCTCAACTGCTGTTGCAAGTTTCGAAACCGGTATGATGCAATTCAGCAACTGGAAAGGCGAATGGATTTCGGATTCGAAAGACATTAACCTGAAACCGGCACCGTATTTCCGCAAACAGTTTCAGCCTTCAGGAAAAGTAAAAAGCGCACGGGTTTATATTGCTGCCGCTGGCTTATACGAACTTTCAATCAATGGTCAGCGTGTTGGCGACCACCGGCTCGACCCGATATATACCCGTTTCGACCGCAGAACCTTGTATGTAACTTACGATGTGACTTCTCTGGTAAATTCGAAAGATGTTGTTCTTGGAGTTTTACTCGGAAACGGATGGTACAATCATCAATCAACGGCTGTATGGTATTTCGATCAGGCGCCGTGGCGTGATCGCCCGAAGTTTTGCCTTGATCTGCGAATCACATACCAGGATGGCCGCGAAGAAGTGATTTCTTCCGGAACCGATTGGAAGACCTCGCTGAGCCCGGTTATTTTCAACAGCATTTATACAGCAGAACACCACGATGCACGGCTCAGCCAGCCCGGTTGGGATAAGGCGGGATTCGACGATTCGAAATGGAAAAACGTCATTCCAGTCAATGCTCCCTCGCAAAATATTGTTGCACAACAGTTGCACCCGGTCCGTTTTGTGGAAGAAATTACTCCGGTCAGTGTAAATAAAATGAGTGAGCTGAAATCGGTTTATAACCTGGGACGCAACATTGCCGGAATTAGCCGCATCAGCGTGAAAGGTGAGCGCGGGACTGTCATACGCCTGAAACATGCAGAGATGATTTTTAAAGATGGAAATGTGAACATGTCGAACATCGACGTTCATTATCGCCCGACAGATGACACCGATCCTTTCCAAACCGATATTTGCATTTTGAGCGGCGATGGTGTGGAAACGTTCTGGCCACATTTCAATTACAAAGGGTTTCAGTATATTGAAGTTACCAGCGATCGGCCGATCGAGATCCAGAGCCTGACCGGAATTTTCATGCACAGCGATGTTCCTCCGGTTGGACAGGTGAACAGCTCGAACGAGACCCTTAACAAAATCTGGAAAGCAACGAATGTTTCTTATCTATCGAACCTTCAGGGTTACCCAACTGATTGTCCGCAGCGTGAAAAAAATGGTTGGACTGGCGATGCGCACATAGCCAGTGAAACTGGCTTGTACAATTTCGACGGAATTACGATTTACGAAAAATGGCTGGCCGACCACCGCGACGAGCAACAACCGAATGGAGTTTTACCGGCCATCATTCCGACCAGCGGTTGGGGATACACTTGGGCAAACGGTCCTGATTGGACCAGCACCATTGCCATCATTCCCTGGAACATTTACCTGTTTTATGGCGATTCAAAGTTATTGGCCGACTGCTACGAAAACATCCGGAGATATGTTGATCGTATTGCCGAAATCAGTCCGAATGGATTGACCGACTGGGGACTGGGCGATTGGGTGCCTGTTAAATCGGTTGCACCGAAAGAACTGACTTCGTCGATTTACTATTTTGTGGATGCAACCATTTTAGCCAAAGCCGCAAAAATTTTGCAGCATGAAGCTGATTACCAAAAATATTCTGAATTAGCCTCAAAAATAGCTTCAGCCATTAATGCCAAATACCTGAATCCCGAAACAGGGATGTACGGAACTGGTTTGCAAACCGAACTTAGTGCGCCGCTTTTCTGGGGAATTGTTCCTGAAAACCTGAAATCGAAAGTGGCCGAAAACCTTGCCAACCGAGTAATTGCTGATGGGAAACACATTGATGTAGGCTTGCTTGGCTGTAAAACTATTTTAAATGCGCTGAGTGAAAATGGTTATGCTGATCTGGCTTACGAAGTGGCTGCCCAAGAAACATTTCCGTCGTGGGGATGGTGGATTGTAAATGGGGCAACGACTTTGTACGAAAACTGGCCGATTGATGCAACACGCGATATTTCACTCAACCACATCATGTTTGGCGAAATTGGTGCATGGTACTATAAAGCTTTGGGCGGAATGAAACCTGATCAGGAAAAACCCGGCTTTAAAAATATATTACTCGAACCATATTTTGTGAAGGGACTAAATTCTTTTCAAACCAGTCATGACGGGCCTTACGGTAAAATCCAATCGAATTGGAAACGCGTCAAGAATACGGTTATTTATGAGGTGGTCGTTCCGGCGAGCAGTACAGCTACTTTAAAACTCTCCGGAAAGAAGATCAGCCAGAATGGACAAGTTGTTTTTGCACAAACTAAAGCAAAAGGTTCTGACTATTCAACCAATTTGGAGGCTGGAAGTTATGAGTTTGTAATCAACCAATAGCTTTAATATAAAAAAGGCACAAGGAAAACTAAATTTCTCTTTGTGCCTTTATATTATTTCTCCTGAAATTGTATCTGAAAGTTACTGTTGACCCGGAACATCCCGGTTATTTTTTTATCGTTTTCAGTCACCGTAAAGGTTCGGGTTTGGCCCTTCAAAACCAGTTGCTCAACCTGACTTTCGCTCAGTTTTTTACCCTGAATCTCAAATGGAATGCGCAATTTGCATCCTCCCCTGAAATTGCTGCAGCCCCAGGTAGTGTTGCCTTTTACGATCTCACCAATCTTGCACGACGGGCAAATTAGCTTTTCCGGTTCTGCTTCTGAAAATGCGATTTTGGAATCAGCAGATAGTTGCAGGAAGCCATCCACCGAATCGTCATCCTGTTTAAATCCTTTGATTAGTGCGGTTTTTCCTTTTTCTGCCAGTCGTTTTATCTGAGCATCGGTTAGCTTCTTTCCCATAAACTCAAATGGAATAATGAATCGGCAGCCGTCTTTCCATTCGGAGCAACCCCAAGCGTTTTTGCCCTTTTTTAATGTTCCTTTTTTACAGGCCGGACAAGTTGATTCTGTTGGTTCGGCCGGAGCGGCTTTTTCTTTTTTCTCCGGAACTGCAGGTTCTTCGGGTGCCAACGCAAATACCTTTCGGGGTGAGCGTTTCACCTGATCGACCACATCAGTTACCATTTGCTTCATCTCGTCCATAAATAGAGCGACATCGTACTGGCCCAGTTCGATCATCCGGAGTTTCTTTTCCCACTGGCCGGTCAGTTCAGCAGATTTCAGGAGCTCATTTTCGATGCTATCGATTAGATCGATTCCGGTTTGTGTGGCAACCAGTCGTTTGCCTTCTTTCTTAACGTATTTTCTACGGAATAAGGTCTCAATAATATTAGCTCGGGTCGACGGTCTGCCAATTCCGTTGTCTTTCATCAGTTCGCGCAATTCTTCGTCATCCACGCTTTTCCCAGCGGTCTCCATGGCACGCAGCAAAGTAGCTTCGGTCAGGTATTTGGGCGGTTGGGTAAATTTTTCGAGCAGCCCTGGTTCGTGTGACCCGTGTTCTCCGGTTACAAAAATCGGTAAAATATTTTCGTCGCTTTGTACCGGATTCTTCTCATTCATATACACAGCGCGCCATCCGGGCGAAAGGATTTGCTTACCGGTTGCCTTAAATTCGTGAGGACCGACTTTGGCTTCAACGGTGGTATTGGCCACTTTACAATCGGGATAAAACACCGAAATAAACCGTTTGGCAACCATATCGAACACCTGTTTCTCCGACTGGTTCAAATCGGCACGATATTGCCCGGTTGGAATGATGGCGTGGTGATCGGTTATTTTGGTATTGTCGAAAACTTTGTTCGTTTTGCGTATCTTATCCTGAAGTAAAGGAGCTGTAAGTGTTTCGTAGCCTTTCAGGTTTTTCAGGATGCCCGGAATTTTTGGGTAAATATCATCCGACAAATAAGTAGTATCCACACGCGGATAAGTGGTCAGTTTCTTTTCGTATAACGACTGGATGGCTCGAAGCGTGTCTTCCGCTCCCATGTTAAATTTCCGGTTACAATCTACTTGTAACGAGGTTAAATCGAACAATCGCAAAGGCTGCTCAATGCTGTTTTTGGTTTCTATTTTGCCGACGACCAGCTCGTCTTTGCTAATTTCTTCCAAAACCTGTGCGGCATCTTCCCGGTTTTGAAAGCGTCCGGAAGCTGCTGAGAATGTTGCTTCGCGGTAAATAGTTTTGATCTCAAAATAAGGTTCAGGCTTAAAAGCGTCAATCTCTTTTTGGCGATTGACGATGATGGCGAGTGTAGGGGTTTGCACCCTTCCAATGGACAAAACCTGTTTGTTCTGGCCGTATTTTAAGGTGTAAAGCCGGGTAGCATTCATTCCGAGCAACCAGTCGCCAATGGCACGGGCGCTTCCTGCAGCATACAGATTGTCGAACTTTTTACCGTCCTGTAATTTCTGAAATCCTTCTCTAATCGCTTCTTCGGTGAGCGACGAAATCCATAAGCGTTTCACAGGTGCGGTGCATTTCGCTTTCGACATCACCCAGCGTTGAATCAATTCCCCTTCCTGGCCTGCATCACCACAGTTGATCACCTCTTCGGCAGCCGACATCAGTTTTTCGATGGTGGCAAACTGTTTTTTTACACCGTCATCATCAATCAATTTAATGCCGAATTTTTGAGGAATCATAGGCAGCGACCGGAAAGTCCACGATTTCCATTGTTCGGTATAATCGTTGGGCTCTTTCAGCGTGCACAAATGCCCGAATGTCCAGGTTACCTGGTATCCGTTTCCTTCAAAATAGCCGTCTCTGCGGGTATTGGCGCCAATTATCTGGGCAAGTTCTTTCGCCACACTGGGCTTTTCTGCAATACAAACTTTCATTTTCCGAAGTTCCAAATTCCAAACTTCAAGTTCCAAATTGGGTCTTGAATTGGATCTTGTTTATTGAATATTGGGTGTTGGATATTTCTTTACAATCCAAATATCCTGAGGCAAGACTTTATTTTTCTCCGGAGCTGAAACAACATGCTCTAATATCTCAACATCATTAAACAAATGATGCATAAATTTTGGGGGATGGAAGGCTGAGAATGTCCGGTGGCCTTCTTTTACCTTGCCGCGTACGATCAGTTTTCCCTGATTATATTGTTCCAGTTCATTATCTGTCAGTTTTACAACGAAATTGTCGCCTTGTGTTGTCAGGAAAAGAATGCCTTTGGGTTTTAAAACCCGAACTAACTCATTGTACCACGAATAGTGCAATTGTTCCGATAAATGTGTGAAAATTGAGATGCCGTAAATTGCATCGAAAAAATTATCAGGGTAAGGCAGTTTTGCTTCTAAGGTATTGTTGTTGAAATGAATGTTTGGAATGTTTTTCGAACACCAATCGATTGTTTTGGAATTGTAGTCAGTTCCGTAATATTCACAACCATTGCCGATTACGGTTGGCAAATGGCGAATAATCCGGCCCGGGCCACAACCCCAATCGAGTATCTTTTTATTTTTTAATTCTATGTGTTTATTCAGGAAACTCACCACCCATTTTGCAGTTTCAATACTATCGGTGTAGTATTTTTTATAATTGAGCTGAAACGATTCATAGATCAGGTAATCAGGTGGCAGTTGAATGTCAGGATTATTTTTCCGGAATTCTGCATTTATCTTTCTGTTTTTAAACCGCTCGTTATAATACCGAATCCAGTCAGTCAGGTAAATCAGTCCGGCTTGTCGTAAGATATTCGAAATTTGTCCGCGTTTCATGGTAACGATTGTTTCGTTGAATTCTATATTATTCTGAAACCAGCAACCTGATTCCATCAGCTTCCAGCGCTATTACCCTCTTTTTATAGAGCGCACCAATAGCAGCCTTGAAATTTTTCTTGCTGAATTTGAATATTTTATAGATTTCTTCGGGAGTGCTTTTATCGGTTAATGGAAGAAAACCCTTCGCTTTTTGCAGTTCGGAGATGATCTTTTCGGCAAACGAGCTGATTTTTTCGTAGCCGGCTTTTTGCAGACAAAGGTCAATTTTACCGTCAGTGCGGATCTTCTTGATGTAGCCCTGAATTTTGTCTCCTGGATTTAAAGGCTGAAAAACTTCGTTTTTAAAGATCACGCCGAGGTGGCTGTTATCGATAATCGCATTGTAGCCCATATCTGTTTCATTCACAATAATGAGGTCAACTTCCTCGTCGAGGTCATAGTCAACCGGAATGTTATCGAGGTATTGCTCGATTTTTGAAGAGGCGGCAATACGTTTGGTATTGGTATCAACATAGACGTAAACCAGGTATTTTTTGCCTTCTTCCATAGGCTGGCGCTGCTCGCGGAACGGAACGAACAAATCTTTTGGCAGTCCCCAATTCAGGAATGCACCAACCTGAGTGACCGAAACGACTTCAAGCAAGGCGAATTCTTCGACCATCGCGAATGGTTTCTCGGTAGTTGCCACCAAACGGTCTTCCGAATCGAGGTAGATGAATGCAGCCAGAATATCTCCGGGCATTGTTCCTTCAGGAACATAGCGTTTGGGCATCAGGATTTCACCCAAATCGCCACCATCGAGATAAATACCAAAGTCTACTTCTTTAACTACCTCTAAATGATTTATTTTTCCTATTTCAGCCATGATCGGGTCTATTATTGTGTGCTTTGTATTGTTTATCAGGTCATTAGTCAATAGTCATTGGAAATTTGTAAACTTTGTTTGGCTTTTTCGTTTTCTAATGACTCTTTTCTAATGACAAATCTATTCCCATCCCGAAGCCAGAATGTCGGCAATATGGATTGGTTTGATGGGTAAATTATTTTTCAGGATGTATCCTTCAATGTTCATGATGCACGAGGATTCGGTGGAGACGATGTATTCGGCTCCGGTTTTCAGCGCATTCTCAACCTTTTGTTCGGTCATTGCCGATGAGATGGCCGTGAATTTGGCCGAGAAAGTTCCACCAAATCCACAACAGGTTTCGGTATCTTCCATTTCAACCAGTTCCAACCCTTTCACCTTCGAGAGCAAAAATCGCGGTTCCTGACGGATTCCGTATTCGCGCAAAGCCGTACAGGCATCGTGGTAGCAAACCTTGTGAGGAAATTTAGCTCCGAAGTCAGTGAAATTCAAATGATTCACCAGGTAATCGGTCAGTTCGAACAGGTTCCGGTTGAGTCGTTGGTAATCTTCAAATTCGGCCTGCCCTGTTTTAAACAAATCAGGATAATAATTTTTGATAAACCCGGTACACGAAGCCGAAGGACTTACAATGTGCCGGTCATTCGGAAAATCGTGTATAAATTTCTTTGCCAGCGTTTTGGTTTCGTCCCAATAGCCACTGTTAAAAGCGGGTTGTCCGCAGCAGGTTTGCTCCGGATTGTAATTCACTTCCAGTCCGGCTTTCCGGAGAATTTTAACGACATTAAACGCCGTATCAGGATAAATCTGATCGATAAAACACGGTATAAAAAGATCGACAGTCATATCTGTTTGAATTTGGGTTCAAGTTACCAAAGACTTTCCTTAAAACAAAAAAGCTGCCCGAAAGAGCAGCTTTTGCACGGGAGGAGCGACTCGAACGCCCGACACCTGGTTTTGGAGACCAGTGCTCTACCAACTGAGCTACACCCGTATCCGTTTTGCGAGTGCAAATATAATAATTAGTTTTTCACAACCTAGAGAAAATAACACTTCCAGGATAAAATTCATACCTGATTCGGGACTTTTATCTGCCCGAACGGAGCTGACTTTTTCATAATCAATAAAATAAAGCAGGAAGAAAATATTCTGATTAATCGGAACGAAAGCTGAATTTGAACCAGAGAATCAAATCCAGATAAACTTTTTTTACCTTTCAGGATCGATTCATCCAAAATATCCTGTTATGGCTGGTCAACGAACTTTTAGTATGGAAAAAAACATGGTCATCATCTTTGGCGTTACCTTAATTGCGGTGATGGGGATTGCCAGTATTACACCAGCTTTCCCGGGAATCATCAAGTATTTTGGTATTTCGACTCAACAGGTGGGCTGGCTGATTGCTGCATTCACCCTTCCCGGAATATTTTTAGCGCCAGTATCGGGTATTTTGGCCGATCGTTTTGGTCGGAAAGTGGTGTTGGTTCCTGCACTTTTTGTATTCGGGATTGCCGGTTTTTTGTGCTCTTTTATGCGTGATTTCCATTCACTGCTGGCTCTTCTTTTTATTGAAGGAATTGGTGCCGCAGGGCTTTCGAGCATCAATATTACGCTGATTGGAGATTTGTATACAGGCGAAAAACGTATTACGCTGATGGGTTATAATGCCAGCATTTTGAGTATCGGAACGGCAGCTTATCCGGCTTTGGGTGGATTTATGGCAGCTTTTGGATGGCAATATATCTTTTATCTTCCATTGCTTGCAATTCCGCTTGGCTTCTATGTCATTTTTGGCCTGAATAATCCAGAACCCAAAGACCATCAGGTAATTGGTGAATATTTTCGTCGTATTTGGAAAAACATTAATCAGCGAAGTGTCTGGGGACTTTTTCTGGTCAATATGCTGGTGTTTGTTTTGCTTTACGGTTCCTACCTGACCTATTTCCCGATTTTACTTTCTGAGCGCTTGCAGGCATCGTCTGTTCATATTGGCTTAATGATGTCTATCATGTCGCTGATTACGGCGGGTACTTCCTCTCAACTGGGACGAATCAATAGGCGGTTTCAATCTAAAACAATACTCCTGTTTGGAGCTAGTTTTTATTTTCTATCCATGCTTTCGCTGCTGATCAGTCAGAGCTGGATTCAGGTTATCGTTTCAGTGGTTGTGTTCGGACTCGGGCATGGTTTGTTGGTTCCTTCCATCCAGAATTTACTCGTTGGCTTTGCTTCGATTAAAGAACGGGCGGCATTTATGTCGGTCAATAGTATGGTTTTACGCATTGGCCAAACCATTGGACCATTGCTTATTGGTGTTTTCTTTGCCATTGGAAGCCTGCAAGCTTCGTTTATTGCCGGGGCAGTTGTGGCAATGATGATGTTTGGAGTGATTGCTGGAATGGTCAAGGTTTCAAATCCGAACGACAAGGTAATATCCTGAAAATTTATAACATGAAGAATTACCCCATTATAAAGCTTGATTTATTGCCCGTTGAACGAAAGTTTTTACGGTCGAATAAAATCAGAATCAGAGATTTAGTCAACTATCCGGTGGAAGAATTGCAGTTGTTGCTTGATGTTCCGGCAATACGGGCAATGGAGATTGGCGCATTGGTAGAATTTCAAAGTATTCCCTCAATTGGAATAAAGTTTGCGCGCGACCTGATTTCTCTGGGGTATTATTCATTGGACGAACTAAAAGAGAAAGACGGTGCAAAACTATTGGATGAACTGGAGCTTTCGACCGGAACCTGGATTGATCCATGTGTTGAAGATCAGTGCCGGTTAGTTGTTCATTATGCCAACGAAAGGGATGATCAATTAAATTGGTGGGATTTTACCGAAGAACGCAAACAGTACCGGATTGAGAATGGGTATCCGGCAAATCGGCCAAAGAAGGCTTGGTTTGAGTTGGAGAAATATCAGAATAAGAGTAAATGATTTGGCTCTACGATCGAAATGAAAATGAACTCAACGAAAAAAGCAAATACCTCATTCGAAGTATTTGCTCTTCAATTATATCGTATTTATAGAATCTTATTCCAAATAAGTGTAGCCGTACAAACCGGATCGGTAATTCGATAAAAACTCTTTCCCTTCTTCGGCAGTAATAATTCCTGATTTTACAGATGAAGTTACCCAGGTTTCAACCGTGCGAACCAATTTTTTAGCGTTGTACTGAACGTAGTCGAGTACTTCAGCAACGGTTTCGCCATCAATAATTTGGTCGATGCTGTAGCCTTTGTTGTCGACCGAAATATGCACGGCATTGGTATCGCCAAACAGGTTGTGCAAATCGCCCAGAATTTCCTGGTAAGCTCCAACTAAAAAGACGCCGATGTAATACGGTTCTTTGGCTTTCAGCGGATGTACAGGAAGGTAATACGAGAAATTCCGAGTCGAAATAAAGTTGTCGATTTTTCCGTCCGAATCGCAGGTAATGTCCTGGATGGTTGCCGAACGTTCCGGTTTTTCATCTAAACGTTGAATTGGAATGATCGGGAAAATCTGGTCGATCGCCCATGAATCGGGTAGCGACTGGAACAGTGAGAAATTACAGAAATATTTATCCGACAATAATTTAGGCAAGTACAACAATTCTTCAGGAATGTGCTTGAGTTCGCCGGTCATCTGGTGAATTTCTTTGGTGATCGACCAAAACAAACGTTCGATCTGTGCACGGGTTTTCAGGTCGAGATGGCCTAAACTGAACAAATCGAGCGCTTCTTCGCGGATTTGCTGTGCATCGTGCCATGTTTCGAGCATTTTCGATTGGTTGAGCTGTTCCCACAACGAAAATAGCTCACGAACCAATTCATGGTCGTCGTCTTTCGATTCTTCTTCTTCGCCCATGGTAGGCAGGGTCGAAGTTTCTAGCACTTCAAAAATCAACACTGAATGGTGAGCTGTTAATGACCGGCCTGATTCGGTAATGATATTCGGATGGGGAATGTTATTTTTATCACTCACGTCCACCATGGTAAATATGGCATCGTTCACGTATTCCTGAATGCTGTAATTCACGCTGCTTTCGCTGCTCGATGAGCGGGTTCCGTCGTAATCAACGCCTAAACCACCGCCGATATCCACAAATTCAACATTAAATCCTTTCAGGTAAAGCTGCACGTAAAATTGGGAAGCTTCGCGCATGGCCAATTTGATGCGGCGTATTTTGGTAACCTGACTTCCGATGTGAAAATGCACCAGTTTCAGGCAATCTTTCATTTCTTTTCTCTCCAGTATATCAAGGGCCTCAAGTAATTCACTTGAAGTTAATCCGAACTTACTGGCGTCGCCGCCCGAGTCTTCCCATTTGCCGCTTCCGGAGCTTGCCAACTTGATGCGAATACCTAGGTTTGGCTTAACTTTCAGTCGATGCGCTGTTTTGATGATCAATTTTAATTCATTGAGTTTCTCAACCACCAGGTAAATTCTTCTTCCCATTTTCTGGGCTAGCAAGGCCAGTTCAATGTAGTCCTCGTCTTTGTAGCCATTACAGATAATCAGCGAATCATTATTGGTGTTGATCGCAATTACGGCGTGCAATTCAGGTTTTGACCCGGCTTCCAGTCCAATGTTGAATTTTTTACCGTGCCCCACAATTTCCTCGACCACCGGGCGCATTTGGTTTACCTTGATCGGGTATATGATGAAGTTTTGTGCTTTGTAATCATATTCTTCGGCAGCCACTTTAAAGCAACTGGCCATTTTTTCAATCCGGTTATCCAGAATGTCGGGAAAACGCAGCAGCATGGGGGCCGAAACGTCGCGAAGCTGAAGTTCTTCAACCAATTCGTGCAGATCGACCTGTATTCCGTCTTTCTTCGGAGTTACGGTTACGTGACCTTTTTCGTTGATGGAAAAAAAGTTGATACCCCACCCGTTGATGTTGTAGAGTTCAGCTGAGTCTTCGATGCGCCATTTTCTCATTAAGGAAAAGTTAAATGTTTGTTTATACTCATTTTATTTGTCTATAAAAGACAATTTACTCCTGATTTCGCCTGAAAAAACCGAATCTGGAAATTTGAATTAATAAGGTAGGTTTTGTTCTCAGTATTGATGAAATATTATGAATCATCAAATCCTGCTGTAAACCGCGCCAGTTCTAATTGTCCAAAGGTTTTTCAAACGCGGTAAATGTAATAAAATATTGAAAGTGATTTTGTTTTTTTTGAATGGTTGAAAGAAGTTCAAGAATTGATAGGTCTGAACACTTTTTCCCTTTCTACTTTTGCCTTTTTACTTTCAAAACATCTGCATACTGTGAAGGCGTTTGTAGCGGCCATCCAGTTTGATCAGTTCGTCATGTGTCCCGCGCTCTACGATTTCACCTTCGTGGAATACACAGATCAAATCGGCATTGCGAACAGTCGACAAACGATGAGCAATTACAATCGAAGTGCGGTTTTTCATCAGGTTTTCCAAGGCATCCTGTACCAGTCGTTCCGATTCGGTATCGAGTGCTGATGTGGCTTCGTCAAGAATCAGAATTGGAGGGTTTTTCAGAATTGCCCGCGCAATGCTAAGGCGCTGGCGTTGTCCGCCTGATAGTTTGCTGCCACGGTCACCTATCACCGTATCGTAACCGTGTTCTGTTTCGATGATGAAATCATGTGCATTGGCCACTTTGGCGGCGGCAATCACTTCAGGCATTGAAGTGTTCTCTACACCAAATGCTATGTTGTTGAATATGCTGTCGTTAAACAGAATTGCTTCCTGATTTACATTTCCCATCAGATCGCGTAAGTCGTGCAGTTTCAGGTCACGAAGATCAACGCCGTCGATCAAAATCTGTCCTCCAATTACATCGTAGAATCTTGGCAGCAAGTCAACAAATGTGGTTTTTCCACTTCCGGATTGACCAACCAAGGCAATGGTTTTTCCTTTTGGTATTGTAAGCGAAACGTTATTCAGTACCACTTTATCTTCGTAGGCGAAAGTAACATTCCGGTACTCAACTGTGTTTTTAAGTGTGCTGACTGCTTGAGCGTTTTCAGATTCAGGAATGGTCACATCGGCTTTTAGAATTTTATCGATGCGATCCATCGAAGCCAATCCTTTCTGAATGCTGTATAATGCAGTAGTAAAGGCTTTTGCTGGATTGATAATCTGATAGAAGATGGCGAGATAGGCGATAAATTCGGGTCCTGATAATTCGCTGTTATGGCTTAAAATTAAGGTTCCACCATACCAAACAACGATAATTATTACGACGGTGCCTAGTAATTCGCTGAGCGGATGAGCCAGCTCGCGGCGGCGCATCAGCCGGTTCATGATGTGCCGGTAATCGTATAGTTCGGAGTTAAAACGGGCATTCATTTTATTTTCGGCATTGAATGCTTTAATGATACGCAGTCCGCCAAGTGTTTCTTCAACAACCGTGAGTATTTCACCCATTTTGTCCTGACCTTCGCGCGACACTTTTTTAAGCGAACGGCCAACGCGACCGATGATAAAGCCCGCTATTGGCAATACCAGGAAAATAAAAAGTGTCATGCTTGGGCTCATTACCAGCATGGAGATGAGCAAGACTAGGATAATGATTGGATTCTTCAGGAACATATCCAACGACGACATGATGGAATTTTCAACCTCGGTAACGTCGCCGGTGATGCGTGAAATGATGTCGCCTTTTCGCTCTTCTGAAAAGAAAGGAAGAGCCAGTTTCAGAATCTTACTGAAAATCTGTTCGCGCATGTCTTTGACCACTCCGTTCCGGATATAAATGGCCTCGAAAGCACCCAAATAGTAAAATCCAACTTTCAGCAAAGTGGCAACTATAACAAAAAGCCCGACAAAAAGCAACGTGAACCCTGCACCATTCGCATTTTTAAATGCTGTAATGTAAAAGTAAGCATTGTGCTTAATGGCTCCCATATTCATCGCCCATGGTATTAATTCGTTGACATCTTTTGAGAGCCCGAACAGGATTTCCAAAATCGGAATCATCATGGTTACCGAAAAAACAGTGAACAAGGCCGATAGCAAATTAAACAGAAAATTAAGTATTAACTGTTTCTTGTATGGTGGGATAAAACGCCTTAAAATCTGAAAAAAATCCTTCATGGAATGGTAGAATGATCAGTAGAGCTAACTGTACGTAAAACTTTAAATTTGAGCTGTTTATTGTGCGATTAGAAAATTCCGGTGTAATTCTGCGGAGTAATCCTTTTTAACTCGGTTTTCAGCGCATCCGTAATTTCAAGCGAATCGATAAATTCATGAATAACTTCCTGATCAATCTTCCGGTTGACGCGGGTTAGGTTGCGAAGAGCTTCGTAGGGATTTGGATAACCTTCGCGTCGCAGGATGGTTTGAATGGCTTCGGCAACAACCGGCCAGTTTTTTTCCAGATCGGCATTGATGGCTTCTTCGTTCAGAAGTAACTTGTTCAATCCGCGCATGGTGGAATTGATTGAAATCAGCGAGTGAGCGAAAGGAACGCCGATATTGCGTAAAACCGTCGAATCGGTGAGGTCGCGTTGTAAGCGGGAGACAGGAAGTTTAGCTGAAAGATGTTCGAACAGTGCATTGGCCAAACCAATGTTTCCTTCCGAATTTTCGAAATCAATCGGATTTACTTTGTGTGGCATCGCAGACGAGCCAACTTCCCCGGCTTTAATTTTTTGCTTGAAATATTCCATCGAAACGTAGGTCCACATGTCGCGGTTCAAATCCATTATAATGTTGTTGATGCGTTTCATGGCATCAAAAATGGCCGCATGATTGTCGTAATTGGCAATCTGAGTGGTGTACTGCGAACGTTCGAGTCCAAGATATTTCTTCAGGAAATGGTTGCCAAACGCTTTCCAGCTAATTTCAGGATAAGCAATGTGATGAGCATTGAAATTGCCTGTTGCACCACCAAATTTGGCATCGCAAGATATGTTTCTCAACTGATCCAGCTGGCCTTTTAACCGTTCCGAAAATACTCGGATTTCTTTGCCCAAATTTGTTGGTGAAGCCGGTTGACCGTGGGTTTTAGCCAGCATCGGGATATTTTTCCATTCGTCAGCCATTTCGTCGAGTTTGTCGACTAAATCGTTGATAGCCGGGAAATATTCGTTATCCAATGCGTCGTGGATCGACCTCGGAACAGCAGTATTGTTGATGTCCTGAGAAGTCAGGCCAAAATGGATGAACTCTTTAAATTCCCGAATATTCAGCTTGTCAAATTCTTCTTTCAGGAAATACTCTACTGCTTTTACGTCGTGGTTAGTCACTTTCTCGATATCCTTAATGCGTTGGGCATCTTCCAGCGAAAAGTTGGCCACAATTTTCCGGAGCGATTCGAATAAATTAGTGTCGAACGAAGCCAGTTGAGGCAATGGAAGTTCGCATAAGGCGATGAAATATTCAACTTCAACCAATACGCGGTATTTAATAAGGGCGTATTCTGAAAAATAGAGCTGAAGGTTTTCAACTTTCGAACGGTAACGGCCATCGATGGGCGATATAGCTGTGAGTAAACTTAATTCCATGTTTTGATTTTTTTTCGCGTCGTAAAGGTATGAAAATTTGTGATTGGGAAGAAGTGGTTGCTTTATTCACTGGGTGACTCGAAGTCACCCAGTGAATAAACAGACTGATGCAGCTTTCAAAAGATTATTTGAGCAAACAGCCGAGGTCTGTTGTTTATTAAGTAAATTTGAACAACCCCAAACGATAATTCATGAAAAATAAATGCTTGTTGCTGATGTTTAGTGTTTTATTCGCTTTAAGTTGCACCGATACCAATAGCCAGATGCTTGATAAAACTACCGTTAAAGAACTTGATCTGAACCGTTACCTTGGGAAGTGGTATGAAATAGCCCGGTTTCCGCATTCGTTCGAGAAAAATCTGGTTGGGGTTACTGCTACTTATAGTTTAAGGGACGATGGTAAAATCAAAGTTCTGAATCAGGGTTATAAAAACACCTTGAATGGTGAACTTTCTGTTGCAGAAGGGAAAGCGAAAATCCCGAATAAACTGGAGCCTGCAAAGCTTAAAGTTTCCTTTTTCTGGATTTTCTATGGCGATTACAACGTGCTGGAACTGGACGAGAATTATCAGTATGTGATGATTGGCAGCTCAACCGATAAATATTTCTGGATATTGAGCCGCACTCCGCAAATGGCTCCTGAAGTTTACGAAATGCTGCTCGAAAAGGCCCGCAAACGCGGATATAATCTGGATAAGTTGGAGAAAGTGCTGCAACCAATGAATTAATCTTTCGAGAAGGTTTTATTTCTTTAACTAAGTAAATTTAAAAGTTATTTCAATGACGACAAGTGATTATATAGCAACGGGTTCATTGTTAATTGCGAGTGCAGCATTCATTTATAGTTATTTGACAAATACTAAGAAGTATGAGTTGAAGAGTCAGTATAGGGTTGAAGTATTAGCTTGGTATTCAGACACTATCGATATTTTGATGCGTTTAAAAATAGATGCAAAAGATGGTTTTACCAATCAGGAGCTTAAAAAGGATTTGTTGTCAAGGTTATCAGCGAAAATTGAAATAGGCAGGTTTTTCTTTCCTAATGTAGATAAAGGAGATCGTTTCGGTGAAGAAAAACCATTAGCATATAAAGGTTATCGAAATTTATTACTTGATTTCTTAGTTTTTTCATATCAAGTTTTCGAAAGACCCGATGCCAAAAAGTATTTAAGGCACGTGGAGAAATTTCAACGGCATTTTACATCTAACCTTTTTGAGATACTTGATCCAAAAGCTTTCTTGAAAGAAACAAAAAAGCATACCAATAAAACTTTCTCAAATGAGCTTATTTTTGAGGATCTTATTGAAAAAGATCCTGATACCATAGATTTTTATCTACAAAATTTGACTTAATATGAGATCACGAATAATCATCGCTGTCATTTTCAGTCTTTCCATCAATCTTCCTGAAGCTTTAGCTCAGGATACAAAACCGACTAGTGAGAAGTTGGTTTACAAGTTCAACATCAAAGAAAATATAGCTCCGGCCATCTGGCGGCAAACCAAACAGGCTTTTGCTGAAGCCAACAGCCTGAAGGCAGACCTTTTCCTGATTCACATGAATACCTACGGCGGAACAGTGGTTGATGCCGATTCGATCCGTACACGAATTCTGAACAGCAAAATTCCAGTGGTGGTTTTCGTCGATAACAATGCAGCTTCGGCTGGTGCGCTCATTTCGCTGGCCTGCGACCGCATTTACATGCGAAGTGGCGCGTCAATTGGCGCAGCAACTGTGGTGAATCCAACAGGGCAAAAAATGCCGGATAAATATCAGTCTTACATGCGCTCAACTATGCGTGCTACGGCCGAATCGCACGGTAAAGATACCATCATTTCAGGACAGGACACTACCTACCGATGGAAACGCGATCCATTGATTGCCGAGGCAATGGTTGATGAGCGGATTTATATTCCTGGGGTAATTGATTCGGGTAAAATACTGACTTTTACTCCTGCGGAAGCCATGAAAAACGGCTACTGCGAAGGAATCTGCGAAAGTATTGATGAGGTGTTGAAACAGAATAAGATGGAGAATGCCCGGATTGTGGAGTACAAGCCAACTAAGCTGGAGTTATTTATCGGGTTCATGGTTAACCCGGTTGTTTCAGGAATTTTGATCATGCTGATTTTGGGCGGAATTTATTTCGAAATGCAGGCGCCAGGAATCGGGTTTCCGCTCGGAGTCGCAGTAATGTCAGCGGTCTTGTATTTTTCGCCGCTCTACCTCGAAGGTTTGGCGGCCAACTGGGAAATTTTGATGTTTATCATTGGATTAATCCTGATTGCCCTTGAAATATTTGTGGTTCCGGGCTTCGGAATTACCGGTATTTCAGGAATTACACTAACCTTCTCCGGATTGGTGCTGAGTTTGATCAAAAATGTAAATTTTTCGTTTGACGAAGTACAAGGCAACGACCTGCTTATTGCGTTGGGAACCGTTTCCCTCGGAACCATTGGCGGAATTAGTCTGGCTATTTATCTGAGCCAAAAGCTTTTCACGGCCGAAACAGGTCGCTTTGCTCACATGTCGCTTAAAGAAGTGATGAGTTTGGAAAGCGGTTATCTGGGTGTCGATCCGGAATTGTTGCTTTTAAAAGGAAAGAACGGCGTGGCAATTACAACTTTACGACCTTCAGGAAAAATAAACATTGATGGCCAAACCTACGATGCTATGGCCGTGTCGGGAATGATTGACAAGGGAATCCCCATCGTGGTCACCAAAGTGGAAGCGGCACAGTTGTATGTGGAGATGGTGCAGAATTAGTCTATTGAGTATTCAGCAGATATTACCACTCTAACTTTTTTGAATAAATCATTGGTCCCGGAAGCAAAACCGCCTTCGCCTCCTGAAAGTGATGCAGTGCGGTCAACAATCGTGAACAAGCCCTGATTCGCTTTTTTCAATCTGCCCAGTTTCGAATCGTTCTCGCTGGCGAATTGTTGGGCAGCTTTTCGGGCATTTTGCGTTGCTTCGGTAATCATTTCAGGTTTAATCTCATTCAGCTTGGTGAAATAGAACTGAAGCGGATTCCCATAATCACTGTTCGAGAGAAATACCCCAACCTGAAGTAGTTCGCCGGTCATTCGGCTGACTTTTTGCAATAAGTCAACATTGTTACTCCTGATCTGAAAGTTTTGGGTAATCAGATACCTGAACGCATTGCCTTGCTGAAAATTATCGTACTGTTGTGCCTTTTTGTCGGTTACAACAATTCCTTCAACAATAATTTCCTCTTGTTTAATTTGGTTCTGAAGCATGAATCCGATAACCTTGTTTTTGGCTTCTTCAATGGATTTGCTTCCTTCCATTAAATCGTTGTTTGCCATTCGTGTTTGAATAATCCAAACGGCAAGGTCTGCCTTCACTTCCCGTTCCGAAAAACCTTTGACGCTCACACTTCGGTCTTCAGCTTTAAATCGTTGAAGTGACCGTCCGATAAGAAGGGCATTGATCCCGAAACTAGCGATAAGTGCGATGGCTGCGATCCAAATATGTGAAGTTTTCATGAAATTCTCTTTTGATTGTTAAGTGCTTGCTTTGATTCACATTTCGTGCCAGAATTTAGCATATCCTCTGGCAAATTTCATTTTTTTTTAATTTCCGAAACGTTTAATCGCGTCTTCAATCATGGTGATTGTGGCTGTTGCCCCACATCTGGAACAACCGGCTGCCTGAACGGCAAGCAATTGGTCGAGTGTGCGAACGCCACCGGCCGCCTTCACTTTTACTTTCGGTCCAACACTTCTTTTCATTAATTCCAGAATTGGAATTGTTGCTCCAACATAGTTGTAATCGCCGCTGGCCTGTTTTACGAAACCAAATCCTGATGAGGTTTTTACATAGTCGGCGCCAACTTCGGTACAAATCTGGCAAAGCTTTATAATGTCGGTTTTGTTGGTTACATAGTCGGTCTCGAAGATCACTTTTACGATGGCTCCATGGCGGTGACAAGCATCAGTAACTGCTTTAATTTCTTCGGTAATGTAAGCCCAATCGCCCAGCAAAGCCTTGCCAATGTTGATGACCATATCAATTTCAACGGCTCCGTCTTTGCAGGCCGTCTCAGCTTCGAAAACTTTTACAGCAATAGCTGAATTACCTGCCGGAAAGCCAATCACACAGCCAACTAAAACATCGCTGTCTTTCAGATATTCAACGGCCTGTTTTATGGCGTAGGGTTTTACACAAACGGAGGCTACATCGTATTTTCGGGCAGCTTCACATTCCCGTTTTAAATCTTCGTCAGTCAAGGTAGGGTGGAGGATCGAATGATCGATCATTTTTGCCAGTTTATAGATTTTTTCGTTCATAGGTTTCATGATTTTTAGTTTTTACAGTAGTTCCAATATTTTTGAAATCGCTGAAACAGTCATAAAATTAGATGTTTCAGTTGAATCGTGATGGGTTTCGTGCTGCCAGGTTACTTCAAACGGAACGTGAATTGCTTTTGCTCCGATATTTACAACGGGAAGAATGTCTGATTTTACCGAATTTCCAACCATTAAAAATTCATCGGGTTGAATGTCGAGGTGGGAGAGAAGCTTTTTGTAGTTGTTTTCATTCTTGTCGCTCATGATTTCGATGTGGTGGAAGTATCCAATCAAACCCGATTTTTGCAGTTTCCGCTCCTGGTCGAGCAGATCGCCTTTGGTAGCGAGGATTAGTTTGTATTTTCCCTGAAGTTTTTGCAACACATTTTCAGTGCCATCAAGCAACTGGATGGGCATATTTAAAAGGGTTTTTCCGATATCAATAATCCGGTTTATTTCTTCTGCTGAGATTCTTCCTTTTGTTGTCCGTAGCGCAGTTTCAATCATTGCCAGAATGAACCCTTTGGCGCCGTAGCCGTAAAATTCAAGGTTCTGCATTTCGGTTTTGAACAGCTCTTTCGATGTTTCGGCTTCATCATGATAGGGTTTCATGATCTGGCAAAATTCTTTTTCCACCTCCTGATAGAAAGGCTCGTTTACCCAAAGGGTGTCGTCGGCATCGAATCCAATGACTTTAATCGTGTTCATACATCATTTGTTAGTATTAATTTTGATCGCCAATGCGAAATAAATGATTACCAGTAGGGTAACCACAGAGGTGGCTATAAATGCGGTTTCGACGCCAAACCAAAACCACAGAAGACCTGCCAGAGAGCTGGCGATCATTGCTGCAAGACTCTGAAATCCGGCAAAAGTACCGATTGCAGTGGCTGTATCTTTAGGGTCGGTAATGTTGCTGATCCATGCTTTTGCGATTCCTTCGGTGGCAGCGGCATATAGACCATAAAGGAAGAACAGCAATAAATATGTGTAAATATTGGCAGTTAATGCCATTCCCCCATAGACCACAGCAAATAGCACCAACCCTGAAATGAAAACACTTTTCAGACTGAATTTATCAGCAATCATCCCAATCGGAAAAGCTGCCAGTGCATAAATCAGGTTATAAAAAATATAAAGGCCAATTACATGCGTGTCAGCCATTCCTGATTGTTTTACTTTCAGCAATAACAACATATCGGAACTGTTGAAAAGCGCAAAAGCCAACAATCCGATGACTACTTTTCTATACATTGGTGGGCTAACTTTCCAATATTTCAGGAATGAAAAGAATGGTGTAGAAACTTTTACAAGAGGTTGGATTCGTTTTTTGTCTTTCACCAGGAACGTGCTTGCAACAGCCGCCAGTCCGGGCAGAAATGCAATCAGAAACAAGGTCTTGTAATCGTTTGGCCTGAAATACAAATAAACTAGAGCAGCAAGTGGCCCCAGAACAGCCCCCAACGTATCCATCGAGCGGTGAAATCCAAATACCTTTCCTTTTGTTTGTGGAGTTGCCTCGTCCGAAAGCATGGCGTCGCGGGCGCCAGTGCGCAATCCTTTTCCGAAGCGGTCGATGGTACGGGTAAAGAAAATCCATGCAGGGAAAACAGACAATGCCATCATCGGTTTTGAAATGGCACTCAGCGAATAGCCCAATTGAATGAATGGCGCGCGTTTCCCGGAGTTGTCAGACAGTTTTCCGAAGTAACCTTTGCACAATCCGGCTGTCGCCTCTGCAATTCCTTCCAGAATACCAATCAATACCACCGAAAAACCAATGCTTTTAAGAAAGACCGGCATCACCGGGTAAAGCATTTCGCTGGCGGTATCAGTAAACAAACTGATCAGCGACAAGATCCAAACCGTTCGGGTAATGGTTTTCATTCTTTCTTGCGTTCCCGATTTAAAAGGTAAATATCCGTTTTGAAATAGGCTTTGGCCATCAGATAACCGAAGACAATGCCAATAAAAGAGCCTACCAACACATCACCCGGATAGTGAACCCCATTGTAAATGCGGCTGTAGGCCACCAGAGAAGCCCAGAAAAATAACCAGTATTTTAAATATCTGAATTTTGAGTCGAGGACAAAACAAAGGAAAGTAGCCAACCCAAAAACATTGGCTGCATGTGATGAGGCAAAACCATACAATCCGCCGGGCCCGGCTTTACTCAAGTAGATCAACCCAGCCAAGGAAGGCTCATGCGACGGACGTAACCGTTGAACTGTATTTTTCAATAACCCGGAGGCCGTTTGATCGCAGAGGGCAATTGTCAGACCTACAAACAAAAGCATCAGAACGCCCCGCATTTTGTATCGCCTGACCATGAGGAAAACGATCAATAAATACATCGGAATCCAGAATAATTTATCGCTTAACCAATACATGATCGGATCGAAGAAAGCGTTGTGACTTCCATTGATCAGCATAAACAATTGGGTGTCTAATTGATTCAGGTATTCCATTGATATTTGCCTTTTAATGATGAAAACGTTGATTCAGACCTAAAAATATGAAAAATACCATTGAATCCGATTATTCTGTTTGGCCGATCAGATCGTATAATAACCCGGCAACATCGCTTACGGCCGTTCTGCAAATGATTTTATGGTGTTTCCGTTCAGCAACATCAGCCTCCGAAGCATGTTTTTTTAACAATTCCGCACAAATACTTGTTCCATGAATATCTTCAAACAAATGATTTAACTCACGAACCTTTTTGTATGAGGCCAGTTTGGCATCCATATCTTTTGGATCCGAATTTCCATAGGCTAAACCAAGCACCATAAATCCGCCGGTTACTGCACCGCATTTTTGGCGCAACCGCCCCATTCCTCCACCAAATGTCGAAGAAATTAATTTGGCTGCATTTTCGTTTAAGCCCAATTCTTCTGCAAATGCCAGCAGCACCGATTGAGAGCAGGCAAAGCCTTCGTCGAAATAGGAGAGGGCTTTGGAAATAGTGTCGTTCTTTGTCATAAATTATTAATCGGGATATTCCGATCTGAAATCGAGTAATATTTTGATGTTCTCGGCTGGGTTCTCGTCTAGAATTTCAAAACCACGCTGGGTTTGTGATCCGTGTAGCTTCTGCGAAATCAATGCTTCGGGTTTGAACCTGCCGTGTTTTAAGTGTTCAATTGCTTCGGCAAATTCACCACGACTAACCCTCGACGACACAATTTTTGCTTCTTTCCAGATCAACTCTTTAAATACGATTGGAGCTGGTTCGTTGCCCAAACCAAGTACGCAAACCGTTCCGCCACCGCATACACTCTGAATACATCCACGAACCGGATTTACCAAACCTTCTATTTCGTGGGCATGTCCAACTGCCTCAAAAGCAATGTCAACTCCCTTTCCTCCGGTTTCATCTTTAATACGCTCAACCGGATTTTCTTTCGAAGCATCAATTGCAATGACATTTTCGTAGTATTTTGGTCCAATTGCCAAACGCGGTTCTAAAATATCGACCATAAAAACCGTATTGTCGGTAACCGTGCGTACTGCTTCCAGAATGCAAAGTCCAACTTTTCCTGATCCCCAGATTACAACGGTATCGCCTTTCTTTACATTGGAGCGGTTTTTTGCATGGCAGCCAATAGCCAGCACTTCAATCAACGCTACATGTTCATCAGGAATATCGGCTGGAACTTTATACAGCATTGACGGTGGAAGGGATATAAATTGGGTAAATCCGCCATCGGAGTCAATGCCAATGAGTTTTAAAGTAGTACATGCCGGATAATGACCTTTTAAGCAGGCCGGACATTTTCCGCACCAGATGATCGGATCGGGAGCTACTTTGTCGCCTACAGCCCAACCTTCAACACCTTCGCCCACTTCAACAACCAATCCGCCAAATTCATGACCCATGATCATTGGGGTTTTTGTCCGGGGATGAAATTCGCCTTTGTGTATATGCTGATCGCTTCCGCAGATACAACCATAAGCAACCTCGATCAATACTTCACCGGGCTTGCATAAGGGCTTTTCTACATCCAGCCATTCAACTTTGTTATATTCAGTCAATACCGCTGCTTTCATATCATTGATTTTGTTGCTCAGACAAAGATAATGATGTATAACAACCAAACTAATCAGGTAATCAATTTTGCCTGTGATTAGTTCCAAATAATTATTTATTGGATCAGCTCTCAAATTTTCATAAATTTGAAGAAAAAAAACATGAGCACAAAAGAACTTCAGGAGAGTATCATTCAAAAGATTCGCCTTACCAACGACGATGAACTTCTCAATTATCTGAACCAACTTTTGAGTAATGAAGATGACCAAAAGACCTATAAACTTTCGGACTTTGAAAAGAATATGCTTGCAGAAAGTGAAACTGATTATTTAGCTGGAAGAACGATTCCTAATGAAGATGTTAACTCAAGGAATGAAGAATGGCTAAAAGAATAATATGGACAGATCGGGCTGATAAAACCTTTACAAAGATTCTTGAGTTTTATGTTCAGCGAAATGGTTCAAAACATATAGTCGTAAACTCAATAAAGAAGTTCAAGTTTTATTGTCGGTTATATCAAAACAACCTCACATAGGAACAAAAACTGAAAAGGAACGATTTCGTGTTTTTATTCGAGGTAATTATAAGATTTTCTATGAAGTTGTCAAAACCAAAATATTCGTTCATTTGATTTGGGATTGTCGGCAAAATCCAGAAGATTTCAATATCTAAACAAAAGGCACAAAGCCACCGGATTTCTCCGAGTCTTTGTGCCTTTGTGTTTATATTCTTATTTAGAATTTATGCCTGCGAAATAGCTACAGCTACAGCTACCGAAGCGCCAACCATCGGGTTGTTTCCCATTCCGATTAATCCCATCATCTCGACGTGAGCTGGAACTGAAGAAGAACCGGCAAACTGTGCGTCAGAGTGCATACGTCCCATGGTATCAGTCATACCATAAGAAGCAGGACCAGCAGCCATGTTATCGGGGTGCAAAGTACGGCCAGTACCACCACCTGATGCTACCGAGAAATATTTCTTTCCTTGTTCGATACATTCTTTTTTGTAAGTACCTGCAACCGGGTGCTGGAAGCGGGTAGGGTTTGTTGAATTTCCGGTGATAGAAACATCAACACCTTCGCTGTGAAGAATGGCAACACCTTCGCGAACATCGTTGGCTCCGTAGCAGTTTACTTTTGCTTTGTCGCCTTTTGAGTAAGCGATGCGTTCAACTACTTTCAATTCGCTAGTGAAATAATCGAAATCGGTTTGTACATAAGTGAAACCGTTGATGCGGGCGATGATTTTAGCAGCATCTTTACCCAAACCGTTAAGGATAACGCGAAGAGGCTCTTTACGAACACGGTTAGCCGATTTAGCCAAACCAATAGCACCTTCTGCAGCAGCAAACGATTCGTGGCCAGCCAGGAAAGCGAAACATTTGGTTTCTTCTTTCAGCAACATGGCTGCAAGATTTCCATGACCGATGCCTACTTTACGATCGTCAGCAACCGATCCGGGAATACAGAAAGCCTGTAACCCTTCGCCCAAAGTTGCAGCGATGTCGGCAGCATTGGTTTGTCCTTTTTTGATGGCGATTGCACCACCCACAATGTAAGCCCACATGGCGTTTTCGAACGCGATGGGTTGAATGTCCTTTACAATTTTGTAAACATCCACGCCTTTGTCTTCACAAATTTTTCTGGCTTCTTCACATGAAGAAATGCCGTAAGAATTCAACACTTTATTGATCTGGTTGATCCTTCTGTCGTAACTTTCAAATAATGGCATATCTGTTTCTCCTTATTCTTTACGTGGGTCAATTACTTTCACTGCATCTTCCATACGGCCATATTTGCCTGATGCTTTTGTTAAAGCTTCGTTGGCATCCATACCGGTTTTGATCATGTCCATCATACGGCCAAGGCTTACAAATTCGTAACCTATGATTTCGCTTGATTCGCTCAAACCGATTTTAGTGATGTAACCTTCAGCCATTTCGAGGTAACGAGGGCCTTTTGCAACTGTTCCGTACAAAGTTCCGGTTACACCGCGCAAACCTTTACCTAAATCTTCCAGTCCGGCGCCGATTGGCAGACCGCCTTCAGAAAAAGCTGTTTGAGTACGTCCGTAAACAATCTGGAGGAACAATTCGCGCATGGCAGTGTTGATGGCATCGCAAACTAAGTCGGTGTTTAATGCTTCCAGAATGGTTTTTCCCGGAAGGATTTCAGAAGCCATGGCAGCCGAGTGGGTCATACCGGTACAACCGATGGTTTCAACCAATGCTTCCTGAATAATACCTTCTTTTACGTTCAGGGTAAGCTTACAAGCTCCCTGTTGTGGTGCACACCAGCCAACTCCGTGGGTCAACCCCGAGATGTCTTTTACTTCTTTGGCTTTTACCCAACGTCCTTCTTCAGGAATTGGAGCCGGGCCATGATTCGCTCCCTGAGCGACGCAAATCATGCCTGCAACTTCATGTGTAAAACTCATATAGTCTAATTTTTAATTTGAAATATATTGAGAACTCAATTTATTTAGTTTCAAGTTCAAAGTTCTAGGTTTCAAGTTTGAGAACTGAAAACTGAGACTGAACACTTTTGCCTTTAGTTTTATTAAACATTAAACATTTTCTTCTGTCCTGATTTGTACAACAACACATTCGTCTTTTCCATCGTTACCAAACAACCGTATTTCATGGCTTCGAGCTGTGGTCGAAGGGTTTCGTAAAACGAACGGATTTTTTCTTCCTCGTCAACCAATTCAACCACCAATGGTACTTTATCGCTCACCTCCCAAAATTTGTAGGAATGAATTACAGAACTTGCTCCGAATCCCATGATACCTTTCACAACTGTTGCCCCGGCAATTCCTTTCTTTTTTGCTTGAAATACAATGTATTCGTACAAAGGCGTTTGATTGATCTGGTCGGTTGAACCAATAAAAAACTTTAATACCCATGCTTCTGAATTGTTTTCCATTTTAGGTCAGTTTATTGATGAAACGTCCGATGTAAACAGCCAACAGCCCAATAAATAAGCTGAGCGAAGTATAAAGTGCAAAACGAAGCCATTCCTGATCGCGGCCAAGTAAAAAGGCATCGTTTGAAAAGGTTGAGAATGTGGTAAAACCGCCGCAGATTCCGACAGTCAGGAAGAGGCGGATTTCAGGGCTAAGGACATCGCCTTTTTCTGAAATGCCATAGATTAAGCCGATAAGGAGACATCCTACAATATTTACAATGAAAGTACTCCATGGAAAAACAGAGGTAACATTCACCTGAAAATAACGGGAAATTAGAAAACGGGCAACCGTACCGATGAATCCACCTAGTCCAACAATCATGATCGATTTTACCATAAAAATTACGTTTTAAATAATTTATCCGTTGGTAGATGTCATCAGCCTGAACTTACGTAAAGGCGGTTAAAGGCAGACCTCATTGCCGACTACAAATATAATTATTCGGTAAGATTGTGTCTGATTGAGTGTGAGAAAATGCATTGAAAACAAGTGAAAATTGATAATGAATTCATATTCATTATTGACGTTTTAAGTACTACGATGATAGAATAGATTGGTTTTAAAAGGTGTGAATCAAATGAATTGGTTCTCCTAGTTTGAAAGTAAGTGCCATTTAGCAAATTGGAATCCACTAATTTAAGTGGATTTTTCTAATGACGCTAAATCGTATGCTTTTGTTTACGACTATCTCAATTGATACTTGGGTTAGGCTAATAAGAAATGCCAATAGTTTTTTGTATTTCCTGATAGTATAATGTTGAATTACCATTAGTTTATCTTAATTTTGATGGCATACGTCGCGTTACAATGACATTTTCCTGGTTCAATGAAGTGTATAAAACTGAATTAACTATAAAAATGAGTTGTAGCTATATGTATAATTAAAAGTTTATTGGTGTTGTTTCCATAATCAAATTTTTCGGTTAGGTTTCTGTAAAATCTTGGTGCATTCATCTACTTTAGAATTTAAATTCGAAGCTATTATTTTCAAAATATGGAATCAAAAAATATACTAATTGGAGGAGGAATCAGTCGGACTGAATTGAAAATGGTTCGTTTTACTGAATTTAACGAGGTAGAATATTCAAGAATAATTAGTGCGATTTCACATGATATTAGCAATCCGGTTGCTATATTGAAATCAAACATTCAATTATTAAGCAATAATTTCAGTAAAAATGAAAATGAGCTGAATAGGGAAATCTTATCCATGTGCGATGAATCAGCTGAGGAATTGGTTCGGTTTCTGGATAATATCAGGTTAATAAATTTGTCGATAAAATCGATTATTACACCGAAGATCGCTCTTTTCAAAATTGACGATATACTCAATGATCGGTTTTTGGATATTGAAAAGTTAAGTTTAAATCCAAAACGGATTTTTATCCGGTCTAATCCTGAGTTTACAGAAATTTCATCAGACTTAGAGTTCATTCGCCAAATTCTATTTAACTTATTAACCAATGCCCTTAAATTTTCCAGAGCAGAGGTCACCCTAAGCATTTCATCAACTGAAGCCAGTTTGGAAATTGAGGTTCAGGATTTTGGCGTAGGAATACCTGAAAATGAAGTTGATGAGATATTTAATCCATTTTTTCGTGGCTCAAACGTAAAAAAAACTCCAGGGATGGGATTGGGATTATCAATAGTAAAGGCATTGACTAAAAGTCTTGGGGGAAAAATATACCTGCTTAGTTTGATAAATCAAGGTACAATTCTTCGAATCGTTTTACCCAATGAACGTGCAAACTAAAATTTTAATCATTGATGATGACCAACGTTTGGGTAGGACAATAGAAAATGTTCTAAAATCGAATGGTTATGGAGTGTGCTTTGCCAATAACGGGGCATTAGGTATCCAAAAAGCTTTTGAGTATAACCCTGATCTGATTTTGTGTGATATAAATATGAATCCAATCGATGGATATCAGGTGTATAATGTGCTGAAGGAAAGTTCATTAATAGATCGGACTCCATTTATTTTTATAACAGGGAATTCTGACCTTCAGGATATTCGGTTTGGATTAAATTTAGGTGTAGATGATTACTTTGTAAAGCCATTTGACAATAGCAATCTTATTCGCTCGATTGAAAAGCGATTGTCGAAATATCGCAGACTTAAAGAGATTGGAAAACAAGAGTTTAAGGCTTTATTTAAGTTGAGTCCTTACGGAATATTCCTTTTCGACGGAAATATGATTTTTGAAGCAAATCCTGCATTGGTTAGAATTCTTGAGCTGGACGCAACGAAATTGACATCATATTCAATTCGTGAAATATTGGATATAGCTTCATTTCAGAAAATTGAAGTACGAATTCATAAATGCACTAAAGGCTTGTTAAATTCCTTTAGCGAGAATGTTAGCCTGGCATCTAGGAATGGTCAAAAAAAACAAGTCTTTTTATCTGTTTCGGTGTATGAAAAATATTCCAATCACACATTGATGATGGGACTGGTAATCCAAAATCCAAGTAATGAAACGGTAGCAGATGTTTACGTTTCAGAAATCTTAAAGATTCTGAAAAAAGAAAATATTGTGGTGACTGACGCAATGGGTAAAAAATTGACCGATATTTTAAGAATTCATACTGTCAAAATAAAAAAGCAGGCAAGTATCTTCTCAGATCGGGAAAATCAGGTTCTCCACTTATCCATGGAAGGACTTCCAATAAAAACAATTGCCGATAAGCTTTCAATTTCTGATCGGACAGTGGAGAAACATCGATCAAGCATGATGGGTAAAACCAATTCAAAGAATATGATTGAAGTTATTGTCTATGCTCTTCGAAATAATTTAATCGATCTTTAAATTTTATATCTATACGCTTATAGTTAATGTTCTACGGTATAATTTTTATAATTTTTTCGCTCCTATCCTTGCAAAATATCGACTTCTGGCTTCTTTGGGGTCAGCTCCGACTGCAATATAAATTCTTGTTTTTACGTCAATAATAACTTCCTGTAATTTGGTCAAATCAGGAGGCGTAAAACTTGGTTGTTTCTTTTCGAACATTTTAATTTCTTTCTATTAATGAAAAATTAACTGGCTAAATATCAGATTAAACTTATTCCCATACCAGCGATCGAAGAATAAGGTTTGTTGCTAATTTAATTGATAACAAAATATTGAAGTATTTATCTTGTATGAAAAGCTCTTACTTCATAAACGTGAAAACTTCTGAAAAGTTGTAAAAAACAAAGATACCTTTTTAAATGGTGTTAGCATCTTTTAAGTTGTAAACACAACAATCAATTGATATTGGCATTTCTGATTTTGGTTTTTTGCCGCGATAATGCGGTTTATTTATCCAGAAAGCTAAAAAAAAGGAAATCCTAAGACTCCCTATTTTTTACCCTTTTTGTTTGGGCTAAATGTATTGTGTATTTCAGCGAGATTTAGAATATTTTCGTTTCTTCCATTGGTGTTATTCCAGATTTAACTATTAAGTTAAGATTCAAAGTTTTCACTTTTCGAAACCTGAATGCCATATTTTTTCAACCTTCGTATCAATGAATCGCGAGTAATTCCAAGTAATTCGGCAGTTTTATTTTGATTGTAGTTCTTTTCTTTAAGAGCAAGTCGAATTAAGCTTAATTCATTTTCTTCCAGGTTGTAGTTTATTTTTGTTTGCTGCGATTCAGTTTTATTTGTGGTATTAGTCATGAAATCACTTTCAGACAGGTATTCATTTTTACAAAGTATCAGCGCTCTTTCCACCATATTTTTTAGTTCCCGCACATTCCCAGGAAAAGAATAATTCTTTAAAAAGATAATAGTTTCTTTTTCAATTTTGGGCGTTGGCTTATTTAGCTTTCTTGCAAACTCAGAAGCAAAGTGCTTGAGGAGAGGTTCAATATCCTCAATGCGCTCGCGTAATGGTGGAATTTTAATGTGAATCGTATTTAGTCGATGCAATAAGTCTAGCCTGAATTTTTTTTCCACAATCAGTTGGTCGATGTCATGGTTTGTTGCGGCAATTATTCTAAAATCGGTAGCAATAGGTTCAGTTTCGCCTACCCGGGTAATCGTTTTTTCTTCAATGGCCCTTAAAATCTTGGCCTGAAGGTTAATAGGCATATCGGCAATCTCGTCCAAAAACAAAGTGCCTTGGTTACTAACCTCAAAAAAACCTTTTTTGTCGACAATCGCACCAGTGAATGAACCTTTTTTATGGCCGAAAAATTCACTTTCTAAAAGTGAATCTGTTATGGCGCTGCTATTTACAGCACAGAAAATATTGTCTTTCCGACTGCTTTCGTAATGAATAATCCGTGCGATATTCTCCTTTCCGGTTCCGCTTTCTCCAGTAATTAATACACTGGTATCCCTGTATTTCGATGCAGTCATTGCCAATTCCAGAATATCCTTAATCTGCTGGCTTTCACCAATAAAATCACGTTTTATTTTATCTTGGAGATTTTTTGAAATAAGGGAGGTTTTTTCCTCCATATTTTTAATTACACGTTGAAGGTCCAGGAATTTACGGGTTCTTTGAATCGCAATCTGGATATCAGTGTGGCGGAAAGGTTTCTTCAGGTAATCAATAGCTCCATTTCGTAAAGCATTAATTACGGTGTCCATGTCGCCATGGGCAGAAACAATAATAACCTCTAGTTTAGGATAATTTTGCTTAACCTCTTTTAATATATCAAGCCCACTGATTCCTTTTAAGCGAACATCCAAAATGAGCAAGTCGATATCCTGATTCTTCAAAATCGCACGACCCTTGTGTACATTGTTGGCAGTAAATGAGATATATCCCTGGTTGAGAAGGAATTCTTCAATTTCTTCGGTGAAATTTATCTCGTCATCAATAACAAGCACCTTCATTTGAGCATTAAATTGATGATTTTCGGGTTTTCCTGAATGATTAAACATGGCTGAAAGTGTATTTTTTATTACTGGAGTTTTGAATTGGAATTTTCATTGATATAGTTGTTCCTGATTTAGGATTGCTTTGAATTTCAATTTCGCCCCCTAATTCCTTTATAATACCATATGAGATAGACAGTCCCAAGCCCGTACCTTGACCAGGCGCTTTGGTCGTAAAGAATGGAAGCAGGACTTTATCAATATTTTCCGGCGAAATTCCTATCCCATTATCTTTAATCTCGATACTTATGAGGTTGTTTTGTAGTGTTGTCAAGATCTCAATTCTCTTTTTGAATTTGCAGGTATTTCTCTTTTTCTTTTCTTCGATTGCATCTTTTGCATTGATAAGCATATTTAGGATAACCTGTTCAAATCTGTATTTATTTCCGGACAAAGCTGGTATATTTTTGTCGGGGTGAAACGATAGTTCGATTTCTTTATGCGAGAACTGCTCCGAAATCATTGATATACTGTTTTGAATGCTTGTGTTAATTTCAAAATCAGATTGGGCAAAATCATCCTGATCTCTCGAAAATGTTCTTACATGATCAATTATTTTTTTTATTCTGGTAATGTTGTCAAATACCTTGTCAATTTTCGTTTTTAGGTAGTTTTCAGTTATTGTTTGGGCATCAATGGAAAATACGATGTTATCAATAATCAACGAAATGGTATTTAATGGTTGGTTTATTTCATGCGCCATTCCTGTTGCTAATTCTCCAATCCCAGTCATTCTTTCCGAATGCCTTAACTGTTTTTCAAATAATTTTCTTTCAGATATATCTCTTATTACCGACATAAACGCATTGATTTCACCACTATTCCCCTTAATTTGAGATGAACTTAATTCGCTGGTAAATTCCGTGTTGTCAATTCTTTTTAGCTTAATTTCAAAATTTTGAACCATCCCGTCTCGGATCGTTGAATTAATAATCTCAATTAGTTCCCTACGGGATGATTTCGGAATAAACTTCATAAAATGGAGCCCTTCAATAATCGTTCTATCCGTAATCCCTAATAATTTTATGGCGATATCAGACGCTTCGGTGATTCGTCCGTTTAAATCAGTAATTATAATCCCATCGGGTGATGTCCTTAGTAATGAATGATATAACTCTTCAGATGCCTTTAGTGCGATTTGTGCTTCTTTCCTTGCTGTAATATCAGCCATCGAAAGTAAACATGTCTGTTTTTCATCGATCACAGCGCCTTCGAGGTAAACAAAAATATGTTTCTCGTTGATTGGCTTTAGCTCTAATTCACAGCCCGATTGTGTGTTTTTCTCAAATACCTGTTCAAGAAAATTTTTAAAATCGGGTAGTGAGTCAGAAGCGATTAGCTCGTTAAAATTGAAATTTATTAAATGAATAGGCTCAATTCCAACTAATTTGGCACCTTTAATGTTGATTTCGCTAATTCTTCCTTCTCTTGTAATTGTAAAATAACCAGTAGGAGCAAAGTCATATAGCTTAATGTATTTTTTACGGGATTCTTCTGATTCTTCTTTCGCTTTTTGCAATACAATATTTTGCAACTTCATTTGCTTTTGTTTCTGTTCAAGTTCGAACTTTGACTTCTGCAATGATACTTTGCTGGTAATCAGATTTCTTTTTTGTCGATCTAGTTCAAGAAAGATTTTCACTTTACTGATAAACACCGTTTTGTTTACTGGTTTTGTCAGATAATCAATCGCTCCGTTGTCGTACCCTTTAAACATCTGAATTTCATCTGATGAATAAGCTGTTAGGAAAATTATTGGCAATAAGTCGCGATCCTTTAAATTTCTTACGTGACCAGCAAGTTCAAAACCATCCATTTCTGGCATTTGTATATCAAGTATGGCTAAGGCAAAATTATTTTCACTTAAGAGTGAAAGCGCCTCTTTTCCTGAGTTTGCCAGGTAAATGGCAGCCTCAACATCTTTTAAGATTGTCTTTAGTACCGATAGATAAAAAGAGTTATCATCAACAATTAAAATTTTCGAAATTTCGTTTTTTAACATGATAATGAATAAGTGAAAGAAGTTATAATAGTAAAGATAAAAAATATTATTATTTTTTATCTTGTGGTTTTAACTTAAATGTTTGGTAGTGAAAGTAGTTAGGGGCGAAGTATTTTTAACCCAAAACTTATATTTATAATCCAGTATGTGTTGAAACTGAAATCGAATTCGGTAGTGTGAAAATGAAGCTACTTCCTTTTCCAAGTTCACTTTCGACCCAAATTTTGCCATTATGCTTTTCAATAAAATCTTTGCACAAGATTAATCCCAATCCACTTCCCTTTTCGTTGGCAGTGCCAGGAGTTGAAATTTGGTGGTTCGCCCGGAAAAGCTTGTTTTTTGTTTCAATGCTCATCCCTATCCCAGTGTCAGCAATAATGATTTCGCTTTGATTCTTTAACGAATGTGCCCAAATGGTTATAATTCCATGAGGATATGAATATTTTATTGCGTTACTTATTAAGTTTTGAAAAATCGTGGTAAGAATTTTTGTATCCGCAAATATCTCAAAATCGTTCGGTATCGCGTAATTTAATTTAAGTTGCTTGAGGTATATAGCTGAATCAAGATTGGTTAATACATAATCAATAATAGGTAATAATTTCTGCTGTTGTGGATGAAATGGCATTGTCCCAGTTTGTACTTTTGACCATTCCAATAAATCATCTAATAATTTAAGTGTTCTGTGGGCATCGTCTTCGATGAGACTTAAATAGTTTTTTCGTTCAGCGTCATCAAACTCTTCATACTGATTCAGTAATATCTCCAAAAACTCAATAATACTGTTGAATGGACTTCGCAAATCATGGGCAATTATAGAAATAAATTTGTTCTTGCTTTCAATCAATTCATTCAATCTGTTTTCTTTCTCTGATAAATCGAGCGTCAGTTTTTCTAATCTTTCTTGGCTTATGTACAAAGCTTCTTCAGCCTTTTTTCTCGAAGTAATATCATTTACAACCATTTGAACTGCCGGAGAACCGTTATGCGTTGTTCTTGTTAGATTAACTTCGACATCAAACTCACAACCATTTATTCGAAGCATTTTTTCTTCAAATGCCACTTGAGCCTGACCATAAGTAACCAATTTAATATTTTTGGTAAAAATCTTCCTTGATTTTAACGGCAAAAGTTTAGTAAGCCTCATCCCTCTAATTTGCAGACAGGTGTTTTCTTCAAGCATCCGACTTCCGGCACGATTCATAAATTCAAATCTGTCGTTCTGAATTATAGCGACTAATGATGGAATGCCTTCAACCAGACTTTTAAATTGTTCTTCTTTTTGCCTGAAGTTTTCTTCAGCAAGTTTATATTTAGTTATATCCTGAATCGTTCCATACGACCGAATAGGATTGCCCTCATTATCAAAATCGGTACTACAAATTTCATTGATCCATTTAATTCGCCCATCATTGAAAAGTAAACGATAATTGACTTCAATAGGCTTTTTATTCGTTTTCAGGTCCTCTTGTACCTGATTTTTTAGCCTGCGGTCATCTGGGTGAACAACTTCAAGGAAATTATTGAAATTGGCCCCATGTTTTCTGGGGTTAATTTCAAGTATCTCGTAAATTCCATCGGACCATAAAAGTTGATTGTATTCATGATCCAGGAACCATCGGGCCATATGGGCATTAATTTGAGCCCGGTTTAAAAAATTTAAATGAATTTCTTCGTCACGGGGATCTGCATATATAATTTCGTAGGGATCAATCTGCTTATCAACGTTCATTCCCTGCAGCGATGACTTTGACTCCATTTTCTCCATGACCTTTTTTTATTTATTACGCCAATTTTATGAAATGGATACACCCAATCATATTAATTAGCATTTGCAATTAAATATTGTTTGGTCTTGAAAATCAGAAATTTGAGTATTCTACAATTTTGATTGATCAATAATCATATAATTCTTGAGCTTTTCAGGATTAGCAACTATTGGTTCCAAAATGAACTTTTTATAAAGTAGTTGTGTCGAAAGGATTCCGACAATTGCCATTTGATCTATTTCGGATATTAACCCACCGTTTTCTATTTTAATGAGCAAGCTTTTTACTTTCTCAGGGTTGAAGATGCCAAATGAACTTAATCGTTTATCTGAAAGAATATCAGTTATATAGTTGGGATATTTGTTCGAAAATAGGCTGCTTATTATTGGTGCGCGATATGCTTGTTTTGGCCTGCTGGTGATGGACCCAGGAATTTTGCCTGAACTCAATTTTTTGAGAATGAATTTTTCATTTAGGCAATTCAACTTATAATTATCAGGTAGTTGATTGCAAAACTCGATAACCCGATAATCTAAAAAAGGGTAACGTCCTTCCACTGAATTACCCATTGCCATTCGGTCGCCTTGAGAAGACAAGAGATATCCTGACATGAAAATATTCGCTTCAAGAAATTGAGATTTTGATAGATCGCTCCAGCTCTCAAAATTTTTCGGAAGGTTATCGTAAATTTCTTTTGTTGGATTGCTCTCATTTATTGAAGTCGCATATTCTTCTGAAAAAAAAGATTTTAGTCTACTTGTATTGTGCCAGCGAAGCAGATGAGAATAAAGCGGATCTTCAGTTTCGTTCAGTTTATATCCAAAGAACATTTTTAACGCTAAATCGGGTGAATCTTTCAAAAGTGGAATGTAAGGGTAAAGTTTAGTCAGGAGTTTTGGTCGGGCTGTTGAATTAGGTTCATTTGCCCAAAACCTCCTGATTTTTGTCTCTTTGAAAATATTGTAACCACCTAAAAATTCATCGGCGCCTTCACCGGTTATTACAACTTTAATATTGCTTTCCCGCACTTTTTTAGACAACAAAAACATGGGGGTGGGAGAGGTTCTCAGAATTGGGAATTCAGTATGCCAAATTGTTTCAGCAAAATTCTCGGCCAGTTCTTCTGAAGTACATGAAAAAGCGGTGTGATTTGTTCCAAAGAATTTGGCCGCCTCCAACTGATAGACCGTTTCATCATAAGTCTTGTCGGTAAATCCAATCGAAAAAGTATTTAAAACGTTGGGGTCAACATCCTTGATGTATGCTGTTGTGACACTAGAATCCAGTCCGCCACTTAAATATGCCCCTACCGGAACATCAGCTCTAAGTCTAATTTTTACCGCATTGTGAAGTAATTCGTCAAGTTCTTCAACTGTTTCAGCGAAGCTGTTGCCTTGAATTTTCTTTCCAGAAGAAAAGTTCATGCTCCAATACTTCTGAATTTGAATCCCACGATCATTTACCTTCATAAAATGACCTGGCTGCAATTCAACGATATTTTTGAAAGGAGTTTTTGGCGTAAGGGTGGTCCAGAAAGTGAAAATCTGTGAAAGGCTTTCTTTATCAAGAGATCTTTCAATCTGGTCAAGCATAAAGAGCCCCTTGATTTCAGAACAGAAAGCAAATGTTTCATTTTGGGACCAATAAAATAACGGCCGAATTCCTACCCTGTCACGAGCCAGAAACATTTCCCTTTTAACCTTATCCCAAATGCAAAATGCAAATTGACCATTAAACTGCGATAAACAATCAGAACCATACCGGGCATACATCTGAATTACAACTTCTGTATCACTGCTGGTTTTAAACCTGATTCCAACACTCTCTAACTTTGACCTTAATTCAAGATAATTAAATATTTCACCGTTATAAACGATCCAATATCTTCCTGTATCATTGCTCATTGGTTGCTGTCCTGAGGAAAGGTCAATGATGCTTAAACGTACGTTTCCGATCCCCAGATTCTTATCCAAATAAATTCCACTTTCGTCAGGCCCCCGATGATTTATCATCGAAAGCATCTTTTTTACGTTTTGTTCGGTAGACGGCTCTTTTGATGAATAGTAGTTATATATTCCGGCGATTCCGCACATAGAAAAATGAGTTTATGTTTTTATTTAAAGTTCGTCACTTACCTTTCTGGCTCTTAATACCCGAATATTTCCATGGTCATCGCAGATTTCCTCTATCTCTCCATAATTTATATTTGAGCGAAGCCTTTTAGCCAGATATTCGCCCTGACCCAATCCGCATTCAAAAATCAGGTAGCCATCATTGCACAAATAATCAGGCGAGATGGAAATAAGTTTATTGAAGATAGATAATCCAAATGGTCCGGCATCAAAAGCTTCGGAGGGTTCATGATCGACAATTTCCTTTGCCATTTGTTTTACTTTCACTGTTGAAATGTATGGTGGCGCGCTAGCTATGATATCTACCTTATTTTTTAAATCCAGTGATGCAAATGGATCGAACATATCCGAATTATAAAAGGAAGCCTGATTTTCCAATCCAAAGTGTTTGGCATTTATAATGGCAGCCTCAATTGCGGGTTTATAAATGTCTGATCCTAAAACTATTGTATTTTTGCAGTAATGTGCTACGGCAAGTGCAATTGTTCCGATTCCAGTACATAAATCGATGACTGTAACCTTTGATTTATCTGAATAACCTTTTAACAGTAATTCGATTGCCGTTCCTGCTAAAAGTTCGGTTTCTTTCCGTGGAATATAAAGTCCCTTGTTTATGATGAAATCCAAATCCATGAAATTCTGCCTTTCAGTCAAATGAGCAAGAGGTACTCCTTGCAACCTGCTCCTAATTAACTCTTTGAGTATGTTAATTTGATGAGGCTCAAGTTGAGGTAATTCTAGCTTATTCGCTTTAATCGGTGAAACCCGATTGCCAGAAGCAGTATGCCATAAAGCACTCAGGGTATTGTGTGCATTTTCTTCACTTTTATCATCCAGAATGCTTATCTGGCCTTCAATCGTGGTTAATAATCTTTGAAATAAGGTTTCTTGCTCCATTTAAAATATTTCTTTATTGCTCCAAAGATATTGGCAATCCATCTATTTGGATGGTTGTTTTTGAGTAGGTTTGTTTTTGAATAAGTTTCCCATCCTTAAAATACAGAACATCAACTCCATGCCGTATTTCATTTTTACCTTTGTATTTAGTTAAACGTGAGGGCCATTCCAATTTCCACATAAAAACCATTTTTTGCTCATTGGCATCAAAAAACAGCCCTTCTTCTGAAAATATGAAATTTCCGTGATTCAAGAACCAGTGAGTCCAAGCTTTTTTTACTAACTTTTTCCCAACAATCGTTGCACCGGTCCAGTTTTCAAATACAATCTCATCATGCAATAAATTCATTACCCCTTCCAAATCGTGTTTGTTCCAGGCTATGAGCCATTCATTAAAAAGCAACATGATTTTGGGCTTAGAAAGGTGCATTTTTGTTGGTTTAATATTAAAACTCGACTTGTTCTATTTGCTTAGCTTTTTTAATTCTGCTTTGTCAATTTTGCCATTATTGCTTTTGGGCATTTCTGAAAGTAGAATTATTTTTTGTGGTACCATAAATGGTTCTAAATGAGCCATACATTCTTGTTGGATTTCCTTCTCAATAATCGTCGCCTGATCATAGACCGTGATAAAAGCAATTATTGATTCACCTAATGTGAGGTCAGGAATTCCGATTACTGCAACTTCTTTAATCCCGTCAATTTTGTATATGATGTTTTCAACTTCAACCGGACTTACTTTTTCTCCCCTTGTTTTAATAATGTCATCATTTCTTCCCAGAAAATATAAAAATCCATCCTCATCCATTTTAAACAAATCATGTGCACATAAAATCCGTTCACCGGGGATTAATCCGGGTCTCAGCATTTTATTGCTTAACTCTTCGTTGTTCCAGTAACCAGCCATTACATGGGGCCCTCTAACATGCAGTATTCCTGTTTCTCCGGGGGCAACCCGATTTCCTTCCGGAGATAAAAGAAAAACTTCGGTACCGGGTATTGCCTTACCTACAGAATTGGGTTTAATGTCATTTAATTCAGGTTCCAAATAGCAAACCCTTTTGCATTCGGTTAACCCATACATTTTAAAAATAATAGCATTGGGAAATATTACTTTAAGGTCAGCAACAAATTCTTCAGGAAGTGCAGCAGCGGTATTTGTTATCTTTTCAATACAATCGAACGTTATTCCTGTTTTTTTATGGGTTGCAATCATCATCGCATAGATTGAAGGAACCCCAGGGAAAACTGTTGGTTTTAGTTGCTCTATCTTCCTGAATATCGTTGGGGGAAAATTGAATGAATGTTCAATTATTAGCGTTCCTCCGATGGTAATTGCCATGATTAACTGGTAAAGCCCATAGTCGAAAGCTAACGGTAGAACCAGCATAATTCGCTCGTTATCAGTCAACCTCAAGTATTCGATAAGACTCCATGATGTAAAAACCATGGATTGGTGCGTCATCATAACTCCCTTGGGAAATCCAGTGCTGCCCGAGGTGTAAATCAATGCAGCCAGATCATTCGGAATTATCTTTGGGAGGTTTGCTCTTTCTTTTTTTGAGATGATTTCTTCAAAGTTATTAAAACTGATGCCCAAATCAATTGGCAGGCTTGTTTCTGAAAAAATAAGCTCTTTAATCTCATTTAATCCATCAATTGAGCGCAGTAATTCGGGTTGTTGACTACCGCCAGAGATAACCATCTTAGCTCCGCTATCTTTTAAAATGTAGTTTAGTTTGTTCGCTTTTGTTTGTGGATTTATAACCAGGAAAACGCCACCGGCAAGAGTAATCCCATATATCGAAATTATACTTTGCCAAGAGTTATTCATATATATTGCAACACGGTCACCCTTTTCAATCCCAGCATTTACCAAATGAAAGGCTAAGTTTTCAGCACACTCTTTTAATTCGGTGTACGAATGCTCCTTTTCATTAAAAATAGCCGCTGTTTTTAAAGGATATTTTATGCAGGAGAACTCCAAGGCCTCTCCTAATAAACGTTGTGGTCTTGAAAGCATAAGATTGGCAATTTAGTTATAAATCGAATACTCGTGAGGTGTAATTTGATCTTGTCAAGTACCATTATCCAGATAAATTACAAAGCCCCCTCTTATTTGAGATGTCGGAACAAGCGTCAGAATAAACTTACGCCGAAGCCTCAGTCAAACATTCCACATGACAACCCCGTCAATAGCTGGATAACAAAGAACTTATTCGTTTCCTATGGTATTTAATTTCCGAAAAACAAAATCTGAAATTGCATTTATTGACTCAAAGTTGGCTTCAAGGAGCTCATTGTCTGCTGTTGTGATCGAGAAATTATCTTCAATAAAACCAATAATAGAAATAAAACCCATAGAATCCATTATTCCCTGAGCAAAAATGAGAGTGTCATTATTTACTTGATCAGCTGATATATATGAGGTTTTAAGAATGAACTGCTTAATTTGCTCCTGAATTTGTAAAATATTTTCCATGCCTGATTATAAAATGCTAAATAATAGTAGAATTGAAATTTTCAACTGTTTACACCGCGTGAAAATAACAAATTATGGTGTATGTCAAATCGAAATTTGAGATATTCACATTTTTATCTTCATGAATTATTTGGTGGCATAGGTAATAGGTGCCATTCTTAAATATTCTGTTGTCTTTTTCTTCCTGATTAAATTGTTGTAAATAAGTTTTATTTCATCAGGAGTTTTGCTTAAGACTATTCCAACTTCTTCCACAGGAATTCCATTTTCTAACCCATATCCGATTAAATCCATTTCCATAAATGGCATCTGAAAGAAAAACTCTTCCTGTGTTTGTTCAGCTGAATAGGTGTCGGAAGTAGGTGTACGCTTGATGATCTCTTCCGGAATTTTCAAGTATTCAGCTAACTGATAGACCTGAGATTTATACAGATGTGCAATCGGCATGATGTCAGCTCCACCGTCACCATTCTTAACAAAAAAGCCTTGTTCAACTTCATGCTTGTTTGGTGTACCAATCATTGCATAATGCAAACGTTCAGCATGATAATAGAGCATTGACATCCGGCATCGTTGTTTGAAATTTGATGCTGCTACAATTTGCAAGTATTCCTTGATTGGTAAAATTTTGCTTTTTTCTTTTCCATCAGGACCGATGATTGTAAGCGAAAAAACAGGTGGTAAGAATTGATTTAAACCTCTTTGGTTGATCCCTATTTTCATTTTGAAATCAATGGGGTTATATTCTGGGAAAATAGCAGTTACAGCTTCATCCCTTCGCCGATAGCATCCGAATCCTTCCAAAGCTCTGGTAATGTCCTCATCCAAAGTTTGAACCTTAAATCTATCGGCCAGATTTAATGCAAATTCTTTACTCTCCTGACTTGAATCTTTTTCGGGCAACATTATACCTAGCACATTTTCGGCTCCAAGGGCCTTAACTGTTAATGCAAGGGTTACCGAAGAATCGATTCCTCCACTAATCCCTATTACTGCTCCTTTTCGTTTTAATGTACCCAGAATGTCATCCTTTAATTTTTCGGTAATTCGATGGGCTTCTTCTTCCACATTTTCAAATTTTAATATGTCTTTTGAAAAGAAATTAATATTTGATGATTCCATTATTTTACAATTTATGATGTTTGTGTCTCTGTTGAATTCGAAGTAATCCCAACTGATCCTGTTAACAAAACCGGCGACTTGTTACCCCAAAACCTCAAGCTATAAGTCATCGACTCTATGGACAGACTCTATAGACCCTAATAAGAGGGAATTACAGACTTTCCAAAGAGATATTCCTGTAAAGTATCAATAAAAACAGACCTTTCAGAAGATTTATTAACAAAACCACATTGGTTGATATTCTGAATCTAATCTCTCTGAGGTTAGTTTCCCGCTGCTTGCAGCGAGTTAAAAAGCGATTCCTCAGAGATACCCCGTCTGCTTGCAGCGGGGAGTTTCATTTAAAATTCTTGTTTATTATTATGGTTAGTTATTTTTTTATCAAATAAACGTCTCACTCTGATATTGTCATCAATTATCTTTCCCTTAAAAGTAGTATCAATCTGAACAATGTAGTTATTATTAATATATCGATTTATCATTTCATTTGTCAATTGCATTTTCTTTGTAAAACCCATATCATTTCCAGTAATAAGGAGTACTGTTTTTGAATTTTTATAAACATTTTTAATTGACTGATCCAGTTCAATGGTGTCTTTTAAGTCATCATTGTAATAATTATAGTCAAATTTTAATGGTGGCAATGGATTCAAAGAGTTGTTGCCTTTATAATAATATTTAAACTTTAGAACTATTGTTTTGCAATGAAATAGAATAGGTTCATTCTCATATTCAGTTCTCTGAGTGAATTCAACAATTGATTTAAAATCAACAATTTTTATGTATGGAGACTTATAAGTATTAATGAGTACTACAATAAAGAAAAAACAAAAAAATCCATAGATATAATTTTTTAGGTTATGATCAAGTATGTTAAATATTCCGTATAACAAACAATAGATTGGAAATGCAATTGTCATGTATTTATAATCGTAAATCAAATTTGAAAATCCATAAACAAGGAGCATTATTAAAAGAATGATTACTGTAGGAACGAGAATTCCAATAATTTTGATAAAATCCTGATTCTTTTTATTCTTATAAGCTCTTTGAAACTGATATACTGAAATTACAAATAAGATGATGAATATTATTCTCATAATCCATGCCCAATTTCTTCCATTTGTCAAATCACCACTGGAAACAAAGAAATAAAAAGGAGTTGAAAATATCGCTCTTGAAGTTTGAAACAGAGTGTGAGATATTTGAGTGTTATTATGCATCTCAAACTGATCTTTGATGAACGATAGATTCGGGAGGAATAGTATTGCTAATGGAATTGCAAATAGGCAAAAATTAAAAAAATGACGCCATCCTTTTGCTAATAGCAATAATATCGACAGTGAAATGATGAGGAAAACAAAATAGTACTGGGTATAAATTCCTAAGAGTTCAACTAAGAAAAAAAAGAATTTATATTTTTTATGGTCCTGAAAGTAAATCAGATAGAATAAATATATAGTTGTTGTACTTATAAGTATAAGCATAGAATAAAGACGAACTTCTATACTTGCCCACACTGTAAATGGATTAAGTAAAAACAATACTATAATCCATCTCGAATAAATTTTCTTGGAAATTAAGTAGACTAATTTGTCTAATACAAATGCAGATAACAATGTAAACAATAATGATAAAATTCTCGCAAAAAATAAACTATTGTTAATTAGTCGCCATATTGAAATAATAACAAAATATACTGGCGGTTGTCCTTCAAAGGAGTATGAAAGTTTAATTACTTTCAAGAGACTAAAAGAGGTTGTACTTAATGTGTATGCTTCATCTTCGCCAATAACCATACGGTTACTAATAAACAACAGAAATGATGTGTATAATACAAGGAAAAGAAAAAAGATATAATCTTCAAATTTTTCTATTTTCAATTTATTCTTAAATGCAGACATACAATAATTTATTTTAGTAGGCGACAATAATTTAATTTATAATATTGTCTTATTGGCAGAAGTAGAATCCACCATCAAAGACGATGAATTCTTTATTTGAAATGATTTTTTAAGAACTTGCATTATTGAACTTTGATTTCCTTTTTAATTGATGTCCCCAAATGGAACATTTCTTCAAAATATCGTTTGTTTTGAAGAGATAGGAAGCCTAAGCCTAGAAACTGTATCGCAGCTAAAAATGTAATACCTCCAACTAAGAATGATTGAGGATTTGTTGCAAATTGTTTTGCTAAACTAATCGAAAAAGAACATGTTGTGGAAACTCTACCTAATAGACAATTACTTAGGTCTGCAAATGTGTCGAAAAGTAACCAAACCAATTCATAAAGTGAAAGCCCCATCAAAATACTTCCAATAATGAGAAAAAAGATGTACGGACGGAAAATAAAGGCAGACATTATTCCTGAGAAAAAACCTCTTAATACACGAATACTAGAAATTCTTTTCCCTGCATATTTATTTTGCTCTGTCCAGTCTAGATGTGCTGGTATTTCAACAATATTTGCCCTCAATATCATGGCTTTATATATAATTTCAGGGTTTATTTCATTGTCTTTCGTTTTTAAATTTACCGAGCGTATGAATTTAGATTGATACGCCCTTACCATTCCGGTAAATGTATAGTATTTATCTTGCGCACAAAAACGCATGAATCTATTCACCCATCTGCTCATAATTTTTCGTCCAAATGGAACCGCTGTTACTTTACCATCTTTCATATAAGGTGAAGCAATTACAATGTCGGCAGATTTTTCAACCATTTTATCCACCATTCTTCCGATATGATCCACAGAATAGCTCATGTCAATATCCATAACAACCAAAATGTCACCTTTTGAGTTCTGAAACCCTGTTTGCAAAGCTCTTCCCAAATTCAAATTACATGGATGATGAATTACTCTCAAATTGCTAAGATTTTTTTCCAATTTATCCGCTAATTCTCCAGTACGATCAGAACTACCATCATTAATAACTAAAATTTCAAAATCACAACCTAATTCAGCCATGTAGGTATTTAGCACTATAATGTTTTCTTCAAGAATAACATCTTCATTATAGCAGGGAACTATAACAGAAATACTATGGTTAGATATCATAAATCCCGGTATGTTAATATTGTAAATTGGTTTTAAGTACAAAGTCCAAATTTAATAACAATTCACTTTATGTTTGATTTAAATTGAATTGATTTTTTATTTTTTCGCTGATTCTAAATATTTATTATTATTTACTAGATTTTTAAGATCTTCAGTGTCTTTTAAATAAGCAAATAGCAATTCTGCTATTGCAACATGCCCAGCTTTGTTCCAGTGCCATGATTCTTCAAAATACAAAGGCTGAACCGTATAGTTTTTTAAATAGTTTTTGAAATCCCAATATGTTATGTTGTTTTTCATACAAAGATCATGAAAAATTCTAAGTGGAAGGTTAAAATCAAACTTCGTACTATCTTTTAAGTTTTCTGAATATGGGAAGTAGGAGATGAATTTTGGATCAGAAACTTCTAATTGTCCCGGAACCCCAAAGACGATATACTTTGCCTTCTTTTCTACACTTAACTTGTTCATTTGTGATAAAAATGAATTCATTTTTGCAATTACAGTATCGCAATACAACGCAGATTTCTTTTCATATAGAAACAAAAATGATTTGTTGTATCTATATATCTTATCATTGTTTAACTTAAGTAGGCTTCTAAAGTTTGAGGTAATCTCAACTGGGAATAGGGTTCGACTTAGAAATTTTCTTTTATAGATTTTTTCATTTTTTAGACCAATCCCTATTAACTTGGATGTTTTAGTATAGTTTATATCGTCGAACTCGTTTATAAATAATTGATTTATAATAATATTTGGCTTAATGATATCGATGTATTTCTTCAGTTGAGCTTGCTCTTCAATAGGTCCATAACCTGTGACACCTGCATTTATGACATGAATTGTTTTCTCAGAAAATTCGTTTTGCAGTTTTTTTTCTAATAATGCAGGATATGAAAATTCATATTCTAAACCTTCAGGCATGGAAAATGCATCTCCTAAGATCATTATCCGAATATCATTTGATGATTTATTTGTCAGATCAATTTCTGGAGAAGCAAATCCCAATGAGTTAGTTTTAACATAGTAGTCGTAATTGTTATATTTTAAATGAGTTAACTTATTTGGAATTAGCGAATAAATGGTCTCAGAATCTACTTGCAATGCAGGAAACTCCCCCCAAGTACCTACTTCAATTGGTTTGTATTTCCTAAAAAGAAATTCACCCATGCTAATGCTCAGTGTTAAAACTACCAAGACTATCGTCACTCCAGACCAGTGACTTAAATTTCTCAAACAGAATAACAAAGAGTAAGCGAATATTAAAAAGAAACCAAAAATAGGCATCCAATTCCAGTTCAAAAGTAAGATAGCTATTGAAAAGAAGATGCTCACGTCAAGATACCGGAATAACCGGATTGGCAATTCTGGTCTTACCAAAAGACGATAAAATAATAGATATGAAGCTTGTATCAAGTAGATCAAAAAAATATATTTTGAGATTCCAATTTTACCCCAAAGAATTAGAAAACTTAGAAGACTTGCGCCGATAATTGATCCAATACTAAAAAACAAGCCAAGGTCTTGTTTAAATATTGAAAGAAATGAATAGTATTTTGATTGAACGAATGGGAAAAGTCGGATGACCAGTTTCTCAATATAATGTCCTGCAACAAAAGAGCTAATAATAATTACCACTAATGCTATTGATTTGGTGTAGCCATTTAGGCTCGAACCAAAATAAATCATGAATGGCTGATGTAGCAAAAAAACACTAAATGAATTCTTCCCAATCCATAGTAGAGGTATTTCAAGTGTTTTATTGCCTTCAATTATCAATTTATAAATTGCATAGAAGATCCCTGAAAGTCCTATAGTAATCAGTATGTTGGATAAAATACTTCCAATATATGTCCAAGATGCCATGAAACCTATCAAATAAATTACAATTGAGCCTAATAAAAGCCTGGATTTGTTACTTAATATTTTAGATAGCTTGATATTCTTGTTTTGTAATAGAAATCCGAAATACATTCCGAACGAAAATTCGAACAGTCTAGTCCCAGCAAATAATCCAGTCATCCATGAATATAAATCCCCAGTAAATGTGTAACCCAAAATGCCAGATATTCTTGATAATATGGTTATTATAAAGGTTGTGCCGAGAAAAAAAACAATTCCTTTATTTTTCAATAGAGACAAGAGAAATGGGAAAAGCAAATATAATTGCACAATTAACCAGATAAACCACCATGAAGGATTTAAAAATCCAAATAGGATATTTGTAAATCTTAGGCCAAGTATGCTTAATGGAGTATACAGTAGCATGCTGGTGCTTCCCCATTTGAAGAATAATATGGCTATAATGAGTACAATTAGGTGAATGGATATATACAATGGATATATACGTAATGCCCTACTCTTGTAAAAATCAATGTTTTTAAGTGGTTTGTTTAAGGCTGATAGTGTTAAGGTTAACCCACTAAGAAAAATGAAAACTCCAGGTCCCATGTCGCCCAACCAACCCAAAAACTGAATTAATCGAACAAAGAATGATCCATCTTTGGGAAATATGTTACTCATCCGTTCTGCAAAATCAGGCCAGTCAGAACTCGGATTTGAGAACCATGGGTAGGACTGGAAGGATTCGACTGCATGATTTAATAGAATTCCAATCAACGCAAATGCTTTCAACGCATCAATCCAGTCCAGCTTTTTTGTTTGTGTTTCCATGCGCCTGTTAAGTCTATTTCAATTGAACCAATTTTATCTTTGAGTTTCTGCTTAGTTCAACTTTGTACTCTGTCATATTTCTAAAATCAAAACTTTTTAATATCTCAATTACAACTATCTTGAAAATTTCAACTTTTCTTTCACTTTTTACATTCATCCCCGGGAAAAAAGCTAATTGTGTTATTTGGTCGCCCCCAATCAAATCAAGTGGGTGTAACAAAAAGCTAATGGGTGTATTTGTTATTTTACAAAGTCCAATGGCTAGGTTTAGATAGATTTTCATGAGTAGCATCGAAATATTTCCCAGAAAAATCAAATAGCTTAAATGAAATGGTAACTTTAAAATTGGCATGGTGGTGACTGGTATTTCAATTATGCTTTTCCCATCACCCAAATCCCATTTGTAAGGTTTCAGTTTCCTTAATCCTTCACTAAATTTACCAAAAAGCTCTTTTCTAGATCGCTTTTCTTCTTTCGATAAATCTGATTTCCAAAAATAATAGGCTCTGGCCAACGGCCCCAAGTAGGTGGGTAAGGTCGATGCATCGTAAAGATATCCACGACTTTCCAGAACCTTTAATAAATCTTTGCTCCAGCTAAATCCTGGCCCCCTGAAACCTATTGGTTTTTGCCCGGTGGCCTCCTCAATTGCTTTTTCTGCACTGATGATTTCGTTTTCAATTTTTTCATAACTGTAGGTTTGTAACCACGATTCATGGTGGTAAGAATGATTTCCAACTTCGTGGCCTCTTTCAGTAATCATCCGGAGATACTTTCGGTTAGTTTCACTTTCGGTGTCTTTCCCAACTATGAAAAAAGTAATTTTTAAATCCAATTCGTCAAGTACATCAAGAATATGCGGAATGAAAATGTCAAAATAGGACGGATATTTGTCCCAACCTTCATCTCCATGAATCTTCATATATGACCATTGATTGTCCAGATCAAGTGATATTCCTGCGATAGGTTTTTTCTCAGTCATTTTCGTTTAAAATTTCAGTGAGTTTGGTTTCAGCTACCAGAATAGTCTCATTCACATTCAAGGTTCCATTAATAATTTGAGCGGAATTGATGATAAAGTAATTTTCTATGGAAGTCTTTATATCGGGTAAATTATCAGAATAATTGAGTGTTGGCAAGCTAAACACATTTCTTGCTTTGGAAACACCACAAAACGTTACATCGCTTTTGTTTACAGAAGGGTACATTTTTAAGAAATCGTTCAGAAATGACAGGCTTAATTTCTCGTCAGGTATATTTAATAATGCATCATCCGAGTTCACATACTTGGGCAGGTATATCAAATGAAGATTATTTACCTCCTTTGGATTTATTAACGCAGTCATTTCAATGACACCAGTAAATGGAGTATCCTTATCCGTAATATTGGTCACATAATAGTCTGATAGTTTCTTTTTAAGTAGTACTGAAGTACAGATTACTCCAAGGTATTTAATTGAGTTGTGTTTTTGTTTTTCAATGTTGCTGATGCCTGGAGCTATTTTGGCGGAAATGGTTGAGGGTAGTGTTGAAATAACTTTGTTGAAAACAGATAGCTCACCGTTTTGTAATTCAATCTCGATCAAGCCTGTTGGAGCCTTTGAGATTTTTGTTACCATCGAGTCATATTTAAACTCAACTCCGGCTTTAACCAAATGATCTACAAACCGTCCGTTAATATTTTCATAACCGCCATTAACATACCCAAACATTTCTTTCTTTAATCCACTTCTACGGGCGGCATACATACGTTGTATGGTTGACCAGATGAATGATGCAGATGTAGTTTTATAGTTTTCGCCTAACTTGGCTTTTAATAATGGAAGCCATATTTTTTCAAATACATTTTTTCCTGACCACTTCTTCAACCAGTCTTCAACCAATATTTTTTCCATCGCTTTCCAGTCTTTAATCTTGGAAGCAACAAAAATGGTCAATCCCAGTCGAAATTTGTCAATTAGGTTTATTGGTGGAAATTTGAAATACTCAATCAGATTGGACATGGAATAAAGCTTTCCTTCCGAATAAAAACCGGTTTTGGTTTCTACCCAGTTAATTTCATTTTCAAGACCGATTTCTTTAAGTATTTTGCGGGTATTCAAATCCGACATTAGAATAACATGGTAAAAACGATCCCAAACGATGTCGTCTATCTTCCAGGCACTAGTTAATCCTCCGGCCTTTTCTGCCGATTCATAAATGGTGACTTTTTGTCCCTGCTGAACCAACCTCAATGCAAGAGTCATCCCAAGTATTCCACCACCGATAATTGCCCAATCAAGATTTTTGTTCATGGTTTAGTTTAGCGAGTTAATAATTTCCATCATCTTTTCGGTTACATTTTCACCAAATATTGGATTTTGTTTTTCCGGTACAATGAAGGAGTTTATCTCAGTAGCAATTCGCTGATTCGTTGGAGAAATTAACCGATTCCATTTTTCTTCAACCGTTTCGACCCATTCTGTTTCAGTTCGGAGCGTGAAACATGGTTTTTTAAGAATATATGCTTCTTTCTGTATGCCACCTGAATCAGTTATAATTCTGCTTGAAGAATTTTCCAAGGTTATAAAATCCAAATAACCAAGAGGTTCAGTTAATTGTATATTCTGTGGTATGTTTTTGTTTGATACTAACATCTTTTTTGTTCGGGGGTGTATTGGAAAAATAATCTGATCGTCAAGTTGTCCGAGCTGAAATAATAGGTTTTTCAATGTATCCAGATTGTCCACGTTATAATCACGATGAAGCGTCAATAGGCTGAAGCAGCCTGACTCAAGTTTCAGGTCGGCTAATACTGTTGATTTTTTAGTGGCAATTTTTAAATTGATATTCATGGTATCAACCATTATGTCGCCAGTCAAATATGTCTGACTCCCAAGGCCTTCATGCGATAGATTTTGAACGGCCGTTTGAGTGGGTGCAAAGCGAATGTTCGAAACATGGTCAGTAACTATCCGGTTAATTTCTTCAGGCATACTTCTATTAAAACTTCGTAACCCAGCTTCGATATGCAATAACGGAATGTTTAATTTGGAGGTTGCCATAGCGCTAGCCAAAGTCGAGTTGGTATCGCCAAATACAATTACCAGATCGGGTCTGTTGTCAATCATTGCGGATTCCAGCTTGATTATCATTTCTGCTGTTTGCACAGCATGGCTACCCGAACCTGTCTCTAAATGTAAGTCGGGCTTTCTGATCCCTAAATCAAGAAATATTTTTTCTGACATCAGATAATCATAGTGTTGACCGGTATGCACTATAATCTCCTCATGAATCCCCTCTAACTTCGAAGATAGGGGAGCGAGTTTGATGAATTGAGGTCGAGCTCCAACGATTGAGAAGATCTTCATTTATATTAATTTAGTTAAAAAATGTGTATATAAAATATAAAAATTTATATAAAAAATAATAGCTCATAATATTCAATTACATATTTTCATTGCATTGTTCGTATCTACCACTTTTCTAATGTCTTGTATCAATAACGTAGTTCTTAAATCTACCCCTTTCTTTGTTAAATGGTATGGAGTATCAAATGTCAAACTATCGGGAAAAACATATCTTTCTGGGTTTGAGAGCAAATTAAATCCATTTTTTCTAAGTATTAGTTCAACTTCTTTGATTTTTACCGAAGATTTTGCAAATGATAGATCTTGAAAGCAAGGAAAGGTTATGAGAAGCATCGCTTTCTTCGCGTCCACAATTTCTCTAAAATTATTCAATTCCACAAATACGTCATTATTAATATTGCCTTTAATCGGGAATGGTGGTATTTCTTTCTTACGCATTTTCCAATGGATGATAGCATCACCAAATGTGTTAAACGATTTTCTATCATATACGCCTATAGTAGTGTCATTGTCCGATTCTTCGAACAAACCTTTGAATTTAGATTGAATATAAGTCGGCATAAAAGGAATTAACTTATAACATTGGTATAAGTCTAAATACTTACTTGTTTGAGGTAGAACATCAATAGTCGTATAAAGTAATTCAGTTTCACCATAAGCAAAGTCTCCGAAGAATTGATGATACTCAGGAGATATTATGATTATATCACCTTTCTTAATAAAACCGGAAGTAGCTCGTAACATATACTTAATTCCTAACGCAAATTCAACGCCAGTATTAATAACATTTATGTTCATAGAGTCTCTTATTCTCTTTGAATCGAGTCCTAAACTTAAATTTGAACCTCCAACAAGAATAATTCTTGGATTGGATACTTTTTTTAAAAGTTCATTTTTGTCAATTTGTGCATAAAGCAGATTTTTTTGAAATGCCTTACTTGGAGGTATTACGAGAGAGACTGATATTATTATTACTAAAGGTAGTAATAACAGTAAAATTATTTTTATTATAAATGACTTCATAGCTAGAATTGGAAATAAATGAATTGACGATTTTCAAACACCCCCCAATAAATTATTAAATAAATTAAAGCATAATAAACTGGCCATCTGATGTATGATGGATAGTTTAGAAATATTTCTGAGATATTCTTTTTTTTCTGGATATAATGAATTATTTCTAATAATAGTATTAAAAAAATTGAAAGAATTAAATCTCTTCGACCAAGTCCTAATCCGTGAAAGAGTGATATCGACTGGTTATTAGTGAATTCTGCAATTACCTCAGGAACTCCAGTAAGTATATGTTTAGATATATACAGTGCTGAATCAATATTGTTTGCCCTAAAGAAAATCCATCCAAAAGTTACCAGACAAAATGTAGTAAATACAGATAGGATGGGCGATCTATCAAAGAATAAAAACTTATTTATCCTTTCTCTAGGTTTTAGAGTTATAAGCGCAAAAACCAAATAGAAACCATGTAAAGCTCCCCAAATTATAAAAGTCCAATTAGCACCATGCCACAAACCACTAACAATAAATACAATTAAAAGATTGAAATACCAACGTGAAGCTTTTACTCGATTTCCTCCTAATGAGATATAAAGGTAATCTTTAAACCATGAAGAGAGAGAAATGTGCCATCGCTGCCAAAATTCATGTATACTTCTTGATTGATATGGATTTTTGAAGTTATTCATTAGTTTAAAACCCATAACACGTGCAGCGCCAATGGCCATGTCTGAATATCCGGAAAAGTCACAGTAGATTTGATAAGAAAAAAATACTGTTGCAATAATTAGTTTTAAACTATTATGCTGTTCTGGATTATTGTATACTGTGTCAACAACTACAGCTAGTCTGTCTGCAATTACTACTTTTTTAAACAGGCCCCAAGCCATTAATCGTAAACCGCTAGTCACCCTGTCGTAATTAAAATCAATTTTTTCTCGAAACTGGTGTAATAAATTTTGTGGCCTCTCAATAGGGCCAGCAACCAACTGAGGATAAAACATTACGTACAATGAATAAAAACCAAAATGCCGTTCTGCTTTTTGGTGTCCACGATATACCTCAATGGTATAACTCATTGCCTGAAATGTATGAAATGAAAGTCCTATTGGTAAAAGAATCGACAGATATGGAATTGGGTTCGTTATGCCCAAACCTCCTAAAATTGCAGAAAAGTTGTAATTTATAAAATTATAGTATTTAAAAATAGCCAGTACTCCGATATTTGCTATTAAGCTACAAATCAAATATAGTTTTCGTCTTTTTCCTTGAGTGTTTTCTATGAATATTCCGGCAAAATAATCAACTACAATAGTAAATCCCAAGATTACTATGTAAATTGGGACAAATGCCATATAAAAATAACAACTACTTACCAACAGTAAAAACCATCTTTTATTCTGAGATGTCAGAAAGTATAAAGTAGTTACGATAATAAAAAAGAAGAGGAAGTGTAATGAATTGAAAAGCATATTACTGCAATTTAAAAGTACTACAACTGCTGAATAGTATTACGATAAAAATAAATTTAAAGGCTGCAATTCATAAATGAATTGTATAAACAGTTATATGCAAACTTTTACATATACACTTTGAAAAAACTATGCTTGTATACAAACAAATCATCAGATGAAGAAGGTTACCGTTTAATTTTGATTCTCTTTGAGCTTAACTATTAGATTTTGGTTATTACATTTATTATTTATACAAAAGCCATACGAAATAGATAATCATTGATTAACCGTTATTCTGATGTTGTTTGAATGATATTTTAGATAAGGAAGACGAAAAACCCTTAAAAGAAGGTAACATTTCAATTTTACCTGGATCAGCAATTTCGCAGCCAGTAGAACAGGTTTTTGCTAATCGTTGCACATCAGCAAATTTCACCTTATTAAATTCGTCGAAGGCATAATTCGAATTGTAAAAGTTGATCAGGTTATTCAATTCGTTCGCCAACCCAGTTTCCATCGCCCTAAAACTTTCATAAACAAATTCAACAAAGCCTTGGTTTGGATTATCGCTACCTCTTCCTATACCTGAATAGATAACAGTTGAGTTATTAAAATAACCAACGTTATAAATATTACAGGCATCCATTATCCCTGCTATTTTTTCTCCTGAAATAATTGTTTCTATTTCATCCAGGTATTTTTTGTGTGCAGTTCCCAATATAATTATATCAGCATCCTGAAGTGCTTTATTTAAATCTTGGGTCAGGTAATCCTGTTGGTTATACTTTAAAATGTTTTGATCGTCAGATTTTACATACGGATCGTGCATAATGTAGTCAATCTGATTGTCCCTCAAATAGTTTGCCAGTACCAGCGTTGGAGAATTTCTGGTATCCTCAGAATTAAAGCGGTACGCCACGCCCAAAAGTGCAATTTTTTTATTTCGGATATTTCCAAATGCTTTTTCTGCCTGTTGAAAGGTGAGGACCGGAGATTCATTATTTATCTTTCTGGATTCCAAAATAAGGCTTGAAGGTGTCAGATTCTCAGTTTCGAGTTTTCTCCACCAAAGCAAAATGCCATCTTTAGGAAGACAGTGACCACCAACACCCAGCGTTGGAATTAATAATCCGCCACTTGGAACTTCATTCGGATTGGTGTTGGCCGAATCCGATTGTGACAATAAGCTGTTTACCTGCTCTCTGACACTATAAAAATCGATGTTGTTTTCATCGCAATACCTGACGATTTCGGCAGAAAAGGCAATTCTCACATCACGATAGGCATTTTCCAGTGTTTTGACAATCTCTGCGGTTAAACTATTGGTTTGAAATACTTCACCTTCTGTAACAATGTGTTGATAAAGTGCTTTAATCAACTTAGGAGTAATCGGATTTAAGCCGCCAGCCAGTTTGTCCGACGTACGTATACGTTCAACCAAACGACCCGGCATCACCCGATTGGGACTATTACCAAGTAATATATCTTTTCCTTCTTCCAGTCCAAATTTTCTGAAATGTTCACGGATTAAGGTGTCCATGGTAGTAGGAGCGAGGGTCGATTCAAAAATAATAAGCGGAATTTTGCCTGATGGTTTATTTTTAAGAGCATTTCCCAGATTTTCCAAAGCTTCAAACAAAGGTTCATAATCAGGTTCCAATCCTTTCTTGTCGGTCTGCACCGAAATTAAGATTACATCGGCATCTGAAAGTGCAGAATAGTCTGAACTTCCGGACAACAACCCTTTTTCAAATGCAGAGCGGGTAATGTCATTCAATTCGGGCTCTATCCCACCTATAACCGATTTTCCACTATTGATAGCATCAATTTTCCAACCAGAATTAACCGATTTTCTTTGTATTATAACAACTTTTGCGGGTTGGTTGGTGCCTATTTTAATCTGTGCATTAGCCAAAAGACTTGCCATTGGCATTCCGACAATGCCCGGTCCAATAACTCCAATCTTTTCAATTTTCCATGATGGAAGGTCAATTGGGGTAGATTTTTTCATGTGTCAGTATTTTATTCTTTATTTATAATCTGATATTTACAAAAATAGTCATCCTATTAGACAATAACAATTTTTTTAGTGTGTTTTCGTTTATTTATCGATAAATTGATTAAACCAGATTTCAAGCGATAATAATCCCCACAATCCTCGGCTAAAAGGTTGTTCCAAATTAATCAGCTTTTCAATGTATTTTGTATTTAAGATGTTTCGTTCTTTTGCCTTTTTTGATAATAACGTATCCATAATGAAATCGCGTGATTTCCCTTTGGCCCAAATATGGAGAGGAACCGGAAATCCCATTTTATCTTTGCGGTTCAGTATTTCAGGAGGCATCGTATCTTTTACTGTGCGTTTCATTAAATATTTCAGTTCGCCTCCTTTAAATTTTAATCCGGCGGGCATTTGCGAGATTAGGTCAATAATCCTTCTGTCGAGTAACGGAACTCGCGATTCGATTGAAACAGCCATGCTTACACGATCTTCAACTTGTAAAAGGGCTGGCAAGCTGCCTGTTAAATCAAATTGGGTCATTTTGTTGTAATAGCTTTTTGTATCCGGATTGTTAAAGTGCTGAGCAAATTTTTCGAAAATGCCTTTTTCGTTTCGACTATTTATAAAATCAGGTTCCAGAAAATCAATAGTCGATCCCATCCTGTTTATTAAATTAAAATACCGTCGATCCATTGGTTCAAAGGTGTCTTCCTTCCAGAAGTTTTTTATCATGGGAAGGTATTGCTTTAATGAGGGGAGATTGGGCAATATTGATTTTAATGTCACAATATGCTCTGCCTCCTCGTTCGATTCGAATATGGAACCTTTTATAGCCTGTTCCAAATATGCGACTAGGTAACGAGCATATCCACCGAACATTTCATCACCACCCTGACCTCCCAGAACCACTTTCACGTGATTTGATGCAAACTTGGAAACCATATATTGAGGAAATAACCCGGGCCCGGCAACTGGTTCATCCAAATGGTAGATTAAATTTGGCAGCACATCAACGAAATCCTGTTCGGTAGGGAATATTTCAAATAATTCTGAATTTGCTTTTTTTGCTGCAATCCTCGCATATTCCAGTTCATTAAATTCGGGTCCCTCTTTAAATGCTCCGCTGAAAGATTTCAATCGATGACCGGATAATCTGGATGCCATAATGGTTACCAACGATGAATCCATACCACCACTTAAGTATGTCCCAACGGGTACATCACTTCGCATTTGCTGCATTAGTGTGTCATCCAGAATCTTTTGCAATTCGGATACAAAATATTCTTCAGTATGGAATAAATCGGTTCTAAAGTTTGGCGTCCAGTAATTAACTGATTTAATATCCTGAGAATCCAGATCAATCGTCAAATAATATCCGGGACGAACTTTCTGGATATCTTTGAACATGGTACCCTCGCCAATAATGAATTGAAAAGTGAGGTATTCATAGAGGTCATCCATGCTAGGAATGGCAGTTAATTCGGGATGGGCCAAAATTGCTTTTATTTCACTACCAAATAGGATCAGGTTTTTATTGCGGAACCAGTATAATGGTTTAATTCCGAAATGATCTCTGGCAATGTAAAGTCTTCGATTGTCTTTGTCAAAAATGATAAAAGCAAACATGCCGTTGAGCTGACTTACAAATTCATCGCCATATTCTTTATAAAGGTGCAGAATAACCTCAGTATCTGAAGTTGTTCTGAATTGATGTCCTTTCCGGATCAGTTCTGACCGCAGTTCGATATAATTGTATATTTCGCCATTAAACACTATCGTGTAATTTTCAAAGGTCATAGGCTGCTGTCCGGTTGACAGGTCAATGATTGAGAGCCTTTTGTGGAAAAAACCACAATTGCCACCAACAAAAAGACCTTCCTCGTCCGGCCCACGATGATTAATAGTAGCAGCCATATTCCGAAGAATTTCTGGACTGACTAGATTCCCATTTTTATTAACGATTCCTACAAATCCACACATAGCTTTAAATATAATGTTTTTGACGAAGAAATTGAAGGTTTATTTTGGTTTAAACTCTTATTTGTTTGGTACGAACATAATCAAATTTTACAATTTGCTCTCTTTATATTGAAGTAATCTGATTAGTAATTATTATAACCAGCTTCTTAAGGTCGTTGCCAACCTATATTTCTACAATCGATTTGATATCCGTCAGGCATAAAAATACAGCAAGCGAAATAGTGATTTTTAGTGAATTTTCCCGCACTTTTGTGCGGTTTGACTGAGCGAAATATCTCTAAAGAGATTTGTATATAAAAATAAAATTTCAAATTAAAAATTTATTTTAGCTCTATGTATTTAATAATTAATATTTTAGTGAAGTTATTGTGATATGATGTTTCCCAATTTTTAACTATGGAATAACATTTGAATTTGAAAGTCCGTTAGAAAATACTGTTCTTTTTTTTACTGAATGTATTCATACCGGATTCTTGAAGTTCATTTCAAGAAATCGATGAATAATAAGGTGGAGAAGATTTTATGATGGAGAAGATTAATTCAGTAATTATTAAAAATTGAGCGATGAAAAGATTTTATGTAAATTTTGCAAAAAAAACACTGTTGTCTATACTGATTGTTCATTTAAGTTTGCTGGGTTTTGCAGCAACTTACTATGTTAGCAGTACTGGTAATGATTCAAATTCTGGACTTACAGCTGCGTTAGCATGGAAAACATTGGCAAAAGTCAATGCTTCAACATTTATTGCAGGTGACCAAATTTTATTCCAAAAAGGAGATACATTTTACGGTTCCCTTACTGTTAAGAATTCTGGGTCTTCCAGCAATCCCATTACTTTTGGCGCTTATGGATCAGGTTCAAACCCAATCATAACAGGATTTACAACGGTGACGGCATGGACAAATTTAGGTTCAAATATATGGGAAAGTGCTAATACTGTTTCAACGCTTTCAACTTGCAATATGGTATCCGTAAATGGAGTAAATACTCCTATGGGCAGATATCCAAATACCGGTTATTTGACGTTTCAATCCCATTCAGGAACAACTTCAATAACGTCTAATTCATTAACTGGGACACCTAATTGGACAGGAGCCAGGGCGGTGATAAGAACATCTGATTCAACGCTAGATGGTGTTACCATAAATAGTCAATCGGGCAGTACTTTGAATTTAGGTACTGGTGAAACTTATGCTCCTGCGAATGGAAATGGTTTTTTTATTCAAAGCGATAGCCGAACATTGGATACTCAAAATGAATGGTATTATAATCCTACAACTAAGAAGATTCAGGTTTATAGTGCCTCTCAGCCAACAAGTGTAAAAGTTGCGTCGGTAACTAATTTATTGACTATTAATGGAGATTATGTCACTGTAAATGGAATTGATTTTACTGGTGCCAATGAATGTTCAATCTACAATCAAGCATCAGGTATTGATCATGTGAGTGTCTTAAATTGTAATATTTCATTTTCAGGAATCTATGGAATGAGGGCTAAATTTAATAATTCAAATATTGAAAATAATGTCATTCAGTATTCAAATAACACCGGGGTAAGTGTGGCTAACTCAAGTTATTTGACTATAAGAAACAACACAATACAAAACAGTGGGATGCTTCAGGGTATGGCAAGTAATGGAATTGGCTCATCTTATGGCATAGATGCCTATAACTGTCCGAATACACTATTAGAATATAATAAAGTCATCAATACTGGATATGTTGGAATTACCTTTTATGGCAATTCAATAACAGTCAAGAACAATTTTGTAGATACCCATAACGCTACACTTCAGGATGGAGGCGGAATATATACCTCCGTTGGGGGTGATGTTGTTACAACTGGTTGCATTATTAATGGGAATATAGTAATTAATGGAATTGGAGCTACAGCTGGAACTACAAGCGAAGAACAGGCTCATGGAATTTATCTTGATGATAATTGTAAAAATTTCGAAGTTTCTGGCAATACGTCAGCAAACAATAAAGGCAGGGGGTATTTTCTCCATAATTCTAGTTCTATTAATTTCCATGACAATACATCATATGCTAATACTGGAGCAATGCTAATCAGTAATCTTAATGTTGATTTGGTTAATGCAGGAAATAACTTAATAAGTAACAATAAATTTATTTTAACAACTAATAATGGCATTGTTGCTGAATATCAGTATACTTTCGATAAATGGTCTGGTGTAGGTACATTCAATAATAATTCTTATGCCCGACCAATAGCTGATAACGCTACCATTAGGGTTAAGACGCCAACGATTTCATGGATAGATTATACTGTTGCAAATTGGATAGCTCTATCGGGTCAAGATGCTAATTCACAGAAATCTGTTCAGGCAATCACTTCAATAAACGATGTTCAATTTGAGTATAATTCTACAAATACTATTAAAGCTGTCACTTTAACTCGTTCAATGATTGATATAAAGGGAGCTAAATATTCAGGTAGCATTACCCTACAGCCATTTACATCACTAGTTTTGATGAAAGATTTGACTCCGGTTGTTGTTCCAGGTGCGCCAACTTCACCTATGGCCACTGCTGAAAATGCAAGTGCATCAGTTACTTTTGTTGCTCCAGCCAGCAATGGAGGTTCAGTAATTACTGGTTATACTGTTACTTCAATTCCTGCTGGTGGAATCGATGCCAATGCGGGATCAACTTCTCTTACTCATTCTATTACCGGATTAACAAATGGTACATCCTATACATTTACAGTAAAAGCTACTAACTCGGCAGGGGCCTCTGTGGCTTCTGTGGCTTCAAATTCGGTGATTCCTAAAGCACCTGCTGCCACAGGCTTCCTCTTTGCAGGTCCATCGTCTGGCAATGTAGATAGTGCTTCGACAAGCTTTACTGTTACTCCTAATAACTCTTATACTGGAACAATTACGATCACTCCTTCAGGTATAGGCAGTACAGGACTTTCAGCAACGGTACTTACCTTCACCAGTTCTTCAACGGCTAAAACATTCACTATCACTCCAACTGTTGCCGGAAGTATTACTTTAACTCCATCAAATAATGGTTCATTAACCAATCCTGCCAATTTAACTTACACTGCGAAAGCTGTTGTTCCTGGAGCCCCAACTTCAATTGTTGCCACTGCCGGGAATGCAAGTGCATCAGTTACATTTCCGGCTTCAACAAGCAATGGTGGTTCCGTTATTACAGGCTATACCGTCACCTCAATTCCTGCTGGTGGAATCGATGCTAATGCCGGATCATCATCGCTTACTCACACCATTACTGGATTAACCAATGGCACGTCCTATATATTTACGGTTAAAGCGACTAATTCTGCTGGATACTCTGTGGCTTCTGTGGCTTCAAATTCGGTGATCCCTGCCGAAGTTGTAGTTATCAAGCAAGGGGAGATTACTCCATCACATTTTACCACAGTATGGCAAGGATTAAACGGTTTGAACCATATGAATATCATCGTTGCATCTGCAACCCTGGAAGATCTTCCTCTATCTGTTGACGACGAAATAGCAGTATTTAGTGGCTCTTCTTGTGTAGGCACGGCCAAATTAACTAAATCGATTGTGCCTACTGATAATACTTCATTTCTTACCATTCTGGCTTCGCAAAGTGATGGTTCAAATAATGGTTTTATTGAAAATGATACCATTATTTTCAAGGTCTGGGATAATAAAAATCAGATTGAGATGCAGATCAATGGAGCTGTTTACCGTAACGATATTGCTACGTGGAAAACAACCGGGAGATTTATACCTGGATCAACTGCTATGGTTGAAATTACATCATATAAAGTTTATACTCAAAGTATCGAATTGCTGAAAGGATACAACATGATTTCTACCTATGTTTCTGCTCCAAATCCAAGTGCTAGTGTTGTTACTAAAACTCTTGTTGATCAGGGTAACTTGGTTAAAATGCAGGATGAAACCGGCAATTCTTTTGAAAATTGGGGCGATTTCGGTGGTTGGATCAATCAACTCGGAGCATTAGAAAAAACTGAAGGTTATAAAATTCAGGTTGCTAACAACTGTACTTTACAAGTTACCGGAAGACCCATTGCTATGCCTCTAGATATTTCGCTTAAAACAGGGTGGAACATCATATCCTATCCCCGAACTGATCAGGTTAATGCACTTAACGTTGTTCAAGCTTTGATTGATCAGAACAAATTGGTTAAAGTTCAGGATGAAGCAGGAAATTCAATCGAGAACTGGGGATTATTTGGAGGCTGGAAAAACGGAATCGGTAATTTTGTTCCGGGTAAAGCTTACAAAGTAAAAATGAGTGCAGATGCGACCCTTACGTTTCAAGAAAGTTATCCAAAGTCTGCTTTAGTTATCGCTAAAACAGAACAAACAGAATATTATCATTCTGCAACTGAAGGCAATGGGACAGATCACATGAATATAAATATTACTGATCTAAAGAGTATTGGTATTTCAGTAGGGGATGAACTTGCAGCTTTTGATGGGGAGATTTGTGTTGCGACAACCAAGATCACCGAAGCTGACTTATTGAGTGGTTCTGTCAGTTTAGTTTCTTCTTTTTCAACTAAAGATCAAAATCCAAATGGTTTTAAAGTTGGAAATCCTATTCAAATCTCACTGTGGAGTAGCCTTAGTACTGATGAATCAAAAGTAAATGCTGAAGTTATCACTGGACAGTTGAAATATGAAAAAAATGCAAGTGTCCTAGTCAAAATGAAGTCAGCAACAATTGCAACAGGTATTACCAATTTGGATGATGCAATTAAAATAGATGTGTTTCCAAATCCAAGTCAAGGCCAAATTACTGTTCGTTTTTCTGAAATCCCTGAAGCAAATAGCAGGATTGAGATTTCGGATATTTCAGGACGAAAACTTGTTTCAAGACTTGTTTCTGGAACTTCAGAACAATTTAATCTAGATTCATTCACTCCTGGCTTATATCTCGTAAAATCGATATTGGGTTCAAGCGAATTTGTTCAAAAGTTGATCGTTAATAAATAGTTTTGGTTCGATTCAGAGTCCCCGGTTCATTTACGTTCCGGGGATTTTTTGTTTAAGTACTTGGGCTAGATTGTTTAATTACAGCCCCTTACCTTTAAGCATCACGAGCATTCCTTTCCAGATAATCTTCAAATCGAGCATCAGCAGGCTAAATGACGAGGAATGAATAAATTTACTTACATATTCGTATTCATAAATTGGGTTTCCCATATCCGGAGTACCCTTCTTAATATGTCCAAGACCGAGTAGTCCTCCTTTTATCAGAAAACGTGTTATATTTCCTTGTTCCAAATCTCTTTCATAATGGTGCACTGCTAATGGTCGAGGCCCGACAATAGACATTTCACCTTTTAAAACACACCAAAATTGAGGAATCTCGTCTAAGTAAAATTTCTTTACAAATCTACCTAGATGTGTTCGTGATTCAGGAGTCCATTCCTTTGAGAAAGCATGCCAATCACCTTTTGCTTGTAAATCTTTATCGATATATTTTTCTTTGATTAACCTGATTTTGTATTTTTTAAAAATTTTTCCTCCGCTAACTGCATTGTAATAAAAAAATAAAGGACCACGGTTTTCGGGTATTAAGATTCCTTCAATGAGATTTATAATAAACAGCAGAAGTATAGTAGGTATGTTTAAAATTAAAATTAGCAATGAGGTAATTTTATCAAATACTAATTTCAATATGGGGGTTTTCAATGGTTGTTTAATCTCAAAAATTTCCCTATACTTTTCTTTAATAGATTCATCTGGTGCTTTATACAGAAAAGCTTCTTTAGGTTCAATGATCGTTTGGTACATAGTATATAATTCAATATATATTTAACATTTATCTATTAAAAAGGTTTAAATTTCCACTACTGGTACTCTTTCCCAGTTAATTCGTTTGACTGCTGTATCAATGTCTATAAATTCAAAATCGTCTATCCACTGCTCTAATTTTGCTGTTGAATTTCTCAACCCTACATAAGATTTGAATTTCCTAAGCAGTGATAATTCTTTTATAATTGGCTGTTGAGTATCAAAATCCCTTGGGTGTAAATAAGACATTGTGTATTCTGAATCAATGGTCAATTTTTTTATCAAAGAGTAAGGATAAAGCCTAAAATACCCTCCTCCTGAGAAAATTATTGGTTTACCCAGTATTGTTCTAAAGCTAATTGGTAACTCCTTTAACTCAATTCCATTATATCTTAGCAGCGAAGGTTCAGGTTGTTTGTAGGATGGAAATCCACCATGTGCATGTAGTACTGGGAAAATGGAACAATCTACTTCAATTCCTTGTGCGGCAATAATTTCAAAGGCCCATTTGCAATCTTCTCGAATGGAAAAACCAGGTGCACGAAAATATTTTACCTTTTGACCTGTAAGGTCTTCTAACGTTTTGATTGAGTATTCAAGGTCATTTGTAAATTCTGATGGAGACTGCTCGTATACCAGCTGGTGCATATGGGAATGTGTACCTATTTCGTGTCCTTGTGCACCTATTTTTTTGATTATTTCAGGATATGTTTCCGCAATCCAGCCTAGGCAGAAAAACGTTGCATGCTGATTAGTTTTGTCTAAAATTCTAAAAATACGCTCCATATTATGATGTATGCGTACTTCGTAATTTCCCCATTCCCTGTTAGTCTTGGTTGATTCATTATCGAGTATATGAAACCATTCTTCAATATCAAATGTGAGTATGTTCATTACAGTAATTCATTATTCTTTTTGGTTTAATACCTCGATTCATGAGTCGGGTTTACTTTCGCCTTGTGCGTTAGTTTTTTTTGATACCTCATCAGCCTGCCGAGAGGTAGTTCATTACTTTCAAAATATTGAGCAAATTATTTACTAGCAACTTTGTAAAATTTAGAACCTGAAGTATCCTAATTGTCATTTCCTTCTATTAACATTATTCCATCTGTTGTCATACTTACATTCCATCTGATAGAGTGGGGTCCACAAGATAACCGATGAACACTTTTTACATATTCCACAGCTTCATCCCAGAATGGAAGTTTATAACCTTGAAAAAAATACCAGTATTTGGATGCTGGTCACATTTTGTTCCAATACCAGGTCTATAGAATTCCCACTTTTCGTGCGTCCCATTTTCAACGTTTATACCAGCACCAATGCCGCCAGATGACCAATTATCGGCATGACAACCATTAACTCCCATTCGTAAAAAGGAATAAAATAATTCTATAGTTGATCCGGTATTAATAGTTGCAATTCTGATTGTATTCATTGAATTATGGTAAAAGTTAGAATATTCAAGATTTTTATTTTTTATAAGTTTCTGGATTATCCAAAGATCATTACCTATTAAGTTCTTATATATTTCTCAATGGTTATTGGCTTGTTGTTAATATAGATTTTACCAGAGTTAATATTTAACTTTATAATATCTTCAGCCATTCCAGTACCATAGCTTACATCCCTTTTCATCCAATTCTAATTCGATAATATTCTCAATAAATATGTTTCTCTTACCCTCATTAACATGCTATGTCGGTCTGAATGTTTAGTCCAAATCGTTTACAAAAGGTCTCGAATACAAATTTACATGAAGGTGATAAATATAATTATATGAGTCGTAGATTGGTTTCTGAGACCGCTGATCTTTGAGTTTCGTATTCGTGTGAATGTAACCCAGGGAAACATAGTTCTGAAAATCATTTTTACCTTTTCGATCAATACCCATAGTGAAAGTAACTTTTATTAATCTCTCCGGTTCTGAATATATATATATATATATATATATATATATATAACAGTTGATCAATTGGGATTTGTGTTCTGTTTTTCAATGCACACACACACACAGGGAAATAAAGGGATCTGAAATAACCTGAGATGGAAACATAAAACGACCAAGAATTTTTCTGAATAAAATACCAAGGCCTCAAGTGTTACACTACCATAGTAATTAATTTGAGTAACTACCGATTTGAGTAATGCAATTTTTATTCTTCTCAGAATTTAGATACTACGAGTTTTTATTCTTTTTGCTGGAATACCACCTACGATTGTGTTTCGAGGTACATCTTTTGTAACAACTGAACCTGCTGCAACTACAGCTCCGTCATATATCGTTACACCCGAGGTGATTATACTATTTGCTCCAATCCAGACATCATTCCCTATCGTTATGTTTGCTTCAGTGCGATCTTGATTAATCATTGGAATGCCATTAAGTTTAGTCCCATGGTTTCCACAAAACATTTTAACTCCTGGTCCTACAAGCACATTATCCCCAAATGTGATAAATGAATTCTTTTCAGCCCAAATACAGCAGTCCATTGTTATCCGAACATTATTGCCAATACTTATGTTCTGAGCATGGCGAATGGATGTCCGTGAATGAATGCGTATATGCTTCCCTTTTGATCTCAATTGTTTCCGCCAAATGACATGCTCATGAATAAAATAAGCAAATCCAGAGAATAGAGACATTAAAAAAGCTAATGAGAATGTGCCAAGGAATACTTCTTTGGCAAGCTCTCCGATTTTACCTTTATACCAGGAACCCTCCTGATTAGATTGGTTCATTTTTTTAAGTATAACGATAACAATTTAAATACGATCCATGAAAGTGGACGAATAGACCTGTTTATTTTTTTTGGTTGTTGAATTAGTCGATACATCCATTCAAGTCCATTCTTCTGCATCCATAACGGAGCACGTTTAACCGTGCCTGCAAAATATTCAAAAGCAAGCCCAACCCCAACACAAATGGTTATGTCCAGTTTCGGTTGTAAAAGGGATATTAGCTGTTCTTGTTTTGGAGCTCCCAAGCCACACCAAAAGAAGGTCGGTTTTAGTCCGTTTATTTCCTTACGAATTTCATCAATATTAAATTTATCCAGGGAATAAAAAGGTGGAGATATAATACCTTTTATATCCAAGTTGGGATATTGTATTTTTAAATTAGATTTAATCAGTTCAATTGTTTCTGGTGTGCTACCATAAAAATAATGTGAATATCCTTTTTCAACAGAAATATCAAATAGAGCATTCATTAAATCCTTACCAGAAACCTTTTCCACTTCATTAAACCCTTTTTGATGAGCAATCCATACCAAAGGAATTCCATCGGGTACTGTTAAAATAGAATTATTCTGAATCTGACGATAATCAGGGTCTTGATTTGCTAAATAACATGTCCTTGAATTAGTGACACAGATGTACCCATACTCTTTTAATTCGATGGCGTTTTCGATGGCAACTAATGTCGTGGCTAAATTTGTCTTTGAGATACCAATTCTATTGATCCAATATCTGCTATTTTGCATGGAGTAGAAAATTTGATTCAGGTTTACTTAGCACATCTTTCTCTCCGTTATAGAGTTCAACAGTGATCAATAACCTACAGTTTAGTATAGTATTCACTATATGTAGAAATTTTTGAGTCAGGTTATTTCCTTTATGTAATATAAATATTATAAGCTCTTCTATTATGTTTTTCGGAGTTGTATTTACCTTCAGCCAATATCCGTCTTTGGGATATATACAAAACTCAATTAATTACTGGTAAATCCATCTACTTGGTTATGCGTTCGTACTTTCTTAAAATCTTCAATAAATAATTCTGTTCTTAAATCAACTCCTTTCTTTGTTAAATGATATTCTGTATCAAATATTAGACTATCATTCATCTTATATCTTGATGCACTTCCAATAGTTTCTATTTTTAGCCCTTTAAATTTATTCTCAATAATATTTATCTGATTTAAACATTTATTAAAAGAAGATTCAGCATAACATGGAAACGAGATGTATAAATGAGCTTTCTTATTTTCAACCTTTGTTTTGAATGCAGTAAGCAAATTAAAAGCTTCATTATTTAAACTAGCATTTATTTCATATTTTTCAAATGAAGCAGGCTTTGGCATGTACCAATGATCATATTCATCTCCATATTTATTAAATGCGTTAATACTTTTTTTTGCTAATTCATCTGTTTCGAAATCCTTCCAAAATTTCAACTTTGAAGCAATATATTTAGGTATATATTGTGAAAGTTTAATATATTGGTTAAAATCAATTATATTAAATTTGTGCGATACTTCAAATAATAATGGAAGTAAAACAATCTCCCCATCAGCTAAATCTCCATAGAATTGATGATATTCGGGGATAACAATTATAGTATCTCCTTCACGGATAGATTTAATTGGAGATTCCAACATATATTTCAAACCAATTCCTGCATTTATGCTAGTATTAATCGGGTTGATATTCAGTGAATCTTTTATTAACTGAGAGTTTAAACCACATGCAATATTTGAACCTCCAATAAATATTATTCTTGGTAATATAACATTTTCTAAAAGAGAATCCTTTGTCTTTTCAATGAACATTTCGTTGTTAATTTTCGGACTATAAGGAAGAATAAGAAGTAAAATGACAATAATTATAAATATTGAAAAGAAGATGCCAATTCTGATTAAGAATCTTTTCATAAACTAAAATTGAAAATAAATAAATTGTTGTTCTTTACCACCAAACCAGAATATTATTATTATAATTAGATAGTACATTGCATATCGTAAAGAGCGTTTCCACTTAATCCCCAAATGTTCAATTGCATATTGACTTTCTCTTCCTTTCCATTCAATCAAGACGAAAATTACAACGAAAAATGTTGTTATTAAAGCCTTTCCAATACCAGCAAATTTTGGTATGGTAAATAGAGAAATTGATAAAATACCTGAAATGTAACTTATTGCGTGCCCAATATTATTTGCTCTAAAGAATATCCAAGCAAAAACTGATAAGGAAAACGTCAAAAGAATTTGTAAACCCTCTTTGATTGATGGAAGAATTTTGCCTTGTGCAACTATATCTAAATTATTTCGATTATTTTTTGTCAATAAGAGTGGTAAAAAATAAATTGCATTTAACAAACCCCATGCTAGAAAAGTCCAATTTGCGCCGTGCCAAAAACCACTTACAAGAAAAATGATAAAGGTATTCCGAATCTTCATCCACGTACCACCTTTACTACCGCCCAATGGAATATAGAGATAGTCTTTAAACCAAGAGGAAAGTGAAATGTGCCAACGTCTCCAAAATTCAGCGATATCTCTTGAAAAATACGGAAAAGCAAAGTTTCTTAAAAGATCTATTCCAAATAATCTGGCAGTACCTAGTGCAATGTCAGAATAACCAGAAAAGTCACAATATATTTGAAAAGTAAAAAACAACGCACCTAGAACAAGTGTACTTCCAGAATAATCCGTTGAATTATTAAAAATTGTATTTGCATATTCAGCACAATTGTCTGCTATGACAATTTTCTTGAATAAACCCCACAATATCTGACGTAAACCATCAACCGCTTTAGAATAATCGAATTCCCTTTTTTTTAAAATTTGAGGTAAAAGATGTGTTGCTCTTTCAATTGGACCAGCAACAAGCAAGGGGAAAAAACTAACGAAAACAGAATAGTCAACAAAGTTTCTTTCAGGTTTTATTCTGTTTTTAAAGAGGTCAAGAACATAAGATAAACCATGAAAAGTATAAAAAGAAATACCAACAGGTAATATCACCTGTAAAGAACCTAAATTTGCTTTAAATCCTAATAATGATAATCCATCGGCAAATGAAGCAGCAAAAAAGTTGTAATATTTAAAAACTCCAAGAAAACCTAAATTGATTCCAATACTAAGCCATAACCAAAATAATTTCATTTTGTGGTTTGTTGCTTCGCTTATCTTGATACCTGTGAAAAAGTCTAGTATGGTCGAAAATATTAGTAAAAAGACAAATCGCCAATCCCAACAAGCATAAAAAAAGTAGCTTGAAACAAGTAGTAAAATATTTTGAAGTCTTAAATTTCCTTTTGTTGCAAACCAGTAAAGTATAAAAACAATCGGTAAAAAAAATGCAAAGTTTAACGAGTTAAAAAGCATATTGTCTTTCGTTCTTGTTGATATTGGTTTTTAATGTTCTTTCATTTTAATCCATTCCTTTGGATAAATTCCTACTGGTGGGTAGTCACAGTTTATCCATTTTTCTGGCATGATTACTATTTTGCTTTCATTTTTATTAAGCCATGCTCCCCACCAACTAAATGTACTATTTGCGATTATATTGTGCTTACATAGACTCATAAGATACATATCGATATAACTATGTTTCCCTTTATTGTGGTTAACATATGTACAATTTGCTATTTGAAAATCTTTCATAACCCATTCCATATCGTCAGAGAAAATATAAAAATGAGCATTCTTAACTTGCATTTTTATATGGGTTATGGCATTATTGTAGTAATTTGTATTATTAACAATTCCTAATATGTTTTTCCAACGAGAAGTTTCGTAATCGCCTTTTCGAATATGAATGCTTACAGAAGCGCAGGACGTAATCTTCTGAACTAATTCAATATTAACTTTATCTATTGGTTTTCGAAATTCAAATTCTTGCTGAATTATACCTTTTATATTATTAAAATAAGATTCAACCTGCCATATTCCAACTAAAAAGCTAGAATTTTGTTCAAATACCTCGGGGTCATAATTGAATGCCTTTTTTTCATGAAAGGATTTGTAAATCAGTTTATGGCGCCATTGAATTATTCTTCTCCCAATAAAAGCGACATACCTATTCCGATGTAGAAAATCTCCTATAAGAAGAAAATTATTTAGGAGACATAATGGAAATGATAGTTTTATTTTAAAAGCATTGCACAAGCTAAATCCATTGTGATGATCTTCGAATAGAAAATTTGAGAATGATATTCGACTTTTCTTTCCTTTTTGATTGAGTGCAGTACATAGTGCGTATTGAAACATTTGATTCCCAAGTCCACCATAAATTTTAACTTTGTTCATTTCATTAACTTTTATGTCTAATTAAAGTATGTATTGTTATCTGGTGTTATTGAGCTCTCCCTTAACAGTTCAAACCTTTTTTCACAATCTTTGAATCTTATAACAATAAGCACTACCTATTATTCATCTTTGCAACGAAAACATCCCAAATAAATTTTGGTGTCGATATTAAATTTCTATGCCAGAGTCTTTTGGGTTCTCTTAACAATCGAGGTAGCCATTCTAATCCTAAGTTGATCCAGAAAGTTCCTGGTCGCTTAATTGTCCCGGCATAAAAATCAAATACAGCCCCTACTGACGCGATAACATTTGCATTGATGTGATCCTTGTGTTCATAAACCCATTTTTCTTGTTTAGGAGCTGTCATTCCTACAAATAGTATGTCAGGATTGAATTCATTTATGGAATCTATGATCTGAATATTTTCTTCAACTGTAAAAACTGGTTTATAAGGTGGGGGATATGATCCAACACTTATGTTAGGGTATTCTTTTTTAATTTTCTCATAAATCATTTGCAGTGTAGAGTCAGAAGAACCCATGTAGAATACTTTTCCACCGGCCTTATTTAGTTGCTTCAAAAGACTCAAATGTAAATCTGAACCAGAGAAACGCTTGATTTTTTGATGACGTAATGTTTTAATTGCCCAAACAATGCCTATGCCATCTGGTAAAAGAATATCAGAATTTGTTAGAGCTTTTTTGTATATACTATCTTTCTTTGCCTCACAATAACAATGAGGATTAATGGTATTTACAACTATTTTTTCTTTTGACATAGAGCTCGGCAATATGTTCTCTGAATATACTGAATATCCCAGACAATCAATTGTTTTCACAAATAATCTGATTTAATATAGTTTGTAATTTATTTTCAAATACATCTATAGTTAGCTCTTTTTCGAATTTTGCCCTACCGCTGGCTCCCATTTGTTTACGCCTCTCAGGGTTACATATTAATATTTCTAATTTGTCGGCTAATGCTAATGCATCTATAGGCGGAATCAGAAATCCAGTTAATCCATCTTCAACCAGATCAGGTATGCCTCCTTCAAAGGTTGTAATTATCGGAAGCCTATATTGCATGGCTTCTATAAGCACTAAAGGAAAACATTCGTTGTGATAATAAGTAGGGAAAGCAAAAATATCAGATTGTCTAAATAAAACTTCTTTTTCGCTACCATACTTTGCCCCAACATAGTGAACAGAACCAGCTAATCTTTTTTCATTAATTTTTTTCTGAAAATATGCTGAACTAATCATTCCATCATTTCCCGCAAAAGTGCAATGAAATGGAACCCCTTTTTTGAATAAAATCTCACATGCGTCTAATAGGACAAAAATACCTTTTGATTCGATCAAATTGGAAAGAAACAAGATTTCAACTTTTTCATTTAAACCACATAAATTCTCATGATTGAAATCTGAAACTAATTGTGGAATCCCATTGGGACAATAATGCACTTTTATTTCTGGTACATATTTTCTAATATCTGAATATAAGTATTCTGAAAGCAGAATTACATGGGCATTTTTTAAAACGATTCGGTATAATATATTATCAATAACCTTATTCTGTCTATCGATCACCCCTTTGTTATGGAAATGGTAAACTATTTTTCTATTGAATAATTTTACAAGCAATACCATCGGAAAATCTTTATAAAAGCCTGATCCTTTCGATGTAATGGTGAGGTAACAAAGTTGTGGTTTGAATAATAGAAGTTGTACAAATAATTGCCATAAAATCGAGAGATATTGAAAAAATTTATGGATATTGGTTTTACCAATATCATTGATGCTAGTTGATATTCCTAAATTAATATACCTACAATTCAATGCACGATTGATGTATGTACTATCTTTTATATGCTGACCAACTATAGCTGCACCATGTACAGGCGGAGGTAGATGAAGGATAAAAAGGACATTATGCCTTTTGTTCATAACAATCAAGATAAATTTTTGAATAGCTTTTAATCATCCGATTTAAAGAAAAATTTTCATTAACAAAACTAAATGCATCTTCTTTTAACACTTTTAAGTTAAGTTTTTTATTTAATATTTTTTGAATTATGACCATTAGTTCTTCTGAACTGTCTAAGTGAAATAGTAAAGGCCAATCAGTTGGTAATGTTTCAGTTAATCCTGGGGCATAAGCTGCAATTACCGGCACTTTGGAAAATGAAGCTTCCAGTGATAGTAAAGCTAACCCTTCAAATCGTGATGGCATGATGATGAAATCAAATGCATATAATTTATCTGAGATATTTGGTACTGAAGCATATACTTGCACGCTTTCAATGGCCGATGAAAGTCGATTCACTTCATTCATATAAGTGCCATTCCCAATCAGATGAAATGCAAATTTGTTGTTGAATCTCTTGCTAATCTCCTGAATTCTTTTTAATAATATATCAATACCCTTTTGATTTTCAAACCTGCCACAGAAGGCAATATTTATTTTTAGTTTATCTATTTTAAAAGGGTGTTTATTGTTTACAGGAATTGAACATCCATTGTGTATAATATTCTGATAATGAGAAGTGTGTAGATGATTTTTAAACCTGATTTGATTGTATGCTTTTAAAGATACTTCGGAGACTCCAATAATCCAATCATTTTCAAATGTTTTTTCAGTAAATCTTGCTATTTTATCATGGGTTGACCAAAGTTCAGTGTTGTGAATCGTTCGTATAATTTTTGGGCAACTAATGTGTAACAATGATAGAATACGAAGACAAACCGCTAAAACAAAATCTGGAAGGTCCGTATGTGAATGAATGATTTGAGGTTTCTCTTTTAAAACGTGTATTAGTAAACTAAATGGAGCGATTATTAAACTAATTCTTTTTGAACATTTACTTAATGAAATGATTCGAATGCCCTTTGAACTTATTTCTTTTCTTTTTTGTTTGGAATAATTATTTTTTGTTTGATATAATTCCACAATAATAAACTCAATATTGTTTGAGTCTCCTAATTTGCATCCTCTCGCTAGATTGAAGGCAACATTTTCAGCTCCACCTAATTGTACGGAGGTTATTAATTGAGATATTTTAACCATTGATTAGCTTCCTCCACTCGTTTAATAAGTTATCCTGAAAGTTATGCATTAATGATGCTTTTTTTGCTAAACTTATTTCTTCTAGAATATCAATGGAATTGATAAAACACTTTAACTTTTCAACTGTTTCATTTTCATTCAAAGGATCAAATATTAATCCGTTTTCAGAATCTATTAAGCTTGTTGCTCCTGCATATTTCGAACAAAAAACTTTGAGCCCAAAAATCAATGCTTCATTGACAACTGCTCCAAAAGGTTCTGATGTACTTGGCAAAACGAAGCCGGATGCACTTAAGTACCATGCATACAATTCCTGTCCTTCAAATCGGCCTGGAAGCAATAGTTTTCCATCCAATTGATTATCTCTTAAAATTCCTTCAATCTTTTGTCGTTCTTCCCCATCACCAACAAAAATCAATACTAAATCTTCTCGCTCCTTGAGCAAATTTTTAACAGTAAATAAAAATCTTGGAAGTGCCTTTTCGTGGATAAACCGTCCTACGAATAGTATTACCTTTTTCCCAGATAATTTATGTTTTTTTGCATATTCAATCGCTATTCGTTCTAACTGCTCAGGATTATTTCTTAATTTTTTGGACTGTTGCAAAATTGGAGATACAATAATTTTTTGATTGTTGAAGTTAAACTTTTCCTTATAGAAATTTGAAACTTCACTTGATAAGACTACAAGAAAATCTAATCGTTTCGTAAATAGTTTACGCGCAAGGTGCCGAATCCAAGATTGAACATGGTTACAAATTTCAATACTATCATCTATAATCGTGCCTATTTTCTGATCAATTATTCCACAGACTTTTAATAAAATCAGATATTGTGTAGTGAATGAGTATTCGTAGCCTATTATAATTTCTGGCTTTGTCCTTTTGATGGTACGAAACATCCCAAAACGAAACACTCGGCCTTTATAATTAGGTCCTATTAATAGAAATGAATATCGAAATGTCAATTGGGAAAGAAGTTTACTTTGATCAAATCGATGATTCCAAACATTATCGAAAATAAATACGACTTCCAGATCAAATAATTGACTTAAAGTGTTAAACTGATCAACCCGATAGGGTGCCAATGCTGGATGAAATATTAGCATTTTCTTCTTTGCCATTACCGTTCTCTTTTCCAGTAAATATTTTCTTTAACGACCCTTGCAGGGACACCAGCATAAATAGAATTGTTCATAACGTTCCCTGAAACAATTGCACCTGTCGCAATTATTGTACCTTCATTTATGATAGAGCCTTTAAGTACCTTAGCCCCTTCGCCTAACCAAACGTGATTACCAATTTTGACATTCTGCGCAGTATTAATCCTCTTATCTGTCGTTTTTTCATAGATAGAATGGCTGTCTCCATTTCTTATAACAATTTCATGCGAAAACATGCAATCCTCACCAATTGTAATTGAATGACCTTCTGTGGCAGCGATATGGCCTCCTTCTATGGTTGTACGATAACCAATCTGAATTTTCCCACAATCATCTTCAATCCACAAATCAAGATTTTTTAAATTACAATGTTCCATTATTTCTATTTCACAGTTATTGCCATTTATGTGCAATAAGCAATTAATTAGCTGGGTTTCACGATGAATTTTTATTCGATTATTTTTCCCTTTATACTCAATTTTTGTTTTTTTCAAAAAAGTCGAGTCCATTTCTAAAAAATTGCCAGTGGATCCTTTTATTTTTAAAATGGATGGCAAGCTATAAAGAAAGGATAATGACTTTAACAAAGCCAAGTTCTTTTTCATTCGAACTATAAGGAAGTTTTTCATTGAAGATTTTTCTTTGTTCTATCCCATAATTGAGGAAAAAAAGTCTTTAACCAGATCATTATAAATGAATACGGGAGATATAATGGGAAGTGACGTCTGATGTAAAACATATATTCCTTATATTCAAGTCCTTTAGGGCTTTTAAGATATTCAATTCGTTTCATTATTGGCATTTTGGCTGTTTCCCAGTTTTTACCATGATCATCGGTGCAGTATCCACATACTCCTGGAGTTAAATATACCGGGACTCCTTTTTTTACTGCACGCAAGGAGTAATCATAGTCAGCAATAGCATGCCTGAATTTTTGATCAAAAATTCCAATTTCTTCAACTACATTATGGCTAACCCATAAAATATTAGCATTGGTCAAATGACAACTTTGTGGAATGTTTGATGGCAATAGTTTTTCAATATTAATATAAAAGTGGTAGTTCTTGAGTCGATGTCCTCCATAACTGATATTACCAAAGCTGTCAATGGTAGACCCCACGTATATTCCCATCTTATTGGTCGCCTTTAATGAGAATAATTCGGTCTCTATGAATTTTGAAAAAAAATTGTAATCTAGTATAACATCATCATTTAACAAAAGGAATGCATCAAATGTTTGTCGTTTTATTGCTGCCTGCCATGCCAAACGCATTCCACCAGTCCAAAATAAATTCCCGTTACCTTGAATGATACTCACCTCTTTAAATTCATTTTTTATGACTTCAGAAGTGCCATCTGTTGAGCCATCATCAACCAGAAATATTTCAAATGCACAGCTTTCAGGTAAAATACAACTGTAAAATGATTTTAGGCAGGCTTTCGTTTTTTCCAATCGATTATGGCAAGTGATAAGGACTGCGATATATTTCATGTTTGTATTTTTTTTACATATTCCATATAATTTGCATATTTTTACTTTAGTAATAAAGGTTTTTGCACAACAAATAAGTTCTACCAATTGTAAGAAATACCAAAGAAACCTCTTCGTTTTTCAATTACTAATCTATTGTTAGAATCATGTGGTTCAATCAAGCGGATATTTTTTTGCAAGCTTCATCGATCAAATGTATTTTCATTTAGCATCGATTTGTAAATTTGAATCAAGGCTTCAGCTATTGAATTTTTGTTATGTCTTACTGTTGCTGTAATTCTTCCGTTCTTGCTTATTGTTTCTGCCAATTGCTGATCATTGAAAATATCACAAATCCGTTTAGCCAATAGGTTCGTTTCTTCAAACCGGTATAAAAAACCGTTTTGACCATCTGCAATCATGTCCATGCTTCCCCCTACATACGAAGCGATGCATGGTGTCCCTAGTAACTGAGCTTCACCTACAGAATTGGAGCTGTTTTCGATGCTTGAAGGACATACAAATACATTGGCTTTCAGATATTGTGTTGCCATTTCTTCCTCTTTTAATTCTCCCAGAAACCTGAACCTTTCCGTCACACCATTCGTCTTCATTAGTTTAGTCATGTAGTTTGCAAAACCATTTTTCCGGTAAAAGGATGTATTCATGAAATTAACACCAGCCACATAGATCATTGTATTCGGATATTGCTTTAAAATGATAGGGAGGGCTATTACTAATTGCTGGAGCCCTTTAATTGGATAATGTGCCTGGCTAAGGAAGATCGAATTTTGTTCACAATCTTCATACTTCCATTCATAACGATAAAAAGCTGCCCTAAGAGTTTCATTGCAATAGTGATATTTAGCTTTGGGATTTATAGCCCAAGTATTTGACTGATCCCAAGAAGTCCTCCCAATTATATGTTTCGCACTCTTCAATAATTCAATTTCATATTCACCTCTTTCATGCATTTTATTTTGTTGGTTAAACAATGAATCCCTACGGATAATATCTCTTAGGGTAATCGAATTTTTAATCTCCTTTATTGGAATCCCTCCCATGTAATATTTAGTATATGAACTCACTAAACCCTGAATGGAAACAACTACGTTCGAATTACCGCAAGCTCTCACCCAAGCAAGAGAGTGGGGACATTCTGACCCGAAAATGTGTACTAAATCAGGTTTAAACTCATTCTTTATCGTTTGATAATATGATTCTAATCTAGGGTTGTATTTTTGGTCACCCCCTTTGTTTGGTATTAGGTAATATCGGATTCTGTAATTTTCCAAACATCGGAGTTCTTTTCCAGCATATAGTGCAGCAACTGCCAGACTAATTTTGGAATCTTTATTCAAAAGTGCCAATGCAGAAGAATTCATCCATCCTGCAATAACTGGAGCGGCAATTTTTAACTCGTCACATGCTTCAGGAAACAAAACATTTGAAATCCAGAGTACTTTCATTATTCTAATTTTTGAACGATTTTAAGTATACAAAGATGCCAAGCTTTATAAGCCTGATTCATTGGTGTAGGCAAAGGGTAGCGAAAAAAACATTAGGTACATCGGATAATTCAGATATTGTTCTCCTTGTAATGATATAATAATCAAAAAGGTAAATACTAATGCAGTAGTAGTTGATTTCGATATAGATCGAGCAAATTTATATGCTCCAAATAGCCAAAACAGGAAAAGGGGAATTCCCCAACAAGCTAAAAAATTTGACATTCCATTCCCATTTCCAATATCTTCGTCTACCGTTACTTCAGGATGAAAGCGATACCTGGTTATTATATTTAATCCATTCCCGAAGATAGGTTGCGATTTTATATACTCCATATCCATAATCAATGAGCCAAATCGGGTATTTGAAACGTCACTTTCACTCATTTCGGTAGCATTATTGTATTGATGTTCAATTTTTTCTCTCATAAAGGGTAAGGTGGTATATGCCGATATTGCTATTAACAGAAAAAGTGGTACAACAATTATTTTTCCCCATTTGTAATTCTGCCATGAATAAAAAAGGATTATTATTGAATACAAGATAAATCCGGTAGTTGATAAGGTCGTTATCAGGCCAATTGTAATTAACAATACTTCATTTTTATATGGCCCAATAATGAACCTTTTATTTTTGATTGCGATAAATAAAAGTACTAAAATCAAATAACCTGCATATGCTCCAGGTTCCCAGAACATACCTGGATTGCGCAGGATTTCATCCTCTCTTGGTTTCGAAGTATATAGGATAAAAGATTTCATTTCTTCTCCTATCTCTATACCATAAAATCCAAATTGATTGAGGATAAAAAAAGGAATGCTTATTATACTAAGAAATGCAAGAATCTTAATGTATAAATCAAGAATATCAAGCTTCTTTAATTTGTAATAGAGTATGGTAAATAATCCCAAAATTATTTTCAAAATAATCGATAGGACTCCTGGATAGCTAACATATCCAAATATCTCATTTTGAAAAAACACTAGAATAAAAATAAAAATGATAATGCCAAATAAGTGAAGTACTATTTTTTTTGGCAATTTCCACTCCATCTTGTTGTATACAAAGAGTGAAAAAAAAACAGTATATATTGTCAATAAGCTTTTCGAATATGGCATTGCCACCAATAATGGATTGCCGCTTAAACAAATCAATAAGAATAGTGGAAGGTATTCAATATTTGTCAATTTTAATTGAAACAATTTACTCATTTTAAGTATTCGTAATCTCAGTTATAAAATTAAGCCAAAGAGAATAAATTTTATCAGGACTGTATCGATTTAAAACATCTTTTCTCCCCAATTGCCCAAATTCTTTCCGAATTGATTCATTTTCGATCAAAAAGTTAATTTTTTCGGCTAAAATATTGGTGTCTGGAAATGGAACTAAAAAACCATCTTGATTATCATTTATTATCTCACGGGGGCCTGAAACAATATCAAAACTCACACAAGCTAAACCACAAATCTTAGCTTCGATCAAGACCATAGGCAAGGCTTCATATTCTGAACTTTTTACATAAATTGATGCGTCCAAATACTCTTCAATAATTTGTGAAGTTGGCTGTTTAATTCTAATGCTATTTGTTAAGCCCAAGCCTTCAATAAGCTGTATGGTTTCCGATTTTTGAGGACCATCGCCAATTATTACAAGCTTCCAATCTGGATGTTTCTCAATTACAATATGCCACGCCTTAACTAATAAATCTCTTCGTTTTTGTTCATTAAAATGCCCAATACTTAAAACTATTTTATTGTTCAACTTTGCAGGCTCATCGGGAGTAAAAGAATAGGCATTAGGAATTACTTCAACATTGTGGCAATTAAGTGAATTATAGACTCTCCTTTCTTGTTCGGTTAGAACGATTACTTTCTTTAGTCGAGGGTAAATCGATTTAATTTTTTGTTGTAACCGGGGATATTTTTCTGTTATCCAAAATGGTAAATGCTCAAATGCAATAAGATTTTTCCGGAATTTAGTTTGATAACAATCAATCGTTATTCCATTCGAAAAAGAAATAATTATCGTATCATTGAGGTTCGTATATGCATTAATAAATCTTTCCAGAAATATTGCACCAAGAAGTTTGTTGACAAATTTAATCAAAATCGAATGGTTATTTTTGCTTTTTAATTGGCCAAACCAATAATTTTCTATTTCGATTGATTCATTTATTGCGTATAATTTTTCTTTTCCGATCGTATAGGTTAAAATAATAACTTTATAACTGCAATTACTCAATTCATTGGCAAGACTAACTAATACCCGCTCTGTTCCGCCTCCAGTGTGGATTGAAGGGGAGAAAAGAATTATCTCTTTTGCCTTTTTAATCATAACTCAATAGAATGAAGTAACTTATTTGCTAATTACGACTTGCCAATTTAGTAATTTTATTCTGGTGTTGACTTGATTCTAAATATAGAAGATATTCCATTAAACATTTTAAAAATCTTTTTTCGTTCATCTGCTGAAAATCCGATAAACCAAATTGCAGTAAATGAGCTTATTGTTGACATTATTGAAACGAGGATGAATCGAATAAATCCTGGATTCATCAAATAATAGGGTATCAAGGTTAAAATAAAGGCAAGGATGAAAGAACCAATACTAGGTGAAACAACTATTTTAATGTAATCGAAAATACTCAGATTGAAATTTGCCTTTGCAAAATAGATCACAACAACAGATATTAGTATGGAAAAAACTAAAAAAACAATGTACAATGAATAAGCGGGATAATGAAGTCTGAATATGAAATATGAAACAAGAATAGGTAGAAAGTATAAAACGGAGGCAACAATTTGAAATCTTCGTATATTGCCTACTGCAGATATGGTGTTTGTTAAAGTTGCATACATTTGTTCAATTAAATTTCGGATTAACAAAAGACGGCAAAATATAATGGTAAAATCAGGTACGTTCTTTAGCCATAACTTAAATATATAAGGCATTTCAATTATAACAGGTATAAAGGTTAACATTAAAAGGAAGAAAGATGTTTTGCTCCCAAACATTGCCGCTTCAATCATTAGCCCGCGGTTTCCTGCCCCTTCACTTTTTACAATCAATGGATTTAAAGCCTTTAACATGGTACCCGAAAAGGCTCCAAGCTGGCCACTTACCTGATTGGCTATGCCCTGCGCTGCATTTACTATGGTGCCAAAAAACATATTGATCACTACTCCCTGACCATAGCTCGCAATCACGCTACTTGTAGTTCCCATTAACGACCAACCGGCAAAAGACGTTATTTCCTTAAACAAAGGTTTGCTAAAGTACTTTTTGAAGTTGATTTGTACTTCCTTGTATTTTTTGTGACAATAAACCTGACGGAGAACTAACACGAATATGGCTAGAATTGCCATGAAGAGTCCATAACTTATCAGTTTATCAGTTGAAGTTTGTGTAATATAAATGGCAATAACTAACTTAATGATCGCTTCAATGATCCCCAATACTGCAACAAGAAACATGTTTTCATGTGCATTTATTACCGCATCGTAAGGTACTGAAACAATAGTGAAAAATGTACTGGCCAACATGAATTGGAAAATAATTTTTGCTACCCCAATCCGATCAGTTGGAATTGTCAGAATACCATTGAAGAGAAAATATCCCACTACTTCCAATAACAGTACCACTAATATAGCGATAATGAAATGCAAGACTAGACTTACATTGAAAATCTGATGTTGTTTTTCATAATTTCCTTCTCCCTGAGCATACGATATGAATCGCTGTGTTGCAGTTGCCATTGCAATATTTAAAAAAGTAAGCATGCTAACGGCTCCGCCAACAACATTAAATAGTCCAAAATCTTCGGCACCTAGTGCATTTAGGATAAGACGAGTAGCATAAAGTGAGATGAAGACAGTTATTGCCATTCGTGCATACAGAAACCCGGTATTTATAACAACCCGCTTTCCTGGGTGCACTTGTATATTTTGTTTTAACACAGATTCTTGGTATAATAAGTTTGAAGTGTTTATGAATGTTATTGCACAATAAACTGTTTGAATTTGTTATTGACTCCACTGTTCTTCAAGTTTGATGGAAATATAGCATCTGCATCCTAAATGGGAACAAAAAAGTATGACGTCGGGATCAAAAACACATCTTTGAATAACGCTTTTTTTTGATTTTGGGTATCTTTTAAATTATAAACAGTTATTTTTTTATTGGATTCAATTTAGAGATTCTCCGTAATATAAACATTAACCTTATGGCTTAAAAAGGCTAAATGAATATAAGTCTTTTTTGAAATTATTAAATAAATATGTTTTTTAAGGAGGATAATTGTCTGAATTGCAAAGGAAAACCTGCTGTTATCCACAGTTTTCTGCGATATAACACTTTAGAATTATTTTGGCAATTGTATTTTTTAACATTTATATTCTTGTAATACATCGTATTTCAAGAACCTGATTCTAATAATGCAATTTATTATTCTAATTACAAAAATAGATTTTTTTTTAAAGAACACCAATTCTATTCGTATAAACCTTCAATTTGCAGGAATGTTTATGCTGATTGAGTATATTTTAAAATTCTATTTGTATTGATTTTGTTTCATGACATAAATCTAAAAAAATACAATAAATAATCAAACCAATATAATGTCGTATTTTAAATTCACTGACCTCGTAGACAAGGATAGATCTTCATTCTCTTTAAGATTAGCTCTCTTTATACAAAAGTTTCGGCCTGAAAGGCTAACTTATTCGAACTTCATGCTTCAATGTGTGCGTCCGACTGAGCTCACATTGAAGTCTCAGTCGAATGGCAATGTCTGACGTAAAGCAAACAAAAGAATAACCATCCATGCGAACATGATTTTCATGAAAGCAAATCTCTTTTGGATGGAATTGAAGTACTTTACATTTCGTCCGAAATAGAAAATGTTCTTTTTGGTCCTTATTGTGCGGACGATTCTCTTAATTAGGGCGATACTCTTTCGTCGTTTGCCATAGGCTAAATTATTCTGGCCTTTCAGCCAATTTTGTTTTCGCAGTTAATCATTATTTTCTTATCAAAAAGATATGTATAAAGAGTAGCCCACGATTAGGGAGGGCAGGGCATTGCTGGTGCTATGGGGTAGTTCAAGATTTTGACCAATACTATCTGCGACATTATTTCATTCTTTTAACTTAAATGCAATGCAGTCACGTTTTTGATTCGCTTATTTGTATTTTCGGTTTCTTTTAACCGCGCAGTTGTGCGGTTTCGCTCATCGAATACAAGCTTCTTCAAATCGTATTTTTAAATTGCAATAAATACGATAATGTTTATATTTGTTTTATAGTATTGATAGTTAATGCTATAATTGCTTGTCAAGAGTGCATTTTTTTAAATTTTAAATCTTTGGAATACCATTTGAATATGCTAACCCGTTATTTGATTCTGTTCACAATCATACTGAATGTAATGATAACTAATTGATGTTTTAGCCTCATTAATTTGATGAATAATCAAAATAGAATTATTTTAATTAGCAATTAGTTTAAATGGTAAACAATGATGAGTATTTATTCGAAATATATAAAACAAACTCTCTTAGTCCTTTTGCTGGGTCATTGTTCGTTGTTAAACTTTGCGGCTACTTATTACGTGAGCAATGCCGGTAACGACTCCAATTCTGGTTTAAGTACTTCCCTTCCCTGGCAAACGCTAACAAAGGTCAATTCTTCTGCTTTTAAGCCTGGCGACCAAATTTTGTTCAAATGCGGCGATACATTTTATGGAACTATCGTTGTAAGTGGTACTGGTAATTCATCATTGCCTGTAACATATAGTAGTTACGGGTCGGGTAATAAACCGGTAATAACTGGGTTTACAACCATAACAGGATGGACCAATGAAGGTAATGGTATTTATTCAAAGCTTATAACCTCTGAGTCACAGACCAATATGGTTACAATTGATGGCGTTCAATATGGGATGGGTAGGTATCCAAATTCAACATATTTGAAGTATGAATCATGTTCAACGAATGTGTCAATTACAGATAACGAATTGTCGGGCTCTCTAAATTGGACAGGTGCAGAAGCTGTAATTAGAAAGAACAATTATTCTATGGTTCGAACTCGTATTACAAACCACTCTGCAAATACATTGTTCTGTACTGCGTTGACTGGTACTTTAAACGCAACAGCCAATTACGGATATTTTATTCAGAATGATCTAAGGACATTAGACCAATTTGGTGAATGGTATCATGATATTAGTAGCAACAAGTTTTATATGTACTTTGGGGCAATTGATCCAACTATTAAGGATGTTAAAGTAGCAACTTTGAGCGTTTTGATTTCAAATAGTACTTGGAAGCATGACTATATCACAATAGATAATATTTCAATCTCAGGATGTATTAAAAATGCCGTTGACGCTTGGCAGTGGTATAATAACAATATGACAATTCAGAACTGTGATATTGCTTTTGCAGGCGCAGAAGGCATACACCTAAGAAGCCGGTTTGGTAAAATTAACAACAATACAATAAACACATGTAACCTTTACGGAATATATAATTATAACAACAGGGCTGAAATAACTAATAATAATATTCGGAATATTGGTATTATAAAAGGTCAAGGAATATCTAGTGGAGTTGGAATTAACATCTCTACTGACAGTGTTATCGTTTCGAATAATGTTATTGAAAATATTGGATATGATGGAATAACTATTGGAAGAATAAAAGAAACAATTGTTAAAAACAATTTTATTAACAATACCTGTCTTGTGCTAAGTGACGGTGGAGCTATTTATACTGACGGGAATCATACTAACCTACTAATTGATGGAAATATTATAACCAATGTAATCGGAAATATTGATGGTACTCCTTCCGGAGCCGGAAATATAGTGGAGGGAATATATTTAGATGAATACTGTAATGGAGTAATTGTTGAGAATAATACTGTAGCAAGTTGTGCCTACTCTGGAATAAAATTGCACATGGCTCACGATAATATCATAAGGGATAATACCTGCTTTAATAATAGAGTAGGTATTTACGTTTTAAATTCATCTTCTGGCACTGAGAATAATGAATTGCTGAGAAATAAATTTATTGCAAAAACAAGTACACAGCTTACAATTTATCTTCAGGACACTAGAAGCAAAAGTGTTAATTTTGGAACTGCAAATTATAATTATTATGCCCGTCCAATTAACGATGTTAATACGATCATGACAAATCACACAATTTATGAGGGCAATGTATATAGAACATCAGCACAATGGCAAACGCTTACTGGACAGGATGCCAATTCACAGAAATCACCACAATCCATTACTTTTGAAACCGATTTGCAATTTGAATACAATGCAACTAAAGCAGCCAAAGTCGTTGTCTTAAACCAACCGATGATTGATGTCAAAGGCACTAAATACGTTGGAAGCCTTACCCTTCAACCCTTTACTTCGGTGGTATTGATGAAAGATAATAATCCGGCAAAAGTATCCGTAACGACAAGCGAATATAAATCCATTTGTGAGGGTGCCAACTATTACGGTTGGACCTTATCAGGTAAATACGAACGAAAGTTAGTTGCAAAGTCGGGTAGCGACAGTATTGCAACTACTTATTTAACGGTCAATCCCAAATATTCGGTAACCGAGAATATCACGATTACCGAAGGTGAAAATTATAACGGCTGGACTACGGCTGGGCAATATTCACGAAAATTAAATTCGGTTTCAGGTTGCGATAGCATCGTTACAACTAATCTCCAGGTGGCCATCAATTCGACCAAACAAGCCGATATAGAATATACTCAAACGATTGTACTAGTCAAAGGGTATAATTTAATTTCAACATATATTGCTGCTCCAAATCCCGATGCCAGTGCGGTAACCAAAGTACTTCGCGAACAGAATCTGTTAGTCAGATTGCAGGATGAAGCCGGCAATTCGTTGGAAAACTGGGGTACCTATGGGGGGTGGATCAATCAATTGGGAGCCTTTAGGAATACCGAAGGTTATAAAATTCAAGTCGCTAATGATTGTTCATTACAGGTAAATGGAAAATCGGTGAGCTTGCCCATGGATATAACTTTAAAAACGGGTTGGAATATTATTTCATTTCCGAGTACCGACTTGGTGAATGCTATGAATGTAATTCAGCCTTTGATCGATCAAAATTTACTGATGAAAGTTCAGGATGAAGCTGGAAATTCCATCGAGAACTGGGGAACGTTTGGTGGCTGGAGAAATGGCATTGGCAATTTTATTCCTGGCAAAGCCTATAAAGTTGAAATGAAAGCCGATGCAACACTGACCATTCAGGAAAATTACCCCAAATCTGCGGTTGTTTTAGCCCAAACTGAAAAAACGGAATATTTCACCACTCGTATTGAAGGAAATGGGACTGATCATATGAACATTAACATCGTTGGATTGGACCATTCCGGTATCTCGATAGGGGATGAACTGGCCGCCTTTGATGGAGATATCTGCGTTGGAAGCCTGAAAATCACAGAAGCTAATTTTTTAAGTACATCAGCCAGTTTAATTACTTCTTTTTCTACGGATATTCTGAATCAAAATGGATTTAAAGCGGATGATCCCATTCGAATCGTTGCATGGAACAAACTTAGCGGCGAAAAATTAAATGTTAATGCTGAAGTCATCAATGGGCAAATGAACTATAAAAAGAATGCCAGTGTACTTATCAACCTGAAGTCTTTGTCAACAGGTGTAACGAATATCGATGATGCCTTAAAGATTGATGTGTTTCCAAATCCTTCGAATGGTCTGTTTACTGTTCGATTTTCCGAAATGCCAAATGCAAACAGTATAATTAACATCCTGGATATTTCAGGTCGAAAAATTGCTTCGCGTTTGGTTACTCAGTCATCCGAAGTGTTTAATCTGGAAGAACAGGCTCCCGGTTTGTATCTGGTGAAAACAACAATGGATTCAAAAGAGAAAGTCCGCAAATTAATTATCAATTAGATTATAGTTATACTTCATTGCGATCATGTGGTACGAAGTGGGTAGCATCAGTTATATGATGGGATTGCCATGATTTCGTTTCTCAGACTCGCAATGACGCCGGATAATTAGAATGTTACTTTGAACGCAGTAAAGCAATCTTTTCCTTTATTACAAATAATATAAATTTTGCATTTCCAATCAGATACCTGCGCCACATGCGGCGCGGTTCTTTAATCAATCGATAGAACCATTCAAGTGCAATCATGATCATCCATTTCGGCGCCCGTTTTATCGTGCCAGCATAAAAATCAAATACCGCACCAATGCAACAAATATGTCCGACCTGTAAATCTTTATAGTGCTGATAAGCCCATTTTTCTTGTTTGGGAGCGGTCATCCCTATCATAAGAACGTCTGGTCGAAAATCATTAATAACCTTTAACATGACGGTATTTTCTTCATCAGCAAACGCTGCTTTATAAGGGGGTGAATACGTTTTAACCTTAATCTGAGGATATTCTCTACCAATTCGATCTTCAATTGTCGACAATATTTTTTCCGAACTACCCAGAAAAAAACATTTACCGCCTATTTTTTGAAGTCGATCCATTTCGTAATAGAATAATTCTGCCCCTGCTGTTTTTCTTATTCTTTTGCCCGTTAACCACCAGACTGCCCATACCACACCAATTCCGTCAGGAATTAAAACATCACTGTTTATCAGAGCTTCACGATAAAATTCATCTGCTTTAGTGAGATTGTAACAATGTGCATTAATTGTAGTAATTAAAGCTTTTTGATTCGGAATTAGCGATAAATATTTAACGTGAAGGTTATAACTCGTTAACATACAACTTGTTTTTGTCTAATGAAGAAATATAAATATTATTCAATTGATAGATGTAATTCGTAATATCGTATTTTGATTCAATTGTTTTGACCGAATTTTCTGACAGATATTTATAATTTATTGGATCCGTTAAAACAAAACTTAACTTTTCATACAAATCCTTGGGATTATTTTTCTCAACACGAATGCCATTGAATTGATGTTGTACAACGAATTTCATTGATGCATCATCCGTAACAACTGGAACGACCCCGGCCGCCATTGTTTCCAGTAGAGCAATTGGCAAACCCTCTCCATAACGAGAGGGCAATAACAAAAAATGGGATTTTTGGATCATATCAATCTTTTTTTGCCCCGAAACCACTCCCTGAAATTCAAAATCATCGCCTAGCAATTGTTCACAATCCGAGACAAATTGATCTTTTAACGGCCCTGCTCCACAAAGCAAAAAGCGAAAATCCATTTGTTTTTTTAGTATGCGAAAGGCTTCCATGATGTCTTCTACACCTTTGCTTTCGTGAATGCGACCTAAAAACAGCAGGGTCGGTTTTTCTTTAGGTAATTTTTTAGGCGCTGACTGATATAGGGCTGTATTAACGCTGTTAACTAATACAATAGTAGAAGGGAATTGATAAAAGTTATTGATAGCATCTTTTTCCAACTCACTCAATACGACAACCTGTTTACAATGCTCAAAAAGCGATTTCGCCATTTTCCTCAAAATTGGATTATTCGTTCCATTCATCAGAAAAATGCCTCCATGTATATGCAATAAAACTGGGGTTTTCATTATCCGGCACCACCAGTTGATGATGTACTCGCGCGTTAACCCTTTAGGGTCAAAGGGCAGGTTTTGGTGGACCAGATCAATTTTGTTTCTTTTAAGTGCAAATGGAAAAGCAACGATTTGTTTAATCATTTGGATGAACCAAATGATTTTGCTGCGCTTTTTATCGGGTCTGCCCAAAAGATAATGATAATAATGCTGCTGTTTATTGTATTGAATAATCGTTTGCACTACTGAAGAAACCCCACTAACATTTTGTGTCGGGTTTAAACTTGGGGCAGTAATAAGGATGTTCATAAACTGTGTTTTATTCCAATAATTTGTAAATCAAGTGTTTTATTGCGACTTACAATGGTATTTCTTTCATTGCTCCCCCATTTTGATCGCATAAACCATTGAAGTAATATATTCACGGTTTTGAAAGAATTGGCGACAACTAAGATTTTAGCAGTTTTTTTCATACTTTTCTCTGAATTCTAATAGATTTTCGCGGCGTATGGTTCAGGAAAATCGTGCTAACCAGATATTTAATTACTTATCAATTAGAATTAAAGCATTTGTTAATATCAAAAAGAAGCTTAGATTGAAGTTGCTTCATTCTTAGATTATTTTTTGATAAATATTCATCGTAATTAACATTCAGCGATTCAACCAAAGCTATCAAATCTTTCGAATTTATATAATCAATATCAATTGATAAATTTTCTATCTCCATGTTCTTCATAAACTCTCTCAATTTATATAGATAGTTTATTGTAATAATCGGCCTACCCCCAGCTCCTGAACATAAAATAGCAGCATGCATGCGCGTTACTAAGGAATATTTACAATATGAAAAAAGTGTAGCCATTTCTCCTGGTGATAATAATCGTTCGATAATGGAGACCCGATCTTTATTTTTGACTAATTCTTTTAACCTCTTACATGCTTCAACATCATCTACTTTATACGATTTTGCATTTACAACAGTCGGTATAAAAACAATTTGTTGATGATATTTCTCAATTAAATAGTCAAGTGTTTCGGCAATTGCTTTTGTATAACCTTCCATACGAACCGGACCTTCAACTTTTCTGAAAGCCCATTCAATAAAAGATACTCCTATAAAACCTTCTGATATTTTAAATTCACTAAGCAACTGATTAGATGAAGTGTTTTTATCTTGAAGTATTGCAATATCATAGGAATTATAAATAAGAGGCTTCGTCACGTTTAATTTACTCAACCAATCGAAAGATATTTGATCACGTACGAAAACAGCATGCGAATTATTAAGTACTTTACTTGCTTTTCGCATAGAAAACTTATAATACAGAGGCCCAATAGTCATCGAAAGATGAATCATTTTTTTCCCCATGCGCTGATATATACTCAATGCCTCCAACGAAAGAAACACCGTTTTATAAAACACATCATTTATTCGCTCAGCTCCAATACAAAAAATATAATCCGCATCTTTGACTTCTAATAGTACTTTCTTCCTATTCCCAGTTGAAACTATGCAAGGACTAATTTTTAAAACTTGAATAAATCGAACAAAAAAAATCCAAACTAATGAGCTTGTTAACCAAAGTAGTTTTTTGAAAGTTGAGTTTTTTGATGGTGGAGGTACAAATAAATCTTCGAGTACTTTAACTCCATTTACTCCATCCATTTTCAATGAATTTTCAACAGAAGGCACTGTTGGCGTTAAAACGATTAAATCAGACTCAGGAAATTTCATCCTTGCAATCTTTATTGCATTCTCAATTAAAGCCATAGAACCCACATTCTCTGCTGGTCCTCCTTCTGCAATTATAATCCTCATTCAATTAAATTTTAAGTTCGAGGTTCAATTTCTTATAACTAAAAGTTCGTCTACTGACTTACGAAATGAATATGGAACTTTAAAATCATCACAAATATGACCTATTGCTAATAATGCAATTACTTTTTCACCTTTAGATAAACCAACTACTGATTCAATTGCTTTATCATGATTCCTATTAAGAGACCAATGTAATGTACACGTTGCGATATTTTCATTATGGAGACTTAGTAATAAACTTTCCAAAAAGATTCCCCCATCAACAAATATTTGATTTCTTTCCCCAGAAGTGAAGAAATAGCTTCTGTTAGAAGTTACAACTATCAATTGATGTATTTGATCTGCTGTAGCAGTAACTCCTTTTTGAATTTTCAAAATTCTATCAACTTGTTCTTGTTTATTGATCAAATATACTTTCGAAGATTGACGATTACAAGCCGATGGGCAATGGTTTGCTAACTCCACGGCACTCTTAATCTTCTCAATATCAACTATTTCTTTCGTAAAATACCTTATACTATGTCGGGACTTAATAAAATCAGGGAAGCTTTTTCTGCATGCAGCAAAATATTCTTCTTTTTTGAAGCAAACAACACCTCCTATTTCATCACGAGCAAACGATGCAATAGTTACGTAATACTTTCTAGGGAAGTAACTATGTACATCATATTTATTTTCTATATTTAAATCATAATATTTCTTTAGAACCGAACAGGCTGCAATGAATTGTGAATTAGTTATATCGTAATTCATTTCAATGTATAAGAGCACGTTGGCTAATAACAATTCTACTTTTTTCTTTCCAAAACCCAACCTTAATTGTGGCATTGAAAATCCTTTTTCCAATGTATGATACGTATAAGTTATATATGCAAGAAGTTTTATTTCAGTACTCTTATTTAAAAGTCCAGATTCTATTAGATATTTGTAATAATCGATGAAATAATTTAAACTTAAACCTGTAAATAATCTTAATTTGTAAATAAAGTTCATATTACTTTAATATATTATGGAGTTCGTAATTCATGTTTTTTTGCTAAAAAATATTCATTTAGATATTCTTTAGATACATTTTCGATATCGAAAGTCTTTGAGACGTACAAATACGCGTCATTAATTTTTGCATTCATTTCTTTACTATTGTAAGAATTTACACAATCATAAATAACTCTTGCCAAATCATTAGAATTATTAGACTCATAACAGTAACCGTATTTGCCATTTTCAATAATCTCTGTAGGACCATCAATATTGGATACGATTACAGGGAGTTTGGCTGCCATTGCTTCAATAATTGTAATTCCAAAGCCCTCAAATAGCGAAGGTTGAATTAATATGTCATAATCTTTAATGTGATTATATATGTGTTCTCTGCTCTTTTCTCCAACAAACTTTATTTGATCTTCAACATTAAATTTCTTCGCCAAATCTTTTAGATGTGATTCAGATTCACCTTTGCCAATCAAATATAGAGATATGTGATTGAACCCTCTTTGGTTTAAAATATGTAATGCTTCGATTGCTAAATGTTGACCCTTTTGCTGATGTCTTAGACGACTCACAATTAATAATTTGACGTTATCTAGATTTATTTTATCGTCCACTTTAGGCTTAATATCTTTAACTTGAACTCCATTATATATTAATATTGATTCTAAACCAGATCTTCTCATTATATCGTCTTTCACAGCCTTCGAAATCGCAAATAATTTAAGATAAAGATTAAAGTATTCTACAGGCACGTACATATTATGTACTGTCAACATCGCTTTTTTTCTGAATATTGAGAGACAATATCTAATGATTTTATGATTATGACAATGGATTATATCTCCATTTATTTTTGTTAATACATAATTTAATTTAATCAAATAATAAATATTTCGAGAACCTTGAGGTCTATTAATAAAACAAATTTTAATTTTAGAATTTAAATTCCGTAGTAAACTATTATCAATTAAATTATTTAATATAACAATATAAACCTTAGAATAGTTTGACTGTACATTTGCTATGTCAACTAACATACTTTCGATTCCACCAATTCCTAAAGAGAATACTAAATGTACAATTTTCATAATAACTGCATTGATTTACTTGTTACATCAAAACAAAGGCATAAGATTATTTATACTAAATAATCTCAATCTCCAACTTTTTAAATAAGATTGCTTGAAATTCCGATTTTTTGAGAATATGGAATAAAACTATCATTTTAGCTTATTAAAATATGTTTCTTATCCTTTTTTGTATCTTATAGCTCTTTTAATATAATCTTTAAATTGGTAATAAACCAATCTTTTTATATTGGGAGATAGGTATTTTGCTCCATGTTTAATAAGCGTTTTTCGTATTTCACGAAAAAATTTATAACCGGCATTCATTGTTTTTGTATTTCCATCAAATCTGAATGCAGCTAATGGTTTGTCAGCAAACGTATACATTTCTCCTACGTTTAGCAGTCTTAACCACAGATCTAAATCCATACAATAATGCAAGTTTTCATCTAAAAAACCAATTCTACGTACTAACGATAATTTGTAAAATGAGCCTTGCTGTATTATAGAATATTTTTTATTTAACAAATGTGGTTTGCTTTGTATAATTATACATTTCTCTTTAATAATATTACTATGAATATCAATCAAAACATATCTTGAACTGTAATATACAGCACCATCAGGTTTATCTTTATATAATTCAACTATTTTTTCCACGCAATCAGGATACAGAATGTCATCCGAGTTGATCCATCCTACTAATTCTCCTTTTGCCAATTTAAATCCTTTATTAATGGCATCGGTTTGACCTTTGTCTTTTTCGTGGATGATGATGTCGATTCGGTCGCAGTATTTGTTAACCACCTCCATGGTATGATCTGTTGAACCACCATCAACTACAATGTATTGAATGTTTTTGTAGGTTTGGTTCAGAACACTTAAAATTGTTTCTTCGATAAACTGCCCCTGATTGAAAGAAGGAGTGATGATGGATACAAGAGGAATGGATTGGTTTTGCATGGGTAGTTGATTTTGAACGGATCATATTATTAATTCGGGAATGTCGGTAAGTAAGATAATTTGACTGAATGACATTCAAAAACAAATAAAACGTGTATCCTTAGTCAGTCGGGTTATTGCGTATAATCTCTTCAATTTTTATCCAACGACAATTCCAGGTATGATGCTGAATAACTGTTTGATAATTTTTTTCAATCAATGGAGTGTATTCATTAAAACTATTCAATATGCGTAGAATCTGATCTTGAGGATTAGCAAAATCAATTTCAATAACCGGGTTATAGCCAAATAACTGTATCATTTCTGCTGGAGCTTTGCCTACTACCAGGCATTTTGAAACCATGGATTGCAGATATCTTATTGTCATGGTTTCAATCGCTCCGGATCGCTCCGGATGCGTAATACATGAGGGAATGCAGATTGAGATTTTTGATCTTCCCAGCCCCTCAATAAATTCTTCCCTTGTTGGAAAAATAATTTTACCTTTTACATTTTCATACAAGTATACTTTACCATTATCTTTCAGGGAATCAACAATCAAATCATGATAGAGATCGTACCTTCGCCCTAAAGCTAATACATCAATATCCTTATTCTCTTGCGTATAAAATCTATATTCATACGGATTTATCCCTTCCGGTATCCAAAATACATTTGATCTTTTAATTTTTGTGTTTAGCATTTCTGCTGCTTGAGATGAAGATACAAATACATGGCTCACATCAAAGAAATTTACAAAGTTTATGATTTTATCGTGAGTGTTTGGCCATGCATCAAACAAATAAATGCTTTTTATTGGAAATGGAAATAAAAAATGGAATAAACATTTCTTTGGTTCCAGTCCCATCATTACAGCAAAAACTTGATTGTCGTTTAATTTTGGAAGTAATCTGGAGAGTCTTACCAGATAAGTAGAGATTGGAATCCCCAACTTTAAACTGAACCTGTACAAAAGTGAAAGTAAATAGGTTGCATATTTATTAAGTCTTCTGACTAATTTTGCTGATTTGTTGGATGATAGAATGGACTTCTCAAATTCATTAATGGTATCTAGCGACACATGCCCACTGGCAACTCTGTTGATAATTAATTTCAACTGGATTATTATTTAATTATAACTGGATTCTATGGCTTTCTTTTTTGAGTTTTAAGAAATTGAATCTCATTAGTTGGGAGTCAATTTAATCAAATTTAGGTGAAAAATCATAAATTAAGCCTCCTGATTTAACAATGATCACTTACTTATCTCCAGGAAATTCTCTTTTTTAATCAAATTTCCAACAGTAACAACCAGTACCAGAGGGAAGAAAATAAATGGGTCACCCCAACGGATTCCTCCCATAAAAAGGCTGGATAGTATAAACGATATCGTTGTAACAAACAATGTTAACGAAATGGCATTGAAATGGTCTTCTATTTGTCCATAAATTTTAAATAGAAAATTGAAATGAATATAGAAATAGAAAAATACACCAATAAAACCTGTATAAATTAGCAAGAATGGAATGCTGGAGTCAGCAGCCCATGCACCTACCTCATCCATTTCTGATTCATGCTTTTTATTGACTCCATCTCCCAGCAACAGGGCATTACTTGAGTTTAAAATTTCATAGGCTTTGATATGATAGGCAATTCGTATGGCCACGTTATTTTCCTCAATTCCTTCACTTTTAGCAGAACTAATTCGTTCTGTAAAAAAGGATAATTCATTTTTTAAACTTAGTTGAATGATAGCTATTGAGAAAAACAAAATAAATGCAATACCAAGTGTTTTAAATGAAAAAATGCGTTTGGGATATTTCATGGCTATTAAAACCACAATTAATATACATTCAATAAACGTAATACCAAGTAATGAGCGGGTGAAAGTATAAAGAAGAACAAACGGATAAGTTGCAAGAACCAATATTAAGGCTTTTGAATTGAATACTTTTGATTTTAAAAGAGTCAGGGAGAATGCCAAAAGAAATAATAAATGACTAAAATAAGGTATAGTTGAAAAATCGCGAAAGAAACTACTTCCTCCCATTTCAATTTCCTGATAAAGATTCTCCTGAATAAAGAAGGGGAAAATTTTTGCTGAGTTTAATACATAACATATGGATAAGATACCGGTAGCAAAGAATAAAGTGTTAAAGAATTGTATAAACTGTTTGAAATTAGCTGCTGAAAAGATAAATGTTATAAAATAATACCCTAGAATCATATGTATAAAAAGCCGCATGACATTAATGGCTTCATCGTTTGTCCCGGAAAACAAAAAGGTAAATACGATTAAAAATAGAATATAAAAGCTATAGCTAAATATTGGCGTATTTGTTATCATATTTCGAGTCCAATACTTCCGAAGGTGAAACACCACAAGAAATAGATAGAGGGTAATTACATCCTTATAGATATTTTTACCAATCAGAAAAATATCGTTACCAAACAATACGGTTCTGGAATCGATAAATGCTCCTGGCCCAGAAACAAGTGCCATTGGAAAGATCAGGTAATACAAGGGGTTACGGCGCCCTAAATAGATTGAAAGTATAAGATAGATAAATTGCATTGATTATATTCCGTTTGTTATTTTTCTAATAAACCTGACTGGATTTCCAGCCCATACTTCATCTGCAGGAATGTTTTTGCTTACTACACTTCCTGCCCCAATAATTGAACGATCTCCAATGGTTACCCCTTTCAAAATAATTGAGTTGGCCCCAACAAAAACATCGTCACCTATAATTACTGGAGCATTTTTTATTTGTGATACATCATGAATACGTCGGGCTTGATATTCGATTGGGTGAAAATCAGTATCCCAAATCGCCGTATTGCCACCAAAATTACAATAATTGCCAATTACTATTTTTTTTGAAGCGAAAATGGAAGTGCCAGAAAAACCACTGTGATGTCCTATTATAAGTTCTGCTTTGTCACCTACCAGAATAGATGCCGGTTTATAAATCCCAACAAAATTATACTTTGTAGATGACCGAAAAATAATCCCATTTCCAAAAATCACTTTTGAATCTTTATGAATAGAAATAAGCAGTTTACCAAAGATTTTGAGATTAGATCCTAATTTCAAAAGAGGATAACGGGTTTTTAAATAATACACATACCCCTGAGTATTTAGTGTATTAACTAAATTATAGTACCAACTAAGCATAAATACAAGTTTTGTGGTAGGTTTATCTTATTTCATTATCAGATCAAAAACAGGAGAGTGTTGACTATTTCTTGGAGTAAAGAATAATTTATTTACTTAACAATTCACTTAGATAACTAATATTGCAAAAATATTTATGATTCTTTTGAATCCAGTTATAATCCTTGCCCCACCATTTGAGTTTAAGTAATTCATCAATTTCTGATTGAGAAAAACGATATTTAATAACTTTTGCTGGGATACCTGCAACTATTGCGTATGGTGGTACATCTTTTGTGACCAGAGAACGAGCTGCTATAATTGCTCCATCACCAACTTTTACTCCTTCCATTATAGATGAGCCTAATCCAATCCATACGTCATTGCCTATTATTACGCTAATCTTATTTTCTGGTATTGCATATTTATGCTCATCAAATAAATTTACATCAGTAAACGAAAATCCAGCCTGTTTGTTTTTTGAAAAAAATGCAGGGTGTGTTGAGATGAAAATAGATGAAGGATGTGTTCCATATATTATTTGAGAAAATGGAGCAATTGAGCAAAATCGACCAATGATACAATTATTAAAAGCAGAATTCCATCCAATGTATGTTCCTAAACCGATATGAGAATCTTTTACATATGTATTCTGATATATTTTTATGTGACTTTCAAATATTGTACTGACAGTATATTGAACACCCTTAGAAATATATACATCCCTTTTTTTTAATATTATCATTTGATATCGATTTCTGATAATATTTAATTTCCTCTCAATCCAATTCATTACAAACATTGGAATATTATAAAATTAGTGATCTTTTTTTATACTCTGAAATAAGTAGATTCTCAATACCTTTTCTGCGTAATCCTAAAATTAATATTTGGAGTGGGTATCTTGATTTTGGACCTATGAGAATTTGAAAAAGTAAACTTACCCAGTTTTTTAATTCAACCTTGGAATCGCATATCGAAATTTTTATTCGGACAATAGTTATTTTTTGTTCGATATATCTTATTGCTCTTTTTCTATTCATTTGAATTATTCCATTTACCGGAAGGTTATTTTTTAAATAACTAAGTTTAGCTTCTTCCAGACTAAGAAACATTTGAAGAAATCGTCTTTCTTGTTTTATAACATTTATCCTATCCAGTGTTGTGTCTACTCGGGACATGCTATTAACTGATCGTCGATATTTAATTAGCGGCTCTTTCAATATCAGTGCTCCATTCTGTATCGCTGCCAGAAATGATAAATATCCGTCTTCAAACAATAATTTATCCGGGAATTGAAATCCAATGGGTTCTATTAAACTTTTTTTAAATGACAACCCAAATCCACCCAGAGCCAAACTTACAGCTCCCTTAGTTGTCAGATCTTTAAATTTTAAAACATCTTCATTTTTATTTATACCTTCATTATTTATGTTATAAAATGATGGTCTTATTAATTCCCCATTTTCTGATACAACTTGAGCATTACAAGCGATTAAATCAAAATCAGCATATTTTTTGTGCGCTTCGACCGTCTTCTTTATTCTGCCAGGCAAATATTCATCATCAGAAGCACAAAACATGATTATATAACCATTGGCTTTCTTTAGCAATAAGTTTGCGGAATTCATCATCCCAACGTTTTGCCCAAATTCAACGCTAGTTGGAATATTATGTGTTTTATTTTTATCAGTAATGAACTCATGAATTAAGCCTGGCGTTCTATCCTTTGATCCATCATCCCTAATGATTACTTCAAAATTACTATAATCTTGATTGAATAATCCCTGTAAGCAATCAAAGATATATTTTTCATGATTATAAGAAGAAATTATCACTGAAACCAACGGTTCATTATATTTATAATTCATAATTGTATATTTGTTTTTTTGCTTTGTGTTATAAACATTAAAACGCCATTCTATTGTCTCCTATTTGAAATCCAGTTTCTTATAACATTATAAATCGCTAGTCTTTTATCCAACTCCATAACTGAATACCAGCAGGACATTATTATTAAAGGTACTCCTGCAATATAGCAATATGGTGGATCTAATAATTTTACAGCCAGAAAGCCAGCCATAGCCAAACCAAACTGAACCATAAAAATAATCAGAAAAGAAAGGTCAAAACTAAATTTGAACTTTATTTGACTTATTATATAAACCTGAACCAAATACAAGGCATAAGATACTGCAAAAGAAATTCCTAACCCGTAGAGACCCCCTAAACGATAGCCTATTATATTGAATCCTAAAAAATAGATATTCACAATCAGTTCGTTCCAGAAAAAGAGTTTACTGGTTCCTTTTGCCAGAAATATAAATGCAATTGACCAGCTTGAAGCTTTAAAAAACATGCCTAAAGCAGCCCAATAGATCATATCGCTTACTGCGACAAATTGCCTCGAATAAAGCAGGATGACTACCCAATTGATAAAGATTAAAAAGACAATTAGAATAGGAGCCAGGATTAATAAGGCTACTTCGGCCTGTTGGTTTATGGTTTGTTTGCATAGCTTGTTGTCGTGTGCTACCGCCGATAGCCTTGGATAATAATCGGTTGCCATGGCATTAAAGATCAATCCTACATAGGTGTTGATAATGGCAAACCCGGCATTGTACAAACCAACCTGTTCAACTCCTCCCGTACGACTAATAAAAATGCGTACAATATACGAACTGCCAACTGCCAATAAACCACTCAGGCTAATCATAAACCCCATCCGAAGCATATTGTTACCTTCGCTAATAGTTTGTGCATTGGAAAGAACCGTCTTCTCCAGCTTTATCTTACTCGAAAAATACCACGACATCAGCAACGAGAGCATGGAAGTGCCAATGATTCCGGGAACAATGCCATCGATGCCCCAAATGTAATACAACGGAAAGGTAACAAACAATCCGATAAAGCTTCCGGAGAGGTTAGCCTGAGCGAGGTGTTTTAACTTTCGCATTCCCTGCAAAAGAACCAATTGGCCGCTGCTTAACTGGTTTAACAACAAAGTTACAGAAAGCCAGATAAATGCCAGTGTATAATTTCGGTTGCCAAAGGTCAACTGGCTCAACCATGGCGAAAGGATAGCGGTAGCAACAAATCCGAGTAAACCGGTCATCCATACCATCCGGCGCATCACGGTCACTACAATTCCAATCCTTTTTTCGTCGTTGGTTCCGAAAGCTGAGGCAATATCTTTAACGGCGCTGGTTCCCAGTCCAAAATTGGTTAAACTGCCAATAATGCTTGTTGTGGAGGTAAGCAGTCCCATAATACCCATGCCGGCAGGGCCCAATAAAACTGCTACAAACTTTGAACGAATAATGGAGATAATGATATTGAACACCTGAACACCACCAAAAATAGAGGTGGCTTTCATAATTTGTCGGTACGACGATTGCTGCTCAGTCATAATTTAATTTTCACAGAGGAACACAGTGAATAACACAGAGTAACACTGTGTTATTTTTTTCTTTGTTCACTGTATTTTACTGTGTATACGGAGTGACATGATGTAATAAACTTTATTTTGGGGTTCGCAGTGTTATACTATGTAATTATTTAAAATTTCAACAACTTTTTTTACTTCTTCATCCCTCATTACCGGACTAATTGGTAAACTCAATACTTCCTGATGGATTTTCTCCGTAATGGGGAAACTTAATTTATTCCATTCTTTATAAGCCAACTGCCGATGAGGTGGAATAGGGTAGTGGATCAGGGTTTGAATGCCGTTTTCGGTTAAGTATTGCTGCAATTGATCACGGTGTGAGGTGCGGATAATAAAGATGTGCCAAACATTAGAAAGTTCCAGGTTTAAAGTTTCAGGTTCCAAGTTGTTCGCAGGTAAGGTAATTTGAGGATTTTTGATATGATTCAAATAGTATTGTGCTATTTCGTGGCGTCGTTGGTTGTCGACATCGAGGCGTGGTAATTTGGCGCGTAAAATGGCTGCCTGTATTTCGTCCAGACGGGAATTGAGACCCTGATAATCGTTTACATACTTTTTGTTGGAGCCATAGTTGGCCAAAGCACGAATAACGCCCGCCAATTCATCATCGTTGGTTGTAACGGCGCCACCATCGCCCAAACAACCCAGGTTTTTACCAGGATAAAAACTGTGACCCGCGGCATGGCCAATAGAACCGGTACGGAGGTCGAGACAAGGCATGTCTTGTTTGTTCAGTTTATAGTATGCCCCAGAAGCCTGAGCGTTGTCTTCTATGAGTTTCAGGTTATATTTATTTACTAAACGATCAGTCTCGGGGTGCATGGCATTTTGTCCATACAAATGAACTAGCATAATTCCTTTGGTTCGTTTAGTGATTTTCCCTTCAATCAAATATGGATTAATGTTGTAGGTATTTAATTCAGGTTCAACCAAAACCGGAACAAGCCGGTTGTCGGTGATGGCCAGAATAGAGGCAATATAAGTATTGGCAGGAACAATAATTTCATCCCCCTCTTTCATGATACCCAACTCGATATACGCTTTTAAAATTAAACGAAGCGCATCGAGCCCGTTGGCAACACCTATGCAATGGGCTGTTCCGATGTAGCTGGCATATTCTTGTTCAAAAGCTTTCACTTCGTTACCCAATAAGTACCAACCTGAGGTGAGCACTCGCTCAATCGATTGTGAAAGCCCGGGTTCAAAGCTGTCATTGATGGCTTTAAGATCTAAAAATTTGATCATAGTTCTGAGATTATTCCGTTTGTTGAAATATATGCTTTGTTACAATGTGTACATTTCAATTGATTATCCAGTTTCATACCACATTGGCATATATTTGCCTTGAAAACAGCCGGATTTCCATACCATAAAGTATAATCAGGAATATTTTTTGTGACAACACTCCCAGCACCAATCATCGAAAATTTACCAATAGTAATACCCCCAATTATTGTTGCATTAGCTCCAATAGTGGCTCCTTTTTTAATGTTAATTTTTAAGAATTTTTCGGGATATTTTTTAGACCTTGGAGTCAAATCATTCGTGAAAGTTACATTAGGACTAATAAAGACATTGTCTTCGATTCTTATTCCATCCCAGATTTGGACACCAGACTTAATGGTTACATTATTACCAATTATTACATCATTTTCTACAAATACATTGTAGTTCAGGTTGCAGTTCTTCCCAATAATTGCATTTTTCAGTACTACGCAATGCTGCCAGATTCTTGTAGCTTCACCTATATTCTTAGATTGGACTTCTGCCGTTGGATGAATCATATATTTGAAATTTAAAGAAAAATCTAGTCGAAAATTGTTTATAAGATTTTAGAAAAGTTACCTGGAAATAGAAAGTATCAGAAGCTTATTTTTTTAACCAGGTTAAAAGTTATTACATAAGGTTTGTGTAATACTGTCTATGATACTCGAAGCGATACTGCTACTGCGAAAACCTTGAACAAACGATGATGTACAAATCATTAATTGTTTGCGAATTCCGAATGTCATCTCCTTTTAGAGCCACATTGTATTCTTCGTCAACCATCGCGATAATTGATAAAGCTGTCAGGGAAGACCATTCTTCGATTTCCCTGAATTTGGTCTCTGCCTTAAATTCTTCAATATCAGTATCGTCGAATTGAGCGGCAAAATTGCTGATGAAATGATTCATATCCATATCACGAGGTTTATTAGTTATTACTGATGTGCGGTGATTTTTAATATTCGATCAATTCGGAAATAGTGGTTTTCGAAAGTGAAACCATTGCTGTACCCCACGACAGACCGGCGCCAAAGCCAGACATTACCACACAATCCCTTTCAGTATATTTTTCAGGATTGTGCATCTCAGTTACAATAGTCAAAGGAACCGATGCTGAACTTGTATTTCCAAACCGATCCATGGAATACGGTGTTTTTTCTACAGGTAGTTTCAACCGTTTTGCAAAAAAGTTCGTCATAAAACGGTTGGCCTGGTGGAAAACCATTACCCCGATATCGTCGGTTGTTTTGCCACAAAAGGCCAATAAATTTTTTATATCGGATGGAACGACTTTAATGCCAAAATTAAATACATCCATACCAATCATCTGTATCTGTTCACCATTCGAAATATTGCCATCCTCATCTGTTTTTTCTTCAAATCCTTTGATGGAACTGGGGTTTCTGGCTCCTCCATAAGGGATTTGCATAATATCAGCCCCACTGCCATCCGAATTAAGAGAAAACCAGGAGTCCGGATAATCACCTTTTTCGATCAGGGTAGCAGTTCCGGCATCGCCAAATAATGGTACGGTCACTTTATCTTTTTGAGATATAATTTTTGACAGGGTTTCACCTACCAGCAACAATATTCGGTTAACACCTACCTGAGTTGCAAACGAACAGGCAATTGATAAGCCATAGATGTACCCCGAGCAAGCCAGGTTAACATCAAATGCAAAACAGTCTTGTTTTAATCCAAGGCGATGTTGCAGGCTTGTTGAAGTAGGGGGAACCTTGTAATCACCTGTCTGGCTGACAAAAATAATTCCATCTATAGTTGTTGGGTCAACTTGGTTATCGTCCATTAATTTTTGAGCCGCTTTATAACACAAGTCAGAGGTACAAACATCTGCTTCGGCATAACGTCGCTGATTAATACCTACTGAATGGATGAGTTTTTGAATATCAGTTTGGGGTATCAAATATCCCAAATCGACATTGTCCATAATTTTGGGCGGGACGCAGGCTGAAATGGCCTTAATTCCAACACCCTGATAGGTGATATTTGCCATATTGTTTTTAGATTAGGGTGAAACCTCCATCGATGATTAAGTTTGTCCCTGTTACCCAGGCACTCGCGTCAGATAAAAGATAGATTGATGCAAAAGCAATTTCTTCAGGTTTTCCATATCTTTTGAGTGGATAGTGTTTCTTGTCCTCATCCAATTGTCCTTGCGTAATCCTGTCGTTGTGTATTAAGGGTGTTTCTATCATGCCGGGGGATATGCTGTTCACCCGTATTTTTTTTGGAGCAAGATCAATTGCCATACCTTTTACCATAGCAGTAACTGCACCTTTAGAGGCAGCATAAACGGAATGACCTGCCGAAGCAATTACAGAACCGCTAATCGAAGACATGAACACTACAGACCCGCCTTTGATTATTTTTCCTGATTTGATGAGTTTTTGTGACAAAAGTACCGGGGCAAAAAAGTTAATGCTGAAAGTCACCATTAGTTCGTTGCTACTGATAAAAGGGAATGGCAGTACTTTTACCATTCCGGCTGCATGAACAATACCATCAAGCACAGGTAAATCACTTACCAGGCTGTTTAATTCATTTTCCAGGCTCAGGTCTGCTATATATTGTTGGTGGCCTGTCCCGACAAGTTGCCCAAAAGTTTCCTGAAGTCGGTCTTCATCCCTTCCGGTGATTACCACCAGTGCTCCCATCTTTGAACATTCGATGGCCGTTGTTTTCCCAATTCCGGAAGAAGCTCCGGTAATTAGTATAGTCTTGCCTTTCAGTGAAAAGGGATTATAATGAATTGTCATTCTTCAATGTTTTAATTTAAGAGCTTTAAAAGTCTGTTCTTGTGGAGAATAAAAGCATCTTTCGATAGGGTATAATATAATTTTAGGTCATCTTCATTAATTAGGGTAGGTTTATACCCTGACTGGTATCGAAGGACACTTTTATTCTTTTTAAGGACTTCGTAACGGCAGTATTCGGCTTTAAGAAACTCAAAACCAAATTCGCGACTAATGATATCAGCTTTTATTGCCATATCATCAGGCGAACTGTCCAAAAAAATCCAACTGCCTGCTTCAAAACCTGAATCATGAATATTGTAAATTCTTGTTGTCCCAAACTTGTTTCCGGGCTCATCTTCAGCAATGAAATAAAATTCTTCATTATTCTTTTCCCGGATTTTATATTTCTGCAACCATTCAATTTGAAGATTAATGTCGCTACTTGTTGGCGATAAGTATTTATTAAGTTTGGGATTATTTCTAAGACTTAGAATAAATTTGGCATCTTCAATTTCAACCAGCCTTAATCTGATCCCATATTTTTCTATTCTTAATTTCATGACTTGTAAAATATATTGTTATTTTTTTTTAATATCTTTTTTATGCAACGAGATTTTTAACGTTGAAGGATGAAATCGTTGTAATCTCGAATATAATCATTTTCATTGTATTTTTGAGAAGCTAAAACCAAACAAACAGAACCTGAAGAAAATCCTTTTTCGGCTGACCATATTCCGGGCGGGATGTGTAATCCAAAATAGGGACGGTTTAAGGTTACTGTGCGCTTATTCACCCCGTCGTCCATCTCAATTTCAAAGCTGCCACTGGCTGCAATTAAAAACTGATGGCACTCTTTGTGGGCATGAGCGCCCCGGTCTTCTCCTCCGGGTATATCATAAATATAAAACACCCTTTTGATGTCGAAGGGTATGTTGATATTGTTTGTTATAGGGGTAATATTACCCGCACGGTTATTAATTCGTGGAAGTTCGATGATTGAACAGTCGTAAACCGATTTTCTCATAATCCTTTGTATTTTAAAAAATCTTCATATTCGCGGATATAATCCTCATGGCAAAAAGTGGTTGAACTTATGACCATTGCCAATGAATTTGTGGAGAAATTATTCATTTCCCGCCAAAGACCAGCAGGTAAATACAAGCCAAAATAAGAACGATTTAGTGAATAAGTTCTGTGTTCAATGCCATCATCAATAACCACGTCAAAACTTCCGGAGAGCGCAACAATCAATTCCTGCTGTTCTTTAAAGGCATGTCCTCCGCGCGTTTGTCCTCCGGGAACATCGTAAATCCAATAGGTACGTTCGATTTTAAAAGGAATGTGGTTTTCTTCTTCAATAAAAGAAAGATTTCCACGAGGATCTTCAATTTTTGGAAGGTTGATTAGTTTTACTTCAGATAATGTTGATTTCATATTTAATTGGATTCAGGTTCGTAACAGGAGCATAGGGCCGTGATGGAAAGGAGACATAAACTTAATTCCGATTGGTGATTGATTGGATTATGGCGCCACTATAACGTGATGCAGACTTTTCTATCTTGTTCTCTGTGGCTTAAAGGTAAACAAATCTCAATTTTACCTTTTCGAAGGCTTACTTAAGCTCTTCAAATACCAACCTAAGCTTTACAAATGAGATGTATGGTCTTTCGAATGCAAATTGATGTGATTCGAATATGTATTTAGGATTTTTGATGAGCTACTTATTAATTTCAAAAGGCAATTGAAGAATTAAAAACATTTTTTTTTATTCTTCAATTACCTTTTATTTTTAAAGATAGACGAATTGTCTATGATTCAGAAGCAGTTGCGTCATTTGAACCCTCTTCTGGTTTTACATTCGCGGAATTCGAGCTTTTGCGAACCCGTTTTTTTAATTCACTAAAGGTATATTCCTGTAGCTTTACGGCATTGTTATCTTTATACAATATTTTTCCGATTGTTAGTATTTCGGTGAGTTGATCAAATAAGCTGTTCAATATACCTAAATTGTTTAATACGGTTGCTTTGCGGTTGCTTGTTATTTCATATTGGGCTTGCTTATTGGCTGAGATTGATTCGATAGCATCGGCAAATATTCCAATAAGATCATCCTGAAGCCCTTGCGTAGCAAGTATCTCCCTATTCTTGCTGATATTGAGAATAACTGTGTGAAGATTTTTAATCACGCTTTCAGCATCTTTTGAATTGACGCCCTTTCTTAAAAGGGTCAGGCCAAAATCGGCAGGAGAGATTCTCAGGTCAGTTTTAGCCAAGTTCACATAACCGGTTAGCCGGTTGATCGGATTAATTAATCCGTTCATAGAGGCATAAAGCCTTTCTGTAATTGTTTTGAGTTGAACGGTTTCTGACTTGGGTTCAATCAACTCAGCAACTTCAGCAATTTTGGATTCAAAAACACCAACATACGCCTCGTTAAATTTGGGGGAATAAGCCAAGAAATCATCGAGATCGCGCTTAACGCTAAATACAATAAATCTACTGATGACAGGTAACTCCTCGTCTTTGCAATTAAAATTGCGGGGTGGAAAATTAGCCATAATGAATAAATTTAAATGATTAATTGAGTTTTTTAGACTAGTGGAATTCAATAGTCAAATAAATTTACAAAGAATCATTTAAAAAATCAACCCATTGATCATATATTTTGATGTGCGTTTTTTATAAAATGAACGAAACAACAGAAGATGGAATATAGAAAACAGGTGATTGAAGGTCTAAATCACATCTACTAATGAAAAACTTGAATGGTTGTTAAAAATATTTTTTTTGCATTTTTTTTTTTGTGGTTAATATAATCTCATTACCCTTCTTTCCACCATGATTTTCTCGTTTTTTGAGGTGGTAATTCTTCGTCCGGGCATATCATTTTATAAATCTCGCCCCAGGATGGAATTCCTCCCAGGTTACGGTCGTCGATATAAATATCTGCCAATATTTTACGGCTGTCGTTTTCATTCCAGATTTCTTCTGGAAAGTTTTTATTGACAGCATAAAATTCAATGCCATGTGATTTGCAGAACTTTACGGCTTCTTCCAATTTGTTTCCAGCGCGGTGGCTCCAAAGGATTAAACGATGGCCATTGACCTGAAGCGCTTCAAGAGTTTCGAACGCAAAAGGACGAATTTTTCCTATGAAGGGATACCGGTGTTCGACGATGGTCCCATCAAAATCGACAGCTATTACTAATGACGGTTTGAACGATGGTCTAAATTCCATTTGACTGAATTACTGAATATTAAATCATATCCTTAATTTTTCAGGCTATTTTTTTTCTTTTTTTTACTTGGTTTAACACCCTCATCCTCATCTGAATAATAAGTACTCTTATAGGTTTCGTACTGGTAATATTTGTAATAGGAGTTTCCAAACGAATTTGCCTGAATGTCGTTGACAAGAATTGCTACATTGTCAATGGTTTTCATTTCAGCATATTGGTTGATTATTTCGATTTGGTGTTTATGCGAAAATCCGTACCGAAGTATAAAAATATTCAGGTCAGAAAAATGACTTACAATATGACCATCAGTCACCAACGCAGTTGGGGCATTATCAATAATAATGTAATCGAATTTCGAACGAACCGTATCGATAAGTATTTTCATTTCGGGTTTGCCCAAAATTTCGGCTGGATTTGGAGGAATCGGACCTGAAGGTAAAAACGAAAGGTTTTCAACAATTGTTGGTGCAATTGCCTGATCCAAGGTGTCATTGCCAATAAGGTAAGTACTTAGCCCGATTTCATTAGGAAGGTTGAAAGCTTTATGCAATCTGGGTTTCCGCATATCAGCGCCGATGAGCAGAACTTTTTTATTGTTGACTGCCAGAATTATTGCAAGGTTGATAGAGGCGAACGATTTTCCTTCTCCTGGGTCAGTTGAGTGTACTGATATTATTTTCCCGGAGGACCCAGTAAGCATGTATTGCAGGTTGGTGCGTACGGCCCTGAAAGATTCTGCAATATTTGATTTTGGGTATTCGTGTACCGCAAGCTCAGAATCAGATACACTATGCATGATATTCCCTAAAATTGGAATTCTTGTATTTTTTTCAATGTCCATCTGTGTTCTGATGCGATCATCAAAAAAATTAATCAAAAGGATATAAGCCAATGGTAACGAGAGCCCAAAGATCAATCCAATTGCATAGATTATCTTTCCATCTAGGCCCATAGGTGCGGCCGATTCGGCTCGGGCAATGTCAATAACCTGAACATCGGGTATTGCAGATGCCAAAGAAATGTTTGTTTCTGCCCGCTTCTGCAACAGAAAGGTATATATTTCGTTCGTAAGGTTGAATTGTCTCTGAATATTAACCATTTTTTGCTCCTTTTGAGGAAGCCTGTTTAATTGCACACTTATTTTTGCTTGTCTGTCTGACTGACTATTGATGTTTCTTGTGGCATTGTCGATCAGATTCCGAAGGTTCTCATTCAACTGGTTGCGCGTTTGGCTTAGTTCTTTGTCAATCATGACCAAAGTTGGGTTGTTTTCTTTGGCGCTGAACGAAAGAACCTGACGACGGTTATATAATTCGCCTAATTTTAGGACTAGCGCGTTGAGTGATGCATCCTGAATGCCAACGACTGAGGGCGAGACCAATTGTTTCAAGTCGGTGGTGTTATTCAGGTATTTGAGCAGATCCTGAAAATAGTCCAGTTGCATTTGAGCTTTTGCCTTTTCCGATTCAATTTCTTTCAGGTTATTCATCACTAGAGTTCCTTCTGCCCCAAGATCAATCACATTGTTTTGGGAACGAAATTCTGTAAACTTAGTACTAGCTGTGTTAAGCGAATCAGAAATACCAGTTAGTTGGTTATTGATAAAATTGAGAGATCGACGCTGGGCTTCATTTTCAAAGTCCATTTTGCCCTCGGTGTAAACCCGAATCAATTCATTCAGAAATTCAATTTCTTTCTGAGGTTCTTCTCCTACGATAGAGCATTCAATAATGTCACTCTTCTTATCTCTGAGGTTTGTTTTTAATCTGCCTTGGTAGGCCAGGGTAGTGCTATTTAGGTCGTTAAATACAAAATAATATTTTCCTGATGGATTTTCAAGGTTGTTTACCTTTTTAAGTATCGTAAAATTGAATAGTCTATTTATAAATGGTTGCCCGTAGGTGCCAGAACTTTCAAATTTCACATCAGTAATTGCGTTGTTTTGACTGATTTTACCGTCGACTGATACATTATAATGATCTCCTGACGTTGGGGTGATATAAATGGCAATGCCTTTGGGATTAATGAAATTTTGAGCTTCCTGAACATCAAAAGGTTCCTGTTTGTAAATCCCTCTCCAAACAAATAAATCTTTCTTATACCAATTGGTGCGCCAGTTGAGGTTGATCAAAGCCTGATTTATGGTGTAATAGGAATTGATAATCTCAATCTGGTTGTAAATATTGTTTTTTGGTCCATCAACGCCACCCTGAAACAGATCTTTCATGTTAATACCGTTTGATTTTTCGGGAACCAATACGGTGGTATTTACTGAATATTTGGGTATCGTTAGTTTGTTAAACCCATAAGCTCCGATTATTCCCAAAGCCCCAAAAAGAGCTAGCCAATGCCATTGACGACGTAAAATAAAAATAATTTTCTTAACATCGAATTCTTCTTCCTGATTACTTGAATCATTAAAGCTGTTTGTCTTATCGTTCATTTTTTTTTAATTTGATTTTAATTGGCAGGTTCTTACCTGATTAATCAGTTTGCAGGAATCCTGTCAAAATCATTTTCCTGCGATATTACTAAATTTTACCAGTATTTTATTTGAATCTTAATTACTCTAAAACATATTAGACGTATATCATAATTTACTTCAAGGCAAACCCCAGGACTGCTAAGAGCACTGATAATGAAGAAAGAACCAATGAGTATGCCTGACTGTTTAACTGCAAGTTTTTGTGTTTGTCTGGCTGTACCATCACATAGTCATCAGGTTGGAGGTAGAAACCTTCAGACAGATAAGCTTTTTTTGAACTTAAATCGAGCATAAACGTTTTTTTTCCTTCAGGTACAGATCTTACTATCATAACTTTTTTGATGGTAGCGAAATCAGTATTCCCATTGGCCAAAGCCAATACTTCCAGAACATTAATCGAATTGTTGTAGTTGTAGTAAACTCCAGGATTTCTAACTTCACCTGCTACTGTAACTTTAAAATTAAGGAGTTTTACTTTTACAATGGCTTCTTTAAGATATTCATCGGCTTTCTTTTGAACAATCGATTCTGCCTGATTTACTGTTACTCCAACGACGTTGATTTTTCCTAACATCGGAAGCGTAATATTTCCGTTTGTGTCAAGTTCGAATCCATAAAGATAGGCACCACTGGGAGTAGTATATTTTTGGTAACCCATTCCAGAACTGCTTGCCGCTTCCATGCCAGATTCAGGGTTAAAAAGGGTATTTACTTCTGGACTTATAGATTTAATACTCACATACAAAATGTCGCCAGTTTTTAAAATGTATGCTTTTGACAAATCCTTAATGGTTTCGTAATTTGCAGCGTCATTTAAATAAATTAAATCTTTACTACTACGACACGAGATTAGTCCAGTCATAAATATGATTAGAAAGAAGTTTATTAAGTTTTTCATAATTTATATTGATTTTTTTTAGGTAAAATTTTATTGTCCATCACCGGTTATTACAACTTTAACGGTTTTCAAAAGGATGATCATATCTAGCTTTAATGACCATGTGTCAATGTATTGCATATCCAACTTCATCCATTGATCAAAAGGTATATTGTTTCTTCCAGAAACCTGCCAGATACAAGTGATCCCGGGTTTCATACTCAATCTGCGGTTTTGCCAGCGTTGGTACTGTTTTACTTCTGATGGGATTGGGGGACGCGGTCCGACTACTGCCATTTCACCCTTCAGAACATTAATAAACTGGGGCAATTCGTCCAATGAGGTTTTACGCAAAAACTGACCAATTTTAGTAACTCTTGGATCATGCTTTATTTTAAACACTGGACCTTCCTGTTCATTTTGTGTCAGCAGGGATTCCTTCAAACTTTCGGCGTTAACAACCATTGTCCTGAATTTGTAACACCAAAACTGCCTTCCATTAAGGCCCATCCTTTTTTGCATAAAAAAGACTGGCCCACCATCAAGCTTTACCATAAAAGCGATGACCAACATGACTGGAGATAAAAGAATAAGAACAACCAATGAGATTACATAATCTTGAATTGCTTTGAATTTTAGTGCCAGATAGTTATCGGGAGTATTTCGGAAAGTTAAGAACGGCATTTGGTTCAAAAACGAGAGCGTTGATTGCATCTTTATATAATTTAATAATAGTGATTGCATCCGAAAAACCACGCCCACTTCTGCACAGGAATAGATAAATTTTTGAATTTCATTTTGTTCTAATGAACTCTTGCAATAGAATACCTCATCAATCGCCTTGTTGTCAATTACTTCAGAAAGATCACTCACGCATGGTATGATATGGAACTCTTTGCCATATTTAGTTTTGATCACTTCATCATCAGTCATGATAGCCCATATCCGATACCCCCAATCTTTCGTTTCAACTAATCGGTCAATAAAATAACTTGAATCTTCATCAGCAATAATTAGAATAAATCTGCTATTTAATCCCTCTCTTCGAAGGTATTTCATAGTTGCTGATAAAATGAACTTATAAGAATATAATACAATTAGGTTTAAAATCGCAAAAATCGCTAATACTAATCTGGAAACTAAATTAAGGTCTAAAAAAACAATGGCGACATAAAGTAATACGTTCCCTATAATTATTGCGGTTAAGTATTCGACAAATAGTACCGAATACATTTTCAATCGACCAATTCGACCTAAATTCGACTGATTTAGGATTAGCAACCAAAGTGGCACAATAATAAAGAGAATGATTTTGTATTGTGTTAAATCACTTTGTACAGGTACAAAAAACTTATGCGTCAACCATTTTGCTCCATCAAAACATAAAATGGTCAAGATCACTTGAAAGACGACATTTAATTTTTCAAGAACTGGTTCTCTTTCCTTAAGCATGATATCTAGTTGTTATGTCAAAATAAGTGAAAAAGGTTATGAAATAGGATTTATTTGCTGATCGATATTTTTACATTATTACCTCTTAACATGATAATTCTGACATCTCAGCAAATAGTTTTGTGGAGAATGCCCTTTTTGCATAAATTTTATAAAGGGAAACGATTATAAGTAATGAGAACTATTTATTGTCATATTCATAAATTCAAGAATCCTTGTTCTAAAAGGAAGAGCGAAAAACGAAATAATATCGTATCTTTTTTGGGTACTTTGTATTGCTTTTTGCAAATTTGTTTGTGTTAGAAATCAGGAAAAGGAAAATCAAGGATAATTGAACAGAGCACTTATTTATAAAGGGATCAATATAATGAAATTAAGCAATAAAATGAAATGATTTAGTATTCTGTTTATCACCTTTCTCTTTGAGAAGAGATGGGATACGTGCTTTCAGTCACGGGATTATTAGTTCTAAAATATGTTATCAAGTTGCCATTATTGCTTAATTCAACTTTACCACCTTTGAAGAATAGGCCTTTTAACCTGAATCCCCAAAGGGAAATGCTCTTGCACAATGAAGACTGTGATTTTTTAGTATTCTCCATTCAGTGAAGGTTAAAACGGCAGAAAAATTGTTCCCTGAATTGAATCTGTTAAGTAGAACTAAATTGAGATTTATAAATATGTATTTTATTTCTAAGTTAAAACGTTGGATTTTTGAGTTAAATTTTCTTCAAGTAATTTAACCTCGTCTCTCGATATGTTAGCGTATAAGCTACAATTCATGGAGTCTATCCGAATCAAAAGTCTCATTTGTCCATATATATTTGCGACTTCTCCCTTTACACCTTTCAACGATCCATGTAATACCTCTACAACAGCCCCCTTTTGTATACGTTCATAAGTTAAAGTAACTTCATGATCACATTGATAAAGGAAGCTTCGTATGTTCATAATTTGAGATTCAGGAATGGATTGTGCTCTTCCACCAAAACATATATAACAAACTGCCCCGGGAGTATTTAGAACATTAAAGAATTCTTTATAACTGACCTTTACAAAAATGTAGCATTTAAACAATGGTTCTTCAACCCATTTTTTTCGGTCACTCCATACTTTCAACACCTTTCTGGTAGGTAAATAACATTCTATATTCTTTTCCTGCAAATTGTCGAAAAGCTTTTTTTCACCGTTTGCCCTGGTATAAATTGCGTACCAATGGTAGTTTTGTTTTTCCAAAATCATTTTTTTATAGCATTAATTTTATTTAGGTTATTCTAATTAAATTAGAATAATTTCTATTTTATTCTAAAAATAATTACATAAACCTTTTTCAATTTCATTAATGCAATAAAATTAAGCTAGAATAACTTAAGAATCAATGGGTATTTTCCGACACTTATTTTCACCAAATTTATAGCCATTTATCCTTATAAATATGAATAATTATGAGATATTAATTGCAAATAATCATCACAAATAAATCATTTTATAGTTGAGAAAAACATAAAACAATTTCAAAATTATTTTTTAGAAGATTCTAATTTGTGTAGCAATGTCTACTTTGATTTTTCTAGTTTACCTTTTAAAATTAGGTTTTCAAGACTTAAATCCGCGAACATTCTTTTTAATCTGTCATTTTCTTCTTCTAATTCATTCAATCTATGGATTTCGGATATATTCATACCCCCATATTTTACTCTCCAGTTGTAGATTGTCGCTTGGCTTATTCCGTATTTTTTAATAAGCGCTGGAATTGTTGTCCCATTTTCATTTTCTTGTAGAATACGATAAATCTGTGATTCTGCAAATCTTTTTTTTGTCATAGTTTGCTGAATATTTAAATTGTTAATTTTTATTTACTTACCTAGTCGAATTCGTAATTGTTTTAACCAATAAACAATTACTTAAACGTTTTAATAATTCAAATTCGGAAAGCCTAATAATAAAACAACTGAATTCCAATTTGATTATAATAGAAATTTTAAAGTTAGCTGATTGCGTAATTTGATGAAGAAATATAAATTAATGAAACTCCTGGGATTAGGATGAAGTTCAATAATTTAGTAAATGACTTGATTGATGAATAGAGGAAATCCTATTGTTATCCACATATTTCAGCGATATAACACTAATTTTACGTATATAATGAGGGTAAAAACCAAAATTAAAAATCAACCAAAACTGAAGAAATCGATATTGTTTCTTGAAATTAGAATTGATTCTGGAACAAAAATAACAAAACTATAAATATAAACCAAATAAATTTTCTATTTCTCGTAGATTGTCGGAGTCAATGTGTCTATAACATTTAAAAATAAAAGTGATACAGCTCGTTAATAATCCTGACTAAGTCCAAAATATTGCTTTCTTTTTTTGTCGACCCTTGGCTGTGGATATGGCAAATTTATTGTTCTCTTTGATTGCCATATATACGATCTCAGCGATGTCGTGAACCGGCAGATTACGGTTTTTGGCAAAGGTCTTTTTACAAAGAGGACAAGCGGTCGCCAATACATCTGGCTGATAGCTGAGGTATTCGTCCATAGCTTTGTCGCGGATCTGATTGCGTTCGTTCATCTGGATTTTAATGTTGGCAAGGCTTCCTCCGCAACAAAAAGCTGCCTCTTTTTCATTCTTAATCGGAATTACTTCCGTATATTCGTCGAGCAGCAAACGGGGCTGGTGGTAAATACCGCTTCCACGTCCCAGTTCGCACGGATCGTGATAAACCACCCGAAGTGGCAACTTATTTACCGGCAGGCGCTTGTCGGCCATCAGTTTAAGTAAATATTCAGAGTGATGCTGAACAGTTATGCCTGCTATCGCATAATCTTCTTTAAACACTTTGTAGCAAATGGGGCAGGAGACTACCAGCTTTTTTGCGCCTGAAGCCAGTATTCGCTCGCGGTTGTGATCAATCAGTTTTTGGGCTGCTTCATACTGTCCGATCTGCATCAACGGACGACCACAGCAAGCTGTTTTATCCTCGTCCATAAACCAGTATTTTACACCGGCTACCGCAAAGATTTCTTTCATCGATTTAATGATGGCAGGAGTGAGATGGGTCATACATCCGGCAAAATAAATCGCTTCAGTTTGCGGGCTAACTTCTACTTTGCCATTCTTCAGGTATTCGTATGACGAATTGTATTCTTTGGTCGATTCAATGCGCTGGGTCATGCGTAAGCTGTTCAATTCCAAACCAACCGGGCAGTCGGGCTGGCACCTTCCGCAAAGCATACAATTGAATAATTTTTCGTCGGTAATTTTTCGGTTCCTGATGTGCTTCAGCGCATATACCGATTGGGTGTCCTTGATGGCAGCATGAGTCATTTGGCAACTGTCGAGACAAATGCCGCAGCGCGAACACGAATAGATCTGGATTCGCGAATAGCCATCGATTCGCTTTTGAACTTTGATGCCGTAGTTCCGGAGGAAAATCATGACAACCTCAACCGGAATATGCATGTAACGCGAAACAGGCAGCGCGAAGAAGAATAAGCCCAATGCTCCTGAATAGGCCCACCATAATGGCATTTCCAGCGATTGAACCGGTAAAATTGACGAAAGTAATTGTCCGGTTGGCTGACTTATAATGCTTCCGTTATGGTGAATACCGGCAGATACGCTTTCGGCCAAAAAACGAAGCGGGAAGATGAGCCAGAGGGCAGTCAAAGCAATGCGGTCGCCAGTTTTAAGCTTTGTCGTTTTTCGCATTCCAAACATCCGGCTATTCATTCGTTTATAGTAAGCCAGTGTTACGCCTGAAAGCACAAACACGAGCAATAAATCCATGCAGGCTGCCAGTATTTTTCCTGAAAGTGTGATGGATTGTTCAGTCATAAAGTAGCGCATAAAAATAGCTTTGTATGCCGGAACGTTTAAGGTTTGATAATGAATGCAAGCTTCGATATGGCCAACAATAATTAGCAGGAACCATCCAAATGCAAGGCTCATGTGCATATAACCCAAAACCGGATTTTTACTGAATATTTTTCGGTGAAGTAATGATTCTGAAAAGGTTTCGCGTATAGCCAACAAACTTTTTCGGGTAAAAATATTATGGATAATCCGGCTTTTATCGATTTTTGAAAGTTCTGAAATCCAAATGCCGACAATAATAACCAGGAAGCAGGAAATAAACAAAAGCCCAATTGTAAATGGTAATATGAAAGATGGGGGAAATTTCATTTGTTTTACGAATTGACGGGTTTGTATTTCAGAATGCTCTTTTTGATGAGCATGATTACGTTGCGCAGGTTGATTCCACGAGGGCAAACCAACATGCACTTACCACAGAGCATACATTTTTGTATTTCTGATTCGAGCTCAACCGTTTCGCCTCGACGCAACAGCAGGTTCATTCGCCTGACATTAAAGCTAACCAAATCAGCAGCACTGCAGGTGGCAGTGCATCCGCCACACGACAAGCACACTTTGAACGAGGGTTCCATTTCCAGAACTTCATTCAATAACCGACCATCAAACTGATCGTAGTCGATGGTTCGCTGTTTGATCACTGTAAAGCCAAAATCTTTCATTAATTATTCATTTTAAGCCAGTTGTTTACTTCTTGTGCTGCCGATCTGGCGTGCAGAATGGTGTCGTTTACCGTCATAGGTGCGGTGCAGCTTCCGGCCAGAAATATCCCTTCCTTTTCTGAAAAATTTGACTTCAGGAACGAATCAGTTGTTTTCAGAAAACCCGATTCTTCGCAGCCGATGCCACAAGTTGCGGCTGCATTTGAGGTTCCTTTCCCAGCTTCCATACCCACGAGCAGAACCAGCAAATCAACATTCATCTTAAGTGGCCTTCCGGAAAGAGTATCTTCTGATTTGATCAACAAACTTTTATCTATTTTTTCCGATGCTTCGGATAAACGTCCACGGATGAACTGAATGTCGTACTTTTCCTGTGCTTCGCGGTAAAGCTCTTCAAAGTTTTTCCCGTACATGCGCAAATCCATATAGAAGCAATATATTTCGGCTTCAGGTAATCGTTTTTTGAGTTCAATGGCTTGCTTAACGCCAGTAATGCAGCATACTTTGGAACAATAATGGTTTCCCGATTTCTCATCACGCGATCCTACGCAATGCACAAAAGCAATCCGTTTGGGATTTGCTCCGGCAGCTACCGTCAGATCGCCATCATGCAAAAGCAATTTCTCCAGATCGGCCGAGGTGATTACATGATCATATATTTTGTATCCGTATTCTTCCTTTCTGCGGGCATCAAAAAGTTCGTAGCCAGTGGCCACAACCACGGCATCAGCTTCTAATTTTTGTTCTCCTGAAGTTTCAATATTAAACTTGCCATTTTGACGTTGAATGGTGCGAACTTCGGTCTGCGTTAAAATTGAAAAATCTTTTTCACTGTGTTTCTCCTGAAGTGCATCCATGATTTTATTAACGGGTGTAAAGTCAGGAAAAAGGTATGACCAGTTGTTTAGTTTCCCGCCTACCTGTTCTTCTTTTTCAATCACAGTTACCCAATGTCCCGCATCTGTCAGGGCACAAGCTGTTTCCATTCCGGCAATACCACCACCTATAATTACAATGTGTTTCAAGTAGTTTAATGTTTAAGGTTCATTGTTTAACGTTTTGCTCTGTTCTGAATGGATTTTTTACCTTATTTTTTTCGATATTGGTTATTGAATATTGGTTATTTGACATTCTCAAATCGTCAAATCGTTGAATCGTCAAATTTCAACATCGGCATCCCACCATCGTTGGTTTCCCGATCATTTTTCCATCTTTTCGGGTATATTTTAAATCAGGGTCATATTTAATTCCCATCTTATCCAACAATGGTTCAACATTGGTTTGGTGCATTTGCATACCCATATCCCATGGATTGTACCCAAGTACCAATCCAGCCATTTCTTCGTAGGTCAGCACCGGAATTCCCTGTCCGTTTTCACCGTACGTTTTGCCTTCCATTTCTTCAATTACATACTGCCAGCGGTCAAGAAACATTGGACAACCCGGACAGTTACTTACAATAGCATCGGGTTTATATGGTTCCATTGATTCGAATTTTTTCCGTGAATTGGATACTGAATAGCCACGGTTCGACATCACCAGATATTGCCTGAATCCAAAACCGCAGCAATGACGACGTTCAGGATAATCGACCACTTCGCCACCCCATGATTCGATCATTCCAACCAACACATGTGGAAACTCAGCGCCACCAACTCCCTTGGAAGGAAACATTTTGGAGTAATGACATCCAATGTGTTCCACAATCTTTAGCGGTTCTCCGGTTTTTTGATTGACAAGACGGTTTTTCCCGGCTTCTGCAATTTCCTGCCTGAATTTGTAAACAATGTCGCTGGCATGGGCTACATTTTGAGGTATTTCAAATTCGCGTCCCGTAGCTTTTTTCAGGAAGTTCCTTACTTTTTCCAATTCCGAAGGAAATTCTTTCCACGTTTCGATAATTTCGTTGTAGATTCCAAACGAGGTGATGCACGAAACAGCGAGGTTCTTATATCCGGCTTCGGTCATGAGCGCAAATTGCCGGGCAACGATGGTTTGGATGGTGTCAAACGGCACAATGTCAGAATGGTAACCTATTCCGGAACAGCTGGTGTGATGTGGATTTTCGTAGATGTCCTTATTTAATTCCTTGCGCAGAATCTTCAGAAAAGTTTGTTCTGAACCGGGGAAAAAGTTTTGGCGTATGCAACTACGTACATAGAAATAATGATCATCGGCTATTTCCTTTTGATAATCCTGCCATACTTGTATTTTGCCTTCTCGTTTCATTATTGTCGGTTGTGTTTGCCGTTGTTGGTGGTAAAGGTGTGGTTGATATAGTCGGTATAATCATCGCCGTTTTCAGGAAATCCCATGCTTTCGGCTTTCTTTTTCGAGAAATATTCAATTTTGTCAAACCGATTAAAGCCACCAGTTATTTCAAAGATCCGCGAAATTTCGTCAATCGATTCCTGCGGAATTTTTCGTAAAGCGCCTTCTCCATCGCCTTTGTAATTGGCGCCAACGCGTTCGTAAACTTCTTCTTTATTTTCATAAATCCACTCACCAACTGGTCCTTGTTCGGGGTGTAGTTCAGGAACCAGATTTTCGGGAAGCAGGCAATAACCTTTGGTTACAATGTTTCCTCCGATAACGCGCTTAATAACCAATTGCTGCCTACCTTTTTCCGATTCAGCAAAATAGCCTAGTTCCTGCGATAATGCGCGTAAGGCCATAATGATCAGTCCAACTGTATTGCCGCGCGGACAACGGGTTTTACACGACATACATTCGCCGCAATACCAGATGGTCTCACTTTTCAGGAGTTCTTCAATTCGTTTTTCATCTTTTGATTGTATAATGCCGGCAATTATTCGGGGGTCGTAGTCGTAAAATTCGGCAGCCGGGCATATGGCGGTGCAAACGCCGCAATTCATGCACGATTTCAGACCTTCAACAAACCTGACATCCTTTGTAAGTTCTTGGTAGAGTTCCATTTTTGGTTTTCGGCTTATAACAACACGAAGGTACTTTTTCAAATTTTAAGCCAGTTCAGTCTAAAACTGTATTCTCAGTAAGTCTTTGTGCGTATTTGTTAGAATCTTCAAACAGATATGCTAAAAATAAAGCCGGTTAGTAGTGAATTAAACGAACCGGCTTTATTTTCTATCTTAGATTGATTATTCTGCTTTACTAAAGTCGAAATAAAGCGTCATCGATTTTTCATACAAATACATATTTGGCTGACTCATTGGACCCATTGTTTCAGGTTTGGTAAATTTAGTACCAATGGGATCAATAGCATGCAAAAATGAAATATTACCTGTTGGAAATTCAGGAGAAGTATAGTCGTTGTTTGCTCCTTTCGGTTTTTCGGGAGTAAACAGTCGCAGGAATACGTCTTCATCGGGACAAACAATGGTAAAATTTTGCTCCTTCGACTGAATCGTAGCCCATTTGAAATTGCGGTGGTAACCTTTAAATTCGGGATAAGTCCAATCTTCTCCGGTAATGGTATTGTTGTAAGCTTTTTCCCACACATTCAACGTGTTGCCTTTCATGCGGTTTTTCCAAACACGGTATGGTCCATATCCCATCCATCTGACACCTTTTACCTGATTTTCAGGATAATCGAAACTAATTCCCATGAATTTGTTTTCGTTCGGAGCTTTGTACGACACTTCGAGTTTGAGCCATCCGGATGAAAGTACAGTCCATTTTACTTTTTTCAGATCACCTTTGTAGATGCATTCAACGATTTGGTTGTCGCCTTCGCTGTAGTTTTTTAACTCTTGAAAATCGGCTGTTCCTGAAGCCAAAACCGGACCGTGAATGAAAGGTATATTTTGATTTTTACTCTTTACTCCCGACAAAAATCCGGTCTTCTTATCCCATTTGAAAGAGTGACTATTGACCTGTGCATTAAGGCTGACTGCATCTTCTACAATTCTGATTTTACCGACTTTGTCTTCCGGAATAATCTCATCGGCAATTGTTTTTGCACTTTTTATTGGCCAGCTCCAGGTGTATATCTCTCTTCCGTTTGGATCGGTAGCCGTTATATACAAAACATCGCTGTCGAAAAAACGAACAGGCATAAACATACTCAGCTTTCCTTTTTGACCAGGAGCCAAATCCGGAGATTCGATTGTGCCTGTTTCGTTTACTTTCTGATCAGTTTGATAAGGATCGGGTAAGTCGACTAAGCTGTAAGTGAATTTGCAATCTTTCAGGTTTGTATAAATGTAGCGGTTCTCGATCGGGAATACGCCGTTAAAAGTGGACGTGATGTATCTCGTTGCGAAAAAGATTGGCGACCATATTTCTTTGATGGTATAATAACTGCCTTCTTTTTCAAGATACGGGCCAAGAATTCCGTCAGCAGCGTGGTTGCCATCGGTATCCAATATCCCGTTTTTGTCGGTTCTCACAACAGCTTCATCGGCATAATCCCATAGGAACCCTCCGGCAGACAAAGGGTTGTTCAGCATCATGTTCCAGTAATCATCCAATCCGGCTCCGTGTCCTCCATCGTATAATCCATGCAAAAATTCAGTTGGAAATACGATCCGACGGCCTTGCTGATGAGTGCTAACCCCATAATTGTAGGCTCGGTAATGTTGGGTATCGGTACTCCTGAATTCGGCCCAGGGATGGATCAGCGGTCGTTTTTGTGGATCCAATTCGTCGAAGAAACGATCAAGATCGGTGTTCCAACCTCCTTCGTTGCCATTGTCCCAAACAACAATCGATGGATGATTAATGTCGCGATATAACATTTCCTGCGCCAGAATAGAGCCGACACGAGTGTCGTAGGCCGTTTGCCAGCCAGCCAGTTCGTCGAGTACAAATAATCCGAGCGAATCGCAAACATCCAGAAAATGCTCGTCGGGAGGATAATGCGACATGCGTACCGCATTCATATTCATGTCTTTGATTGTGTTAACATCCTCAATGCTAATTTGCTTGTTCAGGGTTCGTCCGGTATTTGGCCTGAATGAATGGCGGCAAACTCCTTTGAACATGATCTTTTCACCGTTGACGTAAATCCCGTCGCTCTCCCGAAGCTCAACTGTTCGAAATCCAAATTTTTCACTCACTTCATGAATGACATCCAGATAATTAATGAGTTGAATGTCAACCATGTATCGGTTGGGCGATTCCGGAGTCCAGGGTTTGATGTTTTCGGCAAAAGTATGCAAATGGGCCAGCGTTTGATCTTTATCGAGAATAACAGAGAAAGGCGGACTGACCGGTTCACCAGAAAGTGTTTTGATCTGGGCTTTTACCTCCATGCGTTCGTGGATATCATTTAGCGAAACATCCATCTGGAACGAGCCATCGGCTTTGGCATCCAATGCAATTCGTTCAATGTTGGTTCGCGGTTTGGCTTCCAAAAAAACCGGACGGAAAATCCCTCCAAATACCCAAAAATCGCATCGGCGTTCTGCCTCGTTCACTCCTTCGTTTTCCGAATGCTTGGCAACCGATACTTCAAGTAAATTTTCCTTGCCAAATTTAAGTAGGTCGGTAATATCGTATCTGAACCGATAGAAGCTTCCCTGGTGCATTCTCCCGGCTGAAACGCCATTGATTTTAACTTTGGTGTCGGTCATTGCACCATCGAAGACAATGTTTATTTGTTTGTTTTTCCATTCTTTGGGAACCTGAAATTCGTATTTGTACATTCCGGTTTCTTTGCCGCGAACTTCATCTTTATCTTCTCCGTAATTGTAGGTTCCAAAACCCTGAAGTTCCCAATTTGACGGAACCGGAATCTTGGCCCATTTGCCTGAGTTTTGTCCGGCAGTACAGAAAAAATCCCAGTTTACGGTGTGATCGCTGCCTGTTCCTGATAAATACTGAATCTCCGTTTTTTGCGCCTGACTGAGAGAAATATTCAGGAAAAAGGAAATGAAAAGAGGAAATATGAATCGTTTCATGTGGGGATGATTTTGGATTAAAGTTGGTCTTCCAAAAGTATGAAATGAGCATGATTTTAAAAGCATTTATCGAAGTGATTATTTTACAATCATGCGAATTACATGCGGCATTAGAATTTATAGAATTAATGCATAAAAAATAGAATAAAGAATCTGATTAAATAGGACTGGTTTCATAAATATCCGGACATTTATCTGCGCTTAAAGTAACGGTTGATATCGACTTCAGGATGTATGGTTGAAGAATTTCCAATCAAAAAAACGGCGAGTTGTTTGGCGAAATAGGGACCAAGCAGAACCCCTTTTGAGCCCAATCCGTTGAAAATTCCGATTTGTGGATTATCCGGAAGCAACCCAATTACTGGTTTCCGGTCGTGCATCGTTGGGCGAATCCCAGCCTTCTGGCTCAATACTTCAAAATGAGTTGAACTGATATTTTGAAATTTGTCAAGCAATTCATTACGGGCTGAATCTGTAATTTCGTCGTTTAATTCGTCCCAGGTGTAGGTTGCACCAACCTTGTAGCGGTGGTTTCCAATTGGCATCACAAATACTTCGTCGCTGACGATTTCGTTCAAATTCAATTCTGGAATTTTCAGTTCCAGAACTTCGCCTTTGGAGTGTTTAAACTTCAGACTGTTGAAAAATGGGTTCTGCGAAGCAGCTGATCCTTCACAGAAAATGATCTTTGAGGCTGTTACATTATCATAAGCCACTGAATCAGGCTGTAGAACCAGTTTTTCGTAGTCGAGCTTTTCATTTCTGATCGAATTCTGCTGGTTTAGAAATTTAGCGAAAGCAAAAATAAGTTTTTGGATGTCAAGTCGTCCGGATTTGTTAACGCAACCAAAACTGAAAGTATTGGATATAGCCGGATTCCTGAAATTTAGAATGGGTTCAACCTCCAGATATTCTTCCAATTGATTTGCGAATATCTTCTCCTTCCAGAAATCAATTCCGTCTTCGCCTAGGATTTTCATCATTTGACCTGGAAAATAGAGTTGTTCCTGCACTAATTCTTCCAGCTCATGGTATGTGGTTTCCATTTGTGGAAAGGCATCATCAACCAGCCAACTTTTAGTCATTCTTCGGAAAACAACCGGGTTGATTAATCCCGCAGCTACGTCGGATGATTTGAGTTGAGCGGGATCGTTGAAGACCACAAAAGTTTTGTTTTGCCTGAATAATTTATGGGCAAGCAAAGTCCCGGCAAGTCCCTGACCAACGATGATAAAATCTACATTCATGAAAACAGAAAGCAAACAGAAACCGGAATTGTTCAGGAAGGTAAATTACTTCTTCGCTTTCTTCAGCTCCAAATTCACAAAAACGGGTAAATGATCGGAAGGATACCTCATGTCTTTCGAATCGGTTAATACACCGTACTGTTTGACTTCGACCAAATCATTTACAAAGACATAATCGATCCGTTCTTTCAGCGGGCTGTCGAATTTAAACCCGTTGAATGTTCCGCTTGGTCCATAAGCTGCTTCTTTTGTGATGGAACGGGAATCGTGAAGTTCTTTGGTAATTACTGCAATGGGTTCTTGTTCCGGAGTCAGATTGAAGTCGCCTGTTAAGATTACCGGTAGCTTTGAAGTGTTTAGCTCTTTGATTTTTCGCAAAATGAGTTTGGCTGATTCCGTTCTGGCTTTAACTCCCTGATGATCGAAATGGGTATTGAATACCATGAATTGCCGTTCTTTCTTGTCAGTTTCAAGCAGGAGCCAGGTGCACACCCGATTGCAGGCAGCATCCCATCCCAGACCCGGTTTTTCAGGAGTTTGTGATAGCCAGAACCAACCACTTTTCAGCGCTTTAAATTTCTTTGAATTGTAGAAAAGCGGAGAGAATTCACCTGCTTTTTTACCATCGTCGCGGCCAACACCAACCCATTTCATGTGAGGTAATTTAGCTTGAATGTCTTCAATTTGTCCGATCAGAGCTTCCTGTAAACCAAAAATATCAGCTTTGTGGAAGTCGAGTAAAGCAGCTACATCCTTGCTTCTGTTAGGCCAGGCATTTACACCATCGTCTGGATTGTTATAACGAATGTTGTAGGTTATAATTCGGATATTCTGAGCCATAACCAGATTACTAACGAAAACTAATATGAAGAAAACAAAGTGTTTCATTCGGAGCAAAAGTTAAAGGATTGGTATTCGCATGTTTTGTTGTCTGACTTCATAATTGTTGTTTTTTGCTCCGTTCCTTTGTTGATGATGTAGGAGTAGCAAAAATCAATTATTTCATCGAAGTTGTCCGACATTGGTTTTCCTGCAATTTCATGCGAAGCATAGCAATAAGTGTATAACCAGTATGGAGTTCCGAGTTTTTTGAGTTTTTCGGCGATGGTGTACGAACCATGCAAGATGAGGTACCCGGGTTGGCCTTGCTTACAATACCGGTGTGGCGCCGTAGCATAAGGAACAAGGTTGTCGCAGGTTCCATGAAAAAGCAATGACGGAATTGCCGATTCTTTGTAAATCCGGGAGGTATCAGGTACTGCTCCAGCCATCGAAATAACCCCGGCATACGATACCGGCCCGCTATCGAGACCATAGCAATAGGGAGGTTGATAGGCTGTGTTCAGAACCGTTTCGGCGCCTGCGCTACTTCCTGAAAGAATTATTTTCTGCGGATCGATGCCCATTTTATCGCGGTTTTTAATCATGAAGAAAGTGGCATCCTGAAGATCTTCAACGGCATCGTTAAACGTATTCCGCTTGTCAACTGCCGGGCAGTCGCATCCAAAGCCGCTTTTTTTTCCCTCTCGCGTTAGCCGGTACGAAATGGAAGAAACCACATATCCATGCCGGGCCAATTTTTTGCAGAATACCTGAATTCCGGGATTATTGCGCATTCCGCCTGAAAAACCACCGCCATGAACGTAAAAAATTAATGGTCTTTGAGATTGATTGTCGAATGCCGGAAAATAAACATCCATATCGAGCGACTTCCCGTCTTTGAAGGCATACGTAAATGTTTCAACCCGCGTTGAATCAGTAATCTCTTCTTTGTAACGTTCTTGTGCGAAAACATTTAGACTCAGAAAACAGAGAGGGAGAAAGACTTTCAGGAAAAATATAGAATACTTCATTAATGTAGTTTGTTGCTTAGGATGTTGTAAAAAAACTGCATAAATTTATATAAAAAAATCGGTGCTATGGCAATTATTACTGGCAGAACCAACGAGAATGGGCGAATTACATTCAGCTATGAAAAGTGTAATTCGTGTGGACTTTGTGTGAAAATCTGCAAAGATTTTTCGCTGAAAATGGAAAATGACCGTCCTGTTTTAAGTGATCAAGCGTTATTTGGCTGTGTTGGCTGCGGACATTGCATGGCGGTTTGTCCGAGCAACGCAATTCAGGTTTCAGGAAGGGAATTGTCGGTGAGCGATCTGATTGATTTGTCGGAAATTGAAAGCAAATCAAGTTACAAACAACTTAGGAATTTGCTGTTTGGCCGCCGAAGTATTCGCGATTTTAAAGATGTCGAGATAGGAGAGGACTTAATCGAAAAAATAATTGAAGCTGCTGTTTCTGCTCCGATGGGGATACCTCCATCAGATGTTCAGTTAGTGGTAATTAAAGGAAAAGATAAGGTTCGTGAATTTTCGTTCGACGTAATTGACTATTTCGGTAAAGTTGGCTGGATATTTTCGCCATGGATGATGTGGATGTGGCGGTTGATGGGCAAAGAGGCTTACCAAGTAATGAAAAGCTTTGGCAATCCATTGGTGAAGTTCATGGTTGAAACCAGGAAGAAAAATGAGAATTACCTGTTGTATGATGCCCCGCTTGCTCTGTATTTTTCAGGATCAGCCTATGCTGATCCAGCCGATCCGTATATTCCGGCAACTTATGCCATGCTGGCTGCCGAAAGCCTTGGACTGGGCACATGTATGATTGGCAGTGTACACCCTATGATTCAATATGGTGCAAAAAAGCTAAAGCAGAAATGGAATCTTACGGCCAAATCGCCTTCAGGATTAATCGTTATTTTTGGTTACCCGAAATACCGGTTTAAATCGGGCATTAAACGAAGTTTTGCGAAGGTCGCCTATTTTGCCAACTGACCAATATAGAAAATAGTCATTAGTCATTCGGAAAGTCACTTTTAGAAAATTTCCCAATGACTAATGACTTTTTCCTCTTTTCTTAGATTTTCACTTTCACAACCACCTTTTTTACTTTCTCAGGGCCATCGATTTGCATACATGGGCGGTGAACATCCTGAGGAAAAAATACGGCGAACATTCCGGCTTCCACAATCAATTGTGTGGTTTCTCCTGAAAAGAAAACGATGTCTTTCTCAGGATTGTACTCCGCAGTTACAGTTTGTCCGCTTAATGGAGCAAAGCCAATGGCTTCTCTTCTTGAAACAATGTATTGAATATCAGCATAGGCCCGATGTGCTTCCAACCGGCAATCTTCATGCTTTTTCGAATCGTATTCACTTACCAGCGCAAAAACGTTCTTGCCATCAATTTCATACTTCCCGATTTCAACAGTTTCTAAATCAGTATTTTTCAGGAAATCAAAGCCTTTTTTAAGGTTTTCGCTGATGCATGAATAGAGGTCTGCATTTTCAAGTTTATCAAGAATCATGGTGTAATTTTATTGAGATGAATAATTTTCAAGGTCAAAAGCAATCGATTGCAATTGGTCGGGCAAATATACGGTTTGAAATTCTAATTTGTCAATTCGGCGATTAAACAATTCGATTATTGCCGATTCGATTTGAGCTTTATTATTTCAGTAAGTTGTTCTAAATACAATAACTTAGCTGAAAATAAATCACAACTAAACTTAAACCATCTAACCTATGGAAAACAAAGACTTTAACAGACGTATCTTTATAAAGACAACAGGTATTGCAGCTGCTGCCACTGTGTTATCCGGAAACTTTGCATTCGGTTCATCTCTGGTTCCTTCTGTACAAAATGCGATTCCCCGTTGGCGGGGGTTTAATCTACTTGACTATTTTGGCGCTTTTCCTCCGAAAGGCGAAAACCAGTCAAAAACAACCAAAGAAGATCTCAAATGGATGGCTGACTGGGGTTTTGATTTTGTTCGGTTGCCGATGGCTTATCCGCGTTATATCATCTTTGACAGCCAAAAGGATGTTACTCCTGCGGATGCTTTGAACATCAATGAGAAAGTAGTGGACGAAATTCAGGAGTTGGTTTTTCAGGCACAGGAAGCTGGTTTGCATGTAAGTATCAACCTTCATCGGGCACCCGGATATTGCGTAAACGCTGGATTTAATGAACCGTACAATTTATGGAAAGATCAGGAAGCATTGGACGCTTTTTGTTTTCACTGGGAAATGTGGGGAAAACGTTTTGCTCATGTTTCTTCTAAAAAGATCAGTTTCGACTTGGTCAATGAACCTAGTTGGCGCGATAATATGAACGATCAGTTTGGTTCCCGTACAACAATTCCGGGAGCAGTGTATCGAAAAGTTGCTCTGGCTGCATCGCAGGCAATCCGCAAATCAAATCCGGATCATCTGGTTATTGCTGATGGAAATGATGTTGGCGCCTCGGTAATTCCTGAAATTACTGATCTGAATATTGCCCAAAGTTGTCGTGGATATTTTCCTCATTACGTGTCGCATTACCGGGCGCCATGGGTTTATAAGAATCCGGATGATGCTCCCATGCCAGTTTGGCCGGGAGTTATTGATGGTAAATCGTTTAGCCGGAAAAATCTGGAAGAACTGTATCAACCCTGGATTGATCTCGTGAAACAGGGTGTTGGTGTTCATTGCGGCGAATGCGGTTGCTGGCGGGAAACTCCACACAATGTTTTTCTTGCCTGGTTTGGCGATGTGTTGGATGTATTAACTGAAAATCAGATCGGTTATGCGCTTTGGAATTTCAGAGGCGATTTTGGTATTTTGGATTCAGGACGAAAGGATGTTCAGTACGAAGATTGGTATGGACATAAACTGGATCGGAAAATGCTTGATTTACTAAAGAAACATTAATAAAGAAACCGCTGCAAGGCGGATTCTTTTATGTCTGAAATCATTACTGGCAGATAAAATCTAATCTATTCGTTTTAGATTCTTTGCTCCACTTCGTTACGCTCAGAATGACAAACGGCCAAACTCTCGAAAGTACCTGTCATTCTGAGGCCTCACCAAAAAAAAATTGGGGCACAATGTGGAAATGACAGGGAGACGAGATTCCTCATTCCACTTCGTTTCATTCGGAATGACAGGCTCGCGCAAGGGGAATGGGGATGGTTGGGGCGGCTTTGCCGCCCCAACCATCCCCATAAACAAAGGCAACTGTCATTTCGAACGAAGTGAGAAATCCGTTCATTATGAGCATTTTGTACAAAACTGTCATTGGTAGCGAAGCGAAGAATCTCATTGTTTTTCTCGGTCAGTTGTAATTTAAAATCTAACATCTTTTCTACAGTTTAAACATCTCGTTCCAAAGCAGCTCGTATTGATCTTTGTATTGATTAACGATGTCGTAATTGGTGGTTATCAGCAGGTTTTCCTGATTGTGATTAGAGGCTGTATAAGTCCAGTTAAAACTTCCGGTGAAAACAATCCGTGAGTCAATTATCCCGAATTTATGGTGCATGTGGTAACGCGAATGATCAATCTTAACAGTTATTCCGGCATTTTTCAAACCTTTTATAGCCGATCCGTTATCGTACATTTTCTCGTCGTCGGTAATAATCCGGACTTTGATTCCACTTTGATGACAATAAAGTATATCATTGGCCAATCGTTCATCGGTAATTGTGAAAACACAAATATCGAGCGTCTGTTTGGCTTGTTTGAGTAAATCAGAAATGGACTCCAAAATATCGGTGCCCGGACTAAAGTAAACTTTGTGCATACTGAATTTACATTCGCCGATCAAATCGAAACAATTCTGAAGCCAAAAAAGTGCCTGCTGTCCGCTGTTTGTTTGTTCAAGTCTTCGCGCTTCATTAAACAGCCGATAGCGTAATTCACCAATCTCCTCGCGGCTGAGAGCGCTAATTAAATCAGCAATTTCTTTCTTCGTCCCATTGGTGAACATTCTTCCAAAATTGTCGGTCAGGTATTGTACGATGCGATCCATTTGTTTGACGTTACTGGTTTAAGTCCGGAGTTCGAAGTGCCTAAAGTTCGAAGTAATAAAAAGTACATGAGTTTCTATGTCCCTGAGCTCTTTGCTCCATGCCCTAGGCTTTTCCGAATCCATACACCACCCAGTTATTTTTCTCCTGAAATCCGGTTTCATGAAGGCCAAGCGATTCGGCTTTTGCTTTAACGTCGGGCATATCGTGGGTGTAAAATCCGCTTAAATAAAGTTTTCCACCCGATTGCAGTACGCTTTCGTAAACCGGCAAATCGTTGATGATGACATTTTTGTGGATGTTGGCAAAAATGATCTCGAAAGTTTCAGTTCCAAGCAAACTGGCATCTCCCAATTTGGCTTCCAGATTCAGGATATTATTGAGTCGGGCATTTTCAACAGTGCTTTCGAACGACCAGGTATCGATATCAATTGCTGTTACACTTTTAGCGCCTTTGAGCGAAGCAAGCATTCCCAGGATTCCCGTTCCACAGCCCATATCCAGAACAGTTTTTCCGGTTAGATCCATGTTCAGGATTTGTTCGGCCACGAGTGTAGTGGTTTCGTGGTTTCCGGTTCCGAAAGCCATTTTAGGCTCAATCACCAATTCGAATTCTGCCGGTTCAAATTCGGTATGAAACGGTGCACGAACCAAACAGCGATTACCAATGAGCAACGGTTTGAAGTAATTCTTTTCCCATACTTCGTTCCAGTTTTTATCCGGAATCATTTCGTGTTCCGTTGACACCGAAAAGGGCAGGAGAGAGGTAATTGCTTCGATTTCGTCCAGATGGGCCGATTCGCCGGGAATGTATCCCATGACCAGTTCTTCCGATTCGTCAAAACTTTCGAAGGCCAGGTCGGATAGCATGGCCACCAGTATTTCGCGGTTTTCGGTTGTGTCGGGATTCAGTTTAAAACTGATTTGTGTATAAATCATATGAGTTCCAAATTTCAGGTTTCAAATTTCAAGTTGCGCTTAGAATGCCTATTTCTCAGCGTTCAAATGTAATACAAAAAGAAAGACCTCCCGTTGCCGGATGGCCTTTGTATGTGATTTGTTTATTGCCTTTATCTGAAGAATAGTTTGATTATAAAAGCTTGAATAAACGCCTGTTTTAATGGAATCCAGCTCTGGTAGCTATTAATTCAATTTGAAATTCGATATTTTATTTGGAAAAACATACTTTCCACTAAACGTTCTGTTGACAATTAACCGTATCCTATCAAACCTTTACTTCATTGCCGAAACATCCAATGTGGTTCCTGTTAATTTAATCTGATAAGGCCACTGTTCGTCGTTTTTATCCTCGCCATCAACTTCGTGTGCCCAATGTTCGGTAGGCGCGCCACTTACAACCAGCCATAAGAACTGCGTGTGTTTTGGTACTTTGAACTTCGCCTCGCCATTTGAATCGGAATACATCTTGCCATAAACACGACTTCCATCGTCTTTTACCGCAAGGAAACCATAACGCCAACCGGCTTTTTCAATATTGATTGCCCGGTATTCTTTGGCACCGGCAATTCCTTTAAAATTAAGTGTAATAACTTTACCCGCTTCCGGAATCGTTAATTTAATACCGTTATATCCATAGTTCTGTGGACATTTACTTTCAGAAATCTGATACCATCCGCTGCCAATTGAATCGAGTTTGCTGAAATGTTGATTGGCATATTTTGCGGCAACCTGCGAAATTCGTTTCATATCCCAGGTTATAAACCGGCGGGTCGCATCAAAAATTTCATCATTAAATTTGTCCTGATTAATGGAGGTTAAACGTTTATAAGTCATAACCGGATCTTCGCCATCTTGCCCTTCGCGCCACATTTTTCCAATAAAATCAACGCCATTTTTGTTCGACCAGTATTCCAAAACGTAGGGCGAATGGTACATGTTCTTTTCATGTAAAAAAGCTAAGTGTGTTTGCTTCATGAAATCGACCAAATGGTAGTTTTCGAAAGTCATCCATTCAGGATAAACCTGCCACAACATGTATTGCGATGTCATTTCAACAAACGAATAGCTACCTCCGCCACCTCTTGACGTGGTATCGCCTTTCGCTTTGTCGGCACTTAACAAATACTGAAACGAGTGCCCCATTTCATGAGCCAAAGCGCCAAAAGGTTCTTTACTCATCCTGGCAGGAGGTGCCCAAAATATGCCGATTTTATTTTCTTCTCCGCCACCAAACGCGGTACCTTCTTTCGAGTTGATTATAAATATCAGGCATTTGTATTTATCGGTTAAAGAATTTCCCTTCTCTACAAATTTCAGATCATCGACGTAGTATTTATAAATTCGTTCACCCTCATTCAAAATCCGATCGGGATTAAACCGCAGCGTTAAATCAGGATTCGCCGATGGATCACTCCCAAATTTCTTAGACCAAAAAACCGCGATATCGTTCGATCCTTTCATCCGTTTGAAGCAATACTCACTGGTATCGTTTTTAAAGTCGTTATTCTCGGGGACTTGCCAAACCTTAGCCGGAATGTACAATTCCTTTCCAACGGGCTTTGCTATTGTGTCTGAAGGCTCTATTCCATTGGAATATGCCTGGTTGGTCGCAAAATAAGTTGCGAATATGAGCACTGCACTTTTAAGAAAAAAATTCAACCTCATTTTACTGGATTTTTTTATAAGTTATATGATTGTTGTCTGGTAAAAAATATGAGATTCTTCGCTTCGCTCAGAATGACAGCTATTTCCAAGGATAAGGAGGAGGTCGGGGTAGGATTGCGGCTTAACCGCAATCCTACCCCGACCTCCTCACACAACTCGTTGATTGTCATTTCGAACGAAGTGAGAAATCTCGACTTAATAGGTGCTGTCACGGTTTTACCGGACAATAGTGATAAGTTATGATTCATTTCTATTCTATAAATCCATTTTTTTGCATCCGTTCACTATTTACGAACAATGCCATTCCTGTTTTCATTTTTTTAAAGTTTTCTTTTTCGTAGAACAATTCTTTTCCAGGTGAAGCATACAAAATAAAATTACAATTTGGTGTTTTTTTTACAAGGTCTCTAATAATTAACCGGCCAATGCCTTTCCCTTGGTATTCCGGTAAAACTGCAATATCATAAATGGCTGATTGGTATTCTCCGTCAGAAATTGCTCGTCCAAATGCAACAAGAGTTTCATTATCAAAAACAAATACTGTTGAATGACTATTATTAAATGCTCTTTGGTGAATTTCACTTGAATAATTTGACATTCCGGCTTTTTTGAGTATTTCAACAACGTTGTCCCAAATAATATTTGTTGTTTCATTCTCTATTCGTAATTCCATACTTTTAATTCCTTGCTGTTTAAATTATATTGGTTTCGATTTTTCGTAGTGTTGCGTTCACAATAACCGCTTACGTCGGAAGCTACGCCTCGTGGCAGATTGCTAACGATTTAGCTTCGCCGAACTTCGATTCTTGTCAATCCCGGGTACTCGCAGGATTTAGCGGAAAGATACACACCGAAAACCACTGCTGCCGCGGGTAGCTGATGTATGCACAGAGTTCATTTCACTATTTATTCTGAAATTGCTCTTTACTAGTTAAATACTTTTTAAACTGCTCACTTGTCATCTCCAATATTATCTCACATTTGTCTGCATAATTGGCTGGATACTTGTTTTTGAAATAGTCAATTATGTGATATGAAGTGGATGGATGTTTAAAATCCTTTACCAAAAATGCCAAGTCTCTGTTCTTTTTCTTCTTGTACATTGTCCGCCAAAGGTTATACATATAGAAGAAATGAAGTATAATTTTGAGGATAAAATTCTCCAAGTTCGTCTCTGTAATCGGAGCGCTCATCTTGTCTCGAAAGTACTCCTTTACAATTTTGTAATTTTTCTCAACTACCGATTTTGTCTCAACAAAAGTCTGATTCTGAAGAAGAAGATTTTCATTTTCAGTTGTCAGTCGAATTCCGTTGACTTCATTGTCAATTCTTACGATTATATGGTCAATGTTAAATGTCATGTAGTCAGCTTTTACATTGTGTATAACGTAGGAAGCTATACGCTGGGGCGGATGTCAAGCCGAAAAGCTGGCTGAGCGGAAAGATACACACCGAAAACCACCGCTGCCGAACTTGACGGGTAGCTGATGTTAGCAACAGGCCTTTATTTTTCTGTCAAATTTACTGCAATGTTCCACTGTGCGTTGGCTTTGCTAGCTCTTTGACAAAGCTTTGGTTGTAGCGTTGGCTTATGGGGCTTTGGCAATGTGCTTGCAAATCAGGCTGGATTTCAGTATTATAACTTATCCGCCATTTATCCGCCATTTCACATTTTTATCCGCCATTTATCCGCCAATGCCTAATTTATAAGATGTTCCTTTTTTCTCTCCTTCTTTAGTGAGAATACCTTTTTCGGTTAATTCCTCTATATCTCTTAACGCTGTTCTGTCGGAAACCTCATTAAGCACTTGGTATTCGCTATTGGTAATCTTGCCTTTTTCTTTTATAAATAAAACTGCTTTAACTTGCCTGTCATTTAACCCAAGCTTAGTAAACTGTTCGGGTGTTATGTTGTCTTTGAAAAGTGTAATAATAAAACCACCGTCTAATTCTTTCATTTCCGGTTCGGGAAGGTCTGCTTGCTTGCAGGTGTCAATTATTTTAATTGTTCCTCTGCCCCAAGCATCAATGTAGCCACCTCTAAAACATACATCTGCAATAATCGGGTTGCGTGGCCGTGATGAATGAGACCGTTTTAAAGATTCTAAAGTCAATCCATCGGGTAATGTACCTTCGTTCCAAATGCTGATTTTATCGTCATACACGCGAGTTTGAATAGGAGCACCCATATAATTGCGATGTACCAAAGCGTTTAACAACATTTCACGAATGGCTGCAACAGGATATTCACCCTTCTCAATGCGGTGCATTCCTTCAAATTCAATCGGTCTTATCAGAAATTTATGGTTGAGTTGGTTTAAAACCGCTTGAAGCAATCGGATTATATTTCCTTCTTCGGTTTCCTGAAATTTGATGTCAGTATCATCTTTTCCAAAACGACCAATTTTTACAAACGTATTTGGGTAGAATTTGCCCGGGTCTTTGCCAAATAAAATCAACGCTGCACGTTTCAGATGTCCGTTTTCGGTTAACCGAAGCTTTTCAAACAATTCGGGCAAGGCTAAACCTTCATTTTCGGGTAGACGACCAGCGTTTTCCGACGCTTTTAAATATATGTTGACGGTCTTTTCGTCAATATCATCAAAACTGGCCCTTGGTTCTAATACATCATCCCAAGTTTTGCCCGATTTCTTTAGCAGAAATTCGTTTAGCGATGCTCCTGTCAATTCTTGTTTGGTGCTGCCGCTTCGGAAATAATACCTTCCTCGCAACGAAATGGGTACGGAATAAGGATGTGTTACTATTTCAATAAAATATTTACCAGTTTCTTCGTGAAGGTTGACTTCAACCATAATTCCAATGGCATTTCGGATTTTATTGGGAATGTCATCCATTAATTTTTTGTAATCGTCAATGCCTACTACATTCCCGTTATCATCTTTACCGATAAAAATCAAACCGCCTTGTGCATTTGCAAAGCCACAAACCCATTTCAGATAGTCGTCGTGCCAACTTTGCTTATATTTTATGTTTTGTTGTTCGGGCATATTTTCATTATATTAAAGATTATCAATACCCAATGCTTGAAAGAAAGCGTCATGTCTTTTCTCTGCAAAGTCAATCATTGAATCATAAGACATTACTTCAAAATACTGATTCAATTCGGGATTAATTTTGTAAAGAGTTCCGTAAGGAGTTTTCTTAAAATAATTATTCTTTATATTGTAGTCAATAAGGTCTTTGTGTAAGTCGCAAATTATATAGCCAAACTTTGGCGTTGTGTCCTCAATATTCAATAACTTTCCTTTGTCAGTTTTTGATTTACTCTCCATTAATTTTTCAAAATATTCTGATACTTGAGAATCAAGTTTTTTGTCCTTAGCCGTTTTCATATCACGACCAGGCCTTTTAAATTCAAAAACTACAAGTGAGTTTATTTTATTAGGATTATCAGCATAAGCCCAAGGAAAATCATAAATCAAAAGGTCTGTCTCTTTTTTGCTTTCTGCTTGTATATGTTTGTTTTTATTCAGTGGTCTGTCAGAAGTTGTGTAAACATGAAAATTTAGTCGTTCATCCAATAACCAAAGGTTGTGAAATTCCTTTGGCATTGTGTCAGATTCAGCACCCATAGTAAAAATGATATTGTGCAAATCTTCTTCAAGCATATATTCTCCTTCTTCTCTCCAATTCAAATACTGTCGAAACAATTTGATAATTGCTTTTCTTCTTATCATCAAATCAGCTAATTTCCCGATTGAAAATGCTGCTTCTTCTTTCAATACATTCTGAATTATTTCACTGAACTCTTTCTTGTCGTATTTCTTTTTTGCAAATGCCTTTTCAAATGCTTTACTTCTTTTCTGCTCAAGCGAAAATATTTTCTTGTGCAATTCAGATTCTAACCTTTCATCTGTTGCGGTTGCTGGAATATCATCAAACACATTTTCCACACTCAATAAATGCCTATATGCAAGTCGTGGCTTTTCAGGATTGAGAATATAGTTTTCTATTCGCTGATTCTTTTCTTTCACTGCTGATGTTATCCATTCAGAATATTCAGTTCTAACATTGTCTGAAACATCGGACAGAAGTTCATGCAAACTTATTTCATCAAACGAATTTTTATCTTCTTCCTTTAATGGAATAGTAAATTTGTTTCGTTGATTGTTAGCTTTGCTGTCAAGAAAATCACCTGTAACATAAACAGACAAAAAGTATTTTTTTTCGTTTTCATCTTGCAAACCTTGAACAAACGAAGGGATGTAATTTGACACACTTGTCTTTTTCCCAACTTCCCTTTTGTTTGCACAAAGATGAAATGAATGTGTTTTATTGTGGTAGTTTCTAAGATAGTTTAGGTTAAAAGGCTGTTCAAGATTTTTTAATTTCAAACTCTTAACTTCTTTGTCAAACTTTACAACACTGCGGTATAAATCATTTAAGAAAATTGATTTCTCTGGTTCGTTTTCATTATAGAGTCGCATGCTAGGTATTTCCTCGCTTATGAAATACAAAAGGCAATGTTGTATTATGCTCTCTGCAATATTTTCAAGCTGGATTCTGTTCTTGTTGATAACATCTTGAAACGCCTTTTTATAATTGTTGAGTTTAACAATAGTTTTTAGTGGACTTTCATCTACTGTTCTTAAATTTTCACCATTTTCAGAACTTATCCCTCTTAATTCATCAAACCTGAAAGTTCGATTTTGCCAAGTTCCATTTTCTATAAAGGTACTGTTAACTTCCATGCTTCCGAAACACGCCAATACTGTGTATCTGCCGACACCTTTACAACCTTTCTTTTTATTGATGTCAGTGAAAGCATCGTTAAAGGCTTCATATCTTTTTGTTTGAAAACCTACACCATTGTCATAAACCTCAAATCCTTCAATTGGTAAATAAGGCTCTTCAAACTCGCCATTCAATGCTAATTGCTTTCCTCTAATTACTTTGATTGAAATGCTTCCTTTTTCTACGTCAACTTTATCTTCAATGCTTTGAATTGAGTTTACTATTACTTCATGAAGTGGCAACATGAATTCGTCAGGTTCAATGTCAATACCCGCAACAAAACCACCGATGTTTAATGTTTGTGCCATAGCATTAGTTTAATATTATTTCTCTATAAAAGCCTTGTCTAACAAACTTGTTAGCAGTTCTTTGAGGCAAGTGTCCGCTTCGCAGTCGTTTTCTTGTATATGTATTACTGGTTTTGTCATTTAATCATTTTCAATAAAGTCGCAAATTACATAATTTTCTCGGGTGCGTTGGCAAGAAAACAGCTCTTTTGCAAGCTGAAGAATGGGTTTGTGTGTCAGAGCTTGCAAATGTGCAGTTTAGTGCGTTGGCTATTCATCATATAGCTTCTTTTTTTGTTTTTATGCAGATAAATTGTCCGATGCAGTGTCTACTTTTTGGCTTGTTGGTAACGTAGGAAGCTACACGCAGGGGCGGATTGCGGGCGATTTCCTGTCAAGCCGAGAAACTGCATGAGCGGAAAGATGCACACCGAAAACCACTGCTGCCGCACTTGACGGGTAGCTGAAGTTATACGATGTTTTTTGTTCGAACCGAATTTTATAATTACTAATTTTAAGCATAATCTTCTAAATAGTTTTTCCATGGCTCGTTTGATTTGTTACCTATTACATCTAACATTTCAACAAATCTCTTAAAATTAATAAGTTCAAATTTCGACAAAATATTTTCTTTAATTACCTTTTCAGATACCTTAACTGATTCGTAGGAATAATGGTCTGCTGTTGAAACAATTATACCATTTTGTACTTTATTAAGCATAATTGCCCCTAAAAAATCTCTAATAGTTGACACTGATTCTGTAGACTCAGGGTTCATTCTCCTTTTTACTTGAATTAGTGTTGGCTTTTCAGAATTAATCAGTACTAAATCAACTCCACCGTCATGTGATTTTCCACAATGATAAACCTCACAATTATAAAACGATTCGAAAACATATTTAACAAGTTCTTCCATCTTAGTGGGATGTATTTTATATAATAGATTCTTTCTTCGATTTAATTCATTTACTAAAGTGTCAAGCGGTAAATTTCTATCTGACTGGTCAAACCGTTTCACAATCCCATATCTATAATAACCTTCCATAGCAATACAATCATATACACCTCCTGAGCTATACACATTCTCAAGCTCCCACCATCCACAATTATTACAATGCCATACCTGCTTATTCCATGCAAAATCATTACGTTCAAGCACTTTGGGAATTTGTATTTTACAAAACGGACAAACACCTCTTGGCATATAAAAATATTTTCTGTTACACTCATGCGCAACTACATTTCTTTCCCCTTTTCCGCCAAGTCCATCTTCATATACTGGTTGAAAATCAACCTGATTAAATTCCTTGAAATCAAGTATTATATTTTTTTCGTTCATTTTGATTACAATAAAACTTTACTGGTCAGACAGATATAATGCTCTTGTCAATACTGAAATTATCAAAAAAGCATTTTATTCAAATGTTCTTTGCATATTTTCGCTTACCAATGGGCAAGTTTGTTAAATATCGTATAACGTAGGAAGCTACACGCAGGGGCGGATTGCGGGCAATTTCCTGTCAAACCGAAAAGCAGCCCGGGCGGAAAGATGCCCACCGAAAACCACCGCCGCCGCGCTTGACGGGTAGCTGAAGTTGTGCGTTCGTGCTTTATTTTAAACAATTTGGAAGCATTTCTAAAAATCCTAAACATTTGTCGTAATTCAATTCATAATAATTTACTCCCAAATTTATAGTCTCATAATATCGGGTTTGGTTTACTTTATAATATTCCTCTGATGATATTTTCCAATAATCACGACCCAATTTCTCCGTAATAAACCACTTTTCAAGTAATCGGGCAGCTCTGCCGTTTCCATCTCGAAACGGATGAATATGTACAAATCTTAAATGAATCAACGAGGCAAAATAAAAGACTTCTTTTTCGCTAAGGCTTGAAGAAATCAATTCTTCAATATCGTGGAAAAATGTTTTCATTTCTTGTTTAACAAATTCAGGTTCAATTGCCATATAAGCTAAGCCTGACTTACCAAAAACGCCTACCTGCTCAATCCGATATTTCCCTCTTTTGCTTTTAATTAGTAAGGTCTCTGAAAAGATTTTATGACAAGTCAACAAATTTGCCTCATTCAAATTATTTTTTTGGGCAAATTCATACGCTTCAATCAAATCTTCTATCTCTTCTATCTCTTTTCCAATTTTGAATTTATCTTTGTTTAATTCATAATTCATATATGAGTTCAAGTCAATGCTATTTCCCTCAATATTCGAAGAATAAATCGCTGAAGATTTTGTCAAATAGTCAAAATTTCTTTTGTTTTCAGAAAAATCAAAATCCTGAATTAATCTGGGAATTTTATTTCCAATAGTCTGAATATAAGTGTCTAAATATTTTCTTTCAGTTATTCTCATCTAGTCAATTTATTAAGCACAAATATACTCATTTTTATTGTCAAACCCTTATGGTAGTGCAGTTTCCCATAGCATGGCGCACAACTGAAGTTATGCGCATACTCTTCGCTGTCCACGAAGATGTGATATTTCAAGTTCGGACAGAATTTAATTGAAATTCCATTATTTAAAATTTTCTCCATTAAGTTTGTTTTCATCAAAAGAGTCATTACGAATTCCACTAATTGCTCCAAGATCAAAAATTAAAAGCAGAAATTCTCTATCAATAAGTGTGAATGTAATATTGATTGAAGCAAATTTTCTCCCGCAAAGAAGTCCTCAACCTTTTTAGAAAGAACTTTGTCAAACGAGCCGTGGTTTCCTCCTGTAACTTTTAGCGCCATTACTTTTCTTTAAAGTAGTTTATGAATTTGTTGAAACTAAATCCCATACCTGCAAAATTCGGTTCAAGCATAATTGAATTTGCTAATGCCCCACCGATACCTTTCTTCTTTTCATCAGCAACCCCAAAGTTATCCAAGTCCTTTCCCAGCTTTATACTTGAAAAGATTTGCTGAATTAGCGAAACAACTTCTGTTGTGTCCTTACAGTATTTTTTGAGTGGGAACAAAATCATTTTCAAATTACTCTCTGCTTTATCGTTTTCGTTTGACGCTCTTTTGCGAAATTCGGCAGGGTGTCTATTCGTCACTAAAATTGCAGGCAATAGCTGTTCCGCTTCAACATCGTCACCGTTGATGTTGTGCCAAGAGAGAACTTCGTCACTAAAATGAACTCCAGCATCAGTTCTCATAATGACAACTGCATTTTTCTTTTCAGAGGCAAGTGTTGCCATCTTTCCAAAATTGTTTCGTAAGGCATCGCTTAACGGTTCGTTCCAACCGTAGTCAAGTAGATAAATAAAATAGTCCCGATGATGTTCTTCGGGAATTCCTTCTAAGCTATGAACCATTAGTCCCATAATAGTAGTTTATTTTTTTTCTGTTTGTCTCTTGCAATCAATTCAGAGTTAGCAATGTCCCATAGAGTTGCGCATAACGTAGGAAGCTACACGCAGGGCGGGGTTATCCGAAGAACCATCATAAAAGCACTGCATTTAGAATACTCAATTCCCTGTCCACGAAGCACCGAAACCCGGCTTGCGGGTAGCTGATGTTAACGCCAGGTGTTTATTGTCTTCCTGTTATTTACTAAATTTTCTATTCAAATAATTCAGAACTGTCTGAGCCGAATTAACTACAAACATAGCTTCGTCTTCTTCTAACAATTCTTCATTTGGATGTGATAAACTTGCCTTATTCCTTATAGGGTTAAGTTTGTCAAGTGTGTTGCTAAAAGAATTTATTATTTGATCAATATCGCTTTGTCTTGGACCACCCAATTGTAATTTTGGATGACTTGCTTTTAGTTTCTTAAAAACTTGAGTTAAATTCTCATCGTCTGTTAATGAAATACCTTCTTGTTTACAAACCTCTTTTAAATAGCCATGTAATGCGGTATGAATTCTGTCAACCCCACTTGTCGCACCATTTTTTTCTAATAGCACTTTTGTATCTTGAATTGCTCTTTCAACTGTTTCATTTGTCACGATCAATTGTTCGGAAGCAACAACTTGTCCACTTTCAAGTCTCCTTATTAATTCTTCAATTTCAGATGCCACTCGCTGTTTTACCTGTCTCTGCTCCTCGGGGAAAAAGTCAACAGGATATTTTCTGAGAACTCCTTTTAGAATTTTTGCTTGTGTCGGAGCGTCAGAGTTTTCAAGTATATGCAAAAATCGCTGTCTTGTCGTACCGTCAATTGCATAAGTTGATATATTCAAGTCGCAGTAATAAAGGTAAAATTCTTCATGTGTCCTGTAGGAAAAGTCTCCAAGATAACCGCTACTAACTCCAATGTAGGAATTTGTAACTAAGTATATTTCTGGTCTTGTTAGCATATTGTCTGTCTATAAGTTGGCCTTTTACACTTGGCGTTAACGTAGGAAGCTACACGCAGGGGCGGCTCTCCGCTCGATTTCCTTGTCCGGCAGGACAAGGAAATCGAGCGGAGAGCCGCCGACCGAATACCCACTGCTGCCGCACTTGACGGGTAGCTGATGTTATAGCCAGTGGTTCTTTTCATTCTGTTGGAATATGTTTGTCTTTACAGTAAATTTCTATTTCACTGTCGTTTGCAAAATAGTCGTCGCAAAATTCGTCAAGTTCCTTTTCTGTCGATTTGTAGTAGCGATCTTCTGCGGTCATTAGTTTTTCTGTCTGCTCGATGAATTTCTCAAATTCCGTATTGATTTTGCAGAGTTTGTCAATGGTCTTAAAGTCCAAGCTACGAATCTTTGCCGGAAACAAAACTTTGCTTTTATATGGATTTGCATTTAGTTCAATTACTCCAATTCCGAATGATTGATTTAATCTTTCCATTTCATCTAACAAACTGTCGCTAAACTCAAAAGCTACTAAATAACCAAAGTTTGCCCAACTCGAATTTGAAACTGACTGAAAGAATGCTTTTTTCAAATCGCTGTCATTGTTGATTTCCTTTTTCAATTCGTATGAACTCAATTTGAAAGTGTCAACGCGATTTATAGATTTTAAAAAGTTTTGACTGGTTTTTGTCTGAAGATTTAAAAACTTAATTCCAACCATGTCTGGATGTGTCCAAATTTGATTGTTGTCTTTTCCATTTGATTGCTCGTGAAAAATTGTCTTTGAGTAAATACCTGTATTTTTCAAATAACTACTCAAGAGTTTATGCAAATCTCTTTCATTATAGCTTTTAGTTTTGTCTACTTTAATGGTGGTTGTCGTAGTTGTCGAACCGCTTAAAACATCTATTGCAATATTCTGCTCGTTTTTCGTCAAGTAGTATGAATAAGTTCCACCATCTTGTTTGATACGTTTTACTCTTGTGTCACCATTCCGAATAAAGTCTCCGAGCAAAGCCGAAACTGTCGAAGCAGGAGTTTTTGCAGTACCAAAATCATAGTAATTTTTCTCAATGATGTGGTTGCAAACTGTCAAATAGTTTGTGATGTCGTTAATGTCTTCTAAACTTTTTAAAATAGCTTCTTTTAGTGTCATTGTCTGTCAGTTTTACTTTACGGTTGAGTCGGGTTACCATTGGCTATAACGGATATAGGCTACACGCAGGGCGGGAGTGAACCGATGAATTTCCTACGATGAGTTGCATTTTCAAATTACTAATTTCCTATCAACGAGCCACTGAAACCCGACTTGACGGGTAGTTTGCTGTTGTGCACAGGTTGTTTATAAATCAATCTCCAAACATATTGATTTATTATACCTTTGCTCATTAACATTCTTAATTCTTTCGACTCATTGGCTGTATATTCATATTGTTTGATTACAATATTCTTGTTGAATGACGACGGACTATCCGCTAGACCTTTTGGGATAAACAAGCTTAATGTGTCATTATTCACTTTATAATACAGGAATATTTTGTAATCTCCTTTATATTCAAAAATCTTGGAGGTGTCTGGATTAGTTTCGGGAAATGGGACGTCACTCAAATAAACTATTTTTTTCTTACAAAGTTCTCCATATGGAGCACCATGTAAATATAAAGTCAGTTCTGGTTTTTCGAATTTTATTTGTCTAGTTGTGAATATTGGTTCATAATATCTTGTTTTGTGTGGTGTGAAAATTGAGATGAGATTCACCATCATGATTACAAAATGAAATCCAATGGGAAGTATTGTCAAAGGGAAGTACTATTTTAGCAATTCTATTCCTTTCAATTTCTTTGTCTCTAAGGTATCTTATGAAATACAGAATGCTGACAATTCCAAGTATAAAGGACAAAAGAAATAATGGGAAGAAAAAAGTCAAATTGTATGTAAATTTTGAACCAGCATAATTAATATCCACTGGTCGCTTTATATACGTCAAAACAATCGCAATTGCAGAGGCGATTCCAAATGCAATTGATTTTCTCCAAAATTTTTTCTTTCGATTCATAGATTAATCTGTCCTTTTAACTTGTGCACAACGTAGGAAGCTACACGCAGGGGCGGATTGCGGGCGATTTCCTGTCAAGCCGAAAAGCAGCCCGGGCGGAAATATACACACCGAAAACCACTGTTGCCGCACTTGACGGGTAGTTGATGTTAGCGGTAGATTTCGTTTGATATTCAATTTGAGTCAGGTTTGTGTGTGTATATTTCTTTAACTATTCTCTGATCAATTTCCTCAATAAATATTGGTTCACTAATATTTGAATAAAAATGACTTTTAGGATCTTTGTCTGGCCATGTTCCAATATACATTGACATTGTGAATACCTCCGGCCAATTAGAAAATGGACTTTCTCCAATAATCTTTGCATCAATATAAAATTTGATGAAATCCATTTGTATTGACCACTCTACTGAAAACAAATGCCAACCATTTGCTAATAGATTGTCGGATTCAAAAGTAGTCTTACTATTCTGCACTCCATTACAACTGAATATCCATTTGCCATTTCTATTTGTCGAAGTTGGAGTTTCCCTATATATTGCCCACATGTTTGGGTATCGAGCAATATTTGGTTCAGACATATAATTATTTGAAAATGAACTTGCGATGTATAGTTTTCTTCTTGAAGGCTTAATTAGATTATGATGGTCCTGAACATTAGCCCAGAAGTTTAGAATGCCAGAACTATTTTTAAAGAACGGCATAATGGATAAATTCAATTGTGTTTTTGGATTATATATTTTTAAATTTTTGAAGTAATCCTTTTCAAAAAAAAAGTTGGTGTTTTCAATATTCGATATTTCTTCTCTTATATCAGTCCGCGATTCAATATTATATTCTGTTTTTATATCATTTACCAATTTCGTAATGCACTTTTTGAAATGAATACTTTCCTTTCTCTTATTATCAGAAAAGCTTTGAAAATTATATGATAAATCAACTTCTTTGTGAATAAAACCTTTTAAATCATTCATTATAGAGTTGTCAATAATTGGCATTATCCTAATGTTTTTTAGGGCAGTTGCATAGCCAATCTCTTGATTTACCCATTGGGAAGAAATTGACTCACTTGTAAGAATTGGTATTATGATTTGAGATTCCTTTATACCATCTTCTACTTTTTTTGTCAAAGGAAGGAGAGAGTTACGTCTTTCAGCAATTACAATAGGAGTTAGATCAATAGATTCATCAATGAGATCCTTAAGCATTTGCATTTTCTGGCTGTCTTTGCTGTAATAACTTATAAAAATCTTTAATTCCATTTAGTCCAAGTTTTGTCAATTAATTTACCGCTAACGTAGGAAGCTACACGCAGGGGCGGACTGCGGGCGATTTCCTGTCAAGCCGAAAAGCAGCCCGGGCGGAAAGATGCCCACCGAAAACCACCGCTGCCGCACTTGACGGGTAGCTGAAGTTAGGTGCTGGCCTTCATTTCCTCCATAGTTTACATATCAAATATAGAGTATTTTGTCAAGTTAAAATCTTGTCTACGCATTTTATTTTTAAGTCAAGGCACAAATGCTGTTTGGGGTTTTAATTTTTTGAGGGTGGGGGTTTTAAAACCTTTCAAGCTGCTGAAATGTATCCTTGCGGGAGGGAAAAAGTCAAGCTCTTTTGCAATTTTTTCTATTGCAAATGTGCTTGACTTTGTGCGGGGGCTTGCTACAAACTTTGCATCCCTTGTTTTATATTGTCCGGTGGTTGTCGCAAAAGAACCAAAGGGAGTTGCAACTTTACGGACGCTCGTTACAACTTTGCGGATGCTCGTTACAACTTTACCGGAGCAAGAAACATCTTTTACCTCGATAGTTACAACTTTACCGGAGCTTACTGCATAAAACAGGTAGGTAAAATGACTGAAAAACAGCCATTAAATGTCCTTTATAATATTTAGAAAATCCTCCAATTTATAGGCTCCATCCACTGTGCGCCTTTCGTAAACCATGAAATAACGATAATTGTTACCTGCTTTTCCAGCCCATAGACTGCCAAGCCTTATTTTGGGTTCAGCATCTAAATGGTCGCCCTTTGTTTCCAATAGAATTGACTTTCCGCTTTTGGTGTGAATAATAAAGTCGGGATAATGATTAACAAAACCGTTAATCCGAAAGCCTCTCCGCTCAATATTTCTGGTCCAGAAAGCAATATTTGACATGTTCCCAATATCATTGATTACACGCTCTTCGAACCCATTCATGCTGCCTTCTTTCTCGTAAAGCGATTTGGTAATATCCTTTGAGGTTAATCCCGGAGAAATGCTTTTGGGCAGTTGAAATGATGGTTTGATAAATACCTTATCTGTATCTAAAAAGTCCTTAAATTTCTTTTCTGCAAAAGTCTCTGAAAGTGATCTTATTTTCAGCTTTATCTTGTCGGTGTATGTGTATTCATTATTCGCGAAGTCGTTAAACTGTTCGTCTTTGAAATCTTCCAAAATTCGGGTGATGTATTTTTCAATTTCCTTGTCGGGTATTGGATACAAATTACCGATAATGTCCATAATCCGTTTTGTGAAATTCTTAACACGGCTTCCTTTCCTTGCAGGATCGAGAATATAAGCCATAACGCTCTCTTTTACAAAACCGTCGAGCCTTACAAACGTTGGCGTATGTTCCTTTTTCGTTTCGTCCAGATCGACTTTGTAGAGTTCGGAAGTAATGCTGTCGAAAGCAATGTTTGTATCGGCTTTGCTTAGGGCAAAACCCTCTAGCAGATTTTCCTTTTCCAAAGGCAATTCTTCTTCTGTTTGCCCAAACAAATCATTTGCAGGAACTTTTAAATAGAACTGTGGTAGGTTTAATTGTTCTGCTTGTTCTTTGAAAATGTCTTTAATGCTGTATGTTTTCACAAGCGATTGTATTGCGGTTGGTAAGGCTGTAGTATTTGTTGCATCCATTTCGGAAACAGTTTTTTCAAACACCTGATTTTGTTCTAATGCTGTATTTTCAATCTCTGAAACTGAATCGCTTGGTGTGACTGTGTCACTTGGCAAGACAATTCGAGAAGTATCAATATCTGAAGTAATATCGTTTGAAGTTTCAATGGGTTCAATTGTCGGCATTGTCAGCGTTAATTGCTGTAATGGGTCTGTCTGTTTTGGCGTTTCGGTAACTGTAGTATCTGCAAGTTTATAATCTTTATCGCTGAACCCCGCTTTATTTAAGCCTTTTACAATATTGTCCAGCGTATCGAGAAACTTTGATGATGCGGTTAAAACATAACTCAGGTTTAAAAGCGGAAAGTTGTGTTTCATTACATAAGGCTGACGTAAAACCCTGCCTAAAATTTGTTCAACATCTACTGCCGAACTCTTGTCTGCCAATGATGCCAATATGTATGCAAACGGGCAATCCCAGCCTTCTTTTAATGCGTTAATGGTTATGATGAAACGGACTTCACAATCTTTGCTCATCAAATCAATTCCCTTAATTTCATTGATGCTTGCGGTTTTAATTTTGATTTGCTCAACTGGTATTTTTAATTCAATGAGTTTTTCTTTGAGCTTTTGAACGTTCGATTTCTCTTCTTCTTCGTTGAGAAAATCTTTGCCATTCTTTGGTTGCGCCTGGAACAAAACAATAGGGCGAATGTATTTTCCGCCTTTCTTTTCTTCTTCAATGGCTTGTAGTTCCAACCGTTTTTGTAATTGCAAACTCGAATTGATTACCTCGGTTTTGTCCTGATGATTGTAAACAATTACGGGCAGTTTTACCATATTTTCACGTTTCAATTCCAACGCATCGATAAAGCTGATAATGTTGCTGTTGTTTCTTGGCGTGGCAGTAAGGTCGAGAATAAAACAGGGGTTAAACTCTTTAAGCATTTCAACACTCAAATTGGTCTCGGCGTTGTGACTTTCGTCAACCACAACCAACGGATTCAAGTATTGCATGACTTTCATTAACGATATTTCTTCATCCTTGCCTAAAAGTGTTTCAAACGATTGAAGCGAACCGTTTTGTTCAAATACTTTCCGTCCTTCCTTGTTCGCTGTTCGGATACTATCAAAACTTAAAACAAAGATGTTTAACTGCTCTTTTACTGAAGTTGCATTAAACCCGCTTCCCTGAAGTAAAGCCGATTTATCGAACACTTCTACTTTATTGCCAAAGTGCGAATTGATTTTCTGGCGATATGGGTGCGATGTGTCTTTTAGGTTTTTGATGGTTTGGTCTAAAATGGTTATTGAAGGCACAAGCCAAACAACGGCTTTTGGTTTATCGTATTCAAAAGCATCGAAGATTGTACGGATAGCATTGCAGGCGATGAAGGTTTTGCCACCTGCCGTTGGCACTTTTAAACAAATATGCGGAACACAGGGCACGTTGTTTTTATACGGCTCAATGGCCGTTCCCGAAAACGGCTGTAATGGTGTTCGCGGATGATTTGCCCAGAAATCATAAAATGCGTTTTTTACGACTTTGGTTTCCTGGATGTGTTCCAAAAACGAAGAAAGGTCGTTTATTACTTGCTGTTGGTAAGGTTTTAATTCCATGGGTTACTTTTCAAAAATCAATGATTGAGGCAACATAAGCAAGAAAGGAATTGATTTTCCGTAGTCAAGTTCCTCATAAAACATTCCCAGTCGGGCTAAATTTTTATAATAGTCGTTTACCTGTTTGTAATAGTATTTCTCCGATTGTATATACCATGCCCGTTCGCCCAGTTTCTCGGCCAGAAACCATTTTTCGAGCAAGCGCGAAATTCGTCCGTTACCATCGCCAAATGGGTGAATATTAACAAATGCCAGATGAATAAATGCAGCGTAGTAAAATACTTCATCAATCGCTAAATCCTTTTTTAGCAGCGATTCTATTTCTTTCCAAAGTTTTGAGTATCGTTCTTTTAATATAGCCAGTTGTGCTGCTTCATATTGTATTCGGCCTGTCTTGTGCTCCATTACCAGCATTTCAGTTTGCCTGATTGCACCTTGCTGGTTTTTAGGCAACAAATGTGCGGCAATCAATCGGTGTGCTTCCAAAAAGTTCTTTTGGGTTAGCTTGTTTTCGTTGGCAAACACGTAAGCATTGTATAAATCGTTCGGTTTCTCAGTTAGCTCGGGCAGGTATTCGATGTTGAGAATTTTGTGTTTCACGTAACTATCGAGTTCCATTTGTTCGCCCTCAATTTTAGACGACGACATAACCGAAACTGAGGTGTAAAATGTAAAATTATGTGGCTCAAGACTGCGATGCTGAATTTCTGAGAATGCTTCCGGAATATCAACATCCAGCATCGATTTCCAGATTTTAAAGTATTCCGGTTTAATTAATTTTTCCATGGTATCAGAATCTAGTTATGTCTCTTGGTACCTTTTTGAAAATGATATGGTGCCTGGTTGTAAAATTCTTTGTAAGTAAACAATTATCGGCATAAATAACGTACTGCTCCGCTTTGGTTTTCATGGTCGACAGAAAAGCATGGTCGAGCGTTGTTACTTCGTCTTTTTCGTAATTGAAGTAATAGGCAGTGTCGTTGTGTTTGCCCAAGAAATGTTTATTGTCCTGATACTGCGTTTCTGAGAAAGCCGATTTCGTTTCAGAATACCATACATATTGCCGTATTTTCTCCACGCCAACCGTTTCGTTCAGGTTGCCATCTTCGTTGAAAAGCGGTTGCCCCAATTCGTAGAAGTCAAATGAACCACTTAATTTCTGATTTATAATATTATTTTGAATTCTTTTAGAAGTTACCTCTTCTGCAATATTTATTAATGTTCCATTTTCATCAGGCTCATTTAATTGTATCACAATAAACTTCCTATTACCGCCATCTTCATTATTTAGTTTTAGAACTGCATTTGCTGTAGTTCCCGAACCTGCAAATGAATCCAAAATGATAGACTCTTTTTCCTCTGCGCCAAACGAAATTAGGTATTTGATTAGTTCTACTGGTTTTGGATAGCTGAAATTTACTCCCTGTTTTTTTAACTCAGTTCTCATTTTTTCGGTAGTTCCAAAGTTTCTTAGCACTGAAAGTATGTTTCTAGGCTTATCATTTTCTTTTCTATATCTGACTGCTGCATTTCGGTTTAAATAGAATAACATTGGTGAACCTCCATCATCTATTGGTTTCATATCATTTTTAATAAACTGCTCTAACTTATTTCGATTAGCAAAACCACCATAGATTCTGCATGGTGCTGTCAACTTGAAACTCTTCACTATCATATCATCAAGCTTTATAGGTAAGCCTGATAGGTTTTCTATTTTGTATAGCTTCTTTATGTTATCACTAATAACTTTCTCACTCCTAGTTATTTCAAAAAATGCATCATCCAACTTTTTACCTTCGTAAAATAACTCATCTTCAACACATGGAAATCCAATTGGTAATTCAATAATTTCTGGAGGGTTTGCCGGGTTGTTTTTATTTATATTATTGTCCGCTACACCCTTCCATAGGTTGCTGTCTTCTCTTGTATTAGGGTCAACAACCCGACCAATGGCAACATCTTTGAATTCAATATCTTTAAAATAAACCAAAATGTATTCATGATTTATTTTTATCTCTAATTGATTATCTGTGTTTCCTTCTGAGTTCCAAATTAATTGAGTTAAGAAATTTTTTCTGCCAAATATTTCATCACAAATTAATCGCAGGTTTGCAACCTCTACATCATTAATAGAAATGAAAAGTATTCCTTCTTCATTGAGTAGTTTTTTCATTAATTGAAGCCGTGGATACATCATGCAAAGCCATTTATCATGCCTTGTTAAATCCTCATCTTCATTACCAACGATTGTGTCAATCCATTTCCTTATTCCTGGATGACTTGAACTATCATTATATACCCATCCCTTTTTTCCTGTGTTGTAGGGCGGGTCAATGTAAATACATTTTATTTTTCCTTCGTATTCGGGCAAGAGGGCTTTAAGGGCTTCGAGGTTGTCGCCCTGTATTATTTTGTTCCCGCTTTGGGTTTCGGTGTTGGTTTGGGCGCCATTGTCGAAGCCGTAAGAGTGTTCCAAAACCTTAAATGGAACATCCATGTGATGATTAATAACCTTGTCTTTTCCTATCCAATGTAATGTTGGCATATCTTATTTCAAATCTGTTTAATAAAAGTACCAAAGATAAAAATATCCATGGGTGCGAGGGCAAGAAAACAGCTCTTTTGCAAACTTTGGTTGTGTTGGGGTTGGCGCGGTTTGCAAATGTGCTGTTTTGTGCGTTGGCTGTTGATAAAAGCGTTCCCAAATGCGCCCAAAAGGCGCAATGCGCGTGGGGCAAAAAAAATTAAAACCCCTTGCAGAGGGGTTTCTAAAAGCAATATTCCAATCTCTTTTTTATTTATATTCATTGTCAAGTTAGCGAAAATGTGTCACAAAGCGGCGTTTGGCTTGCACCTAACGTAGGAAGCTACACGCAGGGGCGGATTGCGGGCGATTTCCTGTTAAGCCGAAAAACTGCTTGAGCGGAAAGATACCCACCGAAAACCACTACTGCCGCACTTGACGGGTAGCTGATGTTACCGCCAGTATTTTGGGTACTTATAATATCAATAATTATTTGTCATTTTAAGTGATTCTGTCAAAAAACGCTGTCTCTCAGCGAAATTGTCTCAAATTGCAAGCTCTCTCCTAATTAATTATGGCTGGTTTTTTTCTCTAAACGACCAATAGCATATCTAATGTTTTCCTTAATTTTAGGATCTTTTTCATTTTTATATGCCGATTCAAGAGCTGGAATATGAATACTAATTCCAATTTCAGAGATAGCTATAATGGCTTGCTCTTTCTCCTTTGAATCTTTACTTTTAAGTCCTATTAAATACTCCTTCATTAATATATTTAAATTACTAGACTCAATTTCTTTAATTCTCATATCAATTACTTTTAATTTTTCCACTAACTCAGGGATTTGCGATGTCCTTTCTTCAGCTTTTTTTCCTATCCCCATTATTTTTAAAGTTTGTAGAATATTAAATGTTAGAAGAATAGCCACAAGAATAGTCATAGAAGCTATGATGATACTAATCCAATCTGTAAAAGTGCCATTACTACTACTCGCTGGTATAATAAAAATAATTCTCTTAATAATTAAATAAATTAGGCAGCATAAAACGAAAGATGCAAAAACGTATACTATATTTTTATATGGATTATTCATTTTTCAATTTGATTACTGTTTCCACAATTTTTTCAATAGGGCAAGGTTTGTTTAAAGACGCCAACTTCTTGTCCACTTTTAATAATTCTTCAACAGCTTGTACATTTTTGAGAACCGAATAAAATATTATTGGGCCGTTATATTTTCCCCTAATCTCATTGTAAAGATATATTCCAGTTTTCTGACTATTTCCATGGATACTTGTTAATGGGGGCGCCATCATAATGTCTAAAATAATAACATCGATTTTATCTTTCGAAGAAGCGATTTTATTGATCCCAGTTTCGTATGTATCACAAAATTCCACATTAATACCATATAGATCTAACAAATCGATTAGGGATTTCGATCTAAACCCATCATCATCTATCCAAATTGCTTTCATAATAATTATACTTTAGGTAATCTTAATTCAAAAATCGTTGGATTACTATTTTGCGTCACTTTAATGTATCCAGAATGCATATCAATAATTCTTTTAACTATGCTTAATCCAATTCCCATTCCGCTAGGATTCATAATTTTTGCATTATCACATCTCTTGTACACAGTAAAAATATCTTCTTCTTCACCTAAAGGAATTCCAATTCCATAATTCACAACTTCTATATAGGAATATCCATCCATTACTTTAACTCCTCCAATTAATATTGCTGCACCTGGATTTGAATACTTAACAGCGTTTCTAATCAGATTAAAAAAAACATTTTTTATCAGCATTTCATCTAGCATCATGATTTCTGCAACATTTTTTATTCCATAATATACAATCTCCATTTTGGAACAATTCGCATAGTCCTGCAAAGTTTCAACCATTGGAATTATAATGTCACTAAAAATGCTGATTGGTTTTTTATTTAACGCAAGGTTTGAACGCAAAAGATTAATGTTGTAAAATGTATTGTTTAAAAAGTGACAATGATTTATTCCATCTTTAATTGTGTATCGAACCTTGCTGTCACTAGATTTTTCTAATTTCTTTCCAAGAAACTCAAAGCAATGAAGAATGGGATCTAATGGAGCCATCATTTCATGTTCCGCTGTTTCAAAAAATGTTTCTCTTTCTTTAAGTGCATTCTCCGCTTCTTCCTGATATTTCTTCGCTGAGTCTCTTTCTTTTTGAAGTTCCAAATATTGTTTAATACTTGTAATTGCAATTGCAGTCTGGTTTGCTAGCATTCCTGTTCTAGAAATAATATCATCATCAAATTTATCAAAGCTTTCTTGATACCATGTTCCGAGTAGATTATTATTCTCATCAATTATAGGATTGAGTAAACAATATCTAATCCCGATCTTATGATTTACATCGGAATATTCTTTGATATGTGTTTCTGAATTAAGATCAAATATCTTATGAGTTTTAGTTTTATGTTCTTTTAGCTCATTATAAATAGTGTTAGAATAATCTGTAGTATAGGGAGGTTTTATTTGACCATCTAATATTTCAATTATTTTGACATTTTCATTCATGTCAATGATTATCTTGCCATTAGAAGAACCTAAATAATCACAGCCTTTATCGAGAATTTGGGTCAAATTCTGATCAATCTGCGTTTTGTCATTTTTTAGAACTATTTCATTAATTTCGTGTAATTTACTTATATTCAAAAGCTTCAGTTTTTCTATTATATTCCCAATGTTTTGAGCAAATAAGCCAATTATTTCAATATCATAATCTTCAATACCCAAATCAGGTGACATATCAACGTCTATTCTTTTGTCTATACTTATTTTCCCAAGTACTTTATTAGTGCTTAAAATTGGGATATCGACCCAAATAGGATAGCCTTTTTTATCATAGATATCACTATTGTCATATTCACCTTCTTTTAGGTATACGTAGTTTTTCTTTTTGTAGCTTGGTTTTATATGATTTTGGGCAACATAAATTTTCGGCAGAGCCTTTGTATTTTCAGAGAGAATATATTGTTCCGGGAATGTATTATTCAAAATGTTATTGAATTCAATATCTTCGTATCCAATAAGTTTATTGTTTTCATCTCTTTTTGCTTTTTTAAACTTCTTAAGTATGAATTTCTTTTTTGATTCGGAGTATTCATAAATTCTACACCTTTCAAAATATAATTGTTCCAAAAAACCTTTGAAAATGATTTCATCGATATCTTCTCTTCTTTTAACACCGCCGATTTCAATAATTAAATCAGAAATTCGTTTCCTTATTGTGCTATCTCTGCAAATTTCAATAACTTTTGTTGTATGGGGTATTCGTTGAGCAGTTAAACTTGTAAATCGAACTTCTTTCTTAGCCTTATTATAGTATGACCAATCTATGTGTATAATCTTACCTTCGAGACTATAGGCTTCAAGAGAAGGACAGTTTTTGCAATGATCGGTGTCTTCTGCAGGGGAAAGTTGGTTTGGTTCAAAAATGGAGTAGCATTTTTTCCCGATTATATTTCCCTCATCTGCAATGTCAAATTGCTTTGCCTTTAACTTGTTAATGAATATGATATCAAACTGATTTGAACCAGGTTTCATTTCTATAACAGATATTTCAGCAGGACTATACTGTAAAATTTCAAGATAGGAAGTATCGTTTCCTTCCTTTTTAAGAAAATTTAAAAAATTCAAGTTTTTCATCTAAGACTTTAGTTTTCAAAATGACATATCACAATAAATATATCTATTATGTAGACATTTACAATTTGATATAAAAATAAATGTTATAATATCAATTATTTATCCTCATATGTTTGTTGTGTTAATTTTAGGAAATTCTATGGGTTTATGCAATAAATTTGAACTATTTCTACAAACAAAGTAAATCTAGTTAGTTAATATATGATTTTACTCATCCTCAATATTATAAGAAAACTTGTACTGATATTCGCTGACTAATTTGTGTCAGTTTATTTGGTTTACTTAATTATAAACTTTATTGTGATTAACATTACTGTAATATCTAAATCAGACACAGTCAAAACGCAATTTTTTCAAAAAACAAAATTGTCTCAAGTTGCAAATTGTCTGGCAACGAGTCCGAGAAGTTTTAAAAACTTGTCCGAGAATGCGTTTTCTATCCGCAGACTGCGTCTAGCCAAAAATGCAAACTGAGTTCTCTAAAACGTCACCAATTGCGATCTGTGTCAAGTTGTAAATGAAAGTTTTGGTCAAAATTGTCTCTCTCAAAAAGTGAAAACCTGTCAAACAACGAAATCTTCTTAAGCTGCTCGAATGGTCAATTTTCAAAATCTGTCAAAACCAATACTGTTTCAAGTGGCGACAAATATTGGCGGTAACGTAGGAAGCTACACGCAGGGGCGGACTGCGGGCGATTTCCTGTCAAGCCGAAAAGCAGCCCGGGCGGAAAGATGCCCACCGAAAACCACTGCTGCCGCACTTGACGGGTAGCTGAAGTTATGGGCTGGGTTCTTATCTAGTGTAGAAGTTTCCATCTATTTTTTACTGAATTTAATTTTATATTAACAATTTGCACAGATTGACCTGTCATTGGAATTTCATACTAACCTTTCCCTGTTAGTGTTTTGATAATATCTTTAAGCAAATCTTTACTCTCATCATTAATTATAAATGGGTTTGAAATAATACCGACACTTGCCCAAATAATATATAGTATTTTTATAAGTGACTGTGTATAGTCATCAAGGGAAATTTCAAAACCAAATTTCAAAATTACAATTACAATAATAGGTAAGGTCAGATATAATCCTAACAAGAAATAATGAATAAGCTTTGCTTTTTTTATCTTTTCATTATTGATTGTAATTTCAGTTTTAGGTAGTGCTGAAAGGTCACCAGACAAAAAAATATTTAAATAGGTTATTAATGAAGATTTGATTATTGTACAATGTGAATCTTTCGTAGATATGAAATTGATGATATTTGTATCAAACTCTATACCAGCCAGTAAAAAATTGTTTTCTATTACACTATTGTCTAATAGTGTATTAAATCCTATAGGATAATTCTTAATTAAAGAGGAAATTCTTCTGAGATTTTCCATTATTATTATACTGTCCTGCGGAGTTAAAAAATAGAAGTTCTCAAATTTGCTGATTTTCTTTAATGTTTTTAAAAGCTTTATACAAATATCAATTCGCTTGTTACTTGTTTGCTTATTTTTTATATGTAAAAGCTTATTTGCAGGGAACATAATTATCAATGTAACTGCAAACAATAATATGAGTATCGTGATAAAGGATAGTGGTATAAGTATATAATATTTATAGTTTTCCGCAATAAAAGTAGCTAGCCTATCTACATTTAGGTAAAGTAATAATCCAATCAATCCAATTGCAATATAAGCACCGACAAAAGATAATAAGACAAAGTTTGATTGACTTCTATTAACTGTCTCAAATGTCATGGGGCTATATTTTGAAAAAAAAGAAAATTTTAAAATGTATGGAAATAAGGAAATATAAAAAATGATGGCTAAAGCGCTTGACCCAAAAGAAAAATTACATGTTTGAATTAATTCTTCTGAATAAGATCCTTTATTGGACATCATGTAATTAGTAATTATTGACAATGAAGAATTGAGTTTTGTTAAAAAAAACGGGGCAATTATAAAAAAAACTGTAGCAGCGATAACAGCAGTTAGATATAAATTTGTTTTGTTGGTTACATAGTCTTTATCTGATTGATTTTGAATATTTTCAATTTCTAAATTGGTTAAATCGGTGATGTTTGGATAAAGATCTTTAACTTCCTTATAAAGTTCACTGAAACTAATAACGGTTCTTATATTACTCATTGCGCTTTATCTAAATTCTTAGTTGTTTAACTGGATGCTTGTGACACACAAATAACCTTGCCCATAACGTAGGAAGCTACACGCAGGGGCGGATTGCGGGCGATTTCCTGTCAAGCCGAAAAGCAGCTTGGGCGGAAAGATGCACACCGAAAACCACTGCTGCCGAACTTGCGGGTAGCTGATGTTACCAGTAGTTGTTTCATTTATCATACTCGCAATTAAAGTGTTTATAATAATCATCTATGGTTCCAACGGTTTGTCTTCGATCGTCTTTAAAGTATTCAACTATTGGAAGTAGTGAATGTCCCCACATATTAAGACCGTAAACTGTCGAACAACTATTTCGAATTGCTTCTGGTCGAAAACATTCCCAAATAAAATCTAACATGAGCTGACCAGAAATAAATCTTGCTTGATTTCTTTTTGGCTCTGGTCGGTCAATTGAAAAAATAATTGGCCGAATTGAATAATTGCCAGTTTTGCTCTGAAATGAGAATCCTTTAAAATTAGCAGGTGTATTGATTTGTTCTGGAGTCAAGGCTTTCTGTAAAATGTCAATGACTCTAATTGACTCATCAGCGTCAAATGCACCTAACCAATTGACGAGTTTTTCTATGGCGGTTTTATCGTCTCTTAATGCTGCGTTAAATTGAATTCTTTCCATTCCACTTTTCACCTCTCCGATAATTATATCTATAGTGTCAATGGGAATTTGTAAATATTCTGAACACCCAACAATTCTGTCCGGTTGATTGTGAAACGGGAAACGTATGGCAACAGTGTCAAGCTCAGTTTGGTTTTTTCCATAAGTTGGGGAATGAATTATTAGTCCAGTTGTAAAATAGCCGTTTAATCTTAAAAACAGTTTTACTAAATCTTCTTGTATGTCTTGTCGTGTCATGCCGTTATACAATTACTGGTAACGTTCGAAACTATATGCAGTTGCCGATTGCGGGTTGCTTTCCTGTCGAGCCGCACCGCCGTTGTTGCGGGCTGTGAACTTCCAATTCTGCACTGAAACGGCAATTGACATATAGTTTTTGTTATGCCCAGTTGTTTATTTATTTTCAATAGATTTCTCTACTAGTTTTAAAATCTGACTTGCAACAATTATTTTTTCAAATGCATCAAAGAAATCCATTTGAACATCTCTATGAGAACATGGATTTTTAAATAATGCATAAGCTCCTGCAATATAATTAGAAAAAGCTTGTCGCTCTGCAATCGGAAGATTGAAATCAGTTAATATACCATTATCAGGATTATAAGCTTTTCTAATTAGATTAACCCCAAACTCATCACTAGGTAATTTTGATTTTTCTCTGATCTTAATTTCTATTCTCTTATAGGCTTGAAGAACTGCACTTTCAAATTGTCCTTTTGAAATTAAATCAAAAGATTTATCAATTATATCAGGATGAATATACGCTGAAGGAAGAATTGTCCAGTTGTTAATTACTTTTTTAAATTGATGTTCGGGAAAATGAAATCCATATTTTGTTGGGTGATAAATAATCTCAAATTCATCATCACTATCTTCGATTTCTTTAACTTCTCGATTAAAACGCCGAATGTCTATGAAAACAAGTGGATTATCTTTGTATTTAATCCTTGTAAATCTTATTGGTTGATATTCTGTTTTACCAACCTCGCCAAGTATTTCCTTATATTCAATATTATTCTCGTCAATCATCTGTCAATTATATGTAGTGTCCTTGTACAATTGGGCATAACGTATGTATACCCGCAATTTGCGGGTATATTTGCCTTATATGAATGAATTAATAATTTGATATTTAATATTTTCTGTATAGATTGCAATTTTGACGCCGATTATTATTCTCATTTTTCTAGGTTTTGATTTAGTTGGGCTTACCAAATGTACAGCTTATTTATTAACATAGAAATTTATTCTACTAAATGTTTAACTTGTCTAATGGACTTTTTATCTGATCGAAGCCCTTGGTGGTAATGTGGGTATAGATTTCGGTAGTTTTACTGCTTTCGTGCCCCAATAAACTCTGGATATAACGTAAATCTGTTCCATTTTCAAGCAGATGAGTGGCAAAACTATGGCGCAGTGTGTGAACTGTAACATGCTTTTTTATATCGGTACTACAAACTGCCATTTTTAGGATATTTTGAATGCTTCGTGAGGAATATTGGTCACCGCCTTGCCCTTCGAAAAGCCAGATTTTGGGTTTATACTCGCAAAAATATTTGCGCAGAATATCAAGAGTTTTGGTTGAGAGAAGTGTGTACCGATCCTTTTTTCCCTTGCTTTGTTCAATACGTATTTGCATGCGTTTCGAATCAATATCCTTTAATTTCAGATTGATAGCTTCGCTTATTCGTAAGCCTGCAGAGTAGATAGTCATTAAAATTGCCTTATGTTTTATGTTTTCAATCGACTGAAGAATGCTAATTACTTCTTCTTCGCTCAACACTGTTGGCAAGGTTTTTTCTTTTCTTGGACGGTCGATGTAATAAACCTTTCGTTGGCCTCCCAAAATTCGTTCGTAATAGAATTTTACCGCATTAATTGCTTGATTTTGATACGACGCTGAAACTTTTCGTTCAGTTACCAGGTGGCGCATAAACGATTTGATCATATGTTCATCAATCTTTGTAATGTCGCTTTTATGGTAGTAATTGATAAACTCTTCGAAGAGCGATTTGTAAGTCTTTATCGTTTGTTCGCTATAACGGAGTTCCTGCATCTTCTCCAAATATTCAGGCGGGCAAGTTCGGTAATTCGGGACATCGTATTGACTTTTTTTTGATTGCCTTACACCCATATCTTCTTCTTCAAACCTGAAATTAAGTCTAAATTGTCCGGATAATAATTCTAATTCCTGAACGAATTTATCGGCATAAGGTATCGTCCACCAGCGATTTTCAGCATTCCATTTGCAATACGGGTACTTTTTGATTTCCGAAGTAAGTTCCTTGTTGAAACTGAAGATGAGCCTCAGTGTTCCGGAGCTGGACTTTATTGCCAGTAATTCATTTTGCAAAACAGCCCGTTTGTCGGCTATTATTTCAGGCTTTTCGGTTGTTATTTCTTTGATGCGGTCTTTAAAGTATTCTTTCAGAATGTCTGAATTGCCTTTGTAATTGGGAATTATCCAACAAAACTGATTTTTATCCCAATGGCTATACTGCAAGCTTCGAATCACTTGAATATCCTTTTCGTTCTTTGGTAATTTGATGAATATCCGTCTTTCGGTAAAGTGCATACTAACAGCATGTTGGTCGTTTACATACAATTCTTCCGGTTTTGCTTCCGTTCTGGTGTCGAGTTCATTTTTCTTTCTCGGATATTCAATGTCAGGAAAAAGCCTTTTGAGCTGATTGAATGCTTCTTGCGTATATGGAATGTGCCAGGCCGAAAGTGTTCGGCTCCAGTGGGCATCACCAATCTGCTTTAACCGCGACGATAGTTCCTGATTGTAAGGAAAGTCAACTTTGATTCGTTTAACGCCTTCGTGGATGATTTTTTCTGCTTTCATGATCCGTTTTGTTGCGTGTAACATTCAAATATAAGAAATACCCGCCAAAGATTTTTGATTCTATCCCAAAAACGAAAGGGAACAACCCCTTTGGATTATTCCCTTTTTATAATGTTTCCCCTTCAATACGCTTCGCCGATTTGGGCGTAAACTCAGGGGGCGTTGCTGCGGTCTTCTTTAGTATGCAGTGATTATTCCTAAGAAATCTTCAGCTTTCAGCGAAGCGCCGCCAATTAAACCACCGTCGATATCGGGTTGTGCAAACAATTCAGGAGCATTTTTAGCATTGCAGCTACCGCCGTAAAGGATTGAAGTTTCTTCAGCAACAGCTTTTCCGAATTTGGTTGCAATTAAACCACGGATGTAAGCCAGCATTTCCTGAGCCTGAGCTGTTGATGCAGTTACTCCGGTTCAGATTGCCCAGATTGGTTCGTAAGCGATAGCCAGTTTTGAGAAGTCTTCGACGCTCAGGTTGAAAATAGTTTCTTCGAGCTGAGTTTTTACGTAAGCATTTTGTTCGTTGGCTTCGCGGATTGAAAGAGCTTCACCACAGCAGTAAATTGGAATTAAGCCGTTTGCCAATGCCAAAGCAACTTTTTTATTCAGGATTTCGCTGGTTTCGCCATAATATTCGCGACGTTCAGAGTGTCCTAAAATTACATGGGTAGCGCCGGTCGATTTTACCATGGCAGCCGAAACTTCGCCAGTGAAAGCGCCTTTGGCTTCAGCAGCGCAGTTTTGTGCTGCAACATCAATAAGCTTGGTATCAACAGCAGATACAACGCTGGTAATATGGGTAAAAGGAGTTCCAAGAACCACTACCACATTTTTTGCATCAGCTTTGGCAACTAATTCGCTCACTGCTTTGGCCAATTCAACACCTTCCTGAACGGTCGTATTGCATTTCCAGTTTCCGGCAACAATTTTTTTTCTCATTATCAAGGAGTTTTAAATAGTTTTTTTTTGAAAATTCTCCCAAAAATAAGAAAAGGCTTTTGAACATCCTAACCGACCAATGTGGCTTTTACCTTTATTAACTTTAGTTTAATGAGTTTGAAGTCCGAAGTGCCGCTCCCTGAGTAGCGAAGCGTATCGAAGGGGTATGGAATGTAGTTATTCAGGATCAGCTGCCCTGACGACCAGATCGCGTTGCCATCCAAGTTGCTTTTCAATAGCGGTAATCATCATCCCGGCAATATCTTTCCCGGTGGCTTTTTCAATGCCTTCCAGTCCCGGAGAGGAATTTACTTCAAGTACCAACGGGCCTTTGTTCGAGCGGATGATATCGACACCGGCGATTTGCAACCCAAGCACTTTAGCCGCTTTTACAGCGAGCTTTTTTTCTTCTTTGGTAATTTTTATGAGCGATGCCTTTCCACCCTGATGCAAATTTGCCCTGAATTCGCCTTTGGCAGCTTCGCGCTGAATGGAAGCAACCACTTTGCCATCAATCACGAAACAGCGAATGTCTTTACCTTCTGCTTCTTTTATAAATTCCTGAACCAAAATATTGGCCTGAAGACTTTTAAAGGCATTGATCACACTTTCGGCAGCTTTTGCATTTTCGGCCAGAACAACGCCTTTTCCTTGAGTTCCTTCGAGCAATTTGATGACCAGCGGCGCTCCGTTAACCATGTTAATTAAATCGGTAGTATCGAGCGGCGACTTGGCAAAACCGGTAATTGGAATGTGAATACCATTTTGTGAAAACAACTGCGATGAATACAACTTGTCGCGCGATTTGCTGATGGCTTCCCAAGAGTTGGCACAAAAGATACCCAAAGCTTCGAATTGCCTGATCAGTGCCAGACTGTAGAAGGTAAGGTTCGGTTTGATTCGCGGAACGATGGCGTCCAGGTTATTGAGACTTTTTCCACCCCGGTAACGAACTTCAGGTTGGGTGGCATCGAGCTTCATATAGCATTGTTGCACATTCAGGAAAATCATTTCGTGCCCACGATCTTCTCCAGCCTGCATTATGCGCTTGTTGCTGTACAATTGCGGATTGCTGGCCAGTAACCCAATGCGTAAGCCACTCCGCACATCTTTTGCGTCCTGATACAATTCGTTGATTTTCACTTCGGCATAATCGCCCAGCATAAAACTGTTTGCCGGATCAACCAACACCCGGTTCTCCATGGCTTCGCGGCCGAGCAGCATCCGGAATCCCATCGAATCGCGGTTAGCAAGCGTTAATTCGATATTCCATTCATAACTCCCGATTTTCATCGACGATTGGATTACAAATCGCTTTTCAGAAATACCACTTGAGCTTTTTACAATCCGCTGATCGATAACTTTCGCTTCGCAGCGAATGGTTATACGGCGTGTTTCCTGAATGGGATGTACTTCGAAACTGACCCATTTTTCGCCCCTTCGGTTTATCTTTTGAATGTTACTGGCGTGAAGCGCTGATGTTTTGGCTCCTGAATCGACACGCGCTTTTATTGCCGGAATATTTAGTCCGGGCAAGGCACACCATTCAGCGCCGCCAATGATAATATGATTTCCTGGTTTCATGAAACGAACGTATACATTTTGGGAAAGCAAATAAGTCAATTATTTGCCGCTATTTATTGCACTTCGATTAAGAAACTGTTTAAGTTTCATTTTTTTTGATTTTTCGGTTCACCCCAAACCCTAAAGGGAACCCGAAAAATCAAAAATCACCCTTCAGGGACGGGGTAAATTTTTGATTTTTATATACCATTTCAAATTTTAAACAGTTTCTTCTTTGCAACAATCAAGAGCGAAGAAAGTGCGGTCAGACTTTAAATATTGAATTTTTAGCCAGTTCGTCGGTAATACAGAAAACCACGGGGCAAACTTCGCAGTTTTTGTGGGTCAAACTCAATATCTGGTACATTCGTTTGCGGTCGGTGTGCGGATATTCTCGGCAGGCTTTAGGTCGGTCTTCGTAAACCATGCAGTAATTATCGGGCATCAGAAAAGGGCAGGGCGTTTGCTTAAAAACATAGTCATTGTCTTCGTCCTTAAACAGGTATTGCCTGATGAAATCAACGGCTTTCATCCTCACCCGTTTGGCCAGTCGCTCAACATCTTTCTCCGTAATCGCCGGACTTATGGTCGAGCAGCAATTGGCACAGGTCAGGCAATCAAACTGATCGAAAGCCTTGTCGTGCAAATCATGAAACACATCATCCAGATTTTTCGGCTTCTTCGCCTTCAGTTTCTTGAAGAGTAAAGTGAAATCTTGCTTCCGGTTGTTCGAGAATTCTTTCAGCTTTTCGGGCTTATTGTAAGGTATGTATTCCATTATCGGCTTTTGAATCGGTAACTTGAGTCGCCAAAATTAGAAAAAGGAATAAGACGGAGAGTGATTCTTATTCCTTTTATAGGTTCATATTACAAGTCAAACTATTTATTGTCGGATTTCTTTTCACCCCAAACCCCTGAAGGGGCTTTGACAGTGATCATTGCAATCGATTATCAATGAGTCAAGTCCCCTTTAAGGGATTTAGGGGTGAACGAAGATGAAATATGACATTTTGGACACACTATACGAACTAATTCTTTCCTGAAAAATCAATCGGAATCAGCAATTTAAAGCTGATGTTGCGCCCCATGTTGTAAATTCCGGTTCGTCCGGTGGCATAGTTCATTCCGGTGTATTTCAACCGGCTCAAATGGCTTTGGTAGGCCACATCGGTCAGGTTATTTCCTGAAATATAAATCGAGAAAAGGGTTTTGCGTCCCGAAGTAAAATCGGTTCCAATTCCCATATTCAGCAAAGTATAACCCGGTGTTGCGATTTCGGTGTCGTAAGCTGCATAATAATTGTTTTGCGCCCAGGTTTTGTCAATCCCAATTTTGAAATAGGCGTTCACCATAAACCGATTAAGCTTATTGAAATCGACTTTTACGTCCGAAACCCAAACCGGCGCCGGAATAAAAGGTAAATGGCGCGATTCTGCAGGCTGATTTTTTAGTGTCGCGTTTACGTACGAGAATGAATTTTCAAGATGCAACCAATCCAGTGGATGTGGGTGAATGTCGATTTGAAATTCGCCACCATAAAAACGTGCATTGCCTTCCGAAAATTTGTAGGCTGGAAGACCGTCATACAATTGATCTGATTCTCCCGGTGCACTTAGTTTTTTGCTGAAAATAAAATGATTGACGGCGTTTGTAAATAGATTCAGCTCGGCCGAAACGTGGGTTGTATTCATCCCGATGGCATAATCGAATTGCAGGCTGGTTTCAGGTTTCAGGTCTGGATTACCAATTTCGTAGCGCTGTGTACCTTCGTGCACACCGTTCGAGGCTAATTCAGCAATGTTTGGCGCCCGAAATCCCCGCGAAATATTCAGTTTGCTAAATATCGATTCGGTGATTTGGTAAGTTGCACCAAGACTTCCGGTTATTCCCTTAAAGGTTTGACTGAAAGCTTGAAATCGTTTGTTAGCTCCAGTATCCGAAGCCGTAACAACATCTCCTTTTGCATTTAGATAAAGCGATTTGCCGGTTTCCGATCGGGTATCGAAACGAATTCCCCCGCTGAGGTCCAATTTCCCGATCTTTTTATTGACGATGGCAAAAATGCCGAAATCAAACAATTCGTATTCAGGCACCAGGAATTCGGTTCCTTTATTTTGCGAATTTTGCCACATTCCGTTTATTCCGGTGGTCAATTTCCAGTCGTTCTTTTCAGGCAAAGTGTATTTGATGTCGTAATTCAACGTATTCAACAAGAAATAAAGCCCGTATTCGTCGGGTGTTTCGAACTCTTTTCGTCGGTTTTGCTGAAACCCGATAGTGGCTTCCAGTTGACTTTGCCCGATAAATATACTGTTGTTCCATACTGCTTTATAATGATTGATTTTCTGGAATGGCGCATTCGGTTGATAGGAATGAAAGTCAGACGAACCCGCAATCTGGTCCGTTGTTGAACTGTCGCTGTTAACGGTTGTCTTCAAAAATTTACCGGTCAGGCTGTCGCGCTCGCCTTCAACAATACCCGGTTTCAAATCATAGTAACTAAGGTGCAGGTGCGAAAATCCCCAGTTGCGGTTAATCCCCAGCATTGTGCTGGCTGCTTGCTCGCGGAAGCCCGAATTGTAAACAAAGCCGTCGTATTTGTTTTGGTACGAATGTGCCATTTTGTTGCTGTACCGGGCATCCCAGATCAGTCCGTTTTTATTTCCGGCTAGGTTTACTGAATTATCAATCAAACCATTGTTCGTCTGGTAATTGCTGCTGATGTTTCCCCAGATTGTTCCTTCAGGCAAGGTTGGCGCCGAGATCATGTTGATTACCCCGGCCATTGCATCCGAACCGTAAGCCAAACTGGCAGGCCCTTTCAGAATTTCAACCCGATTTACGGCGTTCTCGTCAATCTCAATGCCGTGTTCGTCGCCCCATTGCTGACCTTCCTGCCTGATTCCATCGTTCACCACAACTACGCGGTTGTAACCCATTCCGCGAATAACCGGTTTCGAGATTCCAGCTCCGGTGGTTACCTGCGAAACTCCCGGAACTTTCGACAGTGCATCAATAATGTTGCTCGACGAATTTTGGAGCATTTGCGCACGTGGTACAACCGCAATTGGCGAAGGTGTACGGTTATTCTCAATACCACTGGACTGCCCGGTAACCACAACTTCGCCAATTTCAGTGGCCGTTAACTCCAACTCAAAATCGGCTGTTTGTATTTTCGCCAGATCGAGTTGCCTCGACTGCATTTTATAGCCCAGGTAACTGACCTGAACGAGCAGTTTTGTTGCCGGCAGTTTGTCGATAAAATAGCTTCCATCATCTTTAGTGACCGTTCCGTTTTTCAGATCCGGAAAATAAATGCTGACTCCAGGGATTGATTCACCGGTCGATTTATCCGTTACTTTTCCATTTAAATGTGCACTGCTGCTATTGGGATATGTTGTTGCGAAGCCTGAATAGGACACGGTTAAAGTAATCCAAATCAGGAATATAATTTTTTGTTGCATGGTTGTGTTTTAAAATTGTATAATATGAATGACAGTTCATTTCCCGAAAAAATCCGGAAACAAACAGCACATCAGTCCGATATAAATTGATTATATCCTGGGCTTTAATGTGGATTGATTTTTAAACGAAATGGATTTTGATCAGGCGACAGGTGGCGCTCTGAGCGAGAAGTAATTAATGAATGGTATAAATGCAGCCTGCTGATCGGGGGTATTATACACCGAAATACAATGCTGCGAAACCAAAACGGCATTGGATGCGGCTGGAACGAAATTGTAAAATTCGAAATTACAAACCGGACAAGAATCTTCGGGCTTGTCAACGCTGGCGCAAGTCGAAAAGCCATGCGAAATCCGCTCTCCATGATGCACGTGAAAAGTCTTACTCACCAGCGGATAGGCCAGAAGTAACAGGTGAACAAAAATCAGCCTGATGAGATTATTTCGATTTTTCCTTTTCACGATGACAAAAACAGATATATCACAAAAAGGTTCAGGCCTGATAAATGGGCGGTGGTACTTTTCGTTTTCGTTTCCAGTTAATTTGAGCCAGGAACAATCCTGAAATTACAATGGCAATTCCAATCATTTGATGGAAATTCAGTTGATCGCCTAAGATCATATAGGCAAATACAGCCACACAGATTGGAATTACATTAATGAATGTATTTGACTTGTTGATACCCATATTCCGCACGCTGTAGGTGAAGAGGATAAAGGCAAATGTTGATGCAAAGATGGCCAGTTTGATAATGGCCCAAAATGCTTTCGCATTAAATGCCACGTGGGTAAAATCGTTCATTTCGAAGATCAACCAAAACGGCAGGAAGAACACTGCCCCAATCAGGTTTTGGTAGGTGATGATGGTGAATGTATTGTAGCGGTGCGAAATACCTTTCAGAACGCTGGCATAACCGATGGCTCCGAAAACAGCAAAAAATTCGAGCGCAACACCCAATGGCGAAGCGGTGAAATTAAACGACGTGTCGAGTACAACCAGGCTGACCCCGAAGAATGTGATGACCAAACCAAACAGATTGGTTCGGCTGAGCTTTTCCTTGTAAAAATACCAGGCTGCAATGGGCGAAAAGAGTGGGATGGTGGCTACAATAACCGATGCCACCGTTGACGAAACATATTTCAGGCCGTAGCTTTCGCCCATGAAATAAAGGAAAGGCTCGAAGAACGCCAGAAGAACAAACATTTTCAGGTCGCCGGGCTGTACTTTTTGAAGTTTTCGCGAAAGGATGGTGAAAACCAACATCAGGCCCGAAGAAATAAGCAAACGGAACAAAACGGTTGTCAACGGCCCATAGGCTTCATATACTATTTTGATCCAGACGAATGAAAAGCTCCAGAAAATCATTGACAAAATAGCAGCTCCAACTGGAACCCATGATTTATTCTTCATTTTTCCCTTTTAATGAGCCGCAAAAGTAGGGATAAATAGGGTGATAAAAAAGCAAGTCAGGACTTCACTTCGAGTGAAATCCTGACTATTTTGCTTATGAATTAGTTGTTACTTCATCAGTTGGCAGGTGCCAACCATCGGGACACAATTCTTTTGCTTTTTGCCAACTATTTTTTCTGTTCATCAATGGTTATGATCCACTCGAACTGGGACACCTCAAATCCTTTAGGCGAGCTATCAGGGTATATTACCGGGCAATTGGCAAAATTATCGGCCATCCAAACCGGTTTGCTTATGTACAACTATTTATACTCGTGGTTGTCTCGCGAATCAACAAATGTTCCATTTTGTTCAGGCAATTGTTCTCTTTTAAAGGAAAGCCTGTAAAGCATTAATATGACTGCCAGAAGTATTAATCCAATTGTTGAAGCATCTTTTGTCATTTTCCAACTTTAATTTTCTGAGTGTATTTTTGTCCTTTATATTTCAATAAAACAAAATGGAATCCATTATTTAAACTTCTAGTATTAATTTTAAGATTCTTCTGTAATTCTTTAATGGTTAGTTCTTTATTGTAATTTGTGTCATAAATTTCAATATTTGTGTTTTTATCCGATAAATCTACCTCGTCGGTAAATTCAATGTTTACCTCTGTTGTGGCAGGATTGGGATATAACATAAAATAACCACCGCAACTATAACTTTGTCCAAAATATTGTGTTTTAATGAGATAGCTGTTATTGCAGCAAGTAGTTGCACTTACATTAAGTACCGCACTTGGGGTATTATTGGTATTGACCCGGATATAATTTTGTGACTGCTCGTATAATGTCCATCCTGACGGAATGTTCCATTGATAATTAGACGTTGAACACCCGGAACTATTATTCAAATAAATGTAATAACTTGAATTTGGGCATAATAACCAAACGTCACCAGTTAAAATTGGAGGATATGCATACGATTGTACAACATTAATGGATATTTGCTGTGGGTTGGGGGCATTGATAAAAAATTTTTTCGAGTATTGAACCGAGCCAATATTGTCGGATAGCGTATAAGTTAATGTACATTCCCCGGTGTATTGGGTCTTGGGGTACAACGTAATTGACGTGGTATTGCCACTTGCCGGTGCATTAAAATACCACGAAGGCGAAACTGCCCAATTAACGCTAAAACCTGTTGGAACATCATGTATCTCAAAATTACCACCAGTTCCTGAACAAACATATTCAGGGCCTGTAACCGTAGGTTTAGGCAATTCAACATAGTTGTTATCAAGAAAGATCTTTGTATTGTCAAAATCATTAAAATCCATTTTGCCTGAACCAGGACAACTACTAGGTTTTGGGCCTATTCCCCAGTAATAAAATCCATCGCCATCGTTATCGGTATAACTACGGCTTGCAAAAATGGTACTACAGTCATTGCCGGTACATGCGATTAAATTCCCATTGTTTTCATATTTCACCCTGTAAAAAATACTACTGTATGTTGAATTAAATACATCGATAGTTTTAAAATCAATCCATGAATCACCCGGCCAACTGTCTTTTATGTGCCATTGGTCGTTATTCCAGCCAATAAGTAAAACTGTATGTCCACAAGCGTCACAACCTTTTCCAGGGTGCAAGACCACTCCTACATGTTGCATACTTACTATTATTGGTCCGAAGTCGATAATAGCTCTTTTTAAGGACTGGCTTGATGTTGGATATATCCGTTCGTACCCAGGTATTTGGACTTTTTGAGAAGGGGTTGAACATTTGTTACAGGGCTGAATATAATATGGATCGGATGTTGGATAAACCAGACAAGCATCGTTGATGGTTCCATTTAAGGTGCTGTATTCTAATGTTTCACGTGCGCTTGCAGCGGCATCAAATCTTCCATATTGCGAACATTTCGAGTACATTTCTGCTTCCGATAAATTTATGAATGGTGCAACAGAGGATGGCTTGTGGTAATATATCTGGCTCATAGCCTCTATACCGCCTACAGCAGCAAATATTCCGCAAGGACCTTGCTCTCCCTGGTCTTTTGCAGGAGAAATGTAATTAAACCCAATATTGGTTCCAGAGTTAGGTCTTTTCCAAGAAAAATAGGAAGGTTGAGCAATCAAAATAATACCTTCAAAATAAAACAGTAAAAAGAATAATTTTTTCATAAGTTAGTTTCTTATACATCTAATTGATAATCTAAACGATTTGCTACCATAAAATCTATAAATTCCTTTTTCGCTAGCAGACAAAGCCCTATACATAGCATTTTCATTGTCCCTTTGTGAGGCAGTCCAGAATTCAGCGTCATTATGAATTCCAACAAATCGGTCGTAACTCCCACCTCCAGGTATTGCACAAAAGCCTACTTCGTCGGTTGCTCCAGTATTCGGATTATTCCAATGAGTGATCCCAGTTTCTTTTAATTTTCCTCCTACATTTTCATTTTCGCCTCTGGTATCCCATTCTCTATCTAATTCTTTGATTGGCATTCCCATGAATTGTTCCAGTTCCATCCATTCTTCGTCTGTGGGTAAGTGCCATCCATCGGGGCAGACCTTTTGGGCTGTTTCCCAATTGTAGAGGCAGCCATATACGATCAGGTTCTCTGAATAAGCCCCAGAGCCCAGATAATCGTAAACATAAATGCCGCAATCGACTGTTGGGGCACAAACTGCTGGGGCATAAGCCAGGTTCTCGGCCATCCAAATTTGGTTGCCAATGCGTACCCATTTGTAATCGTGGTTGTCGCGCGAATCGGTAAACGTTCCGGAGTCTTTTTCAAAAGGGTCTTTTTTGCAGGAAATAATACTGATGGTAAATAAAACAAAAAGAAAAAACTTACAATAATGGAGTCTCATTGCAATTGCTGATTAGTTTGTGGTAAAACTGCGTTTAATTTATCAGTATAAATTTAAAGTTACTTTTTTATATTAATTGTGTTGTTTAGCATTTATTGTTAAAAAAAACAGGGTTTCACTTGAAGTGAAACCCTGACTAAAATTAATTCTGAATAATAATTCTAGAACTTGCCAAACTTCATAACCAGCCCGATATTGGTGCCTTCCAGAATATCGGGGCTTGTATCGGCCATTTTAACTTTAGAGGTAAATCGGTAGCCAACAGAGCCTGCCAGACGCAAATGGCGGGTTAGATTAAATTCGAGTTCTACTGCTGGTTCGAAAACCAAGAAAACATCGTGCTGCGAATCATCATAAATCCAGTTGTCCCAATTCTGCTGGTCGTCGATTCGTGAAATACCGCCAATTCCAAACAAAACAGGAACCGAAATGTGAACGGGCAATCTTGGCGCAAGGATCGGTTCAAGATAAATACCCCCATAACCTCCGGCCAGGTTGTCGTTTAATTCATTGTTTGGCCAATGATGGTAATTTACATCGTTAATAAAACCAACTCCGCCCAATCCGATAGCAAACGAATGGTCAATAATCCACGAACCACGGGCGCCCATCACGAAGGCATCTTTTCCGTCGATTTGCGAATAACCAAACGACAAGGCTCCGTAACCTCCGTTTGATCTGTTCTTCGAAAAGATTGTTGAAATCTGATCGTTGTCTTTGTCATCCTGGGCTGAGGCCAATAGGAAACCTAACCCAAGAAAAATCAAGAGTGATAACTTTTTCATTTTTAACTGTTTAATTGTTTTCTCAATAAGTTACAAAGTACCTGAGTTCCTAAGTCTCAAAGTATTTTTGCACTTTGTCGCTCAGGTCCTTTGTTTCTTTGTTTCTGTTTTTAGAAGGTGTATTTTACAGTAAATGCAAAATCGAAAGGCTGAAGCTGGAAGAAGTTCTTCCCAAACAGATTGAAATAAGGTTTTGCTTCAATGCCAACAACGAAAGGAATTTCTTTTACCGTATATTCAACGGCCGCCAAGCCATCGAGACCGGCAATTGGACCCGATCTGCGTTCGCTGTAATAGGTATGATAAATATCGTTATAATAGTTGTCTCTGTGCCACGATTCGAATCCGGCATGGGCTCCAAAACCATAAACAAACGACAATTCTTCTTCTCCAATATCGAAGGCATCGGGTACATGAAATTCTTTCATCCCGGTTAACTGCAATCCCTGTTTCCGGAACGAAAGCAGCGCTTTATACGATGTTAAATCGCCCGAGTAAACACGGTATTCAAATCCGGAGGAAAGCCCTCCGCGAATGCCAACGGCCTTTACCGGTTCTTCAGAAAACCCGCTGAATGCGAGGAGTAATAAGCCAACTATTAAATAGATTTGTTTCATGTGTGTGTTGTTTATGCAAGTTTTAGAATTTTAGAATAATCTTAAAAGATGTGGTTTGTTCAACGATTTGTCGTTTAATTTTGATCGTTACGATGTGATCTTAAACTAGTTTCTGTCCACAACTTTACCCGAACCAGAAATACTGGTGTGGACGACCGGGTAATTGATGTAATTAACCCTTCCGCTTCCTGAAATCCTTGCATCAATTGCATCACTGACATTTACATACATATCGCCAGAGCCAGAAATAGCCGCATTACAAATGTTCTGTTCCAGATCGTACGATTTGATTTTACCAGACCCGCTGATGACAAATTCACTGTCGAAAGCATCGCCTTCGATAAATATGTTACCTGATCCGGAAACGTTGGCTTTTAGGGTTTCAGTACTGATTTGGGTGTCGATATCGCCCGATCCGGATAATGTGATTCTGAAATTATCACTCATAAAGCTACCCGTTTTAATTAATCCTGATCCACTTAATGACAGTCCGTTCAGCGCCGGAGTGATGATGAAAATTTCAATTGGTTCGTTCTGGCGCAGCGAATGGATTCCGGTTGTCCTAATCTTTAGCGTCTTTCCATCCACATTGGTCGAGATGTAAGGCAATAAATTCGATTCGGCAGATATTTCAACGGAATACGAATTGCCTGGCATTACGGTAACAATGAAATCACCACTCGATGCTATTTCATTGAAGCCTTCTGCGTCCCGCATTTCCGTCCGGACGATTCCGTTGCCCTCGATAAACATTTCGTCGAGGCACGAACTCGTTCCGAGTAAAAGCACAAACAGTGCTGATAAGATTTGAATTTTAGTTGTTGTTTCCTTCATGGCTCTGAGAATGGTCTGTTTTCTAATTGTTTCTATTTCTGAATTGTTTTCTGATACCATAGACAGGATTTTATTTTCGTGGTTGCAAATCCTGAATAAAAATTTTAAAGTTTTTTGAATTAATATTTAGTCATCCCGAATTTATTTCGCGATCAGACACACAATGCGTGAGGTCCTGAACTAACGATTTTAATTAAACCTCATTGCAATGTAAAAATGATTCTTTCATCCAGAGGAAAAGAACAAGCTTTGCCCAACGGCTTATGTCGCCTGATGAATCGCTTAAAATTTAACACGAATCAATCCTTCTGTCCATCAATCCATTTAATACGACAGAATATTGGTTTCGCCGCCGACAGCGTTGATGATGAGTTGATCTTCTTTCATCTTCTTGCCGAAATAGCCCGAGTGCCTGATTTTATTCTCTTTCGAATCCAACACTTCTTTGTTTTCCTCTTTCATTTCGCGGCCGAGTTTTAAATCGGTTTTGCTTTCGGTGATTTCATAATTAAACTTCGCTTCAGGATTAAAATAGAGGTTTACATCAGTCGATCGCGATTCGATATAAATACTGCTGAAGGAGCTCAGTATTTTTTCCATTTCGAGGCTGCCATAACTCAGGTGCAGATTCGCCTTGTCTTTTAGTTCCGAAATCCGGAACTGACTGAAATTACCTGTTGCATCAAGTTTATTGGCCAGTCTGATTCGGAACTTGTCGCGCCGTGAATCGATGCTTAAATCTTCAACATTCATAATTTCGATGGTTGACGATTTGCTTTCGAACCGGATTGTGCCCGAATTTTTGATCTCAATATCGCTGTAATTGCTGATGATTCGCGCGTTGGGCAGGTCGGTTATAGTTGCATCGGCAAAACTCAGGTTCATACTCGACTTTTTAGGTAAATCCCCGGTTTTCAATTTTCCATTGCTCAGTATAATTTGGGTTTCGCCTTTGTAGTCGCCCATAATAATATCGCCAAACTTATTTTCCAGCCTCAGTTCGCGGTTGTCGGGCAGCCATACCACCAGATCAATGCGGATGCTACCGTTTGTTTGAAGGATGGTTTCCTTAAATTTTAGGAACTCGCTCTCCACCTGATTTCGATTTTTATCTACCTGTGTTTTTACAACCAGATAATGCTGGCTGTTGCTGATGTCAAAATCCAGATTACTCAACGTTTTCGCCAGTTTGTCGGGTTTCTTTTCGTTGATTTCCATCTTGAACTGAATCACTACCGAATCTTTGTCCCAGGTATTCAGTTCAATTTTTCCGTATTTATTGGTGATGTCGATACGGGTTTCGGGCTGAATTTTGAACCGCTTGACAAACTCACGGGTTTCGGTAAACTGGGCATTTGCCGCCAGACTAACCAGGAATAATGCTCCTGATAATAAGGCCAAAATGCCAATTCTATAAATTCTGTTATTCATAACCATTTGGTTAACAATTTATTTGTTCCAGTACATCATCAACTAGTTTCATCCGGTTGCGGTTGTTCTCAATCATTGCTTCAATTACTTCTTTGTTCGAGATATTCTCTTTCAAATCGCTTTTCAGCGAGATGTACATCGATTCCAATTCATTCAAATCACCTTCGATTTCCATTTTCAATTCGGGATGAACCTTGTAGCATTTTTTTATTTCGGCCAGCTTTCCGGAGACTTCCTGGGCATAAAAAGCTTCGGCTTCTATCAATTCCTGAACTTCAGGATCGACCTGAACTGCCTTTGCGGCTTGCTTTTGCTCCGAAAATTTAACCTGATAAATGACAGTTGGAATTGAAAGAGCTAAAACGACAACCGCGGCTATTTTCATCCATAAGAATTTCCTGATTTTGCTTTTCGGCTCCTCGTTTAACTGTGAGCTGATAGATTCCCACATCCGGTCTGATGGCTCCAACAGGTCGAATTCGTGACGGTTTTCATTTACAAACTTTTCTAATCGATCTGGTTTCATATCGTACTTGCTTTTGTTTGTTTCATTATTTCATAAACCCTACGTTTGGCGCGCATATATTGCGTTTTCGAGGTCGATTCGGTGATATTCAGTATTTGTGAAATCTCACCGTGGTCGTATCCTTCGAGCAGGTAAAGCGAGAAAACGATCCGTCCTCCCTCCGGAAGCTGATTCATGGCTTCCAGTATATTTTCGGTGGTGTACAAGGCTTCTTCGGGTTCTTCCTCGGCCATTTCGAAGCGGTGTAAATCATCGATATATCGTAAATCGAGCTTCCGTTTGTTCAGGGCATTGATACACGTGTGGACTGTAATTGTCTTTATCCAGGTGCCAAAACCCGATTCATTTCTGAAGGTTTCCAGTTTTTGAAAGGCCTGCACAAAAGCTTCCTGCAGCATATCTTCAGCATCCTCGTGGTTGTTCATCATGCGGAAACACACGTTGAACATCGCTTTGGAATATAACTGATAGAGCTGGTAGCGGGCTTTGTTGCTGCCTTTTATGCTGTCGGCTATCAAATCCTGATGTATGAATGCTGTCTGACTCAAATGTTATCGTTTTCAGTTTTAATTGACAAATGTTTTTCTGAAGGGTTGCAAAAGCTCAAATAAATTTTCGTTTTTCCCGTTTTAAGGATCAAATTTGGATATTTTTGCCTTCAGAATACCAATAAAATCAAAGATAAACTGATAAAATAGAAAAAGAATATGTCAGACAGACGAATGTTTATTAAAACCAGTGCGTTAGCCGGAATTGGAGTTCTGGCCGCCAGCAAAACAAAAATTATTGCCGGTAATTTGCTTCCGGCGTTCGAGAGTAAACGCCCGCCACTTGCCAAACGCAACTTTGTGAGCGAATCGGTTGAAAAAACCATTATCAAAGTAAAAGCATCGATTTCCAATCCGGAGTTGGGCTGGTTGTTCGAGAATTGTTTTCCGAACACGCTGGATACCACTGTGGATTTTGAAGTTATTGACGGAAAGCCTGATACCTATGTGATCACCGGAGATATTGACGCCATGTGGTTGCGCGATAGCACTGCTCAGATTTGGCCATATTTGCCATTTGTGAAAGAAGATGCCAAATTGCGGGAACTGGTGAAAGGAGTAATTAATCGTCAGGCCAAATGCATTTTGCTCGATCCGTATGCCAATGCTTTTTATAAAGATCCGACCAAAGAAAGTGAGTGGAAGCATGACCTGACCCAGATGAAACCCGGAATCCACGAGCGGAAATGGGAAATCGACAGTTTGTGTTACCCGATCCGCCTGGCACACGGCTATTGGAAACTGACCGGCGACATCAGTTTATTCGACAGCAAATGGAAAGAAGCGATGAAGTTGGTTCTGCAAACATTCCGAGAACAGCAGCGTTTTCACGATAAAGGACCATACAGTTTTCAGCGCGAAACTGCCTGGGCAACCGATGGCGTTCCGTTGAGCGGCTACGGTTATCCGGTTAAACCTTGTGGGTTAATTGTTTCCACTTTCCGTCCAAGCGACGACTGTACTTTATTTCCCTATCTGATTCCGAGCAACATGTTTGCCATTGAAGTGCTAGGCTATCTTCAGGAAATGTTTTCGACTTCTGAATTAAAAGACGAAGCTCTTGTTGCCAAAGCGAAAGAAATTCAGCAGCAGGTAAAACAAGGACTGAAAGAGAATGGAATATTCGTTCATCCGAAGTTTGGCGAAATCATTGCTTTTGAAGTGAATGGCTTTGGAAGTTTCCACCTGATGGACGACGCCAATGTGCCTTCGCTTTTATCGCTGCCATATTTGGGAGCCATTGAACCCAATAGTCCATTATACCTCAATACTCGAAAAGTGGTACTGTCGGAAAATAATCCGTTCTTCTACAAAGGAACGGCAGGCGAGGGGATTGGTGGCCCGCACACCGGAGCCGACACCATCTGGCCAATGAGCATTATTTTGCGTGCCATTACCAGTATCGACGATGCTGAAATCAAACACTGTATTGATATGTTGCTGAAAACACACGCCGGTACCGGTTTTATGCACGAATCATTTCAGAAAGACGATGCCAGTAAGTTTACCCGTAAATGGTTTGCCTGGGCCAATACATTGTTTGGTGAAATGATCCTGAAAGTTTACCACGAACGCCCGCACTTGTTGAAAGGGTGATTTTTACCGAAAAGACCATTTTGAAAACAAAAAATAAAAGGGAGAGCTGAATAATTTTCAACTCTCCCTTTCTGTTTTGCTATTTTCTGGCAACGAAATGAGCTGCGAGATTATTTGTATTTGATTACAAATTCGTCAGTCGATTTTCTGACTTTTTTCATTTTCTCTAACCAGTCGTTTTCTGCATCGCGGTAACCCAACGGCAATAACAAAACACTTCTAAATCCTTTCGACCGTAGATCGAGTAATTCGTCGAGCGCATCGGGACTGAATCCTTCCATTGGAGTACAGTCAACTTTCAGCTCTGCGGCCTGAGCAATTGCCAGTCCAAATCCAACGTATGCCTGCCTCGCTGTGTGTACAAAGTTTTGTTCTTCTGTCTGATTGAGATACAAGCTTTTTAACCGCTCGGTGTACGAGCCGAACCTTCCGCGAGGTAATTCCCTTTCATCGGTAATGTAGTTATACTGTCCGTCAATTCGTTCAGCGGTGTATTTATCCCAGGCAACAAATACCAAGAGGTGCGAACAATCAGCAACAATTTGCTGATCCATTGCAATTGGAACTATCTTGTCCTTTAGTTCCTGATTGGTAATTTCGATTACCCTAAACTGTTGCAGTCCTGAAGAAGTTGGCGCCAGTCGTGCGGCCTCAATAATCTTGTCCACATCTTCCTGTGCTACTTTTTTTGTTGGATCGTACTTTTTTGTGGCGTACCGCCATTTTAAATCATCTAATAATGCCATAATTTTCTGTTTTTCTGTTTTCTATTTGATCTCATTGATGGGTTGACTTGGAGTCGCCCATTCCCAATGACTATTGACTTTTTTCCGTTATTTAGCTCTCCCTTTTACCATGCAACAACAAATTCACGGCATCTTCGAGCGAACCCGCACGAAGAACTTCCCCTGAATTTACAAAGAAGATCTCATCAGCATTTTCTATGGTGTTCAACCGGTGAGCGATAATGACTCGCGTAGTACTTGCCGGTAATTTCTGCAGAATATTTTCGAGCAATTGTTCGGTAATGGTGTCGATGTTGGCGGTGGCTTCGTCGAGAATAAGCAGTTCTGGTTTGCGCAATACTGAGCGCATAAAGGCGATCAGCTGTTTTTGCCCCAGGCTGATGCCATCGCCGGTGGTCTGAACTTTCGAGTCCAGCCCAGAATCGAAACGGCTCAACAGGCTTTCAAGACCAGATTCTTTAATGACTTCAGCCAGTTCGTCGTTCGAAAGGTTTTTGTACTCCGGATTTCCGTAGAGAATATTTTCGCGAACCGTGCCTGTAAACAGGAATGGCTCCTGAAGGATAAACCCGATTTTGCTGGTCCGTTCTTCGGGCTGATAAGTGCGAATATCTTTTCCGTCGAGTAATACTATTCCTGTGGTTGCATCGTACAAACGGGCAATCAATGAGGCAGTGGTTGTTTTTCCGCCACCTGTAGGCCCAACAAATGCGTATGTTTTTCCGCGTTCCAAATTAAAATTGACGTGATGCAAAACTTCTTTCCCGTTCGGATAAGTAAATGAAACATTCCGGAACGAAAGATAAGATGAAGTAGATTCAACAGTTGTATCTTCAATTACTTCGAGGTTCGTGTCGAGCGAAAGTATTTGCGAAATGCGATCCCATCCGGCCATGGCTACCTGGAAACTGGCCCACAGTCCGGCCAATTGACGCAACGGATGATAAAAGCTGTTCACATAGGCCAGAAACCCGATCAGTAAACCGATGGTGAATTTTCCGGTCATGATCAGGTAAATACCAAATGCCAGAACCACGAGCTGCCCTAGATTGGACGAAAACCCGAAAACCGGAGTAAAAATATTGTTGGCCAGCCCGGCGCTAACCGCCGTTGAATAATTCTTCTGGTTGGCTTCGTTAAAACGTTTCCGGAAATAATCGCGACGGTTAAAAGCAATAATAACCTTGAAATTATTGAGACTTTCCTGAATTTCGGCGCTCAATCCGCCGGTACTTTTCAAGTTGTCCGCATTTTTTCGTTTGACCCATGGCGAAATAGCCTTGGTGAAAATCCAGATGATCAATGCAGGCAATAATGCAGCACTACCAAGTTCCAGATTAATACTCAGCAGAAAAATACCTGCGCCGAGCATCGTAAATATGCTGCTGATGAACTGCATCAGCGATTGCGAGAAAAACTGGTTCAGTTTGTCGGTATCGTTGTTGATTCGCGAAATCAGATCGCCTGCTTTATTCTGGTTGAAGAAATCGACCGGTAATTCCTGTAATTTCGTAAAGACCGCGTTACGAAGGCTATACAGCATGCGTATTCCAACGCCACCCATCATGATCATTTGCAGATAATTGGTTGCAAATGCCACCATGTACAACACCAATAAAATAGCCGAATACCGGATCACTCCTCCAAATTGTTTCGATTGAATATAGGTGTCGATGGTATGCCCAATGAGGTAAGGTCCCAGCAAACTCAAGCCAGCATTGATGAAAATGATGATAAAGGCCAGGATCAGCGTCCGCTTTTCCTCCCGAATCAAATCGAGCAATTTCCGGAGCGCTGCCAGTGTCGATTTTTTCTGCTCTGCCGCTGTGGCGGTTTGATTGAGGTTATAGTTCATTCTGACAAATATTCTGATTAAGTTTTTGCATTGTTTATTTTTTGACTCACCCCAAGCTCGCGATGCTCGCTTTGCCCCTCTCTACAGGTAGAGAGGGGAGAAGTCGCCTACAGGCGACTTGGGGTGAGTGAACGATGTAATTCGTTTATATTATTTTTTACATTATCTTCTTTATTACACTTCATAGTGACTTGTACTTCGTTGTGAATTTTCGATCTGTACATATTCGGTACAGGTTTCCATTAACTCGTGGTGCGTTCCGGTGGCAATAACCTCGCCTTCCATCAGCAGAATAATCTGCTCGAAATGCTTTACGGAAGACACTTTCTGAGTAATCGACAGTAAAGTCAGATCCGGATAATTCCGTTCGAGGTTCGAAAGAATTTTTTTCTCTGTTTCATTATCAACGCGGGCCGTGAAATCATCGAGCAAAAGTATTTTTGGGTTGATGGCCAACGCACGTGCCAGCATAATTCGCTGTTTTTGACCTCCGGAAAGGCTGGTTCCACGTTCAGAAACGATGGTGTTGAGTTTCTCCGGAAGCGAATCGACAAAGTCTTTTAATTCGGCGGTTTGGATGGCTTTTTCGAGCGATTCGTCGGTTACCTGATCGCTGAAAGCAATGTTTTCGCGCAGGCTCATGTTAAAAATCACACTGTCCTGAAGCACAAACCCAACCTGGCTCCGGAACGATTCCTTGTCGTAGCTTTCAATGTCTTTCCCATCAAACAGGATGGTGCCGCTGTCAGGTTTTACCAAATCGGTCAGCAAATTGAGCAGCTGGCTTTTCCCGGCGGCTGTAGGACCGATAATAGCGACCTGAGTACCACCCTTTACTGAAAGTGAGATATCTTTCAGAACCGGTTTGTCGCCGTATGAAAGTTGTATGTTCTGAAGTTCAATATCGCCATTTAATGTGGCTTTTATGTTGCCCGGTTCCGCAATTTCCGGAGCCTCCAGAACTTCGTTGATTCTAGCATAGGATGCCGATGCCTGAGCCATGATGTTGCTCATGAACCCAATCATGATAATCGGAAAAATAAGTAAGGCCAGGTAACTGTTGAAGGCGGCGAAATCGCCTAGTGACATTTCCCCGGTAATCACAAAATGCCCGCCCAACATCAGGATGGTGATCATTCCGAGGTTGGAAATAAAGGTAATGATGGGGATCATTGCTGCAAACAACCGAAGTATTCCCAATCCAACATTGCGCGAATCGGTATTGGCCTCCATGAATTTATGGTATTCTGACTGCTGCGAGTTCAGTACCCGAATAATTGCCGAACCCATGATGCTTTCGTTGATGACCTTGTTCAGCCAGTCGATAATTTCGCGGCTTCGACGGAATAAAACCCTGACTTTCCGAAGTACAATAAAGAATGTGCCGCCAATCAATGGAATGATGGCGATTATCGGCACTGCCAGCTTATAATCGATCATGAGCAGCAGCACACAGGTACCGACAATCATAAAGACTGACGAAAAAATAGTGACCACCGCCATCGACACAAACATCTTGATGGAATCGATATCGGAGGTAAGGTTGGTCAAAAGTTTCGACGGATTGGTCTTCAGGATATAGGAATAACTTTGTCTCGAAATTTTGTCGGACAGGCGTGTACGCAAATCGCGTGCAACCCGCTCCGAGGCGAAAGTCTGGACAATACTTTGCAAATAGGTGAAGAAAAAGATGACAAATGCCGCCACCAGGAACTCCAGAACTACTGTTTTGAAATTGAAGTTGCCTGCCGAAAATGAGTCAATGGCTTTTGATATGATTTTGGGCAGCAGTAAATTGACCCCGTTACTCAGGAGGGCAAAAACCACCAGGAAAGTGACCATTCCCCGGTATGGCTTCAGTAAACTAAATACGTTTGGTTTTGATTCCTTTTTACCGGTTCCCGGTTGTTTCGACTTACTCATTCTAGGATTATGCTTGAAAATACAGACTACAAAGAAACTCTAAAAGAGCCTAAAAGTTTAGATTATTTGAAAGAAAAATGCCACAAAGCCGCTAAGGTTTAAAGATTCAAGAAGATTTGATCTTCGTGTTTGCTTTGGGTCTTGGTGTCTTTGTGGCAAAATTCGTTTTATCTCTTAGTCTTATTTTTCTTTTTCCTCTTCTTTGCAGAAGTGATTGGCCCAAGGCGGACGGTGTGAGTGGATGTGCTCGCGAAACTTTTCGCGTTCTTCCGGTGTCATGGTTTCCCATTTTTCGTGCATGTGGCGTTTGCAATGACCATGACCACGTCCATGATGCCCTTTGAACCCACCCAACAGGAGGCGCGATAGAATCAGTAATCCGATGGTTTGCCAGAAGGTAATTTCAGGAAGGTGGAACAAAACAGGCATCAGCCAGTTCCATAAATACATGGTGCTAAACCCAAAAGCAACAAAGGCAGCTAGTATCAGGGGAATAAAGAGATACCACCTTTTTTTGAACATTGTTTTCATTTTCTATTTTTTAAAAGTTTATTAATTCGTCGTAAATAAGCTGAAGCCGTTCGCGCAAAACCAAAACAGCATAGCGTTTTCTCGAAATGAGCGTATTCACCGTTACGCCGGTTTGTTCCGAAATTTCCTTGAACGAAAGGCCTTTCAGCTCAGTCAATTCAAATACCAGCCGTTGTTCTTCCGGAAGTTCGTCCAGCGCTTTATCCAGTTCAATCCAAACCAGCGACCGCAAATAATCGTCTTCGGGCGTGCTTCCGTTGTCGAACATTATATGTCGTAGTTCCTTGAATGAGCCTTCATCTTCCGTTTCCGCAAAAAACTCCGGCATCGATTCTGTCTTCTTTTTCCGGTAGAGATCGGTAATCCGGTTGCGGGCCACGGTGAACAGCCAGGCAGCCATCTGGTCGATTGGTTTCAGCAGCCGGTCGGCATCAGCGAGCTGATAATACACTTCCTGAAGGATATCTTCAGCATCTTCGCTATTGCGCACACGCTTCCGGATAAAGCCTTGTAAACGGGCGCCATAGTTTTTGATGGTGTCAGCGATATGTTGTTTTTCCTTCACAGTAGTTTTTATCAGCGCAACCGACTGTTCGTCGATCGACAGCTCTAAAACCTCAATTCCACTCATATTGTTTTGATTGAACGCCAACTGGACCTGATTTGAAAACGACTGATCTGTATACCGATCGGATAATCATTCAAACCCAATTGTGCAGCTTATAATGAGGTTGACGAATGAGGCTAAAGAATATTTTA
>Ga0208789_1000053_pt1 | contig 203218 bp, 182 predicted proteins | sample Methanotroph_Enr_FD_187368 | JGI IMG/M metagenome (GOLD analysis project Ga0208789, IMG submission 187368) | Enriched soil microbial communities from Old Woman Creek wetland in Ohio, USA - Methanotroph_Enrichment_5 (SPAdes) (version 2) | ecosystem: Environmental > Terrestrial > Soil > Wetlands...
TAGAAATAGCATCGATACTTGCATCGCCGAACTGGGCACCCGGTTCAAAGCGAATATGCAAACTTTAATGACTATGAAGTTCCAATTGTTTTCTGAAAAAACCGAAAATCTGACCGTTTAAAGTATATTCATCCGGCTCAATAACTTACATGCAAGCATTGTTGACTATGCGGTCAAGAGATAACGAACCGGAGCTTACAGATTGAATTTGGACTACACCACCCTTGACCAGCTGCGCCAGAACCACCCGGCCTGGCGGCTGCTGAATTCGCCGCATGCGCCGCTGGTAGCGAGCTTTCTGCAACGCGTGTTCATTGCGCCCAATGTGCGGGTCATGGGGCAAGCCGATTTAGCGGAGGCGCTGGAAGACGAGCTGTTTGCGCTACGCGAACGCCTGGGCGCCGAGACCTTCCCGAAACCGGCGTTGGACTACCTCAACGATTGGGCTGCCGCCGACAAGGGTTGGCTGCGTAAATTCTACAGCCACGGCTCGGACGAACCGCATTTCGACCTGACGCCGTCGACCGAGAAGGCGATTGCCTGGTTGAAGACGCTCGCCGAACGCAACTTTGTCGGCACCGAATCGCGCCTGCTGACGCTGTTCGAACTGCTCAAGCAAATGAGCGAAGGCAGCGAGACCGACCCGGAAACGCGTATTGCCGAATTGCACAAGCGCCGCGATGAGATCGATGCCGAAATTGCCCGCGTACTGGCCGGGGACATTCCGCTGCTGGACGACACCGGGCTGAAAGACCGTTTTCAACAATTCATCCAGCTCGCGCGCGAATTGCTGACCGATTTCCGCGAGGTGGAGCACAACTTCCGAGGCCTGGACAGGCGCGTGCGGGAACGCATCGCGCTATGGGAAGGTTCGAAAGGCGCGCTGCTGGAAGACATCATGGGCGAGCGCGACGCCATTGCCGATTCCGACCAGGGCCGCAGTTTCCGGGCCTTTTGGGATTTTTTAATGTCCAGCCGCCGCCAGGAAGAACTGTCGGCATTGCTTGAGCGCGTCCTGTCCCTGCCTCCGGTTGCCGAACTCAAACCCGACGCCCGGACCCGGCGCGTGCATTACGACTGGCTGGAAGCCGGCGAGCATACGCAACGCACGGTAGCCCAGCTGTCGCAACAATTGCGCCGCTTCCTCGACGACCAAGCCTGGCTGGAGAACCGCCGCATCATGGACATCCTGCACGGCATCGAGGCCAAGGCCCTGGCGCTGCGGGAATCGCCGCCGGGAATGGTCATGAACATTGCCGACACCGCCGCCGATCTCGAATTGCCGATGGAACGGCCGCTTTACACCCCCATCATCAAACCGTTGATCGCCGATACAGAACTTGAGTCGGGCGATGCCGATATCGATGCGACCGCGCTGTACTCGCAAATCGTCATCGACAAGGCGCAATTGAGCAGGCATATCCGCCACGCCTTGCAAGATCGTTCGCAAGTGACATTGCATGAACTGTGCGAACTGCAACCGCTACAGCACGGCTTGGCGGAACTGGTGGCCTACCTGCAACTCGCCGGCGACACTTTCAAGACGGTCGTGGATGAGGATACAGTCGATACCGTCGCCTGGACGCGCACCGGAACCGATGGCTTGGAATATATGAAAAAGGCGCGTTTACCGCGCGTGATCTTTATGAGGTAAGCATGACGGAACAAGAACTTGAAATCTCCGCAGCAGCAGAATACCGGGGAGCGACCGAGCTGTCGGCCCCGGTCATACTTCTGCTCAAAGGCGTGATCTACCAGGAAGCGGATGCCGGCCTTTGGAGCGCTTTACTCAACCTGCAAGCGCGGATACGCGACTATGTGGCGGTATTGGGCCTGGAGCTGGTGCTTGACGAAGCCGAGGGCTACGCCTTCCTGCGCTCATGCCAAGAAGCCGGCGACGACTCAACGCTAAAGCTTCCGCGCCTGATTGCCCGGCGTCCGCTATCGTTCCCGGTCAGCTTGTTGCTGGCGCTGCTGCGCAAGAAGCTGGCCGAATTCGATGCCGGCGGCGTCGACACCCGGCTGGTGCTGTCCCTGGATGAGATCGTCGAGTTGATCAGGGTATTCCTGCCCGACAGCAGCAACGAAGTCAGGTTGATCGATCAGGTCGAGACCCACCTGAACAAGATTGTCGAACTGGGCTTCCTGCGCAAACTTAAACCGGCTGCCGGACAAACGGCCGCATTCGAAGTGCGCCGCATCCTCAAAGCCTTCGTCGACGCGCAATGGCTGTCGGACTTCGATAGGCGGCTGGCGGCCTATCGGGCTCAGCTCGACACAAGCACCGGAAGTCATGCCGATGACAAGGAAGTGCATCATGAATGACATGCAATTGAGCCTCGATTTCCTGGACGACGATACGCTTTCCGGCTTTCGCCTGCATCGTCTGGAAGTCTTCAACTGGGGCACCTTCGACGGCCGGGTGTGGACGCTGAATCCGGACGGAAAAAACGCCCTGCTGACCGGCGACATCGGTTCGGGCAAATCGACGCTGGTCGATGCGGTCACAACCTTGCTGGTGCCCGCGCACCGCATCGCCTACAACAAGGCCGCCGGGGCCGACAGCAAAGAGCGCTCGCTACGCTCTTACGTGCTCGGCCATTACAAGTCCGAACGCAATGAAATCAGCGGCGCCGCCAAGCCCGTGGCGCTACGCGACCACAACAGCTATTCGGTCATCTTGGGCGTTTTTCATAACGCGGGCTACGACCAAACGGTGACGCTGGCGCAGGTTTTCTGGAGCAAAGATGCGCAAGGCCAACCGGCGCGTTTTTTTGTCGGCGCGGAGCGTGCATTGTCGATTAAAACGGATTTCACCCAGTTCGGCACCGACATCGGCGGACTGCGCAAAAAACTGCGGGGCTTGGGCGCGGAGCTGTTCGATAGCTTCCCGCCTTATGGCGCCTGGTTCCGCCGCCGTTTCGGCATCGACAATGAACAGGCGCTGGAACTGTTTCATCAAACCGTGTCGATGAAATCGGTCGGCAACCTGACCGATTTCGTCCGCAGCCATATGCTCGAACCTTTCGATGTGGCGCCGCGCATCGCCGCCTTGATCGGCCACTTCGACGACCTGAACCGTGCGCATGAGGCGGTATTAAAGGCCAAGCGCCAAGTGGAACTGCTCACGCCGCTGGTTGCCGACTGCGAACGCCATACGTCCGTTGCGGCGCAAGTCGAGGCCCTGCGCGCATACCGCGAAGCTTTGAGAGCCTATTTTGCCCGGCTGAAACTGGGCTTGCTGGAAAAACGCATCGCCGGCCTTACCGATGAATGGCAAAAACAGGATGCCCAAGTCAGACGCATTGAGCAATCCCGCGACGAGCAACACGCCGAAGCGGACGAACTCAAACGCAGCATTGCCGATAACGGCGGCGACCGGCTTGAGCGCTTGGCCGCCGATATTCGCAGTAAAGAGCAGGAACGCCAAAGGCGTGAGGGTAAAGCGCAGCGTTACGCAGAACTGACGCGCACTGCCGGCGCTTATCCGCCCGTCGATGAGGCCGGTTTTCTTGAGCAGCATCAACGCTTCCTGGCGCTGGCCGAAGCCGCGCGGACGCAAGACGACAGGCTGCAAAACGAGCTGACCGAGCACGGCGTAAGCTTACGTCAAGGCATGCAGGAGCACGCCGTCCTGATCGCCGAAATCGACAGCCTGAGAGCGCGGCGCAGCAACATTCCCGCCGAACAGGTAGCCATGCGCGCCGCATTATGCAACGCCCTCAAATTGCCCGAAGCGGATATGCCGTTTGCCGGCGAGCTGCTGCAAGTGCGTGACGATGAGCGCGACTGGGAAGGCGCGGCCGAACGGCTGTTGCGCAACTTCGGCTTGTCGCTGTTGGTGCCCGACCGGCATTACGCCGCGGTGGCCGAATGGGTCGACAGGACCCACCTTAAAGGCCGCCTGGTCTATTTCCGGATACGCCAGGACGTTCGCGGCGAAGCGCCCAACCTGCACCGGGATTCCCTGGCGCGCAAGCTGGCCATCAAACCCGACTCGCCTTTTTACGATTGGCTGGAGCGCGAACTGGCGCACCGTTTCGATGTGGCCTGCTGTGCGACGCCCGAGCAGTTCCGCCGGGAGACGCGAGCGATCACCCGCGCCGGCCAGATCAAGGCGCCCGGCGAGCGTCACGAAAAAGACGACCGCCACCGGCTGGACGACCGCGGCCGCTACGTGCTGGGCTGGACTAACGCGGCGAAAATCGCCGCGCTCGAAGCAAAAGCAAGGCAGTTGGAATCGGGCTTGGCCGAACTGGGCGGCCGCATCGGCAAAATCCAGGCCGACCGGGATGCGCTGAAGGAACGTCTCGATGCGCTGTCGAAACTCGCCGAATATATCGATTTTCGCGAACTGGACTGGCAATCCCTGGCCGTGGAGGTGGCTAATCTGATAGCCGAAAAACAAAAACTGGAGTCGGCTTCCGACATACTCAAGCAACTGAGCGTCCGGCTGAATGAAATGATTGCCGCGCTAAAAGACACGGAAGTCCGGTTGGGGGAGCACCGGGACAAGCGTTCCAAAACCGAGCAGAAGCAATCCGATGCCGAAGCCCAGCGCATCCAGACCCAGGCGTTGATCGATGAAGCGGATTACATAAACCACAGTGCATACTTTGAAAGACTTGATCCTATACGGACCGAAGCGCTGGGCGAACATCAACTCAGTGTCGAATCCTGCGACAACCGCGAACGCGACATGCGCGACTGGCTGCAAAATCAAATTGACGGCGAAAACAAGAAACTCAAAAATTTGGGTGAGCGAATCGTCAGGGCGATGGCCTCGTACAACGAGGAATTCAAGCTGGAAACGGCGGAGGTCGATGCCGCTATCGAGGCCGGTTTCGAATACCGCGGCATGCTCGACAAGCTGCAAGCCGACGACTTGCCGCGCTTCGAAGCGCGCTTCAAGGAACTGCTGAACGAAAACACCATTCGCGAGGTGGCGAACTTTCATTCGCAACTGAACCGGGAGCGGGAAACGATCAAGGAGCGCATTGCCCGCATCAACGAGTCGCTGACCCAAATCGATTACAACACCGGCCGCTATATCGTGCTGGAAGCCCAGCCGACGCCGGATACCGAAATCCGCAACTTCCAGGCCGATCTGCGCTCCTGCACCGAAGGCGCGTTAACCGGTTCCGACGACAGCCAATATTCCGAAGCCAAATTCCTGCAAGTCAAACAGATCATTGAGCGTTTTCGCGGCCAAGAGCGTCAATCCGAACTGGATCGCCGCTGGGCCGCCAAAGTTACCGACGTGCGCAACTGGTTCCTGTTTGCCGCCAGCGAGCGCTGGCGCGAGGACGACAGCGAGCACGAGCATTATTCCGATTCGGGCGGCAAGTCGGGCGGTCAAAAAGAAAAACTGGCCTATACCATCCTGGCCGCGAGCTTAGCCTATCAATTCGGCCTTGAATGGGGTGCGGTGCGTTCCCGCTCGTTTCGCTTCGTGGTCATCGACGAAGCGTTCGGGCGCGGTTCGGACGAGTCCGCGCAATACGGACTGCAACTGTTTGCCCAACTCAACCTGCAACTTTTGATCGTCACGCCCTTGCAGAAAATCCATATCATCGAACCTTTCGTCGCCAGCGTGGGTTTTGTCCACAACGAGGAAGGCCGGGCTTCCAAATTGCGTAACCTGTCGATTGAAGAGTACCGGGCCGAAAAAGCCAGGCTGGCCGGATGAGGCTGGCCTGCTGGACCACGCCAACCGATTTACGCGCCCAGGTGCTGAAGCTGTGGGATCGCGGCGAATTAGCGGCCAGCCTGGTTACCGGCGTAGCGCCGTTCCCGAAGCGTTTGACGCTCAAATGTCCGACGTCGAGCGAAATGACCGAGCGTTTTGACGAGGTGCGCACGTGGATAGACGGGCTTCGGAAAATGCCGCACTGCCGGATGGAAATGCGCGAGTTCAGGCATCGGCTATTCGGCGCCAACTCGGTTCCCCAAGAAGCATGGATCGATACGCTGGAAGACGCCCTGACGCTGATCGGCAAACAGCGGGACATCGCCCGCTTCTCTGCATTGATCGATACGACACGCACGCATCAGCCGCAATTGCTGGCGTGGCTGGCCAAACGGCCAATGCGCGCCTTAGCGCTTTGCGAAGACTGGAACCGGCTGTTGGCAATCGTTGCCTGGCTATCGGCTCATCCGCGTCCGAACCTGTACCTAAGGCAGATAGATATTCCGGGGGTACACAGCAAGTTTATCGAAGCCCATCGCGGCGTACTTGCGGAATTACTGGACCTGGTCCTGCCGCCAGAGGCCATTGACCGGACCGCGTCCGGCGTCAGCCAATTCGCCAAGCGTTACGGGTTTCGCGACAAACCGGCAGGTATCCGCTTTCGTATGCTCGACCCGGATCATGCCCTGTTACCGGATCCCCTCGCGCAAGATATTACGCTTGATTCCGAAAGTTTCGCCCGGCTCGACACCAAGGTCGCACGTGTTTTTATTACCGAAAATGAAATCAATTTTTTAGCTTTTCCCCTGGTTAAGGACAGCCTGGTCATCTTCGGGGCGGGCTACGGGTTTGAAATGCTACGCCAGGCCGAATGGCTTTCGCGTTACCGCATTTATTATTGGGGCGATATCGACACCCATGGCTTCGCTATTCTCGATCAGCTGCGCTGCCGCTTCGGCCATGTCCAATCATTCCTGATGGATCGCCTGACTTTACTGGCGTTCAAATCGCAATGGGGCGAAGAGGAGACGCAGACGTTACGCGACTTGCCCAGGCTGACTCCCGATGAAATGGCGCTTTATGATGATTTGCGGGACAACCGGCTAGGCAAAAATCTGCGGCTTGAACAAGAGAGGATAGGCTTTAGTTGGCTTGAATCGGCGTTATCGGCGCTCATGGAAAGTGCGAAGCTGAGTTCTCCCTGTTCGGAAAACGTTGCATGTTAGACCTTCCAGGTTTTACGACTGCCATGGATGGCGGCCGAGATTGCTCCCGGCAATCCTCGGCATTTCCTCCATCCATGGAGGTCAGAAGTGCTGGAGCCGCCGGGAGCGGCTCCAGTAAAAACCTGGAAGGTCTGCGTTCCGCGTGGAAAAGCGCGACTTCAGTTACAAATCCGCTTGAGCGGAAAATGACAGCTGAAACAACTGCCCTTGCCTAATTCACTGACTATGTTCAAGTTGGCCTCATGGCGCATCAGCACATGTTTGACGATAGCCAAGCCTAGTCCGGTGCCGCCTACTTTCTTAACGCGCTTGACCTCGGACCGGTAAAATCGTTCGGTAACGCGGGGAATATCGGCCGCCGCAATACCTTCGCCCCGATCTTTAACACTCAACACGATGTCGTCTTTAGTCCGGTACCAGCTCACGTTGACTATGGAATCTTCCGGCGAATACTTAAGTGCATTGCCCAACAGGTTGGTGAACGCGCTACGCAGTTCCTGCTCTTCGCCAACAATATGCGCGTCCGCTTCCAGGGCTAATTCGATCCGGTTCGGGACGCTGCCGTGCAAGCGCTCCGCTTCCTTGCAAATTTGGATCAATAAAGCTGGGATATTCACGCACTCGGTTTTCTTCTGTTGGGTTTCCAGCCTCGTCAGCAACAGCAAGTCATCGACCAGATGCTGCATCCGCTCGGTCTGCCCCTTCATTTGCAGGAACGAAGTGGTCAATAACGGCGACTCGCCGTCGTCCATATCCTGCAAGGTTTCCAGATAACCTTTCAGCACGGTCAGCGGCGTTCTCAGTTCATGCGATACGTTGGCGACAAAATCCTTGCGCATCCGTTCCATTTTTTTCAACTGGGTTACGTCTTGAGCCAATAATAAGCGCAAGCCGGCGCCATAAGGAATGATCCGTACCGCCAGTGTTATACGATGGTTTACCGGCGAAGGTAAAATGACCGGCTCGCTATAATCCGCTGATTTCAAATAACGGATAAATTCGGGAAAACGGATCAGGTTGGGAATGCGTTGGCCTTTATCCGACTGCTGTAAGCCGAAAACTTCCCTGGCTGCTTTATTGGCCCACTCAATCTCGTCATTAACACCCAAAACAACGGCCGCATCCGGTAATGCTTCGGTGGATTGGCGAAACTGGTCAACCATTTTGCCCAGTTTCTTTTTACGTTTTTTTTCGTTCTTTTTAATACGGTAAACATGGTAATAAATTTCTTCCCATATACCGCTGGTCTTGGGGTATTTAGCGCCGCCACCGCTTCGTATCCATTTTTCGAACCGGTTAATCTGGAATAGCTGGCGCAATAAAATCGCCAAGGTCGTCAATAGCGCCAAAGGCATCAAAAGCCCGCTCATGCCACCGACTATCCCTACGGCTAAAAACAGTAATAAGCCGCTAATAAGTTCTCTTTGCCAGACACCCATAGGTTAGGCAGGAAGGGTTGACGAATCTGTCATTGAAAACCGGTACCCGAAACCGCGCACGGTTTGGACTAAATCCTCCCGGCCATACTCTCCCAGAATTTTCCGTAACCTTCGTATATGCACATCAACGGTGCGCTCTTCGATATAGACGCTACGTCCCCAAACCTGGTCCAGTAATTGGGTGCGGTTGAATACTTTATCGGGATGGGTCATAAAAAACTGCATTAAGCGAAATTCGGTAGGACTTACGTCCAGTTGTTTATCGCCGATGCTAAGCCGGTGCTGCTCGGTATCCAGAACCAAATCGCCCAGGGTAATTTGCGCCAAATCGTTTATTTTTCCGCTCCTGCGTAAAACGGCCCGGATCCGCGCAACCAGCTCTTTCGGCGAAAAAGGTTTGGTCATATAGTCATCCGCTCCGATTTCCAGGCCTTTAACCTTATCCTCTTCCTCGCCTCGGGCCGTCAGCAGAATGATCGGCAATTCCCGGTACATCGGGTCTTTCTTCAAACGCCTGGCCCATTCGACGCCGCTGATTCCCGGCAACATCCAGTCCAGCAGAATCAAGTCGGGCAAAAGTTCATCCAAAGTTTTTTGCGCGTCTTCCGCATCTGCTGCTGCAATCGACCTGAAACCGGCCTGCTCAAGTACCATCATCAACATTTCCCTGATGGCATCTTCATCTTCAACAACGAGAATATTCAAACTAGGCATAATTCAATTAGGATAAAAAATAAGCGATACATGTTAACAAATTACATATTACCTTTTTATGACAAAAAGAATTGGCTTATTACAGCGATAACTTTAGTGCACTTTTTGCAAAAAAAGAGCGGCAAAAAATTCCAAAAACCATCTATTAACGGTATCATTCCGTTCACCTCGTCTACGTAATAATACCTGTTTTGCCGGTTAACGTAGCGTAACTCGACGACCGCTCCGACCTTATCATGATTGAAATTCTACGCCGATATAGCCTCATTGCGCTGTTGTTGATCTTCAACTTTACTGCTTCCGCGACTGCCTCGCCTTCGGAAACCGTAGCGGACAAGTCCCAGGCCGCCCCGCTATCGAAAGATAATTCCGCCACTCAGGAAACCGCTATTACAAAATGGTGGAAGTTATTATTAAATTTACCCTTGTTTGCCGGTTGGAATACACAAGCAGAGGATATTTACCAACCCCGTTTCAGCGCGCAAAGCAAATCTCATGTCACTAAATATGTCATTGGCATCCATCCTTTGCATAATCCCAAACGGCTGTTTGAAGTTTACGGCCCCATTGTCGATTTTCTTAACGCCAACATGCCCGAAGCGGAGCTTACTTTAGAAGCGTCGCGTAATTATGAAGAGTTCGATCGAAAACTCTACAGCGGACACTTTGATTTTGCGATGCCTAATCCTTATCAAACCGTCAACTCGCTTGAGCATGGCTATCGCGTGTTCGGCAAGATGGCCGATGACGATGATTTTCGCGGCATTATCCTGGTGCGCCGCGACAGCGGCATTAATGCTGTCGCCGACCTCAAGGGAAAAGCCGTATCGTATCCTGCGCCGACCGCATTGGCTGCAACGATGATGCCCCAGTATTACTTGCATACCCACGGCATCGATATTAACCGCGACATCGAGAACCGCTATGTCGGGTCGCAGGAATCTTCAATCATTAACGTGCTGCGCGGCCATGTCGCAGCCGGCGCAACTTGGCCGGTGCCGTGGAAAACATTCAGCAAGGAAAATCCCCAGTTAGCGGCCCAGCTCGAAGTCAAATGGCAAACCGAACCGCTACAAAACAACGGCTGGGTGGTGCGTAAAGATGTCCCGGCAGCGGCAGCCGATAAGTTTGCTAATTTGCTGTTCGATCTTGATCGACATGAACAAGGGCGGGAGATGTTGGCGCGCATTCCGGTTACCCGTTTCGAACCGGCTAACGATGACAGCTACGAACCGGTAAAGACCTTTATCGCGGCCTTTATCAAAACAGTACGACCTTTAGAGTAAATGGACCTAATGACAACTGCTCGTAATCAAAATAAAAAACAACGGACTTTTTTTAACCGCTCCATTCGGCATCAACTGGCATGGTCATTCGGCGGCGTTGCATTGATTATGATGATAGGCCTTGCCGGCCTGTTATTCGAACGGCAGCGTAATTTTCTTTATAGCGCCGCAATGCAGCAAAGTAAATCGCTGACCACGTCGTTAGCCAGCAGCAGTACATCTTGGGTATTAGCTAATGATATTGCCGGGTTAAAAGAAGTGTTGCAAGGCTTTGTCGGCTTGCCCGACCTCGAACGGGCCTACATTTTATCGTTGCGCGGCGAAGTGCTGAGCTCCACGCAATCCGGAGAAGCCGGACTCTTCGCTACCGATACGCTCAACCAAAAGCTGTTAAGCGCCCCGCCGATAACTCAAGTGTTGCTGGCCAATACTCATCAAATCGATGTTGCCGCACCGATAATGGCCGGACAACGCCATGTCGGATGGGCCAGGGTGGAAATGACTATGAACGGAGTCAATGCCAACCTTCGCTCCGTCGTGATCATGGGCGCCAATTTTATAGTGTTTGCGGCATTAACCGTGGTCATTGCGGCAATACTGCTGGCGCGAAGACTGACCAGGAGATTGCATCACTTGATGCGAGTGGCCGCAGAGGTCGAGGGTGGGCATCTTGATGTGCGGGCAAGCCTTTCCGGCCAGGATGAAGTCGGCGTACTGGCGCACGGTTTTAACCAAATGCTGGATGCCCTGTCCAATTCCGAACGGCAACGGGAACGAATCAATCATCTGTATGCGGCATGGACCCAAAGTGCCGATGTTATTGTGCGCGAATCGGACGAGGTCAGGTTACTGAACGAAGTCTGCCGGATCATAGCCAATCATGTCGCCTTTAAATTGGTCTGGGTAGGCATGGTCGAAGCGGATGGCTGGGTGCGCGCTGTGGCCGCCAGTCAGCCCAATTCCACTTTCCTCAGGAATATCAAAGTTTCGATCGATGAAACATTGCCGGAGGGATGCGGCGCGATGGGGGCGGCCATCCGGGAAGGGGCGCCGAAAATCTTCAACGACTTTCTCAATGAACCCAGTACGCGGCCTTGGCAAGCAATGGCTGCCACAGAGAATATTAATGCCTCGGCGGCGTTCCCGCTGATGCGTGGCGGCTACTGTATCGGAGCCATTGCCGTCTATTCGACTGAACAAGACTACTTTACTCTCGACCTGATTAACCTGATGCACGGACTGACGGACGATCTTTCCTATGCGTTGGACAATTTCGACCGCGAGAAACTGCGGCTCAAAGCCGAACATGAACTGCGTATTGCGGCGGCGGCGTTTGAATCCCAGGAAGGCATACTGGTCACCGACGCCGACAATAATATCTTGCGCGTCAATAAGTCGTTTACCGAACTGACCGGTTACAGTGCTGACGAGATTATCGGCAAACCCGCGGGCATACTTAAATCCGGCCGGCAGGATAGCGCATTTTATGCGGACATGTGGGAAAGCATTAATCGAGATAAATACTGGCAAGGCGAAATCTGGAATAAAAGAAAAAACGGCGTTATCTATCCTGAATGGCTGTGCATCACTGCTATTACCGATCCTGAAGGTAAAGTTACCAACTATGTCGCCACTTTCACCGACATTAGCCAACGCAAAGCCGATGAACAGCGCATTAAAGATTTAGCTTATTACGATTCGCTGACCAAACTCCCCAACCGCACCTTACTGTTCGACCGGCTCAACCTGGCGCTCAACGCCAGCCATCGTAACAAGACTCACGGCGCGTTAATGTTCCTCGACCTTGATAACTTCAAAACGCTTAACGATACCTTGGGCCATGATCGGGGCGATCAATTACTGGTCGAAGTAGGACGGCGCTTGCAAAGCTGTGTGCGGGAAGTCGATACCGTAGCCAGACTGGGCGGCGATGAGTTTGTGGTTATGCTGGAGTGTCTCGACGAACAGGAGATTGAAGCAGCCATTCAAGCCCACGCAATTGCCGAGAAAATCCGCAGCAATCTGGCTGAGTTCTACATGTTGGAAACCAACCTCGATCATACCGGTTCCTCATTGGCTGCAACACTGCCGCCGCCCCTGGCGGGCGGTCGCGACGGTTCCCTACCGTCTTCGACACTCCCACCATCCCTGGCGGTCGGCCGCGACGGTTCCCTACCGTCTTCGGCACTTCCACCATCCTTGGCGGTCGGCCGCGACGGTTCCCTACCGTCTTCGGCACTTCCACCATCCTTGGCGGTCGATAATAAGCTACAGCCTTTTGTTGAGCATTATTCCACCGGCAGCATTGGCTTTGTACTGTTTCTAGGCCACGGAACCAGCAGCGAAGAACTGCTCAAACGCGCCGATCTGGCCATGTATCAGGCCAAACAAGCGGGCCGAAATGTAATACGCGCGTTTGTTCCTGAAATGCAGGAGGCTTTAAATTTACGGGCCTCTTTAGAAACAGATCTACGCAACGCACTGGACCGCAATGAATTGAGCTTACATTACCAGGTACAGGTCGATGCATCAGGCCAACCGGTCGGTGCGGAAGCGCTGGTACGCTGGAATCAGGCCGAGCGCGGCATGGTTTCTCCTGCCGAATTTATTCCGCTGGCCGAAGAAACCGGCCTGATCCTGCCTATCGGTCATTGGATATTGAGACAAGGCTGTGAGACCTTGGCCAACTGGACAAAACATCCTGAAACCCGTGACCTGCAATTGGCGGTAAATATCAGCAGCCGCCAGCTTAACCAAGCTGATTTTGTCGAACAAGTACGCACAATACTGGCGGAAACCGGCGCCAATCCCGCTTTGCTCAAATTGGAAATTACCGAGTCCGTGATCCTGGATAATGTAGAGGACACCATTGCCAAAATGCATGCGGTCAGGGATTTGGGCGTTAACTTTTCGATGGATGACTTCGGAACCGGCTACTCCTCGCTGTCCTATCTGCAAAAGTTGCCTTTGCAGCAGCTGAAAATAGACCAATCGTTCATCAGGAACATGGCTTTTAATAATCACGACTCCGCCATCATCCGAACTATTCTGGCGCTGGGAAAAAATCTTGACCTTAACGTCATCGCCGAAGGGGTAGAAACGGAGGTTCAACGCGATTATCTGGCAAATTACGGATGCATGATATTCCAGGGCTATTTGTTCGGCAGGCCGGTCCCGGCAGACATGTTCAGGCAGAGCCTTCTGGTTGAACAGCCGGAAAACCTGCCATTGCATCATTATAAATGACCTTGCAGGTTGTAAGATCGGGTTACCGAAGCACTTTAGGCAATTTATTTACCATGCCGTCCCGATCTCATAACTTTCTGCCAGCACAAGAACATAAATCTTTACCGTGCCGATCAATATTCTTCTTTTTGCCTTATTACTGTTTATCCAACCTTACGTTTATGCTACCGATTCGCCCTATTTCAAAGGCGGCAAAATCGACGCATTTTACGACCGCAAGGATAACGGCGATTTCCAGGTCAACAGCATGTTATGGACGCCGGTTTTTAAAGGCGGCCATGGCGTACAAATATCCGAAAACGGCGGGCAGGATATTAACTATTTCGGTGGCTTTGCCCGCCCCTTGTTGGCGCGTCCTGAACTTGGTGATCTAATCCTGGGTGCTCAGGAAGTGCTGCAAGGCGACAGCAAGCAAACCGAGGTGCAAGGTGAATACCGCCTGCCGTCCGGCTTGGGCTTCGGCGGCGGCTTTGTCGACAGGAACCTCAGCAATCAGGATATTAAATTTGCCAAAATTTCCTACCGCAACGAATGGCAATCCGTTAAATACATCGTCTCCACCCAATGGCAAAGCTTTCAAGGCAAGGATTATCCCGGCGGCTACGTGGCTTTGTTCAACAAGGAATTGATGGGAACGTGGGGCAGCGACGGCGAGCAATGGCGCAGTACCTTTGGTTATGTGGCGCCCGACCAAGGGGCCAACAAACTGCGCCCGGCGCTCGAAGTCTTTTATGTCGATAACACGATCGGCCAAGTCGGCGGCTCCAAAGACATGATGGTGACCGGCAGCTTGGGTTTTCGTAAAGGTTTTTTAGGCCATGAAGCCCGGCTGGGCCGCGCGATGGGACCGACCGGCGTGGAGTTTTCCAATCCGCTCGGCTACCTGACGCCCAACTTCAACCGTCGTTTGACCGCCTGGGAAGTCGGGGAGTTAGTCAATTTCCGCTTTATCCATTCAGCCCTGCCCAATGCCGGCCGTGTGGAAACGCTGGAAACCGCCGTTTATCCGGGCCAATTACTTGGCGTCGATAGCCTGCTCAGCGCCCTGTTTGTCGGTGTCGGCGTGACCAGCCCGAATCCGGGGCAACACGGCGTCAGCGGCCTGCTGGGTTATCACAAACGTATCGAGAGCCTTGAGTCGAGTGTCAGGGTGCAACACGATTTCGACCGCAACGACACCACGCTGTTTTTCAGCTTGATTCACTGGCTGTGATTCAAGTAACTACTCAGCAGTTAGGAAAATGGAACACGGATAGAACAATGCCTCCCCTATCATCCAAAACTTGTTAAGGCTAAGCTCATAAGTAGTTTAACTTATTGAAATACAATTAAATAAATATAAAAATACCCGGTATTATTTATTCGTCCGTCAAAGCAATCTTTTTTATTTCTGCAAGACCCTGATTTTGCATACAATCGACGCTCAACCCAATCAACTCGACAAAGGTGATCCCGATGAAACAATTATATAAATCAACTGCCGCTCTATTACTGTTGTTGCCTATAAGCATGGCCGGTTTTGCCGCGGAGCCGCAACAACCCCCAGAGCCTGCGAAAGAAATGGGCATGCATCAAGGCATGGGCATGATGGGCGGCATGACTGAAGAACAAAAAACCGAGCATATGCGCACCATGCAGGAACACATGCTGAAAATGCATGACCTGTCGAATCAGATTTTGTCAGAAAAAGATGCTGCGAAAAAAGAAGCGTTAAAAAATCAGCAATTGGAACTTATGAAATCGTACCATGCGCAAATGATGCAGCATCGTCAACAAAAGATGCAAGGACATAAAAAGTAAATATACCTGAAGGTAAATACTGAAAACTATAACTTTCAAAGCGGAACAAATCAGGGACTTTAACCCTGAACTGAACATCCGCTCATCCTCAGACTTTCTGACTGAGGACGTAAACGAGGTTCGACTTCGTGAAGTGCAGCTCAAAAACACTGGAGACAGATATGAGCATGTTACAAGAATTTAAAGAATTCGCCATCAAGGGCAATGCTATCGATATGGCCGTCGGCATCATTATAGGTGCTGCTTTCGGCAAAATTATCTCATCCCTTGTTGCCGATGTATTCATGCCGCCGATTGGTGTATTAATCGGAGGTGTGGACTTTACCAAGTTGGCATTTACCCTAAAAGAAGCATCTGGAAACATGTCTGCCGTGACGCTTAATTATGGCAATTTTATTCAATCACTGGCTGATTTTACAATTATCGCCTTTGTCATTTTTATCGCGGTAAAGTTCATCAATAACTTTAAGAAAAAACAAGAGACAGTACCTAAAGTCACTCCAGAACCCTCAAAAGAGGAACAGCTATTGGCTGAAATCCGGGATTTGCTAAAGGAAAGAAAATAGCCACGGGCTACGGCTATTGTTTTAGCGGAATCCTATTTTGTAAATTTCGCTTTTAACTTTTAACTTTTAACTTTTAACTTTTAACTTTTAACTTTCCGGATTATCGGCCTGATGCCGCACTCATCACCAGCAGAATCAAACCCCGCTTCGGGTCATTGCAATGACCCGAAGCGGATTTGTCATGCATAACTTGTCTGTTTCAACCAAAAATCAAGATCGGGATTGCTTAATAGCTCTTCTGCAAACTGGGATGCTTGCGCTAAGTTGTTTTCGGCATTAGCGCTTAATCCGTCGCCCAGTTCGAACTTCTCGGCTTTAATACTGAGTAAAAAACACGGCGGCGGCGCTTGCTTTTTTATCGATTGATACACGTCCAAAACCGCAGCCGGACTCATCGCGTGAGTGGTATAGCTTTTGTCTCTTGCCGGTTCCAGCACGGTAAAGTCAAACGCATCGGCGCAGGCTACGGACGCATCGACAAACAACACCAAACGCCTGTTTTCCAGATCCAACGCATGTTCGATTTGTAATTGGAAGTCGGACAATATTTCAACCGCGTCCAAGCTGCAATGGCTTTCGACGTGTTCCAGCAATAACGGCCCCAGCGCATCGTCGCCGCGGCTGAGATTGCCGTAACCGAACAGTAAAACCGCTTTAGGCATTATCCCGCTCAATTTGACCGTCGCTATGTTTGACCAGTTTATCGATCAGCTTGCCTTCAGCATCGACCAACTCCAGTTGCAGCGGCATTTTGCCTACTGCGTGGGTCGCGCAAGACAAACACGGATCGTAAGCTCGAATCGCCACTTCCAAATTATTCAATAAGGGTTCGGTCAGTTCGCGGCCGGACAAATATTCCGCCGCCACTTGCCGCACCGACTCGTTCATCGCCATGTTATTGCTGGTGGTTGAAACGATTAAGTTGGCTTTGGTAACGATGTTATCTTCATCGACTTGATAGTGATGGAACAAGGTGCCGCGCGGCGCTTCGATTACACCGACGCCTTCATAGCGTTTTTCGCCTTGTGCCACCAGATTATGTCCCATGATGTCAGGGTCGTTGAGCAAAACTTTAATGCTTTCGGCGCAATGCAGGGTTTCAATCAAGCGCGCCCAGTGAAACGCCAGAGTGCTGTGCACCATCGCTTCGTTGCTATGCGCTTTAAACTCGACGCGGGCAGCTTCCGCCAGCGGTGTATCGATATAGTCGCAGTTATTGACGCGCGCTAAAGGCCCGACCCGGTACCAACCTTTCTCTTGCCCCAACGACAGCATATAAGGAAATTTCATGTAGCTCCAGGAGCGGACTTCCTCATGAATATAATCGTTGTATTTGCAATAATCGATATGATCCATAATGGTTTCGCCGTGCTCATTCTTAGCGCGGATTCCGCCGTGATAAAGCTCCAACGCGCCGTCAGGCCTGGTTAAGCCCAAATAATTACTGCGTATCGTCGCAAATTCATCGTAATAAGGCAGGTTGGAGCAATGCACTTTTTTGATCAATGCGACTGATCCGGCCGCCCACTCTATCATTTGGTCTATATCTTCCAGCAGATAGTCGCGTTCGACTTTGCTCAATGATTTGTTCATGCCGCCGGGAATCGCGCCGGTACCATGTACACGCTTGCCGGATACCATGCGAATGACTTCCTGTCCGTATTTGCGCAGCTTTACGCCCTGTACGCCGATGTCCGGATACTCGCCCAATACCGCAACAATCGAACGCTTGCTGATGTCGCTTTCAAAACCGAACAGTAAATCCGGGCTGGATAAATGAAAGAAATGCAGGGCGTGGGATTGCAACACTTGGCCGAAATGCAGCAGTCGTCTTAATTTGTCCGCTGAAACGGGCAAATTTTCAGGATCGATGCCGACCAATTGGTCTATGGCTTTAGCGGCCGCTAAATGGTGGCTGACCGGGCAAATGCCGCATAAACGCTGCACCAAAACCGGCAGTTCCCAATAGGGGCGACCTTGGATAAATCGTTCAAAGCCGCGGAATTCAACGATATGCAACCGGGCTTGCTGGACTTTATTATCCGCATCCAGCAATAAAGTAACTTTGCCGTGCCCTTCAACTCGCGACACCGGATCGACGACAACGCGTTTTAAACTATCCCGGTTTTCAGCTGTTTCTAAATGTTCGTACATAATAATTCCCGTATTTGTTATCAGGTGCTGGCTTTTAAATAGCGCACGGAGACACGGATTTAACTGATCCACACTGCTAAAAATCCGTTTAAATCCGCCTCATCTGTGTCATCCGTGTGCTATTTTCTAATCGGTACATCACAACCGTTCAATCGTAATGAACCAACTCATAAGGCAATGAAGGTTCACGCCCTTCAATCAAATCGGTCAGGAATTTCCAGAATACATCCGCTGACGGTGGGCAGCCGGGTAAAAAATAATCTATTTTGACGACTTCATGAATCGGATGCACTTGATTCAATAATAAGGGCAATTCTATGTCGCTGGGGATCTTGGGGTTCTCGACGCCAATTCCGTCTATATATGCCTCATTCAGGCATTCTTCGAGCGGGATATGATTGCGCAAGGCCGGCAGCCCACCGTTAATTGCACAAGCGCCGACCGCAACCAGAATCTTGCAGTTCTTACGAAACTCCCGCAAGACATGCACGTTTTCGGAATTGCACACGCCGCCTTCAATCAGGCCGATATCGCAGTTAGTACAGTGTTCGATGTCGGTAATCGGCGAGCGGTCGAACTCAACGACTTCCGCCAGTTGCAGCATGCGTTCGTCTATATCTAAAAACGACATGTGACAGCCGAAGCAGCCTGCCAGCGATGTTGTTGCTACTCTAATTTTATTCGCCATGTTTGACATGCTCCGTTTCCAGACTGACTTGATCGATTTCTTTATGATCGTAAATACGCTGACCTATAGGTACTTGATAGCCGGTACGTTTAACTAAAATCGCGCCGGTAGGACAAATATGTGCCGCTCGGTCCGTCGCTTCCAGATCGGTATCTTTCAGCAATCCGCTGTCAGAATTAAAGATTAAATGCTTGTCGATGCCGCGTCCGCTAATTGCAAACACATTTTTACCATCTTGTTGCTGGCTGGCGCGAACGCATAGTGTGCAAAGAATACAGCGATTCTGGTCCACCATAACGTCCGGATGCGAAGCATCCACGTTCCGATCCGGATAAAACAGCGGAAAATGATTGTCGAGCATGTTCAAGTGATAAGCGACGGCTTGCAATTGACAGTTACCGGTTTTTTCACAACCTGGACATAAATGGTTGCCTTCGACAAACAACATCTGGGTGATCTTCTTCCGGTCATTGATCAGCTCTTCGGTTTCGCTCAGCACATCCTGCCCGTCCATTGCCGGAAAGGTGCAGGCGGAACAGTTGCGTCCGTTTACTTTCACCGTACACAGTTTGCAGCTGCCGTGCGGAGTAAACTCCGGCTGGTGGCATAAATGCGGAATATAGATACCGGCTGCCGCCGCTGCTTCCATAATTGTTTGTCCCTCTTCGAAAGAGATGACTTTACCGTCGATGGTAATTGTTTTACTCATGTTCATTCTCCGACTGCCAGGGATGGTGGAAGTGACGCAACCGGTAGGGAACCGGATGCGTCCGTCTGAGCCAAGTGCGCACCGGCATCATATCGATTCGCCATGCGCCGCGCTGTTTCCAGTGCGCCATCCAAATCAAATCCCGGTTCAAAACTGATTTCTTTTAATTGGCTTTCGTACAAACCAAGATAGCGTTCCAACGTGGTTAATATCGGGTTCGCCGCCGTTTGCCCAAGGCCGCAGTGGCTATAGTTTTTAACCAGCTGGCACAGTTCTTCAAGTGCGACAATATCGCCCGCCGAGCCGTGGCCTTCGACAATCTTGTCCATCTGTTTTTTCAGCAACGAGGTGCCGACCCGGCATGGCGTGCAAAAGCCGCAACTTTCATGAGCAAAAAAATGGGTGAAATTATGGACTACGTCGAGAATATTACGGCTGGAGTTAAAAATAATGAACGATCCGCCGGTCGCTAAATCTTCAAAAGCCAGTTTGCGCTCAAACTCCTGGTTGGAAATAAAGGTTCCCGACGGTCCGCCAACCTGAACACCCAACACATCAGCCGCGCCGCAATCGCTAAGTATGGTTTGGATGGTTACGCCGAAAGGATATTCATAGATACCGGGACGATCGCAATCGCCGCTGATGCTGAGTATCTTTGTGCCTTTTGACTTTTCGGTGCCGATATTGGCAAAGCAGTCGCTACCATTGACCGCAATAGCGGCGGCGGCAAGAAACGTTTCCACATTATTAACGACAGTCGGTTTGCCGAGATAGCCTTGAGTGACCGGATAAGGCGGACGATTGCGTGGAACGCCGGCTTTGCCTTCCAGCGACTCGATCAGCGCGGATTCTTCACCGCAGATATAAGCGCCGGCGCCCAGGCAGATTTCAATATCGAAATTCAACCCTGAACCGAGAATATTATTGCCCAGCAAACCGTCTTGACGACGCTGAGCTAAAATATTTTGCAGTTTCTCGTAAAGATGCAGATACTCGCCGCGTAAATACAAAAAGCCCTGTTTGGCTCCGATAATCGCAGCACATACCGTCATGCCTTCAAAGACCTGGTCGGCATAAGAATTTAACAACACCCTGTCTTTAAACGTACCGGGTTCGCCTTCGTCGGCATTGCAAACAACATAACGCTCAGCCTGCTGCTCCTCAGAACAAAATTGCCATTTGATTGCTGTTTTAAATCCTGCGCCGCCCCGGCCCCGCAGGCCCGAGTAATCAATCTCTTTCAGCGTTTCCTTGATACCTCGTTTAAAAGCGGATTTAAGCGCTTCACCCTGCTCAATCTGCCGTTCCAGCAATAAACCGGCTTTGTAGATATTATCGTCTACCTGAAATAGTTCGGACGGCCATTCGCTTAAGGGTTTTTGTTGATTAATCAGCTCTGCGATTTTATCAATGCCGGGCCGGTCCAAACGGGTCAAGGCATAACCGTTAACCAAGCCTGCCGGGCCTTGATCGCACATGCCGGTACAAGAGGTATTATCCAGGCTGACTAGGCCATCGTCCCTGACCTCACCGACCGCAACACCTAATTTATTTGCCAGATAGTCGAGCAAGTCTTTCTTGCCCAGCATATGATCGGTTATCGAATCGCTGATCAACAACTCATATTGCCCTTTGGGACTTAGATGAAAAAAACTGTAGAATTCTACGACACTGATGATTTGAGTCCGGGAGATGTTTAGCAAGCCGGACAACTGTTCTATCGCTGCCTCCGGTATATAATGATAGCGGGATTGGATTTGTCTTAGAATCTGCAACAAATGCGTTGACTGATAATGACTGTTTTCTGCGATACACTGAATAAACTGTCTCACTTTATCTCCCTGGCTTTATCTTTATTAGATGTTTGTGGATATGATACTAGCGAATTATTACATTAAAGCTACTTATTCCCTTACCGTGACCTAACTATATCCCACTATGTTAAATAATCCAATCATCCGATTAAAAGACTTTTCCGCTTGAACACCGATGAAAAAAATAAGCTCTTTTAAAGCGGCATTGTCATTCCCAAACCGCACCATCGCCCATTTCTACAGCCAAATAGAACAACAAAAACGGGTTCTTCAGCGTATTCATGCGGTATTACCGGAGGAGATTGGCAAGCATGCGCTACATTGTGTAATTAACGGCAAAAAGCTGCTGCTTTATACCGATACCGCGGCTTGGGCATCGCAACTGCGCTTTTATAACAGCGCAATTCTCGCTGCCATCGCTCCGGTAACCAGGGAATCGGTCTCGATTATGCAGATTAAAATCAGGATGGAACCGCCGCTTACAGAACGTAAGCAAGGAGTAGGAGCATCTTTACCGGGCAGGAAAGCGAATATTCCTTCGGCGGAAAAAATAGAGTTCATCCATAACCACAGTCTCACTGTGTCGGATGAGCAATTGAAGCAGGCGTTGCTGAGGCTAAGCGCAACGCTGGAAAAACTGTCGAAGCGCCAAGCCCTTACCTGAGCTATAAGGCTGGAACTTGGCCGCTTCGGCTAGCAAAGCTTTATGCAGCGGGTCTTGGCGACTCGGCAGAACGCATGAATGAAATCGGGGCATTTTCTTCATCGTCAAAAGTAACCATTTCCCAGGCGTCTTTATCGTTTAACAAAGCGCGAAGTAATTTGTTGTTCAAGCCGTGGCCCGATTTATAACCGGTAAAGCTGCCAATCAAGCTATGCCCCAACAAATATAAGTCGCCTATCGCATCGAGGATTTTATGTTTAACGAATTCATCGGCATAGCGTAAACCGTCTTCATTAATCACTTTATCGTCATCAACAACAATAGCGTTATCAAGACTTCCGCCCAATGCCAGATTATTTTGGCGCAACATCTCAATATCTTTCATAAAACCAAAAGTTCTGGCCCGACTTACTTCCTTGACGAACGTAGTCGATGAAAAATCCATCGTCGCGGTTTTTACATGGTCTTGAAAAGCAGGGTGTTCAAAATCAATCGTAAAGGTGACCTTGAAACCTTCGAATGGTTCAAAAGCAGCCCATTTATCACCATCTTCGACCCTGATGCTGCGCTTTATCCGGATATATTGTTTCAGACTGTCCTGCTCTTCAACACCTGCCGACTGGAGCAAGAATACAAAAGGTCCGGCACTGCCATCCATAATCGGAACTTCCGCGGCACTGACATCGATAATCGCATTGTCTATGCCCAAGCCGGCAAAAGCCGAGAGCAAATGTTCGATGGTCGATATTTTCACATCACCGGCAACCAGCGTTGTCGATAACATGGTTTCGCCGACATTTTCCGGTGTCGCTTCAATAGTTACCGGATTATCCAGATCGACTCTGCGAAACCTGATCCCGGTATTCGCTTCAGCGGGACGTAGAGTCAAATAAACCTTATCCCCTGTATGCAGCCCTACCCCTGTTGCCCTGATTGTGTTTTTTAAAGTTCGCTGTCTAATCATAAAATAAATAACGCTGAGTAAAGAGGGCAAAAAGCACAAATTTTACCACAATCAGCCTCCGCAATGGAGACTGATTCCGTTGTTACCCACACTCGTTAATCAGCTTGGCGCCTTAAAAAAGCCGGAATATCCAGATAATCTAAATCGATGTCCTTTTTAGGCTGGGCGCCAAAGCGCGTTTCCCTGCCCTCGGTTTTGTTTTGACGCATAACCGTGGGTTTATCCAGGCCTTCGTAACTAACGTCGCCCGCCACATTTTGACTAGAGAAGCCGGCTGTTGCTTTCGGTGCGAGTTTAACTACCCGGGACGGCAAGCCCATGCCCGTAGCAACAACAGTCACTTTAATCTCATCGCCCAGCTCAGGATTAATCGACATACCGATTTTGATAACAGCGTCTTCCGAAGCAAATTCATGAACGATATTACCTACTTCATCGAACTCGGCAATGCCCATATCGGCAGCGGAAATATTAACCAAAATGCCGCGCGCACCTTGTAAGTTAATGTCTTCCAGCAATGGACAGGCAATGGCTTTCTCAGCCGCTTCGCGCGCCCGATATTCTCCTTTTGCCGAACCCGTGCCCATAATCGCAGCGCCCATGCCGGACATGACCGTTCTGACATCGGCAAAGTCAACGTTAATCATGCCGGGATGAACTATCAGCTCGGTAATCCCTTGCACCGCATCCAATAACACATCGTTAGCCGCCCTAAAAGCATTGACCAGCGATACGTCACTGCCCAGCACCGGTAATAACTTTTGGTTTGGAATAGTGATCAATGAATCGACAAACCGTTCAAGCTCAGCGATACCTTGCTCCGCAGTCGCCAACTTCTTTTTGCCCTCGAATGAAAACGGCTTGGTCACCACGGCAACCGTCAAGATACCCATGCTTCTGGCAATTTCGGCAATCACGGGAATCGCACCGGTGCCGGTGCCGCCGCCCATGCCGGCAGTCAGGAAAACCATATCGGCGCCTTCCAACACTTCCCGGATACGTTCTTTGTTTTCTTCGGCCGCCAATCTGCCAACCTCAGGATTGGTACCAGCACCTAAACCTTTAGTCAATTCGACGCCTAATTGGATAATCGTATCAATCTCTAACTTTCTTAATGCCTGCGCATCGGTATTTGCGCAAATAAACTCAACACCCTCGACAAGACTGCCGACCATGTGGCTGACCGCATTACCGCCGCCGCCGCCGACGCCGATCACTTTAATCACCGCATGTTCGTTACTCATATCCATTAGTTCATATTTCATAGCCATTACCGCTGCCCCTTAATTATTGTATAAAACTGTTAAAAATTACCTTGAAACCAATTCTTCATTCTTGAGAGCACGCCGGGGCCTTCTGAATCAATACCCCTACCAACGCCCTGATGATCTTTCCCATACATTAGCAACCCGACCCCTGTAGAGTGAATCGGATTTTTTACTACCTCTGTCAATCCTGTCACATTTTGCGGTCCACCCATACGTACCGGCATATGGAAAATCTCCTCCGCCAAATCGATTAATCCCATCACTTTCGAACTGCCGCCGGTTAACACTATCCCGGCAGCAATTAATTCTTCATAGCCGCTACGCCGTAGTTCCGATTGAACCAGCAGCATTAATTCTTCATAGCGAGGCTCAATAATCTCGGCAAGATTTTGCGTTGAAATCTTGCGCGGCGCCCTGTCGCCGATGCTGGGCACTTCGATAACCTCATCGACGTTGGCCAGCTGCGTTAAGGCGCAGGCGTATTTACGCTTAATATCCTCGGCATTAAATGTCGGCGTGCGTAATGCCACTGCAATATCATTGGTCACCTGATCGCCGGCGATAGGAATCACTGCGGTATGCTTTATCGCGCCCTCGACAAAAATCGCGATATCCGTAGTACCGCCGCCAATATCGATCAGGCATACGCCCAATTCTTTTTCGTCATCCGTCAGTACCGAATTACAGGATGCCAATTGCTCCAACACAATATCATCGACTTCCAAACCGCAACGCCGAATGCACTTGACGATGTTTTGCGAGGCGCTGACACTGCCGGTGACCATATGAACCTTGGCCTCCAACCGAATACCCGACATCCCGATAGGTTCCTTGATGCCCTCCTGAAGATCGATCACAAACTCCTGAGGCAAAATATGCAAAATCTTCTGATCCGCAGGAATTGCCACAGCGCGGGCTGAATCGATGACCCTGTCAATATCGTACTGGGTCACTTCCTTATCCTTAATGGCGACAATGCCGTGGGAATTAAGGCTTCTGATATGGCTGCCGGCAATGCCCGCATAAACCGACCTGATCTGGCACCCGGCCATTAATTCAGCCTCTTCAATGGCGCGCTGAATGGATTGCACTGTCGACTCCAGATTAACTACGACACCTTTTTTCAGACCGCGCGATGGTGTTGAGCCAATGCCTATGATTTCAATATTGCCATCACTGCCAAGCTCACCAACAATAGCCGCGACCTTGGAGGTCCCTATGTCCAGTCCGACTATTAAGTTACGTTCTGTTTTTTTCGCCATTTCGTTTACTCTGTATCATCTTTATTAAGATTAACCATCTATTTCATGTTGCGGATTGGCAATTTTCTTCCAGTCGATTTCTTCAGTTCCAGGTTTCCATGAAACCGCGTATCCGTTCGGATATCTCAAATCGACTATTGCTATTTTCTCAACCTGCTCTTGTCCTAATACTTCCAGCGTTTTCAAAAAGCGCTGCAATTTCTTTAACTGTTCATTTCGTCCCAACAGTATTTCCAAGCCTGTTGTTAATTTAATCTTCCATGCCCACCGATCGTTAATAGTGAATTCCGCCATTCTCATGGACTGATCGGCTAATGCTGTGTTAACCCCCTTCATTATTTCCAACGTCTTTACCTGTTGCAGCTCAGGCCCTTGCAATATCGGCAAGGTCTTAAATTGATCAATATTCTTCGGTGTAATGATGTCGCCCCGCGCTGTAACCAGACTTTGTTGCCCCCACCGCACATAGGGCTTCTTTTCCCGTATTTTTATGTCGATCGCATCCGGCCAGACTCGTTTAACGGTAACGGTATCCACCCAAGTCAATTGCGAAACAGCTTGATGAATAGCTTGCATATCGGCATCGAAAAAACCGGTCGTAACCAAAGGCTGCAACGCTGTCTTTATCTCGTCCTTGCTGAGATATTGAAAAACGCCTTCGGTACGAACGTATTTAATCGGGATGCGCTTAACGCCGAAACCTGCCAACAAAACCAAGCCGGCTATCAGCAATACGCTCATCAAAGTTTTTGCAACGGCTTTCATAAATATTCAGCCACGAATCGACACAAGCACAGGCCGATAAACTGTAAAAGAAATCCGTTTAATCCGTGTCGATCTGCGGCTAAATAATTACCAGGCATCTATCCGTTACCTGCAACTGGTTTCCAGAATACGCCAAACCAATTCTTCAAAATCGATACCTGCCTGTTTCGCCGCCATCGGTACTAAGCTGTGGTCGGTCATGCCGGGAACGGTATTAACCTCAATCAACTGATATTGCCCCGAGTCATCGATAAATACATCGACTCTGCCCCACCCCTTAACACCAACTACCTTGCAGGCCGTCACCGCCAAGTCTCTTATAAGCTGCTCCTGGTCCTGGCTCAGACCGCAAGGACAATGATATTGCGTTGTCGTAGCCTGATATTTGGCTTCGTAGTCGTAAAATGCATTCGGAGTTTCCAGGCGGATAACCGGCAGCGCTTCGCCATCCAATACCGCAACGGTATACTCTTTACCGGTAACCCAGGCTTCCGCATAAACGTCGCAACGATATTTTGCCGCCACGGATAAAGCTTTTTGCAACTCGTCGCGGTTGCTTGCCTTGCTCATGCCAATACTGGAACCTTCCTGTGCCGGTTTGACGATAACCGGAAAACCCAGCTTTTCAATGCAGCCGTCAAGGTCGGCTTCGTCTTGCAATAAACACCAAAGGGGCGTGACTAAACCGTAGCCCTGCCAGCACAATTTGGTGCGCAGTTTATCCATGGTCAATGCCGATGCCGTCACGCCGCTGCCGGTATAAGGAATTCCCAGCGCTTCCAGCACGCCTTGCAATACACCGTCTTCGCCGCCGCGTCCGTGGATGATGTTGAATACCCGGTCGACCTTTTGCCCTGCCAACGCATCAATCGGACTGCCCGTCACGTCAATTGCAATTGCATCCACGCCTTTATTTTTTAAAGCTTCGTAAACGGCAGCCCCGCTTCTTAACGAAACTTCCCTTTCCGCCGCCGAACCGCCCATCATTACCGCGACACGGCCAAATTGTTCCGGCTTACTCAGCGCCAATGTTTTCATAATGCTTCACCCACCATACAAACCTCAGTCTGCAAAACTACCCCCTGCTGTTGTTCAACTTTATCCTGCACATAATAAATAAGAGCTTCGATTTCCGCTGCCGTTGCGTTGCCGGTATTGACAATAAAATTCGCATGTTTTTCCGACACACAAGCACCGCCAATCGCATAGCCTTTTAAACCGGTTTGTTCTATTAACCTTGCCGCGTAATCGCCTGGCGGGTTTTTAAATACCGAGCCGCAACTGGGCTGATTGGTCGGTTGCGTTGCCCCCCGTTTTTCCAATAAACCTTTGATCTTTTGCTGACTCGCTACGGTATCGCCTTGCTGTAAAGTCAATACGCAGGCCAGGAACCACTCGTTTTCAAAACCCTTTACCGACCGGTAACTCACGGTAAAATCCTCAGGCTTTCTATGCGTTACCTTGGCCGACGCATCCAGCATTTCCACGCTTTTAACGATAGCCCAGGTTTCCCCGCCAAAGGCTCCGGCATTCATCTTCAGAGCGCCGCCCATGGTTCCGGGTATGCCCGCCAAAAATTCCGCGCCGACTAAGCCCCGCTCCCCGCAAAAACGCGCCACATGCGCGCAAGGAACGCCCGCCTCGACATAAACCGAGCCATCATCAACTAAGCTCATTTCCTTCAACCGTCCTTTGGTATTAATCACAGTCCCCCGTATGCCGTCATCCCTGACTAATAGATTACTGCCCAGCCCCATCCAGAACACCGGCTCCGATTCGGGCAGAGTCTTGATAAATTCGATCAGGTCCTGCCGGTCTTGCGGGATATACATCCGGTCTGCAACGCCGCCAACGCGCCAACTGGTGTACTTGGCCAACTTTTCATGCTTTAGCAGACGGCCTTTCAGTACTGGCTCCATGCGTTGCTCTACCGGCTTTGCTGCCGTCATCGTTTCAATTGTCATTTCTTATACAGGCCTTGTTCTGCAACGTGTGTATCCGGATATAGCTGATATTTTAAAGGCGTCGTTTCGAAACAATAACCAGCCGGCACCAGCATAATTTATTAACTAATCGATTTAATTGATAAATGCCGGCAATGCCCAAATCCCTATTAGGACGTTAGGCAAAAAATCCGCCTATTTTAATGACTTACCGATAATAAAGTACGGCATTCATCAGTATAAATACATACGTAAAATCACTTAGACCATGCGCCACATAAAAGTACTTTTTAATAAACAATGGCTTGTTATAAAAGTAAGTTACTGAATTGCTTTTAACATTCCAACGCTAGCGTTGCCGTCAACAACTGCGGCAACTGCGCGGCAATTTGACCGACATTGCCCGCGCCCATGGTCAATATCACATCATCGGCTAAGACGATGCCCGTCAATATCTGCGGCAATTCTTCCCAGTTTTCGACAAATACCGGATCAACCTGTCCGCGTACACGAATCGCCCGGCTTAATGCCCTACCGTCCGCGCCCGGAATCGCCGTTTCACCTGCCGAATAAACATCCATCAGGATCAGCACATCAACGGTTGACAGCACTTGCACGAAATCTTCAAATAAATCGCGGGTACGCGTATATCGATGCGGCTGGAAAACAACGACCTTACGCCGATCAGGCCAAGCCTGGCGCAAGGCTTCAAAGGTCGCGGCAACCTCGCGCGGATGATGCCCGTAGTCATCAACCAGCGTCAGTTTGCCCCCATTCATCGGCAAATCGCCGTTAATTTGGAAGCGTCTGCCTACGCCTTTAAACGCGCCCAAGCTCTTGATGATCGCCTCATCTTTGACCGCCAGTTTGGTTGCAACGCTAATAGCCGCAAGCGCATTAAGCATGTTATGCCAACCGGGCATATTCAAAGTGACCTGTAAAGGCGGATAGTCGCCTCTCCGTATGACTTCAAAAGAGGTATGCATACCCTCTTGTTTAATATTAACCGCACGTACATCGGCATCTTCATGAACACCGTAAGTCGTCACCGGCTTGGATATTTCAGGCAGGATCGCCCTGACCCCTTCATCATCCAGACACAACACCGCCAGTCCGTAAAAAGGCAGATGATGCAAAAACTCCTTAAACGTGTCTTTTAAGCGTTGAAAGCTGCCTTCATAAGTCGCCATATGATCCTGGTCGATATTGGTGACTATCGCCATCATCGGCTGCAAATATAAAAATGACGCATCGCTTTCATCGGCTTCGGCGACCAGATAATGGCCTAAACCTAATTTTGCATTGCTGCCTGCGCTGTTTAAGCGCCCGCCAATCACGAAAGTAGGATCAAGCCCGCCTTCAGCCAGGATACTTGCGGTCAAACTGGTGGTCGTGGTTTTGCCGTGAGTCCCGGCAACGGCAATGCCGAACCTGAAGCGCATCAGCTCAGCCAGCATTTCCGCACGCGGAATGACCGGTATTCTTTGAATATAAGCTTCGTCAATTTCTTCATTGCTGCGATCGATCGCACTGGAAGCCACCACGACATCGACCTTGGCTATATTTTCCCGCTTATGGCCGATATTGATGGTCACGCCCAAACCGGCCAACCTTTCTGTGACCGCGCTTTCTTTGATGTCCGAACCCGAGACCTGATAGCCAAGGTTCGACAACACCTCGGCAATACCGCTCATGCCGGTTCCGCCTATGCCGACAAAATGTATCCGGTCGACGCTGCCTAATGCCTGGGCCGGCATTTGGTTGTTAGGAAAGGTCATAGTCCGGCCTCGGCGATACAAACACCGGCAACGATTTCCGTCGCGTCCAACCTTGCGTATTCTTTTACTGTTTTACTCATCACATCCAATTGCTTAATTACCTTTGTTATATGCTCTACCAGCGTTGTTGCATTTAAATCTTTTTGCATCAATATCAGCCCGCCACCGGCATCGGCTAAATACCGGGCATTGGCTGTTTGATGATCGTCAATCGCGTTGGGCAACGGTATAAATATGGCCGGAACACCTGCTGCCGCCACTTCGCTGACAGTCATCGCGCCGGATCGGCAGATCACCAAGTCAGCCCATTGATAAGCCGCCACCATATCTTCAATGAAAGCTTTAGCTTCCGCTTTTACGCCTAATTCTTTATACCGGCTATCGACTTGCGTCTGCATGGCTGTGCCGGTTTGGTGCTTTATGTGTACTTCGCCCCCCTGTGCGGTCTCGGAAGATAAGCTTGCAAGTGCGTCCGGCACAACTTCATTCAATACCTGGGCGCCTTGGCTACCGCCAACGACTAATATGTTAATGCCCTGATGTATTACTTTGCGTTCAGCGCATCCGACGAACTGTTTTCTTAACGGATTTCCGGTAAATTTGGCATTCAGCTTTTTGTTGAAACTGTCCGGAAACGCCTCCAATACTTGATTGGCCATGCGTGCCAGCAACCGGTTAGTGGTACCGGGCACCCGATTTTGCTCATGAATGATCAACGGTATGCCTAATAACTTTGCCATCAGCCCGCCCGGCCCCGCGACAAACCCGCCCATCCCCAGCACCACATCGGGTTTGCGCCGGCGCAATATTTTCAACGCCTGTAGACTCGCTTTTATCAATAACAATACGGCTGTCATTTTCGATGCCAAGCCTTTGCCACGAACACCGGCAACCGACAACCAGTCTATCTCTATCCCCTGCTCAGGAATCACCCGACCTTCCAGCCCCTTCTGCGTCCCCAACCAACTGACCTGCCAGCCTTTTTCTATCAACATTTGGGCTACAGCCAGCGCCGGAAACACATGCCCGCCGGTTCCTCCAGCCATGATAACAATGCGCTTACTCATGCCGGTTTCTCTTTGGTGTACCGGCATTTATTTCTACAAGTTCGCTTTGCACCCGGAATAACAATGCAATCGCACAGCACATGATCATCATGCTGCCGCCGCCGTAACTCATCAACGGCAAGGTCAAGCCTTTGGTCGGCAGGATCCCCATATTGACGCCCATGTTGACGAATGACTGAAAACCGAACCAAATCCCCAATCCATAAGCAATAAATGCGGAAAACCGTTGCCCGGCCTGTTCTGCGGCCTTGGCTATTGCAAAAGTGCGCCATACCAATAGTGAAAATAAGCCAATCACAGTGACCACGCCAACCAAGCCCAATTCTTCCGCGATCACTGAAAACAAAAAATCCGTATGGGCTTCAGGCAAATAGAATAATTTTTGCACGCCGCTACCCAAGCCAACGCCTAACCATTCCCCGCGTCCGAACGAAATAAGCGCCTGGACTAATTGAAACCCGGTTTTCAAAGGATCGGCCCAAGGATCCATAAAACTGGTGACTCGAACCAGACGGTAAGGCGAAAAGTAAACCAGCAACATTGCCAGCACGCCGATTATCAACAGCAACACAATAAACTGCGATAATCTCGCTCCAGCCAAGAACATGATGCCCATGGCTATCATTATAATAACGACGGCCGAACCGAAATCCGGCTCCAACAACAACAAAAAGCCCGCCACCGAAAACAGCCCCAACGGTTTGAGCAAACCGAATGCCGCATTCTGTACCGATTCCTGATACCGCGTGACATACCCGGCCATATAAATGACGGAGAAGAACTTAACAACTTCGGATACTTGTATTCTTAGGCCACCTAACGATAACCAACGCACACTGCCGTTAACTTTTACGCCGAGGCCGGGGATCAGCACGATAATCAATAACAGCAATCCGGCTATAAACAGTTGCGGACCATTCTCTTCCCAAACCCGCATCGGAACTGCCGCCACGCCTCCGCCAAGAACCAACCCCAAACCTATATGCACTAATTGCCGGACAGGATAATACAAGCCATTGCCGGTCATTTTGATGCCCAGATGCAATGATGCGGACGCCACCATGACATAGCCGATCAGTAATAAACTGATACTCACGCTTAGCAACATCGGATCGAAATGAAATCGACCACCTCGTACTCGAGATGACTTCATTGCCGTCCTCCGGATAGCTGCTCACTCATACCATCGCCACGGATGAAGCAAGACTGCCGGAGCGATCAACCAACGCCAACACCGCTTTAGTAAATTTCTCACCCCGATCCTGATAATTCTTATATTGATCAAGACTGGCGCAGGCCGGAGACAGCAACACGCTCTCGCCGGCATCGGCAAGACCCGCTGCAATCTGTACTGCTTGCGCCATGTTATCTGCCGAATAAACAGGGACGCAGCCATTCAAGGCCTGCTTTATCAGGCCTGCGTCCTTACCCATCACCACCACGCTTTTTGCTTTTTCTTTAATTGCAGGCGTCAATTCATTCATATCGGCGCCTTTCGCATCGCCACCGGCAATAAGAATCACCTTGCGCGCATAACCCTGCAAGGCTGCAACGCAGGCGCCGATATTGGTCGCTTTTGAATCATTAACCCAGGTCACGCCGCGTATTTCGGCAACTCGCTGCATCCTGTGGCTTAGCCCTTTAAATTTTCGCAAGGCATTGCACATGACCTGCTCATCCAGTCCGACAGCCACACCCAAAGCCAATGCGGCCAGGGCATTTGCCGCGTTATGCCTGCCTTCAAGCGGCAATTCGGCCAGCGGCATTAGGCATGATTCGCCGTGCATCAGATATTCTGAACCGCCTTTATAAGCGAGATGGAAATCGGCTTCCTTATTAATTGAGAAGGTCAACGACTTCCTGCTGTTGTCTTGCATCGCGCAGACTACAGGATCGTCAATATTGATAATCATGACGCCGTCACCGTCAAAAACTCTTTGTTTTTCGCGTGCGTATTCGGCCATATCGACATGCCGATCCAGATGGTCGGCGCTGACATTGAGCACTGTTGCTGCCGCTGCATTCAAGGCTGACGTTCGTTCCAACTGGAAACTCGATAATTCCAATACATAAAGCTGCGCATTTAACTTCACTAAATCCAGGGCTGGCGTACCCAGGTTTCCGCCTACCCCGACTCGGATGCCCCCCGCTTTTGCCATCTCGCCCAGCATGGTGGTTACCGTGCTTTTGCCGTTGGAACCGCTGATCGCAACAATGGGTGCATCGACGGAACAGGCAAACAGGTCAATATCGCTAACTATTTTCGAGCCGTTGGCAATAGCCTTAATGATTGCCTGTTCATTCAGCGACACGCCGGGGCTGACAATTAAATGCGTCGCCACTTTAAACGCGGCCTCATCAAATCCTCCGGTAAACACTGGCGTATCCGGCATTTGTTGGAAGAGCTCGTCCATCATCGGCGGCTTGTGGCGGCTGTCGGTAATCGCGAAGTTAAAGTTTAAGCTTTGGAGATAATGCGCAACCGAAATTCCTGTGTCGCCAAGACCTACGACCAAAACCTTGGCCGTTTGCGGGTCCAAGGCAAAATTCTTTTTCAACAATGTTGTAATCGCTGAACTGTCCATTTTTTTATCTCAGTTTCAAGGTAGCCAAACCAATCAACACCAAAATGACGGTAATAATCCAGAACCGCACAATAACGCGAGGTTCCGGCCATCCCTTTAATTCAAAATGATGATGTATCGGCGCCATACGAAAAACGCGTCTTCCGGTCATTTTGAACGAGGCGACCTGAATAATCACCGATACCGTTTCCATGACGAATACGCCCCCCATAATCATCAGCACGATTTCCTGTCTGACCAACACCGCTAATACGCCTAGTGCCCCGCCCAAAGCCAGTGCGCCGACATCGCCCATGAACACCATGGCCGGGTAGGCGTTAAACCACAAAAAACCCAACCCGGCGCCGACCAAAGCAGCGCAAAATACGATCAACTCCCCGGCATTAGGTAAATAGGGAATGGCCAGATATTGGGAAAAAGTCACATGGCCCGATAAATAAGCAAAAATTCCCAGGCCGGTCGCAACCATCACGGTCGGCATAATCGCCAACCCGTCCAGACCATCGGTCAGGTTGACTGCGTTGCTGGTTCCGACAATCACGAAATAGGTCAGGACGATATACAGCCAACCCATGTCCAGCATGACGTCTTTAAAAAACGGGACGATCAATTGCGTTTCCGCCGGCAATATTGCAGTCTTGTACAAAAAAACAGCCGCCATTAAACCTATGACGGATTGCCAGGAATATTTGGCTTTAGCCGACAAGCCGTCACTGTTGCCTTTGATGACTTTTCTATAGTCATCGACAAAACCGATGATGCCGTAGCCCATCGTTACCAATAAAATGACCCATATATAGCGATTGCCCAGATCGGCCCACAACAGCGTGCTGAAGGCAATGGCGACCAGTATCAGAGTCCCGCCCATCGTAGGCGTGCCTTTTTTCTCATAATGCGATTGAGGACCCAACTCACGGATGCTTTGCCCAATCTTATTACGGCTTAATTTTCTTATCATTACCGGTCCGATAATAAAAGAAATGACCAGCGAGGTTAAAGCGCCAAGAATGGCGCGAAATGTCAGGTAATGGAATACCCTGAAGCCGCCGTCAAAGGTCATTAAATAATCTGCAAAATAAAGTAACATTCTTTATATCCTGAAGTTGTCAACCAGTGCAGCCGCTACAGTCTCCATGCGCTGAGCTCTTGACCCTTTAATCAAAATCGCTTCATCACCTTTGAGTTCTTGCTTTAACACTTCAATTAAATCATTGTGGCTATCAAAAAAAGTGGCTCCTTTGCCAAAAGCCTTTACCGTATTTCGGGCATCGGAACCTACGGCCATAAGGCGCACGACACCACTTGATTTGATTAGTTCGCCCATTTGTTCATGTATTTTCGGACTGTCAGGACCCAATTCGCCAAAAGCCCCTAGAACCAGCCAACGTTTACCGTCGCAATTAGCCAACACATCCAGTCCCGCTTTCAGCGAGGCGGAATTGGCGTTATAAGTATCATCGATAACAATATTGCCCAAGCGGCTTACCAACGGCTGCAAACGGCCTGTAACCGGCTTGACGCTTTCCAAGCCTTGTTTAATTTGTTGCAGATCGATGTTCAACGCCAAACATGCCGCTGTTGCCGCCAGTGCATTGACGACATTATGCCGGCCTGCCAGCTTTAGTTTTACAGTCAACTCGCCTTCTTCAGTTACCAATTCAAAGGTAGTGGCAAATGCATGATCTATAATTTCCGTTTTAACGGAATGCGCAGTCACGTTAGCGCGTCCGTCCAGCCCAAAAGAGATGACCTTTCTTGTTCCTGCAACTGACGTCCAATAGTCGAAATAGCCATCGTCGCGATTAAGTACAGCCACGCTGTCCGGCTTAAGCGTCCGGATTATTTCCCCTTTGGCTTTAGCGACACCGTCAACACTGCCAAAACCTTCTATATGAGCGGCTCCCACGTTGGTAATAATCGCAACATCGGCCTGCGCATATCGGCTGGTATATTCAATTTCGCCCGGATGGTTTGCGCCCATCTCGATGACCGCATAGCGGTGTTGCTCGTTCAAACGCAACAAGGTCAAAGGCACCCCGATGTCATTATTCAGATTGCCCTGCGTAAACAGCGTATTGCCATTAATGCTTAATATCGCCGCCACCATTTCCTTGACGGTAGTTTTGCCGTTGCTGCCGGTCACACCAACGACTGAAACCGATGCTTTTTTCCGCCAAGCCCCGGCCAATTCAGCCAAAGCCAAGCGGGTATCGCCAACGACGATATGCGGTACTGTTGGTCGCATCAGTTCCCTACTGATTGCGACACTTCCACCATCCATGGCGGTCGCATTAACACCTTGATGTACGATTGCCGCCACGGCTCCGGCTTGCTCCGCCTCGGCTACAAATTCATTGCCGTCGAAGTTATGGCCTTTAATCGCCACATAAAGCTGTCCCGGCTTTATCGCCCTGGTATCTATACTGACCGACGAAATGACGGTATCGGCTCCGACCAGCTCGCCATTTACGCAAGATGCAATTTCGCTCAGCATCATATTCATGCATGCCGCCTGCTCAATGCGTCCATCACAACTTGGCTATCACTAAAAGGCACGCATACGCCTTCGCTTTCCTGATATTGCTCATGACCTTTGCCCGCAATTACGATGTAGTCATTTTTAGCCGCACTTGCCACCACTTTTTGTATCGCCTGTTCTCTGTTTTGAATAACTTCAACCTTAGCTGGCCGCACCGGTTCCTTATCGGTTGCTACACTTTCACCATTGCCGGTAGTCGAACTGCAACCGGCCAAAATATCGTTAACTATATCCAGTCCGTTTTCGTAACGCGGGTTGTCATCGGTAATCACCACATGATCCGCCCATTGTTGTGCAATTTTTCCCATTTGCGGGCGTTTGCCTGCATCCCTGTTGCCGCCACAGCCAAAAACCACCCATAAAGCTTGCTTACAATGCTTGCGCAAGCTGGATAAAACTTTGTCCAAGGCATCAGGGGTATGAGCATAATCCACGAAAATCAATGGATCAGTCTCGGCTCCGAACCGTTCCATGCGGCCGGCAACCGGCTTTATACCGGCCAGTTTCTCAGCCGCATCATGCAAAGAAATACCCATAGCCAACATTACGGTTAAAACGGCCAAAACATTCTCTACATTAAAATCACCGAACAGAGGCACGTTCACTCGTTGAAGTTGATCCAGATAGCGCACATCAAATTCAATGCCATCCGTTTTATGCACTATATTTTCCGCATTAACACATCGGCCTGAATTCGCTGTTTTTCCCTTAACGCTAAATTGCCATAGCTGTACCGACTCGGGTACTGCTGCAATAATCCGCTCGCTATATCCGTCATCCGAATTCACTACTGCAAAAGCCAAGCCCGGCTTATTTAACAACTCCAGCTTGGTCTGCACATAAGCGTCCATGGTGCCGTGATAATCCAGATGATCACGGCTGATATTGGTAAATACCGCGCCTTTAAATATCACACCGTTGACTCGGCCTTGCTCCAGGCCATGCGAGGAAACTTCCATCGCTACGGTATGTTTTTTATTCTTTAATAATTCAGCCAGTATTTTCTGAATTGCTAGGGCATCGGGCGTAGTATTCAGCGTCTTGTTGAGCTTGCCCCATTCTCCCCAACCGAGCGTCCCTATAACGCCGCAATCATCCAACATTTGGCTCAAAAACTGGCTGCAAGACGTTTTGCCATTGGTGCCGGTAATGCCGATAACTGTCATAGACCGGGATGGATCGCCGTAAAAACGCCCGGCCAGTTCACCCAACTTTAAACCCAGATTTTCTACTGGAATCATCGGTACAGGCGTAGAGGCAGTGCTTTTCAAAGCATCCGCCAACTGCCGGCCATTCCCGGCCGGATCAAAAATTACCGCGCAGGCTCCGTTTTTAATGGCCTGTTCACCATGTGCCAAGCCATGCTGTTTAGCGCCGGCCAACGCAATAAATGCATCACCGCAAACTATCGCCCGACTGTCCAAAGCCAAACCTAAAATTGGCATATCGCTCTGATCCGGAATCAAAGCCAAGCCATTTAATAAATCTGTCAGCCGCAATACATCGTTTCTCTGTTCCGGCATCCCTGTAGCCATATTACGAACCTTGCCGCGTCAACAAGATAGGCATGTTATCGTGCTGATCGGGAGCAACCTCCAACACTCTCAAAGCGCCTGCCATTACCTTGGAAAATACCGGAGCCGAGACTATCCCGCCGTAGTACTGTCCCGCCGAAGGTTCATCAATCATGACGACAATAATCAATCTCGGATTCTTGGCCGGCGCCATGCCGGCAAAAACAGAAAAATAACTTTTTTCTATGTATCCGCCCGCACCGGCTTTTTTTACCGTCCCGGTTTTGCCGGCGGCGCTGTAGCCGTCGACTCTTCCTTCGTAAGCCGTACCGTCTTTCATCAACACACTTTCCAGCATGGCTCTGACTCTCTTGGCTGTCTTGGCTGAAAATACTCGTTGTTGATCGACATCTTCATCCCGTCTTAGCAAGCTAACCGAGTGCAAAATACCGTCATCCGCCAACGCTGTATAAGCTCTTGCCAATTGCAGCGCCGAAGTGCTTACGCCATAGCCGAATGACAAAGTCGCCCTGTCGAATTCGTGCCAGCTTTGATAATCAAGCAAGCTTCCGCTGGCTTCTCCGGGAAAACCGGAGCCGGCAGCAACACCAAAACCCAGCTTATTGTAAATTCCCCAAAAATATTCCGGCGGCATCCTCAATGCCATCTGACTCACCGCGACATTGCTGGATTTTTTCAGCACACCAGTCAAATCCAGGGTTCCGTAGTTATGCACATCTTTAACGACATGACTTCCTACTTGATAAAACCCATGGGTTTCAAAAACTTCATCCGGTTTGACATATTTCCCGTCCAGAGCGGCCGCAACAACAAACGGCTTAACCGTCGATCCGGGCTCGAATACATCGGTTAACGACCTATTCCTGTACAGGCTTTCTTTTAAACTCTTTCTACTATTCGGGTTAAAAGACGGCTGATTGACTGCCGCCAGAATTTCCCCGCTCTTTGCATCCAAAACCACCAGAGCAGCTGACTTTGCCTTATTAAGGTTAACGGCCAATTGCAATTCCCGGTAGGCCAAATACTGAATACGCTGATCAATGCTTAAATCCAGATTTTTGCCCGCAACCGGCTCTTTTATATTTTCTACATCTTCAATAATTCGGCGCTGTCCATCCCTGATAACCCGCTTGCTGCCTGGAATTCCTTTTAATGATTTTTCATATCCCGACTCAAGCCCTGCCTGACCTACATCGTCAATATCGGTAAACCCGACCAGATGTGACGAAACCTCGCCTGCTGGATAAAAGCGCTTGAATTCGCGCTCGAAATAAACTCCCGCAAGCTTCAATGCCTTGATCTGATCGGCAACTACCGGACTGACTTGGCGAGCAATATAAGCAAACTGCCTATGCGCATCAGCCTTAACCAGTTCATTGATTTTTCCTTTCGGCAAATTCAGCAACTTTTCCATTTGCTTGATTTCGTCTTCTTTTGCCGGCTCAACCTCTTGCGGATTCATCCAGATCGACTCTACCGGCGTACTGATCGCCAACGGCGCGCCATTCCGGTCTTTTATCATGCCTCTGTATGCCGAAACCGACACATCGCTGACATGACGCATATCGCCTTGCTCTTTAAGAAACTGTTTATTCAGCACCTGCAAATCCACAGCCCGCCCTACCAGCGCTGCCATGCAAGCCATTATAAAAATGACGACTATTTTTCTTCGCTTCCCATGGATAGCATAAGTGTCACCATCGGTAGAGAACCGGTGCGGCCGCCCTGAAAAATTACCGACCGACTTATTTGTCTTATTTCTGACGTGAAAATGCATCATTTACGGTTTTATATAAACGATTTTTTCCCGTAGCGGCATCACCAACTTCAATTGTTCCCGCGCCACTTGCTCTACCCGATTCTGTTCCGCCAAGGTGGTCAGCTCCAATTGCAGCTGCCCCCATTCCACTTCGTACTGATCCAGCGCTCGTTCCTGCTTTTGGATCTCGATAAAAATTAATCTCGATTGGTACTTACTGTAAATTACGGCCAAAGCAGATATCAACAACACCAATATCAGTCCGCCTACCGCTAAATAACGACTCGTTGCCACTTAAATTCTCTCAGCCACCCGCATGACTGCGCTACGCGCCCTTGGATTTTGGGCGATTTCCTGCGGCCCCGCCTTCAGGGCTTTGCCTGTCTTTTTCAGGATGCCCTTGGTTATATCGATTTCTTTAATGGGTAATTTGCCGGGGTTATATTTGGCCCCGGACTCAGACCTGATAAAACGTTTGACGATTCGGTCTTCCAATGAATGGAAAGAAATAACCACCAAGCGTCCGCTTGGCTTCAAAATCCGGGCGGACTGTTGCAAAACAGCCGTTAACTCATCCAGCTCACTATTGATTTCAATACGAATTGCCTGAAAACTGCGGGTTGCCGGATGTTTGTGTTTCTCTTTGACCGGCACTACATCTTCAATTAACTTTGCCAACTCCCTGGTTGTTGCAATTGGCGATACAGCTCTTCTTTCAACAATCGCATGAGCGATGCGCCGAGCAAACCGCTCTTCGCCATATTCAAATAAAACCTTAACCAATTCTTTTTCATCAACGCCGGTCAACCATTGGGCTGCGGTAACACCTGAATTACCGTCCATCCTCATATCCAATGGCCCGTCGCGCAAAAAGCTAAAGCCTCTTTCCGGATTATCCAATTGAGGCGACGACACCCCTAAGTCCATCAAGATACCGTCAACGTTTCCCGCCAAACCTTCGCTTGCAACTATATTTTCCAGCTCGGAGAAATGTGTATGCCTCAGCTTAAATCTCTTATCTTCAAGCATGGACTGGGCATAATCCGAATTAATCGCGTCCAAGTCCCGATCAAAAGCCAATAATTGTCCGGATGGACCCAATAGATTTAGAATTCCCTGACTATGTCCGCCTCGGCCGAAAGTACAGTCCAGATAAACGCCGTCTTTTTTTATAGCCAACTGCTGCAATGCTTCTGCAAACATAACGGGCAAATGTTCCACTAACATATCTCCCGTATTAAAAAGATAAAGAGCCTAAATCTTCCAATCCCTCATTATCGTCGCCGTCCAGCCATTCACTTTCCTTTGCGCTCCAGGCTTCTTCGTTCCAAAGCTCAAATTTATTGAGCTGGCCAACCAAGACGACCTTCTTGTCTACATTTGCAAATGTCCTTAACTTTTCCGGCAGTAATAAGCGCCCCTGGCTATCCATTTCACATTCCGATGCATTACCGATAACAAAGCGTCTTAATTTACCGGCCATTTTGTTTAACGTAGGCAATTTACTGATTGTTTGCTCGAGCTTTTCCCACTCAGGCATCGGGTAGAGCCATAAACAACCACTCTCTCCGACACATCGTTCATTTACAGCAACCGTTACAACCATCTGGCATTCGCAACAATCCTGTAATTCCTCCCGATAACGGGTAGGAATTGCAAGACGCCCTTTGCCATCCAGATTGATTGAACTAATGCCTCGAAACAAGATTTACCCCGACTATCCCCAAAAAACCATTTTTTTCCATTTTTCCCCACTTATGTCCACTATAGATTTCAAACACACCCTAGTCAAGGACGATTTCATATTGAATTCTTTCTTTTTTGCCAATGACTTACATCACCATCGGAATGACATATAACCACACAATAAGCAGGAAAATAATTCCTATTCCTTATCAAAATGTTAATTAGCTTTAGTGAGAAATCACTTTAAGTGTGAAGCTATCGAGAATTTCCGGCTTTTTTGCTGAAACTGAGAGCTAAGTCAAGGAATACCGTCGCAATAATTACCCGACAGTTTTTATGTTTTTAGGGATATGCCGTCAAGCGCCTGAATACAGAAGATAGAACTTGCAAAGGCCGCTTGCGGCGAGCCAAATGCAGCGAGAAAAACACTCGAAAAAGGAAGAAAGAGTCAGCCTGTAAGCCGGGTTCTGTCGAGAACAGCCATTCATCTAGGCTGCAAGTCACCCTGCAGCTCAAGCAATCTACCCAGGAACCGCGCGGGCCACGCGTCTGTCCCTCTATTTGATCTTGCTCCGGGTGGGGTTTACCATGCCACTCCTGTTACCAGTTGCGCGGTGCGCTCTTACCGCACCTTTTCACCCTTACCGGTTATAAAAACAGGCGGTATATTTTCTGCGGCACTTTCCGTAGGCTCACGCCTCCCAGGCGTTACCTGGCACCCTGCCCAATGGAGCCCGGACTTTCCTCCATTTTATCTTGCGATAAAACAGCGACTGTTCAGCCGACTCTTTCAATGTTTAGTGTATCACACATCCGCATCAAAGCGATATGCGCCGACTGCAAATACAAGCAAAAAGCAGACCATAAAAACATTTCACCCACTTTAGCGTCAATGCTAAGCATCTTTTGCTTTATCCATCTCCAACGCAGCCTGATACAACAGTTTCTTTCTGACCCCGGTAATTTCCACAGCCAACGCAACTGCGGTCTTAATCGAGCATTCACCCAACAACAAGCGCAGTATTTTTTCCTGCTCAGGCGTAATAATTTGCTCCTTTTTATCGATGGTAGCGCCATCGACAATAACCACAAACTCGCCTTTCCTCATGTTGGCATCCTGCTCAACCAGTTTAAGCGCCTCGGACAAACTGGTTTTTACAATAGTCTCATGCACCTTGGTCAGCTCCCTGGCAATGACAATTTGCCGATCCGGCGGCAATACCCCCACCATATCCTGCAACGAGGCCAGAATTCGATGACTGGATTCGTAAAACACCCAGGTGGTCGGACACATCAAGCGTTCGCTAAAAAACGCTTTTCGCGCTGACGAAGTTCTCGGCGAAAAACCTTCAAATGAAAACTGCGTGACCGGCAAGCCCGAAGCCGACAATGCCGCAATCAACGCACAAGCGCCCGGTACCGGCACAACATCGACACCGGCATCCTTGACCATTTTCACCAGCGGCATACCGGGATCGCTTAACAGCGGCGTTCCTGCATCGGAAACCAGCGCAATGGACAAGCCTTCGCGTAGTTTCTCCAGTAAACCCGCCGAGGCTTTATCTTCGTTATGTTGGTGCAACGCAATCAGTTTATTGCTAATGCCGTAATGCTGTAGCAACATTTTTACATGCCGGGTATCTTCCGCGGCAATCAAATCGACCTGTTTTAATATTTCAATCGCCCTGAAGCTAATATCTGCTAAATTACCTATCGGCGTAGCAACAACGTATAATTTGCCGCATTCATTTGACATTCGATACTCTCACTTGAAAACCTCTAAAAAGATGCAACCAAAATATAAGCCGCCATTATTATGCACCCTGCTTCCCGGCCTATTGTTTTTTACCGGTTGCGCGCCTACGCCTGCAAACGGCAACCTGCCTGAGCAAGAAGCACTAGTAACACACCCTTTGCAAAGAAACGACCAGCCGGAACAAACGGTCGAATTATACCAATATCCGGCAAGCCCATCTTTTTCAGAAAAAAACCAGCAACGCCTCCAGTCCATCGAATCCTTAATCCAGGCCGGTGACGGTAATAGCGCAAAACATGCTGCCGATGCAATTAATCCTGCCGACCTGTCGATGGAGCAACGCGCTTGGCTGAGTCTTCTTTACACCCAAATCCTGCTCAGCTTTGGCGAAGCGGAACAGGCCATTGAAAGCCTCGCGCAAATTCAACCGCAACAGCTCAGCCGGGACAACCAAATCAAATACTTTCAATCGCAGGCCTTTGCCTACTCATTAACAGGAAACCTGCTTAACAGCGCCAAATCCAGAATTGAACTGCACCGGCTAATAACATCTCCCGATGAGCTGAAAAAAAATCAGGCCGCCATTCTTGAAGCACTACGCCTGCTGCCCGACTCCGACTTGCAGAGCAAGCAAACAGACACCTTAGCCGGCTGGTTGTCTTTAGCCAACATTCTAAAATATATAAACCGGCCTGACTTTAACGCCCAAATAAGCCAATGGCGGACAACTTTTCCAACACATCCCGCCGACTTAAGTTTCCTGAATAGCCCTCAGAATACGCCGGACAATATTCCCGCGCAGCCCAAAACCATCGCCTTATTATTACCCGGATCGGGAACTTTCGCCCAAGCGGGCAAAGCTATCCGCGCAGGTTTCATGGCAGCCTATAACCATGCCGGCGTCGCTGCCAAGCCCGCGCTTCACTTTTACGACACCGCACAATCAACGCCGCAAGCTCTATATAATCAAGCTGTTGCCGAAGGCGCCCAATTAATCGTCGGCCCGTTGGATAAAGAACATATTCAAAGCTTGGCAGACTCCGTTACCTTCAACATACCGGTACTGGCCCTGAATCATATTCCGGGCCTGCAAAGAAACCGGCTTTACCAGTTCAGCCTGAGCCCATTGGATGACGTAGCGCAAATCACCGATAAAGCAAAAGAAGATGGTCATCAAAACGCGCTGCTGCTGGTTCCCGATAACGCGCAGGGCAAACGCATCGCCGGTTATTTAACCGAAGACTGGCAAAATCAGGGCGGTACTATCCTGGAAACGCAAACTTACAATCCCAAAGAAACCGACTTTTCGGCCTCCATTCAAAAACTGCTGAATCTGGATGAAAGCGAGCAGCGTTACAATAAAATCCTGACCCTGATGCCTGAGGCAAAATATACTCCCCGAAGACGACAGGATGCCGATGTTATCTTGCTAAGCGCCTACAGTGCGGAAGCGCGTTCCATCAATCCGCAGCTACAGTTTTATCAAGCCGGAGACCTTCCGGTTTATGCGCTGCCTAACGTTTACAGCGGACAAAGCAACGCATCGCTGGACGCCGACCTTAACAAAATAATTTTTTGCGATACCCCTTGGTTATTCAATAAAGCCTACCCTGGAGAACTTAGCATGGATGCGTTAAAAGAGACCTGGAAGCAATTTCCAAGCTCTTATTTACGCCTGATAGCAATGGGAATTGATGCGTACAACCTGAGCACGCGCCTGGACAACCTGGAAACCGGCACCTATTCCGGCGCCACCGGAAACCTGTCTATGACTGCCGACCAGCGCATCCAGCGCAAACTGACCTGCACCAAATTCACAGACGGACAACCGGAAATAAGCGGCCCCGGCACCGAAAATACCGGCTCAATACCCGAACCCAAAAACCCGGCTAGCCATGCTGTTTACTAAACTCAAGGCTAAAGCAGCGCATTTAATTCGCGGCGAAAGCGCCGAAGAACAAGCTCACAACTTCCTGATAGGCAAAGGACTCAAACCGGTATGCCGGAATTTCCGCTGCAAACAGGGTGAACTTGATTTAATAATGACCGACCGGCAAACCCTGGTCATTATCGAAGTGCGCTTCCGCAAAACCGACAAATACGGCAGCGCCGTCGAGAGCGTCACCCGCGCCAAACAATCCCGTATCATAGCGGCAACGCATGTTTACCTTTCATCCCAAAAAACAGACCGGCCTATTCGCTTTGACGTGATCGCCCTATCCGGCGACGGCCGCATGGACTGGATACAAAATGCGTTTTAAATCATGACCGGCGGCGTTCGATCAACACATCGCCGTTTTTATCGCGCCTGATTTCAACCGGCAAAACCGCTTCCAACGTAGCCAGGAAACGCTCAAGATCGTTGTTATCGAAAACCCCGCCAAGCGTCAAACTGTTCAGCGACGGATCGGCAAGACGGACACGCTCAGGGTGATAGCGCTCCAGTTCCTTAACCACTTCCGATAATTGCGTATTGCGAAAAATCAGCTTGCGGTTCCGCCAAACGGCAAAAGTCCTGACATCGGCAGCTACAGGCTCGGAAAGGACGGTCGCGGCATTATAAGTCATCACCTGCCCGGCTTCGGTCTGGCGCTGCTCGCCTGTCGCCGGCAAACTAAGATCAATCGCGCCTTCCAATACCGAAATCCGGTTTGCCGAAGAGCCGACCGCAACATCGAAACGGGTGCCTATATCGCGAAGCCGTCCGCCTCCGGCCAATACTTCAAAAGGGCGCAACTTGCCGGGAGCCACGCTGAACAAGGCTTCGCCGCGCACCAATTCCAGCGACCGGCCCAGCCAAGTGTAATGCACGGCAAGCTCGGTATCCGAGTTAAGTTCCAACTGCGACCCGTCAGCCAAGGTTATTTGCCGCAATTCGCCTTTTGCCGTCTGAAACACGCTGTCGTCAACCAGCGGCCAACCTTCCTTGATGCAGAGTCCGACCGCAAGCAGCAAACTGGCGGCGCAGGCCAATAGCAAAGGCCGGCAGCATAATTCCAATCGGCTGGTTTTTTTACGTGCGGCGGATAATTCGGCTTGCGGACGAGGCAAATCTCCCCAAGCATGCTCGATTTGCTGAAAAACACGGAGGTGCAAAGGATCGGCGGCAAGCCACTGCTCAAGTTTCCGCTGTTCGGCGGCAGCGAAAGATCCGGACTGCTTGCGCACCAACCAGTCAATGGCCTGTTGACGAATAGTACCGGAATGAGGTTGTTCTACCATAAATTCTTGTTATTATCAGATAAGCCAACATTGTACTTGGAAATAACTATTTAAAAACTATCATAACGAGGCTCCCGGCACTTTATTGCCAGGTTCTTGGCGTCCGGCGCAAGCGCCGTAGATTGCAAGCGCTAAGACTCAAGACAACTCAAACAATGCTCGAAGGCTTTAGCAATATAACGTTGCACGGTTTTATCGGAAACCCCCATGAATTGGGCAATTTCCGTATGCGATAAACCATCGAAGCGATTCAGCAGGAATGCCTGGCGATGGTCTGTAGGTAATTGCGCCAACGCATCGCGAAATTTTTTCAATCGCTCCGTTCCATGCAAGCTATCCTCCGGCCCCAGAATGCTGGTAATTGTCCTGTCCTCAATGTCTTCGTAATTATCATGTTGGCGATGACTTTGTTTGCGCACATGATCGACGACCAGATTGGTAGCAATCCTGAACAAAAATGCACGAGGCTTGATAATGGCTGACGACAAAGGGTAGGTCAGCGCTCGCAAATAAACTTCCTGAACCAAGTCGTCGGCATCCGGTTCACCAACCTTTCGGCAAAAAAACATCAGCAGATCGGATGAATAATGTTGAAACCAATCCTGCAAAATACCGCGGGATATTTTTTTTGTCATAATCGAGCAACCTTTGTCAGCATATTATTTAAGCCAGGCAAGCAGGATGCGCGCCAACATTATAATTATTAATGTTCAATAACTTGACAGTTTTTACTGAACATTTAACTGCGTGAAAAAACACAACATAAGGGATATGCCCTATTTTTAGTTACTTGAAAAAAACCGCTATCCATAGCCTCTAACCGGAGAAATCCGTAAAAACCTCCGGCTGAGCAATCAGCCAGCCGGCAATTCTAATCGGCAATAAAAGACGATCGAGTCTTTTGCCTTGATGATGCAAGCGCCTGATGTCCTCAGAAATTAACACCTATTTCGCCGCGCACGATACGGCCCGGATCGCTTTGAAACAGGCTTTTTTCAAAACGGTTATCGAGCAGGTTGTTGACCCCCAAGGTCAAGCTGACGCTGTGCTTGCCGAAGCCGATTTTTTTGGCGACCATAAAATCCAGCGTCGTATAAGCCTTGTTAAGCCAGGCATACCCGGCTGCGTCGCGGCTCAGGTTGCGAAAATCCATGTATTGCTCCGATTCATGGTGCAGGTTGAGCCGGCTCGTCCAACCGGGCATGCCGGTGTAAGTCAGCACCGCATTAATCCGGTGGCGAGGCTGAAACGCCAGTTCATTGCCGATATAGGCGCTGTCCAGGCTCTCGGTGATCTTGGTCGTGGTCCAGGTGTAATTAACCGCCATATTCAAAGCCTCCAACAGGCTCTGGTTGACGTTGAATTCCAGGCCTTTCGATTCCGATGCGCCGATATTGACGGTTTGCTTGATGTTCGGCACGCCGGAAGTCACCAGGCTTTCCATCTTGTCGGTCCAGCGCGTGTAAAACCAAGTCAATTCCGCCTTGCCGCCCTGCCAGCTGACTTCGCTGCTAAAATCCAAGGTGGTCGATTGCTCGGGCTTCAACGTCGGATTCGGCAGAATCACATAATTAGGCCGCGTCTGCCGGAAATACAGCGTCGCCGGATCGGGCGGCATGAAGCCGGTCGCGGCGGAACCGCGCAAGGTCAGCCAGGACAAGGTTTTCCAGGACAGCGCCAGCTTCGGGTTGAACGCTTTCTTAAAGGCATCGGGTTCGCGGCTGTCCAGCCCCGCGTCGTAAATCGATATGCCGGAATAATCGTATTGATCGTAGCGGCCGCTGACATCTACATGCCAATCCTGCCAGAAATCCAGCCCGTAACCGCCGAATAGTCCGATCCGGTTCACCGTGCTGTCCATCGTGAACAAGCGCTGGCCGTTGCTTGCCAAGCGTTGCTCGATAGCCGCCTGGGTAACCGCGTAGACCAGTCCGGCATTGAAATTGCGGTAATCGCCCTGCACTTCCAGGTTGATGCTGTTGTCGCTTTCGGGGCCTTGCATATACAGCGCCAGATCTTGGGTGCCGCCGACATCGCGAAACACATCGGTGCGGTTATTTTCGTACATCAGCTTGCCGTTCAGTTTCAGCTCGCCGAAGCGCATTTCCGAAAACAGCTTCGGCCGCACCGTGGTGTATTCGTTGTAATTATTGGGACGGCCGTAATTACGCGTCTGCTCCAGATAGTTCAGCTCCGCGCCGACGATCAGCCAATCGTTGCGATAGCTGGACTTGATGTCGCCGCCGCGCTTACTGAACCAGCTATCCTGGGTTTGCGCCAAAGACGACAGCGGACTGTCGCTACGCTGAATCGTCCACAAGTTGCTGAGACTGTCTTCAAAGCTGGCCCTGACGTCGACACCGCCGCGGCCGCCGGAAGCGATCGCGCGGCTGTAATGACTGTCCAGGCTGTCGTAGCCTTGCACCAGGCCAAGCTCCCATTGCGGCTTGGCCTGGTGCGTGGCGATGATGATCGCGCCGCCCAATGCATCCGCGCCGTAACGGTTGGAGGCGGCGCCGCGAATGATTTCGATGCTGGCGACATCCTGCGGTTTGATTTTTTCCAGCTCGGTCACCGCGCCGCCGCGCGGAAAACCATCGACATACAGCGCGACTTTCGGTACGCCGCGTAAACTCAGCGCCCCGGAGCTGTCGCCCAGGCCGCCGCGTTTTCGTAACAGCTCCATCAAGCTGGCCGGTTTTTCCCGCTCGATCTCCGCGGCAGTGATAATTTCTTTACTGTTATCGGCCAAGGCCGAGTCCAAATGCAAAAAACAACATAACAGACAACAGATCCGGAACATGCCCCAGTGCATCAATGCTTAGCCATCGTGTAATGCTTGTTCAAATAATCGACGATCGCATCGCGCTGTTCAGCCGGGATAGCCGCTTTGTTGAATTCGATCATCCGTTCCACGGTCGGCCGCCAATCGCTACGCCGGCTCGCCGCCTTATCCATCCGGTACCAACTGTGGCAAGCAGTGTGGCAATTCTGTTCGAATGCGGCCGCGCCGGGTTCATCCGGATAACCTTTGGGATGGCGTAACGGCGTAGCGCCCCCTGCCGGTACAACGCCGACAGGAGACGCTTTAGCCGCCATCGTTAACGCATCCTTAGGCTTGATCACACACGCGCTCAATCCGGCAGCGGCGTTTTTCGACCAGTTGCTCGGCGTCGGCAGCGGAAAACTTTGGATTTTGCCGCTAGCCGGATCGAGCCGGAACAGCTCGTAATTGAACATCGTCGAAAACCAGACCTTGCCGTCAGCCGCAACGGTCAACGCCAACGGCGACTCTTCTTCGGCGGGGATAGGGAATTCAGTAATTTTGCCGTTAGCTGCAATCCGGCCGATTTTATTGCCGCGCCATTCGGTAAACCACAAATTGCCCTTGCCGTCGCCGGCTAAAACCGACGGATGCGCGCCGGGCGTCGGGATGGCATAGCGCTTGAATTCGTTATTATGCAGCCGCCAGATAACATCGCCCTCGGCCAGCCACAAGTCGCCTTGGCTATCGACATGCAAGCGGGTAATGATCCGGCCTATCTCGGCCGGCAGGGTGATGCGCTCGAAACGCCGGTTGCGAAACGCATATAACGCCGCTTGCTTGTCATCGTCAGGCGTTAGCGACACCCAGCCTTCCCCGTTCTTGCCGATTGCCACATTCGGCGCGACCGCTCGCTTGGCTTGCAGCAGGAAAACTTGCTTGGAAGCGTCCGGACCGATTTTGACCAACTGCATGCCGCCTTCCTGCCCGCAACACGGCCCGGCCAATACCCATAGATTGCCGTCGGCATCGATAGGCAAGGTAAAGCGGCCGAAACTGCGGCCGGGCAGCTCGATCTCGGCAAACAAGCGGTCTTTGCGTGAAAAACGCACGACCTTGTCCGAATTGAAAACCAGCGACCAAACCAAGCCGCGCTTGCCGTCCAAGGCCAAGCCGTTAAAGCCGAAATCGTATTTGTAGCTGAAGCCGTCTTTGTCAGTCCGGGCCTCGGGATTCGGCAACGTTGATCTGGCCTGGGTGCTCGGCAAATATTCCTCGAACCGGCCGCTATTAGGCTCAAGCCGGCCCAAGCGGACATCCTCATAATGGGCAACCCAAATATTGCCGTCCTTGTCCTGGGCGATACTATCCGCGCCATAAACCGGGCCGCAGGCGGCGGCAAGACAATTCGGCGCGGCAACCGACAACAGCATGGCCGACAGCCAGTAAAATATCTTTTTCATAGTTAGTCTCTTGCTTAATGGAAGTAGCCGCTCGCGTTTTCGATAAATCGGACTTTTCTAATGCTGAAACATCGAGCACTCACTGACGCCATAAACGCTTGTTAAAACTCAAGCCCCATTCTGATGAAACCGATCCGCGGTTCGTTATAAAGACCGTTGCTGCTGGTTTCGTACTGACGATCAAAGATGTTGTTGATGCCGGCGGTGAAATCCAGCGTCTTCCTGTTGCCGATCGGATGTTTGTAAGTCGCGTTGATATCGGCCACGACATAAGACGACAACGCGTAAGCCGGCTGGTTGAGGGTATCGCCGCTGATATAACTCCTGCTGGCGTAGCGACCCTCGAAACGGCCGGTGACTCGTGAAGATTCGAACAACAAACCGAACGCGGCTTTATGTTTCGGGACCAGCGGCAACTGGTAGCCGTATTGCGGCAGGCCGCTGGCGCTAGCAGCCAACGATTCCGCGGTCCGGGCGATGGTATTGGTGTAATTGGTGAACAGGCTGAAATAGTCGGTCAGTTGCTGCGTCAACTCCAGCTCGACGCCATAGGTCTGGACCTTGGCCAAGTTCTGGGACTGAATAATGGTCTTGTTGCCGGAGCGGGTGCGCGATGCCAGGATATAATCGGAAATATCGTTAAAGAATCCGGTCGCGCCGGCACGCAGGCCGAACGGCGTATTGAAATCGATACCCAGATCGAAACTGTTCGAAGTTTCCGGTTTTAAACCGGCATTGGGCTGTACCTCGTTAGTCGCGGTGTTGAGGCCGCCGACCACGGCGCTGGGTTCGGGCGCCCGGAAACCGGTACCGACGCTGCCGTGCACGGAAACATCGTCGTTGAATTTATAGCGGATGCCGCCGCGCGGATTGAATGTATCGAACGACGTGTTGCTGCTGCGCTGCGTGGCGGGAGCGACAAGATTGTATTTAACATCGTAATTAAACCAGTCGTAACGGCCGCCCATCGTCACGAACAGTTTTTTCGCCAATTCCATTTCATATTGCAGATACAGGCCGTGGTTCTGGATTTGCGCGGTGCGTTTATCCGTTTCCGCGCCGGTCAGCATCGACGCGTTGCGGGCCGTGGTCCAATCCTGCGCCGCGTTATAACCGAACAACAGCGTATGGCCGTTGACCGGCATCCAGCGCGCACGGACTTCGCCGGCCAGTTTTTGCGCATCTTCGTATAGCTTGGTATCCGGCCTCAGGTTGGTCGTCGTAAACGGGTATAAGTAGTTATCCCAAGTCAGGTTGGCGACATGGCTGCGATGGCTGACGGTCGTGGTCACATCGAAACGGTCGGAAAAATCGTGTTTGTATTCGAGGCTGTACTGGCCGTAATGGCCGTTTTGCGGAGTATTGATCCGGTCGAACGCCAGCGTGGATTCATCCATATAGTTGAACGCAAATTTCAGTTTATCGCTGTCGGACAGTTTATATCCAAGCTTTCCGCCCAGCATGGTTTTATCCCAGGCGCCGGCGACCAGCGAGTTCGATGTCGTCATCGTCGTGCCCGGAAAAAATGCCGGCCTCGGCGTGCTTTTATAGCCGTCCGAACTCAGGTGTTTGATGTTCATCTGGTAGGTGAAATCCTTCAGCGTGCCGCCGGTAGTGACCCCGCCGCCGGTCGTCGGCAAGCTGTCGAACACGAAAAACGGCCGGGTGACGTTTTTTTCCTCGGGCGCGTCCTTGGTGATCACGTTGACCATGCCGCCCATCGCATTCGGCCCGTACAGCGCCGATCCCGCGCCGCGCACGACTTCGACTCGTTCGACATCGTCCCAGTCTATTGTTTGCAACGTGTTCCGGTTGCCTATGCCGGTATCCAGGAATTCGGCGTACTGGCCGTTAACCAGCACCGATGACCGGCGCGAGCCGGTGCCGCGAATATTCAGCTTCGCAAAACCGGTCGTACCGCTACGGGAAATATCGACGCCGGCCGCGCGCGTCAGCACGTCAGTGGTATCGCGGCTGTACATGTTATTGATTTGTTTGTCGTCGATAACTGCGGTGGTCGCGGGAACTTCGGATTTTGACCGTTCGGTTTTAGTGGCCGTCACGACTATCGTATCCAGTTTACGGATAGCGTTTTTTTCATCCTCGGCCGCGCTATTGGTGCCGGCCGCTTCAGCTTGCTTGACCGCGACGGTATGGTCGTCGGTAAACCGGTAGCTTAATCCCGATTTGCCGAGCAGGATTTTCAGCGCTTGTTCGGTCGAATATTGTCCGGTAAGCGGCGCCGATGTTTTTCCCGACATTGCGTCGGCGGCATAAAGAATCTGCACGCCGGTTTGTTGCCCGAACTTCTCCAATGCGCTTGCTAACGGTTGAGAGGGAATGTCGACACGCAGTTTCTGTTCGGCAAGTGCATTCTGACAATAGAACAGGCTGGCGATTAACGGCAAAGCAAGTTGTTTCATGTTTTAGGGATCCTTGGGTAAATTTAAATGTGACCCCCTAACGACGTTTCAACTTTTTCAAACTGGACAATGTTTATTGATTTTTTCTAGTATCGATTCGGCAAAGTGCTTATGTTGGAACGCTGTTCCAGAGCCGTAAGATACCGGACAACCGGCGTAGGGCGCGCCGTGCACGCCTTATAACGAGCAGTTGAACGGCTTGAGCTGTTCGACTGATGACAAACGTTTCGGGCGGGGTTGCAAACAAACAACACCCAAATTCAGATGTACTTTGCCAACTTTGACAGGTTGCCATCGGCATTATGCGATGATTGGCGGTTTGCTACGCGCAACCGCCAATCATCTACAGATTACGCCTTCAAATGAAACACGATAAGGCGCAATCTGTGGGCTGCAATAGCGTAGCGTATTGCACCGTATGACAAGACTATCATTCGGCGCAATATGCGATAAAGCCGCTATTGCAGCCTACAGACCTTCACCTTAAAGCGCTATATTATTTAGACATATCCCCATAGCTGCCAAAGATTATTGGCATCCACAGAAACTATTGCGCAATTGGGAGCCAAGTTGTGCTCCTTCATAACTGTAGCAATCTCCTCTTGAGAACTTTTTTCTACTAGCGCTTTCCAAGTTTTTGTACCATCACCCTTCGAGTCGGAATGCACCCACACAACGAATCTGTCTCTAGCAGCATTCACAGACACGGTTGCTGATGTTCCAATGTTTAAATTATTCAACTTGTCAGCTACCTCACTCGAATATGGTACTTCTCCTATACAAGACCAAGACATATCTTTTCTCCTTTGTTTATTAGATTATAACTATGCTATTGATGCGGTTCGTACCTCACCGCATCCTACGGACTAACCAGCGCGATGAGCCGCACAGGTCATCGCCTATGTTATAGGACGACGATAGACACCACCAGACACGGATTCCGACCAATTCCGACCAATTCCGACATTTGCAGTGATTTCTTAGTAAAACCCGGCGAAATCCGAATTTTTGCTAAGGGTTTACTTACAGTGGCAACTGGTTTTTTTGAAGCATGCGCCAAAAGCTGCCGGTCTTGATTCCACTCAACGCCGCCTCGATGTATAGTCATCGCACTGCAAATTTCAGCCTACCGCATCAAGCCGATCATGCTTCGACAAGCTCAGCGTGAACGGTTTGACGACCAATTCCGGCACCGGGCCGGCTAGCGTGTTGGGATTTAGCGGTGCAAATTCCGTCCGGCTTCGATTTCATCGGTTGTCGCTGCTTTTTCGTGGGTCTTAGCCATCTCCTCATGAACAATAGCCATTTCTTCATGGTGTTTCTTCAACTTTTGATCCCCCGATTTGCCATAAGCTGCCGCTGCCGACTCATGGTATTGCGCCAGAGCGAGGTAATGTTCCTTGTATTCCTTATGAAATTCGGCTGCCTCTTGATGCTCTTTAACCGATATGGCGGACGCAGCGATATAACCGGGATGTTCAGGAACAGGTGAAATTTCCGCTAGTAATAGGACAGAAACAATGCTCATACAAACAGCCAAAGCCAAACCAAGGTAAGTATTTTTATTCATAATAATCAAAAAGTAGATAAGAGGCGTCAGCACACCGTTGCTACCGAGCGGGCCAAGTCCAACACCGTCAAAAGCCCATGCCCATCTCCAGCCAAGCCCGCACGTCGTCGGTCTTGCCGACCAATTCCGGCACCGGGCCGACCGGCGTAGCGACGAAGGCCCTGGCGCTCAATTGGCTGGCGCCGACCCAGTGCAGCTTCGGCCCCAACCAGTTAAGCCCGGCGCCCGCGCCGCTCAGCGTGGCCCGGTTGCTGCCCGCCGACCAGGGGTTCCGGTTGATCGTCACTTGCGCGCTGTCGATGAAACCGACCGCCTGGAATTGCCCGAACGGGCCTGACCACAAATCGTGTCTAAGTTCGGCGGTGCCGATGTAGCCGCTGTCGCCGGACACCGCGCCCATGTCGTAGCCGCGCACGGTGTACGGGCCGCCGACGACCATTTTCTTCGACGAATCCAGGTTGTCCTGCGCCCATTGCCCGGCGAACGCCAGATACAACGCGTCCTTCTCGTTCAGGCTTTGCAGCCGCGACACATTCGCGTTCCATTTCGAGAACAGGCCTTGGGTTTTTGCGCTGGCAGCATCCGACACCTGCGCATCCGGGTTGTCAAAACCGACATTTCCGCCGGTCCAGCCTACTATCCAGGTGTTGATGCCTCCTGATAACAAGGTATCCCGCGCATCGCCGGAAACGCTGACGGTGCCGTTATCCAGATGCCGGTAGGTCTTGATGCCGCTGACGTCGACACGGTCGCGCAGATCCAACCGGTCGTACTGGATTTGCGTGTACAGGTTGAAATCCCGGCTGCGGATCAGCGGGTGCCGGCCCCAGACGCTGCCGACCTGGGCGGTGCCGTGCGCATTCAACGCCGACAGCGATTCGCTCAGCATGTAATCCAGCGCCGAATAAGCCGCGCCGAAACGGGTGCCGAGGCCGTTGACCAGCGATTCGTAGGACAGCCGCCCGTAGTTCAGGTCGCTGCCGGCCGTCAGTCCGCTCAGGCTCAGCACGTCGCCGTGATGCAGCGGGTTGAGCCAGTTGATGGTGCCGCCGGCCCGTGGCCTGCCGGTATAGCGGTTGCCGTAGTCGTCGACCACGAGGTTGCCGGTGACGGCCTGGTCGGCATCGACGCCGACCTGCAAGTCGGAGGTGCCGACCGTCCCGCCCGGCTTCAAGGTCGAGTTGACGGCCAGGCCGGGGATGTCGGACAGCAATAACAGGGCATGATCGAGTCCCGCCTGGCCGATGGTCTGTCCACTGTGCAGCGTGGACAGGGTGTCGTTCAGCAGTCCGTCGTCAACTCCGCTGCGATTGTCGAGCTGGATCTTGTCGTACTTCGCTTCCATGACTTCTATCTTCACCACGCCGGAGTCGATGATCTGGGCCGGGATATAGGCCCGCGCCAGCGGATAGCCGTGGTCGCGGTAATACTGGGTGATGCGCTCGGCCAGTTCGCCCAACTGCGGCAGGGTGATGCTGTGGCCTTCGCTGTCCGCGACCAGTGCGTGCAACGTCTTGGTATCGATCTTGGCGTTACCGGCGATGAGGATGGCCGTCACCGGGAACGGCGCGCTCTCAGGCAGCTTGCCGGTGCTGGGGCCTTGGATGGTCAAGCCGGTACCGGAAGGCGACGGCGCGGGCGGCGTGACCGGCTGGAGCTGTTGCAGCATGGTGCCGGAATTGGGCGCAGCTTGCGCGGCCAGCGGAGCAAGGACCAGCAGGAGCATCGCCGCACAGAGCGGCGCTAGCGGCGACTTCAGCCGCCCATGGGCTGTTCGCCGGCTCCCTGCCGGGGCATTGAGGCATAAGGAGGGTTTCTTGGTTTGAGGTCGGGTATCAAATGTCATCATGTTGTTTTTAATAATGTCCGGTAATCGTGCTAACGCCCGGCAGGACAAGCGGTGCGCCGCCTGTCCTGCCGATGAGGTTTTTAGTCCGGGTTGTCTTACTCGCTGTCCGGCAGCTTCACGCCGCCGTTCACGATTTGCAATGTCGAGCCGTTTTCTCCGATGTCGATGACGGCATCCGCCTCGCTACCTTTGTCGAAAGTTGACGCGGATGCGTTCTCTCCAGAACCCTGAGTGTCGATATTAGTCGGTGATTGAGCTAAACCGGGCGCCTCTTTGCCGAAAGGCGGCTGGCCGGAGCTGGGAGCGGCCGCAGCCTGAGCGGCCAGTAGGACGAGGACGAGGACGAGGACGAGCAAGGTAGTCAATAAATATTTCATAGAGATGTCGGGTTATAGTTTATTTTCATTATGGTGCGTCATATTGCCTGGCAGCTTCACGCCGCCTTCACGATTTTCAGTGTCGAACCGCTCTCTCCGATAGTCCATAACTATCTACACCAGTACCGTCCCTTTCATCCTTGAGGGGGAAGAGGCATATATCGGGCGAGCCTATATAAATAAAAATTTTTACGATTAAATAGTTAAAGCGATCACCTGTGAATAATGAGAAGTTACTAAAAAACATCAAAAAAACTTCTTAAAAAACATAGCCAATTGATTTTTCAATACATTTAAAAATCAAATACGGTAGCCCTGAGCATACATACTCTTAAGTTACCGGCGTTTTTTAGTTTGGATTGAATCGAAACCGGAGTTCTCTTTCTTAAACGAGAACTGGCTGGGGCTTCCAGGCTGATTGCTCGTTGCGCTCGAAACCATGGTCGCCGTCAGCTGCGATACTACGTTACGCGCCAATGCAATAGCCTTAGCATTTGAACTCGTTGAATCTGTTGAACTTGTTAAACCTGTTGGGCTTGTCGCCCCCCTTGAACCCGTTGGCGCTGCGGTAATATTCGCCGTCAGCCCGGTCGGTAGCACCACATTATAATTACCGGCATCAGTACCTTTCAGCGTGAAACCGCTGACCGTAACGGCCTTACCGGTGCCGACATTGGCATCGGCAAATACGCCGCGGCCAGCGCCGTCTATGCCGACCTTATCGCCGCTCAGTGGCGCGACTGCGGCGGTACCGTCCAAGACCGCCATCGTGTTGCCGTCATAGACTTTGTTGCTGGCGGTCAATCCGGTTACCGCAAGGTCGGCCTTGCTGATGTTGCCAACGTTTCCGTTGATAGAAGTTTCCGCCAACTGATAACCGTAGACGGTGGCGGCGCCGTTACTGGCGCCGGCCATGGAAACGCCGGTAACGGCGACGTTCTTGCCGCTGCCGGCGTTTTTGCTGTCATAGATGCCGCTGGTCGGATTGTTCAACGTAATCGTATCGCCATCCAGTGCGCCGCTGGCGGCATAGTTAGCTCGGGTCAGCGTGGCCGTGGGCGTCGTATCGTAGACTTTACTTACATTGCCGGTTAAAGACGCGGTAACGACAGGCGCAGCCGTATAGAGGAATCCATTGCCGCTGCCCAGCGCCGTGCTACTGCCATAGGTGGCGTTGTATTGCTTGAAATCGTAAGCTAGGCCATTGCGGGTGTCGTTAGCCGGGGTTTTAGACCATACCAGCCAGCGGCCGTTGGGAGTAGACAGCGCGTTGGCGCCGGCTTTGTTGATGAAGCTCTGGCCGGCTAACTGCAAGGCATCGCCGGTGGCGGTGGAGGTGATGTCGGCATTCAGCGTCATCGCATTGCCGGCGACCAGATTCAGGCGTCCGGCCACATTAACGGCGCTATTGACGGTGATGTTGTTGCTGGCTTGCAGCGTCACGGTGCTGCCCGAAGCCACCACGGCGGCCAGGGCCGTGGGGCTGAGTGTGGGACTGCTGACGCTGGCATTGTTGACCATGGTTAACAGGTTGGAAGCGTCGGCGACCAGCCAGACCGCGCCCACGCCGTTGTTCCAAAGCTTATTGCGCACCATGTAGTTGCCGTTGCTCAGCGTGGTGATGCCGTCGCTGCCCATCTTATTGTTGGCCGTTCTGCCGATCAGCGAATTGGCGCCGGACACCGCGCCGCTGACACCGCTGACGCCGCTGCCCCAGGTGACCGCGCCCGCATCGACGACCGTGCCGTTGTCCCAACTGGCGCTACGCACTAGGTAGTTGCCGTTGCTCAGCGCGGTGACGCCGTCGCTGCCTACCTTATCGTTGGCCTTGCCGCCGACCAGCGAATTGGCGCTGGACACCGCGCCGACGGTGCCGCCGTCGCCATTGCCCCAGGTGACCGCGCCGGCATCGACGACCGTGCCGTTATCCCAACTGCTACTCCTCACCACGTAGTTGCCGTTGCTCAGCGCGGTGACGCCGTCGCTGCCTACCTTATCGCTAGCCTTGCTGCCGACCAGCGAATTGGCGCTGGACACCGCGCCGACGGTGCCGCCGGCGCCATTGCCCCAGGTGACCGCGCCCGCATCGGCGATAGCGCCGTTATCCCATAGGCTACTGCGCACCACGTAGTTGCCGTTGCTCAGCGTGGTGACGCCGTCGCTGCCTACCTTATCGTTGGCCTTCGTGCCGACCAGCGAATTGGCGCTGGACACCGCGCCGCTAGTGCCGCCAGTGGCACTGCCCCAGGTGACCGCGCCGGCATTGGCGGCGGTGCCGTTGCTCCAAGTGCTACTACGCACCACGTAGTTGCCGTTGCTCAGCTCGGTGACGCCGTCGCTGCCTACCTTATCGTTGGCCGTGCTGCCGACCAACGAATTGGCGCTGGATACCGCGCCGCTGGCGCCGCCGGCGCCATTGCCCCAGGTGACCGCGCCCGCATCGGCGATAGCGCCGTTATCCCATAGGCTACTACGCACCACGTAGTTGCCGTTGCTCAACGCGGTGATGCCGTCGCTGCCTACCTGATCGTTGGCCGTGCTGCCGACCAGTGAATTGGCGCTGGACACCGCGCCGCTGATGCCGGTGGCGCCGCTAGCCCAGGTGACCGCGCCCGCATCGACGACCGTGCCGTTGTCCCAAGACTTACTGCTCACCACGTAGTTGCCGTTACTCAGCTCGGTGATGCCGTCGCTGCCTACCTTATCGTTGGCCGTGCTGCCGACCAGCGAATTGGCGCTGGACACCGCACCGCTGATGCCGGTGGCGCCACTAGCCCAGGTGACCGCGCCTGCGGCGGTGGCCATGCCGTTGTTGTTCCAAGCGCTACTGCGCACCACGTAGTTGCCGTTGCTCAGCGCGGTGATGCCGTCGCTGCCTACCTGATCGTTGTACCAGCTGCCGACCAACGAGTTGGCGCTGGACACCGCGCCGACGGTGCCGCCGGCGCCATTGCCCCAGGTAACCGCGCCGGCATCGAGGAGGGTACCGTTGTCCCAAAGTGTACTGACTACCACGTAATTGCCGTTGTTCAGCGCAGTGACCCCGCCATTGCCCACCTGATCGCCGACCCACATGCCGGACCTGCCCACGCTGCCGACCAGCGAGTTGGCGCTGGAAACGATGCCGCTGATGCCTGTGGCGCCGCTACCCCAGGTGACTGCGCCCACATCGACGAGGGTGCCGTTATCCCACGCCTGGCTAGTCACCACGTAGTTGCCGTTGCTCAGCGCGGTGATGCCGTTGCTGCCCGACCGATCGCCCACCCGATCCTCGGCCGAGCTGCCGACCAGCGAATTGGCGCTGGACACGATGCCGCTGATGCCGCCGGTACCGCTACCCCAAGTGACCGCGCCCGCATCGAAGACTGTGCCGTTGTCCCAAGTCCTACTACTCACCACGTAGTTGCCGTTGTTCAGTACCGTGATACCGCTGGAGCCCACCATATCATCTGTCGAACTGCCGACCAGCGAGTTGGCGCTGGACACGATGCCGCTGACGCCGGTGGCGCCGCTACCCCAGGTGACCGCGCCCGCCGCGGTGGCCGTGCCGTTGGCCCAATAGTCACTGCGCACCACGTAATCGCCGTTGCTCAGCTCGGTGATGCCGCCGTAGCCTACTTTATCGCCGGCCGAGCTGCCGACCAGCGAATTGGCACTGGACACGATGCCGCTGACACCGCTGGCGCCACTGCCCCAGGTGACCGCGCCGGCATTGGCGGCTGTGCCGTTACCCCAATAGGTGCTATTCACCACATAGTTGCCGTTGCTCAAGGCAGTGATGCCGCCGAAGCCCACCTGATCGCCGGCCGTGCTGCCGACCAGCGAGTTGGCGCTGGACACAATGCCGCTGATGCCGCTGGCTCCGTTACCCCAGGTGACCGCACCCGCATTGGCGGCCGTGCCGTTGTTCCACTTGTAACTGCCCACCACGTAGTTGCCGTTGCTCAGCGTCGTGACACCGTTGCCACCCACCTGATCGTTGGCCTTACTGCCGACCAGCGTAGAGATCAGCGCGCCGGTGCTGCCGTTGTAAAGATACACGGCTCCGGCCTTAGCCCCGCCAAAGCCGTCAAGCGGTGTCGCCACCACGATATTGCCGTTGCTCAGGGTTGTCACGCCACCGCCGCCGTGCTGTTCACCCGCCACCGGGTCGGGGTTGGCGAGGTCAAGGTAGAACATCGCCGGCGCGCTGGCATCAATCACTAGGTTGGCCGGGTCGAGCAACAGGTTGCCGCCCGCGCCGGCGTCGGCCTGCCCGCCGTAGTTCAGCGTCTGTTTGCCGGAGATTTCGATGAAACCTTCGGGGCCGGTCTTGGCGCTGCCGTAATAATCGGTGTTGCCGTCGGCCCAGGCCACGATCTTGCCTTGCCGGCCCTGGGCGCTGAGGGTCGTGGAGCCGTTGATGCGGGTGTGGCCGGCATTGGCGATGGCGGGGTTGGCGCCGTGGGCGTCGCCGCCGATCAGCAGGGCGCCGCCCTGGGTTTGGCCGTCGGCGCTGACGTTGGCCGCTGCCAGCGTCAGCTGCGGGGCGGTAGCGGTGACTTGGCCGCCGCGGTCGCCGTTGGCGCTGACGGCGCCGGATAAGTAGGCGCTACTGCCGCCGCTGAGCTTGACGTCACCGCCCTGGCCGCTTGCATTGGCGGTGATTTCGCCGGCGGCGGTCTGGATCAGGGTGCCTCCGGCAGCCAGGTTGACGCTGCCGCCATCGCCAGCCGTGCCGTCGGCATGGATGCTTCCGGCTTGCAGCAGGCTTCGGCCGGCGATGTCAACGCTGCCGCCGCTGTTGCCCGATACGTCCAAGCGGCCGGTGTTGACGACCATGTCGCCGCCCAGTTTAATCACGCCGTTATGGTTCTCGACGCTATAGGCTTCGATCACGCCTTCGTTGTTGACCACGCTGGCCAGCAGGGCGTTTTGCGCGCCGGAGGTCATGATGACTTGGCCGCCGTCGGCCCGGATCAGTTGTTTGTTTTCGGCCAAGCTGTCCAACACGCCTTGGTCAACTTGCATTTGCACTAGGTTGTTGCCGTTGAAGGTCAGCGTCACGGCGCTGCCCGCGCCCAATGCCACGGTGCCGAGTTGCGCGGTGATAACGCCCTGGTTGCTGACGGTGTTGCCGAGCAAGGCGACGGAGCCGCCGTCGGCGGCATGGATTTCGCCTTTGTTGACGACGCTGCCGGCGCCGTTGCCGGAGAAGGTTTTGGTGTTGGAATTCAGGCTGGCGTCGTTAACATCCAGCGTCGAGGCGACCAAGCCGCCGACGTTGACCTGCGCGCCCTGGCCGAACAGGATGCCGTTCGGGTTAATCAGGTACACCTGGCCGTTGGCGTTCAGGTGGCCAAGGATTTGCGTGCCGTTGGTGTCGGCGATGCGGTTGACGGCGATGGCGGACGTATTGGGCTGCTGGAAGTTGACGGTTTCGCTCGGCGCGATGTTGAAGCTCTGCCAGTTGGCCGACATATTTTGGCTGGTCTGGTTGATGGTGGTAGTCGCGCCGGACTGAGTGATGCTGCCGGAACCTGAAGTCACCTGCCCACCGATCGGTTCGGTGTGGCCGACGGTGGCGGTCAGCGATAAGGCCGCCGCGAACAGTTTGCGGCTGGAGCCTTTGCTGCGCCCGCGCGCGGTTTCCGCGACCGGAATCCAGACTTTATAGACATGACTCCAGACGAGCCGGTAGATGCGATTCATTGAGGCGTGGCGTTTCATAAGGGTATTTTTGTTTAATAATGAACAGGCGTGGGACTGGAAGAGGTATCAATCGAATGTCGTTAGGCTAAGGACGGGCAATTTCTTCGCCCTCCTGCATTGCTTTACTGCCTCTGTCCATGTGGACATCCGGCAGGAGCGGGAGAATTCTTTTAATGGCATTGGCTATAAATCCCGGTCCACTCGGTGACGTGTATGATATTGGTCGACCGCTGCCGCGACCAGACACGAACCCCGACCAATTCCGACCAATTCCGACATTTGGTAAGAATTTACTTACAGCGATAAGAATTTGCTTACAATGGCAACGATTGTTTTACGCCGCACCAAGCGGCAAAATGGCGCCCCGCTCTCCGGCAACATTGACCTGACCTACTGCAAACAACACATGCGACTTTTCGGCCCTTTTATTACCCCGTATATCCATTGGTTCCCGGCCTGCCTGATGCTGGGCATGGCCTTATTGGCGGGTCAAGCGGTTGCCGCCGAGGCGGCGCGGGTGGATTTGACAGCCACGGCCGAATATCTCGAAGATGCGCAAGGCACGTTGACTCTCGCCGATGTCTCAGGCCAGGCCGCATCCCGCTTCGCGCCGATGACGGATGTCAATCTGGGCTATTCCCGCTCCACGTTCTGGTTCCGCATTCCGCTGGCGGAGGAACATGGCGATGTAGCGAACCGGCTGCTGGAAGTTGCGTTTTCCGATCTGGATTATGTGGCGTTTTACGCGCCGGGCCGGCCGCCGGTGGTGGCCGGGCGGGATTACCCCATTAACCCGGATATGTGGCCGCACCGCTTTTATGTGTTTCCGCTGAAGCTGACCGCCGAACCGCGCTATTTTTATCTGCAAGTGCGCTCCGGAAGCGGCGTGACCGTACCGCTGGCACTTTGGGAACCGTCGGCCTTTGCCGGCGAAACGCAGAAAATCTATCTGGCCCAAGCCTTGTATTACGGCGAGTTGCTGGCCTTGCTGATTTACAACTTGCTGATCTTCCTGTCGCTACGGGAGCGCGGTTTTTTGCTCTATAGCCTGTTCGCCTGTTTCATGGGCCTGGGGATGCTGGCCGGCAACGGCCTTGCCAGACAGTTCCTGTGGCCGGCGGCCCTGGCTTGGCCGGGCGGCCTGACCTTGACCGCGTATGCCTTGACCATGGTTTTCGCCCTGTATTTCGCCCAACACTTTCTACAAACCCACGCGCTGTTGCCCAGGCTCCATCGCGCGATACACCTGACGGCGGGTTTTGGCTGGCTGGTCGCCATCGCGCCTTGGTTCGCTATTTCATCTCCCTCGGCGGCATCGGGAATGTCCATAGACGCCATCGTGACGGGCGGGCTGATGATCGCGGCCGGCTTTCTGTCGTGGCGCGCCGGCAACCGCAGCGCACGCCTGTTTCTGCTGGCCTGGGGCGTGCTGGCGCTGGGCGCCGTCGTCTCCGGCATGCATAATTTCGGCCTGTTGCCGACCAATATCCTGACCGCTTACGCGGCGCAGCTAAGTTCGGCCGCCGAGATGCTGTTGCTGTCGTTCGCGCTGGCCGAGCGCATCCGGCTGGAGCGCAACGCGCGGGAGGCCGCGCAGGCCGAGGCGCTGACGGCGCGGCAATCGCTGGTGGAATCGCTACGCGAATCGGAAGCCAAACTGGAAAAAACCGTGGCGGAACGCACCGCTGAATTGAATCAGTCGCTGCAAAACGAACGCAGCCTGCTGGATCGCTACGTCCGTTTCGGCGCGCTGATTTCCCACGAGTTCCGCAATCCCTTGGCCATTATCAAGAGCCAGCTGACGCTGATCGAGAAAGAGCGGCAACACGGCCTGAACCATACCGAGCGGCGCCTGGGGGCGATTGCGTCGGCCGCCGGCCGGCTCGGCGTACTATTCGAGGAATGGCTGCAAAGCGACCGCATGCGGCGGTCGGTCCAGGAGCTGAATCTGGTCACCCTTCCTCTCGCCGCCTGGCTCGCTAGCGTCATCGACGATTGCCGCGAGTGCTACGTCAATTATCCGTTCGAGCTGCGCATCGCGGACGGCTTGCCGGACATCGGCGCCGACGAAGCCATGCTCAGGATAGCCGTCCACAACCTGATTGATAACGCCGCCAAATATGCCCCGCCCGGCACCAAGATCGACATCGAAGCGCTGGAACGCGACGGCATGGTGGGCATCGCGGTAATCGACAGAGGCCCCGGCATTGCGCCGAAACACCGCGACGAGATATTCGCGGATTATTTTCGTGTCGTCCCCGAAAGCGAAGTCGCCGGCCTCGGCCTCGGGCTTGCTTTCGTCAAAAAAATCGTCGACCGGCATCGCGGCTGGATCGAATTGAAAAGCGAACTGGGTATAGGCACGGGCTTTTGCCTGTGGCTGCCCGGCAATACAGATAAGGAGACTCCCAATGAGCGATAAACTAAAAGACAACACCAGAATCCTGGTGGTCGAGGACGAGCCGGATTTGTGCGAAGCCATGGTGTCCTTCCTCCAGTTGGAAGGCTTTCAAGCCGCCGGCGTCGGCAGCGCGGAAGCGGCGGACGACTGGCTGAAAGCGCACCCCATCGACATTGTCATCCTCGATGTCGGCCTGCCGGACAGGGATGGGATTGCCTGGATCAGGCAATCCGAATCGCCCCGCGACAAGGGACTCATCGTCACCACGGCACGCGGCGAATTGCCGGATCGCATCCGCGGCCTGACCGCCGGCGCCGATGCTTATCTGGTAAAGCCGGTGGAGTTCGAGGAATTGCACCTGATTGTGACCAACGTGGCAAACCGCCTCGGCTGCGGCATCCCCAACCTCCGCCCCGGCTGGAAGCTCGTCCCCGTGCGCTGGGAACTCATTTCATCGAACGGCGACATCATTAAATTAACGCATTCCGAGACAACACTGCTTACCACGCTGGCCGCCTCGCCCGGACAAGCCGTACACCGGGAGGAACTGATCCGCGCGCTGGGCTACGAGCCGGAAACCTACGACCCGCGCCGCATGGAAATCCTGGTTAGACGCTTGCGCAACAAGGTTGCGTTGCAATCCCCGATACGCCTGCCGTTGGAAACCGTCCACGGCCAGGGTTACGCCTTTGCGGCGGATATTGCCGTGGCGTAGGAGTACTTGAGCAGCACCTCGGCACAGCCGTTTATCCTAAAAAATCAGCTCATCCACGAAAAACAGCGTCAGTTAAAAAGTAGCAGGCCCTGATGATAGCCTTTATAATCGTTCGCCATGAGCCTACAAAATCGCATAATCAACCATTTCACCACCAGCATCCAAACCCAGCAGGATACGCTGACCAACCTTGGCGAACTGATCGAGTTTGTCTCGCAACGACTGGTCGCAACCCTGCTTAACGATAAGAAAATAATTACTTGCGGCAATGGCCGTTCGGCAGCTGTCGCCCAATTGCTGTCATCGGCGATGCTTAACCAATACGAACGCGACCGGCCTTCGTTACCCGCTATCGCCTTAACCACCGACACCGCCACGATCACCGCGATAGCCAACGACTATCATTTTGACGACATTTTCGTTAAGCAGCTCAGGGCCTTGGGCCAAAGCGGCGATATATTGGTCGCTTACACCGACGGCAATAATTCGGCCAATATCGCCAAAGCCATTAGTACGGCTCACGATAAGGACATCAGCGTGATCGCTCTGACCGGTAATAACGGCGGCATGATTACGCCATTGCTCCATGAAACCGACATAGAAATCCGCGTACCGTCGGACTCCAGCATCCATATTCAGGAAGTACACGTATTGATTACCCATTGCTTGTGCGATTTAATCGACCATCAATTATTCGGCGGTTAAGCGGTGAAAAAGCTTTTATTGCCGCTGCCGGCGCACGTTTTTCTCAGTACCGGCTGTTCGGCGATTACGGCCGGCGGCGTGGAAATGACCGGGCTGCAATAGACGCGGCCAGACCACCATCCGACATTAAACAAATCATCACGGTTTTTGAATACATTGACTCATCTCGCCCCCCTGCCCCAAGATTTCCTGAAACTGCTGGCTGAAATCTTTGCCGCCCAAGACATTTTAACCGCGCCTGAAGACTGCTGGACTTACGGTTACGACAACAGCCGCCGCCATGTGTTGCCTCAAGCCGTGGTTTTCCCGACCACGCATGAACAGGTGGTCAAAGTCGTCAACGCCTGCAACCAATTCAAGGTCTCGCTGACTACCCGAGGCCGCGGCACCGGCACCACCGGCGCGACCACGCCGCTTAAAAGCGGGCTGATCGTGTCGCTGGAACGCATGAACAAACTGGTCGAGTTTTCGCCGGATAACCGCTACATCAAAGTCGAACCGGGCATGACCAACCAGCAAGTGCAGGACATCGCCAAAACCAAGGGCTTTTTCTGGCCGCCCGATCCGACCAGCGCGGCCTTTTGCAGCATCGGCGGCAACTTGGCCTATAACTCCGCAGGCCCCAGGGCGGTCAAATACGGCACGCCCCGAGAAAACACGCTGGGCTTGCGCGCGGTGACCGGCGCGGGCAAGGAAATCCGCGTTGGCGTCCACACCAGTAAAGGCGTGGTCGGCTATGACTTGACCCGGTTGATACTCGGCTCGGAAGGCACGCTGGCGATTATTACCGAAGCGACATTAAAGCTGACGCCGCTACCGGAAGCGACCAAAACGCTCAGGGCCATCTACAACTCGGTTTTCGATGCGGCCAAAGCGGTTTCGGCGATCATGTCGCAACCGGTCATTCCGTGCGCGTTGGAGTTTATCGACGGCAATGCGATCAATATGATCAGGCAGTATTCGGAATCCGATCTGCCGGAACATGCAGGCGCGATGCTGATGATTGAAGTCGACGGGCAACGCGAAGGTTTGGATACGGCGGCGGAAAAAGTCGCTGCCGCCGCCAAAAACGACGGTCTGCTGGATATTAGGCTGGCCCAGACCGATGCCGAAGTGAAAGCGCTCTGGCAAACCCGGAAAGCGCTATCCCCGGCGTTGCGTAAAGTGGCCCCGAAAAAAATCAATGAAGATGTGGTGGTCCCGGTTACCGAAATGCCGGCATTGATAGCAGGATTGGGTGAGCTGTCGAAAAAATACGACCTGCCTATTATTAACTTCGGCCATGCCGGCAACGGCAATATCCATGTTAATTTATTGCTTGATCCGGATGAACCTGAACAAGGCAAAAAAGCCCACGCCTGTCTGGACGAAATTTTTTCCTTAGTGCTGGCGCTGAACGGCACGCTATCCGGCGAACATGGCGTCGGCCTGGAAAAACGGGATTTTGTCGATAGGGAACTGGATGAGAATTCTCTGGAACTGATGCGGGCCATTAAGCGCCAATTCGATCCGAACGGCATACTTAATCCGGATAAAATGTTTCCGCTGGTTTAATAGGAATTTTCACCACGAAGAACACGAAGTTTATATTTTTCTTCGTGTTCTTCGTGTCTTCGTGGTGAATAACAAAATCCCATCTTATCCGTATAGTTCGCTACTGCCGTCCATGTCGCCGGTCTGGTTGTACAACATTGGCCGCCCTTGGTTAAGCGTCGCCGCTGCAACCACTTTGCAAACGGCGATTTTATGATCCCCGGCATCGGCATAATGACTGACCTGACAGTCGAAATAAGCCAAGCTTTCAGCTAACACGGGCGCGCCGGTTTCGGCTTGCCGCCATTGAAATCCTGCCATCTTGTCCGGAGCCGATCTGCCGAAATGCTCGGCTATAGCAAATTGATCTTGCCCTAAAACATTAACCGTACAAACTCCGCTTTCCTGCATCAATTGATAAGAGTAATGCTTGGGATTAATGCTGATCGCCAGCAACAACGGATCGAAAGACACCTGCATGACCCAGGCTGCGGTAAACGCATTCTGGCGTTCACCTTTACCGACACCGATCACGTAAACGCCGTGACTAATTTGTTTGACTAATGTCTCAGGATTTTCAATCATGTTAATGCACCAGCTTAATGCGCATCGATAAATCGACGGCCCTGACATTTTTGGTTAATGCACCTATCGAAATATAATCGACGCCTGTCTCGGCAACACTCCTGATGTTGTCCAGGCCGATATTGCCGGACGCTTCAAGCTCTATGCCGGTGTTTGATTTGACCGCCGCTGCCATATCTTCAATGCTGAAATTATCCAGCATGATTCGGTCGGGCTTTGCCTCGACCGCTTCCAAAAACTCCTGCATCGATTCGACCTCCACTTCCACGGGAACCGAAGTTAATTCCCGCGCCGCCCGGATTGCTTGGGCTATGGAACCTGCCGCGATGATGTGGTTCTCCTTGATCAAAACCCCGTCATATAAGCCGATCCGGTGGTTATAGCAGCCGCCGCAGGCTACCGCATATTTTTGCGCATTTCTCAGTCCCGGAATGGTCTTGCGGGTATCCAGCACTTTGCAGCCGGTGCCGGAAACCGCATCGGCATATTGTCTGGCGACCGTTGCCGTCGCAGACAAGGTTTGCAGCAAGTTCAGCGCGGTGCGCTCGCCGGTCAGCAAGCCTCTGGCCGCACCGCTGAGCTTGCATAACAGCGTATTTTTACCGACCGACTCGCCTTCAGCAGCCAGCCAGTCGATCTTAACGTTTGAATCCAGATGCTTAAAAACCGCATCAAACCAAGCTTGGCCGCAAAGCACCATGTCTTCCCTTGTCACAACCTCGGCTTCTGCCGTCATCGCTTCGGGAATAATGGCGGCGGTTATATCGCCGGAACCGATGTCTTCGTCGAGGAAAGGTTTTATTTCTATCATGTTCAATTGTTGTTCTGTCATAAACTCATCAATTTTAAAAATACGCGTTCGGTGATCGTCTTTGTATCGAACTTAACAATGGCAGCCTGCCCTTTACGCAGTTTTTCCGCCAACTCGGCGTCTTGAAGTTCAAATATTTTTGCTCCGTTTTTCCCGACAAACAGCATCGCTTCTGCCGCGGCATCTTTCCACAACAGCTTGCCCCATAGCCTTCCCGATTCCGAGCTGAATGCAACCCAGCTCCCTTCGGCAAGATTTCCGGCCTGCGCGGAATTCTCGTCTATTATTTTCTCGCTCTCAACCGGCGCAGCACTAACTATATCGCCTACTGTTTTTTTAGCTTCCTTTTTATCCATTAAAATAATATGCCATACGGCAAGCTCTTTAAAAAAACGCGATTGTGCGGATTTTTCATATGAAATTTGCTTCAAGCCGTTTCTTAACTCCGCAATCAATCCCGGCAACAATTTTAATATTTGTTTTCTCTGCTGATCGTCTGCCGGTGGCATGACGCTTACAATCAACTCGTCCATGGCCTGCACCGATTTTTCCCATCGCTCCGGCTGCTCGTCTTTGCCGGTATAAGCATCCAGCAAGACACGCGACCAAACATCGCGTAGAAACTCGGCTATCGCTGCCGGCAGCTTTTTGCCCTTGATGCTGTTTTCAATGACTGTAGCGACTATTTTTCTGTTCGACGCCACGACTTGTTTATCGATCATAAACTGTCTGGCGTTCTCTTCGATGCGCTGACTTCGCTGTTTTTGCTTATTCATGTAGTTTGAAAATTCACCCGCTTCCGTCGCCCAGCCGGAAAGTTCGAAGCCGCTATCCTTGGTTATTCTTTTTACTGCCCCGGCAATACGCTCCCGGATTAGCTGATCGTCAGACTCATCGTTATTCAAAAACATTCCGGCCGCAAATAAATCATCGAGCAACTGCCTGACAGCGCTGTCCCGGCTGGTAAAAACACTGTATTTGCCTACAGAAGCGGCTGCCAGCGGAATTTCCAATTGTAAAAGGGCTGTTTTTACAGCGTCAGGAAGCAACTTATCCTGCTCTATTTCGTTAAAAATCAGCGCCGCCAAATCCAGCATGTCTTCATCATGTCTAGCCAAAACTCTGCTATCGATGCTAAAACTGAGCTCCTCCAGTTTTTTGAGCAGCCGCCGTTTTAACGGCTGTTTCTTTTCTTCCCGGTTCGAGCCGTCATTAGCCAATTGAAGCACTTGTAATGCATTTTTTATTTCAAGCGGCTCATAGAAGATATTTCCGGCAGCCGACATAACATCATAAACGGAAGGAAAATGAGCCAATCGCCATAACTCCAGCTTCTTTTGCATCAGCCTAAACTCCGCACTTGGCTGTTCGGAGCTTGTCCCGGCAAGATCCTCACGCTCGGCGACCGCTCTATGCAACGGCAGCAAACTTGGCACACTGCCATGTTGTTCCTTGGCTTGCGCTACATCCGCTAACGGTGCCGTCGTAGCGCCGTCGCACCGCCTCATCAACTCGCTATAAATAAACCCCAAATGCTTAAAAACATTAACTTCAAACGCTTTGTATATAGCGATTCTTCCGTCGGTATTTAATTTCAGGGACCGGACAGCCTCCGCCAAAGCGCGAATCAACTGCTCCGGAAATATAGGATTTTGACTGTCGGCAATCGTTTGTTTACCTCGCCGGAATGCAAACTGTTTATTAAGACCGATCAATTCTTCATAACATGCACGTTCACACTGGCGGATAATCAGGTTAATCGCATGATTTTCTTTGACCGCCTCATCGCCGGTCAGCGAGACGTTAAAAAAGTTCAATTCTCCGCTCCGGCTATCGATAGTTTTCTGGTCGTCAAAAAGACGATGAACTTTGGCCAAATAGTTTTGTTTAATCTCTCTCCGGACCGAGCGAACGTATTCCAACAATTTGATATATTGCTCTTTACTTAGTCTTTCGCGATGCTTGCCTAACTGCAAGCCGAATTCAAGATCGATTCGCATGCAACAATCATCGACAGCCTGCTCAAAATGCTGGAAGAAAATCGGCCTGATTTTGCTTAATATCTCAATCTTATCCACTTTATCCAAACCTGAACTTATTTGTTGCCGATTGCCTGTTGCAGTATATCTGCTGTTATTGAAAGATAAATTAGTCATAGCCTAGTCCTCAAATCGTGTTTCGGCTAATAATATGTGTATTTACCTTGGATACTGTGCTTTGTTTTCCGCTTTTTACTTCCCTTCCTAACTCATGAACATAAACCAGCACTGGTTAACAAATATTAGCCAAATACCCTCGCCGAACTTCGATGAAAGGCCTGATCCGACAGATATTTCCTTATTGGTAATTCACTGCATCAGTCTTCCGCCCGGCGAATTCGGCAATCATCATATAGACCGGCTGTTCTGCAACCAGCTTAATCCCGATGATCATCCTTATTTTGAAGACATTTATCAGCTCACCGTATCGGCACATTTATTGATTAAGCGCGATGGAAGTTGTGTTCAATATGTGCCGTTCGACAAACGCGCTTGGCATGCGGGGAAGTCGAGCTATCAAGGCCGGGAACGCTGTAATGATTTTTCTATCGGCATAGAACTTGAAGGCACCGAATCGGTCGATTATACCGACCGGCAATATATACAACTCGCCGGCGTAATTCGAAGTTTGCTTGAAGCTTATCCCAAGCTATCGACCCAACGCATTACCGGGCATAGCGATATTGCGCCGGGACGAAAAACCGATCCGGGCGCTTCTTTTGACTGGCAACGGCTTTTAGGACTGTTGAAATAGCTTTAGTTATAGACGGCTTTTATTCACCACGAAGAAACGAAAGACTCGAAGTTTATTCTTCGTGTCCTTCGTGTCTTCGTGGTGATGATCTTTTAGTTTTTTTAAATCGACTCTTTCGAGTCCCCAAAACCGAACGATTCCAATAGCATTAACATCACGCCCAGAGTAATCGCGGAGTCTGCGATATTAAAAGCGGGCCAATGCCAAGTGTCGTAATAGACATCAAGAAAATCGATCACATAACCATAAGCCAGCCGATCGATCAAATTGCCGACAGCGCCGCCCAAAACCAGCGACAAAGCCACCGCCAGCAAGGTCTCGCGTTCTTTTAACCGGGTCAGCCAAACCGCAATGGCCACACTGATCGCCAACGCCAAGCCGGCAAAAAACCAGCGCTGCCAACCGCCTGCTTCGCTCAGGAAACTGAATGCCGCGCCGGAATTATGCACATAGGTCAGCTTAAAAAACGGCATGATCTGAATCGACTCATAAAGTTTCATCGACCCCGCTATCGCAAGCTTGCTGGCTTGATCGAGAATTACCGCCAATAACGACAGCCACAACCATTTCAACATAGCCTTATTACGCATAGTGTCTGTGTTCGCCGTCACCCGCTACGTTTTCCACGCAACGGCCGCACAGTTCGGGATGTTCCGCAGTTTTACCGACATCGGGACGTTGATGCCAGCAGCGCACGCATTTTTCCTGTTCGGAAACGACGACCTTTAATTTAACGCCTTCAATTTCAGTCTGAATAGCGTCTTCCGGCGCATTACTTTCAGTCATGACTGCGGCATTGGAGGTGATGAAGATAAAACACAGCTCATCCGATAACCGATCCAGGGCATCAAAAAACTCGGCATTGCAATACAATTCGATTTCCGCATTCAGCGAAGAACCTATATCGCCTTTGGCCCTGCTTTTTTCCAGTTCTTTACCGACAGCGGCCCGGACGACCATGACTTTTTGCCAGAATTCGCGGTTCAGCGCGGAATCGTTATCCAGCTCAACCAAGCCCCGATACCAGGTTGCCAAAAACACCGATTCGCTGCGCTCGCCCGGCATATATTGCCAGATTTCATCGGCGGTATAACTGATGATCGGCGCCAGCCAGCGTGTCAACGCTTCAAGCACATGATACATAGCGGTTTGCGCCGAACGCCGCGCCAAGCCGCCGGCTTTTGCGGTGTATTGCCGATCCTTGATAATGTCCAGGTAAAACCCGCCCAGGTCGATCACGCAAAAATGATGCACTTTCTGGTAGATATGCTGGAATTGATAGGTTTCATAAGCGGTTTTAACTTCTTCCTGCAACGCGAACGCCCTATCCAAAACCCAGCGGTCCAGCGCCAGCAAATCCTTGGTATCGACCAGATGTTGCGCCGGATCGAAATCGTCCAAGTTGGATAGCAGGAAGCGCGCAGTATTTCTAAGGCGTCTGTAGCCATCCGAAGTGCGTCTGAGAATTTCATCCGATACGCTCATCTCGCCGCGATAATCGGTCGAAGCGACCCATAAGCGCAACACATCCGCGCCTAGGTCTTTCATCACCGATTGCGGGGCAACCACATTGCCTCTTGATTTGGACATTTTCTTGCCGTCGGCATCGACGGTAAAGCCGTGCGTCAACACGGCTTTGTAAGGCGCAACCTCATTCATCGCAACCGAAGCCAGCAATGACGACTGGAACCAGCCGCGATGCTGGTCGGAGCCTTCCAAATACAAATCGGCCGGAAAATGCAACTGCTCGCGTTTTTCCAAGACGCAGGCATGAGTCACGCCGGAATCGAACCAAACATCCAACGTATCGTTTATTTTTTCGTAGCGCCCGGCTTCATCGCCTAACAATTCAGCCGCTTCCAGCTCGAACCAGGCATCTATGCCTTTTTGTTCGATGCGTTGCGCCACTTGCTCAACCAGTTCAGCCGTGCGCGGATGCAATTCGCCGGTTTCTTTATGGACAAAAAACGTGATCGGTACGCCCCAAGTGCGCTGACGGGAGATGCACCAGTCGGGCCGGCCTTCCATCATGCTCTCAATGCGTGCTTGGCCCCATTCGGGAATCCAGCTGACACGCTTGACTTCATTAAGAGCCTGTTCGCGCAGTTTGTTTTTATCCATAGAGATAAACCACTGCGCCGTGGCACGGAAAATAATCGGGGTTTTGTGCCGCCAGCAATGCGGATAGCTGTGCAGTATCGCCACGTGATGCAATAATTTGCCTTGTTGCGTCAATACTTCCAAGACATGGGCGTTGGCGTTGAACACATGTTCACCGGCAAAAATTTCCGTGCTCGGCAGGAATACGCCGTCATTGCCGACCGGATTATCAACCGGTAAGCCGTATTTCAAGCCGACCGCATAATCGTCCTGGCCGTGTCCGGGGGCTGTATGTACCGCGCCGGTACCGGCTTCGATAGTAACATGGTCGCCGAGAATGATCGGCACTTGCCGATCATAAAAAGGATGCTGCAATAATTGATGCTCTAATGCCGCGCCTTTGCAGTAAGCAACGACATGGTAGTTTTCGATGTCGTAACGCAGCATTGCATCTTTAAGCAAAGCTTCTGCAACAACCAGGCGCTCTTTGTTGCCGTCTTTTTCGCATTGCACCACGGCGTATTCAAGCTCGGAGTTTAATGCAACGCCCTGATTTGCAGGCAGGGTCCAAGGTGTAGTCGTCCAGATCACTACGGATAGCGGCCCTACTCCATCGTGCTCGGGCACATGATGACATTGATTCAAGAATGCCTCTTCATCAACAACCTGAAAACGCACATCGATAGCAGGCGAATGTTTATCTTCATATTCGACTTCCGCTTCAGCCAGCGCGGAACCGCAATCGGTACACCAATGTACAGGCTTAGCGCCTTTTGCTATATGGCCGTTCCGGCTGATCTTGCCCAATGAACGCACGATGTCGGCTTCAAAGGCAAAATCCATGGTCAGATACGGATGCTCCCAATCGCCTAAAATACCCAGACGGATAAAGGCCTCTTTTTGTATGTTGACTTGTTTGCCGGCATATTCGCGGCAGGCTTTACGGAAAACAGCCGGAGATACTTTAACGCCCGCTTTACCGATTTTTTTCTCTACCTGTAATTCAATCGGCAAACCGTGACAATCCCAGCCAGGCACATAAGGCGCATCGAAACCGCTTAACGATTTTGATTTAACGATGATGTCTTTTAACACCTTATTGACCGCGTGACCGATATGAATTTCGCCATTGGCATACGGAGGGCCGTCGTGCAAAATAAACTTCGGCCTTCCGGCAAATTCTTGCCTGATTTTATTATACAAGTCCGCTTCGTTCCATTTTTTCAGGCGTTCCGGCTCACGTTGCGCCAGATTGCCTTTCATTGGAAATGCGGTGTTGGGTAAATTCAGTGTTTTTTTATAATCCATTGTCATAACAATTAAACTCGGCAAAAATCTTTATTACCAGGGATGGTATGTATGCCGCCAGCCGGTCAGGAACCAGCGAGGCGACAATCAGGAACGGCGTACATGCTGCATGCGTGCAGAGAGCCAAGCGCGGATTTGGCCTCAACCACATCTTTTACAATCTGGGCTTTAAGCTCATCCAATGACTGGAAACGCATTTCATCCCTTATCTTTTGTTTGAAATGCACTTCCACATAACGTCCGTAAATCTCTTCATTGAAATCAAATAAATGCACTTCCAATATAACTTTTGAACCGCCGTCAACTGTAGGCCGGGTGCCTACATTCGCGACACCTTCAAATTCGCGATCGTCAATACCGGTCATGGTCACGGCAAACACACCGTTAACAGGGGCATTTTTTCTAAACATCTGTATGTTAGCGGTGGGGTAACCGATAGTCCGCCCTCGTTTATCGCCATGGGACACTCGCCCGCAAACAGAATAACAGCAACCGAGCAATTTTTCAGCCAAGGTTAGATCACCACTGCCTAACGCATCCCTGATCAGGGTGCTGCTGACCCGAAGCCCGGCTATTTGATAAGACCCGGTATCTTCAACCTCAAAACCGAATAGCTTGCCCTTGTCCTTGAGCATCGCAAAATTACCACGCCGCGCCTTACCAAAATGAAAATCATCCCCGACCACCAGATGCTTTACATTCAATTTTTTTACCAAAACATCTTCAATAAACTGCTCGGCATCGCAGTCGGCAAAGTGTTGATTAAATCGCAATATCAATAAATCATCAACGGGCAATTTAGAAAACCGGATCACTTTCTCGCGTAAGCGCATCAACCGTGACGGTGCGTTTTTTCCGAGAAAATATTCCAGCGGCTGCGGTTCAAAAGTCATGACAATGACGGGCAAAGCTAAGGCTTCGCCTCTCTCCGCCACCTTTTTTATTACCGCTCTATGGCCTAAATGCAGGCCGTCAAAATTCCCAATCGTCAATACGCAACCGTTTTTTAACGGTTCTAAATGAGATAATCCTCTAATTAAACGCATGAAATATGATGAATTCAAAAAGATTTTATTCTACCACGGCTGAGCATTGCTTGGATTCAAATCAACTGAATCGCGTGCTCAAAAAAAAAGCCCGGTGGAATCCCACCGGGCTTTTTAGTTTTAAATCGGCGATGATTTATTTCATCATTGATTTTTTAAACATGCTGTCCAATTTGCTGTTTGTGTCTTGAGCATATTGAGCGGCACGGTTAGCAGCAGCTTCAGCAGAAGCAGCTTGTGAAGAAGCAGAATCAGCAGCGCTTTTTGCACTAGCAGCATCAGCAGATGCTTGAGCAACTGAAGTTTTCAAGCCGTCAACTTGTGATTGTAAGTTTTCAACATCTGAAGTGCTTGCACAAGCAACAGCTAAGCTAGCAACCAGAGCAACCATTGACAATTTCATTACTTTTTTCATCTTATTTTTCCTTACTTAAAGTTATTACTACAAAAAAACGCTTACCGGCTTTAATTTTGCACCGTTTTCAAATTATTTTCCAGTTTTATTTTATTCTCACCACCGTTCCTTTATCCACCCATTGACTTAAATGATCAATCTGGCCGTTAGTTAACGCAATGCAACCATGGGTCCAATTCATCGATTTATGAATCTTTTCATCTGCCCGTCCCAAGCCATGAATGCCGATTCGACCACCTAAAGGTGTATCTTGCGGAGGTACTTGATGAGATCGATGAGCGCTTATAATGCTATTATAGGCCACCTGATTAATGACGCCCTGCTCCAAGGCTTTTTGGGCATCTTCCGATGAAGGATAAGTTAAGCCGAAAAACTTACGAAAATTACTATTTTCGCCAACCCACCCTATCCTATAGCTGCCAAAAGGCGTGACATTATCGCCCCGATGACTTTTAAATCCGGCGCCACCTCGGCCAATCGCAATATCTTTCACTGTTTCCAATGTCTGCTCGCCTTTTTTTACCTCAATAGTGAGCGCCTTGGTATCTACTAAAAGCCAAACATCGTCATCCGCAAAGACAGCGAAAGAAAAAAAACTACAACATAGCAATAAAGAAATCCGTAACATAAATGCTCTACACTAGATAAGAATTTTGGTGTACTTTAGTTCAATAGGTTAATTGTCGACAAGGATATAGCATGCAAATAGAAACTATCACAACGCATCCATACAACGATCAAAATCCAGGAACATCGGGACTTAGAAAAAAAGTTAAAGTATTTCAACAACCCGGTTATCTGGAAAATTTCGTTCAATCGATTTTCGACTCGTTAAATGACTTTACCGGAAAAACGCTGGTACTGGGTGGAGATGGTCGATACTTTAACAGACCGGCCATACAGACCATCATCAAGATGGCGGCAGCCAACGGTTTCGGTAGACTTATTATAGGTCAAGGCGGGCTGCTGTCTACCCCGGCGGCATCACATTTAATCAGAAAAAATAATGCGTTCGGAGGCCTGATCCTGTCGGCCAGCCACAATCCAGGCGGCCCCGACGAAGACTTCGGCATTAAATACAATGTCAACAATGGCGGTCCTGCCCCGGAAAAATACACCAATGACTTTTATCAGCGCAGCTTAGGACTCGACAGTTACAAAATAGCCCATATCGATGATATAGACTTGGACAGCATCGGCACTCAGCAAATAGACGGACTGAGCATCACCATCATCGACCCGGTGGCCGATTACGCGGAACTGATGCAGTCCATTTTCGACTTCAATTTACTCAAACAAAGCATAGGCTCCGGCTATATCAGCCTGCTTTTTGATGCAATGCATGCTATTACCGGCCCTTACGCAAAAAGAATACTGGTAGACATGCTGGGCGCAACGCCGGATTCGGTCATTAATGCCGAACCGCTGGAAGATTTTGGCGGCCATCATCCCGACCCCAATTTGGCGCATGCCCAAGAACTTGCCGAACGCATGTTCAGCCCTGCGGCGCCCGTTTTCGGCGCGGCATCCGACGGCGACGGCGACCGTAACATGATTACCGGCAGCAACATTTTCGTAACGCCCAGTGATAGTTTGGCCATTATGGCGGCCAATGCCCATTTAATTCCGGCTTATGCCCAGGGTTTACGCGGTGTGGCTCGCTCCATGCCGACCAGTCAGGCGGTCGACCGTGTCGCAGCCAGTTACAATATCCCATGTTATGAAACTCCGACCGGCTGGAAGTTCTTCGGCAATCTTCTGGATGCAGGAAAAATCACCCTGTGCGGAGAAGAAAGCTTCGGCACCGGCTCGGACCATGTCCGGGAAAAAGACGGTTTATGGGCGGTGTTATTCTGGTTGAACTTAATCGCCAGGAAACGCCAGTCTGTGGCCGACATTGTGCATGAACACTGGCAAAAATTCGGCCGCGATATTTATTGCCGGCACGACTATGAAGCCGTGGCAATGGATATTGCCAACGGCATTGTCGAGCACCTGAGAAGCCAATTACCCGCATTACCGGGGCAAACTTTCGGCGAATATAAAGTTAAATATGCCGATGAATTCAGTTATGAGGATTCGGTAGACGGTAGCGTCAGCAGCAAACAAGGCATACGCATCGGTTTCGACAACGGCTCCCGCATTATTTTCCGATTATCGGGAACAGGGACCGTCGGCGCAACCTTAAGAATCTACCTGGAACGGTTTGAAGCGGACGCCTCCAAACACGACCAGGATGCCCAAGTGGCCTTGGCCGAGTTAATCAACCTTGCCGAACAGTTTTGCGAAGTAAAAAAACGTACCGGCAGGACTGAGCCGGATGTGGTGACTTAAGTAAAATATAGGCTGGGTTAGGGCGCGTTTTTTTTTGCGCCGTAACCCAACAAACGGGGGCTGCATGGAGTTGCCGGGTTACGCTACGCTAACCCGACCTACACTTCCATGTTATGGGCAATACCATGCAACGAACAAATCAGCAACACCCCCATAGCAATCAACGCAATCTGCTGCAACGAAGTCTTCATGTCGGTCTTTTTATGTAACGACGGAATCAAATCGGCAACCGCGATATAAATAAAGCTTGAAGCCGCCAGCGCCAGAAAATACGGCAGGCTGTCATGCAAATCTTCCAGCCCGAAATACGCCAACATACCGCCCAAAACCGTGGTTAAGCTGGCGAATATGTTGTAAAGCAGCGCTTTGCTCTTGGAATAACCGCTGTGCAGCAAAATCGCAAAATCCCCGACTTCCTGGGGAATTTCGTGCGCGGCAACGGCCAGACTGGTGACTATGCCCAATTGCGCATCGGTCAAAAACGCCGCGGAGATTAAAACCCCATCGACGAAATTGTGGATGCTGTCGCCCAAAATAATCAACGCGCCAGCCGACTTTGCCGAACCATGACTATGATGGCTATGTCCATGATCGTGATGACCATGCTCGTCTTCATCGCCATGCGCCTCGCAACTGCCGGAATGACAATGGCGCCAGATCAACAACTTTTCCAACACAAAAAAACCGAGCACACCGGCTAAAATCGTCCCGGATAACGATTGAAACTGCTCGGGCCGAACCCCTGAAAATGCTTCGGGAATCAAGCCCCAAAAGGCGACCGCCAATAACGCGCCAATCGCAAAACTGATGCCGTGCGGCAACACCGCCGCCCGGCGCTGATCAGGCAGTAACAAAAACACTGCGGCAGCCATCACGCTTAACACGCCGCCAATCGCCGTAAAGACGATAATTAATAACAATAAACTCACTCTGTTACGCTCTCCATATTAGCGTAGCCATACGCCCTGTTTGCTTATCCCGACGATAGGAATAAAAACGTTCATGTTCGGTGACGGTGCAAAAACCGCCTCCGTAAACTTTATCGATGCCCAGCATAGCCAGATCGATTCGGGCCAGCCGATAAATGTCAGCCAACCACTTGTTGTTATTTTGTTCTTTAAAAGCCGTTATGAATTCGGCCGATTTTTCCAAAAAAGCATCCCGCACTTCGGCGCCCACTTCGAAGCAATCGGGACCGATTGCCGGCCCCAGCCAAACCAGCACATCGTTATTTTGCATTGCGGCAACGGTATTGCCGATCACGCCGGCCAGCAAACCTTTCCACCCCGCATGAATAGCAGCCACTTGGCTTCCGTCAGCCGTACAAACCAGTAACGGCAGACAATCCGCCGTCATCACCGCGCACACGACCCCGGATTCAGCCGTGTAAGCGGCATCGGCTTGTTGCAAGGGAGCGGTTGTTACCGCCGCTACCGCTCGATTACTGTGTATTTGCTCCAGCCAAACCGGATCGCCAGGCAGATTCAGCAGTTCTTTAATAAGCTGCCGGTTTTGCTTAACCAAATCCTCATCATCGCCGACATGCATGGCCGGATTAAGGCTGGCGTAAGCGCCATGGCTAACCCCGCCGGTACGCAACGTAGTCGCGGCATGAATATTGGCAGGAGCAGGCCAGTCCGGCGTCAGCCAATGTTTATACCCAGAGGGCATAAGTTTCGTTTGAGCAGACAAGCTGCTCAACTCAGCTTTAATCCCGCTCATTTTCCGCCAACGCTTCCAGCAACCGGATCATATCGTCAGGCATCGGTTGCTCCCACTCAAGATATTCATCGATAACAGGATGCTGCAAGCCCAATTTGGCTGCGTGTAAAGCCTGGCGCTTGAAACTGCGCAATTCTTTTTCCAGCCGTTCGCTGCAATCGGGCGGCATTTGAAAACGTCCGCCATAAACCTGATCGCCCAACAGCGGAAAACGGATATGCGCCATATGTACCCTGATCTGGTGGGTGCGGCCAGTTTCCAACTTAACCTGGACCAGGGTATGACGGGTAAAACGCTGACCGACTCGATAATGGGTCACCGCATGCTTGCCGTTCTCCCTGACCGCATAACGCTTACGGTCGGTGGGATGCCTGCCGATAGGCTCGTCGATGGTACCCCCGGCCGTCATCCGGCCGCGGGTAATCGCCAGATATTCGCGGGTAATAGCCCGGTCCTGTAGCTGTTGGGTCAGGCTGTTATGGGCTTGCAACGTTTTTGCAATCATCAACAGACCGCTGGTTTCCTTATCGATTCGATGCACAATGCCTGCTCTGGGCAAGGTTTCCAGATTGGGATCATGGTTCAGCAGGGCGTTTAACAATGTACCGTTCCAGTTTCCTACCGCCGGATGCACCACCAAACCTGCCGGTTTATTCACAATCAGGATGCTTTCATCTTCAAAAATAATATCCAAAGGAATTTCTTCAGCTTCGGATGTCACCACGACTTCCGCTTCGGCATCCAATGTTATCGTTTCGCCGCCGTCAAGCTTGTCTTTCGGCTTAAGGACCAAGCCGTTGACCAGCACCCGACCGGCTTTAACCCAAGTTTGCAGCTTGCTGCGCGAGTAATCCGCAAATAGTTCCGCAAGCACCTGATCCAAGCGCATGCCGGCCATTTCAAACGGTACTTCTTCCGTTAATCTTGTCATAACAAGTTCTTCTGATTAACCCATTGTTAAGTTATACTCGCGGGATTCTCAAGCCATCTCAAGTATCGCAGTTATATCCAGCGAGAAAAACCCCTTATATTACAGCGTGTCGTTAGCACTATGCGATTAATTTTAATTAAATTTTTGTTTATTTGTTGTTTAGGCCTATCTCTTCAAGGTTGTGAGACGCTTAAAAGCCTAGGTTCCAGCGATTCCGACGATACTAAAGACGAATACGCCGACTGGAATGCCGAAAAATTCCGCAGTGAAGCCAAAACGGCGTTGGACAGCGGCAGTTATGAAAAAGCCATCAAGCTCTACGAGGCGCTTGAATCACGCTATCCTTTCGGTGACGAATCCGCGCAGACCCAGCTGGATGTGGCTTACGCTTATTATAAGAATAGCGATCCCGAGGCCGCGATTGCCGCCGCCGACCGCTTTATCAAAATTAACCCGCGCAGTTCCAGCGTCGATTATGCTTATTATTTGAAAGGCTTGGTTAATTACAATCGCGGCATAGGCTTTATCGATCGTTTCCTGCCTACCGATACTTCGCAACGCGACCCTGGAAACGCCCGCGACGCCTATGACAATTTTGCCGAACTGCTGCGCCGGTTCCCAAGCAGCAAATATGTGCCCGATGCCCAACAGCGGATGATCGCGCTTAAAAACAACCTGGCGATGTATGAAGTCCACGTCGCCCGCTTTTACATGAAACGCAAAGCGTATGTTGCCGCGATCAACAGGGCGTCCACCGTGGTTGACAAATACCAGCGCACTCCGGCTGTTCCTTTTGCGCTGCAAATCATGCAGGAAGCCTACACCAAACTCGAACTGCCGGATTTAGCCAAAGATACCGCCCGGGTCTATGAATTAAACTATCCGAACGGCCCCCCGGTGCCTGAACATAAAGACTCGACCCTTTCGCACAAGGTTTGGGATTTTATCGGTTTGGAAAAATAATTATTTTTTAAGTGAAAGAACTTTTCACCACGAAGACACGAAGAGCACGAAGAGCACGAAGACAAAATATAAAACTTCGTGCTCTTCGTGTCTTCGTGGTGAAGCTTTTTAAGCCTCAATACAAATCCACCGGATCGACATCCAGCGACCAGCGCACTTTTTTCGCCTGCTTGAGCTTTTCAATTTTAGGCATCAGCACATCGAGCAACGCATGCAATTCCGGCCTCTTGCCGCTCTGGAACAGCAATTGATAACGGTAAAGCCCTGCACGTCTGGCCATCGGCGCGGCAACCGGGCCTAAAATACTGGTATGCCGCCCCTTGCCATGCTCGTTTGCTAATTCAACAACCGCATGCAAAAACAGCTTCGGCATTTCAGCGTCTGTAGCCTGCACTCTTAATAAAGCCTGATAACTGAACGGCGGCAATAACGCCTCTTTGCGCTCCGCCAATGCGCTCTTGGCAAAACTGCCATACCCCTGATTAATCAGCGTAATCAATAAAGGATGCTCCGGCTGCCGGGTTTGCATGATGACTCGGCCGGGCTTTTCCGCGCGCCCTGCCCTGCCCGACACCTGAACGATCATTTGCGCCAGTTTTTCCGGTGCATGAAAGTCGATACTGAACAAGCCGCTGTCCACATCCAGTATCGCCACCAGCGTCACATTCGGAAAGTGATGGCCTTTCGCCAGCATTTGCGTCCCTAAAATAATGTCCACCGCCCCCTGGTTGATTTGCTGCAAATAATTTTCCAGCGAACCTTTGCGCTGAGTGGAATCCCGATCCAGGCGCACGATGACTTTATCGGCAAACAATTCCGCCAGCACTTTTTCCACTCGTTCGGTACCCAGGCCCAGCGGCGTCAATTCGCCGGTTTTACAAGCCGGACACTGCCTGATCAGCCGTTGCTCCTGTCCGCAATGATGGCAGCGCAACATGCCTTCATCGTAATGAATCACCATATTGGCGTCGCAACGCCGGCAACGGGCAACCCAGCCGCAACCATGACAGATCAACGTAGGGGCAAAGCCGCGCCGGTTCAGGAACAACAGTACCTGTTCATTTTTTGCCAGGGTAAGACGCATCTCGCCAATCAGCGCCTCGGACAAACCTTCCTGCATCCTTTTATTCCTGATGTCCAACAGCTGCAAAACCGGCGCCGTTGCATTCCCCGCCCTTTCCGGCAGATGCAGCAAACGGTAACGCTTGTTGTCGACGTTATGCAGGCTTTCCAGCGCCGGCGTCGCCGAACCCAGCAATACCGGGATATTTAACAGCTTGCCGCGCACCACCGCGACATCGCGCGCGGAAAAACGAAAGCCTTCCTGTTGCTTGAACGAAGAATCATGTTCTTCATCGAGAATGATCAATCCGGGATTTTTTAACGGCGTAAACAGCGCCGACCGGGTACCCAATAAAATGCAACATTCGCCCCGCTGCATTTTAAGCCAGGCGCAAGCCCGCTGCCGGTCGGTCAATTTGGAATGGGAGATAGCGATACTGACGTTAAACCGTTGCCTGAACCGGTCTTCAAGCTGGGGCGTCAGGGTGATTTCCGGCAACAGCACCAGAACCTGCCGCCCCTGTTCCAGCACCGAGCGAATCACCTGCATATACACTTCGGTTTTGCCGCTGCCGGTCACGCCTTCCAGTAAAAACACGCCGAACCCGCCAAGACTATCGCATACGGCGTCTATCGCCGCTTGCTGCTGCGGATTGCATTCGAGGGCATTATTCCTGATGACCGGTTCGGCTGCGCTCAGGGCAAAATTCGTCCCCAATCCCGATTCGGCAAGCTGAAGCAATTGCTTGTCCATTAATTGCTTCACCGAAGACTTCCAATTGTCGTTCCATGCGGAAAGTTCGGTTTCGGACAGACTGTTTTGATGCGCCTGGAATTTTTCCAATACGCTTTTTTGTTTGGGCGTCCGCTTTAATAGCCCGCTATCGCTGACCTTGCCCGACTCGGTCAATATATAGCGTTTTTCTGCCGGAATATCGACCGGTTTGCCCTGGCGCAACGCAACAGGAAATGCGGCACTGAAAACTTCGCCCAGTGGATGATGGTAATACCGGCCGGCCCAATGCAGCAACGCCAAGTCTATCGTTGATAATAACGGCGTGTCGTCCAGTATCCGTTCGACGCGTTTTAATTTACCGATGTCTATATCGCTATGCTGAACACATTCGATAAGGAAAGCGATTTTTTTAGCTTTGCCGAAAGGCACTTCCAGGCGAATACCCGGTTTAATCTCTCCCGCCCCCAAGTGTTCCGGAGCAAGATAATCGAACAAGCGGTAAACAGGAAGCGCAATCGCAACCCTAAAAATCGTCCCGTTCCCGTTTTGCAACTTGGCCATAATTTCTGAAGTATTTTGGATGATATAAGGCTAAGTCACTCTACGGTTTAGACTATTTGAGTTACCCACAGAATCTGTGGATAACTTTGTGGAAAAATAGTTTTTAAGCTCTCTTACTATCGGTTTTTATTACAGTTTTATTAATTTGAACAATTTTTGCCCGGCAACTAATTTTGTTTATATATCAATGAGCTAATGTTTTTATCTCATTAATATCGGCTATTTCGCCAACTACATTTTTATCTTGCGCAACAGCAAGCCGTTTTGTGGATTGACTTGCCGGCTTTAGCGGCTCGATCACTCAAAACAGCAGTTTGAATTTACCAAGGCTTGACGAACTTAATCGTCATTCGATCGCTTTCACCGATAGCCAAATATTTCTTGCTGTCTTTATCCTTGAGCTTTAAAGCAGGCGGCAAAGTCCAGACACCTTCGGGATAATCCTTGGTATCTTTGCTATTGGCATTGATTTCGGATCTATCCAAAAACTCGAAGCCCGCATTTCTTGCCAGCGCAATCACATAGTCCTCGCTGACGTAGCCGGATTCGGCCTTGGTATCTTGCGGTTTCAACGGCGAATTTCTATGTTCCACGACGCCTAAAATCCCGCCGGGTTTTAATGCCTTATACATCGCATTGAATACTGCGGCGGCTTGGTCGTTTTTCATCCAGTTATGCACATTGCGGAATGTCAAAACCCGGTCGGCCGAACCGTCCGGCGCTACCTGTAAAAAATTCGGCGGCTGCAATACGGTTAACTCGACTTTATCGTAAATTTTCGGCTGCTTTTTTAGCTTGGCAACAAATTCACTCAGGTTCTTTTGATAATACGATTGATCGGCATCGACCGAAAAATGCGCGGCATACAGTTTGCCGCGATCTTTTAGATAAGGCGCGAGAATCTCGGTATACCAGCCTTCGCCGGGCCAGATTTCAACAACGGTCATGTCGTCCTTAACGTCGAAAAATTCCAGCGTTTGCTGGGGATGCCGATACTTATCCCGGTCCTTGTGCTCGACGGAGCGCTGCTTTCCGGCGATTGCCTGCTGTAACGAATTCGGTTTTTCTACTGCGTACGCTGCTGAAAAGCTGCTTGCCAGCAACAGCGCCAATAAAATATTTTTCATGCTATTCATTCCAATGAGTCATTTTGTAACGGACAATTTACCGATAGCGGAACCGCCATCAGTCAAACCAGCAAATTCGGTTACGCCCTTTGTCTTTAGCTTCATACAACGCGCTGTCGGCGCGATGCAGCACGGCTTCGCTATTACTGTCATTAGCCAATAATGCAGCGGCGCCGATACTGACAGTGATCCGCACCGGGCCGGCGTTATGTTCGATAACAGTCTTTGCAACCTGCTCGCGTAATCGCTCCGCCATTGCCAACGCATCGTTCTTATCAGCCCCGCTCAACAAAATGGCAAATTCTTCGCCACCCAAACGCGCCGGCACATCAATGGTTCGCGAACTATGACGCACGATTTCGGCAAACGCTTTTAATACGGCATCGCCGGCGGCATGACCGTAACCGTCATTAACCCGTTTGAAGAAGTCCAAATCCAACATTAATAATACCGCCGAATAATGGGGCAAACGCGCCACTTTCGCCTGTTCCTGCTCCAGTTGCTCCAGGAATACGCGGCGGTTGGCTAATCCGGTCAGCGGATCTGTGCTGGCGAGCTTTTGCAGTTGCGATTCCATTTCTTTGCGCACGGTAATATCTTCTTTAATGCCGATAAAATGAGTTATTTCGCCGGCGCCGTTTTTTACCGGCGCAATGCTAAGCTCCTCGTGATACAAGCTGCCGTTTTTACGTTTGTTGATAAGTTCGCCGCGCCAGTGTTGACCGAGCATAAGATCGGCCCACATATCCTGGTAAAAGTCAGCATCCTGTAAGCCCGACTTGACCAGATTATTCGGTTTAAGTCCCACGGCTTCTTCCGGGCTGTAACCGGTTAAGCGGGTAAAGGCGGGATTGGCCCATATCACCGTTGCGTTTTTATCGGTGATCACAATGCCATTTGCCGCCGCTTCCAACGCCGCGATCAGCAAGTTATTACGCGCTTCCATTTCGGTTCGCAGCAGCGCATAACGAATCACCCGCGCCAAGCCGTCGTAGCCGAAATCGCCTTTAACCATATAATCCACGGCGCCCGCTTCCAGCGCGGTCAACGCAAAATCGGTGTCGCCGCGTCCGCTAAGCACCACGATAGGAATACTCATCGCCATATTTCGCGCGCTGTACACGGTTGCCAAGCCTTCCGAATCCGGTAACGATAAATCCAGCAGCATGACATCGAAAGGCGAAGCGTCCAAATAGTGTTGCGCTTCACTCAGCGATTGCGCCCAGGTTAGGTCAAAACTCTCGCCCTGGGTCTGCTTCAGTTTCATCTTGACCAGATGCGCATCGCCGGCCTCATCCTCTACCAGCAATACCCGAATCGCTTCGAGTTGACTCATGATTTGCAGCCTTGCGGCAACCGGACCAGGCTGAACCAATAGTCGCCAATCTGCTGAATGGCCTTAACAAACTGCGGCATATCCACAGGCTTGGTGATAAAACTGGTGGCGCCGAGTTGATAGGAATGCACGACATCTTTTTCAACATCGGAAGTCGTTAACACCACCACGGGAATGCCTTTAAATTGCTCATCGGCCTTGATCACGGTTAAAAACTCGCAGCCGTTCATGCGCGGCATGTTAAGGTCGAGAAAAATCAAATCGGGACGCGGCGCATCGGCATATTTTTCGGTCTTGTTTAGAAAATCCAGTCCTTCACGTCCGTCAACCACATGATGCAAATGCGCCAGTACTTTGCCTTCCTTTAACGCCATTTTTACTAAATATGCATCCGAGGGCTCATCTTCCAATAGCAAAATTTCAACGAAGTGAGGGTTATGAGTTTCGCTCATTATTAAATCTCTTGTGTAAATTGGGTGTAACTACTTAGCGAACATACTGACAACGATTAATAGAACACGGATGACGCGGATTGGACGGATTTACGCGGATTTTTATCCGTGTTTATCAGCCTAATCCGCGTCATCCGTGTTCCATTATCTTTCATGCTGAGTAGTTACAATTGGGTTAAAGCCTCATCGGCGGACAGTTGCTCCCGAAATAGCGTAACCCGGTATTTATTCAGGCAAATCGAATAAAACGGTAGCGCCCCCGCCCGGCGTTTCCTGTAATGATACAGAACCGCCGCAGCTCTCAATAATGCGCCGGATAATCGCCAATCCGACGCCCGTGGAGTTTTGATCGTCATGCACCTGTAAGCGCTCGAATACGCCAAAGACACGCTCCCGGTACTCTTCAGGAATGCCGATGCCATTGTCCGCAATTTGGTAAAACACCCGTCCGGCCTTCAATTCACCCCTAATCAGTATATGAGGCGTAAGCTCAGGATGACGGTAGAGTAAAGCGTTGTCCAGTAAGATGCTGAAAATATCTTTCAGCCGGGGATGATCGATATAAACGGGAGGGCTGTCATTATAATCGACCTGAGCGCCCGTTTCACGTATTAGCGCCGCCCGTTGCTCCAGCAGGCCGGCGATAATATCGGTAACGGCGATTCGGCCCATCTTGCTGCGCGGCTGGTCGGCGGCAAGATATAACTGAATGTCCCGAATCAAAGCGCTTTGCCGCGCCGCGCCTTGCTCAATAAAATGCAGCGAGGTTGCAGCGTCTTCGTGTAACTGTTCCGCCGGTAGTTGCGTCCGCAAACGCTGGGCAAAACTCACCAAACGCCGCGCCGGCTCCTGCAAATGGTGGGCGGCAATACGGGTAAACTGCGCCAGTTCGGCATGGGCGCGCATCAGCTTATTCTCGACTTGCTTACGCTCGGTAATATCGAGGCATGAACCGATATAGCCCAGAAAGATCTTATCGTCAGTGTAACGGGGAACGCCGGTATCGATCAGCCAGCGGTATTCGCCGTCATGGCGGCGCAAACGATATTCCATCGAAAAGCCTAGCCGTAGGTCGAATGCCTTTATATAAGTATCGAGACAGTGCCGATAATCATCGGGATGCACAGCATCCGCCCACCCGTTGCCCTGTTCCTGCTCCAGAGTACGGCCGGTAAATTCCAGCCAGACTTTATTAAAATAAAAACACAATTTATCCGTGCCCGCCAGCCAGATCAGCACCGGCGCCGAATCCGCCAATAGCCGGAAACGCTGTTCGCTCTCGCGCAACTGGGCAGTCAGCTCATAAGCCATCGCATCGGCATTAACGCGCATATTAAGGTAGGAGCGCAACAGTAAAAACATCAGGAAACTGCTGAGACATCCGGTTCCCAGAATAAGCCACATTTTGCTGTAATCGATGCCGCCCTCTGTTCCGATAATTTTCTCGAACTGCAAGGTCCACACCGTGCCGTTAAAATTGTTCTCTATTTCTACAATCGCCGAGGGCCGGACAGCCTCAACATCGGACGCATCCGCGTTGCTATACAATAACTTGCCGGCTTGCACAGTGCGCCCGTCGTACACGCGAAAATGCACATGCGTCATTGCCTTGCCGTCGAAGTTCGGCACCAGCTTATCAAGCAAGTCGCCCATGCGAAAAGGACTGTACACCCAACCCAATAATGCGGCGCGGCGCTGTTCGACGCTATCGATAGGCCGGTTTTTTCGGTAAATAGGCACATACATTAATGTTCCGGCCTGCACATCTTTAGCCGTTTCCTGCACCAGCGTCACCTTGCCCGACAGACTGGCCTGGTTTTCGTCCCTCGCCTGCGCCATTGCCGCACGGCGCACCGGCTCGGAATACATGTCATAACCGAAGGCGCGCAAATTACGCTCGTTAAACGGTTCCAGATAAATAATGGAAGTATAAAAATCCCGTTTACCCTCAGGACGCACCCCATACTCAGGAAATCCTTCGGCGCGCACTTGCGCTTGGTGTGCGGCTAATTGCCCGGCCGGAACCAGGACAGAAAACCCCAAACCTTGAATCCCGTTAAAATGTGCATCACTGCGTAAACGCTGCACATAATTCCGCCATTCCTGGCGCGACACCTCATCCGATGAGTCGAACAATGCGGCGGCGCCCAATAATGTTTGCTTGTGCGCATCAAGCCGCGCCGCAATTTTTAACCGGGTTTCATCGCAATAAAAAGCAAACTTACGATACTCATCCTGCTCGATGTCGAGTTTTATCCAATAGCCGGCAATGCTCGTAACGAACAGGCCCAATATGAGCGCCGCCCAAGGCGGTATGAAGCGCAAATAGTGCTTGGCAAATAATTTCATTATTATTTTTTATGCTTGTGCCCAAGCTCTAAATTAGCATGACGGGAAGATATACCGATCATGTTCTATTCCGCATTGACCGCACTCATGATCGGCAATTCGAACCAGAACATACAGCCTTGGCCTTCGCCCGCCGACTCTACACCAATGTTGCCGCCGTGATGTTCGACAATTCTGCGGCACAAGGCCAAGCCGACGCCGGCGCCTTCGAAACGGCTGCGCGCCTGTAACCGCGAAAACACTTTAAACAACCGGTCCAATTGATTCGGATCGATACCGATACCGCGATCGCGCACTTCGACCCGCAATGATCCGTCACAGATCGCGCCATGAACATGAACCTGCGGCGTTTGATTTTCTTCGTGATATTTAAGCGCATTGCCGATCAGGTTTTGCAACAGCCGCGTTAGTTCATCGCGGCTGGCGAATAGCTCAGGCCAATCGCCTGTCACTTCAACCTTACAATCGCACGCATTCAGTTCGGGACTGAGAAAAGCCAGCGCTTCATCTAAAGAGACCTTGCTGCCGGTCCGCGTTTTGGCTTCGAATTTACGCCCTATCCGCGAATAATCCAGCAACGATAAAATCATTGCATCCATACGCTTGGCGCCATCAATAGCAAAATCGATAAACTGTTGCGTTTCCTCATCCAACCGGCCGGTCAACGCGTTTTCAGTCAAGGATAAATAGCTGCTCACCATGCGTAACGGCTGGCGCATATCGTGGGACACCGCATAGGCGAATTGTTCCAGGTCGGCGTTGGAACGGATCAGTTCCGCTTCAACCTTCTTGAGTTCGGTGATGTCGCGGGCCGCGGCAAGCACGCCGAGGACATCGCCATGGCTGTCGCGGTACAGGCTGGCGTTGTAAAGCACGTCGGTGACCTTGCCCGATATATGGCGAATAGCCAACGGATAATCGGTCACCAGCTCTTGCAAAAATGCCCGCTGATAGCCCTCGCGCGCTTTTTCCGGATCGATAAAATAATCCGCGAAATCGCTACCGACCAGATTGTTCCGGGCCACGCCGGTGACCTGTTCGGTAGCGGTATTGACATCGGTAATCTTGCCTTCCGAGCTGATCGTTATCAACGGGTCCAGGCTGGCTTCAATCAGGCTGCGGGCATATTGAGAAGCGGCCTGGGCAATTTCTTCCGCTTTTTTACGCTCGGTGATGTTTTTATGGCTGACTACAGCCCCGTGATGCGATCCTTGCAACGGCGACACATTCATATAAAACCAGCGTTGCTGGTCGGGCGAGTGGCACGGATATTCCAAATGAAACGATTCCTGCTCTCCCGCCAGCACAGCCTCAATACCGGCCTGGGCCGAGCCTGCCTCATCGCCGTAAGGTTGGTTAAAAGCATTTTTGCATGCGTCCAGATAGTTAGCCCCCAACATGCTTTGATCGGCTTCCAATAAACTATTTTCATCGGCAAACCGCCGCCACGCGTCGTTAACCGCAATAATCACGCCCTGCGCATCCAGCACCGCAATGTGCGAAGTCAGCGAGTTCAGCACGCTGACATTAAACGCATCGCTATCGCGCAGTTTCTCTTCCATCTGCTTGCGCTCGCTGATGTCGGTGGCAATACCGCACAAACCGTAAATACTGCCGTCTTCCCGGCGTAACGGCTGCTTAACGGTGAGATAGGTACCGGCATTGCCGCTATCGTTTTGCGTATAAGTATTCTCGGTCGCTATCCGTTCGCCCAGCTCAAGAACGCGGCTGTCATGTTCGTGCAATCTTGCCGTCGTGGCCTGATCGAAAAAGTCATTGTCGACTTTACCGATGATGTCTTCCAGCGACCTGCCAAGCACTTGCCGCGCCGCCTGGTTGGCGTACTGGTATCGATAGTTGCAATCCTTGATATAAATAAAAGCGTCGACAGTATCGAGAATGGTGGCAAGTTTATTTTCGCTTTCATGCACCGCCTCTTCAATCATTTTGTGCTCGGTAATATCGGTCACAAAACCATGCCAAAGCACCGAACCGTCTTCTTCGCGTTGCGGCAAGGCGTTACCGAACAGCCAGCGTTGCGCGCCGTCGGCAAATTTAAGCCGGTATTCATTGCGCCACGGGTTTAAATCGCGTGCCGATGCTTGGATCGAGGCCAAGTGTTGCTCTAAGTCATCGGGATGGACAACGGTGAATATCTTTGCCGCATCATCGCGCACCTCTTTCGGATCGATACGGTAAATATCGTGCAGTACATCGCTGGAGTAAGGAAGACAGTAGCTGCCATCCGCACGCAAGCGAAATTGAAACACCACGCCGGGCAATTGAGCGGCTATTTTCTGTAGCTTATCCAAAGCCTCTCGCTGTGCCGCCTCTGCCTGCTTACGGTCGGAAATATCGCGGACATAGGCGCTAAAAAAATAGTCGTCCTTTTGTCCCAGCGCGTCGACCGCCAACTCCATCGGAAATTCCGAAGCATCGGCGCGCAAGCCGGTCACTTCCAAACGCATGCCGATAATGTTCGATACGCCTGTCGCCATAAACCGCTCCAAGCCTTGGCGATGGCTTTCCCGATAAGCCGGAGGAACGATTAACTCCGCTATTTTTCGTCCTAATGCCTGCTCGGCGGAATAGCCGAAAATATGTTCGGCTTGACCATTCCAGCCGACGACTGTGCCGTTATGATCCATGCTGATGATGCCATCCAGCGCCGAATCCAACAGTAACTGGGTACGCGCGCTGTTTTGCTGCAACGCAGCATTGGCAATCCGCAAGTCTTCCTCGGCCGTTGTTCTTTGTTCTATCTCGGCTTGCAGTTGCGCACTGCTGGGTGCAGACAAGGCGTGAGGAATAACCCTTCTCATCAGTATGGCGGTAAAAACCGAAATAATCGCGGTAAAGCCTTTGAGCAAGCCGTCCAACCAATATAAAGGTATCCAGATCGTGATAATCGCCAGTAGATGCATAGTGCCGCAAGCAACAATAAATGCGGCAAACATGGCCGCCAGCCACGGATAGGGCAAATCCTTACGTTGCCGGATAAAATAAACCAGCGTCAGCGGAATCGAATAATAGGCAACGGCGATCAGCAAGTCCGAGATGACGTGCAGCCAAAGTAATAGCGGACTCCACGACAGGCAATAGCCGTGAGGAATGAGGTCCTTAATAGCAAAAAGGTCGATCGGTGCTTGCATGTGCGAATTTAAGATGCGGTGGATTTTCAGGATAAACCAAGCCGGCAATTAATCGTCCTGATGAAAAATGGTCTCTACGTCACGAGCGCCGTGAAGCACGCGAACGATCTCAATACCTTGCGTAATTTGCCGGTAAAAAATCACATACCGGCCAACAGGTAGGCTGCGCAAACCTATTTCGAGTTCATCACGCGCGCGACCGATGCTCGGTTGTTCGGCCAAAGCGAGGAATTTCCGGTCAATAGTTTCAATAAAAATATCCGCATACGCCTCACTATCGTCCGCGATGTACTCCCATATTTCGACAAGGTCTGTTTTTACTCGTGGACGTTTGACGATATACGGCATTTATATCTCTGGAATAATATTGATGCGTGCTGCTCTTCTGTTGCGGCCTTCTTGTTTGATTTCTTCAGGGTCCCACCGTGTCGGTTCACCGCTGTCAAAACCGTCGCGTATATCCTGCCGCAATTGCTCAAGCTTGGCGGCGTGTATACGATCGTGTTCTTCCATAAGGCGTAGCGCCTCTCTAACAACATCGCTTGCGGACATGTAGAGGCCGGATGCGACCTTCTGCCTGACCATTTCTTCAAGTTGAGGGGATAGATTAACGTTCATTGTCTAACAACCTTTTGCCTGTCATATTGGGGTTTGAATCTAACATAGCCGTCGCATTACGGCAAAACCGGACAATCGTGGCGACATGCCATATAGATAACCGGCTATGTTATAGCCTACCGGCCGGATTCTTTATAATTCCAAATTTGCAGCAAACTTAACGTTGCCAGCATTAAAAAAGCCAACAAGGTCCAAGCCGGCATGCTGAAACCCAACATTGTCCAATCCACTTTGGCGCAATCGCCTGTGCCGCTGAGCATTAACTTGACCGTTTCGAACAACGGGAAATTTTGCAACACGTATTCCAGGCCGGGGCCGCATTCCGGCACCTTATCGGCCGGCAAATGCTGTATCCAGACATGGCGGGTCGAAATCGCCGCGCCGCACAAAGCCGTTACCGCGCCGGTGATGGCATAAGCGGTTACGCCTTTCTGCCCCGGATTATGAATGGCCGCGATTAAGAAAACCAAACCGGTCACCAAAATGGCAATGCGCTGGGAAATGCACAGCGGACAAGGGTCCAGGCCTTGCACAAATTGGAAGTAAGCGCCCATCGACAACAAAAACACACAGCCTAAAAAGCCCAGAAAAAACCAGATTCTCGAATTAAATCTTAACAATTCCAACATGACCAACCGCCTTTAAAAGTTTATTGTAACTATTGAACTAACTGATATTACACACAGCCCAGGAGTGCCGGAAACACCCGCCCTTGCTATCGCCGGGCGGGCTTATTCCGGCCTACATCTGTGAAAGTATTGATTTCCGGAAAACTAATTAAAGAATCACCACGAAGGCACGAAGAACACGAAGTTATATTTCTTCGCGTCCTTCGTGCCTTCGTGGTGAATAATTTTTCTTACCCTGCTTTGACTCATACTGTCACAATATCCGGAGCGTGGAACGATGAGTCCAAGCCCGGAGCTTGGCAAGCAACGCAAAAAATAGAGTCATCCCTTAGCCTGAAACTCATTGACAAGCCCTGTACATCCCATCCAACACCAGCGAATTCGGGCTGACTACACCGATAACCTTATTATTCTCAATCACCGGCGCCCTGACCAGATTATAGTCGGCAAACAAGCGCGAACAATAGCGGATGTCCATATCGGGATGCACCGAAATTACCGGTTTAGCCATGATCTCATAAACGTTAACCCGATCCGGCGCACGATCTTTCGCCAATACATGACGGGCAATGTCGCCGCAATTAATCATGCCGTATTCGTCATCGTCATGGCGCTTATTGACGATCAGCATCGAGGTTTTAAACGATTTCATCTTTTTCAGGGCATCTTCCACAGTAGCAATGCCGTCGATAGTAGCGAAGTCGGTTTTCATCACATCCCGTACCCGAATTACAATGCGTGGCTCAATCATATTTTATCCTCAATTTCCTGGGTTAATGTTTCAACCTGATGCATGACGCCAACGGCATCCTCAACATCAATCTGAATCGCAATGCCGGTACCGGGTTTGTCATCGAATTGCGCGACCTTGGCGATGGCTTCCAGAATATGCCGGCTGAGATGCTCTTCGACCAGCAACAGCAGCACATCGCGCTGAACTTCCAAGGTCAATCCAAAAAAAGTCTTCGATTGTTTCATGCCTTCGCCGCGGGCATTATTGACCACGGTTGCGCCTTTAGCGCCGTTCTCGCGCGCGGTTTCAAGCACCAGGTCGGTCTTGTCATCTTCGACAAATACGATAATTAATTTGAAATGCATAGCGTTCCTCAGGGTTTGGGTGGAAGACTGTCTTTGTTGCGCCATTGCGCGATTTGCGCGTAACCCAAAACGGCAATGACGGGAAATAAACTGGCAAAGGCGATCAAGCCGAAGCCGTCCAGTAACGGGTTGCGGCCGGGCACGGCGGAGGCCAGTCCCAAACCCAAAGCGGTAACCAGCGGCACGGTAACCATTGACGTCGTTACTCCGCCCGAATCGTAGGCCAGACCGATAATCAGCTTAGGGGCAAACCGGGTTTGTATCATGACGATGAGATAGCCCGCGATAATATATAAATACAGTTCCGAACCGCTAACGATCCGAAAAGTACCGAGAGCGAGACCGAAACCCACGCCGATCGCGACAGAAATTCTTAAGCCCCAGGCTCGAATCGTGCCGCCTGAAATTTGTTCGGCTTTAAGGGCGACCGCGAGCAGGGAAGGTTCGGCCAACGCCGTGGTAAAGCCAATGCTTGCGGCAAAAATATAGACCCAAAAATATGCTTGCCAGGAAACGGTCTGATCGGCAAGGTTAACGCCCAGAAATGCGGGAGTGGTCAATTGCGACGCCATCAAACTCCCCAGCGGAAACAACGCCAACTCCAGCCCTTCCAGAAAGAAAACAATACCCAGCAAAACATAAAAGAAGCCGATGATGGTTTTCCTGGGATGAGGCAGGGGCTTACGAATAACCAGCAGCTGAAATCCGACAATGGTGCCGACAATCGGTAAAATATCGCGGCAGGTTTCCAACAGCTTCAGCGCAAAATGCATTAACCAATCGATCAAAATGACGACAACCGGAAACACATCGCCGCAGATTTCCAACAGCTTCAGCCAGTCGGTCATATCGCCATCCCGTAAGCCATCACAAAAATCGTCGGCGTCAATGAAGCAAAGACCACCAGCCCAAACCCATCGGTCATCGGGTTACGGCCTTTGATCGAGGTCGCCAAACCGACGCCCAACGCAGTGACCAATGGGACGGTGATGCTGGACGTGGCAATGCCGCCGGAATCATAGGCAATACCGATGATCTCGACAGGCGCGAAAGGCGTCATGACGGCGATGCAAACATAAGCGAAGAAAACCGGGTAATACACCGGCCAGCCCCGGAGTATTCGCAATACGCCGACCAGAATGGCAAGACCGATAGACAACGCGACGGTAATACGCAGTCCCAGTGCATAACCGGCCTTTGCCGCATCGGTTTGTTCGATCATCCTGCCATTACTGGCAATGTTTGCGGCTTTTTCGGCAACCGCGATCAGCGCCGGTTCGGCGATCGCAGCGCCAAAACCCAGACAAAAAGCAAACATCGACAGCCAGAACAAACTGCCTTTACGGGCAAACGCATGCGCCATCGCGTCACCGATCGGGAACAGGCTTTGCTCAAGCCCCTGGACAAATAAGGTTAGACCGAGAATAACAAACAGAGTGCCGGCAATTAAACTGCCGACATCGGGAATCGGTTGCCGGATAATCAACACCTGGAATACCAGAACAACCGCAAGAATAGGCGCTAAATCCAAAAAACTGCTGAACAGTTGTTTAATAAAAGGGTTGTTAAACAATTCCATACTCTCTTTGTCTGGTTTCTTCGATTAGTGCTGCAAATCCGGCCCTGCAACCGCTATTTAATCATACTTTTTGTTAATGCAGCGCCTGCCCCCTTATTGCACGCGACACTTCGGCGTAAAGAAAAGACAATCCGCCTTTCTTAAAGCGTGTTTCAATCCACGTGTCTGCGTGAGGCGCGACCTTCACTTTAAAATACCGGCTTGTTAATTAACGGCAATAGCCCGTCCGTACACTCTTATTCGGGTGAACCGAATCTAAAAGCTCTCCCAGTTGACAGGAACCCGCCAATTTTCAACATTGCTCGATCTCTTTTTTAAACGCTTTTATTTCTTTTGCCGGCCCCATGACCACCAGGATATCCCCGGCATCCAGACGATGCTCTTTCTCCCCGATGGCAAAATGCAATTGATCGCCTAATTCCCTATCGACAACGCCAATCAGGATCAGGTTGTGCTTTTGGTTCAACTTTAAGTCGCTGGTTTTGGTGTTTTCCAAACAGGAGCCTTTGGGGATTTCTATTTGCGCCATATTTAAGTCGTGCCGACCGAAAACGGTGTTATCCAATATGTTGGTAATATCCGGCTTGGTTAACATCTCGTGCGTTTTCCGGCCGCAAATTTCATACGGATCGATGATCTTATTAGCGCCCGCGGCCAGTAGTTTTTCGGCCGATTCCGGATCGTCGACAATCGCGACAATGGTAATGTTCTTATCGATGGCCCGCGCCGAAATAGTTAAGAATACGTTATCGAAATCCCTGGGATAAAAACAAAAGATGGTATCGACATCGGTACCGATGCCGATCGATTTGAGCGCCTCGTCATTACGAAAATCAATTACTTGGGTAGCAAAACCTTTTTCCGCGACCAGCGCGGCTTCGTTCTCGTCTTTACCGATAAAAACAATGCTGTACTGCTCCCGGTCCAACCGGCTCATCGCTTCCAAAGACATGACACTGTAACCGAATACGGCAATGCGTTTCATCGTTGACTCCTGTTTTTTAACCGGCTTTTTTCGATCCGGTCGCGAAAATGATCTATCGCGTATTCCCTGCCTATGACGACCAGCAGGTCGCCTTCCCGTAACACAAAGTTCGGCACCGGATTAAAGTAGAAATGCTGGTTTTTTATCGGGTAACTGTTTTTATGTTTTCGATGCACCGGGTTTACGCTGATGATGCCCAACAGCATTAATTTCCGTTGCTCAAAGTTAATCCCGTCAATGCTCATGCCGTCAATCAATGAACCGGAATGCACGCATAATGTTTCCATGATGACGTGGCTTTCTTCGCGGATGATGCCCAAAATCGCCTCGAAAGCCACCGGTTGGCCGATGTATTCGGCGACCACCATGCCGGCGATTTCAAACGGTTGAATAACATTGCTGGCACCGGCCTGATAGAGTTTTTTTACGTTATCCTGGCTATTGGCGCGGGAAATAATCCGTATATCCGGGTTTAAGTGGCGGCTGGTCAGCGTGATATAAACATTGATCACATCGTTGCCTGTCGTACAAATGACCGCGGTTGCGCCCTTGTTAATACCGGCATTCTGTATCACGCCGTTTTTGCTGGCGTCTTCATGGATCACCAAATAACCCAGGCGCTTTGCTTTCGAGACGTTCGCCTCTTTGGTATCGATAATGACAAAATTGAGTTGGTCTTTTTCCAACTGTCTGGCGATATGCTGGCCGACCCGGCCGAATCCGCAAATGATGATGAAGTCCTTGAACCGGTTCAGCTCGGCATAGGTGCTGTTTTCGCGCAGTTCGTCCATTTCTTCGTTGAATGCCGAAACAATGACCGAAACAAGAAAAGACAAAACGCCCAAGCCAACCAGCATCAGCGCTATGGCAATGATTCGGCCTCCGGTTGTCTGCGGCGCAATATCGCCATAACCGACCGTTGCAACCGTTACTATCGCCCAGTAAAAACCCTCGAACAGGTTGTTAACCTGGCCGCCATTAGCGGGATTCTCAAACAAATAAATCGCGGTGCTGCCGATAAACACCAGAAAGCCGAGAAAAACGCCCAGCGTAATCAGCTCGAAACGCCGGCTAACCAAGACCCTGGCAAATACCTTAATGCTGTTGAAATAACGGAACAGCTTAAACAGGCGGAACAGAAGAAATACCCGCATGACCCGCAACGGCCTGTAGGTCGGCAAGATGGCGAGCAAGTCGATCAAGGCCAAAGGGGTAAAAATATACTTTATCTTTTTGGCGATAATGATTTTGGCAACTTTGCCGAGCCGAAACGGGATATTTAAGTATTCGGCTTTTTCATAATGTTCAAGGATGATTTTGTGGTTGTCGCTGTACAGCCAGCCCCGCAACAGGTATTCGACAATAAACAGGCTGATCACGCAGCGCTCGAACAATACTTCGCTTTCGCCCAGTTTATGATCCACTTCGTAAATCAGCAGAAACACGCTGAGCATGACCAGGCAAATCATAAAAATATCGAAATAGGGTTTCAGCCGGCCGGCCGGGTTCTCCAACAGGTCGTAAAAAAACAGCTTGGTGCGTTGGTATCGCTTCGACGTTTTCAGGAAATAAGCAAGATAAACAATCAGTCGAGTCAGCATGCGGCTTCCTGAAAGTTTTGTTCAATACTTAGCGATTGTGGGGCGGGATTGGCGCTCAAGTCATGCCGGAGGAATGGCATGTCTTGCAGATGTAATTCATTCATGGAGCTTATTAATTTCAGGCATGAGGATAATTTAGGACGGGAAAGCTTGCCGGAAATATCCGGACAGGCTTGCCGCATGCGATTAATGTAGGCGAAGCAAGGTAGATTTTCCAGAATTTTATCTCCGGCCGGACCAATACCAAGATGCCTAAGGTTGAAAATACTTATGCATTACTACCGATGGTTCAGCTATCGCCATTGGTGCTAAATTGTTATTTCCTGAAATAACAGTAATTATTCAGCATATAGAGAAATGGAACACGGATGACACGGATAGGACGGATTTAGACGGATTTTTAGCCCAAGCCAAGTTTTTAAATCCGTGTTTATCCGTTTAATCCGTGCCATCCGTGTTCTATTGGAAATGCGCTGAATAGTTATGAAAAACAAGTAACGCCGTTTTACGAAAATAGAGCGGAGTGCAAGCTTCGCTTGCCAGCGCAGGCGAAGCCTGCACTCCAGCGGCAATAGGGTCCGGTAATGGTTAGTAACTAATTTAGGGGAGCATTCAATTCCATGAAAGCGAACATGAAAGAACGCACAATGTCTATTTGGGAAGGCACCGCTAAAGAAGACCCCGCATTTTCCTCTCTTGCCGGTCGCAAAGAAGCCGATGTCGTGATCATCGGCGGCGGTATCGCCGGACTAACATCGGCAGGCATGGCGACTCTATGTATTTCCTGACCGGCTTTGCTAGCGATGGACTTGTTTACGGCGCGCTGGCATCGATGATCGTCAGTGACATGATTATCGGCAAGGCCAGATACCGGCATCCCTGCCTGTATGACGACTCTGAAATGCACTTAATAACGCAAGCGCTCCGTAGTGGAAATGATGGCTTTTAAATATTTTCGAGCTTTTCGTGGACACTATGCTTTTTTATCATATGCGTTGCGTAACATCTTCACGTTGAAGCCATTTTTTCAATCAAGCTTTTTTAAACTTCACAACCTTGTTTAAAGGACTCATGTTGATTTCATCGATCACTATTTGCGCCCGCGAATTCAATACGTAGGACACCGCCTCGGCGACATCTTCCGGCTCAATAAAATTGCTCTGATCATCGCCCGGCTCAAAAGACAATTGCTCGAAAAACTCCGTTTTGACCATGCCGGGATTGATCAGGCAGACCCGCACATTGCTTTTTCCGCACTCTTCGCGCAAGGCTTGGGTAAAACCGCGCAGCGCAAACTTGGCGGCGCAGTACATCGCGCCTTTGCGGCTGCCTTTTAACGCCGCTTCCGAACCGATAAAAATCAAGTCGCCGTGATCTTTGCGCTTTAACACCGGCAGCAATGCTTTAACCAAAAAAGCTTGGCTGGTAAAGTTCAGGGTCATCAGGTCTTCGATTTGCGCATAGGAAAACTCTTCGACCGAGCCGAACTGTCCTCGCCCGGCGCAAAAAACCACGGCATTGATTTCAGGAAAGGTCTGTTCCAGTTCGCGGACTTTTTGCGGCAGTTCTTTCAACCGGCTTAAATCCAGTTGCACGGGTGTGAAGTTATCTATCTGCCGGATAAATTTGCCGCTATCCCGAGACGTGCCGATCACATGATGGCCTTGTTGCAATAAATTCCTGGCGATGGCGCGGCCTATGCCGGAGCTGGCTCCGGTCACCAGAACGGTGCGTCTTATGAGGTCCATGAGTAATTTCTCATCAATAACAAATGAATTAAAAAATATCACCACGAAGACACGAAGGACACAAAGAAATAAAAATCTTCGCGCTCTTCGTGTCTTCGTGGTGAATAAAAACTTTTCATCGCTTGTTTATGCGAAGTCAGGTGCATGGGAAAAATTTGTCGGCTGGAATGTAGTTTAAGATTTGCTCGGTGCAGTAGTGCATCATCTCCTGCTCCAGTTCCTGTTTATACGAGACCATGCCTTGCTGACTGACCAGAGGTCCGGCAAAGAGTTTTTCTTCAGGATAAAGCTTGAGCACTTTTTTAAAAAAATTCTCCGGCAGCCTGAACACGCCGAGACTAACCGAATGCAGCCGCGCCAAATCGATTCTGGAAAAAACCTGCTCGAACAATTGCCGGTACTGCTGCCGATAGCCGGATTGATAAATCAACGGATCGAAGCGCAAGCCGATTTGCCAGCCCTGCTCCTGTAATTTGACCAATGCATCCAGACGGCGCTCCACCGATGGCGCTTTGGCTTCGACTTTTTCGGCGATTTGATCCGGCGACAGGCTGAAAGCCACAATGCAGCGGGGCAGCGGTTCGCGGTTCAGCAGGCTTCTGACTTGGGTGCTCTTGGTTCTTAACTCCAGCCATGCGTTGGGCAACGTTGCAAAGAACGGCAAGAACTGCTCGGCAAAACCGGTCACCGGTTCCAAAGCCAGACTGTCGCAATCGTAGCCGGAAAAAAAATGCAGGTTTTCGTCGGGCGATGCGGCGCAGAGTTGGCGGATGTCTTGCTGGAAATCCTCGTAATTAACGAACAGCACGTAGTTGGCCGACTGGTACATGCCCTGCAAAAAACAATAACGGCAATCGTACAAACAATTGAGCATGTGCGAGAAATAGTAATTCCTTGCCGCCCCGATGCCGTAACCCAAGGGTGCAGGCAAGGCATAGCTTTTATATTTCTCTGCCAGTATCAAGGCGGGCTGTTGCTTTTGCAGGCGGAAGTTTTGCGCTTTCGGGTTAAACACTTCGCCGTAACGACCGCAGGTTATTTTCCCGGCTTGCGGAAATCTGGCAAGAATATCCAAAACACGCGGGTGTTGCAGGATGGCTTCTTCGATGTAGATGGTTTCAATCATATAGACATAATGGAACGCAGATGACGCTGATAACTATGATTCGCTCGTTCCCAAGCTCCAGCTTGGGAATGCGGTCTTGGAAGCTCCAGCTTCCCGACTCGCGAAGCTGGAGCTTCGCTAACTGGGTTCCCAAGCAGGAGCTTGGGAACCAGCGCAACCAGCGCACCTCTTTAAATCAGTGTTTATCCGTCTAATCCGCGTCATCCGTGTTCTATTCTCTATAAGCTGAATCATTCTCTTAATTTTATCGTTTGGTAGACGTAATGTAGCACAGCTTGCCGTCTTAAAAGCCTTGTGATTTATCATGCCGACCTTATATAGGGTAAAATACTTTCAACTCAACCAACACATTAACAAGCATGAAAACAAACAAGATAGGTTTTATCGGCGGCGGCAATATGGCGTCCAGCCTGATCAGCGGATTGATTGCCAGCGGCCATGCTCCTGAGCAAATTTGGGTGTCGGATGTTAACCCGGACACGCTGGCAAATCTTAAAAAACAGCTAAACGTTAACACCACGACAAACAATGACGACGTCATTAATGCGGTTGATGTCGTGGTTCTGGCGGTTAAGCCGCAGACGTTGGGCGCGGTGGCGCAAAGTGCCGCCGCCTTGATTCAACAGAGAAAACCGCTGGTGGTATCGATTGCCGCCGGTATTAATCAAAACAGTTTAAGCCGTTGGCTGGGCGCGGATACCGCTATCGTGCGCTGCATGCCCAACACGCCGGCATTGGTATTGACCGGCGCCACCGCGCTGCATGCCAACGACAAGGTAACGGAAGACCAATGCGACTTGGCGGAAAATATTTTACGGGCTGTCGGCATTGCTTTATGGGTCGAAGATGAAGCTGAGCTGGACGCGGTTACCGCCGTTTCCGGCAGCGGTCCCGCTTATTATTTCCTGCTGATGGAAGCGATGGAAAAAGCCGCGTTGGAACTGGGCTTGAGCCAAGAGACCGCGCGTCTTCTGGTACAACAAACCGCACTGGGCGCAGCCAAAATAGCGCTGGAATCGGCCGAATCGCCGGAACAATTGCGCAAGCGCGTCACTTCGCCCGGCGGCACCACGCAACGGGCTATCGAAACTTTTGAACAAGGCGGCTTTACCGAACTGGTTTCTAAAGCATTACACGCGGCACGCGACCGCTCTATCGAAATGTCTAAACAAATGGAGAATTCATAATGGATTCGAGCTACATGACCGACCCGGTGATTTTTGTCATCGACTCGCTGTTTTCGCTTTATATCCTGGCGGTGTTGCTGCGCTTTTTATTGCAATGGTGCGGCGCCGATTTTTACAATCCCATCTCCCAGTTCCTGGTCAAGGCCACACATCCGCCGTTAAAACTGCTGCGCCGCTTTGTGCCGTCTATCGGAAAAATCGATACTTCCTCGCTGGTGTTGGCACTCGGCCTGCAAATGCTGGCCGATTTTTCGATATTGCTGCTGAAAGGCGTCGCAATCAGCATCGGCGCGCTGACCATTTTATCGTTGACCCAACTGGTTTCGCTGCTGATCAATATCTTCATCTATGCGGTATTCGCCAGAGCCATCCTCAGCTGGATGAATCCCGGCACTTTTAATGCCGCATCGTCTATTTTGTACAGCCTGACCGAACCCGTGCTTGGGCTGTGCCGACGGTTCATTCCCGACCTGGGCGGCATAGACTTGTCGCCGTTGGCCGCGTTAATGCTGTTGCAACTGGCGAAAATGGTCATACTGCCGCCGTTGCATCAACTAGCCAGTTTGATCGGTTGAACTGGTACCAATGGGAACATGGGGTTTTGACGCTGAATCTCCATGTTCAACCCAAGGCCAGCAAGGATGAATGGGCCGGATTGCATGGCGACCGCTTGAAGCTCAGAATCAAGGCCGCGCCGATCGACGGCAAAGCCAATCAGCACCTGATTGCCTTCATAGCCGATGCGTTCGGCGTCAGCAAGTCGGCCTGTAAACTCATCGCCGGCGAATCCGGACGGGAAAAACGTATCGCCATAAGTTCGCCAAAAAAACTTCCTTCCTTGCCGGACGCCCTGCACTTTGATATTTCTTTGTAGCGGCTGCGCTTGGCATGAACAGGAAAAGAGCGACCGTGTCGAAGCCAAAGTTTTTTCGCCTTTTACCTTTTACCTGTTCTTCATCTTTGCAATATAATTTGTTTTTCTTGAAAAAATCACACATCCGCCATGCAAACACGTACTTTTTCAGCCTGTTTTCTCCTAGTTTGTTTCCTTTGCCTAAACAGTCAGCCTGTCGCTGCCAAGAAGATGTATAAATGGGTCAACGAGAATGGCGAAACCATTTTCTCCGACCAGATACCGCCGGAACACTCTCAGCTACGCCGGGAATCGCTAAACGAAAAAGGCCGCGTCCTCGAGGTCACCGAAAAAGCAAAAACAAAAGAGCAGCAGGAAATGGATGATCGCTTGATCGCCCTGAAAAAAGCTCAAGAAAAAATCATCGCCCAGCAAGCGGCTAACGACAAAGTGCTGCTCAGCACTTTTCGTAACGTGAAAGACATGGAAGCCAGCCTGTACGCAACCATGCAATCCCTGGATGCACAGCGGAATGTGGCGCAAGGCAATCTAAAACGGGTGGAAGATCAACTGGCATCCCAACAAAAAAAAGCTGCGGAAATAGAACGTAACGGCAAAAAAGTTCCAGTTACGCTGCTGAACGACATCAAGCAAACAGAAACGCAGATACAAGCCGCTTATGCGGAAATAAACAAACAAATCGAAAAAAAGAATCGGGCCAAGGCCGAATTTGAAACCAATATTGCGCGCTTTAAATTTTTAACGCAGGAAAATACCGACCCATCAAAAGCATCCGATAAAAGCGCGAGCAATAAAGCTGCCGATGAAATCGGCCTATATACCTGCGAGACCGATGCGTTATGCACAAAGGCCTGGGCTAGTGCGCATGACTTTATTAAAGCCAATTCGACAACGCCGATTGATACCGATACCGATAAGTTAATCATGGGCCGGACACCTACGGCCGACAGCGACCTGAGCCTGTCTGTCTCGAAAATAGAGGATGAGAACAAAAAGCAGCAGCTTTTTCTCGACATCCGCTGCCGGGAATCGTCGATGGGCGCTGAACTCTGCGCCAGCCAGAAAGTGCGCGATATTAGGTCGGCGTTTAGGGCGTTTATTGAGGCGGCGGTGGATAGGTAACAAAGGCCGTAAAAATCGTATAAGTTCACCACGAAGAGCACGAAGTGAAACCCATCACATAGACGCTATTGATTAAGATGGGTTTCAGCGACCGCCTCCCGGCAATTGCTCCTGCATTGCTAAACCACAGGGATGTGGCGGCCGCGATTGCTCCCGGCAATCTTGCGGCATTTCCTCCATCCCTGGCGGTCAATGCAGCTTACGCAGGAGCGGTTTTCTGCCTACCTCCTGCGTCCATGAAGTCGTACCCATCCTATAGCACTTTCCTTCGTGCTCTTCGCGCCTTCGTGGTAAAAATTTATTACCCCTTAAGCAACAAAGTCCCAACCCCCTGATCGGTAAACAGCTCCAGCAGCACCGCATGGTCGACGCGGCCGTCGATAATATGCACGCTGGTAACGCCGCCTTTGATCGCATCGGTCGCACAGCGGGTTTTGGGGATCATGCCGCCGGAAATGGTGCCGTCGGCAATAAGTTCTTCGGTCTTTTGGATCGACAAACCGGTCAGTAACGCCCCTTGCTTGTCCAAAATGCCCGGTATATTAGTCAGCAAAATCAGTTTCTCGGCGTTTAACTGCTCGGCAATTTTTCCGGCAACCAAGTCGGCATTGATATTGTAGGAATGCCCGTCCTCGCCAACCCCGATCGGCGCAATAACCGGGATAAAATCGCTGCCGCCGAGCATATCCAGAACCGAGGGATCGATGCTGCTCACTTCGCCGACATGGCCCAAGTCGATAATTTCCGGCGGCAAGTTGTCGCGCGGCGCAAGATGCAGTTTCTTGGCCCGGATAAAATTGCCATCCTTGCCGGTCAGGCCAACCGCTTTGCCGCCGTGCATGTTGATTAAATTGACAATTTCCTTGTTGACCAAACCGCCCAATACCATCTCAACCACGTCCATGGTTTCGCTGTCGGTGATGCGCATGCCGTCGATAAAGCCTGTGGTTTTACCCAGTTTCTCCAGCAACTGACCGATTTGCGGGCCGCCGCCGTGAACCACGATCGGGTTTAAACCGACCAGTTTCATCAACACGATGTCCCGTGCGAAGCTGTGTTTGAGTTCTTCGTCAACCATCGCGTTGCCGCCGAATTTAACCACGATGGTTTTGCCTTTAAAGCGCTGGATGTAGGGCAGAGCCTCAATCAGCACATCGGCGATCTGGTGAGCTGTTCTTTTTTGCATCATGTTGTTTGCCGTTATTAAAAATATGTAAACACTTGGCGGTTAGAAAATAGAACACGGATGACACGGATTTAACTGATAATCACAGATAAAAAATCCGCGTAAATCCGTCAAATCCGTGTCATCCGTGTTCCATTAGAGCCGGTGAATGATTTTGCCTGCCTGCAAGGTATGGGTTACCCGCCCTTTCAGGGTTTGCCCCCAAAACGGCGTATTGACGCCCTGGCTTTTCCAGCTTTCCGAGTTCACCTGCCACTCGCGTTCCGGGTCGAAAATACATATATCGGCTGAAAAACCCGGCGTTAATGCACCGCTGTTTAAACGCAGCACCCGCGCCGGGTTTGCGCTTAAACAGGCGATGCCTTGTTCCAGCGTTATCGCGTGTTGCGCCACCAGTTTGAGCATTAGCGGCAACAGGGTTTCCAAGGATGACATCCCCGGTTCCGTCTCAGGGAACGCACCCAGCTTGGCGTCCAGATCGTGCGGCTGATGGTCGGAACAGATGCTGTTAATCGTGCTTCCGGCCAGGCCTTGCCTTAAATACTGCTTATCGTCTTCGGTACGCAGTGGCGGTAAGACATGATAGGCGCTGTCGAACGGCGTCATGTCGTTTTCGGTCAGATGCAATTGATGAATCGCAACATCGGCGCTGACCTTCAAGCCGTATTTTTTGGCTTGGTGTATTTTAATCACTGAACGTTTGCAGCTTAACTGACCGAAATGTACTCGGCAGCCGGTCAACTCAGCCAATTCCAGGCATTGAGCCAGCGCTATGGTTTCCGCGGCTTCCGGAATGCTCGGCAAACCGTAGCGGGTCGCGACCGCGCCTTCATGCGCGCAACCGTTATTGCCGAGCCAGAAGTCATTAGACCGGAACATCAATAACAAGTCGTGACTGGCCGCATATTCCATGGCCCGCCGTAATATCAACAGGTTTTTCACCGGTTGGTTGGCATTACCGACTGCAATGCAGCCCGCCTGTTTAAGCGACAGCATGGAACTGAGTTCGGCGCCCTCCAGTTTCTGGGTGAGTCCGCCGACCGCGTAGATTTTCGGGTAACCGGCTTTTTCCGCCAGTTCCTTGATCAATTCGACCACCGCAGGCGTATCGATGACCGGCACAGTGTCCGGTTGCAGGCATAATGTGGTGACGCCCGCAGCCGCAGCGGCAATCACTTCGCTTTTAAATGTCGCTTTGCGGCTGTGGCCCATGTCGCGCAAGCGGGTGCTTAAATCGATAAAGCCGGGGCAAACGATTTGATTTTCGGCATTGATGACGGTATCGGGCATGAAGCCGGCCGGTTCGTCGGTCACCGACACTATCTTGCCGCCTTCAATATAAACGGAACCGACGCGGTCGATAGCGTTGACCGGATCAATGATTCTGCCGTGATCTATTCGTAATTTCATGCCACCCCCGGCTTTTGCATCGCCATCGCCATGACCGCCATGCGCACGGCAATGCCGTTGCTGACTTGTTTGAGTATCACCGATTGCGGACCGTCGGCGACTTTGGAATCGATTTCCACGCCCCGGTTGATCGGGCCGGGGTGCATGACGATGGCATCGGGTTTGGCGATTTTCAGTTTTTCTTCGGTCAAGCCGAAACATTTGAAATATTCGCTTTCGCTGGGCAGTAACGCCGAACTCATGCGTTCTTTTTGCAAGCGCAACATCATCACCACATCAATATCTTTCAGCCCTTCGGTTAAATTATGCGATACGCTGACGCCCAGGCTTTCCACATGCGCGGGCAACAGGGTCTTCGGTGCAATGACCCTGACTTCGGCCGCGCCCAAGGTGTTCAAGGCCTGAATTTCCGAGCGCGCTACGCGCGAATGCAGGATGTCGCCGATAATCGCGACCCTGAGCGTGGAAAAATCCCGCTTGATCTGACGAATGGTAAACATGTCCAGCATGGCCTGGGTCGGATGCGCGTGTTGCCCGTCTCCGGCATTGATAACGCTGATATGCGGCGCGGTTTGTTGGGCGATGAAATGCGCCGCGCCGCTGAGCGCATGGCGCACCACGAACATGTCGACAAACATCGACTCCAGGTTGCGTATGGTGTCGAGCAGGCTTTCGCCTTTTGACGTGGCCGAGGTGGCGATATTCATATTGATCACGTCGGCGGATAAGCGCGTGGCCGCCAGTTCGAAGGTCGTGCGGGTGCGCGTGCTGTTTTCAAAGAACAGGTTGACGATGGTTTTACCGCGCAACAAAGGCACTTTTTTTACTTGATGCTCGGACATTCCGGCAAAAGACTCGGCAGTATCGAGAATTTCGGTTAATAAGCTCTTGCTCAGGCCTTCGATGGTCAGGAAGTGCTTGAGTTTGCCTTCCGCATTTAATTGCAGGCTATCAGTCATTGCTTAGGCCACCGCGTCGATGATTTCCAAATGCACGCCCAAGGGTTCCGGACCGGTTAGTTTGATCCGTTGGCCTGCGGCTAGTTTAATACTGGCGCCGACGCAATCCGGGCTCAGCGGAATTTGCCTGCCGTCGCGCTCTATCAACACCGCCAGCACGATTTGGTTCGGCCTGCCGTAATCGAAAATTTCATTCATTGCCGCACGTATTGTTCTGCCGGTATAAAAAACATCGTCGATCAGGATAATGTCGCGGCCTTCGATGTGAGTCGGCAAATGGCTGGGCTTTACGTTGGGATTGACGCCGATTTGCGAAAAATCGTCGCGGTAAAATGAAATATCCAGCAATCCCAACGGTTCGCCGATATTTAAACGCCGGTGCATTTGCTCGGCAATCCACACGCCGCCGGTACGGATGCCGATCATCAATGGGTTAACCAGCTGTCTTTCATCGATAATGCGTTTTAGCGAGGCTTCCAGGTTACTTAATAATTCGGAAATATCTAACACTTAATGGTCCTTTTTGATAACTACTCAGCGTTACCAAATCAAATGGAACGCGGATAAATATGATGAACACAGATAATTGAAATTATTGAAGCCGGCGTTTAAGCACAAAGCTTTTTCAAACAAGAAAATCTTATTTGATCATAATTATCAGCGTTCTATTTTATTTTTCTAACTACCGGTAGCGGCATGGTCGTTTAGCCAGGTTTGCAGGATAAGCTGGGCGGCGAGTTGATCTTGCACGGCCCAGAGTTTGCTTGCGCTAACGCTGACTTCATCAAACAGCATTTGTTTGGCTTCGAAGGTCGACAGCGTCTCGTCCTGCTGGAAAACCGGCAGTTGATAACGCCCTTCCAGTTGCCGGCAAAATTTTAACATGCGGGGAGTTACTAAATTGTCCGAGCCATCGGCCTGCTTTGATATGCCGACCACCAAACCGGCCGGACGCCACTCTTGTATCAGTTTGCCGATTATTTCCCAATTAGGGTTTTGGTTGATCGAGCGGATGGTTTGCAGCGGACTGGCGGTAGCGGTGGTCGTCTGGCCGACGGCGACGCCTATCTTTTTAGTACCAAAATCAAAGCCCAGGTAAGTATCGGCGTTGGCTTTGGCTTGTAATGGATCTTGTTTAGCCATGCCCTGCCGGAGCGGTCAGTTGGTTAATGTCGATGCCGATCTGGTCGGCTGCCGCGCTCCAGCGCAAATCAACCGGCGTATCAAACAAAACTTGTTTGCCACAAGGCGTATTAAGCCACGAGTTATCCATGATTTCTTTTTCCAATTGCCCCGCACCCCATCCGGCATAGCCTAAGGCCACCAGATACTGCTTAGGACCTTCGCCTACGGCAATAGCTTCAAGCACATCGCGGGACGTGGTCAGGGAAATTGTATCCGAAACTGCCATGGTCGCATGCCAATCTCCGCCGGAAGTATGCACCACGAAGCCGCGTTCCTGTTGCACCGGACCACCTGCAAAAATAGGCGTTTCAGCCGCGTCAGGCGCGGTGACGTTTATATCCATCTGCTTAAAAATTTCGCCCAGTTTCATGGCCGTCGGTCTATTAATGACAATGCCTAACGCACCGTCTTCATTGTGCTGGCACAAATAGGCAACAGTATGAAAAAAGTTGGGGTCCGCCAGATTGGGCATGGCGATAATAAACTGGTTAGTCAAGTAGGTAGCTTGGTTCATAGTATTAGTATCAAAGTTTATGATGACTTAAGCAACTGTTTATCGCGCTGTCATGCCTGATTCATCGGAAAATTTCCATACACGGGTAATTACCAGGACATCCAGTTCTTTCCGTAAATCCAGAGGTAACGGCGCAAATGGCGCACTCATGCGGACAATTTTTTTAGCCGCCTCGTCCAGTTCCGGATTTCCCGAAGACTGGTTGATACGTATGCTGTAAATGCTGCCATCGGCTTTAATTCCGACGTCCATGGTTAAGGTGCCGGAAAAGTTTTTCTTGGCGGCCACTTCCGGATAATTGAGGTTGCCGGTACGTTCTACTTTATCTTCCCAATCTTTCATATATTGGGCGGCGAGATATTTATGGGCGCTCACCGAATCGACAAATTTTATCTTGGCTTGCTCAGCGCTTTGCTGGTTAAGCCTGATTTCAGTGCCCAGTTGCGCAATTTGTTGCTGTAACATCTCCGCCGACAATTGCGGGTGCTGTTTTTCAGTATGATAGCCCGGGCCAGGCTTGGGCGCGGTGACTATCTTTTTTTCGGCCTTTGCCTGGGTAATAAGCTTTTTCTCTGCCTTGGGTTCGCTTTGTTCAGGCGTGCTTTTTTTTACCGGCTTGGCTTGGTTATTATTGCCTTGGTTGGGCAGTTGTTGCGGCGGAGGCTCCGGTTTCCGGATTTGTTCGCCGGCGCCGATCTGATTTTCCTGAGCCAGAAACGACGCCTGTTCGGGCGCTTTTTGGCTCGGCATATTGACCAAAGTAATATCAATAGACCGGCTGACTTGGTCCGGTTGCGGCGCGGTAAAATTAATCCCCAAACCGATAACAACGTGAACTACAGCCGCTAAAAATAAGGCGATTAATAATGAGTCATTATTAGACAGCGGCGCAGGCGGATCAAACATTACCTGATGTGCTCTCATTATCGCCCTGGATGGTATGTATGCCGCGAACCTGCCTGGAGCTGGTGCTGTGGCAGGGCGGTTTCGATATGATCCATGAGTTGAGCGCAAATATTCAGGCCAAACTGGCGATCCAATTCCTGAACGCAGGTAGGGCTGGTCACATTAATCTCGGTCAGCGTGTCGCCAATCACATCAATGCCGACGAAAATCAGGCCTTTTTCCCGTAACGTCGGTCCGACTTGCCCGGCAATCCAGCGATCCCGCTCGGTTAATGGCCGGCCTTCGGCGCGTCCGCCTGCCGCCAAATTGCCGCGGGTTTCTCCTTGGGCAGGGATACGCGCCAATGCGTAGGGTATGACCTCGCCGTTCACCAGCAATATGCGCTTATCGCCGTCTACAATTTCCGGCAAATATTTTTGCGCCATGACATAGCGGCTGTTGTACTGGGTCATGGTTTCCAGAATCACGCTAAGATTGGCGTCGCCTTGACGCAGATGAAAAATAGAAGTGCCGCCCATGCCGTCCAACGGTTTTAAAATGATTTCGCCCTGCTCCAGCAAAAAATCCCTGATTCTGGCCGGCTCGCGCGCAACCAGCGTCTCCGCGCAGCATTGCGGAAACCAGGCGGTAAACAGTTTTTCATTGGCATCCCGCAACGATTGCGGCTTGTTGATGACGTAAACGCCCATGCTTTCCGCGCGTTCCAGCAGATAGGTTGCGTAAATGTATTCCTGGTCGAAAGGCGGATCCTTGCGCATCATAATCACATCCAGCTCATCCAAAGGAATATCCTGCTCCGAATAAAACCGGTACCAGCTTTTTTCATCCCTCTGAACGTTAATCGTCCGCGTTCTGGCATAGGCCCTGCCGTTTCTCAGAAACAAGTCATTGAGTTCCATATAATGCAACTCCCAGCCCCTGGCCTGCGCTTCAAGTAACATCGCAAAACTGGTATCTTTTTTTATGTTGATATGGGCAATGGAATCCATGACCATGCCGAGCTTAATAGGCATTATTTTTTCCCGATGATTATGTTAGACAAAAGGCGAAAGGCAAAGGGCGAAAGGTAAAAAAAACCGTTGCCCCCTTTGCCTTTCGCCCTTCACCTTTCGCCTTATTTTATAGATTGTTATTTACCTTGAAAAGATTTTTTGGTATAAAGCTCGGCTAACTTTTGAATTTTAGGCACGCATTAGAGGTTAATCATGTCCAGAGTATGTCAAGTAACAGGCAAGCGCCCGGTTACAGGTAACAACGTTTCACACGCTAACAACAAAACTAAAAGACGCTTTTGTCCAAATTTGCAACACCACAGATTCTGGGTAGAAAGCGAGAACCGCTGGGTTCGCCTCAGAATTTCCACTAAAGGCATGCGTATCATTGACAAGAGAGGCATCGATGCTGTTCTTGCCGATTTGCGTAAAGCCGGCGACAACTCTTAAGAGGATACAAAAATGCGCGACAAAATTAAATTGATTTCGACCGAAGGAACCGGGCACTTTTACACTACGACAAAAAACAAACGGACCATGCCCGAAAAAATGGAGATCAAAAAATTTGATCCTGTTGTCCGTAAACACGTCATTTACAAAGAAGCCAAAATCAAATAATCATTCGGCTTTAGCTTTTCCGGCTTGCGTTCCATGAATGCAAACCGAACGCCTCATAACCCGGCATCCGCATTTTTGCCTGCCGGGTTATTTATGCCCTGCGGGCACCCTCAACGCGGTTGATTCCCGCCTCCTTTCAGCTTATCCAGCACTTGAGTCAACTTCTCCATCTGCTTGTGCAGTATCCGGCATTGCTTTTCAGCATTTTGCTTATCGAATTCCAGCTTCATGCATTTATCGTTGAGCTGTTGATTGGCATTTTTAAGCGCTTCGTTTTCTAATTTAAGCGCCTTTATTTGATCTTCCAAAATGTTATCGACCGACTGTTTCCGCTCATTTTCATCATGAGGAAAAACTTCAACGCGAGCATTAGCAACAACAGGCGCTTCACTTTTCACTTCAGGCTTAATGCTCGGCTTTAGCGCAAGACTATCTATCCCACCCCGCAAAATTGTTGCCTCGATTTTATTCCTGAGCAATAAAAATGCAGCAGCCTCGCTGATTCTGCCATCCTGGCAAACAACAACCACAGGCCTGTCATGATTTAATGTTTTAAGCTGCATTCTTAACGAGAAAAAAGGCAGATTAATACTGCCGTCAAGATGCTGGTCCTCATAGTCATCCTGCGAACGCACATCCAGCAATATCGCGCCGCGACTTATCGCTTCCTGCATTCCGGCATAATCGACAAACTTTAAAGAAGGCTCTTTTATTAAAGATACAAATCGATTTTTATCCAGGCGCAGCAAAACAATGTCCGTCAACGCCGTAATGGTGACATTTCTGGTCGCACCGGAAAGCAAGGCATCTTCACCAAAGGTATCGCCGTTTGCCAGTTGGGCCAATTTAATCTCTTTCGCATTGGGTGACGGCTTACGCGTTAACAGGCATTTTCCGTTTTTAATCAGGTAATAATAATCACCAGTGCCGCCTTGCTCGAGAATGGTTTCGCCTTGCTTGAAATGCACGGATTCCAAACCCATTAATATTTTCTGCAAATTGGCGGGAGGTAGACGTCGAAAAATAGGCGATCTCAACAATGCTGTCATCCAGTCATCCGGATCGCCTTCAGTCTCGTCAATGACCATGTAGCTGTTGTCCTCTTTATAATCAAGGGAGGGTGATTTCTTAACAAGATCGGCATTCAACCGCAAAAAACGCACCCTTCCGTTCGCGACTGCATCGATTTTTCTTGGGATCTGGTGCGCCAGCGCAAACTTGGCGGAATCGCTGTTTGCAGCAATAACCTCAACAACCAACCCATCTGCCTGAAGAGTAACCTCGCCACTTATCAGATAAACAAGCTGGGGAGTTACATCGCCTTTTTTAAACAAAAAACCGTCTTGTATTTCTTCGACGGCCATCTCAGCGCATAACGCATTAAACCGAGCGCCCGGCAATGTTGCGAGCGGAATTAATTTACGAATAATCAGTCCATCTTCGGAATCGACGTCTACGGCCATTTAAATATTCTAAGCAAGATAACCGTTAAATGACAGTTCCGATTGTTTAAAAAATCTACTTTACCACACCTTGCATTAAACATTTTTACACATATATTGTGAGTTACGCATGTTTCACAAACACTGGAAAAACCATGATAAATACTAAATCCGTAAAACAGCTGTTACTCGTAACTTTTTTACCTTTCTATTTTAGTATAACCACTGCCACACAAGCAGCATTACCGGCTTACATCGACGGGCAGGCCTTGCCGTCCCTGGCGCCAATGCTTGAACGCAGCATGCCTGCGGTAGTCAATATTTCAACCTCGACCAATATTACGGTCAATGAGAATCCGCTGATGCAGGATCCGGTTTTTCGCCAGTTTTTTAATATACCCAATCAGCCGCTACGACGACAGCAAAAAAACAGTTTGGGCTCCGGGGTTATTATCGACAGCAAGCAAGGCCTGGTTCTAACCAACAACCACGTTATCGATAAGGCAGACACCATCACGGTGACCTTGAATGACGGCCGCCAGCTTGCCGCTAAATTGATCGGCACCGATCCTGAAGCCGATGTCGCCGTCGTTCAGATTCCCGCCGACAACCTGACCATGCTGCCTATTGCCGATTCCAGCCAGTTGAAAGTCGGCGATTTTGTTGTCGCCATCGGTAACCCGTTCGGCTTGGGCCAAACTGTAACATCAGGAATAGTCAGCGCCCTGGGCCGATCCGGCCTTGGCATAGAAGGCTACGAAGATTTTATCCAAACCGACGCCTCGATCAATCCCGGCAATTCAGGCGGCGCGCTGGTTAACCTTCGCGGCGAACTTGTCGGCATGAATACCGCAATCCTTGCCCCTACCGGCGGCAACGTCGGCATCGGTTTTGCGATTCCCTCCAATATGGCCATAACCATCAAGGAATCATTGCTCAAGCACGGTGAGGTTCGGCGCGGTTTGCTGGGCGTAACCACGCAGGATCTGACGCCCGAGCTGGTCAAGGCATTCGACCTGAAAAACATGCAAGGCGCCGCAATCAGCAGGATTGAAGCCAACTCGCCCGCAGCTAAAGCCGGATTGGAGCCGGGCGACATTATTGTCTCGGCCAATGGACATCCCATTAAAAACAGCCACGACATACGCAATATCGTCGGCATGATGCAAATTGGCGACGATGTCGACCTGGAATACTACCGCGGCAATGAGAAGAGACAAGTTACCGCAACGGTCGGCAAACAGGAAGCGCCGCGACTGGCCGGAGAAAAGCTGCATCGCACCTTAAAAGGCACATTGTTAAGCGCCTCGCTAAAGAATCAGGTGGAAGGCGTTTTAATTGAAAAAATCGACGCCTCAACCGAGATCTGGCGCGCGGGCCTGCGTCCCGGAGATGTTATCGTGTCGGCAAACCGCTATCGCGTTCATAACCTTGATGAATTAAGACAAGTGGTTGATCCGAACGGCCCGCTGCTGCTGAACATTCAGCGAGGACAGGAAGGGTTCTTTGTTGTGTTAAAGTAGGGGCCGGCCTTATGCCCGCCCTTTTGGTTTGAACCCTATCAAGGGCAACCACAAGGGATTGCCCCTACAAGCAACCACAAGGGATTGCCCCTACAGACAACCACAACAGATTACCCCCACAGGCAACCACAAGAGACAGCCCATGCACATCAAAGACATTAAACAATGAGCGCAGAAAAACAATTCATCCCTTTAAACATCGCCATACTGGTCGTTTCCGACAGCCGCACCGATGCCGACGATGTGTCCGGCAGAACGCTGGCGGAACGCGCAGCCGATGCGGGGCATCGGGTTATCGAAAAAAAAATAGTGCCTGACGACATCTATCAAATCAGGGCAGCCGTTTCAAACTGGATTGCCGCTGACGACGTTAATGTCGTCATCAGCACCGGCGGCACCGGCGTAACCGGCAGGGACGGCACGCCCGAGGCGGTTGCGCCTTTACTGGACAAGATGCTGGACGGTTTTGGCGAAGTGTTCCGGATGCTTTCCTATCAGGACATTAAAACCTCAACCATCCAGTCCAGGGCAATTGCCGGAGTCGCCAATGCGACCTATATCTTTTGCCTGCCCGGCTCATCGGGAGCTTGCCGCACGGCTTGGGATGCATTGATCAAAGAACAACTCGATCATCGCACCCGTCCTTGCAATTTGGTACAGCTAATGCCCAGACTGCTGGAGCAATAATGAAATCGACTTTTTTATTGCTCGGCGCATTAAGTGCATTAATCGGCGTCGGCATGGGCGCATTCGGCGCCCATGGTTTAAAAACCGTCATCAGTCCGGAGATGCTGGCCGTCTACCAAACCGGCGTGACTTATCAAATGTGGCATGCGCTGGGATTGATCGGCGTCGCCCTGATTCGTCAGCAAGCGCCAAACTCCAAATTATTACTCTGGGCCGGTTGGCTCATGTTCGCCGGCATAGCGCTATTTTCCGGCAGCTTATATGCCCTGGCCTTACTCAATCATACCTGGCTAGGTATGATCACCCCTTTCGGCGGCGTTTGCTTCATAACGGCTTGGCTGTTACTCGCACTGTCCGTCACCCCAAACATCAGATCTTCCGATCACAACAGCAGGTATAAATAATGCGCGACCCTAATCCTCAAACCATCTATCTAAAAGACTACACTGTCCCCGAATACCTGATTCACAGCGTTGCATTAGATTTTACCCTGGATGATGAAAACACCTTGGTTAGTTCGCGGCTCACTCTTAGCCGCAACCCTGCCAGCCAGTCTCATAACATGTCACTGATCTTATCGGGCGAGAACCTGAAACTGATCCGCGTTAATTTGGATGGTAATGACTTAGCCAAAGATCAATACTTGCAAACCCAGGACGCGTTAATTGTTAACAATGTTCCGCAGCAGCAACGCTTTGTATTGACTATCGAAAACACGATCAACCCAAAAGCCAACACCGCCCTAGAAGGACTGTATTTATCCAACGGCATGCTATGCACCCAGTGCGAGGCGGAAGGTTTCAGGAAAATCACTTACTTTCTGGATCGCCCCGATGTGATGACCTTGTTCACCACAACGCTGATCGGCGACAAAGACCGTTATCCGGTTTTATTATCCAACGGCAATAAAGTGGCTCAAGGAGAACTGCCGGACAATCGCCATTGGGTGACCTGGGAAGACCCGTTCAACAAACCGTGCTATTTGTTCGCGCTGGTTGCCGGGCAACTCGAATGCATAGAAGACCGCTTTACCACGCAGTCCGGCCGCGACATCGACCTGCAAATATTTGTCGAGAAACACGACATCGATAAATGCGGCCATGCGATGGAGTCATTGAAAAACGCGATGCACTGGGACGAGCAAGTGTACGGCCGCGAATACGACCTGAACCTGTACATGATCGTCGCGGTGGGCCATTTCAATATGGGCGCGATGGAAAACAAAGGCCTTAATATTTTCAACACCAAGTTTGTGCTGGCGCGGCCCGACACCGCGACCGATTCGGACTATGAACATATCGAAGGCGTGATCGGCCATGAATATTTCCATAACTGGACCGGTAACCGCATCACCTGCCGGGATTGGTTCCAGCTCAGCCTCAAGGAAGGCTTTACCGTATTCCGCGACCAGGAATTTACCGGCGACCGCACCTCCAAGGCCGTTAAACGCATCGAAGATGTCAACATGCTGCGTACCCGCCAGTTTGCCGAAGACGCGGGTCCCCTGGCGCATCCGATACGCCCCGACGCTTATATTGAAATTAATAACTTCTACACCCTGACCGTGTATGAGAAAGGCGCGGAAGTGGTGCGCATGATCCACACACTGGTTGGCGCTGAAGGTTTTCGCAAAGGCAGCGATTTGTATTTTGAGCGCCACGACGGACAAGCGGTGACCTGCGATGATTTCGTCAGCGCCATGGAAGCCGCCAACGGCATTGATTTAAGCCAATTCCGCCGCTGGTATTCCCAGGCCGGAACCCCGGTATTAACGGCCCAGCAACATTATGACCCATCCGCGCAAACCCTGACTTTAACCCTAAGCCAAAACTGCCCGCCGACGCCGGGACAAGCGCTTAAAGAACCGCTGCATATTCCGGTCACTGTGGGCTTACTGAATAAAGACGGTTCCATCGCGTCTTGCAAACTGCAAGGCAATGATAAACCCAAGGATGAAGTCATTTTGCAACTCACCCAGCCCGAACAATCCTTTATCTTTGAAGGCTTAGCCGAACAGCCGGTTGTTTCCGTTTTAAGAGGCTTTTCCGCGCCCGTTAAACTGACGATGGAACGCAGCCTGGATGAACTGGCGTTTTTATTAAGTTACGACAGCGATACTTTTAATCGCTGGGAAGCCGGACAACAATTGGCCGGACAGATTATTAGCGGACTGATTGCCGACGTGCAAAACGGTAGGAAGTTGCACGTCAACCCTATTATGGTTAGCGCCTTTAAACAAGTACTGGAACAACCCTGGGATGATTTATCGTATTGTTCTTTATTGCTAAATCTCCCCTCGGAAACTTATCTGGCCGAACAAATGCAGGTTGTCGATGTAGAAGCCATCCATGCCGCCCGCGAGTTTGTCACGCTAACCTTGGCCGAACAATTACAGACGCAGTTCCAAACGTTGTACCGGAATAATCACAAGGATGAATCCGGAAAGTTCGACGCCGGCGCAATAGGCCGAAGACGCATCAAAAACACCTGCTTAAGCTATCTAGGCAAGCTGGAAAACAAGGATATTTACCAACTGTCGCAACAGCAATTCAACAGCGCAAAAAACATGACCGACCAAATTTCGGCGTTATCGGTCATTGTCAACAACCCGCATCCGGCCAAACAACAATGCCTGGACAGTTTTTACCGCCAATGGCAAGCCGAAGCGCTGGTTATAGATAAATGGTTCATGCTGCAAGCCTCCAGTAGCATGCCCGACACCTTTGCGACAGTGCAGGCGCTAATGCAGCACCCGGCATTTGATTTAAAGAACCCAAACCGGGTCAGGTCATTGATAGGCGCGTTCAGCCAGTCCAATCCGCTGCATTTTCACGCCGCCAATGGGCAAGGCTATCAATTCCTTGCCGACCGGATTATTGCACTGAATACCTTAAATCCGCAGGTTGCCTCCCGTATGACCGCCGCATTGACGGCATGGCGCCGATATGACGAAGGCAGGCAAACGCTAATGAAAGCACAGCTGGAGCGGATCATGACGACTGAAGCAATTTCCAAAGATGTGTACGAAGTGGCGAGTAAAAGCCTGGCTCAGTAAGCGTAATGAAGGTTGCAGCCAAAAATATATTGATGGCAAACGAAGCGGGGTTTGCAACCCCGCCCCTAACATTTACGCGCGCCCTAAACAAAATGCTTATACCTACGTTTCAGTCAAAGCACCATGTCCTATCAGACATGTTACCTTTCGTACTTTTCGTGTCTTTCGTGGACAATTCATTCTTTTTATTATGAATGTACGCGTCAAAAATGTGTTGATTACCGGAGCCGCCAAGCGTATTGGCGCGGCCTGCGCACGGCTGCTGCATAGCGAAGGCTGTAATATTTTTTTGCATTACCGGTCTTCCGCAGTTGCGGCACAACAGCTTTGCGATGAACTGAATCGACTGCGGCCGGATTCAGCAAAAATCATGCAAGCCGATTTACTGAACATGAGCGAACTGGAAGCTGTTGCCGAGGAAGCTATCAGGGCTTGGGGCGGCATTGATGTACTGGTCAATAATGCCTCATCCTTTTATCCAACGGCCCTACCTGACGTGACAGAACAGCAATGGGATGAGTTATTGGGCAGCAATTTAAAAGTACCGTTTTTTCTGGCGAAAGCTTTGGCGCCAACGTTAACCGACAATAAAGGCTGCATAGTCAATATTGTCGACATCCATGCCGAACGCGGGTTGGGCGGCTATCCCGTATACAGTATTGCAAAGGCCGGACTGGCCGCCATGACCAAGGTTTTAGCCAAGGAGTTAGGGCCGGCTGTCAGGGTGAACGGCGTGGCTCCGGGAGCTATACTCTGGCCCGATAACGACTTATCCGAATCGGCCAAATTGGAAATACTGCAACGGGTAATTTTAAAACGTAGCGGTGAACCCGCCGATATTGCCAAAGCAGTGCTCTTTTTGATCAAGAATGCCGATTACATGACTGGCCAGATACTGACAGTTGACGGTGGACGTACCTTATTTTGCTGAAGCCCAGACCGGTGTAACTCGCTTTTGCTTGAGATCGTTCTTGTCGAATTGCTGCCAAAGCTCGGCATAGCTGATATGGCTGACGGGATGTTTCAGGTTCGGTGCAATCTCAGCCAAAGGCTCAAGCACAAAAGCGTAATGTTCGATTTCATCCCGAGGTATTTGTAAACGGCCATCGTTGACGATCAGGTCGCCGTATAGAATCAGGTCCAAATCGAGCGTGCGCGCAGCGAATTTCCGGCTGTCGCGAGTGCGGCCATTATCCAGTTCGATTTGCCTGAGCTGCTTAGCAACCGCTTTCACCTCCAAGTCGGAATCGAAACCCACCACAAGATTATAGAAAACATCGCCGTCAAAGCCGACAGGCTCGGATTCATAAATACTTGAAATCGTCAGTTCGCCGAAAGCTTGCTCAAGCGCCTGAAGGCTGGCAGGAATATGTTTATCCTTGTTTATATTGCTGCCGATACTGATGAAGCCTCTGGTCACGATTTCCATTCTCCCCGCTCGATAATAATGCCGACATCGCTAGCGCCGCTGATCGCGCCTTTTTTGTTCAAGGTTATTTTCACCCAAGGCACATTGAATTCGTTACGTATAATATCGGCTATTTCCGAGATTAATTTTTCAACCAGTAAAAACTGGCTGGCCTCAACAAAAGAAACAACGCGATGAGAAACTGTCTTGTAATCAAGCGTGTATTGAATATCATCGGTTTCAGCGGCTTTTTGAATATCGAAAGCCATCTCGATATCAAGAATGACAGTTTGCTTGGTTACTCTTTCCCAGTCATAAATGCCGATGATAGTTTCAATTTCCAGACCGCCTAAAAATATGATGTCCATTGTAATTTCCGGTTATGATGCGTGTTTTTAAAAGGGGGTAAGTATCAGGGAAACGCCCGGTGCTTACAAGTTCTGAATGATGAAAAGGTTACTCAATGGTTGAATGGTTGTTTGTTCCGGCCGCCTATTTGATAGGCTCAATTTCCAGTGCAATTATTATTTGCCGCATGATGGGATTGCCCGACCCACGCGAACAGGGTTCGGGCAATCCCGGCGCAACCAATGTGATGCGCATTGGCGGAAAAAAAGCGGCGGCGATTACGTTGCTGGGCGATTCGCTGAAAGGCTTAATTCCTGTTTATGCCGCGAACGTGTTGGGACTGCCCGCCGAGCTAGTTGCAACAACCGGCTTAGCAGCGTTTATAGGCCACCTTTATCCGGTATTTTTCGGTTTTAAAGGCGGCAAAGGCGTAGCGACATCGGTCGGAGTATTGCTCGGTTTTTTCTGGGCGCTGGGCTTTGCCTTTATGGCGACTTGGTACCTGGTTTATAAGCTGGGCAAGATCTCATCCCTATCGGCATTAGTTGCTTCAACCCTATCGCCGGTTTTTGCTTGGTTTATTACCGGTAATGAATCTATCGTTGCCGCTTCCATAATCATGATGATTTTCTTGCTATGGCGGCATAAAGGAAATATTCAACGGCTGCTGGCCGGGCAAGAAGGCTGATAGGCATTGATAAAACCTACCCCCACCACGAAGACACGAAGCCTTTACCTTGTTTTCTTCATGTCTTCGTGGTGAATTAATCCGCTTACATTTTATTGCCTGTAGTTTGGTCGATTAGCAGCCCAATAACTCACTAATCGGCCAACGAGGACGGGCGTAAATTTCCAATCCTTGTTGTTGTCCTGCCATTAAACGCCGGCAACCGGCATAAGCGATCATCGCACCGTTATCCGTACAAAATTGAAGTCTCGGAAAATAAAGTTGTGCATTTTCCTTGGCAACCATATCCGTCAAACATATTCGAATTTGCTTATTCGCACTGACGCCTCCGGCAACGACCAGTCTTTTTAGGCCGGTTTGCTGTAGAGCCCGTTTACATTTGATGCTCAGCGTCTCTGCAACTGCCTGCTGAAATGCCGCCGCGACATCGGCTTTGTCCTGTTCTGTCTTTCCAGAGGCATTAACCGCATTCAACGTAAATGTCTTCAAACCGCTGAAACTAAAATCCAATCCGGGCCGATCAGTCATCGGACGAGGAAATTTGACCTGCGGTTTACCCTGTTCTGCAAGTGCGGACAGTTTCGGCCCGCCCGGATAGCCCAACCCCAGCATTTTTGCAGTCTTATCAAAAGCCTCGCCAGCAGCATCGTCCAAAGATTCGCCTAACAATCGATAGCGGCCGATAGCCTCAACATGGACCAGCAAAGTATGTCCTCCGGAAATCAACAACGCGACAAAAGGAAATTCCGGCGGACTTTCTTCCAGCATGGGCGCCAGCAGATGACCTTCCATATGGTGAACGGCAATAGCGGGAACTTGCCATGCCCAAGCCAGACTTCTCGCCGTTGCCGCTCCGACCAGCAAAGCCCCCATCAGGCCAGGACCTGCGGTATAGGCAATACCGTTAATATCGCCGGAGGTCAATTGACTTTCCTTTAGGCACTGCTTGATCAGCGGTACTAATTTTCGAATGTGGTCGCGCGACGCAAGCTCAGGAACAACGCCGCCATATTCGCTATGCATGTCGACCTGGCTATATAAAAGATGGCTACATAAGCCTTGTTCGGAGTGATAAATCGCGACTCCAGTCTCGTCGCAAGATGTTTCTATGCCTAAAACGTACATTGAATTTTTGAAATTTATAAAAGTAAAGGTATAATTAAGGGTTCTGTTTGTTCAGTGGATTAAATATCCTAAACTTTTTAAATATTAACATATTCGGGTCATTATATGCCGTCAGTAAAAATCAAAGAAAACGAACCATTTGATATTGCGATTCGCCGTTTTAAACGCGCTTGTGAAAAAGCAGGTGTATTAGCGGAAGTACGTCGTCGCGAGTTTTATGAAAAACCAACCGCAGAACGCAAGCGCAAAGGCGCAGCTGCCGTTAAGCGTCATTTGAAAAAATTAGCTCGCGAACGTTATGCATTGAAAAACTTACGTCGCGGACGCCCTGCACTGTAAAACCAAGGCCAATACCATGGATTTGTTAACAGATCGCATCAAGGAAGATATGAAAGCCGCCATGAAAGGCGGCAATAAAGCAAGATTAGGCGTAATCCGTTTGATTTTGGCCGCCATTAAGCAGGTCGAGGTTGATGAACGCATTGTTTTGGATAACGAACGGGTTATCCAGGTTCTCGACAAGATGCTCAAACAGCGCCGAGAATCTATCCGCCAATATACCGAAGCCGGTCGACATGACTTGGCGGCTATTGAAGAAGCCGAAATCCCGGTAATTCAGGATTTTTTGCCGCAAGCCCTGGCCGAAACCGAAATTGATTCAATGGTTAAAGATGCTATTGCAGAATCCGGCGCCGAATCAGTTAAGGACATGGGCAAGGTCATGGCATTGCTTAAAGCCAAAATGCAGGGACGCGCCGACATGTCGGCCGTAAGCAACAAAATCAAAGCCGCGCTAGCTGAATAACTTCTTTTTACTGATTTTTTTTCGGCAATCGCTCCTGCGTTGCCCTACTCCTGCATCTACGCAGTCGTCGGAGCATAGTTGTGTCCGGTAGAATCCCTCGCGAGTTTATTGACGAGCTTTTGGTGCGAGTTGATATTGTCGATCTAATCGATTCGCACGTCCCTCTAAAAAAAACGGGTAACAACTTTGTCGCCCGCTGTCCTTTTCATGCCGAAAAAACCCCCAGCTTTTCCGTAAACCAAAGAAAACAATTTTTTTATTGTTTTGGCTGCGGCGCCAGCGGTAACGCCATCAGTTTTCTAATGGATTTTAGCCATCTTGATTTCGTTGAAGCCGTTGAGGACTTGGCGGGGTTTGCAGGACTCGAAGTACCCAGAGAATCAACCGAACATCGATCAGGAGCCAGAAAAGAAGACTTAAATAATCTTTATACATTGATGGAACAGGTAACCGACTTTTATGTGGACCAGCTGCGCACCAGCGATGAAGGAAAAAAAGCGGTTGAGTATTTAAAAAACAGAGGCATCAACGGTGATTGCGCCAGCGATTTCATGCTGGGCTACGCCCCCCGAAAAGCCCTGGCAGCCCGATTTGATCAAAAATTATTGCTTGAAGCCGGATTATTAGCCAACAAAGAAGACGGACAGCCTTACGATCGCTTCCGCGATCGGATTATGTTCCCGATCAGAGACAAGCGCGCCCGCATTGTCGGCTTTGGCGGAAGGGTTCTTGACGATTCTTTGCCCAAATACTTGAATTCTCCGGAAACATCCCTATTTCACAAAAACAAAGAAGTTTACGGCCTGCACGAACTACTGAAAAAAAACAGCAAACCGCAGAGGATATTAATTGTCGAAGGCTATATGGATGTCATCGCCTTGGCTCAGTTTGGCATTCATTATGCTGTTGCAGCCTTGGGAACAGCCGCATCGCAAGCTCATCTGGACTTACTATTCCGACTCTCTTCGGAGTTAGTATTTTGTTTCGATGGCGACAAAGCAGGGCGCGAGGCCGCTTGGAGGGCAATGGATCCAGCTTTCTCAAGCTTAAAAGACGGACGACAGATTCGCATTATGCTATTACCGCAAAATCATGATCCCGACTCACTGGTACGAGAGGAAGGAGTTGACGGATTTATTGAGCGTATAAAAATCGCCGAGACTTTGTCGGACTATTTTTTCGAACATCTCTCGAACGAGCTAGACCTCTCCAAAATAGAAGGGCGAGCGCAATTAGCAAACAAAGCCAAACCCTATCTGGAAAAATTACCGGAAAGCATTTTTAGAGAAATGATGCTCGCACGATTAAAAGAATTATCAGGCTGGGCCGGCCTGGATGTTTTAGAGAATACGACTACACTTGCATCTAACCGGCACTCAAAACAGCGCTTAAGGACAGATAGAAAGCCTACCCAGGACAAAGGCAGATTATCATCGGCGCGCGTTGCAATTGCGTTATTAGTCCAAAACCCCAGGCTAGCCGAAATACTTGAACAACGAGAGATCGACTGGAACGAACTTGAATTCCCAGGCGCCCCTCTATTTAAAAACATTCTGCAACTGATTGCAGATAAAAGCCCAGCAAATGTAGCTGTTTTGATGGAATGCTATCGAGATACCGCCGAAGAAAAAGCCATAAAAGCACTGGCGTTTTTAGATTTACTGGTTCCGGACGACAAGATAGACACAGTATTTTGTGACGCATTAAACAGACTGTTAACCCAAAGCAGAGAGACTATTTGGACTAGATTGTTGGATAAAAGCAAAACCGAAGGACTGGACGCACAGGAAAAAGAGCTGCTACGCAAAATGCAAGCAGCTAAATTGATTAGTGCAAAATAACAGGAATTTGTAGTATAATTTTGGGTTCGGCGAAGTCAGGCCGAACAGAGTCTTCCGTGAGTAAACGATGAATCAAGAACAGCAGCAATCTCAACTTAAACAATTGATAGCCAAAGGCAAAATACAGGGATACCTGACTTATGCCGAGGTTAACGATCACTTGCCCAGCGACATTGTTGATCCTGAGCAAATTGAAGATATTATTGGCATGATCAATGATATGGGAATTCAGGTTTATGAAGTTGCTCCGGATGAGGATTCTCTTATTACCGATTCGGCGGCTGTCACTACAGACGATGAAGACGCCGAAGAAGTTGCAGCTTTAGCCTCTGTCGACAGCGAATTTGGCAGAACCACGGATCCGGTGCGCATGTATATGCGGGAAATGGGTTCGGTAGAATTGCTAACGCGCGCAGACGAATTGAAAATTGCCAAGCGCATCGAAGAAGGACAACAACAATTAGTTAAAGCCATTGCCCGTTCTTGTATCGTTGTTGAAGATTTTTTACAATCATTCGATAATATTTCCGGAGAAGAAGGCGGCATTCGCTTGACTGATTTAATTTCCGGTTTTGTGGATTTAACTGAGCAGGAAGATTTTGTCGCCTCCCTGCCCGTAGGCGACGATGCCGAAGAGACAGCCGCCGCAGCAGAAGAAGAGCCAAAGGGACTCAATTACGACGAAGTTAAAGAAAAAGTCGATACCCTCAGAAAGCAGTTAAAAACCGCTTCAGCAGCAATCAAAAAGCATGGCTACTCAAGTGACAAAACAGAACAAGAGTTTGAGGCTTTGGCTGACTTGTTCATGGAATTTAAATGGACACCACAATACTTAAAGAAGCTGACCGCTATTATTCCTAATGGCGTCGCCGCTGTGCGAGAGCAAGAAAAGCTCATTATGGAATCCTTCGTAAACCATGCAAAAATGCCACGCAAAGAATTTATTGCTTCTTTTACGGAGCATGAGGCTAGCTCAGAATGGTTTGATCAATATTTACGCACAGAAAGCAAATATGCGGAAGCATTAAAAGAACGTGAAAAAGAAGTAAGAAAAGCCCAAAAGATATTAGCCGATATTGAGGCAGATTACGGTCTTACTATTAACGGCCTAAAAGATATTAACAGGCGCATGTCTATCGGCGAAGCCAAAGCAAGACGGGCAAAAAAAGAAATGATCGAGGCCAATTTAAGACTGGTCATTTCGATAGCTAAAAAATATACTAATCGCGGATTACAATTTCTCGACTTGATCCAAGAAGGCAATATCGGCCTCATGAAAGCAGTGGATAAATTTGAATATCGCCGCGGCTATAAATTTTCAACCTATGCAACATGGTGGATCAGGCAGGCTATCACCCGATCCATTGCGGATCAAGCCAGAACTATCCGTATCCCTGTGCATATGATCGAAACGATCAATAAATTAAATCGAATTTCCAGGCAGATTCTTCAGGAATTAGGACGGGAAGCGACCCCGGAAGAACTGGCTGAACGCATGGAAATGCCGGAAGATAAAGTTCGCAAGGTATTGAAAATTGCCAAAGAACCTATCTCAATGGAAACGCCTATTGGTGACGATGAAGATTCTCACTTGGGAGATTTCATAGAAGATGCTAAAGTATTATCCCCGGTTGAAGCCGCAACGATTGCCGGCTTACGTGAATCGACGCAAAATGTATTGGCAGGATTAACGGCAAGAGAAGCAAAAGTCCTCCGTATGCGTTTTGGTATTAATATGAATACCGACCATACATTGGAAGAAGTGGGCAAACAATTCGATGTGACTCGCGAAAGAATCCGTCAAATTGAAGCCAAAGCATTAAGAAAACTTAGACATCCTTCAAGATCGGAACAATTACGATGTTTTTTGGATGGTGAGTAAATAATATATAGGGCCCTTAGCTCAGTTGGTTAGAGCGTCCGACTCATAATCGGCAGGTCGTAGGTTCAAGTCCTACAGGGCCCACCATACACAAGAAGGCTGCATAGGCAGCCTTTTGTACATCTGGGTTTTACATTTTTAACAAGGTGGTATCGTGAGCAATAATTATTCTTTTACATCAGAATCAGTTTCAGAAGGACATCCGGACAAGGTTGCAGATCAAATTTCAGATGCGGTGCTTGATGCCTTATTAGCACAAGATCCTCGTTCACGCGTTGCTTGCGAGACACTGGTAAAAACCGGCATGGTCGTTTTGGCGGGCGAAGTAACAACCGATGCTTGGGTCGACCTTGAAGCATTGGTACGAAAAGTCGTTTGCGAAATCGGTTATGATCACGGTGATATAGGTTTCGACGGCCAAAGTTGCGCAGTCCTAAATGCTATCGGCAAACAATCGGCTGATATTGCCATGGGCGTCGATGAAGCCGAAAATCACGAACAGGGCGCAGGCGATCAAGGTTTGATGTTTGGTTATGCGAGCAATGAAACCGATGTATTAATGCCGGCCCCAATTACCTATTCTCATCTGTTGGTTAAGCGTCAAGCTGAAGTACGCAAAAATAAAACTCTGCCTTGGCTGCGTCCCGATGCAAAAAGCCAAATTACTTTCCGTTACGAAAATAATAAACCCGTAGCAATTGACGCAGTCGTCTTATCTACTCAGCATTCGCCTGAAATCGCTACCAAAGCATTGCATGAAGCGGTAATGGATGAAATTATCCTGCCGGTTCTGCCTAAAGAATGGTTGCACAAAGATACCAAATATTTCATTAACCCAACCGGTCAGTTCGTTATCGGCGGCCCCGTCGGCGACTGCGGTTTAACCGGGCGTAAAATCATTGTTGATACTTACGGCGGCATGGCAAGACATGGCGGCGGCGCGTTCTCGGGCAAAGATCCTTCAAAAGTTGACCGTTCAGCCGCATACATGGCCCGTTATGTAGCAAAAAATATTGTTGCAGCCGGATTAGCTGAACGCTGTGAAATTCAGGTTTCTTACGCGATCGGTGTTGCCGAACCTACGTCTATCACTATTGAAACCTTTGGTACAGGCAAGGTTAGTGAAGAAAGACTGGTACAAATTGTCAGGGATAACTTCGATTTAAGACCGAAAGGCTTGATTGCGATGTTAGGATTGTTAAAACCAATTTACCAGACAACATCCGCATATGGTCATTTTGGTCGTACCGAAGATTCCTTTAGCTGGGAAAAAACCGACAAGGTTGACGCATTAAAAGATGCGGCCGGTCTTTAACTAAAATATTAAACACGGAAAATATAATGAGCCAACCAGATTATAAAATCGCCGATATTGCCCTGGCAGAATGGGGCCGCAAGGAAATCAATATCGCCGAGACCGAAATGCCAGGCTTGATGGCCCTGCGTGAAGAATTCGGTGCAGAACAACCATTAAAAGGCGCACGCATCGCCGGCTGTTTGCACATGACTATTCAAACAGCAGTATTAATTGAAACCCTGACTGCATTGGGTGCCGAAGTTCGCTGGTCTTCCTGCAATATTTTTTCTACTCAAGATCATGCTGCTGCTGCAATAGCTGCGGCGGGTATTCCTGTTTTTGCCTGGAAAGGCGAAACCGAAGAAGAAGCCGAATGGTGCATCGCACAGACTATTGACGGCCTTGACGGCTGGCGCCCAAACATGATTCTGGATGACGGCGGCGATTTAACTGTCATGATGCATGAAAAATATCCCGAATTAATGGCCGATATTAAAGGCCTGTCCGAAGAAACCACGACAGGCGTATTGCGTTTGTATGAAATGGTTGCCAAAGGCACCTTAAAAGTTCCGGCTTTTAACGTTAACGATTCAGTCACAAAATCGAAATTCGATAACTTGTACGGCTGCCGTGAATCGCTGGTTGACGGCATCAAGCGCGCCACTGATGTGATGATTGCCGGAAAAATCGCCGTAGTCTGCGGTTATGGCGACGTCGGCAAAGGCTGTGCGCAGTCATTGCGCGGTCTTGGCGCAACGGTATGGATTACGGAAATCGATCCGATTTGCGCATTGCAAGCCGCTATGGAAGGTTATCGCGTAGTAACCATGGAAGATGCAGCTCCGTTGGCTAATATTTTTGTTACTGCGACCGGCAACTTTAATATCATTACCCATGAACACATGGTTGCGATGAGAGACCAAGCGATTGTTTGCAACATCGGTCATTTCGACGCGGAAATCGACATTGCATCCTTGCGTCAATACACTTGGGAAAATATTAAACCTCAAGTTGACCATGTGATTTTCCCTAATGGCAAGCGCCTGATTATCCTGGCGGAAGGCCGTTTGGTTAACCTGGGTTGCGCTACCGGACATCCTAGCTTTGTAATGTCTAACTCATTCTGCAACCAAGTTCTGGCGCAAATAGAACTTTGGAAAAACTCAGCGCAATATGAAAACAAAGTTTACATATTGCCTAAAAAACTGGATGAAAAAGTCGCAAGATCGCATCTTAAACAATTGGGCGTAAACCTGACCGTGTTGACTGAAGCGCAAGCCAAGTACATCAACGTTCCGGTTGAAGGTCCATTTAAAGCCGATCATTACCGTTATTGATCAATCATCTCTCTCACGGTTCCCGTGGAAATACAGCCCGTATCGCAGTAGCGATACGGGCTTAATGAGTCTAACCTTGGGAACGCCATATAGCCGTTAGATTCCCGTCAGTGAGACCATAAAATGCAATCACAAAAAAAACATCCTCAACTATTCAGTTTTGAGTTTTACCCGCCGAAAACCGAAGAAGGCGCGGCAAACTTGCAAGTTGTTCATAGCAAACTGGCGAAACTCAACCCCGATTTCTTTTCCGTTACCTTTGGCGCCGGGGGCTCGACCCGCGACAAAACTTTCACTACGGTCGTCGACATTCAATCCAAAGGTATTGCCGCTGCACCGCATTTATCCTGCGTTGCCTCAACCAAAGACAATATCCGCGCAATCCTGAAAGACTATCAAGATCATGGCATAACTAAAATTGTCGCTCTAAGAGGCGACTTGCCTTCCGGCATGATGTCAGCAGGAGAGTTTCGTTACGCCAATGAGTTAGTCGAATTTATTCGCCAGGAAACCGGCGATCATTTTCAGATTCATGTTGCCGCCTACCCCGAAGTACATCCGCAAGCTGCCAGCAGCGCCGAAGATTTTAAGAACTTCAAGCGTAAAGTCGAAGCAGGCGCCAATGCGGTTATTACCCAGTATTTTTACAATGCCGAAGCCTATTTTCACTTTGTCGATAGCTGTGAAAAAAACGGCATAACAATTCCTATCGTGCCCGGCATTATGCCGATCACTCAATACGCGCAATTGTTCCGTTTTTCGGAAATGTGCGGCGCGGATATTCCTCGCTGGCTCAGAAAACGCCTGGAAGGCTTTGGCGATGACAAGGCGGCGATACAAGCATTCGGCCTTGACGTAGTCAGTGATCTTTGCCGACGTTTGCTGGATGGCGGCGCACCGGGCTTGCATTTTTATACGATGAATCAGTCCGCACCTACCTTGGCAATCTTGGAAAATCTGCAAATCAAGCCCAAAAATTAAAGGCGTTCATCAGACAGAGCCGCTCTCCAAGCCCGCATTTTCAGTTAGAACCACACTCGTTCCCAATTATTGGGAACGAATATACCGCCTGAGCCTTTAGCTTATGTCACTCAACCAGTCTTTTTCCAATCGTGATATTTCGGTTTTGTGGCATCCCTGTACACAAATGAGAGATCACGAAACCTTTCCGATTATTCCAATCAAAAAAGGGCAAGGCGTTTGGCTGGAAGATTTTGACGGCAATCGCTATCTCGATGCGATCAGTTCATGGTGGGTCAATTTATTCGGACACGCCAATCCCATCATTAACGCGGCACTAAAAAACCAACTCGATACCCTGGAACATGTGATTTTCGCCGGTTTCACCCATGAATCCGCCGTTGAACTGGCGGAAAAACTGGTTGAAATAACGCCAAAAGGATTGAACCGTTGTTTCTACGCCGACAATGGCTCTTCCGCGGTAGAAGTTGCGCTCAAAATGAGTTTCCACTATTGGCGCAACCACGGACAAGGTCAAAAAACCAAATTCATCACCCTGGAAAACAGTTATCACGGTGAAACTTTAGGCGCACTAGCCGTCGGCAACGTGCCGCTATATAAAGAAACCTACGCTCCGTTATTAATGGACGTCATCACAGTGCCCGGTCCGGACTGTTATCACCGCGAACCCGGCGAATCATGGGCCGACTATTCCACCCGCCGCTTCACGCTGATGGAACAAACACTACAACAGCACGCCAACACAGTTTGCGCAGTCATCATCGAACCTTTAGTGCAATGCGCCGGAAATATGCGCATGTACGATCCGGTCTATTTGCAATTGCTGCGCGCAGCCTGCGATAAATACCATGTGCATTTAATCGCCGATGAAATCGCCGTCGGTTTCGGACGAACAGGAACCTTATTCGCCTGCGAGCAGGCAGCCATCAGCCCCGATTTCATCTGCTTGTCCAAAGGTTTAACCGGCGGCTATTTGCCGTTGTCGGCGGTATTGACCACAGACCAGGTATACCAGGCATTCTATGCCGACTATCAATCGATGAGCGCATTCCTGCATTCGCACAGCTATACCGGTAATGCACTGGCATGCAGGGCCGCACTGGCCAGCCTGGAAATCTTCCGGGAACATAACATCATCGAAAAAAACCGTGTTTTGGCTGATATTATGGCAAAAGCGGCGGCGCGTTTTCATGATCATCCGCATGTCGCCGAAGTCCGGCAAACCGGCATGATTCTGGCGATTGAGTTGGTCAAAAACAAACACAGCCGCGAACCTTTTCCATGGCAGGAACGCCGCGGACTTAGAGTCTATCAATATGCGCTGTCCAAAGGCGTGCTATTACGCCCCTTGGGCAATGTCATTTATTTCATGCCGCCTTACATTGTGACCGAAGACCAGCTTTCGTTAATCGCCGAGGTCGCGTGGCAAGGCATACAACTGGCGGTTAAGGACTGATTATGCGAATCTCCCGATTATATACGCCAACACCTCTGGCTACAGGCAAGCTTATCGAACTGGATGATGACAACGGCCATTATGTCAGGACGGTATTGCGGCTAAAAAAAGATGCGCCGATTATTTTGTTTAACGGTCACGGCGGAGAGTATTTATGCACCGTTGCCGAAGTCAGCCGAAAGGCCGTGCTAATCGATGTCGAGCAATGGAACGATCGCAGTGTCGAATCGCCGCTACAGGTAACACTAGGCCTAGGCATCTCGCGGGGCGACAGAATGGATTTGACCGTACAAAAAGCCGTGGAACTGGGCGTTAACCGGATCACGCCGTTATTAACCGAGCGTTGCGTGGTGCAATTCAAAGGCGAAAAAAAACCGCAACGCTTGCTGCATTGGCAAAAAATCGTTCAACATGCCGCCGAACAAAGCGGCCGAACTATCTTGCCCGATCTGCTGGAAATCGAACAGCTACCAAACTGGCTAGACCGCCAACAAGGCCTAAAAGTGTTTCTCGATCCTTATGCGGAAACGACGTTAATGGAGTTAAAACCTGAAACCATGCTTGACTCGATAAAAGCCGGCCCTGAATATAACCGAAGAGTGACCTTACTCACCGGCCCCGAAGGCGGCTTTTCCAACCAGGAACGAGATGCAGCGAAAGCCGCCGGCTTTATTCCCGTCCGTTTAGGCGCTCGTATATTAAGAACCGAAACCGCATCGCTTGCCGCCTTAGCCGCGGTACAGATGTTATGGGGCGATTTTGGCAAAATGACCAACCCGGAAATTGGGGGCCGGTAATGAAACGATACATTGCTTATTCAATAGTACCTTTGCTGGTTTTACTGGCGGCCACATCAATAGCTTGCCTATTAGCCTATTTGATCGCACTGGGACTGGGCGATCCGTCTGTGTTACGCAAACTCATCACCCGCTTGACCCAGATATTCCTGTTGCTAAGCATTTTCCCGGCAATGACTTACCTGAAATTGAGCAAAGAAGATTTGGGCTTTAGCGCAAGACCGGCATTTTTAAAACAGTTGCCGCAAGGATTCGGCATCGGATTGCTTACCCTGATGCCGATATTTATTGTCTTATATGTTCTCGGCATCAATGTTGTCGATCAGTCTCAGCAATGGACAGTGGGTTTCATCGCTGAAAAAACGTTGATTGCATTGTCGCTGGCACTGTTGATTTCGGTAATCGAGGAATCGATTTTCCGGGGCATTCTGTTGGCCGGTTTAAAAAAGAACATGCCGGTTATTGCCGCTGTCTTGATCAGCTCAACTTACTTTGCAGCACTGCATTTTCTGGACAGCAGGACCGAAATATCCCAACAGGATTTTAATCTATTGAGCAGCTTTGTCTTATTAGGCGAAGCATTTGCCAATGTGTTCAATCCGCAAAACCTGTCGGCATTTTTCTCACTGCTGGCGGTCGGTGTTTTTCTCGCGGTACTCAGAACCCAAGTAAAAGAAAGTCTGGGCTTATGTATCGGCTGTCATGCCGGTTGGGTGTGGCAGATAAAGATGAACTCCAGTTTGTTCGATACGGACTATAACTCGGCCTATCTTTATCTGGTCAGCAGTTACAATAACGTTGTCGGACCGCTAGTGACCGTATGGCTCAGCCTCGCCATCCTCGGCTATTTTGTTTATAAAAAGGTGCGCGGATAACTTTACGGCCTGATCAATCCCTGAAATTTTCGAACTGCAACGGCATATCCAACTTTTCTTCTCTCAGCATTCTAATCACGTCCTGAAGATCATCCCTGCTTTTGCCGGTCACCCTGACCTGATCGCCCTGAATGGCAGCCTGAACCTTCAGCTTTTTATCTTTAATCAACTTAACGATTTTTTTAGCCAGCTCCTTATCCAGCCCCTGCTTCATGGTGATTTCCTGACGCATCCCCTTACCGCTTGGCTTTGCATCGCCGGTCTCCATGCAGGCTATATCAATGCCGCGTTTAGTGAGCTTTGAGCAGATAACACTGAACATTTGCTGTAACTGGAACGCAGATTGGGAGATCATGATTATTTTATCGTCATTCAATTCAAAGCTTGAGTCGGTGCCCTTAAAATCAAAGCGCGTGCTGACTTCCTTATTGGCTTGGTCAACGGCGTTAGTAAGCTCGTGTTTGTCGAATTCTGAAATAATGTCGAAAGAAGGCATGGTTATGATGACTGGGTAACAAAAGGAATTTAACTATAATGATCTTTGCCGCATTATTCAACAGCATTCAATCGGTATTGGCCGGGCTTATTCCGGCTTAATCAACCGGTTTTATATTTTCTTCGTAATGAAATTTTAGCTATTGCTTACAACTGCTAATGAACTCTCTGACCGCCTTAATTCGCAACCGGCGAATCGCCTCGCCGATTTGCGCGCCTTTAAGCTCGCTATTCAAAACAGCCGAAGTGTCAACGGATGCCGCCGCCCTGGCTGCATTGCTCAACAGTTCGGATTGAGGATAGGGAGCATGTTCAAACCCGGTTCTGCCCTTGGCATCGGCTTCGCAGGCCAACAAAAACTCGGACAATTTATTGCTCGGCTTGTAGGCCCCCAACGCAGCCAGCATATCGGTTAGCGTCGAAGCGCGTAATTCAAACGCCCGGTGACAATGAGTGTGGTATTGCATAACCTGCATAGCCAGCGCTTTAAACGAGTTGGGCACGCGCAAGCGGGTACACATTTGCTCCAAAATGGGCAGCCCTTGGCTTTCATGCCCATGATGGCTCGGCCAGTGTTCTTTGGGGGACACGCCTTTACCCAAATCGTGAACTAACGCGGCAAACCTGACTTCCGGATTCAGTGATAAAAGCGCCGCTTGCTCCAGACAGAGCATCGCATGAATGCCGGTGTCGATTTCCGGATGGTATTTTTTCGGCTGCGGCACGCCGAATAAGCCGCTTATTTCCGGAAAGATTTTATCCAGCGCCGCGCAATCTTTTAAGGCATAGAAAAAAGCGCTCGGCGATTTCTCGTTAAGCGCCTTAAACAGTTCAGCCCAAACCCGCTCGGGAACCAGATGATCCACCTCCCCTGCCGTCACCATCGACTGCATCAACAACCGGGTTTCCTCGGCCAAGGTAAAACCAAGCTCGGCGTAGCGGGCGGCAAAACGGGCGACGCGCAATATGCGCACCGGGTCTTCGGCGAACGCCGGCGAGATATGCCGGAAAACGCGTTGTTCAAGATCGGCTTGTCCGCCGTAAGGATCGATCAGTTGCCCCTGCGGAGTCATCGCCATCGCATTGATAGTCAGGTCGCGCCTGATCAAATCCTGTTCCAGGGTGACATCGGGCGATGCGTGTACCGCAAAACCTTTATAACCGGGCGCGGTTTTTCTTTCGGTTCTAGCCAGCGCATATTCTTCCTGGGTTTTCGGATGCAAAAATACCGGAAAATCCTTGCCTACCGGCCTAAAGCCTTGCTTGACCATGGATTCCGGAGTCTCGCCGATCACCACCCAATCCCGTTCCTTGACCGGAAGTCCAAGCAATTGATCGCGCACCGCGCCGCCAACAAGGTATATTTCCACTCAGTCACCTTAACCGTTAAACAATGCGCTTAGAATAGCACAGCCGTATTCAAAAAAAGGCATAATGGCCGTACCGGTACCGACACATAACAGGGGAATAAAGTGATAACAATTTTTTTAGCCAGTATTTTATTGGGTGCGGCCGCGGGACTGCTGGCCGGGCTTTTCGGCGTAGGCGGCGGCTTGGTTGTTGTGCCGGTTTTAGCAATATTGTTTGCCGCGCAAGGGTTTCCCAACGAACTGGTCATGATCATGTCGGTCGCAACCTCACTGGCGGCCATTATCTTCACCTCAATTTCTTCGGTGCTGGCGCACCATCGTTTGAATTCGGTATTGTGGGATAAAGTGCTGACCATGGGTCCTGGAATCATGGCCGGCACCGCTATCGGAACCGTAGTCGCGGACCACATAGCCGGCGACGAATTACGCTTTATATTTATTATTTATTTGATAGGCGTCGGCGTGCAAATGGCTTTGCGATTAAAGCCGAAGCCCGGCCGGCAGCAACCTTCCAAAACGTTGGATTTAAGTGTTGCGGGCTTAATAGGGCTACTGTCGTCACTACTGGGAATAGGCGGCGGTACGCTGATAGTGCCTTTTTTAGTGCATTTTCAAACGCCGATGCGCAACGCGGTCGCCATCGCCAGCGCCTGCGGCTTGCCGATAGCCGTGGTCGGAACGATAGGCTATGCCTTATTGGGCAAAGATGCGTCGCAACTGCCTGAGTGGAGTTTAGGTTATATCTATATCCCCTCGTTTCTGGGCATCGTGCTGACCAGCATGTATACCGCCCCGATAGGCGCAAAACTGGCGCATAAACTGCCGGCTGAGGAATTGAAACGCTATTTTTCGCTGCTGCTGTTTGTGATGGCGGCTAAGTTGATTTGGTTTTGATACCGGACTCGGAACTTCAAATGTCAAAAGCGAAAAAAAGGGGCTATTACATCACTAATGAAAAGTACCTACTTCTTTTTTTGCCCGATTATGGATATTTCAAAACTTGGCCCTGTCTTTCCTGTTATGTCCACGTCTTTTGGAAGCTGTTTTTACATAAGTTAACGCCACTGCGACCATCAGTAGTCGACCCTCAGTTTTCAAAAGCAGACAAAGCTGTAGCCTCAAGATTACTTACTATATTCCTTAAAGTCTTCAAATCTCAACAATCTGAGCTTATCCTTTTCAAGCCTTGATTTTGTTTTTATGATTTTTTGGTTGTCAGTCCTCTCATATTTTATTATGTCGCCAGTTAGATAATTAGTGCTGATTCTAAATAGAAGTTCCCAAGCATCGTTACCCGGCAATGCAGAATATTCCTCTTCGCCAATCAGATAAATGCCATCAGATCGATATTTAAACTGATAAGTCACTCTATGGGTATTTACAAGTGAATTATGGTCAACAAGTATATAAAAAGACTGATTTTTAATTTCTATGTCTGAGAATCCTTCAATATCTGAAGACATTGCAAAATTCTCATAGCCTTTACCATGCTTGCCTTTCAACACAATCACTTTCTCGCCCATTCCGTAATCGGTCTTTGTTGGAATCCCCACAACAAAATCATTAATTCCATCATGATCTAAATCGCCACTAAGGATTGTGGAGTCCGGGTAAGTTGCTGCAAGCGATTTCTTTTCATCTAAAGGTATATCTGCTTGGACGCGTGCTGTTCCACAACTTACGGTTCTTTGCTCTTTATTAATTGGTTGGGTGCAATTAATACTCTCTGCCTGTGCTCTTGTCAGCATAAACAGACAGCTAAAAACAATAAATCCGACTTGGTTCATTTATTTCCCTTATATGTAATCGATGCTCTTTTCTTTACTCATGTTATATCGATATATATTCAAACACAAAATCACACAAATGCCCAAAACATCGCCAACGACTACCAGAAAATGTTTTAGCTGATGCATTCAGCGTATTAATTATGGTTGAGGACTGCTACGAAGGAAATGTCCGACCGTCCGGTTATAGCCGAACTCAGTCGGTCACCTTTCCTTATTCCGCCCCAAAAAGATTTTTCCAGGTTGAACGCTATCTCCCTTAAAATTTACTTTATTTTTAAACCGCCAAATTTGCGATAATGCGCAGTCATTTTATTTACAAGGGTTCCGTTGCACATGTGGTTTAAAAATCTGAGCATTTTTCGTCTTACTGAAGATTTCACTTTGGCTCCAGCTGACCTGGAACTAAAACTTGAACAAATGGCTTTTCGCCCCTGCGGCAGTCATGAGGAATTTACTTTCGGCTGGACTTCACCGCTGGGCAAATCGTCCGAACAGCTGGTGCATAGCGCGAACGGTTTTTTGATGGTCTGCGGCAAAAAAGAAGAACGTGTCCTGCCCGCGTCTGTCGTTAATGAAATGTTGCAGGAAAAAATTGCCGAAACCGAAGAACAACAAGGCCGCAAATTAGCCAAGAAAGAACGCACCGCTCTGAAAGATGAGCTTATTTTTGAGTTATTACCCAGGGCCTTCACTTTCTCGAACAAGACTTACGCTTATATCGACCCTAAAGGCGGCTGGCTGATTGTCGATGCGGCTTCGGCCAAAAAAGCCGAAGATTTGCTGAGCAGTTTGCGTAAATGCTTGGGTTCGTTGCCGGCCGTTCCGCTTAATACTATCGAAAAACCGGTTAAAGTCATGACCGAGTGGCTGGTCAATAATCAAGCGCCGGACGACATCGTTATTGAAGACGAATGTGAATTGCGCTCCCCTGAAGAGGAAGGCGGCATTATCCGTTGCAAACGCCATGACTTGAGTCTGCCGGAAATTAAAAACCATCTGGATACCGGCAAGGAAGTGATCAAACTGGCAGTGAATTGGGCGGACCGTATTGCTTTCATTATCGATGAAAACCTGGCCGTTAAACGTCTGAAATTTCTCGATTTGATTCAGGATCAAGTATCCGATATTGATACCGGTTCCGAAGCCGAGCAGTTTGATGTCGATTTTTCGATTATGTCATTGGAACTGGCCAATTTCCTGCCGCGTTTGCTGGAACTATTCGGCGGCGAGAATAAGGCGTAATTAACTTTAATAGTCTCACTCATCGCCAAACAATTGCGATGAGTGATGCCTTGTAAAGGGTGCCGTGCGCGTCTTCTCGGCGGTTTGAAATCAAATCCGCGCTTAAGCGCACGGCGCGCCCTACACCGCGCAATAGGCAATCACCCGTAGTTGCGGGCAGACTTCGATACGCTTAAACTCCGAATCCAGGTTTTAACAATCAGAGAATCGTCAAGGAGCGCCCCATGCTAGAAAAACATCAACCCGCACCGCTGTTCAGCGCAAGAAACCAATTCGATGAAATAGTGAGTTTGTCCGAATTTCGCGGTAAAAAGAATGTCGTGCTGTATTTTTATCCGAAAGACGACACGCCGGGCTGCACCATTGAAGCCAATCAATTCACTAAACTTGCCGGGGATTTTGCCAAAGCCGATACGGTGGTGATCGGCGTCAGCAAGGATACCTGCGCCAGCCATGCGGATTTCATTAAAAAGTACGACCTGAAAGTGGACTTGTTGGCCGATGTCAGCGGCGAACTCTGCGAGAGTTATGGCGTATGGCGTGAGCGGGAAAAAGACGGCGTTAAAAGCATGGCCATTCTTCGCTCCACGTTCATTATCAATAAAGAAGGCCTGTTGGAGGACGTGGCTTACGGCGTCACGCCGGAAGGCCATGCCCAGGAAGTATTGGAAAAAGTAAAAAACTTGGTAACTATTCAGCACATAGAAAAATAGAACACGGATGACACGGATTAAACGGATAAACACGGATTTAAAAGCGCAAACGAACTAAAAATCCGTGTAAATCCGTCCTATCCGTGTCATCCGCGTTCTATTGAACATTCGCTGAGTAGTTACAAAACTTGTAATTCAGGTTGCCATTTTTTTATCGCACTGTTGGACTTACCCTATGTCAAAATTCAATTTCACCATGCACCATGCCAGTCTCGTCGTTGCCGATACGGCGGCATCGTTGCGGTTTTACAGTGGCATCCTCGACATGCAACAGGTCGCCCGGCCCGATCTGGGTTTTCCCGGCGCCTGGTTGCAATTGGGCGCCCAGCAGATTCATTTACTGGAACTTGAAAATCCCGACCCGACAACAGGCCGTCCGGAACATGGCGGGCGCGATCGGCATATCGCTTTAAGCGTGCCGGACTTGGAGCCGGTTCGGGAAGTGCTGGATCAAAACGCTATAGCCTATACCCTGAGCAAATCCGGCCGAAAAGCGCTGTTTTGCCGCGACCCGGACGGAAATGCGCTGGAGATTCTTCAACAGATATAAATTCGGCTATGCTTTTTTCTTCTTGCACACCACATTGTAGATCTTAAAACTTAGTATCGATGCAGCCAGCACCAGGGTTATTGCATTGGCAACGATAATGGCCTCGTCATCAAGATAAATCCCATAGATAAGCCAACACAGCACACCCAGGGTAAAGGTGCTGTACATGCCCAGGGAAAGGGATTCGGTATCCCTGGTTTTTATCGTTAATACGGCCTGAGGCACAAATGAGGCGGTAGTCAGTGTCGCGGCTAAATAGCCGATCATTTCAGGTGTGAACGTCATAAACATTTCGGCATAAAGCCATTATTTTCCTGCCGCGGCTTTCTTTAGTTTTTTTAACGTGCTTTGTCCGATAGCATTTACAAAATCCTCGACATTTTCATACTCTTGCTCTTGGGCAAAATCGACTAATGCCATCACCAGCTTTTTAGTTTCGGCTATTTCCCGATGGGAACGGCCGCAACCTTCGCAATGGGTTCCTTCGTAGGTACACTTATCGATACAGGGACTAAATTTCATCGGGATTTCCTTTATTTAAAAGTTTTGGTAACTACTCAGCATGAAAGATAATGGAACACGGATGACGCGGATTGGACGGATTTACGCGGATTTTTATCCGTGTTTATCAGCCTAATCCGCGTCATCCGTGTTCTATTAATCGTCGTCAGTATGTTCGCTGAGTAATTACAAGTTTTGTTTATTTAACGCTTTTTGTATAGCAACCGGGTTAATAGCGGGCAAAAACCGAAATATGACGCAGCCTTTTACCTTAAAGGAATTTTACCAGAAAATAAACGCTTATCATCCTTGCAGTAAAGGCAGATATTTGATGTGACAACACTTTTCCAGACACATGGTTAAGTTTGCGTCGTTATGCTGCACGGTACGGCTCGGCCTCCATCGGGATTTCTTTATCCGTCACCTGCTATTGATTTTCATGCGACGCCCTCTCTCAAAATAAATTTTCAGCGGCTCAACAATGCCCGGATTTGCGCCAACAGCGACGGCACGTCGAAAGGCTTGGTCAGATAAGTTGCAAAGCCTGCCTCAAGGCCGGCCCTGACATCGCCGGGCATCGCCGCGGCGCTGACCGCGATAACCGGTATCGCCGCCGTGCGCGGGTCGGCTTTGATAATCCTCAGCGCGTCGAAACCGCTAATGCCGGGTAAATTGATGTCCATCAGGACCAGGTCGGGCATTATGTCGCGCATCACGGCCAAGCCTTGCTCGGCACTTTGGGCCGTTACCAGCTCGACCTCAGGCAACATGCGGAAAATATGCTTCATGACGTTGACATTGACCGGGTTGTCTTCGACGTAAAGCACCAAACCGCGGCAGAAGGCATCGTCGATGACGGCGACAAGCCCGGCCGCTGCCGCCGCTGCCGCTTTATTTTTTGTCCGGGCCAGCGGTAATTCGAACCAGAAAGTGCTGCCTATGCCCGGTTCGCTGTCGAAGCCGATCCGGCCATCCATTGCCGCGACCAGATTCTTGCATATCGCAAGACCGATGCCGGTGCCTTCGATGTTGCTTTTCTCGGCATCAAGGCGCTGGAAAGGCTGGAAAATGTCCGAACGGTAGCGCGCCGGGATGCCATGCCCGGTATCGGCAACGCTGATGCGGACGCTGCCGCCGGAGGCTATGCAACTGCAAGCCACGTTGCCGTCCTCGCAGTTGTACTTCACCGCATTGGATAACAGATTGAACAGGATTTGCCTGACCCTGGAACGGTCGGCGCGAATATGCAGTTGGTCGGGACAGACGTGGCGAATGACGATGCCGCAGGCCGAGGCGGCCGGTTGCAGCAGCGACACGGCCTCTTGCACCAGCGGCGCGAGCGGCACGGTTGCAATGTCCAGATCCAATCGTCCCGATTCGATGCGCGCCAAGTCCAATATTTCGTTGATCAATTCGAGCAAATGGCGGCTGCCGTTCAGGATATGCGCCATGGCTTCTTTTTGCGCCGGCGTCATCGGTCCCGGTACGCCCATGTCCAGCATCTGGGCGAAACCGACAATCGCATTCAGCGGGGTGCGCAGTTCGTGGCTCATGCTGGCGAGGAATACCGATTTCGCGCGGCTGGCTTCCTCGGCGGCTTCGCGGGCGGCGACCAAGTCGTTTTCGGCCTGCTTGCGTTCGGTGATGTCTTCGCCCGAGCTCAACGTGCCGGTAATATTGCCGTTGTCATCATGCAGGTAAGCATTGTGCCAGGCGATCAGGCGTTCATTACCATTGCGGCACCGCACCGGACTTTCGAAATACCTGGAGGTCCGGGCCTCGCCGGACATCAAGCGCCGGAATGCCGGATAAACCGTTTCCATGCCCATCGGTTGCGGCAGGCAGCGCTCGAACCAGTTGCAGCCCAGCAGTTCTTGTTCTTGATAATCCAGCAGCTCGCAGCCTTTGCGGTTAAGCATCGTGATCCGGCCATCCGCATCCAGCGACACCATGACGGTTTGCACGGTATCGAGATAGCGTTGCGCGGTATCGCTTTTATAGCGCAACCGTTCCTCGCTTTGCAGCAATCCCCGCACCATGCTCTTGCCGATATAGGCCAGGATCAGCGAAAACGAGGTCAACAGCCAAACCGTATTCGCCCAGGTTATCGGATGATGGGCATAAACGCGGTAATCCAGCTTCAGGCCGAACAGTTTGAACTCGAACCAATTCAGGCTGGCCGCGGTGCCGATCAGTATCAGGCATAGCGTATTGAACGCTATCAACCTCCAGGCGAGGCGGCTGTCGAGAAACAGCACGGCGATGAATGCCATCATGATCAAAAAAGTGGCGGCCAGCGCGATCGGACCGAATAAAATCAAGGCTCCGAAAGCGGGCAGCCACGACAAACAGAATATCCCCCCCAAAACCCGTGCGCGGTAGGAAAGGCGGCGGCGATTGAGCCATATGATCCCGGCCATCAATAATGAAGCCGGTCCCAGCAGCAGCCACGGCATCAGCGACGTCGATTCGACAATCAACATCCTGGCCACGGAAAACACCGTCCCCGGTATCCCTGCAATAATCATCCACAGCAGGGTGTCGTCGACCAAGCGGTTGCGCAACGCCGCGAAATTTTCGTTGTCCGGAGTTTTCATGCCGTTGTTTCCAGCGTCTCAAGCCGGTCGCGCAGCCACGGAATCAGTTCCTCGACCGGCATCGCCTTGGCGATGTGCCAGCCCTGCACCTGGTCGCAGCCCAAACCGCGCACCAAATCCAGATCCGACTGCGTTTCGACCCCTTCGGCGACGATCAGCAGGTTCAGTTTCTTGGCCATGTCGATGCTGGACGCCAGAATGGCGCGTTTGGCCGGTATGTCGGCGGCGTCGTGGACAAAACTATAGTCGAGTTTGAGTTCCGAGAACGGAAAGCGCTGCAACTGGTCCATCGACGAATAGCCGGTGCCGAAATCGTCAATCGACAATTTAAAGCCTTTCAACCGCAAGCGGGTGGTGACGTCCAGCGAAGCCGCGATGTCGGTCATGACGCCGGTTTCGGTGATTTCCAGCGTCAGGTTTTCCACGTTGAAGCCGGTTGCCTGGATGTTGGCCATGATGAATTCCGGCAAATTGATGTCGCTGATCCAGTTCATCGACAGATTGACGGCGACGGACAGCGGGAAGCCGGCGTCGCTAAGGCGGGCGCCGCCGATAATCGCCTTGGTCACCAATACCTCGGACAGCGCGCCGATCAAGCCGCTCTGTTCGGCTATGTCGATAAAATGGTCCGGCCTTATCGATACCCCGTTATGCCGCCAGCGGGCCAAAGCTTCGACGCCGATGACGCGCAAGGTGCCGGCATCGACCTTGGGCTGGAAATGCACGGTGAATTCGTCGTTGCGGATGCCTTCCAGTATCTCGTTCGGAGAAATGGCGACTTTTTCCGGCCGCGCGGGCGCTTTAACTTGTTCGCAGGCGGTAGCCAACAAGGCGGTCAGCATGTCTTGCGTCATTGGCTTTTTGATCGTGCCGCGCAAGCGCAGGCCTTTGGCCTTGGCCAGGTCGGCCGCGATTTGCTGTAACTTTTCCTCGACCCCGCTGTAAATGATCAGGCCGTGCCGATAGCCGGTTTCGGCCAGTCGGCGCAGGAATTCGATGCCGTCCATTTCAGGCATGTTGAGATCGGTGATAATCAGGTCGATGTCGTTGCCCGGCCGGGAAACTTCCGCCATTGCCGCTTTGCCGCCGGCTACGCTCAAGACATTGCCGACGCCCAACGAGGCCAGCAGCATCGCGACCTGGCGGCGCGCCATCGGGTCGTCGTCGACGACCAGCACGCGTTGCGGCAAGCCGTCGTTCGCCGGTGCGCTGGGACTGCCGGCGGACGGCGCCCTGGCTAGGGGTAACCGGCTCAAGGCATGTTCCACGTCGTTCAGCGCATAGTCGAATTCCGCCAACAGCATCGCGGCGGCTTCCGGCTTGTTTTCCTTGGCCAGATGCTCAATCGTCTCGGCCAGGCTGGCGCAACGGAACGCGCCGACCATCCGCGCCGAGGATTTAAGCTTGTGCATGATGCCGGCCAATTGGCGCCCGTTGCCGGCGTCGAGATGTTCCCGGCAAGCGGCCAAGTCGTCGCGCGCGGTGCTGGTGAACAAGTCGATAATTTCGGCGGCCGGCTTCGCGTCCAGGGTGCCGACGACGCGGGCCAGGTAATCGGTATCCAGAACGGCCTTGGTTTCCGCAACCTGCGAGTTGGCGGCATCGTTCCGGATACTGGCCGGCGAAGCTTGCGGCAGCCAGCGCCCCAGCATGCGGCGCAGGTCGTCCAGCTCGATGGGCTTGGGCAGCGCATCGTCCATGCCGGCGTCAAGGCAGGCCGCAAGTTCCTCGGGATGGTGAATCGCGGTAATCGCGATCAGCGGTACATAGGCGCCGCTTTCTTTTTCCGAGGCGCGGATCGCGCGCGCCAGCGCCAGGCCGTTCATGCCGGGCATGTTGCGATCGATCAGCACCAGGTCATGGCCGCCCGCTTTCCATTTATTCAACGCGGCCGAACCGTCCCCGGCGATGTCCGCTTCGTAACCGAGCACGTCGAGCTGCATGCGCAAAATGGCCTGGTTCGCGGGATTATCCTCGGCCACCAAAATGCGCCGCTTGTCCTGGCGTTCCGCCGGCACGGCCGCCTGCATTAAAAAGGCCGGCGGCGCATCGGGCACGGCCGAGGCGTCGATTTGTTCCTGTATTTCACCGATCAAACGGGTGAATTCCGCGCCGGCATTGACGATCTCATCGACTTGCTGCCGGGTTTCGGCAGCCGGCGCATTGCTCATCCCTAATATTTGCGCATGGCACAGCATCGCGTTCAACGGCGTGCGCAGTTCTTGCACCCAATCGGCGAGAATCTTGGATTTGGCGTGATTGGCGCGGTCGGCATCGTCCCGCGTCTGCTGCAATTCGGCGATGATATTCTGTTGAATGCGCCTCAGCCGGGCGGCTTCGAGAATGCCGACATAGCTGGCGGTAAAAGTCAGCATGAAGTCGGCCATCGCCGCATCGTAACCGTCGGGGCGGTTGGCCAGTCCGGCCATGCCGACCACGGTTTCGCCCTGGCGGATAGGCACGCCGAGAAAAGCGGTTAATGGCGGATGGCCGTCGGGCATCACCGCGTGTCCGGGATCGTTCAGCAGGTCGTTGACGATGACGGTTTCGCCGCTGCGCAGAACGTTGCCGACAAGCTCGTCAAGATTGCCGAACGCCTCGTCGCAGACGCGGCTTTCGCCGCATAAGTTTCGGTTTGCCCGGTCCCACGAGGCGGCATAGTGGTTAAGCCGGAACATGCCGTCCGGGCCTTGCCGCGCCTCGCCGATAAAACCGCAAGTGCTGCCCGTCAGCAGCAGCATGCCGTCCAGCAGCAACTCGGAGGTCGCGGCAAGGTCGTGGTTGGTAATGAAATGTTCGAATGCCTTGCGCAACAAGTCCAGTAAGCGGCCCCGGCGCTCCTGTTCCGCCTGCAAGCGTTTTTGCTTGGTCACATCGGTGCGGATGGAGACGTATTGTTCCGGCCGGCCCAGTTCGTCCATGATAGGAACAATCGTGCTTTGCACCCAATAGGAGATGCCTTTTTTGTCGCGATTCATCACTTCGCCCTGCCAGATGCGGCCGACGGCAATCGTCCGCCACATATCCGCGAAGAATGCGTTCGCATGATGGCCGGACTTGACGATGCGGTGGTTGCGGCCAAGCAGTTCATCGTGACTGTAACCGCTCGCTTCGCAGAAATTCCGGTTAACGTCGATAATGGCGCCGTCCGCATCGGTAACAGAAACAATGGCATGGGCATCGAGCGCGTTTTTCAGGCTGTCCCGCTGCCTCATCGCCCGGCGGCTTTGCCGCGATGCCGCCTGGATCGTGCGGAATTGCCGCGCCCGCGCCATGACCGACGTGGTTAGCAGGCACGCATCGACCGGTTTGAGCAGGTAATCCTCGCCGCCGGCAAGGCGGGCTTCGAGCTGGTATTGAATATCGCCGGAGTCGGCGAGATAAATCACCGGCAGCCGGGCGTAGCGTATGTCCCGATGCAGCAGCGAAGCCAGGTCGGTGCCGCGGCAAACGGTCATTTCCATATTCAGGATGCAGGCCTCGGGATCGAATTCGACCAGATAGTCGCCGATTGCCACCGGATCGCCGATAGCCAACACCTCAAAACCGGCAGCGCGCAACAATTCGGCATGAGTCTCCAGTGCCGCGGCATTGTCGTCGATCAGCATGACGCGGTAAGGAAGCCGCGGCATCCAGGCCAGGCCTGCCAGTTCCGCAATTAAATAAGCCGCGTCCGGGTTCGGGTCCAGCAGCAACCGGGCGCCGATCCTGCGCACATTGATCTGGGTGCGAAAATCATTGCTATCGTCCAACGCGACTAATAGCGACGCAACCGGAAAACTGTCGAGCGCTACAGGTAGATGGGCGGCGATTCGCTCCGCGTTGCCAACCAACCAGCTGGCGGCAGCAAGCACGATAGTCCTTCCCCTTCGCCAGGCATCCGCGGCTACCTCGACGTCGGTCGCGCGTATCACGTTAAATCCTAGCGTACTTAAATTCCGGGCCAGGTCGTCGAATTCGCCGGAAACCTCGCCCACCAGCGCAAACAGCCAATCTTCGGGGACAGCCGGCATCATGCCGGCATCGACTTTATCGGCCAATTGCCCGGCCTCCAACTGATCGGCCAATCTCGCTACGGCGCGCAGAACGGGCGTGAGTCTCGCCTCCGGCGGCTCATCCTCAATAAATCCGCTCAGTAGATCCGACAGCGCGTCGGCGCGGCCGGCCGCTTCCGCCCAGTTGCTGCGTTGGCATTCCTTGACGGCCTGGCTCACCAGAAACTTCAGCCGCACGCAGTGCAGCCGCGACCAGCCGTGGGCCGCCAAGTGCGACGCCAGTTCGCGCATCTCGCGCGCCAATTCCAGTTTTACCGCGGTCATGCTGTCACCAGCCTGCGCGCCATATGTTCGACCAACGGCCTCAGCACTGCGAACGGAACCGGTTTCGGATAGACTGGAATACCGGCAGGAAGCCCGCCTTTCGCCTCGATCTCGGCGGCGGACAGCGCGGTCACGGCGATGATGACGCCGCGAATCGGCGTCGGCTTGGACTTGATCTTCCTGATCATTTTGAAACCGTCGACGCCGGGCATCGATAAATCGGCGATGATCAGGTTCGGCGCGTGGCGGCCTATCGCTATCAAGCCGTCGAAACCGTCCTCGGCCATGAATAGCTGAATCGGCAGGTTCCATTCGCCGAAATGCCGGCGATAAAGTTCCTGCGTCACCGGGTCGTCTTCGACCACCAAGATTTTGAAGAGCTCCAGAGGAGACGCTTCCGCAAGCACCGCTTGCTTTTGTAAACGCATCGCGTCGACCGCATCGCTGGGTATGCGGCGGTGGCCTCCAGCCGTCTTCCAGGCGGGCAGTACGCCCGACTCGACCCAGGTTTGTATCGTCGATAAGGCCACCCCTAAGCGGGCGGCAGCCTCGCGGGTGGATATGAAATTTTTGCCGGACGGCATATTAGGTTCTCTCACGGGCAATCCCTTGGGACGGATATTTGAGCAAAATCGCTGACGACATTTCGGGCAATCATTTTTGCCTTTTTAATCATTTTCGTCATTTTACATAAAATGCTTTCAAAATGTCATCTTTTGCTTACATTTTTCAATTGCCCGGATCATGGAAAGGAGATATGGCGGTTCGCATCTTTTGAAGCCGCAAACAGCGCATCCAGCAATCCCGAGATTGTTATGGGGGATGCGCTAGGCTTATTCGCCTTACATTTTTTCTTAATTTAATGGCAGTGACGCGGCGCGTGGGAACGAGCGTAAAAGTATTATCAAAATCTATTCACCACGAAGGCGCGAAGAGCACGAAGGAAAAAGTAATTGTTTAAACTCAATGTATTGAAAACTTCGTGTCCTTCGTGCCTTCGTGGTGAATGCTTTTTGCTTTTTTTCTAAAACGAATACTTTCACAGTCTCTTATGTGTTTGGCAAGCACAAGGACGGGGTGCTCAAGCGCTGAAAGCCTTGCTTGGCCCCTTTGGCATTAGTAGCGATGACACGAATGATCGAGGAGCGTAGAGCGGCGTTACCTTGAAATCGGTAAGCATCGGGTGGGTAAGAGCAACACAAAACTAATTTTTTACTCAGTGTGATTTGTTGACGGTCAACATAGTGTTTTCAAATTTAATTTCACCCTCAACGATTTGAAACACTCCCTTGCCTCTTTCTTCGTTATTTTTCCAAATAAAATTTCCGATCTGGATTTCAGTGCCGCAATGGACGGCTTCTTCGGCAATAATCTGGACATTCTCGGCCAGAGTCATTTCCGACAGCAGGCGAGTCCGATCGGCATGAAGCTGAGCGCAATCAACTTCAAGCTTTTCCCTGGTATGTAGCGCCTTATTTAATAAACCGTTTTTATCTTTTTCAGGATGCGCCAAAACGAAAGCGATAATCTTCTTGAGATCTTCCTGCTCCTTTTCATTCGCATCAATTTCAAGTTTAAGCGTGTCCAGCTGCCCCTGAAGATAAGGATTGAACCCTGCCTTGATCTTGGTTACAAAACCGGCGTTTGAACCCAGTACAGCGGCTTTCACCAGAGCTGACGCGCAAGTAATGCCCCCGATGATGCGGCCTTTTTTTCCGCCGGACTTCCCGACCAATACCCGGTTAAGCGCGGTTAAATGGTTATGCATGGAAAATTCTTCAATAATAATATCGGTACCTGCTTCCATGCGGGCATTTTCGGCAAAATGCGCACTGATTGAACCTTTGCTGGTAATTTTCGCGTTAAAAATGGAAATTTCGTTTGGCTCACTGCTATGTTCGCTATGCCCGATCACGCCGCCTTTGATAACGATATTGCCGTCCGCTTCAATTTCCGCCGCTTCGACAGTTCCGCCGATAAACACATCTCCCGAGGCCTGAATTTTCATCCCGTCTTTAACGTCGCCTTTGATATTAATGGTGCCATCGAAACGCGTGTTTCCGGTGGAAATGTCCACCAACGGCAAGTTAATGGTAGGTTCCACTATGACGCCATTGGGAACGAGCTTCGGTTGTCCGGTAATTGCAGCCAACAGCAGATTATTATCATTGGGATCAAGCTCCGCGCCCTGCAATCCCGACGCGAACGCTATATCCTGGCCCGGTAGGGGCGGAATTATTTGGCCGGTAATGTCCTGTCCCTTTTTACCTTCGGTAGGAGGAATACGGCGCATCAATACATCGCCTTTTTTTACGACAATAAGCTGGCCAAGATCGCGGTAATTAGCAATACCGTGCTCGTTTATCTGGGGTTTACGTTCTCTTATTTCCGGTATCAGGCTTTGAAACTTCGCCTCAGCGCCCGCAACGGGACGCAGCCCTTGCGCAATGACGCGCTCGGTTGCATAACCTTCCTTTAAGGCGGCCTCGATTTCACCGGTCATGATGCCGCTAACGACGCCTTTTTCCTGTAAAGCCAGTTGGATTTGGAGCAAGGCGACCGGTGCGCCGCCATAGGCGGGAGTCAAGGTAAGCTTGGCGGTCATTTTATCGTCGTCGATTTTGAGCATGCATACGCCATCCCGGCGCTCACCGATCTCCAGTACAAAGCCTTCATTAGCCGTGTTGTACTGCTTGACCAAATTTGACAGCGAGTTTTCATATAGAAACAGGTCGGATAGACCTTGTTTAACCAATATCTCTTTGATTGCACTTTCATCCAATGGCGGCTTACATTCATTGACTTCAAATGCAGCAATCAGCTTGCCGTCATCATTCAGCTTAAAACTCAGCACATCGGCAGACGACACATCATTCACGGCTTACTCCTTGGAAAATTACGTTTGCCTGTCAGCAATGAGAAGATTAAAAATTAGTCATACTTGTCGATCCGAACGCTATCGTCATGTAGGCGAAAAACGGTAGCAATGTTTAGACAAACTAAATTGAAGATTAGCACATTATTAAAAAATCACACCAATGGCGGAAAAAACCGCACGGCAGGTTTATCCGCATCAAAAATTTGCTTTAACTTTAATTAGTTCGGAGAACAATGAAATAGCAAACGATACTTACCGTTTACTTCGCGAGCGCATTTTACTGACAGCAAAAAAAATCCCGGAATACGGGGGGGTAATTCCGGGATTAAAAATCGCCTCTGTTTTGGTTGGCATGAAACTCCATCCTTGGCAACATCCTATTGAAGTTCCTTAAAATCCATCTCCTGATTTGGCGACGCGGCCATTGTCTCAAAAATCAACCATAAAAAAAGCCAGCTAAAGCTTAAGTTAACGTAGGTCCAGAATTACATCAATATGCCTGTTATGCGCCAGCCTGATTAGCGCCGACGCTGTGGCGGTAGTCATGCACATTCCCACGCTCGGCAATGAATAACAAACACTGCAAAATCTTGCTTGTCATAGTAGAATGCCGCCAGTCTCCAATATAAATCATGTAACCATGGATCAACGTACTGCGGAAGTAGAGCGAAATACGCTCGAAACTCAAATCAAAATCAAAATTAACCTGGATGGATCGGGTCAATCCTCATTTTCAACCGGCGTACCTTTTCTTGAACACATGCTCGATCAAATCGCCCGGCACGGCTTGATTGACATGGACATTGAAGCCAAAGGCGATTTGGCTATTGACGACCATCACACCGTGGAAGACATCGGCATTACCTTAGGCCAGGCGTTTACCCAAGCCATGGCGGACAAGAAAGGCATTTACCGTTACGGACATGCCTACGTGCCGTTGGACGAAGCCTTGTCGCGAGTCGTGATTGACTTTTCCGGCCGCCCCGGATTGTTTTATGACGTTAACTACCCTAAAGCCATGATCGGCAGTTTCGACGTGGATTTATTCCGCGAGTTTTTTCAAGGCTTCGTCAACCATGCCGGCGTGACCTTGCATATCGACAGCTTGAAGGGCGCCAATGCCCATCATGTCGCCGAAACCGTTTTTAAAGCCATGGGCCGCGCCATCCGCATGGCCATTACCGCCGACCCGCGTATGGCGGGCATCATGCCATCAACCAAGGGTAGCCTTTAGCCTTGTACCTTTAACCTTGCACCTTTAGTCTGTATTTCTTATGTCTTCTGTCGCTGTAATCGATTACGGAATGGGTAATCTGCACTCAATCGCCAAGGCCTTGCAACATGCGGCGCCTGAAGTCGATGTTGCTTGTGTTTCCGATGCTGAATCTATCCTCAGCGCCGACCGGGTGGTTTTCCCCGGTGTCGGCGCGATACGGGATTGTATGCAGGCGCTCAATGAATCGGGCTTATCCGCTGTTATTCAACAGGTCGCCAAAAGCAAGCCTTTACTGGGGATTTGTCTAGGCATGCAAGCCTTGTTGACCGACAGTGAAGAAAACAACGGCACCCCATGCCTGAACGTTTTTGCCGGGCATGTCGTGCGTTTTCCCGAATCGTTAAGCGACAGCCATGGCAACTCACTCAAGATTCCGCACATGGGCTGGAACCGGGTTCATCAACGGCAACAACATCCGCTTTGGGAAAATATTCCCCAAGACAGCCGCTTTTATTTTGTCCACAGCTATTATGCGCAGCCGGACGATGCCGCGATAACGGCGGCGACTACCGAGTATCCGGATGCATTCACCTGTGCCTTGGCGCGAGATAATGTTTTTGCCGTACAATTTCACCCCGAAAAAAGTCAGGCAGTGGGTTTGCAACTGCTGAAGAATTTTTTGCATTGGGATGGACACGCTTAGTTACCATTGACTGATTACACGCTATTGAGGATTTTTTGTTTATGTTGTTAATACCTGCAATCGATTTAAAAGAGGGAAAATGTGTTCGTTTGCGTCAGGGACGAATGGATGATAATACGATTTTTTCCGATGACCCGGTCGCTGTAGCCGGCAAATGGGTTGCCGCCGGCGCAAAAAGAATCCATCTGGTTGACCTGGATGGCGCGTTTGCCGGAAAGCCCAGAAATGCCGAGGTGATTCATGCCATTGTCGAAGCTTATCCCAATGTGCCTATCCAGATAGGCGGCGGTATTCGCGATGAAGAAACGATTCAGGCTTATCTTAATGCCGGTGTGGAATACGTCATTATCGGCACCAAGGCGGTTAATGAGCCGCATTTTGTCAGGGATATGGCGATGGAATATCCGCGCCATATCATCGTCGGCCTGGATGCAAAAGACGGCAAAGTGGCTATCGACGGTTGGTCCAAACTATCCAAACACGACGTAATCGACATGGCTCAACATTTCGAGGAAGACGGCGTCGAAGCTATTATTTACACCGATATTTCCAGGGACGGCATGATGTCCGGCGTCAATGTCGAAGCCACCGCAAGATTGGCGCGCTCGATTCGGATTCCGGTTATCGCTTCCGGCGGCATTACCGATATGGATGACATCAAAGCGCTGGGCGCTGTCGCAGGCGACGGCATTATGGGCGCGATTACCGGCCGAGCGATTTACGAAGGCACGCTGGATTTTGAAGCAGCCGAAAAATTAGCGGAATCATTCGAGTAACCATGAGCTTAGCCAAACGCATTATCCCCTGCCTGGATGTCGATAACGGCCGCGTCGTTAAAGGCGTAAAGTTTGTCGATATTCGCGATGCCGGCGATCCTGTGGAAATCGCCAGGCGTTATGACCGCGAAGGCGCGGATGAAATCACATTCCTGGATATTACCGCCACCCATGATAATCGGGACACAATTGTTCATGTCGTCGAGCAGGTCGCCAGCGAGGTTTTCATTCCGCTAACGGTCGGCGGCGGCATCAGAACCTTGGAAGATATTCGCCGTATGCTGAATGCCGGCGCGGATAAAGTCGGCATTAACAGCGCCGCGGTATTTCGCCCTGATTTTGTCCGTGAGGCGGCGGAGCGTTTCGGTTCTCAATGCATCGTGGTCGCCATAGACGCGAAAAAAGTCAGCGCGCCCGGCCAACCGAACCGCTGGGAAATTTTTACTCACGGCGGCCGTAAACCGACGGGCATCGATGCGATTGAATGGGCAAAAAAAATGGTCGACTACGGCGCCGGGGAAATCCTGCTAACCAGCATGGACAGGGACGGAACCCGCGAAGGTTTCGATTTGCCGGTAACCCGCGCCATTAGCGAAGCGGTAACAGTGCCTGTGATTGCATCCGGCGGCGTCGGCAATCTGGATCACCTGGCCGACGGCATTATTGAAGGCAAGGCCGATGCGGTATTGGCCGCCAGTATTTTTCATTTTGCCGAATACACCATTGAGCAGGCCAAGCAACATATGGCCTCGCGCGGCATAGAGGTACGCTTATGAGCGCATCGTGGCTGGATGAGATACGCTGGACTGAAGACGGTCTGGTGCCGGTTATCGCGCAACAAGCCAAAACCGGAACCGTGTTGATGTTCGCCTGGATGAATCCTGAATCCTTAGCTTTAACGGTAACAGAAGGTTATGCCGTTTACTGGTCAAGGTCGCGAAACAGGTTATGGCGCAAAGGCGAAGAATCCGGGCACAGACAGAAAGTTATAGGTATATTTCTGGATTGCGATGAAGACGTTATTCTGCTACAAGTCGAACAAGAAGGCGGCATTGCTTGCCACACCGGCCGGGAAAGCTGTTTTTATCGCAGCTTGGTTGATGGGCAATGGCAAAGCGTCCAGCCGGTTTTAAAAGATCCTGAAGCTATTTATAAAAAATCATGAGCGACGTATTACAACAACTGGCGCAAATCCTGGAACAGCGCAAACTGGAATCCGCCGATAAATCCTATGTCGCCAGTCTGTATGCCAAAGGACTGGACAGCATACTGAAAAAAATCGGTGAAGAAGCCACGGAAACCGTTATTGCCGCTAAAGGCGGCGATAAAAAACAGATTATTTATGAAACTGCCGATTTGTGGTTTCATTGCATGGTGTTGCTGGCCGATCAAGGACTGGGGCCGGATGATGTATTGCAGGAACTGCAACGTCGTTTCGGTTTATCCGGTCTGGAAGAAAAGGCGCAACGAAACAAGTAAAGACTTTGCCCGGCAAAGTTTCCATTGGAGTTAGAAATGGGTCTCAGCGTTACTCACTTATTAGTTGTATTAGCCATCGTTGTTGTTGTGTTCGGTACCAAGCGTCTACGCAATATAGGCGCCGACCTGGGCGGAGCCATTAAAGGTTTTCGTAGCGCCATCAAAGAAGGCGAAGAAGATAAACCTTCCGAACATAAAAGCGAAGCCATTGAGGGCGAAGTTACTGCAAAAAAAACCGATAAAGATTAGCCGTTATGTTTGATGTTGGATTCTCGGAACTTTGCCTGATCGGTTTGGTCAGTTTATTAGTAATAGGACCGGAAAGATTACCCAAAGTAGCCCGGCTTGCCGGATTCTGGATCGGAAAAACCCGCAACATGGTTGCGTCCGTCAAAGAAGAAATCAAGCTGGAACTGCACGCCGAAGAAATGCGCCAGATATTTAAAGAACAGTCCGGCTTGCCGGAAGTTCAGCAAATACTCGATGAAACCTCGAATACGCTCAAATCCACAATTGCTCCGATGACATCAATGACGCAGGCCAACCTGGATACCGGAACAATCGCCGAGGAAGAGCAGCCTAAAGCGTCGTTACCGACAGATAAAGCCGAACAACATGAGTCAACATAATTTTAACGAGACTGGAGAACAGCCTTTTATCAGTCATCTGATTGAATTGCGCAACCGCCTGTTGCGAGCGGTTTTATGCGTATTGGTCGTGTTTTTGGCATTGGCTTCATATGCCAATGAAATCTACAGTCTGTTGGCCGGCCCACTGTTACAGCACATGCCGAAAAACAGCACGATGATCGCTATCGATGTGGCCTCCCCGTTTTTCACTCCATTTAAACTGGTCCTGGTACTTTCGGCTTTTATTTCCGTCCCCTTTATTCTTTACCAATTCTGGGCGTTTGTAGCTCCCGGCCTATACAAGCGGGAACGGCGCATGATTTTGCCGTTGCTGATTGCCAGCACCCTGCTGTTTTACATGGGCGTAGCCTTCGCCTACTTCGTGGTTTTTCCGCTGGTTTTCGGTTTCTTGACCGCCGCGGCTCCCGACGGCGTAGCGGTAATGACCGATATAGCCAAATATCTCGACTTTGTTTTGGCCCTGTTTTTCGCGTTCGGCGTTTGTTTTGAAGTACCGATATTTACCATCGTATTGGTCTGGACCGGATTGGTCGGCTCTGCGGATCTTGCCGACAAACGCCCTTATGTCATTGTCGGCGCATTTATCATAGGCGCTGTTTTAACGCCTCCGGACGCCATTTCGCAGACACTGTTAGCGGTGCCGATGTGGATGCTGTTTGAGCTGGGCTTGTTATGTTCCAGGCTTTTCGCACCCAAGCCCGATGAGGCCGAAACGAAAGACCGGCTGGATAAGATTGAGCGTCAAGAAGATGAGTATTAAGGCCTTTGCGCTTTAGACAAATTGACCTTGGCTGCTCATGGTTTTGCGTTAACTTGAGCCTGCCGATATCGCATTTTCTTACTGCCGATATATAGCCCCGGCTCTTTAATAACGGGCGGTCTTTTGCAAAATCTGCTGATGACAATAACACAAAAAAAACAGTACAATACCCCAAGTCAGAAAACAGATGTTGAGTTAAGGGATTCCTAAATTGTTAGGTTGTCCGGTTATCAATGTTGTAATTCTGTGTTAACCGTAAGTTTTTATTTTAGGAGTTTCAAAATGGCAACAGGCACCGTAAAGTGGTTTAACAACACGAAAGGTTTTGGTTTTATCGCACCTGCTGATGGCGGCGAAGACGTTTTCGTTCACCATTCAGTTATTCAGGGCGAAGGTTTCAAAACTTTGACTGAAGGCGAAACGGTCACTTTTGATATCGAATCAGGTCCAAAAGGCTTAACCGCTACTAATGTTTGTTCCAAATAAGGGATAACCGGATAAAAAAAGCCCTTGTGAGATCGCTCACAAGGGCTTTTTTTATGTCCCCGATTTTTTTAAAATTTATTTTAAGGGACGGCCTTTGGCGTCTTGATGGATCTGCCCGCCAAAAAGTAAAACACCTTCGATAAAACCCCAGAGTGCCGCGAATCCGGGCATTCCGATTACATTAAGCACCACGGTCAGGGCTATCTGCATAAAAGCCACTCTGTAAAAACCCAGATAAAGCCTGTGTGCGCCCAGCCAACCCAAAAATATCGCCAGCACACCCGCCAAGTATTTGTATTTAACGGCTTTAGGCGGTTCCAAATAGGCGCCCACCAAGTTAATGTTGCGAGCAATAGTTCCTTCGGCATCGAAATTAACGTCATCGCCTTCATCCGGCGATACATCCGCGCCCCAATCCTCTAAATGAAACGTAAACAACGCTCCTTCACTTTTTATCACCCCGGCTTGCGCATCGGGATCATAACTTTCAATCTGTCCAATCATTGATCATCTACCTTTAAAATTAGGACGCTTCATCGGCCGCCATTTATAACACCGTTAGGATCATAAAATCCTATAAACCATACCAACATCATTCATCATGCAAACGTACTGCTAAAACATCGCACAGTGCATGATGCAATACTCCGTTTGCGGTCGAACCCAGCAGCAAAGCAAAGCCATGCCGGCCATGCGATCCGACTACAATTAAATCAACCTGGTTTTCTTCCGCAACCCTGATTATTTCCAATTTAGGGCTACCCGTTTCCATCCATCGATGATCTTCGTCAATATTCAGTTTATCAGCCAAGTTTGCCAATCTCTTTTTTGCCGCCGCCATTAACTCGGCAGTTAAATCGAGGTCAAAAGGAATAGTCGAACCATAAGCCGCATCGGTAATCAACAGATTATCCATCACATGCACAATGCTCAGTTTTGCCTGATACTTCTCGGCCAAATCCTTCGCTCTTTTAGCAACATCCTCGCCGTGTTCGGAAAAGTCGGCCGCCAGTAATATATGTTTATAGCTTTCCATGATGACTCCTATTTAACGCCGGCAACTTCAGGAAACAATAAAGCCATCGCCTGATAAGATCCCAGTATGTATAAAAATGCCAAGCCTAAACTAAAAGCCCAGGTTTGTCCCAATGCATTGCGGATAATATGCCCGATAACCGCCCAATGCCAAATCATTAAAACTATCGTGATAATAAAAGCCAATAAAGCGCCTCGCCCAATCGCCATTGAGGCTATTCCCGGCAAGGCGAAAAAGCTGATCAATGCATCAGTGCCAAGCAAGGCGCTGGTTGTTTGATAAAATCGCGCCCATTTTCGAGCCAGGTACAGCATAAGCCCGCTAAAGCCGGCAATCAGCAAGGCCGAGACAATAGCCTGTAGCAATGACACAACCCAGCCGGCCTGGATGCTGATCATTAAAAAACTGACCGCCACATCGACAACGGCCAATATCCGCCACAACCATGCCGAAGGCGGCAAATCCTGCGGACCTTGTTTAAACAGGCAAATATCGAATAATACTTTTATGATTTCAAACATGATTTTTCCTGTTTACTGAGCTGGAGGTAAGATCTCATCAATAACAGTTAAATCCTATTGAATTTTCACCACGAAGAATTTGAATACCTGTGAATAATCAGATTTACGGTTAGCGTCCTATCTCACTATTGAGCCGCTTCAAGATTTTCCTCGGCCTCCATCCAGGCCGCTTCCGCATCCTCTAGCGCCTTATCGACTTGTACTTTCCGCTCCATCAATTTTTTTAACTGTTCCTTTTCCGACTCCGCATAAATGGCGGGATCGGCTAACTGCTGCTCCAGTTGCCGTTGTTCATTATGATATTTTTCAACAGCCGCTTCAGCTTTTTTCAACGCATCGAACAAAGGTTTGTGCCTTTGCCTGCGTTCCGCGTCCAGCTTTCTTTGATCTTTCCTCGATACGGTCTCAACGTTACCAACGACGGTTTTTTCTTCGCTTTTTTTCTGTTCCGCCAGCCACATCCGGTAATCGTCAAGGTCGCCATCGAAAGGCTGCACCTTGCCGCCCGACACCAATAATAACTGATCGGTCACCGAGCGCAATAAATGCCGGTCATGCGAGACCACCACTATCGCGCCTTCGTAATCCTGCAAAGCCACGCTCAAGGCATGACGCATTTCCAAATCCAAATGGTTGGTCGGTTCATCCAGCAGCAATAAGTTCGGATTTTGATAAACCAGCAACGCTAAAACCAAACGCGCTTTTTCGCCGCCGGAAAAAGGTTTGACCGCTTCCATAACCTTGTCGCCGCAAAAATCGAAACCGCCGAGAAAATTGCGCAAATCCTTCTCGGTCGCCTGCTTATCCAGCCGCTGCAAATGCCACAAAGGACTTTCATCAACACGCAATTGCTCCAGTTGATGTTGGGCGAAATAGCCTATTTTTAACGCGTCCGCTTCGTTTCTTTTACCGGATAGCGGCTGCATATCGCCGGCCAATACTTTTATCAGGCTGGATTTACCGGCGCCATTCGGCCCCAACAGCCCGATACGGTCGCCCGGCGATATCGACAATCCCGCCTGCTTGATCACACAGGTCTGCCCGTAACCAATATCAGCCTTGTCCAACGTTAATAGCGGATTAGGCATTCTTCCCGGTTTAGCGAAGCTGAAATCGAACGGCGAATCGACATGCGCCTGCGCAATCAGTTCCATCCGTTCCAATGCCTTGATCCGGCTTTGCGCTTGCCGGGCTTTAGTGGCTTGCGCTTTAAAACGGTCGACAAAGCTCTGCATGTGCGCGATTTCGCGTTGCTGCTTTAGATAAGACGCCTGTTGTTGCGCCAGCTTTTCCGCGCGCATACGTTCAAAAGCCGAATAATTGCCGGTATAAATTTCGGCCTTATTCTGTTCGATATGCACGATGTGATCGGTGATGGTATCCAGGAAATCCCGGTCATGAGAAATCAGCAACAAAGTGCCGGGATATTTGCATAGCCAGTCCTGCAACCAAATTACCGCATCCAAATCCAAATGGTTTGTAGGCTCGTCCAGCAACAATACGTCCGAACGGCACATCAAGGCCTGAGCCAAATTAAGCCGCATCCGCCAGCCGCCGGAAAACGAATTGACGGCATTATTTTCCTGATCGGAACTAAAGCCCAAACCGTTCATTAAACGCGAAGCCCTGGCTTGCGCGGTATAACCGCCGATGGTATCCAACGCGGCATGCAATTCAGCCTGCTTCAAGCCGTCATCTGTCTGTTCGGCAGCAAGCAATTGCTGTTGCAAGTGCCTTAGTTGCTGATCGCCGTCAATGACATAATCAATCGCCGAACCGTCAGTAGCCGGCGTTTCCTGCGCAACGTGAGCGATTTCCAGCCCCGGCGGCATCGAAAAATCGCCTTCATCCAAATGCAATTCACCTCTGACCAGCGCAAAAAAACTGGATTTACCCGCGCCGTTCGCGCCGGTAAAGCCTACTTTTTGGCCTTTGTGAATTGTGAAGGATGAATTGGCGAACAGCACCCGTGCGCCACGGCGTAGGGTTATATTTCTAAAATTTAGCATTAAGGTTCGAGGTAAAAAATTTTATTTTAATTTCCAAACTCCAGATATGGGAATTGAAGTTTGAACGGGTACGAGCGGTTTAACTTACCAGACACAATCGACATCATATCCACCAAATAAACCATCTTTACCCACAATAGTTAGTTTTTCGACCATGGCTTGCGCAATAATCAAACGGTCAAAAGGGTCTTTATGATAGAAAGCCAAGTTAGCCAAACAATCTAAACAACTGGATGTAATTGGCAATAAAGCGATTGCATTGCCGTAAACATGATTATCAACTAACTGCTGAATGGTGGCATTAAGATTCAAGCGTCCCAAACTGGTTTTAATAGCGATTTCCCATAAGCTGGCAATGCTTAATAAACGCTCGTTTTCGGGATCTTCAATCAAGTTTTTTGCTAAACCGCTTAACTCAGGATTACCTTCAATAAACCAAATGAAAGCATGAGTATCGAGTAGCAATCTCACGGCATGTAATCCTTAAATTCATCCAAAGGCGCATCAAAATCTTCATTCATACTGATTAAACCTTTGGCGCTACCAAATATAGGCCGTGGCTTTTTTTGGTTAATTTGGATTAATTGAAAAGTTGTGCCTTTATCATCGGTAATAATAACCTCTTCACCTGTTACAACTTTTGCAGCCAGTTCTTCAAGTTGGTTTTGAGCTTCTTTAAGGGCGATTGAATACATGATACCTCCACGGTGCTAAAGTTTAAGCGCCCCGGTAAACGCCAGAAATGATATGTTCAATATCGCCAAACCAATTAGCAGATAGATTGTTATCTGCATTCCCAACACTCTTTTTTTGAAGTCTTTCGCCGGAAGCCCCATAGCATGCAATATTCGCCCGACTAACAGCGTGACTCCAAGTATATGAACCAGTATCTTCGGAGCTCCGTTTAATTCCAACATTAACAAAAGCATCAGTGCTATCGGAATGTATTCCACGGCATTGGCATGAGCGCGAATCGCCAATTGCAGTTCTTCATTTCCGCCATCGCCAACACTGACCCGGTTTTTTCTACGAAGCTTAATGACCGCAACAGAAAGTCTCACTATTAATAAAGCTAAGAGCGATGCATATATTGACGTAATCATGGTTTTTTACCCGTAAGGAAAATTCGACGGCGTTCAGCAGGATAAAGCTGAGTTGAGCAGCTTGTCTGCTCAAACGAAACTTATGCCCTTTGGGTATAAAAAACCACTATCCTGCTACATATGTCTTGTGCCTAAGCAGCCCGGTCAATCATCTTGTCAGCCTGCTCGGCAAATTCCTCAAGATTGCCTTTTTTGACAGTATCGACCGGAATGACCAGCGCGGTAGTCAGATTGATATAGATATAAACATAACGTTTGCCGTATTCCACCCTGACCAATTCGCTCCAGGCCATTTTATGTTTACCGCTGGGTGATTTTTCCAGCAGGTAATTAGGATTGGCGGGATCGATAGTCAGCGTATAAGTGCCGAACATATTGATCTTTTCTTTAGGGGTATAGCTTTTAAGTATCTGCCTGTGTAAATCCAGCATCATTACTTTGGGCGACAGCAATGCCCAGAACAGCGCAATAACGGCGACATAGCCTGACGACTTCATATCGCCGTAATAAAAATAATAAAACGAGCCGATCAGCGCCATGATGCCGGGCACTATCCAACGGTTCTTCTTGATATTGTTTTGTATCTCTTCATTTTTCATGAATTGCATTTCATTAAAATGGATTAAATCTTGTTCGCGGAATTCGTATTCAATTTCAAACATGTTATTGATCTTTATGAGTAATTATAAAAAGTAACCACATCGTTGTAGTGACATAAAAAATTCTAATGCATCTTTATTGTTGCATGAGCGCTACGCCTGAACAGGTTGGACAGCGTCAGCATTGCGGTCCGGAAATAACCGTGTATCGCCACCTGATGCATCTTGTACAGGGACAGATAAACCACCCTGGCGATAAAGCCCCCGATACTGACCGAACCCATCAAATTACCCATCAGGTTGCCGACCGTCGTGTATTTGCCCAGGGCAACCAGCGAGCCGTAATCGAGATAGACATATTTCACCAACTTGCCGCCCTGCAACCGGTTGATAATCGATTTGCTTAACGTCGTTGCCTGCTGATGCGCCGCTTGTGCCCGCGGCGGTACATTGCCGTCATGTCCCGGCCACGGACAGGCCGCGCAATCGCCAAGCGCAAAAATGTCATCGTCGCTGGTTTTCAACGTTTCATCGACCACCAATTGATTGATCCTGTTCACTTCCAGGCCGTCCAGGTCTTGCATCCAATCCGGCGCTTTAATGCCCGCCGACCAGACTTTAAGGTCCGCCGGTATCATCTCGCCATCGTGGGTATGAACGCCTTCCTTGGTTACTTCGATCACCCGGCGGCCCAGCTTAAGGTCAATACCCAGCTTGACCAACTGCTGTTGCGTCGCCAAGGCTAATTTTCCGGGCAGCGCGGGCAATAATTGATTAGCCGCTTCAATAATGGTCAATTTCACATCGCTGGATTCATCCAAACCGTAAATCGCCAGCAGGTCGGCCACCTCGTGCAATTGCGCCGACAGCTCGACACCGGTAGCGCCCGCGCCGATAATAACGATAGACAAGGTTTTGCCGGCGGCTTTACCGGCATGGCTTTTAATATACGATTCAACCAGTTGCTTTTGAAATTTGAAGGCTTGCGCGGTGGTATCCAGGAATAGGCAATGTTCCGCCACACCTTTGATATTAAACGTATTACTGATGCTGCCGACCGACATCACCAACGTATCGTAACTGAACGTGCGCCTGGGGATTAATTCTTCGCCGCTATCGCTCAGCGTGGGACTGACGTAAATTTCTTTTTTCTGCCGGTTCAAGCCCTCCATCTTGCCCAGCCTGAAGCGGAAATGATTCCGATGCGCCTGGGCCAGGTATTCAATCTGCTCGGATTCATCCAAGGTGCCGGCAGCGACCTCATGCAGCAACGGCTTCCAGATATGTGTCGGCGAAGCATCCAGCAAAGTAACCTCAGCCGCGCCTTTTTTGCCTAATTTTTTCCCCAAACCGGTAGCAAGCTCAAGGCCCGCCGCGCCGCCGCCAACAATCACTATCTTGTGTTTTTCATTATTGTTATCAGTCATTGTTATCCCCTTAAAAAACATACTATAGCATTATATCGAATCGGCTCCATTGTGACCGATTTAGCTAAGAATACTGTTCATTGGCTCTGACGCGCACTCTTGTTAAGCGTAGATTTGCGACCTTTCAATAGCCACTCGCATTTTCAGGAGGCTGCCATGTACGCAAACGTCATTCATTTCAGCCCCGAGTTCGTTAAAATCAGCTAAGTTTCTCCGGTTTAACGAATCGGACTCACACAAAAAATCCTCAGCAAAAAAGTTACAACTGGGTGAAGAAGCCGAGCGGATTTTATCGCGAGCTTTAGGCGCCTGCGCTAAGCTTGTTTCGGCTCTGGGAAAATTTGCGACAAAACCGGCCTCAAGACTGGAAGCTCGCCCTGCGTATGCCGGATAACCCTGGATGTTTAATCCCTTATTTTCAGGTTTCGCCATGTTTTCATTGTTTAAATTCAAGAAGAAAAAACAAGCCGCGCCTACAGTCACGCTATTACCGGACTCGCAAGGCGAACATTTTTTACAAACACAATTCGATACTCAGCAACGCGCCTTCAAGTTTTACGACAGGCAAGTGCTGAATTTTTTATCGCCAATCATGATGGATTTCGTGCCTAAACAAGAAGTCTTGTTTATTGCCACGTCCGATAGTCACGGCGAATGCGTCGAGCATCGCGGCGAGGTATTTGGCTTGGTTGCACCGGTATATCGGCAAGCCAGGGTTTGCGCCGAACAATTAGCGGGCGATTCCGACGCTGTGTTCCAGCCGCAACTGACGGCGACGGTGCTGGACGATCCGGGCTTGGGCGTTTACCGCAAAATTGTTATCGAAAACGACATTGTCGTCGGCACCATTCTCTATGGCGATACCCGCGATAGTGCCTGGTACCTGGTTCTGATCGAGCACCGGACCAATATTGCCGGCATTCGAGATAATTTGATGTTCAACCGATTGGCTCTAGCAGGCTGAGTTATTTATGAATGCGCCCGTTATTAAAACTACTTGCCCTTATTGCGGTGTCGGTTGCGGCATCGAAGCGACCGTGATCGACGCCGAACGGCACCTTGTCCATATCGCGGGCGATGCCAGCCATCCGTCGAACTTTGGCCGGCTGTGCTCGAAGGGATCGGCGCTAGGCGATACCGTCGGTTTGGAAAACCGTCTGCTGCATCCGGAAATAAACGGCCGCTGCGTCGATTGGGATACCGCATTGGCCCATGTTGCCGAGCGGTTCGGGGCCATTATTGAACAACACGGCCCCGATGCGGTGGCGTTTTATGTTTCGGGACAATTACTGACCGAGGATTATTACGTTGCCAATAAACTGATGAAAGGCTTCATCGGTTCCGCCAATATCGACACCAATTCCCGGCTGTGCATGTCTTCGGCGGTGGTTGGCTATAAACGCGCTTTTGGCGCTGACGCGGTACCGTGCACCTATCAAGACTTGGAGCAAGCCGAACTGATCGTATTGGCCGGCTCCAACGCGGCCTGGTGTCATCCTGTCATTTTTCAACGTATCCGCAGAGCCAAAGAAAACAATCCGGCACTAAAAATCGTCGTTATCGACCCCCGGAACACGCCTAGCTGCGATATTGCCGACTTGCATCTACCGATCAAGCCCGGCATGGACGCCGTGTTGTTCAACGGCTTGTTGACCTATTTAGCCGACCATGACGGCCTTGACGCAGCTTTTATTGCCGGGCATACCGAAGGTTTTGCCGAGGCGCTGGCCACAGCTCGGCAATACACGGGTTCTATCGAACAGGTTGCCGCCGATTGCGGTTTGCAACCCGCCGAGGTCGAGACGCTGTTCCGCTGGTTTGCCGCTACCGAACGCGCTATCACTTTGTATTCGCAAGGCATCAACCAGTCGAGTTCAGGTTCGGACAAATGCAACGCTATTATCAATTGTCATCTTGCCAGCGGAAAAATAGGCAAGCCCGGCGCCGGCCCGTTTTCTTTCACCGGGCAACCCAATGCGATGGGTGGCCGCGAAGTAGGCGGGCTTGCCAACATGCTGGCCGCGCACATGGAGCTGGACAATCCCGAGCATGCCGACCGCGTGGCTCGATTTTGGGGCAGCGATCGAGTCGCCAGCCGCCAGGGCTTGAAAGCGGTAGCATTATTCGACGCGATCGCGGCCGGCCAAGTTAAAGCAATATGGATCATGGCTACCAATCCGGTAGTGTCGATGCCGGATGCCGATCATGTAAAACAAGCTTTACAGCAATGCGAGTTAGTCGTGGTTTCCGATTGCATTGCCAACACCGATACTGTCGAGTTGGCGCACGTCAAATTCCCGGCTACCGGCTGGAGCGAGAAAGACGGAACCGTGACTAATCTCGAACGGCGTATCTCGCGCCAACGCCGTTTATTCGCGCCATCCGGAGAAGCCCAACCGGATTGGTGGATTATCAGCGAAATAGCGCGGCGCATGGGATTCGGTCCGGCATTCGCGTACCGGAGCAACGCGGAAATTTTTCGTGAACACGCCGCGCTGTCGGCTTTCGAAAACGATAGCGAGCATGGCCGGCGCGATTTCGACATCTCCGCTTTTGCCGACATCGATCAGGCGCGCTTCGATGCGCTGCCGTCGGTGCAATGGCCGGTCAATGCCCAGAATCCCGGCGGCACGGCGCGGCTTTTTACCGACAGCCGCTTTTATACCGCCAGCGGCAAGGCGAAATTCATCGCCATTGCACCGCGCCCGCCGCAACATGCGCCGACTGCCGATTATCCGTTTACGTTGAATACCGGCCGGCTGCGCGATCAATGGCACACCATGACGCGTACAGCATTGGCGGTCAAACTGAATGTTCATCGTCCCGAACCGCTGGTTGAAATTCATCCGCAGGACGCGAGCAGGCTAAATTTACAAGCCAAAGACCTGGCGCAAATCGAAAGCCGTTGGGGCACGATGTTGGCGCGGGTCGATATTACCGAAGCGCAACAGCCCGGCAGCTTGTTCTTGCCGATGCATTGGACCCGGCAATACAGCAGCCTGGGCCGGGTAGGCGCTGTGGTCAATGCTGTCGTCGATCCGCTATCCGGACAGCCGGAAAGCAAGCAAACGCCGGTTAGAATCGATCGTTGGCCGGCGAAATGGCAAGCCCTGGTCTTGTCGCGCCAACCGCTGACCTTACCGGCTTGCGGCTATTGGGTTAAAAGCAAGGGTGACCATTACTGGCGTTACGACTTAGCCGACCAGTCCGCGCTTGACCACTTGCCCGGCTGGAGCCGGAAATTGCTGGGGCCGGTTGCCGACACTTGCGATTGGCTGGAATACCGGGATAGCCATCGCGGCGACTACCGTTGCGCGCACATTACCGACCGGCAATTGCAAAGCTGTCTGTTCATGACTGCGAACGGCCGACTGCCGGAACCGGCTTGGCTGTGCGGTTTATTTGCCAAAGCGGCATTGACTCGCGAGGAACGCCTCAGCCTGTTGAGCGGACTGCCGCCTCAGGGTCAGGAGGATGCGGGCCGGACAATCTGCTCGTGCTTTAACGTCAGCGAGAAAACCATCCTGAAAGCCGTCAAAACACAGGGACTACAGAGCGTTAGCGCCATTGGGCAATGCTTGAAAGCCGGTACAGGCTGCGGCTCCTGTCAACCGGAGCTTAAACAAATTATCAAAAATTCAAAGCTCTGACCTATGTTCGCCCCCTCCTATCCAAACCGTTTAGGAAATATCTCTATTAACCATAAACCGTTATGCGAGGTAACGTACAGACCGCTATCGACCTGGAAGTTATCTTGATTTTAAGTTTACGGCGAAGCATGTAAATGTTCGTTTTTAAACTGGGTTTCCTGTAATGGGAATTTTATTCTTTGATACACCATTAAGGAGAATAGCTATGGCTTGGGATCAAATTGAAGGTAACTGGAGACAGTTTAAAGGAAAGGTAAAAGAAACCTGGGGCAATTTGACTGATGACGAGATCGATCAAATTGCTGGCAAGCGCGATATATTGCTAGGCAAGATTCAGGAACGTTACGGAATGCAAAAAGATGAAGCGGAACGGCGGCTCAGGGATTTTGAAAATCGAATTCATTAACCGTTGAATTTGCTTATTAGCTGATGTTACGCACTGTCCGCGACAAACCGTTAGCCTTAGGTTTGCCGCGGACAGTGCGATACCCGGCATTTCGATTGCCGGAAACACCTACCTCGGCTATCGGGACGGTGGAAGTATTATTTCAAAGCAGGTTAAAAGCATTTTTCACCACGAAGACACGAAGAGCACGAAGTTTTCAATGGATTGATTATTTCTCTTCGTGTCCTTCGTGTCTTCGTGGTGATTCTTTAATCGCCGGGCGGACGTTTCCGGATTACATCCCAGATTAGAACTACAACCCGAAATGAAGTGCAGCGTTTTCGTTTTAAGCTATAAGCGAAATGCAAAATTCAGGACTGTCAAAGCGAGTTCCGCTGATCGGTTTGTCATGTTGAAGCATAATTGCTTTATTGCTGTCTTTTGACCGGTATAAAGTAATTTCTCCGTACACGGCATGACTACCTGAAAAGAATATTTCTCCGGCCACATCTTTTCGCACCAGGTTGGTCATCTCTTCATAGATTTTAGAGAAATCATCCAAATTTATTTCCGAGAACTTTAGCTCTTTCATTGCTTTCCCTTTTGTTTTAAGTGGAGCGAGGCGTTAAATCAAAGTTCCCGCTATTTTTCCACAAAAAAATATAAATTCAACAATAACTTAACAAAAATAGGTAATGTAACCTCTTAATAAGCGCAGGCGCATTATATTTCAACGCGTTACAATCCGCATGATCTTGCTCCGCTCAAGTTTGCCTAGGGGCCGCTTTAGCATGTTATTATCCTGAACACGGAATTAAATTTACTTTGAGCTTATCCGCCATGGCAAAAATCACCCAACTTTCCCAATTGGATTTAAACCGGACTTACAGTTATGCCGATTATTTAACTTGGCAATTTAACGAGACGGTTGAATTAATCAAAGGCAAAATCATGTTGATGTCGCCTGCGCCGAATGTGAAGCATCAGCGCGTTTCAATGAATCTTAGCGGTTTGTTATTCAATTTTTTCAGACATAAACAATGTCAGGTTTTCGCCGCCCCGTTTGATGTGCGCTTGTATGACCGTAAAAAATCCATCTTGGCTAATAAAGAGATCCATACCGTCGTACAGCCGGATTTATGCGTAATTTGCGACCCCGAAAAATTAGACATTCAAGGCTGCAACGGCGCGCCCGACTGGGTCATTGAAATTTTATCGAAGGGTAATTTAAAAAAAGAGCTGCAATTTAAATATGCGTTGTATGCCGAGAGCGGCGTCAGTGAATATTGGCTGGTTTATCCGTATGAACAATCGGTACATCAGTTTGTACTAAACGAAAGCGGGAGCTATGAACTCAAGCATATGTACGCGAATGACGACATGGCGGTACCGCATTTGTTTCCCGAGTTGACTATCGATTTAAGCGAGGTGTTTGAATTGTTCGATGATGAATAGCCCTACGGGCGATCATTAAAAACCACCTCAACCAGCGGCAACTCCCATTGCTCCACCTTGCACCGCGACCGGTAGCTTTCTTCACTGTCATCCCGGTAACGCCTGATCATCGCTAATACCGTAACCGACTCAATCGCGCCGATTTTCGCCGACCAAAGCTGAGCGCCTTGTTTCGATACCGTAGCGACAATCCTGTCTTGATCTTTTAAAACCACCTTGCCGTTGTGATTGTCCATACTCAGCTTGGAGCCGATGTTCAAGCGGGCCAGATGCCGGTGTGTCGGATGCCCCCCGGCAACCTGCGGGTTATCGGAAAAAACATAACAATAAAAATCCAGCCCCCCATCCTCAGCTTGTTGTTGTAAAGCCTGCCATTGATCATGGAACATGAATGTTCAGATAAGCCTGCGTATAGCGGTCGACTCAAAGTAAAACAAAAAATAGGCGTACTGTTCACCAAACTCGTAGAGCGGATTTACAAAAATCATACTTAGGCATATCCGGCTTGTGGTTTCTTTGAACCATAAGACCAACAATCGTTGGTTGATTTACACCATCGGCAACAGGCCCTTTTGAAAAAAACACTCACTAAGCCGGACGCTATACTGATATTTATTAATGGCATATAAATTGCTATCAATTATGTCTCGCGGTTAGTAGCAGTATTTTAATAAAAGCTGGCTATCATGTGTTTCAGAATGCTTGCCTGTTTTGGCTTGGATAATGCTTTATACTTACCTGTAAAATCGCACGCTCAATCCGTTGGGGCGTATTAAACTTGATTAAACAATTACAACTTAATAGCAAACGGACTTGTGCAGATAGCTATGCTTTTAGTTTCGCTAAGAAATGTGAACTGTATAAAGCTCAATAAATCCCACAACAAATCCCCACCTTTAAAACGCACTCTTACTCAATGAAAAATAAGCTTTTGTGGTTAGCTTTCGGCAATAAATTATGAAAATGTCGAATTTTAGAACTTTGATATGTCTGTTGTTTTCGTTATGGACAGCGGTGTTACACGCGGAAACAGGGGAAAGCCATTTAGCCATTACCGAACAACAGGCCATCGCGTTGTTCTATCAACGTAATCTCAGTTTGATTGCAGCCAGCTTTAATATTGACGATGCGCGAGCACAAGAGATTATTGCCGCGGCGATTCCGAATCCGGTGTTCAGTTTCACCATTTCGTCGTTGAATCCCAATATGTTTCGTGAGCAATATAGCAATATGACGACATTGCCGGCGATATCGCCGCAGATTCAACAATTGATCGAAACTGCCGGAAAGCGCCGGTTGCGGGTGGAAAGCAGCGAACTGGCGACCGAAGCGGTAAGCTTTGATTTGAAAGACACCGCACGATTACTCACCAACGCAGTGCGCCGCAGTTATTACAACCTGTTGCTGGCGCAAAAGACCGCCAAGGTGGCGAGCGAGAATTTCGAGCGCTATCGCGAAATTCTGCGCGTTAACTCGATCAGGCTCAAGGTCGGGGATATTTCCGCAACCGATTTTACCCGTATCGAGGTCGAAAGCCTTAAAGCTCAAAGCGACCAGGATCAAGCCCGGACGGCGCTGAACCAGACCCGGGCCGAGCTGCTGTTATTACTGGGCTGGCCTGAAAACAGCCTGGAAATTTCCGCGGTCGAGGTTTGGCCGGAAGCAAACCCCGGCATTGCAAAAGCAAGCTTGGATCAATTGGCCGAACAGGCGCTGGAGCGTCGTCCGGATCTGCAAGCGGCACGAACGCGTATTGACCAAGCCGGAAAAATGCTGACATTGGCAAACCGGCTGGCTATCCCCGACGTGACCGTCAACGCTTTTTATCAACGCGACCCCGGTAACTTTTTTACCGAGAGCGCGGGTGTCGGCTTTAGCGTGCCGCTGCCGTTGTTCTATCGCCAGGAAGGTGAGATTTCAAAAGCGCGCGTCGCCGTAAGTTCTGCCGAGTTGGCGCTAAAACAATCGGAGCAAGATGTAAAAGCCGAGGTCATGAAAGCCTTGTCGGCTTGGCAAAGCGCAAATGCTATTGCTCAGCGCTTTGAAACTGCCGTGGTACAGCGGATTGAGACGCTACGTAAAGCGCAGGAGATTGCCTATCAGAAAGGGGCGGTAGGGCTGCTGGATTTGATTGACGCAGAGCGTAATTACAAAGCAATGATGTTGGATTATTACACCGCTTTGGCCAATCGCAGCAACGCTTGGGCGGACTTATTGATGGCTTATGGAGAAGAAGTCAAATTATGAATATAAAGTTTTTCGAACCGACCCAACTGGTTGCCGGACTGCTGGGTTTATCTTTGCTGGCCTGCCAACCGCACAACGATGAGCCGAAACGTCAAGTCGCGGCGCTGCCTAAAAATGAAGTGATACTCAGCCCCGATTCGCCCAAGCGTAATTATATTAAAGAAGCCGTTGTTGAATTAGTGCGGCGGCCGTTAATGGACCCGGTAACGGGAAAGATTGCTTATGACGAAACCCGCACGGCCCGGGTTTCGTCGCCCATTGCCGGACGAGTGATCGGCTCTATCTCGGCCTTGGGCGCTCATATTAAGGCGGGCGATGCGTTGGCGGAGCTGGATAGTCCTGAATTGGGGCAAGCGCAATCGGATTATGCCGGCGCATTAGCCGACCTGAATTTGGCTAAGCGGGCTTTTCAACGCATGCAAGAGCTTTATGAGAACGGCATTACTCCACGCAAGGAGCATGAGCAAGCGCAAGATAATCTGGCCCGCGCCCGTAGCGAGGCGGAACGGGCGCGGCTCAGATTGGAAAATCTGGGCGTGCGTAGCGGGCGCACCGATAACCGCTTCCTGCTGCATGCGCCGATCGCCGGAACGATTACCGAGCGCAACATCAATCCCGGCCTGGAAGTCAGGCCTGACCTGGACACGCCGCTGTTCGTGATCTCCGACCTAAGTAAGCTATGGGTGCAGATGGATATTTTCGAAAAGGATATCGGCTTGATTCATGCCGGAGCGCAAGTGTTGGTACGGGTGCCGGCTTATCCCAACGAGACTTTTACCGCAACAGTCAGTTACATCAGTCAAGTCGTCGAAGAAACAACGCGCACGGTGAAAGTACGTTGCATTTTGCCTAACGACGAGTTCCGCCTGCTGCCCGCGATGTACACCGCTATCGAAGTACAAAGCGCCCCGAATGATAACGCAGTGGTGGTGCCGTTAACGGCGCTATTTACCGAAGAGGAATCCGACTGGTTATTTGTAGCGGTTGACGACGGACATTATCAAAAACGCCCGGTCAAGGTGGGGCTTCGCCTTAAGGATAGGGCGGTGATTACTGAAGGCTTGAATCCGGGAGAGCGCTTGGTGGTTGATGGCGCGCTGTTATTACGCACCGAGGAAGATGCCGAACAGGATGACGAGCATAAAGGCGGAGAAAGCCGGCCATGATTCATAAAATCATTGCGTTCTGTTTACAACAGCGCCTGTTAATTATCGGCGCGTCGGTGGTATTGGCCGTGATCGGCGTCATTTCGTTCGAACGCCTGCCGGTGCAGGCTTTTCCGGATGTGCAGAATGTTTTCGTGCAAGTGGTGACCCAATATCCGGGTCAAGCGCCGGAAGAAGTGGAAAAGCTGATCAGTTTGCCGATTGAGAAAGAAATGAACGGCCTGCCGCATTTGATCAACATGCGTTCGGTGTCGATTTTCGGTTTGTCCGTGGTCACGCTGACTTTCGATGATGAGGCTGAGGATTATTTTTCGCGCCAGCAAGTCGTGGAACGCTTACGAGCCGTTAGCGCCAGTCTGCCGGACGAGGCGCGTCCGGTGATGGGGCCGTTGACCACCGGCGTCGGTGAAATTTACCGTTACCGTATTGAGGCGCCTACTTATCCGTTAATTGAACAGCGCGCTTTGCAGGATTGGGTGATCGAGCGTACTTTGCGCTCAGTGCAGGGCGTGGCCGATGTCGTGGCTTTCGGCGGCGGCGTCAAGCAATATCAGATAGAGGTCGATCCGAATAAACTGAGAGACTACAAATTAACGTTGCCCGAAGTTTACCAATCCGTCGCCGCTAACAATGCCAATACCGGCGGCGGTTATATCGAGCATGGCTACGAAGCGCTGGTCGTGCGTGGCGCGGGCTTATTAAAGACGGCCGATGAAATCGGCGACATCGTTGTCGCCAGCCGGGACGGCGTGCCGGTATTGGTTAAAAATATCGCCAGTGTGTTGATAGGTCCGCAACCGCGCAACGGCATCGTGGGTTACAACGAACGCGACGATGTTGTTGAAGGCGTCGTTTTGCTAATCAAGGGCAGGGATGCAATCGATGTGTTGCAGGGAGTCAAGGAAAAAATCGGCGATCTGAACGGCCATATCCTGCCGCCCGGCGTCAAGATAATCCCTATCTATGACCGGACGGAACTGGTGCAGCATACCGTACACACCGTCGAGCATAATATGCTGGAAGGCGCGGCGCTGATTTTAGCCATTCTGGTTATTTTCCTGCGCCGGGCGCTGGCGTCGGCCGTTGTTATTACGGTCATTCCGTTATCGTTGATGTTCGCGTTCATTTTGATCGATGCCGAGCATGTGTCCGCGAACCTGATTTCGCTGGGCGCAATCGACTTCGGCATTATCGTGGACAGCGCTGTGGTGCTGGTCGAAGCGATTATGGTCAAAGTGACTTTGGAGATGGCGCAAAAGGCCAGCGTCGCCCATATGCGTCAATCCATGTTGATGACGGCAGTCGATCTGGCGCGGCCTATCCTGTTTTCCAAGGCTATTATCATCATTGCTTTCTTGCCGATCTTCACCTTTCAACGGGTCGAGGCGAAAATATTTTCACCGATGGCGTTCACGCTCAGCTTTGCGTTGCTGGGTTCGCTGATCATCAGCTTAACGTTGGTGCCTGTGCTGCTCAGTTACTTGATCGGTCCCCGGCTGATCGAATCGCATAATCCGCTGGTGGAAGGCATGGAGCGGCGCTATCGCTCGGCTTTGGAAGCCGTGCTGCGTCATCCGCGCAGATTATTTCTTGGCGCGGGATTGACCTTGGTGTTATCGCTGGCCTCAACGCCGTTGATAGGAACCGAGTTCATGCCCAAGCTGGACGAAGGCAATATCTGGCTGACCATCACGCTGCCGACGCCGGTCTCGCTGGCTAAAGCCAAAGTATTGGAACAGGATATACGCGGGCACTTGCGCGAGTTTAGCGAAGCCAAATCGATACTGACCCAATTGGGACGCCCGGAGGACGGTACCGATCCGAAAGGTTTCAATAATTTGGAAGTTCTTATCGATCTTAAGCCCAAGGACACTTGGCATTATAAAAACAAGGACGAACTGGTTGGGGCCATGCAGAAACGCTTGGCGGTATTTCCCGGCTTGCAGTTCAATTTCTCCCAAGTTATCCAGGACAACGTGGAAGAAGCTATTTCCGGTGTTAAAGGCGAGATTGCGATCAAGATTTTCGGCGGAGACCTGAAAGTCCTGCAAGAGAAGGCCAATCAGATCACCCGCATTCTCCGTTCCATAGAAGGTTCTACCGACGTGGCGGCCGAACAGCAATCGGGGCTGGCGCAAATGGTTATTTCGATTAATCGAGCCAAAATCGCCCGTTACGGCATCGATATCAATGACGTGGAAGATATTATTGCAATGGCGGTAGGCGGTAAGTCCGCTACCCAAATGCTGGAAGGCGAGCGCCGTTTCGATATTACGGTGCGGCTAGCCGGTCAGGCGCGCGATTCGGTCGGGGCTATTGAAGATATTACCGTACTGTCTCCCGACGGCAGCCGCATCCCGTTGGCGGAACTGGCCGAGATCAAGATTAACCAGGGCGCTTCGCGTATCAGCCGGGAAGACAACATGCGCCGCATCGCGATCAAGTGCAACCTGATCGGTCGCGATCAAGGCAGTTTTGTCGCCGAGGCCCAGCAAAAAGTCGCTGAGCAGGTCGTATTGGAACCCGGATACCGGGTTGTTTGGAGCGGTCAGTTCGAGAATCAGCAGCGGGCAATGAAGCGGCTCTCGTTTATTGTCCCGATCAGTTTGGCCCTGATTTTTGTTTTATTATTCTGGACCTTCCAATCGCTTAAGAATGCCTCGCTGATTGTGATGAACGTGCCTTTCTCAATGATTGGCGGACTGGTTGCCTTGCTGCTGACCGGTATTCACTTGAGTGTATCGGCGGCGGTCGGCTTTATTGCGTTGTTTGGCATTGCGGTACAAAACGGTGTTATCCTGTTAACCCAGATTAATCATCTCAGGCGCGAAGGCATTCCGTTGCGGGATGCTATCTTGCAAGGTTCCGTCAGCCGGTTGCGTCCGGTCGTGATGACTGCATTAATGGCGATATTGGGGTTGCTGCCCGCGGCGCTGTCAACCAGCGTCGGTTCGGAAACCGCAAAACCTTTCGCCGTAGTTATTATTGGCGGACTTATTACCGCAACATTATTAACGTTGACCATGTTGCCGGCGCTGTATCGTCATTTTGAAGAACAACATGAAACTTGAGGCATGCCATGAAAGAAATTCGAGCTTACATTCAACCCTTTATGCTAGCTAAACTGACTCAGACCCTGCTCGAAATACCTCATTTTCCCGGCATGAGCGTATCCGATTGCGAAGGCTTCGGCAGCGAGAAAGTTGTCGACGGACAAGATTACACCCCGTTCATGCCGAAAAAGCGTATCGAGATTTTTGCTAGGGATGAAGAGGTAAGCACTATTTTCAATGCCATAATGACCGTTGCCAATACGCATCAACATGGTGCGGGCAAGGTCTACGTTATCAGTGTCGATGAAGGCGGGCATATTAGCACCGGCGAACGAGGCAAAGACCTAACCTGAGATTGGCTAGGGATTCGTTCCACAATAGCCTCCCGAAACCTGAACTTATCGTTCCCACACCCCGCGCCACTGCCATTAAGTTAATGGTAGTGGGGCACAGGGAGGTAAAACTACCGGCTAGCACTTCGCTTTGCTCAAGCCCTTATCGATTCCGAGCTGCCGTCCCCTTCGGCTATGCTCAGGACAGGCACGGCACTGGATACCCTAACCTTCCACAAGTATTGGGCTTGTTAAGCGGAACAAATCTTCGGGGAAGAGTAATAAAGAGCATCCTCTTGCTATCTTCATAGTAAATAACCGTTTTTTAATTCCTTGCATCTCAAAAAGCGCTCAATTCCACGTCGCGCCAATGTCCGTTTGGTGCGCTATGTGTATACTACCCGCAATTGCATCCCTTCTTAACTTGCCCGGCAGCGTCAATACTATTTTCCTGTTATATGAATAATCTTTTTCTGATCATCGCCGCGCTGTTGCTGGTCGCGCTCAACGGCTTTTTCGTCGCGGCCGAGTTCGGCCTGGTCAAACTGCGGCAAACCCGCATCCGCTCGATTGTTAAAACCCAAGGCTGGCGCGGGCGCATTCTGGGCAAGGTACACGCAAAACTCGATGCCTATTTATCGGCCTGCCAGCTGGGCATTACGCTGGCTTCGCTCGGCTTGGGCTGGATCGGCGAACCTGCATTTGCCCGCCTGCTGGAACCCTTGTTCGACAGGATGGAGATTGCATCGCCGGAGCTGATCCACGGCATCTCCTTCGCTGCCGCTTTTTCCGCCATTTCGTTCCTGCATATCGTCGTCGGCGAGCTGGCGCCGAAATCGCTGGCGATTCGTAATCCTGAAAGAATCGGCTTATGGAGTGCGACGCCGCTCTACGGATTCTATTGGTTGATGTATCCCGCGATCTGGCTGCTCAATTCCAGCGCCAATTTGGTATTGCGCCTGTTCGGATTGGGTAATATCCATGACCATGCCGCGCATTATTCGGCCGACGAGCTTAAGCTTATTTTGCGCAGCAACCGCCCGGATGCTCGTTTTACCCGCGATGAATGGAATATTCTGGCGAAAACGCTCGATTTCAGCGAACTGGAAGTATCCGACCTGATGCGGCCTATCCATGAGATCACGGCATTGCACCGCAACGCGTCATTGCAAAAAAACCTGCAAACCGTGTCCGAAAAACGCTTCAGCCGTTATCCCTATTTCGACACTAACGAGGTTGATGTGTTAGGGGTGATCCATTTGAAAGATTTGTTTTTCGCCCAGCAGGAAGGCAAAACGATTGAGGATTTGGCTAACTACCTGCGCCCTATCCAATACATCTCGCCGCACATGCCGGCGCTGGAATTATTCCGTCGATTCCGCACGGGCGCATCGCATTTTGCCGTCATTGGACAAAAAGGCCATAAACCGCAGGGCTTCATCACGCTGGATAATTTGTTAAGCGCGATGGTCGGCGAGATACGCGACGAGTTCCGCCAAAACAATAATGACTGGACCCGGCTTGATAACGGCACGCTGATCGGCAAAGGCAGCCTGCCGATATTCTCGTTGGAACGGATTATGGGGATCGATGTCGAGAACGAAGAGCTTGAATTGGAAGACGAGGTATCGATTGGCGGCCTGATCATGGCTAAACTGCGGGATATTCCGGTGGAAGGCCAAAAAATCGAATTCAATCAATTCGATGTCGTAGTCAGGAAAATGAATGGGCCGCGCATCGTCTTTGTCCAGATTTATCCCAATGAAATAACCGGGATTACGCATTAGCAGTTGAGCGCGGGATGAACAGCGGGCTAGATTAATTGTTCGCGCTGCCGAGGCTGCGGAAGTATTATTAAAATTAGTTTAAAAACCTATTCACCACGAAGACACGAAGATCACGAAGAAAAATAATTGTTTAAACTCAATGCATTGAAAACTTCGTGTCCTTCGTGTCTTCGTGGTGAATGCTTTTGCTTTTGTTCTAAAACGAATACTTTCACAATCTCTGTCGTTTAGGTAAAGGACTAACTTCAAATAACAGAATGCCTTATCCGCATAAATCCGTGGCTAACTAAATCCCACTCCCGGCGCTACCCAGTTCTTTAGCCGCAATCAGCAATTCGTCGATAAAATGCTGGGTATACAAAGGTAAGTAGTTATTCTTCAAATAAGCGATCTTGGTTTTCGAACTGGGGATAAGATGCGATAAATCCCGCGCCAGCAGGTCGCGATCCATCGCCGGATCATAGGCCATGCCGGCGATAATGCCGACGCCCATGCCCAAACGCACGTAAGTTTTGATCACGTCGGTGTCGGCGGCAGCCAGGATAATATCCAGCTCCATGTCGGTGTTCTTGAATGCGGTCTCGATATTCGAACGCCCGGTAAAACCGAAGCTGTAGGTGAGTATCGGATGAGACGCGAGCCGTTCCAGGGAAATTTCGCCCTCGCTGAACGGATGATTTTGCGGCACCACCGCCGCATGGTGCCATTCATAGCAGGGCTTGACCACCAAATCGGCATCTTCGCCGACTTTCTCCGTGCAAATCGCAATATCCGCTTTCCGGGTGTGCAGTTTGTCGATCAGCTTCTCCGGCGAGGCTTCAATCATATAAATCCTGACGCCCGGATATTTTTCCCTAAAGCGCAGGATCGGTTTGGGCAGGAAATACTTGGCCTGGGTGTGAGTCGTTGCGATATGCAGCACGCCCCGGTTACTGTCGATGTAATCGGCCGCGATGCTTTGGATGTTGGTTTTAGCCAGGTTAATGGTGGCGACTTCCTGCATGATGCGGCGTCCCAGCGGAGTTAAGCCGATCAGTTTTTTGCCCTGCCTTTCGTAGATTGGCGAACCTAATTCTTCTTCAAAAAGCTGCAACTGCCGGCTGACCGCCGATTGTACGACGTGCATTTTTTCCGCCGCTTTGGATAAGTTGAAATCATGTTCTTGAAGAATCCGGAGTAATTCAATCTGGCTTAAGTTCATAAAAATCCTAATAGTAAGGTGCGCCGCTATACCGCTAAAAAATATTAATGGCCGGGCCAGGTCCAAATGACCGCGACGAATGTGAGTAGGCCGTGCACGGCGCGCCCTACGGGATATTCCCAGGCCCGGACAAGATATTTCCTGACTGCGACCTATCTTTTTCACGGCGGTTTTAGACCGTGCGTAACATCAGTTATTAACGGATTACGATAGCCGTCATTATCTTATTATTAGAACGCATAATCTATTAATATCATTTTATTAAAAGCCAAGCTGGGATTAACATGCTCCCAACAGCATTGCCCGCTAAAAGCAATGCTCTTTGCAGTTCCCGGTTAAAGCCGATCCCAGTTAAGTTCATTTATCTCTCTGTAAACAAGGATGTTATTTATGGCGGGTTACGGACCCGCCTTTTTTAGGCTGCGAAAGCCCGGCAGGTTAGGCGCGCATACAAATTCCTTAATTTATTCAGTTTTAACCGGTTAGTGTTATGACCCAAAGGCAATAATATGTCTCCTTATATAACTATCAGCACATTAGAAACGAAAATTGCCCGCTTTGAGCATCTGCTTTCTGCCGCCCCGATCACCATTTATACCCGCAAGCCGTTTGACGATTTCGGCATTACCTTTATTTCCAACAGCATAAAAGAATTATTAGGACATGAGGCCGATGCGTTTATTTTCTTTCCCGGTTCATGGCTAAGCCACGTCCATCCTGAGGATCGCTCGGTCGTATCGGACAATTTCCAGCGTATTCTGCTCGGTGAGGCGACGATCATTAAATACCGTTTCCTCATGAAAGACGGGCAATGGAAATGGATAAGGGACCGGGCAAAACTGATCACCGACGAGGCAGGGCGTGCGTTAGAGATAATCGGCGGTTGGACCGATATGACCGAGCTGGTTCAAACCGAAGAAGCGCTCAGGCAAAGCGAAAAAAAGCATCGTTTTTTGCTCGAACAAGTCAATGCCGGCGTTATCGTTCAAACGCCGGATAGCCGGATAATCTCATGCAATCCACAAGCGGCACAGCTATTCGGCTTAACCGAACAGCAATTGCTCGGCAAATCGGCCGCCGATTTTGAACACGTTTTTTTAAACGAAAACGGCACGCTGACCGCATTGGCCGACTTTCCGGTACATCAAGTCATCGATACCCGCAAAGCGGTAAAAAACCGAGTGCTGGGCATTGAGCGTAGCGATATTGACGACATTGTCTGGGTGAGGGTGAATGCGTTTGCCGAGTTCGATAATAACGGTCAAATCGGCGTGATTACCACCACGCTGATCGACATCACGCCGCATGTTAAATCCCAGGAAAAAATTCATCGTCTCGCGCATTACGATGCGCTGACGCAATTGCCGAACCGGGTTTTAATCAACGAACGCATCGAACAGGCCATCCATTGCTCATGCCGGGAAAATAAAAGCTTTTCACTGCTGTTTTTGGATTTAGACGACTTTAAAATCGTCAACGATTCGCTCGGCCATCATTACGGCGACGAACTCTTACGGCAAGTCGCCCAACGCCTGGAGAACAGTTTGCGTGAAGCGGACAGCGCAGGCCGGCTAGGCGGCGATGAATTCGTCATCATCTTGAGCAACACCAATGCCGACGGTGCGGCTGCGGCCGCACAAAAAATCACCCACATACTCAAAGAACCGTTTGTCGTCGACGGGCACATCCTGTCCATTCAAACCAGCATCGGCATTAGCATCTACCCCAAAAACGGCAATGACAGCAACACCTTGACCCGTCATGCCGATATTGCGATGTACCACGCCAAACAGGCGGGCCGCGGGCGTTTTTCGTTTTTCGATTTCAAAATGAACACCCGTCTTGAACATCGCCTGGCAATGGAACGCGAACTGCGCCAAGCCCTGGAAGAAGAACAATTCTTGCTTTATTACCAACCGCAAATCGATTTGAACAGCGGCCTGATTATCGGCGTCGAGGCCTTGATTCGCTGGCGGCATCCCGGGCGCGGCATGATCTCGCCGGTTGATTTTATTCCCGTTGCGGAAGACTGCGGTTTAATCAATCCGATCGGCGAATGGGTGTTGCAGCGGGCTTGCGAAGATATGAGAACATGGCAAACGGCCGGTTTTGCAACGCTAAAAGTGGCGGTAAACCTGTCTTTGCGCCAGTTGCAAGAAGGCTCGCTGTTTAACAAAATCAGCAACATTCTTGCCCGGAGCGGCATTGACGGCAGCCAGCTGGAACTGGAACTGACCGAAAGCATGATGATGGAGAATCACGCGGTCACGCTTAATTTCATGACCCAATGCAAAGACTTAGGCATTCATTTTTCGATTGACGATTTCGGCACCGGTTATTCGTCGCTGAGTTATTTAACGAAGTTGCCGTTGCTGGATAAGTTAAAAATCGACCGCTCGTTTATCCAGGAACTGTCTAAAAACAACGACGCGAACACCGTCGTCAGCGCAATCGTCAACATGGCGAAAAGTTTGCGCTTAAAAGTTGTCGCCGAAGGCGTGGAAACCGAGGAGCAATTGGATTATTTAAAAGATTGCGGCTGCGATACCGTGCAGGGCTTTTATTTCAGTCCGCCGGTCAGTTATGACGCATTGCTGCGCTTGCTTGCGCAGGAAGCGGTGGTTGCGTGAAAAATTAGAGCATTTCTTCGTTAGTTAAAGAGTCGCTAACGCGACAGTTATTTGAATCGGGTTCCCGCACCCGAAGGCGAGATACTTTCTTTTGCTCCGCCAAAAGAAAGTATTCAAAGAAAAGGCGGCCCGTTGCCGCTTGTCTCCTGCGCTCCTCACTTTCACCGGGGGTTGCCAGAAGGGCCATCCCTGGCCCTCTGGCAACGCGCTGCTTCCTGCCGCGCCCCTGCGGGCAATTCCCCGGCGAAAGCTCCGGTGCTCGGCGCGGCAAACGGGATCCTATCCGTGCCACAATAAGTCTCTACTGCTCAACAGAGAGGGTTTAGCAGTGGGTTGATTTTAATTAATCGAGAATTGCTCTACGTCTTAATTTTCCGGTTCCTATAGCTATGCGGAATGACTGTCAGCCGAAGCTTGGAAGCATACCAATAGGCGAATATAGAAACCTACAGGCCGACTTTACTGCGGACTCAGTTCCCTAGCCGCGCCCAGCAACTCGTCGATAAAATGCTGGGTATACAAAGGTAAGTAGTTATTCTTCAAATAAGCGATCTTGGTTTTCGAGCTGGGGATCAGGTGCAATAAATCCCGCGCCGCCAAATCATGGTCCACCGCCGGATCATAGGCCATGCCGGCGATAATGCCGACGCCCATGCCCAAGCGCACGTAGGTCTTGATCACGTCGGTGTCGGCGGCAGCCAGGATGATGTCCAGTTCCATGTCGGTGTTCTTGAATGCAGTCTCGATATTCGAACGCCCGGTAAAACCGAAGCTGTAAGTCAGTATCGGCGAAGCCGCCAGCCGTTCCAGGGAAATTTCGCCCTCGCTGAGCGGATGATTTTGCGGCACCACTGCCGCATGGTGCCATTCATAGCAGGGCTTGACCACCAGGTCGGCGTCTTCGCCGACTTTCTCCGTGCAAATCGCAATGTCCGCTTGCCGGGTATGCAGTTTATTGATCAGCTGCTCCGGCGACGCTTCAATCATGTAAATCCTGACGCCCGGATATTTTTCCCTAAAGCGCAGGATCGGTTTGGGCAGGAAATACTTGGCCTGGGTGTGAGTCGTAGCGATATGCAGCACGCCCCGGTTACTGTCGATATAATCGGCCGCGATGCTTTGGATGTTGGCTTTGGCCAGATTAATGTTCGCGACTTCCTGCATGATGCGGCGTCCCAGCGAAGTTAAGCCGATCAGTTTCTTGCCCTGCCGTTCGTAGACAGGCGAGCCCAGTTCGGCTTCGAAAAGCTGCAATTGCCGGCTGACCGCCGATTGCACGATATGCATTTTTTCCGCCGCTTTGGACAGGCTGAAATCGTTTTCCTGAAGCACGCGAAGCAGTTCGATTTGGCTTAAATTCATTTATTGGGATGTTCCTTGTTTAAACGATAATCTCCATTAATGAAACCAATGCGCGTGGCGTATCCGCAGGTCAACCTTGTCGCCCTTGTTCAACTGCAAGCGCTTGAACTGATCGTTAGGCATTTCCGCATAAACGCTTGCCGACTGCCCACCCGCTCCGCTCTTGACCAGTTCAATACGGATCAAAGAACCCAAATGTTGCCAATCTTTCAGGATCACGAACGCATCGTTATCCTCCGTTGATTTTGCAATGACAATATCATGCGGCCTAACATGCGCTACCCGGCCTTTCTGGTGGGCAGTCGATAAGCCTGCTGTTTGCAGCCAATCGGCGTCGTGCTCTTCCAAATTGAAAATATTGGTCTGTCCGATAAACTTGGATACGAACGCATTAGCCGGATGATCGTAAATATCGCTCGGCGAACCTTGTTGCTCGATACGCCCGTGGTTCAGCACCACGACTTGGCTGGCGACTTCCATCGCTTCTTCCTGGTCGTGGGTCACAAAAATGCTGGTCACGTTCAAGTCATGGTGCAAGTTACGCAACCATTGGCGTAAATCCTTGCGCACACCCGCATCCAGCGCGCCGAACGGCTCGTCCAGCAACAACACCGACGGCTCCACGGCCAAGGCGCGAGCCAGCGCGATACGCTGGCGTTGGCCGCCGGACAATTGATCGGGATAACGGTCATGCAGCCAGTCCAATTGCACCAGGTTCAATAAATCATGCACTTTCTTGCGGATAATCGCCTCGCTCGGCCGCTCGCGGCGGGACTTGACCCGTAAGCCGAACGCCACGTTCTCGAATACGGTCATGTGCCGGAACAGCGCGTAATGCTGGAATACAAAGCCGATGCCGCGTTGGCTGACATCGTGATCGGTTCTATCTTGGCCGCTGATTAATACCCGCCCTTGATCGCCGCTTTCAAGACCGGCAATAATGCGCAGCAACGTGGTTTTGCCGCAACCGGAAGGCCCTAGCAGGGCCACCAGCTCACCTTCCGGAATTTCCAGGTTAATATGATCCAATGCGGTAAACGTACCGAATTTTTTACTGATGTCGGAAAGTAAAATGCTCATAAAGAAACTCTCAAAAATAAAATCACAAGGCTGACGATTGGTCCACGGAAATCATGAAAGACGTGAAAATTGTGCAACATCTTTCCGTGCGGTTCGTGCCTCACCGCACGCTACGGCTACGGCTGAAGCTTAAAAACGATTAGTCCACGAAAATCGAAAAAATGAATAGCAACCCCATGCGGTAAAAGTTTTCGTGCTTTTCGTGTCTTTTTTGCTAAGCTCATATTGGAAATCGCCTTATCGATTGGCTTGCCGCCATTCCAAAACCGTTTTTAAAATCAATGTCACGATAGCCAGCGCTGCCAGAATCGACGCGCCGGCAAACGCACCGACCACGTCATAGTCGTTGTAATTGACTTCCACATGCAGCGGCAGCGTGTTGGTTAAGCCGCGGATATGGCCGGAAACCACGGAAACCGCGCCGAATTCGCCCATCGCCCTGGCGTTGCACAACAACACGCCGTACAGCAAAGCCCATTTGATATTCGGCATGGTAACGGCCCAAAACATCTTCCAGCCGCTGGCGCCCAGCGACAGCGCCGCCTCTTCTTCCTGATTGCCCATTTCCTGCATCAGCGGAATCAACTGCCGCGCAACGAACGGAAAGGTGATAAACAAGGTCGCCAAAACAATGCCCGGCACCGCAAAAATGATCTTCACGTTATGCGCCATCAGCCATTCGCCGAACCAGCCTTGCGCGCCGAACAACAATACGAAAATAAATCCCGAAATAACCGGCGATACTGAAAACGGCAAGTCGATCAAGGTCGTCAACAAGCTTTTTCCGGGAAAGTCGAAACGGGTGATTGCCCAGGCCGCGGCAACGCCGAATATTGTGTTTAACGGCACGGTAATCAATGCGGTCAGTAAGGTCAGGTTGATCGCGGCCAGCGTATCGTCATGGGATAGCGCCTGCCAATAGGTTTCCATGCCTTTGGAAAAAGCCTGGAAAATAACCAGGCCTAAAGGCAGGCAGATAAACAGGCCGATAAAGCTCAGCGCAATCGCAATCAAGCTCCATCTGACCCAGTCCGGGTCTTGCAGCGCCAGTTGTTGGCGCGCAACCAGTTTGGCCGGGTTTATCGGTTGGGTAACAGTGCTCATAGCAGAATCATCCTCATAATTGTCCTGAGCGCTTACGCACCCAGTATTGCAGCATGTTGATCAACAACAGCAGTAGAAACGAGATCACCAGCATCGTTAAAGCGATCGCGGTAGCGCCTTCAAAGTCGAATTGTTCCAGTTTGGTGACGATCAATAACGGCACGATTTCCGATACATAGGGAATATTGCCGGCAATGAAAATAACCGAGCCGTATTCGCCGACGCCCCTGGCAAAAGCCAAGGCAAAACCTGTCAATAAGGCCGGAAAAACATTCGGGAAAATAATTTTGCCGAACACCTGCAAGCGCGTTGCGCCCAGACTGGACGCGGCCTCTTCCATGGTTGTTTCAAATTCCAGCAACACCGGTTCGACGGTGCGCACGACGAACGGGATGCTGATAAAAATCAGCGCCATAACGATACCCAAGGGTTTAAAAGCCACCTGGATGCCGAAGGTATCGGATAGCAGTTTGCCGAGAAAACCGCTGGGCTGGAAGATAGTCGCCAAGACAATGCCGGCCACGGCTGTCGGCAGCGCGAACGGGAAGTCGATCAAGGCATGGAAAAAGCGTTTACCGAAAAACGAATAGCGCACCAGCACCCAGGCAACGATAAAACCGAAGAAACCGGCGACAAAAGCGGCCACCAGCGCGGTGACAAAGCTGACGCGAAACGAATGCAGTACGCGTTTGCTGGTAATAATATTGACGTAATCGTCCCAGCTCAGTTGAAAGCTTTTAAACACCAAGGTGCTTAGCGGAATTAAAACCACCAGGCTTAGATAAACCAAGGTGAACCCGATGGCCGGGCGAAACCCCGGCATGATGCTGCTTTTTGCCATTTACCTCTCTCCAGTATTGATTGAATTTTCTGCTAGTTCTGCTAGTTCCCAAGCTCCAGCTTGGGAATTCGGTGTGGGAAGCTCCAGAGCTTCCCGTCTCGCAAAGCTGAGCTTTGCTCACTGGGTTCCCAAGCTGGAGCTTGGGAACCCGCGCACCGCGCACTATCAACTACTAACTCTTACTTTCCCGGCCCGTAGATCTGGTCAAAAACCCCGTTATCGGCAAAATGCTTTTTCTGCACGGCTTCCCAGCCGCCGAGCTGGTCGATTGTTACCAACTCTACCGGCTTGAATTGCTTGGCATACTTGGCTGCAATTTCAGGATCGGTCGGACGGTAATAATTCTTGCCGATAATGTCCTGGCCTTCCTTGCTGTATAAATATTTCAGGTATTCGGTCGCGACTTCGGTGGTGCCGTGCTTGCGCGCCACATCTTCGACCACGGTCACTGACGGTTCGGTCAAAATACTCAATGACGGCGTGACGATTTCAAACTTGTCGGCGCCGAATTCGCGCAGCACCAGGTAAGCTTCGTTTTCCCAAGTAATCAGTACGTCGCCGATTTCGCGTTCGACAAAGCTGGTTGTCGATCCGCGCGCGCCGGAATCCAATACCGCCACGTTTTTATATAACTTGCTGACGAATGCCGTTGCGGCAGCTTCATCGTTGTTGTTCGCTTTAAGCGCATAAGACCATGCGGCCAAGTAGTTCCAGCGCGCGCCGCCGCCGGTTTTAGGATTCGGCGTTACCACGCTGACGCCGGGTTTGACGATGTCGTTCCAATCCTTAATGCCCAGAGGATTGCCTTTACGCACCAGCAAGACAATCGTGGAGGTATACGGAGAGCTATTGTGCGGCAACAATTTTTGCCAATCTTCCGGCACTAACTTCCGTTTTTGGTACAGTTGGTCGATGTCGTTGGACAACGCCAGTGTCACTACGTCAGCTTCCAGGCCCTCCAATACCGAGCGCGCCTGTTTTCCCGAACCGCCGTGAGACTGGTTGACCGTTACCGTATCGCCGGTTTTATCTTTCCAGTATTTGGCAAAAACAGCGTTATATTCCTTGTACAGCTCGCGGGTCGGGTCGTAAGAGACGTTCAGCAGGTTAATGTCGGCCGCTGAAGCCTGGCTTGCGGCAGCTGCCGACAACACAGCCGCGGCGATAATCCGGATAAAATGTTTATTCATGAATAAAAGTCCTGGTTCAGGTTATTCAAACGATAAAAGCGTAACTCGTACATGGGTTTAATCTCACTTGCCCGGATTGGTCTTGGGCAAGTGAGAAACTTCAGCCAATCGCCGAACTATTTTCCCGGTCCGTAAACTTGGTCAAACACGCCGCCGTCGGCAAAATGCTTTTTCTGTGCCGCATCCCAGCCGCCGAATGTATCGATTTTTACCAGCTCCAATGGCTGAAATTGCTTGGCGTACTTGGCGGCTACTTCAGAATCGGTCGGACGGTAATAGTTCTTGCCGATAATGTCCTGGCCTTCCTTGCTGTACAAATACTTCAGGTATTCGGTCGCGACTTCGGTGGTGCCGTGCTTACGCGCCACATCGTCAACCACGGCAACCGGCGGCTCAGCCAAGATACTCAGCGACGGAGTAACGATTTCAAACTTATCCGGACCGAACTCTTTCAACGCTAAGTAAGCTTCATTTTCCCAGGCAATCAACACGTCGCCGATTTCGCGCTCGATAAAAGTCGTGGTCGAGCCGCGTGCACCGGTGTCCAGCACGGCCGTGTTTTTGTATAGCGTAGCGATGAAAGCTTGAGCCGCGGCCTCATCATTGTTGTTATGCTTGAGCGCATACGCCCAGGCCGCCAGGTAGTTCCAACGCGCGCCGCCGGAGGTTTTCGGGTTCGGCGTAACGATGCTGACGCCGGGCTTGACGATGTCGTTCCAATCCTTAATTTTCAGCGGATTGCCTTTACGTACCAGGAAGACAATCGTGGAGGTATACGGCGAGCTGTTGCCGGGCAACTGGCTTTGCCAGTTTTCCGGGATCAGTTTGCGTTTTTGGTACAACTGATCGACGTCATACGCCAGCGCCAGCGTGACTACATCGGCTTCCAGGCCTTCCAGCACCGAACGCGCCTGCTTTCCCGAGCCGCCATGGGACTGGTTGACCGTTACCGTATCGCCGGTTTTGGCTTTCCAGTATTTGGCGAAAGCGCCGTTGTATTCCTTGTACAACTCGCGGGTCGGGTCGTAAGAAACGTTCAGCAGGTTAATCTCCGCCGCGCGTACCTCGCCGGCAGCCGCCACAGCTAATAAAGCCGCAAAGACGATGTTGGTAAGTTTTTTATTCATAGGTAAATCTCCTGTTGTTTAAAATGATAATTGGAAGCGTGTTGCAAATATGGATTCGTTAGGCAAATCGCGGGTTCTGGTGCTGCCGCCGTCGAACTCTACGTTTTCATAATCGGCGCGGATGACGGCGTTGCTGTTCAGGAACCAGTTAGCGCCTATCGCCCATGCCCTGGCTCTTGACGCCGACTGGTTCGGATCGACAATCAGGAACGTGCTGTTGTCTACATTCAATGAGCTATAACGCGCCGCCAATTGCAGGGCGCCCCAGTTGCCTTTCAGCGGATCGAAATTGCGGATCGGCTTGACGCCGGCAAAGCTGTTATCTTCGCCGGTGACGACGTAAGAACCTTGAATCTGCCAAGCATTATTCCGCTGATTAACCGTCGTGTTGCCGCTGACCAGACGATGGGACGAAACCACATATTCGGCCATGGCGCCAAACGGGCCCGCATACCAATAACCTTGCGGATAAATACGGTAACTGCCGCCGTCGGACGTAGGCGCCGCAAAGCCGGTCCTGGTTTTGGTGTAATCGAGGAACGTGGTTCTGCCGATAGGCGTCGCCAGATTGGCAAGAGCCTGCCTATCCGGATTTCCCGCGGAACCTGCGATACCGAATCCCAGGCCTTCCAGCCAAGAGTTGCCGGAATGGTGGAACGGATGGGCGAAGATACGGCCGACCAGCTCTTTATTGTTACTTGTGCCGGCCGAATTGTAAGCCGGGCTGCCGCTGTCTCCCGAGCCGTTGGTCACGCCAAACTGGTAGGTAAAGGTATTTTTGGTGTCGATAGGACCGGCGACTGTTTCCGGCTTATGGCCCGGCAGCGAGAACCCACCGTGCAACTGCACGCCAACGTCGCGGTTAGGCGCTAAATAAGTCGGGAACGCACGTTCCAGGAACACGCCGTCCGCGTCGCCCTGCAAGCGCTCAAGACTGATTGAAGGCTTGAACTTACCGACCAACAGGCTGGCTGAAGGGTGGTAGGCGTAATCGAGGTAAGCGTCCGGCAGGATGTTGCCGCTCGCCGCAAAGTCGGGCATGATTTTGAAATAGATATTTTTGAAGAAATAACCTTCCAGCCAGATACGCGCTTGCTTGACTTCGAATTTATCGATCGACCGGCCCGCAGTGTCGTCGATATAAAAGCGGCCATCGGTTTGCACAGAGCCGCGCACCCGCACTTGGTGTTTTTTATCCGAAGACGTAATCTTGAAACCATCCGCACCGGCATCGAATACCGGCAGTTTTTGGAAGGTGCTGGTGGTCACTTCATCCTGGAGTTCCAGTTTACGTTCCAGGGTGTTTACTTTCCGGCTTAGCTTTTCCACTTCGGGAGCTGGAGCCACGGTCGCGGGCTTAGCGGATAATGCGCCGGCCCGGTCCAGCTTTTCCAAACGGCTTTCCAGTTCGCGAATCCGCCGCTCCAGCGCTTCGGTATCGGCGTGCGCATCGGGAATACCGAATAACGCAAGATTGATGACGCTTGCCAAAGCAGTGCGTTTAAAATGTTTCATCGTTTTAGTCCTCAAAAAAATCTATACCATCCGGTGGTCCGGTCGGGCTGCTATCTCTCGTATAGTATTTTTAATCGCCGTTTTTTTTACGGTAGAAGTGGGTAATCACTTATTATCAAAGCGTAATTTCTCCTTACGCTCGATTTGTACGACCTTGCTTTCATGAATGATGATTTCCACAGAACCGAACTTAATGTCTTGTAGAATCGTCGCAATCTGATTTGCTATTTCAGCGGTTCGCGATTCTTTATGTGTTTTTTCCAATTTAAGCGCCATGAAAATGCCCCCGAAAATCATTACTGATGAAAGTAAAAGCTGTCGTTTACTTACGTTGGAAGCAAGTTTAAAGAGGATTTAATATTTAATAAAACGACATTATTAGATGCATATATCTAATTAAAAGATATTAAGGCTTGCAGTTGTTTCCCTGCCGACAAGCGATCAGCAAATTCAACTAACTGGTTTGCAAGTTTTTCCTGTTTAACGACAAACGGCTGCTTGTTGATTCGCGAGGGGAAATGAAAAAATACGGCGATCGGCTACGCATATTGAAAAAAGGCCGAGGCGATGACCCGGAAATCAATAAGGTAAAATTAGATAGGGACGAAATCGAGAGCCGTAAAGAGGCGATTGAGGCAATGCGCGGGAATTTTTATAACTGATCAGGCATTATCCATTACTGCTATAAGCAAGATAGCGCCCTGGAATACTCGCCCTATCCGCCTCGGTCACGCGCCCGCTATTTATTTAGCGAGCAACGCATAACACCGGATCATAAAACATTGGATTCCAGAAACTCCGCTAATTGAGCACTGGTAAGCCTAAGCCGCTGGCTCAGCATGCGGGAAATATTCCAAATGATTTTAAATGCCAAGGAAGGATGTTTGTCAGCCAAGATCAGCATGCTGGCCCTGTCTAACGACAAAAAAACGACGTCATCTTGCGCACGGGCAGTTGCCGATCTGGGCTGCGCATCAACAACCGACATTTCGCCAAAAGTACGCCCAATTCGCAGAGTCGAAATCAGTTTATTATTTTTGTAAACGCCAATCGATCCTTTAACAATAATCCCCATCGAAGAACCCAGCTCGCCTTCTTTGTAAATCACCGTGCCTTTCGATGCCGCATAAGGCTTGAAATAGTAAGCGATGGTTTGCAGTTGCTCCCATGAAAAATCCTCTCCCCAACGAGAAGCATCTAATATTTGCGCGTTTGTTTTTAACGAATTTTCAATGGTTATTAAACGAGGAGAGTCGGATTCAATCATGATAATGTGGTGGCTTGGCTGGTTGTATTTTTTCCAAAATCATAGCACTTAAATCCTGCAAGCTAGGTAAAAACATCAGCTATTGCATTAACTCATGGCTGTATTTTTTGCCCGCTTGCCGACCGGATTAGGCTATAACATCGGTCTTTATGTTTATTAGCTCTAAGATCAAGCCGCGCCGGGCCAAAGCAAGAGCCATATCTGATGTCGTTGGGCTTATTATATCAACAATTCTTGCGGTAACCGCCAACCGGCCGGATTGATTTATTTGCCGGGCCAAGCCAGGTAGAGAGCGCATCGCGCGCCGTTTCCGAAGCTGAGAAACAAGGCAATTCTCTAAAGCATCCCAACGAGCAATCCATTTCAAACATCACTATTTCCGGTGCGATTGGATATCGAAAAGGGGCGCGATGCGCCCCCTGCCCGGCTTGGACGTCGTACTGTGCAATCGGGTTGCCGTTCACGTCGGTGCGGTTGCCGTTGCTGTCGTAGCCATAGGGCCGTAGCGTGCGGTGAGGTAACGAACCGCACGGAACGAATTACACCGTTTTGCAAACGGTGCGGTTCGCAAGCTCACCAGCACCCTACGGCAGCGCGTGTTACGGGTTTGCCGTTCAAACGTATCCTGTAATCAGTCATATGGGGCGGAAAACAGCTTTATCGTTTGCCCACCCTCTACCTATGGCTTGACTCGATGCCCTCTAGCTTGATACCGAATAGCAAACGTAGACGCACTGTCCACCCGCGCCCGCGTTCAGGTCACCCGGTACTTTTTCGAAGCCATAAGGCGGAAAAATGTCAGGATTGTCTCCGCCGATTACCGAGATATCCTTAATTGCGCTGATATTGTCGTAGGGAGCGGACCGAAAACACAGGTAAACGAATCTCCCATTTGCCCCCTTGTTCAAATCCTGCGGTAATTTTGTGTAGCCTGGGGGTGTCGGCTCGTTGTCGTAGATGATCTTAATGTCTGTGATGCAGTTTTTGTTATAGCCAACGGAACGGTAAGATTCGTTGTGGTAACACAGGTAAATGAAGTCGCCGCCGGCCCCCGCATTTAAGTCGTAGGAGATTTTTGTGTAGCCGGTTGAAGGCTGGATGTCTGATTGGGTAGTGGTAATCACTTTTATGTCATTGACGTAGTCGGGGTATCGCTGCTGATTCACCGACTGGGTAGGCGCCCAAACTTTGTCGTAGTATCCTTTCAGAAAAAGGCTTTGTTCCTGGGTTTTGCACAGGCGCCAAATCCCGGTTATGGGGTTGGCACTGACAAAGTTAATGAAGTCTGGTGATTCGCCGACGCTGGCTTTCCAGCTATCAAAGCCCTCCTTGCCCTCAAACGCGGATAGTGCTTTGACGCCATCGCCGCCAACTGCATGGTGGTTGATTTCTGAGAAGTAGCTGAAGTTATTCATGGACTGCTGGTATTTCAGCTTGTCTTCCGCGTTGAGTTGTCCAATCAAGCCCTTGTAGGATGCTTGCGCCACAACGTCAATCGAGTAAGACCGGTCCACCGTCTGTTTGTTGGTCGCCGAGGCCAGCACGGCACGACCGCCCATCACAATGCCTGTCAGGATATGGCTGCCATAGGTGTTGAAGAACTCCTCGGCAGCAGCGTTCGTTAGGGGCATGTTGTCGAGATAAGTTAGAAAATCGTCGCGCAGATACTGGCGTAGATCGGTGGTAACAGCTAAGCGTAGCGACCACAGCGAGATGGTCTGCTGTGTGCGAGTGAATTCATTCTTGCTTTGCGCCAGCGACTGGGCGCTATATTCGACCGATAACGAGCCGCTGAAGAAATTGTACCCGCCGCTGATGCTGCCCGTGTTGGCTAGGTTGCTCTGAAATTTGTCGATAGATGATCCGCTGCTGTTCGTGTAGTACGAGGTGTCTGCTTGCTGGGCATCTACAGGTGTTGGGATTGTATATTTCGAGTTGAAAGAGACCTGCTTAGTTCCTGCTTTACTCCAGTCAAAAATCTGGACAGTGATGCTGTCAGCAGATGCATATTCCAAGAATGGATTGTAGGCAGCACCGATGGCCTCGACTCCAGGGAGCACATTATCGCTAACGTTCATCTCCATGCGCAGCAGCTTTATGGCTTGATTTTTTCTGAACTTAGTATTCAGTGAGTTGATCATTGTTTTTTCCTTTAAGAGTATGTCTGATTGGATGCGTTTGTCACCGACCTGAGCCAAAGTTACTCGATTCTGGCTTTAATCCCGGTTTAGCTCGATAAAGAACAAATGGTGTTTTCGGTTATCGGTAAACCCGCTGATTAACGGGACTAGGCTGATTGATCCAAACGCAATCACTAAAAGTCCATAGGCTACGGCGAGCGCCTATGGGTTAAATAGGCCATCAGAAACGGCCTGAAACGGACTATATCCAAACAAAAAAAATAAAGCCTACAAAAACCTACAGCAAGGGAGAGCGGACAAATTGTCAATCAATGTATGCTGTCTAATTGGCGGGCATAAAAAATCCCCGTTTGGACAAGCCCAAGCGAGGATCATATTTCGAGGTTTTATTCGTGGTGGATTGCCTGACGGCGAATCCACCTTACAGCGTTCGCCGCGCCGGCTGCCGGTCAGACGGTCGAGTTCGTCGTAGGCATGGTGTTGGTTGAGCTGGGGATCGACGTCATCGATCGCGTCGGTCAGCCGTCCGGCGGCGTCGTAGCCGTAATAGCGGCTGTCGGGCAGCTGGGTTTTGGCATCGAAGCCCAGGCTGACGATCACGGCGCGGCCGGCGAGGTCGTAAAAGCGTTCGTTCGGCTGGCTGTTGCCCCAGGTCCAGCCGTTGACTTGGCCGTCCGGTTCGTAGGTGATCTGGCCGATGACGGGCTGGCCGTTGACGCTCAGGGCGGTGATGCGGTTGCCGGTCCATTGGTAGTCGAGGCTTTGTCCGCCGGGGCTGAGGCTGCGGGTGCGTTGGCCTACGGCGTTGTAAGTGTGGCTGACGGTCAGCGGGGTTGCGCCGGTGCTTTGGCTTTTGCCGGTGAGGCGGCCGTGGCTGTCGTAACTATAGCTGATGCTGCCGGTGTTGTTGCTCAGGCTGCATAATCGGCTGATGCCGTTGGCGCAACTATCCCAAGTGTAGTTGACGGTCTGGTCGTCGTAGACGATTTTGTTGAGGCGGTCCAGGCTGTCGTAGCTGTAGGCGGCGGTTTTGCCGCGGGCGTCGGTGCGGGTCGTGAGGTTGCCGGCTTCGTCGTGGACGGCATCGGTGGGGCCGGTGTCGGGGCTGGTTTGCCGGTTCAGGTTGCCGAGGCTGTCCACGGTGTAAGTGGTGCTGAGGTTCCGGGGATCGGTGATGCCGGTGATGTGTCCGAGGTTGTCGTAGGTGGTGTCGATTTGGCCCAGGGTGCTGCCGATGACGCTCGGATGCGGTTCGAGCTGGCGGACCGGTTGGTTCAGGGCGTCGTATTGGACTTGGCGGATGCGGCCGAGCGGGTCGGTGATTTGGGTCAGGTTGCCGTTGGCGTCGTAGGCGTAGGTGGTGACGGCCGGGGCCGAGAAGCCGGCGGTGACCGACTGGGCTTGGCTCAGGGTGACGGTGCAGGTGGGCGCGGTGCCGGTGCAGGCGCCGAACCAGCCGCCGAAGGTCGAGCCGGTGGCCGGGGCGGCGATCAGGGAGCTTTTAGGGTTTTTATTCTTTATTGTTCAAATACTTCTGTATACCAATATGCCCGCTTATCATGGAGCCACTCTGCAAACTCTTGACGATCAAATATGACTAACTGCTGCATTGCGATTCCGTAGCGACGGAATAAAGATAAAAATTCACGCAAAGCATCTTCGTCCACTGCATCGCTGTTTATAGTTATATATAGGTTTTTTCCTCGACCAGTGTATTTTTGAACACACGCAAGCTTATCCAGCCATTCGAAGAAAGCCGACTCATCAAATTCAGAGAAAAAGCGTATATCTGTAACTTCAAGCTCAACTATTTTTACATCATTCATCGGCGGCTTCCTCCTGGATAGGGCCGTAGTGTGCGGTGAGGAACGAACCGCACAGCCCGAGTTACTCGATTGATGGGGTTCACTACGTTCACCGCATCCTACGGACCTACGTCCCCATTTTTCCTTTATATGAGCAACTTACCACATCTAAACATAGATCGCCCTCAATGTGTAGATAGTAAAAATTATCTCTAGTACTCACATCCAATTTTAAAAAACCATAACCAAGCTTATCTAATAATGGAGCGACATCATTTACAGATGACAACTTAATATCCCCGATCATATAACATCCTTCATTATCCTCTGGAGTTTTTGAGATTGAGAAGTAGGCTAGATCTCGAAACTCAAGGGCAAAATTTTCTTGCTCTATCGGGTTAACTAATTCTAAACGTAACCATAACTCAATAGGTTCCAAAACAACTTGTGAGATTTGAAAATAAGAAATATTTTCTGGTAAGCACATAGATAACATTATTCGACAAATTCTCCAGTATTATGAGATGTTGTAGGTTTTCCATCTGGCCCTATACGAGGTCTATAGCCTGATTCATTGGGATTAGTACTCTGAACTTTAGGTCCCGTTCTGACGACTTCGCCATTTGGCCTTACTTGTACGCGACTACCATCGGGATGATAATATTTTTCATAACCACCTGCTGTTGTTCCTTTATGTTCAAAGCCACCATTGCGAAGAGTTTCATCGGCTTGGCTCCGTGACATTCCTGTAAGATCCTCCAGTTTACTTGCGCCGTCTCTGTCATCACTTTTTGCTTTTTTATAAACCCATTTACAGCCATCCCATACTTTATCAATACCTTTTTTTGCATACTCAGTACATTGCTTAGGATGCAATAAACACCAAAGTATAGCGGTCCTGGGATCAGCTTTTGTTTCACCTGTTGGGTCAATATAATTAACCGGATTCCCTCCAACATACCCATAAGTATTAATGCCGCCCCTTAACCCAATCGGATCGCTTTCAATATATCGCCCCGTAGCCGGATTGTAATCCCTGAAGTAATTATAATGCAGCCCGGTTTCCGCATCGTAATACTGCCCCGGAAACCTCAGGTTAAAGACGAAGTCGCCCAGGCCGGACGGATTCTGATCCGGCAGGCTGTTGCCGAACGCTTCGGACTCCCAGCTCCAGACGACCCGGTTGTCATTCGGCCGGGTGATCTTTCTCGGCGTACCCAGATGATCGGCATGGATGTAGTAGAGGTCCGGCGTTGCCGCTGTTGCCGAAGGTTTCAGCACCGCCACCGGCAGGTCGCCGAGCCAGATGATTTCCTGGATGAGTTGGCCTGAGCCGTCGTATTCGCCGGTCAAATGCCCCTGTTCGTCGTAGAAAAACTGGGTGGTGTTACCGGCTACGGTTTTGGTTATTCTCTGGCCGAGTCCGTCATAGCCGTAGCCGACAGTTTGTCCTGCGGAAGTGGCGGCGATGCGCCGCCCGGCTGCGTTGTAACTGTAGCTGAAAGTGCCGTCACTCGTCAGGTTGCCGGCCGCATCGTAGTTGTAACTGACGGTCTGCGCGCCGCCCTGGCTTTGCAGGCGGTTGCTGTTGGCATCGGTGCTATAGCTGTTTTGCGTGGCGCTGTTCTTTATTTTTTCGGTACGGTTGCCGCTCAGGTCGTAACTGTAGTCAATCCGGCTGAGTTCCGGTTCGCCGCGCCGGCTGGAGGTCAGGCGGTCGAGTTCGTCGTAGGCATGGTGTTGGTTGAGCTGGGGATCGACGTCATCGATCGCGTCGGTCAGCCGTCCGGCGGCGTCGTAGCCGTAATAGCGGCTGTCGTGCAGCTGGGTTTTGGCATCGAAGCCCAGGCTGACGATCACGGCGCGCCCGGCGAGGTCGTAAAAGCGCTCGTTCGGCTGGGTGTTGCCCCAGGTCCAGCCGTTGACTTGGCCGTCCGGTTCGTAGGTGATCTGGCTCAGCAGCGGTTGGCCGTTGACGCTCAGGGCGGTGAGCCGGTTGCCGGTCCATTGGTAGTCGAGGCTTTGTCCGCCGGGGCTGAGGCTGCGGGTGCGTTGCCCGGCGGCGTTGTAGCTGTGGCTGACGACCAGCGGGGTTGCGCCGGTGCTTTGGCTTTTGCCGGTGAGGCGGCCGTGGCTGTCGTAGCTATAGCTGAGGCTGCCGGTGTTGTTGCTCAGGCTGCATAATCGGCCGATGCCGTTGGCGCAACTGTCCCAAGTGTAGTTGACGGTCTGGTCGTCGTAGACGATCTTGCTGAGTCGGTCCAGGCTGTCGTAGCTGTAGGCGGCGGTTTTGCCACGGGCGTCGGTACGGGTTGTGAGGTTGCCGGCGTCGTCGTGGACGGCATCGGTACTGCCGGTGTCGGGGCTGGTTTGCCGGTTCAGGTTGCCCAGGCTGTCCACGGTGTAAGTGGTGCTGAGGTTCCGGGGGTCGGTAATGCCGGTGATGTGGCCGAGGTTGTCGTAGGTGGTGTCGATCTGGCCCAGGGTGCTGCCGATGAGGCTCGGATGCGGTTCGAGTTGGCGGACCGGTTGGTGATGAGAGAGGGCTGTAGAGAGCCTCTACTCGTCTTCTCTTAATGCCAGTTATTCTGCTTGTCCTATAAAATGATCAATGAATGCTTCAATGTCTTGCAAGGCCTTAGAAATAATATTTTTGTCTGCATCACTAAGTTCCGTATGTGTGTATAAGTTGAAAGCATTTACTTTCTCTATTTCCAAAACTATTGGAAATAGAGCGTCTTTCCATTCCTGAATATCTATAACGTCTGAAATTTCTTCAATTCGCAGTACAAGCGCATTTAATTGAAGCCGTCCCTCCCGATAATCTTCAATCGCTTTACGCAGGATATTAATTTGTCGCTGTAAATATTCGCTCATCATTATTAACCTATTTAGGAATAACAGTAATTACTTGTCCGTTTTCGCCTGTCACGACAGTTACTCCATTATCACCAACGTGATCAGTCGTTCAAGGATTGCGACCAGGAGATGATTGTCCGTTCTAAATAGGGCCGTAGGGTGCGCTGAGGAACGAACCGCACAGTTCGAGTTACTCGATTGATGCGGTTCACCGCACCCTACGCGGGCTTGAAGGGCGTTGAGGCAATTACATCAACATCTATTGCTTTGCACTTGCAATGACCGAATAACCCTATAGCAGCTTCGATTTCAACAACAAGAGAATCGCTAATGCTCAGTTTATCAATCACATTGTCAATTGTTAGTTCATCGAATCTCATATTTAAGACTCCATGAAGAACAATCTTTACAAGTAAGTCACGATTTAACTCCATATCGATATATTGCAACGTTAGCGCAAGTTCTAATCCAGCCTCAGCGTCTCTACGAAAAACCAATTCAAAAACTTTTGCATCGCAAAAGTCAGGCCAATATCCAAGCTCAGAAATTAGCTTATCTCTTCCTTTGATATTTAATTGATCAGTGTTACTCATAAAGTTATTTTTCACTTTTGTGGCCAAGGAGAATATGGTCTTCCGGGATGCTCTCTAACCCCATCTTCCCACTCATGTACATGATCATATGGTGCACCTTGATGAGGCTTGTCGTAGTCCCGTTTGGGATCTCCGTTTTCGTTATACTCTCTACCTCTTCTTGGACCTTCTTCGTAACCATTCTCAGGACCGGTGGATGGCGGCCAAGATTTTTTGCCTTTGTTACCACTAGACTCAGTTGATTCGCTATTATCAGCCTCATTGTGCATTGCATTCCAGCAAGCTTCAACACCTTTAGCTGCTGCTTTTGCCGCTTCCGCTGCCGCCGCAGTAGCCGCTACGCAAGCAACAGGATTTAATTCGCACAATACTATTGCGGCAGCAACGGGATTTAATCCTTTCGGGTCGATGAAATTAATTGGATTATTTTTCACATAGGCATAAGTATTAACCCCACCTTTTAACCCAATCGGATCGCTCTCATCGTATCGTCCTGTCTTTGGGTTGTAATATCTTGCCATATTGTAATGCAGCCCGGTTTCCGCATCGTAATATTGCCCAGGAAACCTCAAATTGAACACGAAGTCGCCCAAACCGGACGGGTTTTGATCCGGCAGGCTGTTGCCGAAGGCTTCGGACTCCCAGCTCCAGACGACGCGGTTGTCATTCGGCCGGGTGATCTTTCGCGGCGTACCTAAATGATCGGCATGGATGTAGTAGAGGTCCGGTATTGCCGTTGTTGCCGAAGGTTTCAGCATCGCCACCGGCAAGTCGCCCAACCAGATGATTTCCTGAATCAGTTGGCCTGAGCCGTCGTATTCGCCGGTCAGGTGGCCTTGCTCGTCATAGAAATATTGGGTGGTGTTACCGGCTACGGTTTTGGTTATTCTCTGGCCGAGTCCGTCGTAGCCGTAGCTGACGGTTTGCCCGGCTGAGGTGGCGGCGATGCGCCGTCCGGCCGCGTTGTAGCTGTAGCTGAAGGTGCCGTCTCCGGTCAGGTTACCGGCCGCGTCGTAGCTGTAACTGGCGGTCTGCGCGCCGCCCTGGCTTTGCAGGCGGTTGCTGTTGGCATCGGTGCTGTAGCTGTTTTGCGTAGTGCTATTCTTTATTTTTTCGGTGCGGTTGCCGCTCAGGTCGTAACTGTAATCGATGCGGCTGAGTTCCGGTTCGCCGCGCCGGCTGCCGGTCAGGCGGTCGAGTTCGTCGTAGGCATGGTGCTGGTTGAGCTGGGGATCGACGTCATCGATCGCGTCGGTCAGCCGTCCGGCGGCGTCGTAGCCGTAATAGCGGCTGTCGGGCAGCTGGGTTTTGGCATCGAAGCCCAGGCTGACGATCACGGCGCGCCCGGCGAGGTCGTAAAAGCGCTCGTTCGGCTGGGTGTTGCCCCAGGTCCAGCCGTTGACTTGGCCGTCCGGTTCGTAGGTGATCTGGCTGATGACGGGCTGGCAGTTGACGCTCAGGGCGGTGATCCGGTTGCCGGTCCATTGGTAATCGAGGGTTTGTCCGCCGGGGCTGAGGCTGCGGGTGCGTTGCCCGGCGGCGTTGTAGCTGTGGCTGACGGTGTTGTTGCTCAGGCTGCATAATCGGCCGATGCCGTTGGCGCAACTGTCCCAAGTGTAGTTGACGGTCTGGTCGTCGTAGACGATCTTGCTGAGGCGGTCCAAGCTGTCGTAGCTGTAGGCGGCGGTTTTGCCGCGGGCGTCGGTGCGGGTCGTGAGGTTGCCGGCTTCGTCGTGGACGGCATCGGTGGAGCCGGTGTCGGGGCTGGTTTGTTGCTTGAGGTTGCCCAGGCTGTCCACGGTGTAAGTGGTGCTGAGATTCCGGGGATCGGTGATGCCGGTGATGTGTCCGAGGTTGTCGTAGGTGGTGTCGATCTGGCCCAGGGTGCTGCCGATGACGCTCGGGTGCGGTTCGAGCTGGCGGACCGGTTGGTTCAGGGCGTCGTATTGGACTTGGCGAATGCGGCCGAGCGGGTCGGTGATCTGGGTCAGGTTGCCGTTGGCGTCGTATTCATAGGTGGTGGCGGCCGGGGCTGTGAAGCTGGCGCTGACCGATTGTTCCTGGCTCAGGGTGACGGTGCAGGTGGCCGCGGTGCCGGTACAGGCGCCGAACCGGTCGCTCCGAAAGCCGAGCTGGAATTTTTCGGGCTACATCCCCATTTTCCCGTTGTTCGCGGAGTGATTATTTCATTTTAGGCCCGTATATAATGTATCCCGAACCCTTCTTATCTTTCTTCATTTCTTTATACATTTCAGGTAGAACCTTATCCAAAGGACGGCATGTATTCCACTCATAAAGATCATAGCCTAAATCTAAACGATCACGAGCTATTTTGCCCAGTTCACCAACCACAGATTTATCAACTTCAATAACTCCTTGTTGGTTGATGTAATAAAGCTTGTGTTTATAAAAAACTTTCATCCTTATGTTTTCAAAAAATGTTTTATTGTTGTTATGCAAAGCAGAGTCTATTAATTTTTTGAAGACAGAATTCTTAATTACCAATTTTGCTCCACGGAAATCTTTTTTTGTTACAGGCAACATCGTCTGTGTACTAAACATTCCAAAATAAACCACCGAAGTATCTTTCATTGCACAAGCCATTGTGTCGAATGCTAATACACATAGGAGCAATGTCATAAAAAATCGAAGCATTTTAAAAAACCTATGGTCCTCTAGAATCATTTTGTAGGCATTTCATAACCAACAAAGTTTTTATTTCTCCAATCGGCTAATTCGCCTACCCGATCAAGATAACTCACCACTTCTTTGTTGCGATATTTTCTAAGATCATCTATGAATTCAATATTATAAGGAGCGCATGTCTTTAAATTGTAAAGACCATATCCAAAATCAAGACTGTTTAATATCTTCTTGTCGATTCGCCCAAGTATTCTATTTTGAAAAAGTATGACCCCATCTATGTTGATAAAGTAAATCCCTTTTTTAGTCTTTATTCTCATCCGAATATTTTCGAAAAAATTAATTCCTTCGTTCGGTTTTGATTCAAGAATTAAACGATCAAAATCATCTTTTTTCATTATGAGGTTGTCATTCCTTTTTTTCATTTCTTTGAATGAAATAGGCATGAACGTTTCAGTACTAAACTGTAAAAAATATACCTTTAAGTATTTCTCGCGATCACACTCAATCGCGTCAGCAGGCAACCATAAGGCAAATAACAGTATGAATATAATCAACCTAATTTTCATGGATAAGTTGTCCTACTTGGCAAGCCAAGCTCATCCCTAATTGGATTTTCATTGGCATTTACATTATTCATTCTATTGGAATCTGGTCCGTCATCTATTCCTGTTGCTGCATGGCCCATTTCATGACCAAGTATTACTTCAGTTGAGGCACGCTGACGGCCAGCTGTTGTGTTTAACTTTGGATGATAGTTTGGATCAACTGTAATTGTTTTTCTACCATACCCGTAAGATGCTCTATCTGGAGCGCCATCAGGAGATTTATCAGTGATCGTGTATTTATCTGGTGAATTTTCTAATTTTTCACACAGTTCTCTCCCCTTCTTCGTACTCCTAACCTTTTGATATGCTTTATTCAAATCAGATATAGCACGCGGAGTAGTACCAGCAATTTCTACGATTAATCCACTTGTGTCTACCCAATTAACCGGATTATTAACCACATAGGCATAAGTATTAATTCCACCCCACAACCCAATCGGATCACTCTCATCGTATCGTCCTGTCTTCGGATTGTAATATCTTGCCATATTATAATGCAGCCCGGTTTCCGCATCGTAATACTGCCCCGGAAACCGTAGATTGAACACGAAGTCGCCCAAGCCGGACGGGTTTTGATCCGGCAGGCTGTTGCCGAAAGCTTCGGACTCCCAACTCCAGACCACCCGGTTGTCATTCGACCGGGTGATCTTTCTCGGCGTACCCAGATGGTCGGCA